>OHOP01000022.1_pt1 | contig 155416 bp, 122 predicted proteins | sample 1569821 | NCBI WGS metagenome assembly OHOP01 (sample SAMEA3879527, study PRJEB24766) | human gut metagenome | biome: human-associated habitat; feature: feces | place: USA | collected 1985/1987
TAATAATGTATTGTAACAACACCATTGCTCTGTTCATAGGATGTCCATATTGTTGGATTGTTATCATCTGCTTTTACTATTGTATTAGCAGGGACTATTGCCCCTGCTAATAATGAAACTACAAGAACGATGCTTACAATGAATTGATAAATTTTATTTCTGATTCAGAATATGAAAATTTGAAATCACGTTTAAATTTTTTTAGATGTAATATGATAATTAGTGAAGATTATTATTGTTTATACGAATTCGGATTTAATCAAAAAGATGATGGTTTAAAGCCTTATATTAGTGAAATAAAAGATTATAAGTTTATAAATATGCTTTTGCATAAAAGAGAAGATATTTTGTTATTAAAAACTCCAACAAAAGAAAAATTGAAAAAAGATAAAATGAGACAAGAAGGGATAGAGTTCCCTAAAGTTTTACCGCCTCCAAAATTGAAATAAGACTATAAATTTGATAATGTTTGGCTTATGTGCTAAATAAGTTCTTTGAAAACGTGTTTTAAAATGGTGAATCTTTTGTAGATTAGTTTTTTGTTTATTTTCAGTCTTCCGTATTAATAACAGTGCCCTATGTCCATACTCCTGGAATCGGTCGGGATCAAGGGGCTTATTTCTTTATGCCGGGAGTGGCTGTAGGGAAAGAGGTTGTATTTCATGAAAGCAGTCTTTCTCGCAGTAAATATATTAATTCCCGGGACTATGCAGCTTATGAAGTTGCTGATAAATCACGGCTTCCGTTTACCGATTTTGTTTCCGATGTCTTTAAATATATAGCTAAGCCTGAAATCGTTTATTCTTATTTTTTAAGTTATCAGGGTGAGCTTGTAGCGATAAACCGGATGGAAAATCCAGACCGGATAACCGGTAAGGATTATATTTACAAACTGATAGTTGCAGAAGACAGCCGTATTGATAAATATGTTTCGGCATTGAAAGAATTCTACGGCTGTCGGAACGCCTGTATGAGTCAGAATCCTTATACGGGTTTGATGTCTCCGCGTATAACGTTGCCTTCTGCTTTCGAAAGCTATGCATCCAGTCAGGATCGCCTTCTGAATTTTGTCCGGGACCATCCTTTCGGTCGCTTCCGGGAGGTAGCTCATGGCTTATTTGATAGTGCGCTATTCACAGAAGACGGGGAATCCGGCATCGGAAGACAGTTTGCTTTTTGGTACAGGGACCATAAATTCTCCGGTTACTGTAGTAAGATCGGCAAGGAAACAACCTCTTCGCCGGATTCCCGGTATTTTGTCAGTGGCAAGAATGCCGTCGTTTACCGGGAAACCCTTTCGGGTCTGGACGCTTTAGGTGTGTTATTGATGCCTTTCGGTCTTGACTTTGTTACAGATGGAGCCGGAGCACTTTATGCGGGTTATTACGATGACTGGGAAAATGTGGCAGTTTACAGTTCAGCCCTGATTTTACCTGTAGCTCCGGCAGTAGCCACGAAAGGTCTTGCCAGTGGAACGAAAGCGGTGATAAAGTCGGGTAAAGGCCTGAAACTGGTGGATAAGTCCTTGAAGGTCGACTGGAGTAAGCGGATGTTTGCTTATCTGGAAATAGAATGGAAATCCGAGTTGGATTTATTAACAAAACTGAAGGCAGATTTGTCTTCCACGCCTCAGTTATTCGATATCTTTGGCGATGAGCTGAAAATAGAAGGGGCTTATGCCTGGCGTATAGTGAACAGTTATGCAGAATTGCGCAAAAATCCCGAAATATTGAAAGCCGTCAACAACCTGCTTTTGGATGAAAAGTTTAAGTCTTCCAATTTGCAACTGGAATTGCTCGGAGATTTGATTTGGGGAAACCGTGGGGCCGGTGCAGCAGCTCTGGTTGATTTGCTGTCGGGGTATAAAACATTGGTATCTTCCGGAACAAAATTTGAAAATCTGGGTGCGATGATCGCAGAGTTTAATAGAGGTGTTAACTTTGCAGAAGGTGAGCGCTGGATTCAGCGTTATATCCTTGAGCATCCGGATGAGTTCAAAGGCCGTACACTTACTTTTGAAAGCCGGCTGGATGCGGGAGAAACGATGAGGAGGGTGGATGTTGTAGTGAGAATGGGAGAAAATAGCAGACCTGTCTATTATGAATTTAAGTCTGTAAAGAATCTTCCTCCTTCTAATTTTGCTAAGCAATTTTTAAAAGATTTAGAGATTGCGGATAATTTGGATCAGATCAAATGGTATTTTGATGGGAGTAAGATCTCCAGGTTGGATAAGGAGGTATTTTTAAGGGAGTTGGAAAAGGTTGAAATAAATGATAAATTAATAAATAAATGGACTTTTAATTTACAAGAACAAAGCAGAGAAAGCTTTCTGACATTTATAGATAAAAATTTTGATCAAATTTTTCAAATAAAATAAAATATATGATGAAAAAGATAAATGAACTTAATGATATAGAATCCATATCTACTTTTTATAGGGGTATGGCAATGGGATACGGTAAGCAAAAAAATGTTCTTTTTATTTCCGAAGAAAATGGTTCTATAGTTGATAAAATTCCTTTTCAGCGGAATTTGTTAGAAATCATGGAAGATAAATTATTTTTATCCAACACAGATCTTTACGTATATGATGAAGAACTTCAAGATTTTATTCTTTATAGGAAATCACTAGAAGGTGGAAGAGTAAATTTATTTAACGGTAATTTTATAGAGAATAAATATACCCGTTCATCAGAATCAGTACAAGTAACGATGTATAATGGGAAAAGTGATGTAAAATTATGGGAAAAAATTTATTCTGATAGAATAAGTTGGTTTTGTCGGGGGAATCATCTTTATGTCACTGATTTAATGCATGAATATATTGATTTTATCGATGCTCGGACTGGTGGAGTCTTGAACACGTTGCATTTTGAAAATCCTCCGATATCCAGATTTATTTATTATTATAAGGATACTTTGATTGTTTCTTTGGAGATCAAGCCTTTGGAAGAATACCGTTTGCTTGGCCTTGACGCAAGGACAGGGGAAGAAAAATGGAGTATAGAAGATGCAGACTATCGGTATATACAGGATCCAATGACAGGCTATTTATATGATATTGGAGGCAAACGATTCAATGTAGTAGATCCTGGAGAAGGGAAAATCCTTTATAAAGGAGATATGACAGCAGAAAATAAGAAGTTTGATATACTTCCTGAATGGGGTATTTTAGGAAAGAATAGTATTTATTTTATAGATAATTTTCCTCGCAGCAGAGTTGGTCGAATTGATTTAAAAACTTACAAAATTGAATTTGTAGTTGATCTGAATTTTTCAAATGGAGTAAAAATAACTGATCTTTCTTACCATAATGGTCGTCTTTATATTTTAGATACGGATAAAACACTCCATATTTTTGCAGAAGAATAATTTTTGCAGAAGGTGAGCGCTGGATTCAGCGTTATATCCTTGAGCATCCGGATGAGTTCAAAGGCCGTACACTTACTTTTGAAAGCCGGCTGGATGCGGGAGAAACGGTGAGGAGGGTGGATGTAGTAGAACGCATAGATTATGATTTTATTTTGGAATCGGATAAATATAATAGGTGGATGCTTTTTCGTATTAGTGATTTTGGTAAATATCAAAAAGTAGTTATTTGGCTAAATTTTTTAGATGTTCCGAAAGCTGCTAATTTCGACTTGCAAGTCTATTTCTATTCAAATTTGAATATTCATAATGTCGAACAGAGATTAAGATTCGGTTCAGCAAAAACTCATGATTTTGCTGAAGGATTACAATATGTTATAAATTATATAATGTCTAATCTTGACTTGAATGGTAAATTAATTTTTGAAGGAAAATATTGGATTGATTTTCCTTTTGATTGGCATGAATATAAATAGATTAATGATTGTGACTAAACCTAATTACAAACATATTGCTCAAATTATTAATATGAATTAAATGATTATATGTTTTCGGAAATTTGAACATTTAGGACGGATTCATGTTGTCAATAGAGGTTTAGTGGAATCGCAAAACAATTAGAAATAAAAGGAATTAAAGAGGGAACAAAGATTTTTGATGATTACAGTTGGGAGACTTATAATAAACCTTGGTTGGAAAGTACTTTACGAAGAGGAAATGATATTGTGTTAGGGAGCGAGCCTTTCAATTTTAAAAAGATAGAGAATGTATATATGAATAATTGATTGTCAGTTGTTTGTGGATGATGTAATAGAAAAGTCCTTGTGATTTGATGATAGTGGTCTGAAAAGTGGAGATTTAGCATTTTAAATCTTTGTTGTTGTAAAAATGAGAGAATAAAAGGTTTTTGTTCGAAGAGTTATGTTCCCATACGATTAAAATAACCTCGTCTTTAAATCGGAATATACCCCATATCCACAAAAGGGGGCGGTTGAAACGACCTCCTTGTATATTACTTTATGTTGCCTATAATAGAATCAGCAGATAGAGTATAAGACATCATAAAATCAGCGTAAAAAACAAATAAATCCCATAAGAGCTACGATTTGCCACAAAAAAAGAGTAATTTTGTGGCAAAACATAAAGCTATGGGTGCAAACAGCTCTTACAAGGCAATGTATGATATTGTGGAACAAGCTAAGGATGGAACAATTTTCATTCCAGATGATTTCACGATGTGTGGCACTCCCGATGCAGTTCGTTCGGGGTTAAGCCGCTTATGCCGAAATGGAAAATTGTACCGCTTTGCAAAAGGCATTTATTATGTTCCGCTATATGACAAGTGGGATGGGACGTTGCGTGAACCGTCACTGGATGATATTGCCCTAAAAATTGCGCAAAGAGACAGTGCGCGTATCATTCCGACAGGAGCGTATGCGCTTAACAGGCTGGGGCTATCCACACAAGTACCGGCCAACATTGTTTACATAACAGATGGTTCTGCACGGCAGATTAAGTTTGGCGAGGGGAAGAGCATTACATTTCGCCATAGTAATGATTTGGGTAATTTTGCCTATCACTCCAAACTGATGCAACTGGCCGTACTTGCTATGCGGGAGATTGGCGAGAAGTCAATAACGGAAACACAAAAGGGAAAAATCAAGAGTATGATAACAGAACATGTTTCGGAACAAGACTTCAAACATGATATAATACTTGCTCCAACATGGGTAAAAATGATATTGCAGCGGTGAAATTTGTAGACTTGTCACAAGAAGACCGCGTGGATATACTTGATCGTGTTTCCGCAGAATTGAACATACGGCAACGTGAGGTCATAGAAAAGGATTGGTGGGTAACGGCTGTCCTCCGTGCCATGTTTAGTTTGCCGTATGCCGGTCATCTGTCTTTCAAGGGAGGTACATCGTTGAGCAAGTGCTGGCATTTGATAGATCGCTTTTCGGAAGATATAGACATTGCCATTGACCGGGAGTATCTTGGTTTCGGTGGAGTATTGTCGAAAACACAAATCAGCGACAAATTGCGCCGTGCTGCCTGTGCCTTTGTAAGAGAGACCATGCAACACGATTTGGCGGGACAATTGTACAAGAGTGGCATCTCAAAAGAAAAGTTCAAGGTAAATGTTGATACAACCCCTGTTACCACAACTGACCCCGAGGTTATAGACATTAACTATGACTCAGTTTTATCCTTTTCCATAGATGGAAAGGATGGTCAGTATATCCTGCCTAAAGTGAAAGTGGAAGTAAGTGGCAGGTCTATGAGTGAACCTGTAAGCGAGGTGGCTCTTGATTCAATGATAGACCAGGTGTATCCGAAGGCGCCTTTTGCAGAACCTGAGTTCATGGTACGTGCCGTTCTTCCTGAACGCACCTTTCTTGAAAAGGTATTCCTGCTGCATGAGGAGTTTGCCAGGCCAGAGGAATTAATTCGTGTGGAACGTATGTCGCGACATATGTACGACATCGGGCAGATGTTGAAAACTCCAATAGCCGGGCGTGCCATAAACGATGTAGAACTTTACCGTCAGGTAGTAGCGCATCGCCGTGCATTCATCGGCTTACGTGGTTTCGACTATGATACGCTTTATCCGGCTACGCTCAACATCGTTCCTCCGGCTTCTGTTTTAGAGCAGTGGAGAGCCGACTATGAGAATATGCGTCTGCACATGATATATGGTGATTCTGTTTCATTTGAAGAGTTGGTAAACGATCTTAATGATTTGAATGATTGGATAAAAGAGTCACACATAACTTCGCAAATTAGATAATATGGCAAATTGTTGAAATATATTGCAGAAGAAACACAAGGTGCGCCACTATTCAAATTCTTCTTGGATGGTTCTCGTAGAGTGTATAAAGTTGACGACATTCAGTATGACAAGAAAGTATTTCCTGTCGTGAGTGGACAAATATCTGTGGCATGCTGTGGCTGAGAAATGAATGTAAACAATACATTTAAGAGTTTTTAGCATGTTCATGAAGAATCATACCCTGTTCTTTGTTTACCAGTGACAGCTAATCTTATCAATGAGCGTAATCCCGTATGTTACGGGACGGATACAAGATGGGCGGATCATCTTTATCCGGTCTATATGACTGAGTGTTATTGCAAAAGTCGCTTCAAAAGCGATTATTGCTTTTTGAATTTATTCTAATTAAATTACGGTACTGACGACAAGCTTTTTTACCTTCAGAGTTGAAGATAGGTATCAGTTTGACCGGTGTTTTTCGGAGATGTTACCAGTTATCTGTGGGATTGGAAGGCGGAAAATATCTGGTTTCTTTGAAAGAAGAGGATCGTGATCATTCATTGCCCGGAAATATTGGCGCTTTGTTTTCAGACAGAGAAATCAACCGTATTTTTTGGAAAGTCGGATTTGAATACGGTTTCCAGGAGATGGTGTATGGACGTGTGGGCTATTTAATGAAAGGAAGGCGGGATTGCAGCGTAAATACACTACTTTCGAAACCGGGATCCGTTTTATGCGTATTCATCTGGATGCGGCTTATTTCGTGTCACATTTCCGGAATACCTATCTTTGGGACAATAGTTTTCGTTTATCTGCGGGAATAGATTTTTAATTATACTTTTACAATTGCAGATTTTAAATTATTGGGCAACCTGATTTGTTGTCGAATTCATTTCATTTAAAATCTGCAATCGTAAATCTACAATTCTGTATTCCTTTGCTTCGCTCTGCTTTTACCGATCGTATAGGCAAGAGAAAGGCCGTTGCCGGTTTTAGTCCAGTTCTTCGATGGTGAATAATTCGTCCGGGGATAGTTGTAGGGTGGCGAAGCCTTTTTCAATGGGGGATAGGTTGGCGGGGAGGTGCTCGCTCATGTATTCCCGGTTGTTCGGTTTGAAGCTGACTTTCCAGCCTTTGCCGGCTTTATTTTTGAGGTAAAAACACATATTTTCGGGTGGGCCTTGCAGGTAGCGACGGGTGCCCGGGGTGCAGCCGGTGACGAACAGAACACCGTCGACCGGGCAATTTTGCATTTCTGCGGTAAGGGTATAATCTCCGGGATCTTCCTGATTGTTGTACAGGCATTGCATAACCCGGGTTGCCCCCAGCACGCCCAGGGCCAGACCCGGACAGATGTGGCCGTGTAGTTGTGCTGCTTTTAGCAGAAGTTCTTTGGTGTTGTTTGCCAGAATGTTACGGACAATATCGATCCGGGGGGAATCGGCCTGGATGGTTTGGTGTATACTTTGCTGATCGAAGACGGAGGTGTCGCAATATTTTATATCTATGACCGGGGAACCGTCTAATGCGTCGGCGCCTTTAACGTACAGTTTATTGCCTTCCCGCTGAACCAGTTTGACCGTGGTGATGCCTATGTGGTTGGGACGTCTGGGGGAACGGGAGGCAAAGATGCCTTTGGTTTCACCGGTCCGTATTCTGGTGGTGAGCTCGGTCCGTTTTTCATGGTGGAAAGTGAAGACCAGGTCGATATATTCGGCCTGCTCGATGTCCTGTAAACCTTCCGCATATTCCGGGAGAATTTCTATTTCCGATACTTCTTGTTTGATGACTTCAGGAGTCTGGCTGGTGGTACATGCGTTGTGTACGAAACCGATGGGTTCTAATACGATCATAGTAAAACAGGATAAAAGGTTAGTGATAAAATGTAATGGGTTCATAATGATTACGGTTATTGAGGGATGATACAGATACAGTTTTTGTGGTGTAATACATCTACCTGAATGTCGTATAGGTTTTCGATGTTTTCGGGGGTGTAGACGGATTGGAGTCCCGATGCAAATACGTTGCCTTGTTTCAGCATTAGGGCTTTGTTACAGAAGCGGGCGGCCATATTGATATCGTGTATGGTGATGATAATCGTCATGCCTTCCCCTGCCAGTTGTTGTAAGAGTTTCATCACTTTCATCTGGTGGTTGATGTCCAGGTTGGCGATGGGTTCGTCCAGCAATAATATGGACGGTTGTTGTGCCAGGGCGCGGGCGATGTAAACGCGTTGCTGCTGACCGCCGCTGAGGGTGTTGAGGTGGCGCATGGCAACTGTCTCCAGTTCAAGCCGGGCAAGCAAGCCGGCTACCAGTTCCATATCGGCCGTTGTCGGTTTGCTGTGGATGTAGGGTTTGCGTCCGAGCAATACGGTATCGAATACGCTGATGCCGCCGACAATTTCTTCAGATTGCGGGATGTAGGCGACGGTGCGCGATAATCTTTTCGGAGAATACTCTTTCAGCGGAATATGTCCGATGGAAATCAGGCCCTCATTGATTTTCAGTATGCGGTTGAGGCATTTCAGCAGGGTGCTTTTGCCGGAACCGTTTTGTCCGATAATGGCCAGCATATCTCCCGATTGGACTTCGAAGGAGATGTGTTTCAGGGCTTTGAATCCGGTGTAGCTGAACGATATGTCGTCGACTTTAAGGTGCATCATACTTTTTTTCGGGTTAAAAGGAACAGGAATAAAGGTACTCCCAGGAATGAGGTCAATATGCCTACGGGAAGAATAATGGGGGAGATGACCGTCCGGGCTACCGTGTCGCAAAGGAGCAGGAACATACCGCCGAATACGGCCGATCCGGTGATCAGAAATTCTTCGTTGTCGCCGATAAATTTGCGGACGATGTGTGGAACCACAAGTCCGACAAAAGCGATAACGCCGAAAAAAGAGACGGCAACGGCTGTAATCAGCGAGGTAACGACCAGACCGACGACGCGAATGCGTTGCGGACGGACGCCCATGCTTTGGGCATAATCGTCGCCGGAGCCCAGCACTTTATAGTCCCATCGCTTGTAATAGAAATAAATCAGGGCGGGTAGCAGGACGATGATCAGGAAAACCAGTTTGCTCCAATCGCTGCGCCCCAGGTCGCCGAAGTTCCAGAAGACGATGGAGGCCAGTTGAACGTTGTTGGCAACATATTGCATGACGGCAATACCGGCGCCGAAAAGCGAATTGATGATGACTCCCGAAAGGATGATCGTTTCGACGGAGGCTTGTCTGATTTTGATGATGAGCAGGATTATGGCCAATCCCAGCAGGCTTCCCAGAAAAGCGGAGATTGTGACAATGTAGGGATTGGTGATCATAAAGAGGTCGGATGAACGGGCGATGCCCGTTCCGGCCCCCAGAAAAACAATTCCGAAGGAGGCTCCGAAAGCGGCGGCATTGGATATTCCCAGGGTGTAAGGAGAGGCCAGGGGGTTGCGTAACAGAATCTGCATGATTGCTCCGGATATGGACAGGATGATGCCGGTGACAATTGTCGCCAGGATTCTGGGGAGGCGGATGTTGAGAATGATCTGCCGGTTCATTTCGATACCTTCGCCTCTTACCAAGGCCCATAAATCGGACCAGCCGATCTGGTGAGAGCCGGCGATCAGGGCGATCAGGGCGATGGCGGCCAGCAGCACCAGCAGGATAACGATAAAGCGTGCGTTGCGGATCCGGTATTTTTTGTATTGTATTAAAATTTCATTGTCCATAGGCTCTGGTAAATACAGGTTTTATTTTGATTTCCGATTGAAGAACCCACAGTTCTTTCCGATTCGGCGGATCAAAGATCTGTCATATCATTCAACGTGTTCTTTTCTGTGCCGAATACGTTTCGGTAGTCGCCCCAATTCCGGACAAGGCTGTCTGCTACCGGGCTACCGACGAACATGGTCAGAATTTCGTTTGCTTTGTCTGTTACGTCAATATCGGTAAATTGTTCCGGAAAAAGCACTTTACCGGCATTCCAGGCATTGATGAGCATTACCTCGAAGTTGGTGTGGTTGTTGTTGTACGGCCACAGGGTATAGATTTGCCGGTCCCGGTAAGCCGTTAACAACCGGTTCAGGCTTTTACGTGTTTTAAAGTCTTCCTGCACGAGCGGCCAGCCGTCGGTATCGACGAAAATTACCTGCGGATTCCAGTCTGCCAGCTGTTCCCAGTCGATATACGTTCCTGTGATGGGAGATATGTAGGCTGAGTCGATTACGGAGGCTACATTATCGGCTTTTAAAAAATCGAATGCGGCATAGTAAGGATCGGTGGACGTAATGCCTTTTTGTCCTTTGTAGGAAATGCCTCCGACATAAATACGGGGGGATTTGCCGGAAGATTGTGCCCGTTGCCCCAGTTCGGCGATCTGACGATCGGTATAGCGGATCAGGCTGTCTACTTGCCGGGTGGTGCCCAACACTTCGCCTATGGAGCGCAAAGAGTTGTAAAATGTTTGCCGGTTGCGGCCGATGTCTCCGTACTCTATCGTAAATACAGGTATTCCGGTACGTTGCTGTAAGGCATCGGCATCTCCGGCCGTTGTGGTCGACATAAAGATTACATCCGGCCGGGCGGCCATAATCAGTTCCGGATCGCCTCCCATAGATGGGCCGATGATCGGTTTTTGTCTCAATTCCGGGTGGGCGAACAGGTGGGTGAAGCAGTTGTCCCGGGTTTCCTGCTCTTCAACTCCACAGATAAAAGGGGCTCCTCCGGCATAGGTGACCAGACGGATCGCCGAAGCCCGGATACAGACGATTCTTTGAATGGAATCGGGCAGGACAACTTCCCTTTGCAGTGCATCGGTAATGACCCGGCCGGTATTTGGGTGTTTATCGGGCCGTGTACCGCAGGAACCGCAAAGCAGTACGCAAAGAATGTAACAGTATATTTTCATTGTATCGGTTTGAATGAAAATCCGGAAATGTGAATATAAACCGGTTATCGGTGCTGGGAGGTTATTTTCAGATTTCCGGATTTCGGTTATTGCATTTACCGGTTTATATTGACAGCCAGCTTGATATTCATCAGTCTGCCGGCAGACATATACTCTTTGGTGTTCATGTGCCGGTTGTTGAATATATTGATGATCTCCCCGCTGACGTACAGACGGTGGCGGAAAAGCCATTTGGATAGCTGGGCATCCCATATCGCAAATCCCTTAATGGCAGTGGAGTTGTCTTCGGAGGTATATTGTTTGGATTTATAGCGTCCGCGAAACATGGCATCGACAATACCGCCCGTCCAGAGAATATAGCCTTTGACCTGGTGTTTAGGGGCATATGTCAACAGTTTGTCGTTTAATTCGGGCTGCTCTTTGAAATCTTTGATTTTAGCGTCGTTGTATGAATAATTGAGGTTGATTTTCAGGTTGTTGACGGGAGTGTAGTTTAAGTCGGCTTCTATTCCCTTGACATCCACTTTGGAGATATTCCGGCGTTGGAAAATGTCCCGTTTGCCCCACATTTTTTCTCCGGTGGCGACATAATACAGGAAATCTTTTCCTTTGGCGTAATAAAATGAAGGGGAGAAGGACAGGGTGCCGGTGAGCCGGAAGGTTCCGCCGATTTCGTAATTATCGATCTGTTCGGGTCCGAGGTCGGGGTTGGCAATTTTAGGGCCGACCCACATCCATCCCGAACGGCAGAGATCGTCCAAAATGGAAGCCCGGAATCCCTGGGAATAAGAAATGTAAGCGGATATGGTTTCGGTTGGGTTATAGCGTAAGGCTATCCGGGGGGAGAAATGTTCCCAACGGTTGTTTTTCAATTTCCCGTTGTAGGTGTTAAAGTCGGAGACATTTTCGCCGATGGCCTCGAACCAGCCTTTGTGAAAATAAGCATTGTCGTAGCGTAAAGCCATTTGTAACCAGATTTTCTTGTTCAGAAGACTCAGTTCGTCTTGTGCAAATACGGAGATGATACGGATTGTACCCCTGTTGAGTACCTTATCGGGAGAGGTAACATAATGGTCACCGCCGTCGATGCTGCCGTTTTTGAATTCGCTGCCTATGACCAGGTCGTTGAATTTACCGGACAGTCTGAGGTGCATGATGGCACCCCAGTCGTCACGGTGGGATTTGACATCGAATCGCTGGTAATCCGAGTTTTTCATCCGTTCGTCGAGTTTGAAATAGTCCTGGCGTTGAAAGTAAAGAGCTGCGTTGTAGGAAAATTTACCTTTTTCACCGTAGAAGCGGCCTTGTACCCTGTGGTGGTTGAAGTGACGGTATTCCCCGTCCGGAGCTTGGATTTTTTCACCTTCTCCCCGTTTGTCTTTGTAAAGGTCATAGGCCAGATCGATGTTGAAGAGTGCGGTAGGACTGTATAAGATTTTGGCGTATAAGCCGCCTTCTTTTACAAAGCGGGCTACGCTGTAGTCCGGGTTGGTCCGCAGGCTGTCGGGGACATTGTTAAAACCGTCGCTTTTGTTGTAATAGCCGGAAAGGAAAACGGAAAACTTGTCATTGACCCGGCTTGAAATACCCAGATTGGTTTTCCAGGTGTTCAGGGAGCCGTAACTCCCGGAGGCATTGACAGAGAACGGGGAGAACGGTTTTTTGCTGATGATGTTGATGACTCCTCCCATAGCGTTATTGCCGTAGAGCGAGGAGCCGGGACCTTTGAATACTTCGATCCGCTGGATGTTGTCCATGTGGAGACTGTTCCAGTTGACGCCTCCTTCATCGGACGTATTGATCGGAATGCCGTCGAAAAGTACTAAGGTACGTCCTTGCTCGTCTCCGGCAAGTCCGCGGATACTGACATTGGTGTGCATATTACTGATACCGTCCGAACGGGTGGTATTGACACCGGAGATCATCGTCAGGATGTCGTCGACACTTTGTGCCGGCGTATTCCGGAGAAGTACAGGGCTGACGATACTGATACTTCCCGGACTTTGGGTCACCGGACGTTCTGTGCGGGAACCCGTTACGACGACTTCATGCAGGACCAGGGTTGTATCGACCGTTTCGGTGCGGGCGTATGCCCCAAGATAGAGTCCTGATAAAAGCAGGGCAGATAGAGTTGTTATAAGGCTGTATTTTAGTTGCATTTCACTCGGTTTTATGAACAATAAATAAATTCCGATAGCGCTTGAATTTGCTATTCAGAAGCGGTAAAAGCGCAAGCGTGACTTTATTGAAGGTGTTTCAAAGGATATCGAAAATCTCGTGGCGGTCCCAGTCGAGCCAGTATTGTATGGCCAGAGCACGGACATATTGCCAATTGGCTTCTGTATCCGCTCCGTAGGTTTCGACCCCTTTTTTCAGATCTTCCTGTACACGGCGTTCGTATTCGGGTTTCAGCCGGAGGGTGACTTTTTTATTCTTGAATGTAAAGGTGGCCTCCGGTCGTGTGTCGCCGGCTTTTACTTCGGCAACTGTAATCAGTCCGTGTCCGAGAGTGCCTCCGGTACTGACTTGCAGGCCGTCATTGAGGCAACTTACCGGGGGCTGGTTACCGGCATAAGTGGTGACGTGCATGTCGTCGACGCCGATATCGAAATATTCCCGGGCCCGAATTCCCATTTTCACGCCGACGGTGGCGAATATACCGAGATGTCCGTGTAATTCGTTGGTCAGAACGGCAGCCCGGAATTCACTTAATCCGTAACGTTGAACGGCCCGTCCGATAATCGGCATAATGTCGCGGATATAATAACCTTCATCGAGGGGGAAATGGTAGAATACTTTTCCTTCGGTGTTTTCCGGTCCCTGATAAACAGCCAGTATTTGCTGTTCGATGGGGCGTATTTTCCGGGGAACGTCTATGCTGTACCATTCGATTGCGGGAGAAAGGCTGTCTTTGTTGAAAAGTTGCGGTGAATTGAGTGCCAGTACGGTCAGTTCGTCCCAGATGCGGAGGTGTTCGTCCCGTATTAATTCCCGGAGCGGAGGAATGGCGTGTGTTTCGGCGACTTTCTGAGCATACCGGGAATTTTGGAGATAACCCAGCTCGGTGAGGAATTGCCTGTCTACCGGCGCCGATGCCTGATCGGCAGAGGAGACGAGCAGCATGTTGATCCCGCTGTCCATGACTTTCCGGGCAGCTTCCGGGTCCGTTTCATAATTTATTCCGCTTATGGGACTGGCGCCGCTGTTATACCAAACCAGGCGTTCGATTTTTTCTTTCAGACGGGGATCGGTTGTCAGGGCGTCACTGATATTCGTCAGTGCCCCCAGGCATATCAGGGTTACCGGTTTCTTTTCGTTCCCGATGGTTCTTATCAGCAATTCTTCGGCTGTCAGTTCGGGCATATCGGCGGGCACACTGTCTCCCCACGGAATTGTCCGGGCAATATGCCGCCATTCGGGAGCAGAGGCATGTACTTCCCTGCCTGGGGCGACCGGAATTCCCTGATGGTAAAAATCATTCAGGAGGGCTTTTACTTTCCGGTATCCCTGTTGCGGTGTAAGGGCACCTTCCGAGGTGGTGATCGCCAGTATTTCGATGTCATGATCCCCCAGCAGCATGCAGAGGGTACGTAAATCATCGGCAGCACAGTCGGTATCGACAATTGCGTACATACGGGGTTTCCCGGAATGGGCGAATGCGGTAAGCGTGAGTGATAAGATGATTCCCAATAAAAATAGCTTATGTTTCATGATTCGGATTTTAACGGTTAATGGATAAATGCAAACCTCCGAAGAAGATGGCTCCGGGCATAGGATAGCCGTCCAATATCTGGTATTTTTCCCGGGTGAGGTTTTCCCCTTTGGCAAAGATCGTCATTGCCGGGAACAGTTTGTAGGATACCTTGGCATTCAGCAGGCCATAGTCTTCCTGTCTGGCATTTTTCCCGGTGACCAGATATAAGCCGTTGATGTATTGATAGCCGATGTTAACCTGCCACTTGGGGGTATGGAAGTTGGCATTGACGTAAAGCTGGCGTTCAGGAGCATTCAATACCGGGATTTTCATATAAAGCCATGAATAGTTTCCGCTAAGGCTGAATTTACCGGAAAGGTCGGCTTGCATTGCTACTTCAATCCCTTTGTTTTTGAAGCTGCCTGTATTGACATTCATGGGTTTGTTGTTGATGATTTGGGTTTGAATCAGGTTCTTCCCGTCGGCGATAAAGCCGGAAACTTCCAGGTAAAGGCTGCGTTTGAAAAGATAATGTTCCAGTACTACTTCATAATTGGTCATCTCTTCCGGTTTCAGGTTGGGATTGGCAGGTGCCCACATAAACATTTCGCGGATGGTCGGGTTGCGGAATCCTTTGGAAAAACTGGATTTGATGACGAAGTTTTCGGTAGGACGTATAGCTAATCCGATTTGCGGAATCCATTTGTTGCCGTAAGATTTATTGTGCTCTAGGCGGCCTCCGGCATTTAACGTCAGCCGATCCTTGAAAAGATTTTGTTGCATGATGGCATATCCGCCCAGATCGTAGGAGGAGGTATCGACCATGATTTTATCGGGGGCGTGATTCAGAAAGCGGTTCCAGGCTTTACCGCCATACGATTTATAATCGAAACCGAGTGTAACCATATTCCCTTGCCAGGGTCTTACGATTTGGTAGAAGAGTAGTCCATAGGCGTTGTCGCGTGAGCGGTAGCGGTAGTCCAGCGGTTTGCCGCCGGTGGTGTATCCGTCGTTGATATTGTGATCGCCCCAATTGTAGAAAAAAGCCAGGGCTCCGTTCAGGTGCCGGAATTCATTCTCAAGGGATGCCGAAGTCATTCCCCGGAGGACATCTACTGTGTTGTCGAACATGGGTTTCGTGATCATGCCCGGATTTTCCGCTACATAGCCGGCGACGCTGATATCGGCGCGAAACCGGAAGTGTTCGGAGAGGTGTAATCCTGCGTTGGCAAATCCATTGGTAATATGGAATTTCGAGTTTTCCCGATCGCCGTCTGTCCGGTCGTGGTTGACGGAGGCATAGGCATCTACACGACCTTTACGGCCTCCGATATTGGCCATGTATTTCTGGGTGTTGTAACTTCCTCCCATGGCCCGGGCATTCAGTGAAAAACCTTCCCGGTTTTGTTTGCGCGTGATGATATTGATAACGCCTCCCATCGCATTGGTACCGTAAAGAATAGAGGCGGGACCTCTAACAACCTCCACACGCTCGACATCGGAGGCGACATAGGCGTCGGGGAGGGGATGTCCCATTAATCCCATAAATTGAGGATGGCCGTCGATGAGTACTAGCATTTGGGTGTTGGGAGATCCGCCTATGCCGCGGATCGAGATACCTCCGGCTGCTCCGCTGGCTACACCGAATCCGGTGATACCCCGTTCGGAAACGAACAGACCGGGCACCCGTTCGGAAAGTACCGGTAAAAGGGCCGATTCGCTGCTGTTTTCAATTTCATTACGTCCGACGACGGTGATGTTCATCGGGACGTTATTCCGGTTCACCAGAGTACGGTTTCCGGTAACGACTGCTTCCTGTAATACCAGGGCTGTGTCTGCTTTCTGCTCCTGTCCGTAGCTGGCATTATGGCAAACCCATAACGTCAGCCATATAATAATGGCTGTATATTTCATTGCATATTTGGATTGTGTCGGGAGGCGAACGTTTTAATTGCAGATTTTAGATTGACGATTTTAGATGAAAAGAATCTGACGACAAATCAGGTTGCCAGATAATTTAAAATTTACAATCTGAAATTTACAATGTATATCGACATTACATTTCGGGCTTCCGGCAATGTTATTTATTTACTTCAAAAGGAACGGTCGAATCGGCTCCAGGGAATTATCTGTACCGGCCGCGGGAGATTTCCCGGGGAGGTAAAAGGGGATTTACCGGTAGGTTTGGGCCGGTACGAAAATAGAAACGGAGTCTTTGTCGGATCGCTTTGATAAAGGAATGCGTTGTTCCGGGGGATGGCGAGAGTAGGATAGCAAGGAAAAAATATACAGCGCTTGTCGTGCAGGGTGATCTGCGATGCGAGAGGCGAGATGGCTTTCCTGCTGATAGTTTCTATCACGCCTCCCCTGGCAATGTTGCCAGACAGGAAAGTCCCGTGTTCCGATAGGTAGATACCCGGTGTTTTCAACAGATACCGGATATGCTGTTGTGTTTTTTTGTCCATTTGCTTTTCGTTTCGTTTATTTTGCTTGTAACGGATTGCCTATCCGTTTGTTTCAAATTACAGGGGATTTCGGATGAAACGGTCATAAATCCGGAGAATGATTCCGGATATTTAATTGAATGTATTTTCTCAATGTTTTACTATTTGCAAGCGGTTTTCTATCGGTAGGTATTTTATGAATCGGAGTAGCGGATGTTTTCCCTGATAATTCTTAGGTTAACGTAGTATAAATAAGTTAATAATCCGGCCGGATTTGTAACAACTTTCGTTTTTCAGCGTAGTTCTCGTGTTAAAGTCGGAGGGAAATAAATTCCTTTCGTTGCTGGAAAAATTATTTTTTAACTATTAAAACCGAAAACTATGCATTTAACACCAAAGGAGATTGACAAGCTAATGCTGTTATCGTTAGGAGCAATCGCTGCACGGCGCAAAGAAAAAGGGTTGAAGCTGAATTATCCCGAAGCTGTCGCTTACATCAGTTCTGCGGCCTTAGAAGGTGCCCGTGAAGGAAAAACATTGGAACAGGTTATGACCGATTCCACGAAAGTATTGACAAAAGACGATGTGATGGAGGGAGTGGCTGACATGATCTCTCTGATTCAGGTCGAAGCAGTTTTTACCGACGGCAGCCGTTTGGTAAGTATTCATCAACCTATTAAATAACAAAGATTATGGCAGATATGAGTAAAGCGGGTGCTCCGAAACAGGCACCGATTACACCGGGTTTTACTCCGAAGCAGCATGTAGGCGTCGGAGGAGAAATATTGAGTGCAGACCCCATCACGTATAATGAAGGGCGGTATACTGCGAAACTGGTCGTTCATAATACCGGTGATCGTCCGATCCAGGTAGGCTCGCATTTCCATTTTTTTGAAGTAAACCGTTATCTGGAGTTCGACCGGGGGAAAGCATTCGGATGTCATTTGAACATACCGGCAACGACGGCTGTCCGGTTTGAGCCGGGCGAAGAGAAAGAGGTAGAAGTTGTTGCTTATTCCGGAAAGCAGTATGTGATGGGATTCAACGGTTTGGTACAGGGCTTTACAGGTGATGAAGATGCACCGACCTATTTCCCGAAACGGATACTGGCGATCGAGAATGCAAAAAATTTGGGTTTTAAAATCATAGATGAAGCAGCCGCTGAAGCTGATCTTCAGAAAAAGAATCAAAAAAAGAAATAATTATGGCAACAATATCAAGACAACAATATAACGACCTTTACGGCCCTACTGTAGGTGATAAAATCCGTTTGGGAGATACCGATCTGTATGTAGAGATTACAAAAGACCTGTGTGTATACGGGGATGAGATAGTTTACGGAGGCGGTAAGACGCTGCGTGACGGGATGGGATTGGCAAATACGACGACAGCCGAAGGAGGTACACTCGATCTGGTGATTACCAATGTGACGATTATCGACCCGATACTGGGAGTTATTAAAGCCGATGTCGGAATTAAAGACGGGAAAATTGCCGGTGTCGGAAAAGCCGGTAATCCGAATACCATGAAAGGTGTGACTCCTGAATTGGTGACGGGTGCCGCTACCGATGCCATTTCGGGCGAACACCTGATTTTGACGGCGGCGGCTATCGACGGGCATGTGCATATGATTGCACCCCAACAGGCCTACCATTGTTTGAGTAACGGGGTGACGACCCTGGTGGGCGGTGGTGTCGGTCCGACTGACGGTACGAACGGTACGACGATTACTTCCGGTACCTGGAATATGAAACGGATGTTGCAGGCGATTGACGGATTACCTGTAAATTACGGTTTTTTGGGGAAAGGAAACTGCTCTGTCCGTAAGCCTTTGGTGGAACAGATGATGGCCGGTGCCTGTGGTTTCAAGATCCATGAGGACTGGGGAAGTACCCCTGCCGCTATCCGGGCAACCATGGGCGTAGCCGATGAATTCGACGTACAGGTGGCCATTCATACGGATACCCTGAATGAAGGCGGTTATGTGGAAGATACGATTGCCGCCATCGACGGACGTACCATTCATACTTATCATACGGAGGGTGCCGGTGGCGGACATGCCCCCGACTTGTTGAAGGTGGCTTCATTGGCCAATGTGCTGCCTTCCTCTACCAACCCGACTTTGCCGTTCGGTATCAATTCGCAGGCCGAGTTGTTCGACATGATTATGGTATGTCACAATCTGAATCCGAAAATCCCTTCTGACGTAGCTTTTGCCGAGAGCCGTGTTCGTCCGGAAACTCAGGCTGCAGAGAACATATTACACGATTTGGGGGTGATCTCTATGGTTTCTTCTGACTCTCAGGCGATGGGGCGTGTGGGTGAAAACTTTATGCGTGCCTTCCAGATGGCCAGCTATATGAAACAGGTGAGAGGTAAATTGGCGGAAGATTCTGCTGAAAATGATAATTTCCGTGTATTGCGTTATCTGGCCAAATTGACGATCAATCCTGCCATTACTTACGGATTTTCTGAAGTATTGGGTTCTATCGAGAAAGGTAAGATGGCCGATCTCGTTTTATGGGAACCGGCTTTCTTCGGAACCAAACCGAAATTAGTGATTAAAGGGGGAATGATCAACTGGGCTAATATGGGAGACCCGAATGCCTCTTTACCGACGCCGCAGCCGGTTTATTATCGCCCGATGTACGGTAGTTTCGGATCAGCCATGCCGAAGAGCTGTATTTCTTTCGTGTCCCGTGTCGCTCACGATGCAGGTATCAAAGAAAAATACGGTTTACAACGCATTGTTTATCCGGTACACGGTTGTCGTCAGATCGGCAAACCGCATATGGTGTATAATGGAAATATGCCGAAGATCGACGTTAATCCCGAGACTTTTGAAGTGTTCATTGACGGACAGCAAGCTTACGTCAAACCGGCACAGAAATTCTCTCTGGGGCAACTTTACTGGTTTAGTTAATTTATTTATCCATTGATGAAGTTGCGCCCGGTTCAAACGGAAATCTTCTGAACAGGTCTATAAAGTCCTTCAAGTCAGGCAATGCTCTTTCGGGAGTATCGGAACCCGGCTTTGGGACTTTATAGACTGACTTTTCCGGTTTTTGGGCCCCTTCTTCTTTAAAATACCTTTTATGAAAATATTTTCTGAGGTCATTGGAAATATGACAACCGACTCTACCTGGGTAGAGAAATTAAAAAACGCTAAAATCGAGTATCTGAATCTGGATCAGTGGACTGCTCAAAAGAGCCGCTTTATTGCCAAAGGTACGGATGGAACGGACTATGCCGTGGCGTTGAAACGTCACAGTCAGATAGAAAACGGTGATATCCTCGAATATGACGCCGCACAAAACAAAGCGGTTGTGATCCGTATCGAATTGAAACCGGTGATGGTCGTTGATTTGCAACAAATTGTACGAAAAAATCCGGAAGAGATCATACGTTTCTGCGTCGAATTGGGACATGCCATCGGGAATCAGCATTGGCCGGCAATAGTGAAGGGGACGACTTTATATATACCGTTGACGGTAGATAAAAAAGTAATGACCAGTGTGATGGATACTCACCATTTTGAAGATATTACCTATGAATTTCAATCCGGCCTGGAAGTGATTCCTTTTCTGGCACCGCACGAAATCCGGAAGCTTTTCGGCGGGAGTTCACAGGATATTGCCCATCACCACGAGCACGTCCATGACCACGGGATTACCCATGATCATGAGCATAGCCATGACCACGGGCACGATCACGGGCATGTACATCCGGAACAAGATGCTTCCCGGTATATGCACAAAAATTAAATCATACACTCAAACTACTGAAATCTTACCTTGAAAATATTACGTTATGACAGATGAGATCACCCGATTGATGCGTCTTCTGGAATTTTCGGATTCTGCTTTCCCGGTCGGTACATTTTCGTTTTCAAACGGATTGGAGACTGCGGCATTTGAAGGAATTGTATATGACGCACCGAGTCTGGAAGAATATACCCGTACGGCTCTCCGGCAGACAATTTACAGCGATGCCATTGCTGCTCTGATTGCTTACCGGGCGGCGGCCAGCGGCAATTACGAGATGATACGGGAAGCCGACCGCCAGATTATTTTATGCAAGATGAATGCGGAGGCGCGCCTGATGCTTACCCGTATGGGGAAAAAAATGGCGGAAATCTGTACGCAGATTGCCGGTAACCGGTTGATGAGCGATTGGTTGGAAGATATCCGCGAGGAAAAGACGCCGGGCACTTATCCGGTGGCTCAGGCCATTTATTTCCAGCAAAACGGTTTAACCGAAGAGGATTTGTTTGTGGCCATCGAATATGGAGCCATCAATATGATACTTAATGCAGCTTTGCGTTGTGTAAAAGTATCTCATTATGAAACACAAAGCATTCTTTACCGGCTTTGTACGGAGGCTGCCGCCGATTTCAGGATCGTGAAGGAACTGAATTTCGAAGATATGCAGGCTTTTGCTCCTGAAATGGATATCGTCGCTTCGTTACATGAGAAAGGAAAGATGAGAATGTTTATGAACTGAGTCTGTTGACTTGTTTAATGGCTTTATTCTGTCTTGAACAGAGGTGATTAAAGTTTTTAAATGTGTCATTATAATTTTTAGCTTACTTAAAATCTTAAAAACTGAATTTATGAGCAATACATGCAGAATTGGTGTCGGTGGCCCGGTAGGATCCGGTAAAACAGCCCTGATAGAAGCCATTACCCCTTATTTTTTGAAATTAGGATTGCAGGTTTTAATTATTACCAACGATATAGTTACCACAGAGGACGCTAAACACGTCCGGAAAATGCTGAAAGGATATCTGGCCGAAGAGCGGATTATCGGCGTTGAGACAGGGGCTTGTCCGCATACGGCTGTCCGGGAAGATCCCTCGATGAATATTGCTGCCGTAGAAGAAATGGAAGCTAAGTTTCCGGATAGCGACGTCGTATTGATCGAGTCGGGGGGGGATAACCTGACATTGACATTTAGTCCGGCATTGGTAGACTTTTTTATTTATGTCATCGATGTTGCTGCCGGCGATAAGATTCCGCGTAAGGACGGCCCCGGTATTTCTTATTCGGATATTCTGGTGATCAATAAAACGGACCTTGCTCCTTATGTACACGCTGACCTGGAAGTGATGCGCAGGGATTCGGAGCTGATGCGGCCGGGCAAACCGTTTGTTTTTACCAATTGTATGACCGGTGAGGGGATTAAGGAACTGGTTGCGCTGATCCGGGATATGGCACTTTTCGACCGTGTTTCGAAAAAAGAAGTGGAGGAAATGAAGATATGAACGATTATGCAAAATGTCGGGAAGTAAGTTCTTATCTGACCCCTACCAAAGCCATGCGGATGGGGGCGCCGGGAAAATTCGGCTTGCTGGATCTGGTGTTTGAATTGGATAAGGACAAGAAGTCCATCATGAGGCATTGGGACAGACGCGCTCCCCTCATCGTACAGCAGGAGTTGTATTTTGATGAGGGAATGCCCGAAATGCCCTGTGTATACATCTTGTCGGCAGGAGGGCCGAATGTGGACGGAGACCGGTACGAAAACCGGTTTACCGTCCGCAAGGATGCTTATGCTTATATTTCTACGGGGGCAGCCACGAAGATTGCCGAAATGATTTATAATTTTTCGGCTTTGAAGCAGACGTTTGTTTTGGAAGAAAATGCCTATTTGGAATATATGCCGGAGCAAACGATCCCCTGCCGCCACAGTCGTTATGTTACGGATACGGATATAGAGATCCATCCGTCTGCGACATTATTTTATTCGGAGATTTATACCGGTGGGCGGAAGTATTACGGTGAAGGGGAATTGTTCGAATATGATTTGCTTTCGGTTTGTACGCGGGCTCACCGGCCCGACGGTACTCCCCTGTTCCGCGAGAAATTGGTGACCGAGCCGCAAAAACATCCGGTTCGGGGCATCGGGACAATGCATCATTACGATGTATTTGCGAATGTCATTGTATTGACTCCGGAAAAAGAGGCTGCGGAAATTTATGAGAAGACAAAAGTTTTTATTGATAATCAGCAAAGATTAGCTGTCGGCATCAGTTATTTGCCGAATCGTTGCGGATTGATATTTAAGGTATTGGGGATGGAAACGCCTCCGGTAAAAAACGCTATCCGGCAGTTTTGTTCGGTGGTGAGGATGCAGGTTAAGGGGAAACCTTTGCCTGAAGAGTTTGCCTGGAGGTAACCGAACCAGGGTGAAAAACGAGAAGTGAAAGTAAAATGTTGTAAACTATGGAAACGCAAACAGTGACTTTGCCAAAAGTGTTTTCTTTTGGATTTTGGAAAATCCTGTGCAGAGGGACAGGGCAGGTAATGTTTCAGGATAATGCCTGGACGGGATTGTTCTTTTTGGCCGGGATTTTTTACGGCTCTTATACAACCGGTAATCCGGCTGTGGCCTGGGGAGCTTTGGTAGGTGTATTTATGTCCACCATTACCGGCTATCTTTTGAAGTATCCGGCGGAGAAAGGAACCGCGGGCTTGTGGGGATTCAACGGCGTATTGGTAGGATGTGCTTTGCCGACTTTTCTGGGGAATGTACCCTTGATGTGGTTGGCAATTGTTGTTTTTTCCTCTATGACCACCTGGGTGATGGTAGGATTGAATCATTTGCTGGCTCCCTATAAAGTAAGTTCGTTTACCTTTCCTTTTGTGCTTACCACCTGGTTTATATTGATGGCTGCCCGTATTATGCACGGTTTGCCGGATTCCGGTTTGGGGGCACCGGAACTTCCCGGGAATTTTTCTTCTGCATTCGATACCGGATTCGGAAGTCTGGTTATTTATTGGCTGAGGGGAATCAGTCAGGTTTTTCTGGTGAATTCCTGGGTAACCGGTCTGCTTTTCCTGATCGGTTTGGCTATCAGTAATTATTGGGCCGCTATCTGGGCCGCCATTGCTTCTGCTTTGGCTTTGGCCGTTGCCATCTTGTATCAGTGTAACGGAGGAGATATTGCCAATGGATTGTTTGGCTTCAGTCCTGTCCTGACCGGTATAGCTCTCGGAATTACCTTCTATCAGGTCAACTGGCGGACAGCTATATGGAGTTTATTGGGAATTTTTGCTACCGTATTTATTCAGGCGGGGATGGATACTTTCTTTTCTCCCTTGGGAATTCCGACGTTAACCGGTCCGTTCTGCGTGGCTACCTGGTTGTTCTTATTGCCACACCTGAATCTGGATAAAAAGATATTGCAGCAAGGATAAAGTAGTTTACGGTTTATGATTTACAATCGGCTTATACTTTGCAAAACGGTCAATCGTAAATCATAAATCGTAAATCCTAAATCAAAAATGAATATGGTTGAAAGTCAAACGCCGAAATACAATATGGATACTATGCCCTTACGCCGAAGGCATATCCTTATTTTAATCATCGCTTCTGCCGGACAGTTTTTCGGGGGAGCTTTGGCCATACTGGTAGGTGTTATCGCCCCGTTGATTGCCATAACACATCATCCGGAATTGTCTTCCTGGTTGCAGGGGTTTATTTTTGCGTCGGGGTTGATCGGGATCATGCTAGGGTCTTTATTTTTCGGCCGTCTTAGTGATAAATACGGGTATTTATTTTTTTTCCGGCTCTGTCCGGTTATGATTGCCGGTGCTTCTCTATGGATTTATTTCAGCCATTCGATTTCCGTTCTGACGATTTGTTTGTTCACGATCGGCTTTGCCATCGGTGGTGCTTATGCACTCGATCCTTCGTATGTTTCGGAAATTATGCCTAAAAAATGGCGCCGTACGATGCTGGGAGTCTCTAAAGCTACTTCGGGATTGGGAAATATCCTGATGATTCTGGTGGCCTGGTATGTTTTGAAAATTTCCGCAAATCCGGATATCTGGAACCGTTTATTTCTGTTTTTGACGTTGTTTGCCGCAATAACCTTTATGGCCCGTTTTTGGTTTGTGGAAAGTCCCGAATGGCTGGCTCTTCACGGTAAGGTACAGGAAGCCGAGAAAAATATCAAGCATTTTCTGGGACAGGATGTTTATATCGGGGAGCTGGCCGGTAAGAAAGATCAGGCGGCACAACCGAAAGCTTCCCACCGGGATATCTTTGCCCGGGGGAATATCAAGCGGGTAGTACTCAGTGGAATTCCTTGGGGATGCGAAGGTATGGGGGTGTATGGAATCGGAATTTTTACACCTGTTCTGCTGCTTACCCTGGGCTTGATTCCCGAGGGAGAGAATGCCCTTCCCCGGGTGGTGGAATCGCTTCGTTTTACGTTTTACATTAACATTTTTGTTCTGCTGGGGTTTGTTGCCGGCCTGACGATTGTAAGACGGTTAAATCTGATACGTACCCAAGCCTGGGGTTTTTTTATCTGTGCAGCCGGTTTGCTGATTACGCTTTTGGGATATGTTTATCAGGCTCCGGTAAGCGTGACGTTAGGAGGTTTTTTGTTGTTTGAGCTGGCGTTAAATGCCGGTCCTCATCTTTCTACGTTCGAATTACCCAGCCGGATTTATACGCTTCAGGAACGGGCCAGCGGCGAGGGGATTGCTTCGGCTTTGGGGAAGCTGGGGGCTATCATCGCTACTTTTATTATTCCGCCTTTATTGAGTTTGGGAGGTGGGCAACTGGTGCTGATGGTTGCCATCGGCGTGCTCATTCTGGGAGGAGTAGTTACAATGATCGCCGGACCTCTGGTTTTTAAAACTCTGCCTGGGGGACCTCCGTAAAACCCGGATGATTCTTAGCATTCAGAAACAATATTACTAATCTATAAATTTCAGAACTATGTTTAAAGCTATGCTTATTGCCGGAGCAGGTGGTTTTATCGGTACCTGCCTGCGTTATTTAGTGGGGAAGTTGGCCCATTACATCTTTTCTTCTCCCTTTCCCTGGGGCACTTTTGCCGTGAATATCATCGGTAGCTTTGTTATCGGTATTTTCTTCGGAATGGCCGAGAAAGCTCATTTGATATCGACCAATATGAATATATTTCTGATTACCGGATTTTGCGGTGGTTTTACCACTTTTTCTTCTTTTGCCGACGATATGTTTTTGTTGTTGCAAAATAAGCATTGGGGATATTTTTCAACCTATCTGGTATTGAGTATCGTATTGGGTATTTTATTGGTATGGTTGGGGCGCAGCCTGGTGAAACCTGCCTGACCATAGATTATATAGATTTTAGATTTTAGATTGTAAATTTTAGATTGTAAATTTTAGATTGTAGATTTCAGATTAAAAAAATTGATAACGGAACGGGTGTCCGGGTAATCTGAAATTTACGATCTGAAATTCGGTGTTTGCTTATAACTTTCTTTGAAAATCCTGTCTTTCTTATTCTTTTCGTGTAATTTTGCCTTGATTTATGCAATACTGATTTAAGAAAAGATGTTTAAGACAATGTTAATCGTAGGGACCGGTGGCTTTATCGGTTCGTGCTGCCGATATCTGATAGGGAAGTTGGTGCATCATATTTTTTCACTTCCTTTTCCCTGGGGCACTTTTATTGTAAATATAATCGGTAGTTTTCTGATCGGTGTTTTTTTCGGTATGGCAGAAAAGATGCATTTGTTTTCCGCTCAGATGAGTATTTTTCTGATCACCGGTTTTTGCGGCGGTTTTACGACGTTTTCTTCTTTTTCGAATGAGATGTTTTTGTTGATACAAAACAAGCAATGGGGATATTTTACGGCTTATTTTGTGTTGAGTATTGCATTGGGAATTCTGTCGGTGTGGCTGGGGCGCAGTGTTGTAAAACCGGCCTGATATTTATATTTGATTATATTTCTGACAGTTATCGTTTATGCAGAGTAGAAAATTACTATTTTTGTAGCCATTGTAAAATTTATAGGTCTCTTGACTTATTTATTATGGGGGATTTCTTCTTATAAAAGATAATGAGGATATTGAAAGGTTGTGTTAATTTTTAGCGTATTTAATGGATTTGTGAAATGAGAAAAAACAGTGTAAAAGATTTATTTATTGCGACATGTGGTAAATTAATCGGGTTATCTGTACTTGTCGGTTTTGTATTGCGGATTGTATTGTTGTTTAATGATCAGACGGAAGTCGCTTTTCCTTTGGTGGGATGGCTGGAAATCTTCTTTCTGGGGATTGCCAACGATTTGTGTGTCGGAATTATCGCTTGTTTCTTTATCTGGCTGAATCTGATTTTCTGGTCGGAAGGGAAATACGGAAAACCGTGGGGATATTTGATCTGGGGAGCTTTGGTCCTGGGGTTTTGTTATGTGAAATTTTTCAATACCATATTCAATGAATATGGTGGTGGGGCGTCTAAAATCGCTGCCGGATTTTTAGGGTTTAAGGTCATTAGCTTCGGATTACGGCTGTTCATGCCTGTACTCCGGAAACCGTGGAGAAAGATCGAATATTATTTACTTGTTTTTATTTACGTAACGGCGATTTTGCTGAACGCTGTGAGCGAGTATTATTTCTGGAACGAATTCGGGGTGCGTTATAATTTTATAGCGGTAGATTACCTGATATATACGACCGAAGTGATCGGTAATATTTTTGAGTCATATCCGATGTTACCGTTGATGACGGCCTTGTTTGTGGTATCTGCACTTGTCACATGGGTACTGACACGGAAAACCGGGAAGGTATTCGGTGCGTTACCCTGTTTTTTTACCAAATTGAAAGTGACCGTTGTATATGGCGTAAGTGTATTGTTCGGAATCGGACTATTGAATTTTAATACCGTTTTTCAGACATCGGATAATGTTTATGTGAATGAGTTACAGTCGAATGGGATTTTCCGGTTTTACGCGGCTTTTATGAATAACGAACTGGATTACCATAAATTTTACCAGACATTACCTGCGGATGAGGCTGTGGCGATGATGAATAGGTTTTACCGTAGTGACGGGCGCTGCAATACTTACCGGATAAAGGATTCGTTACCGGAAATACATAAAAATGTGGTGTTGATTACGGTAGAAAGTTTGAGTGCTTCTTATTTATCCCGTTATGGTAATACAGACGGTATTACTCCCTATATAGACAAGTTGATGGAAGAAAGTCTGGTGTTCAATAAAGTGTACGCAGCCGGCAACCGGACCGTGAGGGGATTGGAAGCTGTGACCTTATGTATTCCGCCCAGTCCCGGGCAAAGCATCATAAAGCGTCCGGATAATGCAAATCTGTTTTCAACGGGGTTGGTGTTGAAGGAAAGGGGATATTCTGTACAATATTTTTACGGAGGAAACAGTTATTTCGACAATATGGAAACCTTCTTTTCGGGGAATGACTATGAGATTGTGGATAAAAAAAGTTTTACACCGGAGGAAATTACTTTTTCCAATATCTGGGGTGTTTGTGATGAGGATATGTACCGGAAGGCATTGTCGGTGTTGGGGCAGGATGCTGCTTTGGGAAAACCTTTTTTTGCACATATCATGACGGTCAGCAATCACCGGCCTTTTACCTATCCCGGCGGGAAAATCGATATTCCTGAAAATTCCAAATCCCGGAAAGGCGGTGTGAAATATACCGATTATGCTTTGGGCCGGTTTATTGAAGAAGCTAAAAAACAACCTTGGTTCGAGAATACGGTTTTTGTTATTACGGCGGACCATTGTGCTTCCAGTGCCGGAAAGACAGAGATTCCCCTGGAGAAGTACCATATTCCGGCTATGATTTATGCCCCGGGATTTGTACAACCCGGAGAAATCAATACGTTGGTATCGCAAATCGATCTTATGCCGACCTTATTCGGTCTGTTGCATTTCTCTTACGAGTCCCGTTTTTACGGACAGAATATATTAGATCCGGATTATGTTTCGCGGGCATTGGTAGCTACTTATCAAAGCCTGGGATATTGGGAAGACGGTATTCTGACCATATTATCGCCGGTGAAACGGGCCGAGCAGTTCCGGGTAATCGAGGGAGCGGGAGAGGATATTGAACTGGAACCTTTGGAACAGAAAGATACGGAGAAATTAAACCGGGCTATTATGAATTACCAGACGATAGGAGGATGGATGAAAGTGAAAACTTATCGTGCCCGGTTATAATTTTTAGTTCACCGGTATTTTTACCATTGAGGCCTCCGGTTTCCGGGGGCCTCAATAGTAAGCAGGAATGGCAGGCAACTGAAATCCGCAGATCTTTTTTGCAGGAGTATACGCTTGCCGGCCTGTGTGTTTATCTCAATGGAATAATTCGTTAAATGCTTCGCTCATACTCGGATGCGTAAAGATAAAATCCCGGAGAAAAGTATAATCTTTACCGGCTTTCATGGCTAAAGCCACGCTATTGATTATCTCGCTCGATTCCGGGCATAAAAGCGTACATCCGAGTATTTTTCCCGTCGGAGTATGGATGACCGCCTTTAGCAAGCCTTTGTTCTCATTAATGGTGAGCATCCGGGGGATAGCGGCTACGGCTAATTTTTTTACCGTTATATCGAGTCCCTGTTGCCGGGCTTCGGTTTCACTCATACCTATTCTGGAAAGAGGAGGATCGATAAAGACGGAATAGCTTACCGGATTCCGGTCGCTTTGTTTCCGGCTGTGATCTCCGAACAAATCTTCCCGGATGATGCGGTAGTCGTCCAGGGAAATATAAGTAAACTGTAAACCTCCTTTTACATCCCCTATGGCCCGGATAGCCGGATTCGTGGTTTTCAGATATTCATCGACGATGATGGCACCTCTTTCGTCCGTTCGGACACCTGCGGCTTCGAGGTTTAATCCGGTTGTATCGGGACGCCTGCCGGTAGCCAGAAGGACAGCTTCGGCTTTGAGCTGTTGCTCCCGGCCGGATTGGGCATTCCGATAGGTGATTTCTGCCGTTTCTCCGGTATTTTCTATGCTTTGAACATTGACATTCAATTCGAACCGGATGCCTTTGCTTTCCAGAATGTCTTTTACCGCTTCGGCAATGTCTCTGTCTTCCCGGGGAATCAGCTCGGAAGAACCTTCCAGAACAGTGACTTGTGATCCGAAGGAGGCGTATATGGAAGCGAATTCAAGCCCTATATAACCTCCGCCGACGATCGCCAACCGTCGGGGCAGCTCTGTCAATTCCATGATGGATGTGCTGTTGAATACCAGTGGATTGTTAAGGATCCCTTTTATGGGGGGAAGGACTGTCTCTGCGCCCGTATTGATGAATATTTTGCCGGCTTTCAGTTCGGTTGTTCCGTCCGGCATAGCGACTGATACCGTATCTGCATTAAGAAAGGAACCGATGCCGGTATAAACCGTGATGTTTTTGTTGTCGGCTAAATTATGGTAATTTTTATCCCGGAGCAGAGTCGTGACTTCTTCCTTTTTTTCAATGGCTTTGCGGTAATATTCTTTTTTTTCCTCAAAGCTCATTTCAGGTTTGTATGTTTCGGTTTTAGCTTGGTGAACCAATGTTTTGGTCGGGATACAACCGATGTTGATACAAGTGCCTCCGTACATTTTTTCAGAGCGTTCGATTACGGCTACCTGCCAATTGTGCCGGGCCAGTTCGGCGGCGAGTGTTTTACCGCCTTTGCCGAAACCTATAATGATGGCATCATACTGTTTCATGGTCGTTTATTTTGAGTTTTGTTTTTTCAATATGCGTTGGGCGGAATCTGCAAGCAGCACAATGGCCCCTGCCAATATAGCTGTGTCTTTTATAACCAGTCGCCCTGCCCCGCTAAGTAATGGAAAGCCGTGTTCCCCGCTTCCGAGGTCCGGGACCCAGACTTCCGGAGTCGTTACCAGAAAGGAAAGCGTACCGATTGTCATGATAATGGCTAAGGCGGCTCCGATAAGTCCGGCCTTCGGGGAGAACATACCTATAAATACCAGGATGCCGATGCTCATAATCAATACACCCAAACCATGTGAAAAGCCGTAGGTATTATTGTCTTTGTGCCATTGCTGTTTGGCGGCATTGAATTCGCCTTCTTTCATTTTGTATTCTTTATATTCCGGAGCGGTTTTATTGTAAAAGAAATTCATAAACGGACTGTTGGCTACGAAAGGTACGATGCCTTCTGCTTCGTAATTCCAGAACTTCAATCCCCCGATCCAGACAAATATGATCAGAATGGATATACGTATCAGATTGATTCCGAGTTTCTGGCTGGAGGCGGCCCATGAGAGAAAGCGGTGGACGAGTTTACTTACTTGTGTTACCATGTTATTCAGATTAAAGGTTAAACTTACGATACAAAGATGATCGTTTTCTCTTTCGGAATAAATGGCAATTTTACCGGATCATTTGTCAATTTTTCCCAACTTCCCGTTTCCGGTAGTCAGAGATGCTTTCGCCGGTTATATTTTTAAAGAAACGGCTGAATGTGGATAGGTCTTCAAACCCCAGAATATCGGCAATTTCCTTCGCATTTTTAGCGGTGTAAAGCAACAGTCGTTTGGCTTCGGTTTCGATTCGCTCGTGAATGATGCGCAGGGGAGAAGGAAGATTGTAGCTCGAGAAAAGGTTCGACAGGGTTTTGGGAGAACGGTGCAGCAGGTCTGCATATTCCTGCACCATCTTTTTTTCTTTGAAATGCTGATCTACCAATACGTAATACTGACGGATGATGTCGAAGCTTTTTTCCTTATCGGTCGTGATGGCAAATTTTTCTCTTGCAATACGGGTACAGGCGATGATGAAACGTTTCAACAGGATACGGAGCATTTCTTCCTGTAAGTTATCCTTGATTTGGTATTCGTTGTCGAGTTTGTCCGTAATCTCATGCAAAAGGGCCGATTGGCGGTCCGATAGCTGCAACCGGATTATGCTGGAGGTTCCGTTGAACAGGAATCCGTTGCAGGAAACTTCCTGGTCGTGTCCGTAAATACAGTAAAAATTGCTGTTGAATAAAAGGGTAAGGTAGGTCCCGTTTATTTCTTTAAATTCGATGTGGTGCAGGGGAGTAAGCGAAATAAGCTCATCTTTGCCCAATGTGATATCGATATGGTCTATTTCAAGGGTGATCGTCCCGTTTTGTACCCAGATGAATTTGTATAATGTTTTGTCTTTCCGTAAAGCCTGATTGGCATGGAAATCAGAGGTCAGGGTAAGATTCCCTTTTAGCCGGGTATTGAAGTTATAGTCCATATAAAATTTTAAACTGTAAATCCGAAATCAATCGATAATACCTCCTCCGACAACGTCCTGACCTTCGTAAAATACAGCACTTTGTCCCGGAGTAATGGAGTCTACGGTTTCCTGAAAGACGACCCGCAGCTTGTCCCCTTCATGGAACAGTGAAGCCTGCCTGCCTGCGTTGCGGTAGCGGATTTTGGCCGTAACGGTCAATCCTTCGGGAATCCGGGCATATTTCATAAGATTTATGTCGCTTACGTAACAGCTTTGTCCCTGTAATTCCTCTTTTGTCCCGAGAACGACTTTATTTTCTTCGGGGTGGATGGCAACGACGAACATGGGGTGTCCCAGTGCTATGCCCAGGCCTTTTCTTTGTCCGATGGTATAGTTGGGAAAACCTTTGTGACGGCCGAGTATATTCCCTTGGGTATCGACGAAATCCCCGGGACCGTATTTGCCCTGGAAATCATCAACCTGCTGGTTTAGGAAAACCCGGTAGTCGTTGTCGGGGATGAAGCAAATTTCCTGGCTTTCGCTTTTCTTCGATAATTTCTCATACCCGTGTTTCAATGCGATCGCCCGGACTTCCGGTTTGGTGAGTTCCCCAAGGGGAAATAGGGTCCGGGCCAGGTTTTCCTGACTCAATTTCCAGAGGAAATACGTCTGGTCTTTGGCTTCATCCACTCCTTTTTGCAGAAAATAGCGTTCGTTCTGCCGGCCGATACGGGCATAATGTCCGGTAGCGATTGCGTTGCAACCGAATTCATCTGCTGTTTCAAGCAGTTTGCCCCATTTTATCGTCGAGTTGCATATCACACAGGGATTGGGTGTACGGCCGTGCAGGTATTCGTCGATAAAGTTGTGTATGACCGTTTCCTTGAATTCCTGACGAATATCGAGTATGTGATGTTCGAATCCCAGATCGTCGGCCATTCTTTTGGCTTCAAAAAGGGAGTCGACACTGCAACATCCTTTTTCTTTTTCCATACATCCCCGCGAAATCGTATCGAAGGTACGATAGGTAACACCTACCAGCTCATATCCTTGTTCTTGCAGCAACATGGCGGCAACAGTACTGTCGATGCCTCCGCTCATGGCCATTAGTACCCGTTTTTTCATAGCATTCGGTTTTTAGGGGTCGGCCCCATATAACGGGCTTCACTGTGATAATCGTCTTTTTCAATAGCAATTTCCGGTTCTGTCAGGGTATCGCTCCCTTCGAGAGAAAAACGGATGTATTTGATCTTTTTGCCCCGGGAAAGCCATTGTTGTTCGTAAAATGTCTTGATGCCCAGTATTTTATCGTCCAGGTCACCTCCGTATAAATCATCCGTGACAACGGAGGCCGGTAAGTGATTGTGTTTTATCAATTCTGCCGTATAGGTATATAAAAAAGGACTGTCGGTTTTGAGGTGGAGGATCCCGTTTGCTTTCAGTATTTTTTTATACAAGGAAAGGAAACGGGTGCCTGTCAGTCTTTTGCGGGCTTTCGACATTTGGGGGTCCGGAAACGTGATCCAGATTTCGGCTATTTCTCCCGGAGCGAATAAGGATTCCATAAATTCAGCATAAGCTCTTATGAAAACGGCGTTGTGAATATTTTTTTCCAGCGCACCTTTAGCACCGTGCCACATGCGTGCTCCTTTTATATCCATCCCGATAAAATTTTTATCGGGGAAAAGCTCGCCCAGCCCGACGGTATATTCCCCTTTGCCACAACCGATCTCCAAAACAATCGGGTGGTCGTTCCGGAAAACTTTTTCATTCCATTTTCCTTTTAAATCGTAATCGGTGCGGAAAATTTCACGGTGAGCCGGTTGGAATACATTCTCTAATGTTTCCATTTCCGCAAATTTTGCCAGTTTGTTTTTTGCCATAGAATGTGCCTTACCGGGTGATCAGTGATTGGTTTTTTTTGTGCGGATAACCAGGCCTACGTTTTTGATGCCGTTTAAAGATCTGGTTCGCATGCCCTGAATAATGTCGAAGGTGTATTTACCGGCGTTTAGCATATGTATATGGGACGGAGTTTCCAAGGTTTTTATGGAATTCCCTTTTCCCAGCCATCTGCCGTCCGGTTCTGCTATTTTTATATTCAAAGTATCCCGGAGAATGGTTTGTGCCGAATCTTTTATTTGTATAAAACACCATAAATTAGCCATTTCATAATCTGTCGTATGACGTATGCCGACATTAAAGTCGTATTCTCCGGACCGGGGGATGTCAACCTGGAAACGGACGGTGTCGTTGATAAGCCAGGACTCTTTCTCGATTGTTTTGTAGTTTTCAAAAATTGCCGGCTGTTGACAAGCGGCTAAAATACATAAAACAAGAACCGTCCAAATATATTTTTTCATTTTTGTAATCTGATCCTGTATAAATTAAAGAAATGTAATTTCACTTCCCGCATTATCGACACTCATTTCGATTGTCGATCCGAGAATCAAAGGGTAATTGTCCGGAATATGTCCGGCCGGAAAACCGAAACAAAGCGGATAATCATATTCCTCTACAGCTTCCCGGATAATTTCTTCTGCGGTTTTTCCGAAGTTTTCTCCTTTCATGTCCGAGAAACCTCCGACAATGAGCCCTTGCAGTTCTTCCAGGCGTCCTGTCAGCTTAAAACTTTGCATCATCCGGTCGATTGCATATAAATTTTCTCCGACATCCTCGATAAACAGGATTGCCCCCCGCGTCGGGTATTCGATGACCGAAGAACGGATGCAATGAAGTAAGCTTAAATTTCCTCCTGTCAGATCCGCTTGTACGATCCCTTCCCGGTTGAAGGGATGGGGAGGAAGCAAATAGGGAGATACCTCTCCGAATAAGAAATTTTTCAGGTGGGACAACGCTTCCGCCGTTGTGTCCCGATAACTTTTCGGCATAGGGGCATGCATGCTTTCAATGCCTAACGATGTCAATTTGGTATGCAGGACGGTAATATCGCTGAAACCGATCAGCCATTTGGGATTACCTTGAAAAATAGAGTAATCGGCTTTTTCTACGATACGCAGACAACCGTACCCTCCCCGGGTACAAAGAATCGCACGTATTTCTTCGTCATCCAGCGCCCATTGTAAATCCGTGAGCCGTTCGTTGTCCGTGCCTGCAAAATAACCGCATTGACAGGTTGCATGTGAGCCGATAACAGGCTCTAATCCCCAGGAACGTAATATGTGCCCGGCATATTCGATGTCATGCGAATCGATAATGCCTGCCGGAGAAATGAGAGCAACTTTGTCCCCGCTTTGTAAATAGGATGGACGTAGCATATACTTTTGTATCTAAAGTTAAAGACCGACTTGCGGTCGATGAAGAAACCTAAAATAATAAACGTGTTAATTTTAGATTTACGATTTACGATTTTAGATTGTAGATTGACTGGCAATCCGATTCGTTATCAGATTCATTTCAATCTAAAATCGTAAATCTACAATCTAAAATCTACATCAGTTCTTTAAAGGGTTTCATCGTCCTGGTTTAAGGGTACGATAAAAACATTGAATAAGTCAATCGACTTAATCATGCGAAAATACGATTTTTTTGTAAATTTGCGGCTTAATTGAGCGCTAAAACATTAAAAAGAATATATATGAGCCATTTCAAGAGAAATCTGATCACAACGGCATTACCGTATGCCAACGGGCCTGTACACATCGGCCATCTGGCCGGAGTATATGTACCTGCCGATATTTATGTAAGGTATTTGAGGGCTAAGGGGGAAGAAGTGGTATTTATCGGAGGCTCCGATGAGCACGGGGTACCTATTACGATTAAAGCTCAGAAAGAAGGTGTCACTCCGCAAGATATTGTAGACCGGTATCATGAATTGATAAAAAAATCGTTTCAGGAGTTCGGTATCTCTTTTGATATTTATTCGCGTACCAGTTCGAAAACCCACCATGAATTGTCTTCGGCTTTTTTTAAAAAACTGTATGATGAAGGTAAGTTTATTGAAAAAACGTCTATGCAATTCTACGATGAGAAAGCGGGACAGTTTCTGGCAGACCGTTACATTATCGGTAAATGTCCGCATTGCGGCAATGAACGGGCTTACGGAGATCAGTGTGAAGCCTGTGGTACGAGCTTAAATGCAACCGATTTGATCAATCCCGTTTCGGCTATAACCGGTAATACTCCCCAATTGAAGGAAACGAAACATTGGTATTTGCCACTGGATCGTTATGAAGATTGGTTGAAGAAGTGGATTTTAGAAGAGCACAAGGAATGGAAAAGTAATGTTTACGGACAATGTAAGTCCTGGTTAGACAATGGCCTGCAACCTCGGGCGGTTACCCGGGATTTGGATTGGGGCGTACCGGTGCCGGTTGAAGGGGCTGAAGGCAAGGTTTTGTATGTGTGGTTTGACGCGCCGATCGGTTATATTTCTGCGACGAAGGACCTGACACCGGATTGGGAGAAATACTGGAAAGATAAGGAAACCCGGATGATTCATTTTATCGGTAAGGACAATATCGTATTTCATTGTATTATTTTCCCGGCAATGTTAAAGGCTGAAGGGTCTTATATTTTGCCCGACAATGTGCCCGCAAACGAGTTTTTAAATCTGGAAGGGGATAAGATTTCGACTTCCCGGAACTGGGCGGTCTGGTTGCACGAATATTTGCGCGATTTTGAAGGGAAACAGGATGTGTTGCGTTATGTATTGACAGCTAACGCTCCGGAGACAAAGGACAACGATTTTACCTGGAAGGATTTTCAAACCCGCAATAACAGTGAGCTGGTAGCTATTTACGGTAACTTTATCAACCGGGCACTGGTGTTGACACATAAATATTTCGGAGGTATTGTTCCTGAAAGAGGGGAATTGACGGCATACGATGAGGAAGTACTGGCAGAAATACCCCGGATAGTAGAAAGGGTGGAGAAGAATCTGGATAACTTCCATTTCCGCGAAGCTTTGAAGGAATGTATGGGGTTGGCCCGTCTGGGAAATAAATATCTGGCCGATACGGAACCCTGGAAGTTGATAAAAGTGGACGAAGGACGGGTAAAGACGATTTTGAATATCTGTTTGCAGATTGCGGCGGATTTGACTGCATTGACCGAACCTTTTATGCCGTTCAGTGCGCTGCGGCTGAGGACATTCCTGAATATGGAACCGTTGTCCTGGGATAAGATGGGAGACAATGTATTGGCTGCCGGACACCGGATCAATGAAGCCGGTTTGTTGTTCGATAAGATCGAGGACGAAGAGATTCAGCGGCAAGTCGACCGTTTACTGGCTACGAAAAAAGCGAATGAGCTGGCGAATGTAACGGCTGCTCCGGCAAAACCGGATATTACTTTTGAGGATTTTCAGAAAATGGATATCCGGGTCGGTAAAATCGTTGCGGCGGAGAAAGTAGCGAAAACCAAAAAATTGATGAAGCTGACGGTTGATACCGGTATCGATACCCGTACCGTGGTTTCGGGTATTGCCGAATATTATACCCCGGAGGAAGTCATCGGACGGCAGGTAAGTATACTGGTGAATCTGGAGCCGAAAGCATTGAAAGGTATCGAGTCGCAGGGAATGATACTGATGGCGGAGGATGCCGGCGGAGCTCTTTCTTTTGTGACCCCGGATAAAGAAATAAAACCGGGATCGGAAATCCGGTAAAGCTTTGTGGCTATGCAATAAGCCCCGCAGTATTTTTGCTGCGGGGCTTATTATTACGCTTACTGTATAAATCTTGTTTTTATTTCCGGATCGGTAATATCGGTAAATAATTCGATCGTATATGTCCTGTCCGGTAGCAGATCGATGTAATTGTCCGAGAAACGGACGGTGTTTCCGGGGGAATAGAACATAACATCACAGGCCAGTTTATCGGTTGTTACCGTCAGAAATTTTCTCCCGTTTTTTTCGTTGTAACGGGTGGTGATCCGGGGATGAGCCGGCAGGTCCAGGTTTTTGGGTTCTGTAAAATAAACATGGTGTTCATCCAGGATTTTATTGCCGTTGCGAAGGGTGACGACGGCTAATGTTTTTTCCCGGGGATGATTTTTTAGCAAACGGTCTGAACCGATATGATCTATCAGCACCGAACGATTGCCTTCCGCTGAAAAGTCAGCCTGAATCCGGTTTAATACGTTTCCTTCAAAATCCTGTAATTCTACGATGCAATTCCCTTTGACTTTTTTGAGGCGGTCGTTGACCACCCATAGCTCCAATTGACTTCCGTTTTTCCGGGGAACGACAATAACGGGCTTGCAGGCTTCACGTACGGCATAGTGTGCGGCCTTCCAGTTGTGGTAATAATCGGTTGTCGACCAACTGGCTACCGGCCAACAGTCGTTGAGTTGCCACAGTAATGACCCCATGCAGTAAGGCATTGCCCGGCGATGGGTTCGCATGGCTATATCCATGGCTTTGGCTTGCAACACCTGACTCATGTACAGAAACTGTTCGAAATTTTCCGGTACGCGGTAATACCAGCTCATGTATTCTTTGATGCGCAGGTTACCGATGCCGCTGCGCTGATGTGAAGCCATGACATCGGATTCGATATTGTAATCTTCCGGTACGGTGTATTTTTTTACCGTTTCAAATTCCGGGAAAGACTGGAATCCGTATTCGCTGACGAAACGCCCTACGTTGTCGGCGAAGGCTTCCAGACGGTGTTTACCGTGCCATACCCCCCAGTAGTGGTTGTCTCCGCTGGTTCCGGGCAGAAGCTCGAAATCCGATTCTCCCGGACCGGACATGGGAGAGGAGGGCCAATAAGCCATGTCGTCGGTGTACTTTTCGACGGCTTCCGGTAGTATCCGGTGGAAAATATCTTGATAAGCCTGAAATATTCTTTCCTGTTCTTCGGTCGAATATTTTTGTTTCCATCCCCAGCCTCCGGGGCTGTTGTGCCGCCAGGCGACACCGATTTCATTGTTTCCGCACCAGAGGGCTATACAAGGGTGATTCCGGAGACGGATGAGGTTGTCGGCCGCTTCTTGCCGGACATTTTCTAAAAATTCGGGGTTGCCCGGATACATAGCACAGGCAAACATAAAATCCTGCCAGATCATAATCCCGTTCCGGTCGCACAATTCGTAAAAATAATCGTCCTCATAGATTCCTCCTCCCCAAATCCGAAGCATGTTCATGTTGGCTTCTGTTGCGTCTGCAATAACTTTTTCGTAATCGGAACGGCTGACTCGCGGAAGGAAAGCGTCATTGGGTATATAATTGGCTCCTTTGGCAAATACCGGTACGCCGTTTAGTTCGAAATAGAACGTTTCGCCTGCCTTGTCTTTTTTACGGACGAGCCGAAGGGTGCGTAATCCTGTGGTTACTTGTTTGTTGTCAAGAGTCTGTGCTCCCGTTTTGACACATATATCGAAGGTATATAAATGAGGTTTGCCGAGTCCGTTACACCACCACAGTTTAGGGTGTTTGATTTTGATCGGTAGACCGATCCGGTTTTTTCCGCTTTTCAGCGGGACGGATTGTTGCGATACGATCCGGTTACCGTGCCGGATTTCGATGTCGGCGGTTTGCGGATGTGCGGCGGTTAATGTAATTTCAGCATTCAGCTGGGCCAGCTTGCTGTCTACTTTCAACGGATGGATATAGGTGTCTTCAATCCTGACTTCGTTCCAGGCCTCGAGTACAACCGGTCTCCAAATGCCGCTGGTCACCAGGCGAGGTCCCCAGTCCCAACCGTAATTGTACGGAGCCTTTCGGGTGAAGACACTGACTTTCTTGTTTTCCATCCCGCCCAATACGCTTTGATCGTTATCGGCCGGTAAAGCCAGCCCGTATTTTTCCATTTCTTTTAGCCCCTGCCCGGTTGGAGAAAGAAAAACGATGTTCAGTTCATTACGGCCTTTTTTCAGCATATCCGAGACATCATAGCTCCAGGTGCGGAACATATTGTCACAATGTCCCAGTTTGTGTCCGTTTAAGAAAATATCGGCGTAGGTGTCTAACCCGTAAAATGTCAGGCGTTTTTGCTTTTTGACATAGGTGGAATCGTCTATTTCGAAGTTTGTTTTATATTCCCAGGCAACTTTATCAATCCATTGAAGTTCCCTTTCGTTTGTCCGGTAATAGGGATCTTCGATTTTCCCGTTTGCCAGCAAATCCGTATGCACACAACCGGGGACATTGGCCTGTAGCCATTCTTTTGTGTCGTATTGCCGGAAGTACCAGTTGTTGTCCAGCTCCAAACGCCGGTGGTTTTGTGCATTTGTGAAAACAGGGAACCCCAGCAGGCCGATCAATGTGAGATAGATGAACCGTTTAGTCATGCGATATCTTTTTATGGGTTATGGACAAATTTAATCATTTTTTTTGATGATTTCCGTTTGACCGTTTTTTCGGTGATTTCAGAGCCGTTTTTTTGCCTGATTGTGTTTAGGGTAACAAGAAATTTGATTGTAATCTATTGAGCAATAGATTTTTGAAGAAGAAGAGAAAAACAATGGGTAACGATATAGAAATGAGCGAAACTCTTTAGTTTTCTGTGTTTTTCCATTGCCTCAAATAACTCTAATACAAATGTAGGCATTATAAATTAACTATGCAATACTTAGACAACTATCATTATAAGCAATGAAAAACAACACTAAAATACAAAGTCGAATTTATACAATCTATTGATTTTCACACAAGCTATCTTTGTCTTCAAAAAACAAAAATGCAAATATCCTATAAACACATTTGTAAGATTACCCTTCCTGTTTTGGTCAGTCTATTAGTGGAATATCTAATAGGTTTTACTGATACTGCTTATTTAGGAAGAGTTGGAGAAACGGAATTGGCTGCTTCTGCTTTAGCAGGAACATATTATATGATAATCTATATGATAGGTTTTGGTTTTAGTATCGGAGCGCAAGTATTAATTGCCCGTTATAATGGAAGTGGGCAATATTTCCGAACGGGTGAGGTATTTACACAAGGAACTATCTTCTTATTATTGGTCGCAACTCTGCTGTTTATATTGTCTTATCTGTATTCTCCTATCGTATTAAGGTTTTTGATAGATTCCGAGCAAGTCTATCAGGCAACAATAAGTTATTTGAACTGGCGTATTTATGGATTCTTTTTTGGAGTATGATGAACATTAGTTCTATAATCATAGAACCAAACATCTTTTGTCATGTGTTTTTCAGGCTTTTTCGCAGTATTAAAGAATAATACATTGGCTTTTACTCCTTGCGCGTAAAAAATGCCTGCTGGTAATCGAAGGACTGTATGTAAATTCAAATTGTCCGGCATTTTTTTCCGTATCAATTCTCCAGCTCCCCCTTCAAACAATACATTATCTGGCAGTACTACGGCTGCTCTTCCATTTTCAGGATTAAGCATTGTGACGATGTGTTGTAAAAAGGCCAATTGCTTATTACTCGTTGTTACCCAAAAATCTTTGCGCAAATATTTTCCCTTATAATCAGAAAGATCAGCAGGAGTAACCCACGTTATATCACCTTCCCAAAACAAAGGCTCTTTTGTAGATGGTGTGCCTCCACTAACGACAATACCAAGTTCTCCCAATGTTGTCCACGACCATCCTTCAGGTAGTTTACTATTTTGTTTCGTATTGTCCGTCTTATACTCTTTCGACCAATCTCTTTTTTACTAATTCCCAAGCCTTGCCATTATCATATTCAGCTACCGGCTTTAATACAGCATGAATATCTTCCATAAATTCCCGGTCAAGTAGTTTTTCTTCCATGTTGGCAAGAAACTGCTTCTGAGATGGAGGTTTGCCTACAGAGTACTCCATGTAGGTTTTATAACAACTGATTAGTTTTTCCGTATTCACATCTTGGTGAATCATCGCCCAATACAAATCAAACAGATCACGACCTTTGCGACGCTGATATAATGCACGCATTTTTGTTCCCAGTAATTCTTCAAGTTCATATCCTGTCAAATTACATTCACCGGAAAACCATCCGTTCTCAACTTTATATGGGATTTCCTTTAAGCCAAGCACAGTAAAGTGTTCTCGAGTGTTAATCTCTATTTTCAACCGCATATTAATTACCGGTTGTGTACTTGTATCGAAACGATAAACAATAGTGTTGTTGTGAATATGTTGTTTTACCGTTCGCTTAGTCCCAAGGAATGACAGCCGTTCACGAATTTGTTTTAAGATCGGATTGATTGGTTCTGAATTGATTTGCACTAAATCTATATCTTCCGAATAGCGGACTTGCGGTTGCAAATACAATTTATGCAAAGCAGTGCCACCTCTGAAAGCAAGTGATTTTTTCAGCAGATCATCAGAAAATATTTCCACCAAAGCCCTGGCAATAACTAAATCTTGCTCTACTTGTGCATCATTTGGCCAAGGAGCAACCGCTTTCCATTCTTCTATATATCGGCGGGGTATCATAAATCGCTTTCTATCTCTCTATTTTTAATTACTTTCCATGTTTCGTCTAACTCTCCCTGCTTTTCTTTTTGAGCAATCAATAATACCGGAGATATATTTCTTTTATTCAAAATTTTCAGTAAAGGATTAGACAGTTTTTCTTCGCTTAATGTCTTATCTAAAATATAACCCAATCGTTGGATTACAGGAGTATTTGGATATCTTTTTGCTGTTCTATAGAGTGTTGTTGCTTTCATCGCTTGGACTAGCTCTTGTAAAAGAGTAACAGTTCTATTCATCCCTATTTTATCGACGTAGGCTAGTAAATCCAATGCAGTCAATTCAGGAGAAGAAACATTGAGATAACCGACGTCGGTTGTTTTTTGAACAATATCATCTTGCTCCCATGAGTTTTTTGAAAAAAAGGAGATCTTCAATTTTTTATTATTAATACTCCTGGGGGCCGGGGTTTTTGCTATTACAAAGTATTCCATCGGTTGTTGATGTGCTGCCCCATACAAAGCTGCCGCAGACAATAAAGCTACATAATAAGGTTTACTCAAGGACTTCATCAGGTCATCGATAAACAAATATGGAGGGAGCATTCCCTGATTTGAATAATTAGGTGGAATGATCACATAAAAGCCTTTTCGTATTTGAGCTATCTGTTTCTTGGTTTTATATCTATACAAACCTTGCAGCAATGTTTTTTTAGACGACTTGAAATGATTACATACTTCTTCAAATGTAAAGGCATAACGTCCTTGGGATTGCAGTTCGACAAAGAACTGATCCCATTTATTACTTCTATCTAATTTCAAATTATCCATAAATCACATTTGCAAAACACTACGCAATCTGTAGTTGTTTGCAAATATAGATAATTTATCTGATTTTTTTAGTGTTGGCGCATAAAAATGGGGTTACAAAAGCTAAAAAATATCTCAATATAATTGTGAACTAAACTTGAAACATATTTTTTTGTACTCAAAAGGCGTTCTTCACTTCAATAGCGGTTACTTTTCCTGTTCGCTTTAAAATGTCCCTGTAATGCACATGTATGGAGAGATTAATTTTATTAATCTCTCTGTTAAGTTCAACGGCAACACGGCTTTTGCCGATTGCCCGACCTGATTTTACACTCCAAAGTCGTTCTTCGATTTTCAGTTTTGAGCCGAATTGGGCGATGGTATTACTAATGATGATTTTCCCGACAATCGGATAAACGGCATCGGGATTTGTTTCTGTTCTCTCCGTGTTACCCTCTCGTTTGAGGTAAAAAGAGACTTTAAGTTCGTTGTTCATAATGCTCACATTTTTAGTTCGTAAAATTACTTTCTTTGTGAGTTGTCTGAACAATGTAAACCACAGACAAACAGTGCTATAATCAGACGTTTAAGGTCATTGGTTTGCTGTGTTTTTCGCCTATCTGAATGGGTAACGGATAAGAAACGGAAAGTATGCGCTAATCTGCTTTTTCCTGCAATTCTGCTATCAGCCCTCGTTAGCCACTAAAAGACATACATTTCTATTTATCAATCAATTACCCTGATTTTCTCTCTTTCTCCTTTTACACTCCTTGTGTTTAGGGCAACGTAAAAGAGAATATTTTTTTGTGATTTATAATGTGTTGATTATCGGGTAAGGAGGGTGGCAAAAAAATAAAGTGCCCCCGGAAGTTTGACAAAAAACTTTTGGGTGGCACTTTATACAAGCAGCCTCTTTTCGTATATCCGGCGGGGATTATTTCAGCTCGGTCTGGGAGCCTTCTACATATTCGAATTTACCTTTGGCAATGCCTTTGAATCTGGCTTGCCAGGTACCGGTCGGGCTGTAGGTTGCATATTTGACCAGATAAAACATCTGCATATTGTCCTTTATGGCTTCTGCATCCGGGTATCTGGCCGGTAGCACATGGTTGGCAATTCCTTCCTGTAATCTTTGGTGGAAGATTTCCCGGCATTCGGCATCTTCCTTGCCGTCCAGGAAGTGATCTCCGGCTTTTGTATCGTAATATTTCCGGGATTTTATCAACATACTGATGTTGTTGTATTTGGCGTTTGCACCATACCACCATTCTGTATTGGACGGGTAAGCTTCGTCCAGATAAATTTTATATTTCGGATCGTTGGTTACAAAATCGACCAGGGCCTGATAATCGCTGCTGATCATCGTAAAGACGACGGTCGGATCAAAGGACCATTTGGTCCCGTTGTGAATGTACTGCTCCGTCACCGGCACCACTCCGTTGTAATTGGTCCAGTTGCCTTCGGTCCGGCGATATTCCTGTACGGCTGTTTTACCGTTCAATTCGAATAGTACGTGCATTGTTTTTTCTGAAACCGTATACGGGTATTTTTGTTGCAGGAAGAGCGGTAAATATTGCATGGCAACGGAAGCATCCTTAAAGCTGTTGCCGGTAATGCCCATCGTTTCGTAATCTTCCGGATTGACAATGACCGTATTGGCTTTCGGGGCCCACTTACTGCCGTTGTATTCGTATAGGGCAAAGCGTATTACCTGATCGGTAGCTGCCGGGCGTATACCCGAAGAAACAGGTGTCGTGCTGCGTTTATAATAATGTATTTTTACATTGTCGATTTCATAAGCCGTGTTCCGGTTGTCGGCTGCATCGCCGTGGTATTTAAATGCGATACAGACGGTTTTTCCCGCATAGGTTTTCAGGTTGACCGTTCCGGCTTTTTTGAATGTGGAGTATTTGCTGCTTTGCGGTATAGTAAAATGACTTGTGAGGTTTGTCCAGCTTGCCGTTTCCGGGTGGCTGCCGTCGAAATCTTCCGAGAGCAGAATTTCCAGGCAATCGGTGTCGTAATAAGCCGCATCAATGTCGAAAGTGAACAGAGGCGCCGGTTCGTCCGGAACAGATAAAGCCGGTGTAATCAGCCAGCTGAAAAATTCTACGGCGGAACCGTAAGACGTTATTTGTGCCGATTTGTTGTTGTCAAAATTATAACCTTTCCAGAGATTAGCACCTTCGGTAGCGGAAGAGTTTGTCCAATCTGTGAGTTGTATGGTTGCTTTGTGTGTCGTTGTTTCGAAATCTTCCGCTAATAGTATTGTTTCCGTTACGCCGATATTTTCTCCGATCTGGAGGTTGTCGATCTGATAGGTTGTCGTTTTGTTGTTATTACCGTCTCCCGTATATTTAAAGGCGATATGTACGGTTGTTTTATAGGCACTCAGGTCCAGGATACCGGCCGGCATTTTTTTACCGAAACCTTTGGCCGGAATATCGAAATAGAAATTCGGCGTAATATCCGTCCAGGTGGCCAGATTCGGGTCGCCTTCTTCGTAATCGGCGGAAATCAGGACCTGCAGGCAGGAAGCGTTGTAATGACCTAGTGTGATGTCGAAAGCAAACAGGGGTTTTGTGGCTGCGGTCAGGTCGATTCCCGGGGTGATCAGCCAACCGATATTTTCTTCGTTCGAGTTATAGGATGAAAAAGATACGTATCCGTCGCCGTTGTATAGGTTACCCTGCCATCTGACATTTCCTTTTTCTGCGAAATTGGTCCAGCCTTCGGCGGCAAAAGCGGCTTTGTCGGTGACCGTTTCATCGAAATTTTCATCCAGCGAGGTCAGTACCGGTGCCGGAGTATGGCCGTTACCGGGTTCCGTCGGCGAATAGTTGTAAGTTACCCGGTATAGGTCGCCTTTTTGAGCGTTTGTGACGGCTGTCGCCAGTATTTTTTCCAGGTATTTATCTGCATTTTTTCCGGGGGTCAGGTAATTGGTTCCGGCTTCTCCCCAAATTGACGCATAATCCGCCGGTGTCAGCGTGTAGTTCGGAGCTTTCTGTAAAAGCATCATGGCCTTTAGATAGCTGCTGTCCCTTTCGTCGATGGCATAGGTAACAGCCGCTGTCGATTGGGCATTCAGGGCCGGGAATAATGAGCTCAGATAGCCGGCGACTCCTTCTTTGGCGATTTCTTTATCGGGAAAACGCAGATTGCTTTTGATGTCGGCAGCGATAGCCGAGTCGGCTGCCGTGTGTTTGTTTTTAAATACATAACCGACGCTGGAATAGTCCTGAGCGGTAAAGGTATAAGTGACATCTTCGTGAAGCGGCTGTTTGGCGGCATCCAAAGCATCATACACATCGTCCATCGGGTTGCAGGCTGTGAAGGCAAGCAACGCCGGGAGAATCAAGCTATATTTACTTTTTATCATTGTCGTATCGTTTGAAAATTATAAGTCCATTGACTGTTTGAATACATTGTGTTTTTTTTTATTAAAGGTTGTCGGTTTCCTTCGTTTGTCGTATGTTTAAAACCTCACTTTGAAACCCATTGTCCAGGTGCGTCCGAATCCGTAGTATACCAGGGATGAAAATTCGTCGTGATATACGCCGTCTTTAGCGTCTGCAATATATTGGGTGTTGAAAAGGTTGTTGACATTGATATATAAGGTGGCCCGGATATTTTTGACCAGGGTCAGCTGATAGTTGACATTGGCATCGAAAGTGCAAAAACGCGGGAGTTTCCAGGCATCCAGACCGGCTTCCCGTGAACTGGTACGGTCTTCGATGGCGTAATCGGCATAGTTCTTGTCGAAAAGATTCCAGGCGGCACCGACTCTGAAATTATCGAACGGTTCGTAGGAGGCGTTGAGCGCGGCTGTCATCTGTGCCGAGTTGCCGACGTGGACATTTTTCACATACAACTGGTCGTTTTCACTGATCAGTTTGTTGTTGCTGTCGAAAAGCGATACGATGGGATTGTCTGTCAATATCCAGTCGCCCCAGGAAAACATGCCTCTCAGGGTGAAATTGTAAACCGGTTTATAAACCGCTTCGAATTCGACCCCGTGGTGACGGGCATTTACGCCGTGCATTGTCGCAAAAATACCGTTTCCCATATTTTTATTCAGTCCCCGGTCTCTCCATTCGGTGTAATAATAATTGACATTGACGGATAGCTTGGGTAAGGTCAGTCCGTATCCTCCTTCGAAGGTATATACGCTTTCGTATTTGACGGAAGGTGTCAGTTCGTTGGTGTTGTTTTTGAATACGATATTCATGTAAGGGGCCCGTTTGAAGTAACCTCCGTTTACGAATACGTTGTGTATACGGCCGAATTTATAATTGGCACCGCCTTTGACGCCCCAGGGGAGAAATGTCTGCCAGGATGATTTACGCATGGGATCGCCGGGAGCATAATTCCCGTCGTCGATACGCCGGTAGGCATTTTCCGTCAAAGAAGCGGACAAAAATGCCGAGAAATTATCTTTGACGTATTCGAGCTGGGCGAATGCACCGACCCACAATACCTCGCTTGTGTTTTCATAACCGAGGCGGTCGCCTTTGTATTTGGGAGTGCCCTTGGACTGGTAAGCCAGATAATCGCCTTCATAATAACTGCCGCCCATCAGATCGGTGATTTTGTTGTAGTGGTATCCTTTGTAATACCGCCCGTCCAAACCGGCTGTCAATTTGAATTCCTGTGTCAGATCGTTCGTATAGGTTGACAATATTCCATACCAATCGTGGGCGTTTACGGCGGTTCCGAGCACCAGCAACGAACCGGTTTGCGAGGCTGCATTTTCTTTTAATACGGCATCGTAGTCCAGTAAGCCATCGGGGGTTAATTTGGTGTCGGCATTTGTACCGACATAAGGTTTACCGGTTGTATTGTTGTATTGCAGCCAGTTTTTCTTGGTTCCGAACGCTCTGCGGGCTCCTCCTTTGGCAAAAGATACATAGGCAGCCGTTGAAAGAGAGGACTGGTCGTCGATTTTCCAATAGTGGTTCAGAGACAGTTGCGGTTTGTGATATTCGTTGTAGGCGTAGGGACCGTTGAATACCTTGCCGTTTAAATATCCGTAGCTGGAGTTCCAGCGGATGCCGCTGGGATGATCCCGGAATTCCTGTATGGTGTGCATTTGTCCGCGCTGGTTGTGCCATTGCGGTGCGCCGAAAAGAGTAAAGGACAGACGGTGGTTGTCGTTGATCCGTTTGGAGATGTTGAGAAAATACATCCAGGCTTTGTAATCGGTCGCTTCGACATATCCCCGTGTGCTTTCGGTTGTCGAGCCGGCGATACTGACGGCCCAGCCGTTTGACATCAAACCGGTGGATACGTTGATTGCCATTTTCTGAAAACCGTCGTGACCGACTCCGTAATAGACGGAACCTCCGATTTTCGCATCCGTATTGCGGGTAATCATATTCATGGTACCTCCGACAGAGTTGACGGCCAGTTTTGAAGCTCCCAGACCGCGTTGAACCTGGATGAATTGAGTTACGTCCGATAGAGCTGACCAGTTCGACCAGTAAACTTTGCCGTTTTCCATGTCATTGATCGGCACACCGTTGATAAGTATACCGATGTTATTGGAATCGAATCCGCGCAGATTGACACGGGAGTCTCCGTATCCTCCGCCGGATTTTGTCGCATATATGGAAGGCGTGGATTTCATGATTTCCGGAAACTCCTGATTGCCCAGGCGCTCTTCGATGATTTCCGGGGTGATGTTGGAGATAGCGATAGGGGTTGCCCGGTCTTTGCTGACAATGGAAGCCGTCACTTTTACCTCCTCCAGGCCGACAGTCGAAGCCTGTAATTTTATAACACCTAAATCGGTGACGTTATGTTCAAGCGATACGCTTTTTTGTTGCTCTTCATACCCTACATTGCGGAAGATAAGGGTTATTTTCCCTTCTTTCGTACAATAAATAGTGAAATTACCGTCCGGATCACTGGCAGCTCCGATAGATGTACCTTCGATGATGGCAGTTGCTCCGATCAGGGTTTCCCCTGTCTCTGCATCTACAATTTTTCCTTTCACGGTTTTCTGTCCCATAACTCCCCAGGCTCCTAAAAGCAAAGGGATTATGAAAACCAGATGTTTGATTGAAATTCTGATCATTTTGTTGTTATTGATTAATTAATGAATAAAAAAAATACGTACGCACATCCTTTAAATCTGTGCATTTTACTGATAAAACGAAGGTTTTTTTCGGATATCGATTATGAAGTTTTAGTTAAGATTGAAAAAAACTTATAGTTTTAACTATAACCTCATTTTATATTATTTAACTTTGCGTCATGAATTTTTATATGTGCCTAAAAAAAACGTTCGTTTTATTAGGTTGTGTGCATACAAACTTATTAATTAACAAGTAATAGAAAGTATGAAGAAAATCTTTATTAGAAGTCTGCTTTTCATGGTACCACTGTTTTTCTTGACATTGGTAACGATGGCTCAGGGAATCGTTAAAGGTAAGATCATCGATTCTCAGACAAAAGAGGAATTAATCGGAGCGACAGTCATGGTTGAGGGAACGACGGAAGGTGTTGCTTCCTCTCTGGACGGAAGTTTTACGTTGAAAACCTCGAAAGAGGGAACACAAACCCTTGTATTTCGTTGTGTCGGATACAAAGAGTTGAAAAAGACGGTAAAAATTTCGGGACAACCTTTGGATTTGGGGGTTATAGGAATGGAAACCGAAGCCATAGGTCTGGGAGACGTTACCGTGACGGCATCTGTTGCCGTGCGGCGCAAGACTCCGGTGGCATTGTCCGTAATCGAGCCGGTTGAGATTGAAAACAAGCTTTCTACGCAGGAGTTTCCGGAAATATTGAAATCTACACCGGGGGTATATGCGACGAAATCCGGAGGTGCTTTCGGAGATTCCCGTATTAATCTGCGTGGTTTTGAGCAAGCCAATATTGCTGTGATGATCAACGGTGTTCCGATGAATGATATGGAATGGGGCGGTTTGTATTGGTCGAACTGGGCCGGTCTTTCGGATGTAACCCGTTCGATGCAGGTGCAGAGAGGTTTGGGCGCTTCTAAAGTATCTTCTCCTTCTGTGGGTGGTTCTATCAATATCGTGACAAAAACGACGGATGTCAAAGCCGGAGGATCGGTTTCCTATGCTTTGGGAAACGACGGATACAACAAGATCATGTTCAATGTGTCTACCGGTTTGCGTAACGGCTGGGCCATTACCTTACTGGGAGCCAAGAGCTGGGGTGACGGTTATGTACAAGGTACGGAATTCGAGGCTTATTCTTATTTCGGAAACATCTCCAAACAGATCAATGAAAATCATCTGTTGTCGTTTACGGTGTTCGGAGCTCCGCAATGGCATAATCAGCGCAGCAATTACGACGGATTGTCTATTGCCGGGTGGCAGAACGTTGAAAAATATACGGGCAGAGACCGGCAGTACCGGTATAACCCGACCTACGGTTTCGGCCTGCACGGCGAACGTAAAACTTCGAGCTACAATAAATACCACAAACCCCAGATTTCTTTGAACCATTTCTGGACGATCAATGAGAAATCCAGTCTTTCTACCGTGTTGTACGTTTCCATCGGTCGCGGAGGCGGTTATAAAGGTTTGGGAAGTACTTCCGATTATGCCAATATGTGGTACGGTTCCAGCAATGGTACATTAAATACTTATTTCCGCAATGCAGACGGAACCTTTGCTTATGATAAAATTTACGAGTTGAATGCTACCAGTGATAACGGTTCGCTGATGGCCATGTCCGAATCGAAGAACGAGCACAACTGGTACGGTTTGATGTCTACTTATACGACTTCTATCGGTAAATATTTCGATGTTTACGGAGGTATCGACTTCCGGTATTACAACGGTACACACACCAATGAATTGGTTGACCTTTACGGAGGCGAATTCTTTGTGGATCGTTACCGGGGACAGATGAGTGTGGCTAACAATGCCAACAGTGCAGACCCGAACTGGGTAAATCAAAAACTGAAAGTCGGGGATGTCGTTTACCGGGATTACGACGGTTATGTGATGCAGGAAGGTATTTTCGGGCAGGCAGAGTTCAACCGGAATGCATTGAGCGTTTTCCTTGCAGGTGCCGTATCTAATACCGGATATTGGCAGAAGAATCATTATTATTACGATAAGACGCATGAAAAATCGAAGACAGAAAACTTTATCGGTTGGAACCTGAAAGGGGGAGCTAACTATAATCTGACGGATCAACACAATGTATTTGCCAACATCGGTTATATTTCCCGTGCTCCTTTCTATTCCGGCGGGGTGTTCCTGTACGCAATGAACAGTAATGCCACCAACCCGGATGCCGTCAATGAAAAAGTATTTTCCGTAGAAGTCGGTTACGGTTTCCGTTCTTCTATTTTCAGTGCTAATGTGAACGTATACCGGACAGAGTGGTTGGATAAAACGATGACCCGTACGATTACGTTGAAAAATGACGACCGGGCAACGATCAATATGAGCGGTATCGACGCTTTGCATCAGGGTGTTGAGTTGGATTTTGTATTCCGTCCGATTAAAAATGTGGACATCAACGGTATGGTTTCTATCGGAGACTGGAAATGGAACAGTTCATCTACCGGTTATTTTTATAATTCATCCGGTCAGCCGTTGAAAAATATGGACGGAGATATTGCTTCCGGTATTCAGGCAGAAGATCATGCCAAGATGGAAGTGGACCTGAACGGTACACGTGTCGGAAATTCTGCTCAGACGACATTTGCTATCGGCGCTAAAGTGCAACCTTTAAAAGGCTTGCGGGTAGGTGCTGATTATACCTATTGGATGCGTAATTATGCTGAATTTTCTGTCGGCGGAGACAATGGTGCCGATTTGGTAATGAACGGTTATAAAAAGTACGAAACCCCGTGGCGGATGCCTTCGGCAGGAGAACTGGATCTGAATGTCAGTTATCGTTTCCCGTTGGGTAAATTATGGGGTACAATTTACGGAAATGTAAACAATGTATTGGATGGCGTGTCTATTTCCGATGCTTATGACGGTTCGGGTCACAACTGGCAGTCAGCTTACCGTGTATTTTACCGTTTCGGCCGGAATTATTCCGTTCGCCTGAAGATTAGTTTCTAATAATTTGATAGTTTAAAAGGATAGGATATGAAAAAACATCTCATATATCTTTGCATGGCCTCTGTTTTAGGATTGACAAGCTGTGAGGACTTTAATGACAAACACTTCGACGGATTGAACGATATGACCAAGCCGGAGAATGTATTGAATAAGGATTATACGCTTACCGCCGATGATTATTCTGCTATCAGCGGTTATAAGGAGGCTGATATTATGGCCCTTCTGACCGGTGACGAGGCGACAAAAAAAGAGAAAGCAGAGAAGATCGTAACGGCTTTAAAAGCAGCTAAAAGCAATCAGTACCTGACTCCTGCCGCAGAACCGAGAACGGTTTTACCGCTTTTTATGTCAAAAAACTGGAAAACGGCTTCTCTGGGCGCTACCATTCGTGCAAGCTATAATTATGTTCCCAATGCACCGGCTTATCTGGCTGAATTGGCTGCTGCCGATACTTATGAATTGACGGCTGCGGATTATGAAACCATTTGGGGAATTCCGGATGTGTCTTACCTGACTCCGTCCAAGAGTCCGGAAAAAAGTCTGCCGAAAGTTTTGGAAGGGGCGATTGAAAATCCCGTAACCGGAGAGTATGTGGTAGTATCTTACAAATATTCTGCCAATGAACCGGGTTCAGGCGGCGGAGAAGAGGAAACTTTCGACAAGATCGGAGATGTAATAACGGCCGGCCCCGGAAATTATAAAGTAAAAGGTACGGTGATTGCTACATACAAGAATGGTTTTCTGGTATCCGACGGTACCGCTTCGATTCTGGTGTATCTGGAGGGAAAGCCTTCAAATAATGCAATCGGAGATATTGTTACCGTTGAAGGAACGACAACCGAGTTTGGCGGCATGAGCCAATTTCCGAACACATCTGTTGTAACGAAAGTGGGAGTTGAAGAATATACACAACCCGTACCGAGTCAGTGGGGCGCTGCGGAAATGGATGCTTATCTGACAGGGGTTTCCGTACAGTATATTTCATACGTCGGGACATTATCTATCAGTGGCAGTTATTATAACGTCAATATAGAAGGTGCAGCAAAAGCGATCGGAAGTATTAAATATCCGGCTGATGGTTTTATCGACGCTTCCCTGAACGGTCAGAAAGTGATTGTAACGGGTTATACTATCGGTGTTTCCAGCAGTAAATACGTTAATACGATGGCTACTGACGTAGTAGCTTTGTCTCACTATGATGAAATCGGTACGGTAGCTGCGGCTGAGGCCGGTGAATATACGGTAAGGGGTACGATTTGCGCGGAATACAAACAAGGATTTCTGCTTACCGACGGAACGGGATATATACTGACATTCCTGGGAAGTTCTTACGACGGGGCTTATTCGGCAGGTGATGTGATGACCGTATCCGGAACGACTACAAAATATAGCGGATTGATGCAGTTCCCGAAGGAGTCGACGGTTACTTTAGCGGCTCATGGCTCTTATAGTTATCCGACAGCGGCCTCGATGGATGCTGCAGCAATGGATGCTTATCTGGCAGCCCCTGAGGTGAAGTTTGTTTCTTATACGGGAACCTTGTCTATCAGCGGAAATTATTATAATGTAAATGTGGCTGGAACGACGACCGCAATCGGAAGCATACAATATCCGTTAAGCGATATGGTTGATCCGGCATTAAACGGACAGGAGGTAACGGTAACCGGATTTGCTATCGGTGTTTCCAGTAATAAATATGTTAATACGATGGCTGTTTCCGTGACGGCGGCAGGCAGTTCGTCTTCTGTTGCCCTTGCTGCTTCAGCCGATTATGTGCCGGCACTGAATAAATTCAGCCGTTCGCCATTGTCTTCCAGAGCTGCTGCTGTAGCTACAGAAATTCAGTATGCTGTTTATGTTTACGATGGTTCAGCCTGGAAGGCACCTGAAAAAGTGACGATCCTTAATCCTGCCGATTATAAGGCAATGGGAGAACCGGGTACACATAATAATTTCAGTTCCTCCATCGATCCTCAAAATTATTTGCCGCAGTTCCTGGGATTGAAATATCCGTATGCTCAGGCCGGTGATACGATGGCTGTGGTGTATAATTATTATAACGGGGATGCGACGGTATTGAAAGCCGACGAATATGTATTTACAGCCGGTGCATGGACATACAACACACAGCCTGTAACCGTTGTGACCGAGCAATATGCCCTGGCGGAAAACGGATGGGTATTCAGTCCGGATGTAACCATTACCCTGGTGCCGGGTAGAAATGCCGAGACGAATCACTATTTTCAGAAACTGACCGATTGGGTATGGGAGAATATCGATCAGAAAGAAGGCGTTACAGAGAAAGGGAAAGGCTATGTAACCTCTTACGGTAATAACGATTATTACTATGGAGGTTCTGCTTATCAGAATAATTTCGATTTCCGTCCGTCGGCTTGGAAAGCTCAAAATGAAAAAGCTTACGGAGAAATGCCGGATGAAGATCTGACGGCTTTGATGTGGGAACGCCTGCCGGAAGCTTTGTTACATATGCTGGAATGTGCATATCCGGATGTTCAATTGGAAGATGTCCCCGTTACCTATGTGCTTAAATTCGGAGTATACGGTATAGAAGGGTCCAGTGCTACCAAATATTATACGGCACGTTATAAATTGACCGGTAAAGGTGAATTTACCTATGTGGAAGATTCTTTAAAAGAAATCAGTAGTTTATAATGAAAGGAATAAAATCTGTTTCAACTTTAATTGCGGGCAGCGGAATGCTGCTCGCAATGCTTTTTGCTGCCTGTGACGATACGGACGAACGGGCAGAGTTGTCTTCGGAATCAAACCTGTCGGCCGTACCCGGTGCAGGTGGTGAGTATACACTGAATGTCGGTGCGGAGGGGTCCTGGGTTATTTCCCTTTCGGGAACCGGTAGTCAGTGGTGTAACGTCGACCCGTTGCGGGGAGTGGACGATGGCGTTGTAAATGTCGTTATCGCCCCGAACGACGAACGGACTTCCCGCAATACGTTGCTTACCCTGGCCAGTGGAGCCAGCAGGGATACTTTGCGGATTACGCAACAGGCAACGGAGGAGAATTTTACAAATGTGATTGCCGGTCGCCTGGAAATTCCCCGTCTGACCGGAGAGACGGATTACAAGTTTATCGACCATTCCGTCACCTATCAGAATAAAACGGTGCATAACTATTGCATGGAATATAACCTTCCCAAACGGCATGCCCGTTGGGTCGCTTTTAAAGCCTATGATGTGACAGCTGCCGATAATGTTAGCCGCACGGATGCCTGGGGCGACGATCCGCAGGTGCCGGCTGAATACCGGACCACGAAAACGGATTACAGCGGATACGACCGGGGGCATTTGGTGGCTTCAAACGACCGCCGTTACTCTAAGGAAGCCAATGAGCAGACGTTTTATTACTCCAATATGAGTCCGCAATTGTCGGGCTTCAACCAGAAAATCTGGCAAAAGCTCGAGGAAGATGTCAAAGCCTGGATGCAGGATGCCGCTTTGAGAGATACGCTGTATGTCGTCAAAGGAGGAACGATTGCCGATGATCAGATCATCAAACTGACCGGGGAGCACAATAATGTAGCTGTGCCTAAGTATTATTATATGGCGGTTTTGGCTCGTAAAAACAATAGTTATAAAGCCATTGCTTTCTGGTTGGAACACAAAGAGTATTCTCAGCCTTATCATTTGAAAAGCCTGACACTGACAATCGATCAGTTGGAGGAGAAAACCGGTATCGATTTTTTCCCGGGTTTACCCGACTCTGTGGAAAGAACGGTGGAAGCCGTGTGTGACGTGAACGATTGGACCTGGATTACGGAGTAAACGGGGCTTCATAAAATAAACCGGCCGGAAAGTTTGACTTTCCGGCCGGTTTATTTTATGATTTACGATTGACGAATCCTCTTTTTCGCCGGAGAGAATAGTGTGTATAATCTATAATCTATAATCTATAATCTAAAATCGTAAATCAAAAATCGTAAATCGTAAATCGTAAATCGTAAATCCCAATATGTCCGGCCTGTCTCAATGCTGTTCGTAAAGCAATTGATAATCTTTTTCCTTGCCTTTTTTAAACCATCTTTTGGGGACGACTTTCCAATCGTTGCGGCATTGGGGGTCCAATGTTTTTTTGTCCCGGATGTATTCCGTGATATAGAAACGGACATCTTTGGGCATGATTTTGATGATCCGGGAGTCGATTTCCGCCTTATCCCAGCCCAGTCCTTTTGTCAAATGACCTCCGCCGCCGTTTGCCCGGTAAGAGTTGATGGCTACGCTATACGTCCGGTTTTCATCGAACGGCGTACCGTCGGACATCGAAAGGATGTCGACCCGTTCGCCCGGTTGCTTTGTGACGTCGACGGTATATTTAATTCCGGCAGCACAGGAGTAGTTGAAAAAATCCGAAGCAAGTATATAGTAGCCTTTGTTGTTTTTCAGCAGCTTGCCGGTAGAGTCACTTTTAAAACGCAGCAGATGGTCTTTGGCCGATTGCATGGTGTTGTATTGCAATCCATAGGCATATTCAAGATAACGGTCGATTTCCTTGCCGGTGAAAGACAGGGTGTAAAGTCCGTTTTCATAACTGTATAGGTTGAACATGTCCCGGATGGTCACAGTTCCTTTCTGTATGAGAGCATCCATTTGTAATACGGTACTGAAAGAAATATCGGCTCCGGTGGTTGCCAGTTGTGCGTTGTGGATGAAATCGGTAAAGGCAGAGGGACCGAACAGGCCGTCGCGTCCGGACAAAGGCTCTTTAAATTCTCCGATTTCGGTATTGATGTATGCTTTTACCTTTTCAATAGCCGGAGCAAAGCGGTTCAGGTAAGCCGTATCTTTTTCAATTTTTGACAGATCGATTAACGCTGTCGTGATATTTTTGTCGTAAGCGTTTCCCACGCGGGTCAGCGTAATGTCAATCTTTCCGAGATAATTGGCATGGGATTTCGGGTCGAGGATCACAACCTTGTGTCCGGCATTGTTCGTAATTTCCATTTGTTTTGCCTGGTGGTCGTGGCCGAGGATAATGACGTCGAAACCGTCCACCTGTTGGGCAACCAATACGCCTGCATTTTCATTGCGCGGAGTTTCGGCGTTTTCTCCTGCATAATTGTAGTTGAAGCCGGAATGGAAAAGTCCGACGAGTAAATCCGGTTGTTCTTTCTTTTGGATTTCGCTTACCCAATAGCGGGCTGTCTTTACCATATCTTCAAAATCCATACCTTCCCACAATTTTTTCGGCAGCCATTTGTATATACCGGGAGTGGTCATGCCCAGAACGGCAATTTTCAGTCCGTTACGCTCAATAACGGTGTAAGGCTGAAAATACGGTTGTCCCGTGGCTGTATTTATTGTGTTGGCCGAAAGCCAGGGGAAATTTAATTCGTGAACGATTTTATCGTATACCGGATGTCCGGCTTCGATGTCGTGATTGCCGACGGATGCCGCATCGTATCCCAGATAATTCATCACTTCTGCCGTCAGGTTGGTCACACCGGTATCGATGAAATTATAGTAATAGTCGTTGGGCTGGCCTTGCAGAAAATCTCCGTTGTCCAGAAAAATAACACGGCTGCTGTCCTGCATCCGGGCGTTTTTGATTGCCGTAGACACATTGGCCAGACTGCTTTTGTTCGGACGATCCCGTTTCAGGTCGTAATCGTATATCGTTCCGTGGACATCCGAAGTACAATAAATAGTCAGCGTGGCCTTTTCCGGTTTGGAATTACAGGAAACAGCCAGAGCCGATAAAAGAATGAGGTTGATCAACAACCGGAAAAAATGTGGTTTCATTTTGTTAGCATTTGAATTTTACACCGTAACAAAAGTAATAAAAAGAAACATGTAATCGGCCGGTTGTATAAATTGAAAAAATGTAAAAAATCCGGAGAAAATTTTAATAAAATTGTATTTTTTATATATTTGCAGAATTCCTCTACTTATAGATAGAGTGCGACCCCAAAATACAACAGTTTTTATATATTTACACTCCCTCTACTTATAGATAGAGATACAGCCTTTAATTGATAAGGACTATACCTTTTCACGGGACAAAGATAGTATCTCTGTTATAATATCCATTAACAAAACGTGCGAATCTTTTATCATTTCGTTTTACTTGCCTTTTTTTCCTTATTTTTCTGCGAATTAGTGACTAACTTCCTGTTGCTGTTTGATTAACTCTCCCGGAGTACAATTAAATTCGCGCATACAAAACCGGTTAAATTGTACAGGAGAGTCGAAATTAAACAGGTCCATCAGTTCCTTGATTGTGATGTTCGGGATCGCAGCTTTTATAAATACCTGGTGCCGGATTTGTTTCAGCATCCATTGCCTGGGCGACATTCCGAACTCTTTTGAGAATTTTGCATAAAATGCGTTCTTACTCATCTTTAAAAGTTCGATTAATTCCTCCACATTTTCCGCCTTGCTATAGTTTTTCAATACCATATCTTTAAACTTCAATTTTTTTCCCATGATGGGAAAAAACAATTGTACAATTTCTTCTTTTGTATAAAATCCACGCAGATACAGAAAGAATTCCTTGTGTTTAATCTCGTGTAAATGAGCGCAGTTCATCCCGCTTTTCAGGCAGAACACCAGCAGGTCGATAAACTCGTTGAGCGGATGTCTGATTTCCAAAGGCGTGAAATCATAGTGAACATCGTTGCATAAATCATAATAGGATTGCAGCATATTGACGTCGCATACGTTTCGTACCATTCCGAAGCTGAATAACAGCAGCTTACAGTCTTTTTGGGTATAAGCGTCAACCAAAGCTCCCCTGGGTAAAAGCACCATTTCCGAAGAGGAGATTTTACGGTTGTCATACTGATTGCAACTGATAATGCATTCACCTTCAATGAGAATGACGACGTTGTTGTATTGCAGTTTGGGTTCATATACGTGCGTGCCGGGTGGAACTTCCAGGTATTTGAATCCGGTGTCGATTTCTACCTGGTAATTTTTACAACTTTGGTGTTCGTTTACGTAAAGTAATTTGTTTAATAAGATTTCCCCCATGTTCTTTGTTTTTACTTATTTGAACAATATTATGTTGGCTGTGTTTCAGCAAAGTTTCAGTATATATTTTTCTAATCATCAGATATACAGATTTTTATGATGCTTGTTTGTATGTCTGATTTACATGTAATTTTTGCTGAAACATTTTCTTATACCTTTTTGTTGTTAATGTATTGATATACATATGATTATGTCTTTTTATTTTCATGCACACTCTATCTATAAGTAGAGTTGATTTTTTATGTCGGAGAGTGGTGTGCTGCTTGACGAAAAAAGTGTAATAAAAATAAAAACTGTGTGTTTATTAATCATCTTAAAAGTTTGACTATGAGAAAATTAGTGCAATTATTCGTTTTAATACCCTTGTTAGCTGCGGGCTTATTGTCCTGTAACAAGGAGGAAGAAGTAGTGAAAGACCGGGGTACCGGTAATGTGAAAATGTCTTTCGGCTTTTCAGAAAATCCGGAAGGCCGTGCAGTTCCTGCTTCCGGTAAGAAACCAACGACAAGCTGGAGAGACAATGTGAAAGACCTGATTATTTTGTTTGCCAAAGACGGGGTTGTCGTAGATGCCCGTTCGGTTACCCCGCCAACGGCGGCAGATTTAAGCGAGCAATCGGTGAGCCTTAAAAATATACCGGCCAATACCGATTGCGACGTGTATGTTATAGCCAATTCCGGTCAAACCGGTATCAGCCGTCCGGGTTGGACGCCTGAAAATGCCAAAGGCCGGCGTACACAGGATTTGCTGATGGCTTTGACAACAGCCACTATGCCGGCCGGAGTAACCGGAACCGGTTATAATTCCCCGGCTGAAATTTTCATGGCCAATCAACGTGTGACAATTCAGGCGGACAGGGATAACAATATAACAACTCCTTTTGCCCTGACCCGTGTCGTATCCCTGATCCGGGTGCGTCTGGTGCCGAAAGGAGACAACCTGAGTAAAATCGATTTTACTGGAGTCGGCAAAGCTTTTGTCTTTTTACGCCGTGTAAGTCCGTCGATGAATGTGCTGAAAACTTTCACCACTGTGACTCCGACTGACGGAGTATTTGTAAACCAACCGTTTTTGAGTACAGAGCCGACTGCCGGATATGCCGGTACGGGAAATATTCTGGGTAATGGAGTAACCTGCTACCGGGATTTCCTTTGTTTCCCCGGAGGTAGTGCAACTGCCGGAGCTCAGAAGTTCGATATTATGATCAAAGGAACGACCAAGACAACCGACTATATTCCGGCCGGAGCCACGACACCGTTGGCAGTTAATTCGCCGGTGTATTGGAGTGGAGCTATCAGTCAGGCTGTAGCCTCCAACGGAATTCTGGAAGTAGTTGTTACCGTTCAGAGTGTAGGTGACAAGGACGAACCTGAAGTCGGTTCTTACGGAAATCTTACGATCAAAGTAAATTTGGTAGATTGGGGTAATATAACTCAGACGGAATTACCTGTTTAATGTGTTGCCGCTTCTCCCGTAAAGGCGGTTTGGCGGGAGAAGCGGCTTTTATCTTGTTTTTTAATCGGAAAGGCTATGAAAGATATCAGTATAATCACGCTGGCAATGATCCTGCTTTGTATCATTTCGGTGGTGGCTGCCTCGCCGGTGACCTGTACAAAGAAAAGTAAGCCCGGTCGTAAAATCCAGTTGGAGGACCTGCCTGCCGAAATTCAGCATCTGCTGAAAGAAACCTGTTCCGGTGTTTGTTCTCCGCCCGAATATTTGACGTACCGCGGTAAATATTGTGTGGTATTCCATAACGGTGAGCTTTGGTTTGACGAACAGGGCGAATTGATCAAAGCTTGTTATTTGTTTACACAACTGACGGAAGGACTCCGGACATTGTTGCCCGGTAAAATCCGCATGCTTGTCGCCGAGCATTATCCGGGTACTTATATCTCCGGATTCGAACGTACGAAGGAAGGGTATACCCTTTTTGTTTTCGGACAGGTGGACGGTGAATTGTATTTTGATACTGACGGGGAAATCCGTATTCCGGGAAAGGATAAAAATAAGAGTGTGAAAAGTGTGAGGTTGCAGACCGTGGGAGATTTTGCCACCGGTGAGAGATTTTAGGAAAACAATTGTTTCCGCAAGTTGATTGTGGATTTGTGTGCTTCATTTACGGTTTACAGTCTGTTGACGGGGTGTGTGAAATGGATGAGAATAATAGAAATTGTAAATAAGGTTTAAACGAGGGACGGGAAAGCGGGAAGAGAAAAAATAGACGTCAGAGCAATCTGTCGGCTGAAATAAAATATGAATATATGAAACTGAAACCAATGCGACATTTATGGAAGGAAAGAATCGTGGGGATGGTTTTGTGTCTGGGGCTGTTGTCCTGTAGCGGTGATTATTACGAGAAGGGAGAGGACGGGGAGCAGGGATTCCTGGCGCTGAAAGTGGGAACTTCCGGGACGGCTTTGACAAATTCGCCGGCCGGGGATATGCGCTTGTTGCTCTCCCACCGGGGAGGGACGGACAACGGTAAGTTCAGTTACGAGATATACGGAATCAACCGCACGGGTACGACCCTTACATCTAAAATACGTACCGGTAACTGGTATCTTACGATGGTGTCCCCGCAGGGGGCTGCCTTGAGTAATCCGGTTGCCGGACGGCCACTGTCAGGGCAACCCATGTACCGGTATGCACCGACTGTTGTAAACGGGAAAAGTACGTTTGCCCCTGAGTTTTTTTTCGGAAAAATCAGTCTGCCTGAAGTGCTGGAAGATCAGACGGTAACCGTCAATTCGGCCAATGTGGCACGCAATGTGGCGAAGGTGCGTGTGTATGTGGAAAGTGTGCGTAATATCAATCCTGCGCGGGAGCAGAACATACGTCTTTATAAGGTGCCCTTGCAGCTGGATTGGGAGGGGAAATTGCTGCCCTCAAAAACGAATCCCGATACGCTGACATTGCCTTTACAGGGAAAACTGAATTTTACCTCCCGGGGGGACGGCACTTTCCGGAGTGATACGATGGTATTTATTATTCCGGCCCACCGTGGCACGGATTTCTGGAATGCAGACGGTACACTCAATCCCAATCCGACGGATTTGACTACGCTGCAGATGGATGTCGGGATCGATTTCAGAGACGGAAACGGTACGGTTGTCCGGTTGCGGAAGACGCTTCCTGCGGTGGCACGCTGCAATCAGATTCTGGATGTCAAACTGATCCTGAATGCGCTCGATATGTCTCTGGAATGTAATGTAACAACCTTGCCCGTTTGGGAGGAAGTTGCGGCTGACGATCCGAATTTACATTAATGTAATTAAAAGATATGAAATCGAAGATGAATAAACGATTCGGCAAAAAACAATGGTGGATGGCACTCTGTCTGTGCGTTTGTTTTCTGGCAGGCTGCGAAGAGGCAGAGCTGACTCCTGATCCTGTTCCGGGAATAAACGGGATGCTGCCCTTTAATCTGGGTTCTGCCATGTCGTCACAGAGCAAAGTGCGGGTGATCCTGTTTTCCGCTCCGACAGAAGCCGGAAACAAAAGTTTCCGTTATAATAAATTGTTTACCGGGCTCAGCGGATTCAATGTACCGCTTTATCCGGGGGAATACAACGATGTTTATACGGTTATCGACGAAGAGGAGGACCTTTCTTCCGTGGCCGGCTGGTCTTCTTTTGCCGCCGTGAAAATCAGCCGGAACCTGCCGGCGGTAACTGCCACTAAACAACGTTATTACGAATATAAAAATATACATGCCCTGAATGACGGGACCGGCAAAATACTCTATAACGGAGCCGATATCAGCAAGACGGGCTTGCGGAGCAGCGTGTATACCATGGCCCGCGTGTTTTTGTCCTTCGATCTTGATCCGGTTTTGGATGGGGTAAGCCTTCGTTTCCGGGAAGCGGAACTGAGTAACGTACCCGGGTTCGGTTACCTTTATCCCAAAGCCTATGACGGTACCGGTTACGTGAAAAAAACGATTCCTCTGGGGACTTCAACCGTGACCGGAGGCCGTTATAAGTTCGAAACCCAGTTGCTGGTGCCCGAATACCTGCTTGCTGCGGGTAACAACCGGCGTATGACATTGACAGTCCGGGCCGACCGTTACCGGGGAGCCGTGAAAGAGGGAAGTTCGGAGTATACCGTAAACGTGGGGAACGATATTGTTGCCGGAAACACGAGTCGGGATGTCAACCGGAATAAGGTATATACATTCAAATTTACGGGAGTAACCGGATTGGGGCAACAGGTGGACGACTGGCAGGTAAAGGCTGCCGTGGAAGCCTGGGATGAGCGTACTGTGGAGTCGGAAATCGGAGATGCCTACGGTTTTTTCCTGCAAACGGAGAAAATCGACGACTTTAAAGCTTACCGTATGCCGCGGTATGTGAGTTTTAAGGCTACAGGGCCGGGAAAAGTGTGGGTGGATAAGCCCCGGGAGCTAAACCGGGAGAATACGGTTGCCCGGAATGATTTTATATGTGATGTGGTGTGGGACGACGATAGCCACCGAAGCGGACAGTTGGCTTTGAAACTGGGCAACTGGCGGACGGGAGGTGATTTTTCTGTCCGGATAAAGCTTAGGGCGAACAATATCGAAAAGACGTTGGTCGTCAACTGTGTCGGAGCCCGTTTTGCTACTGCATTTTTGAGCAGCACCTTGTCATGGGCTGAAGGTATGGGGTATACGGATGAAGCGAATAAAGGTTTTGACAATAGTATGACGCAAGAGGACATGATCCGGTTGTATTCGCAGGATAGGGATGTTTATAGGGGGTGTGCCGGTTATTACGAGGGAACTATGAACGACCCGTTGACAGGTCGGGGCTGCTGGCGGATGTCTACGATTCGGGAAGGTTTATACTATTTGAGAAGTAAAAATATTACTACAACACTATGGGCTTCCGAATTGGGATGGGGCAATAAGTCGTATACGGCCAGTACTAGATTCGGCTTCCCTTCTGGAGATTTACATCATCCTGGTGATTTATATACCCCGATGTATTTTAGAACGTCCGGATACAATGTACTTTGCGTGCAGGACGATAAACTGGAAAAGTATTACCAGGTGGAGGTAAACAGGGCCGATCATTCCGGGGAGGTGAGTTTTGCAGAGGCTCAACGGATTTGTCAGAACCTGACCGAGGGCGGTAAAAACGGGTGGCGTTTACCTACGCTTGCTGAAGCGGGCTATGCCCTGCTAAAGGCGGGGCGTGAAGGGATACCCAATAATTTCAATGCCGCTCTGTATTGGCTTTCGAGCGGGCAGGCTGCCGGTCTTACTCAGCCCGGCGGGACAACGCCTCCGGGAGGTGTGGCCAATGTCCGTTGTGTCAGAAACAGATGGTAAGCTTATGAGTCGGGATGAAAGTATAAGACAGGGGACGGGTGAATGGGGAAGCTATTTTAATTTTTGATTTAAGATTGAAAAGTCGGAGAGTTTCAAAAAAGAATTTACAATGAAAGAAAGCTTTATGAAAAAAACGGTCGGAACTATTTGCCGGTGGGGGTGTTGCTGCCTGGTGTTGCTGCTTGGCGGCTGTCAGGAAGAGATCGTCTCCGGTCCGGATACCGGGGAGGAATTGTTTTCCCTGGGCTGCAAAGCCGAATCGATGAGCGAGGTGATTACCCGTGCGACTGCAACCGAGGAAAACAGGATCAATAACTGGGCGGTACTGATATTCAGAAAATCGGGAGCCGGCACTGCCGCCGATAATGTGCTGGAACGTATGGTTTCGTTTACGGGCAATGGCAGCAACCAAATGTTTGCCGTACCTCAACGGGAGGGAGAGCATTATGTATACGTCGTGGCTAATGCCAATGATTTGCTGGGCGGTATGCAGGATGGCGTATCCCGGGAATCTGCTTTTCTGGCACTGAAAAAAGCAAGCGCTCCGGGATCGGTGGCGCCTTCTTATGTGATGTGTTCTTCAAAAATCGTGCTGCCCCGGCTAAGTGTAAATGTTTTTAATACGGCTACGGGAGGAACGGTCCGGGTCAAAAGGAATGTGGCGAAGTTTACGGTAGAGGTTACAACTATAGATACAACTTTCCGTGCCGAAACGATCAGCTATATGTCGCTGGCGACAACGGGCAGCCTGGCGGCTTCAAATCCCGATCCGGCGGCTTTGACACTGACCGGGCGGGTAGATTTTTCCGGCACTCGTTTGTCCGAACCGGTTTATTTGTTTGAACAGCGGACTTCCATGCGGGATGCCAACTGGAAAGGCCCGGGTTTTTATCTGATACTGAAGGGGTATTATCAGCGCAGTGCTTTGCCTTCCTACTATAAAATTGCTTTGCCTTCGCCTGCCAACACGTTTGCCGACATAGAACGGAATGTGTACTACCGTCTGCGGATTACAGCCGTGAAAAATGCCGGTCATGCTACTTTCGCTGAAGCGCAAAACAGTGTCTTTGCGAACGACGTTTCGGTGGTGATCGATCCGGATATGACGGGTCTGGATGGGATAAATGAGGTGTATACAAACGGCTTGTATGAGCTGGGGTTGAATGCTTCGGAGTTCCGTTTTTGCAGGGACGGTAATTATACTGTGGTTTTGACTCCGGTTATTACAAAAGTGCTGGGGGGCGGAGCGGGTGCTGCTTTGGATATGATTTACGAGACCGGTAATACGAATTGGCAGTTGAAGAATAATGGGGGCGGCAAATATGAGCTGAGTTTTATAAATAATGGGGCCGGAAGGCCGGATTCCGAGGGTTTTTATACGGTCACTCTTCGTTTCGGGACTTTGCGTAAAAAAATCAAAGTCAGGGTGGAAGAAGCTGTACCCCGGAACGGGGCGACCGTTCAGAAATTCAGGGCCGGTAACGGTAGGATTGATAAAATGGATTGGTCCTCTTCCGATTGGATCGGTTTGGGCGTAAATTCCACCTACGATGTTTCTTATTTCTACGGTGAAATCATGAACTCATTGAACGAAAACATTTTTATCCTTACCCGGCCCGGTGGTAGTGCCGGCGAGTGGAGGAAAGTTTTCCTGATGGCTCCCGACCATGTGATAGAAGTACATATCTATAAAAAATGACATATAAACAGACACATAAAATAATGAATTCGATGAAAACGATCTATTTGTTACTGTTGACCGCTTTGTTGGCGGTCGGGACGGCTGCATGCAGCAAGGAAGACAACGGCGGAGGGGCTGCCGGCGACGGTTTTGGTAAAGTAAATATGGCTTTCAGCCTGGAATCCGAGCCCGGAATACGTGCGATACCCCGGTCAACAGCCATGCCGACGACCAGTTGGAACGGTAATATCAAAGATATGCTGATTCTCTTTGTGGAAGACGGAACCGTGAAGGATGCCCGCAGTATACTGCCGGTTCCTGTCTCCGGCGATATGGCGGCCAAGCATTTTGCATTAACGAACATCAAGGCGTCGGCGACGGGTAAAACGTATGACGTTTACGTGATCGCCAATTCCCAGCAGTCCGATATCCGTGCTGAGAAAGCTACGGGAGGCTCCTGGGATGTGAACAGTTGTGTCGGTTCGCCGGTTACGGGCCTGCTGATGAAACTGGCCGTGAATACTGCTTTTACCCCCCAGGGAGCAGCCGAGGCCGGGTCTACCGGTTACCTTGAGTCTGCAGAGGTTTTTGTGGCGAAGAAAACAGGGGTCCGGATTCTGGCAGACCAGACCAACGACCTGACTGCGGCGCCGTTTCGTCTGACCCGTATCATTTCGATGCTGCGCGTGCGTATCGATCAGTCGAAAAACGGTAACAATGTTGTCGATTTTACCCATGCGGATGCCGGTTTCCGTATCCGTCGCGCAACCGTTTCTGCAAATCCGCTCGGTACGTTAGTCCGCGGAGGCATCAAAGACGTACTTTATACGAAAGGAGCTTTTCACGATGCGGAGCCGGCCAGCGGTTACAGTGGCGGAACGATATTGAATCCCGGCCGGCACATTACACTGTGGAAAGACATCCGGATGTTTCCGGGCGGTTCCGTTGCCACCGGAAGCGAGAAATTTGACATCGTACTGACGGGCAAGGCCCCGGCCGGATATGTGCCTATGGGACATACGACGGGTTTGGCAGCAGCAGCCGATGTTGCGTGGACGGCAGCCGTGAGTACGGCCGTCAACCCGAATTATATCCTGGAGATCAATCTGACACTCGAACGGAAAGGTATATGGCTGGAGGATCCCGCTAATCCCGGTATTCCGGAGGTGGGCCAGTACGGAAATGCGGATGTGAACATCGAGCTGGTACCGTGGGCGGGAATCGTATCGGAAGATATTCCCGTTTAAGCCGGCACAAGGGAAATATCCGGTAAGATATTGATTACTCCGGACGGCGGACTTAGGCCGGAAAGGGCGGGGCGGTTTCCATAACAGGGGATACAAATAATTCAAAGTGGAATGATGATAATGAATAAAATAATAAAAAACGGCAGAACCTTATTGGGCGGGTTATTGCTTGGCTGTATGGCCGTATCCTGTACGAAGGACTATTTCCTGGACGAAAATAATTACTGGATTTATGTCCCCCAGATAAAGGACCGCAGTATCCAGGATTTCTATGTGGCTTTTCACGATGCTGCCGGCAATCATTTGCGTACCAGCCGGTTGGCGGCCGCTGATTTTAACCAGCCTTACGTGACGGACGGTATTATCCGTTCGAAACTGAAGCCCGGAGAGACAAATGTGATGTGTTTCGCCCAACTGAATACGATCGAGGTGACGGAAGGACAGCCTTTGGCAGATTCCTGGCTGGCTCTTCCGGTGGTGGACAAGAAGGCCGGGATTTATGCTCCCGGAAAATTGGATTGCCGCATGCTGCAAAAAGTGGCGGAGGTGTTGCCTATAGGACATGCCGGTGCCCGGGTAGCCGATACGGTTGATATAAAAGAGGACCTGGTGTATCTGGGGACTCTCGTGCTTAAATTTAAGAAGCTGCCGAAGGTTGTCGACCGGGTGGAGGTGATTTATTCGGGACTGGCGACGCGGATGAGTTTTAGCGGCAGTTTCACCACTTTTACGCCCGGCGACCGGGTGAAGGCTTCCTATTTGCCTTTGCATCAATCGGACAACGAAGAGTTTAAGGATAGTTTTCTGCCTTCTTCGGGAACCTTATTGGAAGGGGTCGCTCCCGAACGTCCTCCGCTCGGGCTGGAAGTGTTTTTCTATAGCGGGGAAGATCAGGTCGGTTATTTTACTGAAAAAAACCTCTCTGAAAATTGCCCGGTGACGGACGGAAACGGTGAACCGTTGCCAAAACCCTGGTTTCTGGAGCCGCGTCATACGGTCAGTTTTTGTTTCGAGGGCTTTACGATGGTAAGCGTACAGCTTGTGGGATGGGAAGATATCGGACAGGGTGAAACAACTCCGGTATAATAAAATGATTCTGTACTAAATGAACTATAATATGAAAAAAGTATTGTGTGTGTGTGCCGCCGGATTGATGTGTTTTTTCGGATCCCGTGAAGTCTGCGGTCAGGCTGTCAAAACGAATGCGCCCCTGCTTCTGGCAGGCACGCCTAACATCGGCTATGAACAAACGGTCAGCCGTCAGATTTCTTTGAATGCCGATATACTCTGGGCTCCTTATATGTTTAAGAAAAACGAGACGGTTTTTCGGGCACTGATCGGAAGCCTGGATTTACGTTACTATTTTAACCCTAAATACTACTATACCAACGACCAGTATGACGGTTTTTACCTGGGTCCCTATATTGAAGGCGGAAACTTCAATATAGGCCTGGACCGTGGGGAAGGCCGGAATAGTAAACGCTATAAGGGCTGGGGCATTTCTACGGGAGTGTCTTTCGGCTATAAATTTTACCTGTCAAAGCGTTTTCGCCTGGATCTGAATGTGGGCGTGGGATATGCCCATTTACAGTACGACACCTATAAGCTGGGCGGTGAATGGGCAAATGTCCCGCTTTCCCTGAAAGATACCAGGGCTTGGGTAGGTCCGACCAAATTCGGGGTGCATCTGGTGTATAATCTGTTCCGTTAATTTAAAGCAATATGATAAGAAATTTACGAATACTAGTGATCTTTTGGTCGTTGACCCTTCTTTTTCTTCTGGCACCGGGGAATGTCCGGGCCGAAAGCTGGCTGCGTGCTTTCCCCTGGTTTCGTTCCACAGAAAGTTCTGCCGACCTGGCCTTTATCAAAGGCAAATACGACAAAGCCATGCGTTCTTACGAACAGGTTTATAACCGGCTGGACGAACAGGACGAGCGTAAAAATGTATTGGCCTTGAAAATCGCCCGTTTTTATATGCTTTTACAGCAGAATGAAAGGGCGGTGGATTATTTCGACCGTGTTTTTTATGCCGCCGATACGCTGATGGGTGTCGGTGATGTGTGCTATTATATCGATGCCCTGCGCGGACGGGATGAAAATCAGCGTGCGGAGGTTATCGCGCGTCATTTTGCTTTTATGCAGCCTTTCAGCCGCAACCAGCGTTATCTGAACACTCTTTTTTCACTGGCTAACCAGCAGCATTATTACCGGCGGGGAGATGCGGAATATGAGGTACGGCTGTTCGAAGGGTGTGGCCCGGAGGCGGAATACTGGATGGGCGAATGGAACGGTAAACCTTTTTATGCCGTTAGTCACGGAATGATTCAGGACCCTCAGAAAATTTATTATCACCGTACCCAGTTTTACTCGATGCGCAGCCAGCGACCCGAAATATTCCGGGATATCCCGCGTGAATTGCAAAGCGGTCCGGTGGCTTTTTCAGATGACGGCAAGATCATGGTGGCTACGAAGATCATTTACCGGAATAAGGGGCGTATCCTGAAACCAGGAGTGGATAAAAGCGTATTTATCAATCAGTTGTATTATTCGGTTTTCGATACCCTGCGTGGCGGCTGGAGTGATTTCATTCCCCTTTTCAACTACCAGGAAGGTGTTTCCTATGCGCATCCGGTGTTTTTCAATGCCGGCAAATCACTTATGTTTTCTTCCGACCGTCCCGGAGGTTACGGAGGTATGGACCTTTATATGTGTCACTGGGACGAAGAGAGACAGCAATGGGGAGAACCTGTGAATATGGGGCCTGAAATCAATACGGAGGGGGATGAAGTTTATCCGCGTATCGTCGGTGATGCACTTTTTTTCAGTTCGAACGGCTGGGAAGGTTTCGGTGGCTATGATATCTATCGTGTGAGTTTCGGTCACAATATTGTGATGTCCGGGACGCTTTATCATTATCCCTGGCCTGTGAATACGGTATTCAATGATTTCGGGATGTTTTTCGACGGAGAAACGGGTTACTTCGTTTCTGACCGCCGTGGCGCTGCCGGTAAAGACGATATCTATACATTCAATGCAGCTTCGACGCCGTTGAGCAGCAAAGCGGCCGTGGGCGTTTCCGACGAATATTCGGCCATGGTGGGTAACCTGAACCTTGTCAAAGGGTTGCTTAAGACACACACCTCTTCCATCGAAAAGGAGGTGAAAGAGACTCCGGTTTATATGTTGCCCGAATCCGGCCAGTTGCTGACGAGTATTTATTTCGAATTCGACAGCTACCGGATTCTTCCCCAGGCCAAAGAGCGCCTTTTCCAGATACTGGCGATGCGCGGTTTCGACGATATCACGGAGATTTCTGTGATCGGTTATGCCGACGAACTCGGTACACCCGAATACAATCTGCGTCTTTCCGAGCAACGGGCGAATGCCGTTGTACAGTTTTTTAAGGCAGAACGGGCACGGCCCCGTTTTTTCCCGGAAGGTCGCGGACAGTTGCATATTCCCCTGGAGGATTACGTTTCTCCGGCCGGTTACCTTTCACTGGATAATAAGGAAGTGCAACCTTCGCGCAAGCCTTTGACACGCAAAGAGCGTATCGTGGCTTACCAGAAAGCGCGTCGTGTGGATATTATCGTAAAGAAAAAACAATAAATATACTCCAATATGAAATCAAACAAAATTTTCTTTTTGGCTCTGGGAGTTTGCCTGATACTGGGATTGCTCGGAGAAGTGAAAGCCCAGTTTATGCCCACGGTTTATGACCATGTTTATGGTAAAGACGTCCGTTTTACCCGTTTGTGTGCGGATTTTCCCAATGGGGATGTGGTGACGATAGGTGAAAACGGAGGCCGTGTCATGGTGTCATGGTTCGACCGTCAGGGCGAATGCCTTTTGTCGCGCACGTTTAATCCGGATGAGTTTACCGGCATCCTGAATGTGCTCCCTTTGAAGGACGGTAAAGTTTTGCTGACAGGGGTACGTTCGTCTTCTGACCGTACCGGCGACGCTCCGGGCGGTCAGATGCTGGTACTTTCCCGTCAGGGGCAAATTTCCCACGACATCAGTTTCGGACGTCCCGGTACGCGGGTAACAGGCGGTCGTATGCTGGCATCCGGCGGGTTTGTCATTTGCGGCGATACCCCGGTAGACGACGGTGGGCGCTCGGGGTTTGTGTGTAAGGTGTCGGCCGATAACCGGTTGGTATATACGTACATCGCGACGGCAGGTGAAACCTGTACCGGTATCGATGTGCTGGGAGGACATACGGAATACCTGCATGCGGCTTTTTCGGCCGGAGAAAAAGAGGGAGCTTCCGTCGTGCGCCTGGATGAAAACGGCAAACCTTTTTTTATTACCCAGTTGCCTGACCGGACTTTTCATATCGAGAAGATGATATCGACCAACGAAGGTAAAATCTATATCGTCGGAGAAGGGGAGAAAACGGGAGGTGCAGTGATTAAAATCCGTGAAGAAGGGGATATCGTTTTTCAGAAACAGATTATCCCGGTGACTTCCGCCACAAAGCTTGATCAATTGATCGTTTGTCCTACGGGCGAAGTCCTTGTGGGGGGAAATGACCTGAACAATTCTTATTATGCCCTGCTGCGTTCCGACGGTACGGAACTGACGTCGAGCATCGATAAGGGCGTTATCGCCGGAATGACCCACAATCCGTTGAACGGCGATTGTGTGGTAAGCCTTTACGAGCCTATTACCGAAAAGGGCAAGATTGTAAAGCTTTCCCGCCAGGGACGCCATCTGTATGAAAAAGCAACGGCAACGGATTATACGGAGTTGCGTATTAACAGCAGCGGCGACTTGCTGATGGCGAGTGCCATGAGCGGCCGGTTGAGCATGCTTTCGGGCCTGGGCGAGTTGCAGTTCGACCGTTATGTGACGGAGGGTGCGCCGGCTCATTTCCTGGCCGTGTCCCTTCCGGCAAACGGAGAGGCTGTATTTCTGGGTGAGGGAGCGCGTATTGCCAAACTGGCACACGGGGTATTCCTGAGCGATATTCAGATTATGAAGCCGATAGCGGGAACGACGACAGCCGTATTTACAGTGTCTTTGTCGGGTTATTCCTATTCGGAAGAGGGAGCCCCGCTTCCTGTAACGGTAAATTACAAAACCCGTCCGATTACAGCCTCCGAAGGAGTGAACTTCGATCCGGTAGCGGGTACGCTCTCTTTTATCCCGGCGACGGACGGCAGCGACCGTTACGTAAGTAAATTCACCGTAGAGGTGCCTGTAAATGCCAATGATCTGTTGGAAGGCGACCGGGTATTTGCCCTGGATCTTTCCGATGTGAAAAACAGTTATATGATCCGCAACAGCAGTAAGGCAACTATCATCGATCAGCCTGCGCTGGTGCAGTTGATCGGGACCAAGCCCGGTCTGGAAGGTGAAAGCGATATTATTTACGAGCTCGGTATCTTCAAAACAAACGGAAAAGCCCTGACGAATTCAACGAAATCGAATATTATTGTCGACGGTGTGTACGGTAAGAGTACGGCTGACGGGCTGGATTTCGAAATCGGCCGTTTACCGCGTCTGATTATTGAGCCGGGTAAACACAGCGGTACGTTCAATGTTGTGACACGTGAAGATACCCGTTATGAATCGGTGAAAAATGTGGTGATCGATTTCAATAAGATTTATGCAATGAGTGATGTGGATCTTTCTTTCGGGTCTACCCAGTTGAGTTGTGCCGGACTTTTGTATGATCAGCCTGCGATGGTGGCTATCGAGGCACTCGGCGATTACGGCCGCAAAAACAATGTGATCTCCGGTTTCTGTAAGATTTCCCTGTTGCGGGCCAAAGACGGAGCCTTACAGACGAATAACAGCGGTGGCGATGTGGTGCTTACGGTAGCTGTAGACAGCAGCAGTACGGCGGTTCTGGGCAAGGATTTTGTTCTGACGAATATATACGATTTGCGAATCCTGCCTGATGGAAACAGCAGTGCTGTAAATTTGAGCGGTGTTGTATTGTATTCCCTGGAAACGGACCCCCGTAGTGTCATGGTGAATCTGGAAGGTGTACAGGGCGTGAAGGATGCAGGCAAGATTACGGTCAGTCCGGACAAATCGAAAGCCAGATTTATGATCAAAGGTAATAATTGACAGAATAATCATTGAGACTTATGAATAAGCCGGCACTGAATAAGATTATAGCGGGGACATTGACCGTATGCTTTTGTATGTCGCTTGCCCTTTCCGGGAAGGCCCAGGAATGCCGTGACAGGCATTCGCTGGCCCTTCGCTGGGGGGTATCGGTGCCGCTGGGGAATCAGTTTTTGTCGAAGGCCGGTTACTCGGGCGGAGACCTGGAATGGGACTGGCATTTTTCTTCTTGTTTTTCGGTGGGATTGGGTGTCGGTTACCGTTCTTCTTCGGAGAAAGGGATGACGGAGGACCGTTATGACGGAGGCAGTGTTTCCGGTTATTCGGACCGCAGTTACAGTAGCCTGCCTTTGACGGTACATGCCCGTTACCTGCCATTCGGCAGGAACGGTTTTAAGCTTCAGCCCTACCTGAATTTGTCGGGGGGAATGCAGTATGTTGTTTTCCGGATCACCGGGGACCAGATCAACACTTCCCGGACGAAGGACTGGGGAGGATTGGTGTTGCCGGGTATCGGCTGCCGTTATGCTCCTTGGGAAAAGGGACGTATCGCTTTCGATTTGCGTTGCAGCTGGAAACTGGCTTCCAACCGGTGGTCTTTGCTGGATGCCGATTCGGAACAGGGAATAGAGGTGATGGCCGGAGTGGTGTTTAGATTTTAGATGATATTGATTTTTGATAGACGCCCCAAGGAAAAAATTACACACTGGGACGGACTCAATTGTGTAATTTACAATTCATAAATTTTTGACAGGAGTATGTGTTTGCCGTCGGAAATGTGAAGACATTAGCGGGGATCGTGCATTTCATTTACAAATGAAAATCGTCGTTGCGGATTGAGTCGGGATGAAATTAAAATTATAACCCATAAACACAGATGCAGTCAACTGAATCGGTACATAGAAATAGAATGGCAGAACGTTTTTCGGGGTATTTGTTCCGTGGTTTATTGTTATTACCCTGGATTGTGTCGATGGGAATTGCCTTTTTGTTTGTATTACCGGTTTGGGTGACTGAAAAATACAGGAAAGTGTTTTGATTTACGATTTACGATTTATGATTTACGATTATACGCGCAATCCGGCCCTGCAGAAAAGGGAAATTGTAGATTATAGGTTGTAAATCATGGGTAAATGAACTGTTTAGATTTACGATTTTTGATTTACGATTATACGCACAATCCGGCCCTGCAGAAAAGGGGAAATTGTAGATTATAAGTTGTAAATCATAGATAAATGAACTGTTTTGATTTACGATTTTTGATTTACGATTATACGCACAATCCGGCCCTGCAGAAAGGGGAAATTGTAGATTATAGGTTGTAAATCATGGGTAAATGAACTGTTTTGATTTACGATTTATGATTTACGATTATACGCACAATCCGGCCCTGCAGAAAAGGGAAATTGTAGATTATAGGTTGTAAATCATGAGTAAATGAACTGTTTTGATTTACGATTTTTGATTTTTGATTTACGATTAGAAAATCTGATAACGAATTAAGTTGCCGGTCAATTTAAAATTTACAAACCGGAATTTACTGTTTATATGAACGATTGATTAACGGGAGCAATAAAAATAATCAAATGAGAAACGATCTTATATGCATGTTCATGGTTGTTATTTGTGTTGTGTTTGCTTGCGGCAGAGTTACGGACAAGGGGGGATCTGAAAAAACGCATTTCGAATTACCGGTTATTCCTGCCATGCTTGGTTCGGAGGAAGAGAAGACGGTTTATTTGGCGGAACATTATTGGGATCATTTCGACTTTTCCGATACGGTTTTGCTCCGGAATGAGGAGGTGACGGAACAGGCTTTTGCGGATTTCTTGTCGGTGTTGAATCAGGTGCCGGGACAGGTGGCCGGTAAGAGTGCCGGTAGTTTGTTGGGAAAAGCCTGGCAAGCGGACCAGTCGGCAAAGGTCGGGGGGAAAGATACTGTAACCTGGGCTCTTTATAAGGAAAATTTCCGCTTCGATTATTTTACGGAACAATTTTCGCATTACCTCTATGATCCGAATTCCCCTTACCGTAATGATGCGCTTTACGGGGTGGTTTTGCAACAGTTATTGTCCATGCCGGAAGTACCTGAATTGTTAAAGGAGCGTTCCCGTTACGTGTATGATAAGTTGTTGAAGAACAGGGTAGGTGATAGCGCAACGGATTTTTATTATACAGCGGTTTCCGGGAAGAAGAAATCGCTGTACGGGGTGGAAGCTGCGTATATCGTGTTGTTTTTTTACGATCCGGACTGTCCGGCTTGCCGGGCGACACAGGTTCAGCTTGCAGCTTCGGAGGTGGCAGGGAGGATGATCCGAAAAGGGCGTCTGGTTTTACTGGCGCTGTGTGTCGGGGCGGATGTTTCGCATTGGCGGGAGAATCTGACGGGAATGCCTTCGGTTTGGTTGCACGGCTGTGATTCGGGACAGGAGATAAAAAAACGTGAACTTTACGATTTGCGGGCGATGCCTTCGTTGTATCTCCTTGACCGGGACAAGAAAGTGATGTTGAAGGATGCCGTATTTCCGCAACTGGAAGACCGGTTGTTGCAGTTAAGGTAATGTAAATATGAATGGAAGTCTGAAAGCATGATGAACCGGATCGGACGACTGGAATATAGCCGCTTAAGCCCGGTTGTGTTTCTGGCTTTTTGCCGGAGAACGGAGGCTGTGATTATGGATGCGCGGGTAATGGTGACGTTACTGGAAGTGGTTGTGTTCCGGAATGCTTTACAGACTTACGGTGATAGCGTGTTGCTGATATCCTCTGTAGAGGCGGGGGAGTGGAGTGGAGATAAATTTGTAGCCTTACGGGAGCGGGTTTATGGAAGTGCCCGTAGGACGCTGGAAGCGGCTTTGCAATTGTTGTGTAGTAAACTTCAAAGCTTTTCGGGAGTTCTGGCGGAAGCCGACACTGCACTTTCGGATATCGGTGAATGGAGTGACTATTATGCAGAGCAGGTTGTAAAAGAACATGGATTAATAAACGGAGATTAAAAACGAAAGGGTATGTTGAATTTCAGTAAGACCAAAGAGGAGCAGGAAGGAATCTCCATGCCTGTAAGTCCGACGCTGATCGGAGCTTCTGTGCATTGTGAGGGGCATCTGTCCGGTAATACGGACGTGGTTATCGACGGGAAGTTTTCGGGAACGATCCAGATTGACGGGCGTCTGATCATACGCCCCGGAGGATGTATCTGTTCCGAAGGCGTCGAATGCCGTACAGCGGATATATCCGGTTTGGCGGAAGGCCCTTTTACGATAAGAGAGACGTTGCATATCCGTGAAAAAGGAGCCCTTACGGGGGATGTTTCCGTGGCCGGGATCAGAATCGAGGAAGGCGGTATGTTTAACGGTAGTTGTAAAACTTTGAGTTCCGGGAATCAGCTTTGTGCGGTATCTCTCCGGCCTGTTGCTCCGGAATCTCTGGCTGAAAAGCCCCCGGTTGTGGCTAAACCGGAAAAAAAGAAAGAGAAACGATAAATGTAAATATAAATGTAAATATAAATAATAAACAATGAATATATAAATATAATGCCGGTTTCCTGATCTTTCCCCTTGTGATCCGTCCGGATCCATCATATTATACATAATACATGCACATATACACCTACTTTTTGGAAACCGGCATTTTTTACGATACCCCGCCATGTCTGCGGGACCGGTCGTAAATTAAAAACTTCCTGAATCTTAGCTTGTGCGGCAATTTAAAAATACGTAACTTTGTGATAGTATTACATTTAAAATCAGAATTATGGCACTACCTCATTATGTACGATTCGACTGGGCTATGAAACGGTTGCTTCGCCATAAAAGTAATTTTGTGGTGTTGGAGGGTTTTTTGAGTAGTCTGTTGGGTGAAAAGATAACAATTTGCAATATTCTCGAAAGCGAAGGTAATAAAGAGGACATTACCGATAAATTCAATCGTGTGGATTTGCTCGCTGAAGATAGCAAAGGGGAATTGATCATTGTAGAAGTACAGAATAACCGTGAAATCGATTATTTCCTGCGTATGCTTTACGGTGTGTCTAAAGCTGTGACGGAGTATATCTCTGAAGGTGACCTGTATGAGAAAATCCGTAAGGTGTACTCTGTAAATATCGTTTATTTCGATCTTGGACAGGGTACGGATTATGTTTATCATGGCCGGACGGAGTTTCGGGGCATTCATAACAATGATGTTCTGAAATTATCGAAACAGCAGACAGAGAAATTTATTTGTCAGGAAGCAGGGGATCTTTTCCCTGAATATTATGTACTGCGGGTAAATGAATTTGACAAGAAAGCTATCACTCCGCTCGATGAGTGGATATCTTTTCTCAAAACCGGTGAAATCGGCGATAATGCGAAGGCTCCCGGCCTGGCCGAAGCACGGGAGCGTTTGAAATTTTCGTCTCTCGGCAAAACCGACCGTGCTGCCTATCTTCGTAATATCGAAAATTTGCGGGTACAGCGAAGTGTTATGGATACAGCTATCCGGGAGGGCAAAGCAGAGGGCAAAGCGGAAGGTAGGGCAGAAGGTAAAGCAGAGGGAAGAGCGGAAGGATTGGCGGAGGGACTGGCGGAGGGAAGGATAGAAGGGCGTATGGAAGGGCTTGCTGAAGGTGAAAAGAAAAAACAGCAGGACATTGCCCGGAATATGAAAGCACTCGGTCTTGACCCGGAAGTGATTGCCAAAGCCACAGGGCTTACTTCAGAAGAAATCAGTTACTTGTAAATTTGCCTTCCTGTTGGTCTCGCCCGTGTAAGAAATTTACCCTTTCTATTCACGAATTACCGAAACATAAAATTTTCCGGTAATTCGTGAACAGAATGAGGGTGTTTCAGTCGATCTCTATTTCATCAAGGAATACATATGCTGCGTTTCCGGCTCCCGGATGGTCTTCCGGTAAGAATTTCTGACGTTCGACAACTACTTTTACGAAACGGGATTTCCCGTTTTCGATATTTAAAGTAATATTGTGAATGCCTTCTTCTTTGAATTCTTCGCGGTTAGCTATATCTTTTATTTCGGCTACCTGAGTATAATCATTTTCGTTTTCGGAAGCATATACTCTGATAGCTACAGGCAAACAGATCCAGTCTCCGACTTTATTCAGACAACCGACATTGACTTTCGAGTAAGTTGTCGGTTGTTCGAAATCAACCACCAGAATCATATCATCGTTACAGGTGCCAACCCAATTGCCGTCGCGAAAATCTACCGTTCCACGTATGCCGTCTGTGAGGGTACGGGAACCCTGGGCTGCGTATACTTCGGATATTTTATTCTGTAACCGGGCCTTTTTCTTTACGGCCTGACTGATTTTGAACGATTGGTTGAATTCTTTGCCTATTGCTTTACCGTTCCGGAAAAGTTGGGCCCGGATATCGCAATCGGAGGTAATGTCAAGCGGTTCTTTATACTCCGGCGACTGCAATGTCGGTGTGCTGCCATCTACAGTATAATGGATGGCTGCTTGTTGATAATTGGGAGCCAACGTAAGGCGGATACAACTTTTTTCTTCATCGAAACTTGTTTTGCCGCTCACAGACATAATGTGTTTGGCGTAGTTGTAGCCCAAAGCGTCATAACGTTCCATCAGGGCGATTGTCCGTCCGACAAAGTTTTCGTAGTTTTTAAGCTTTGCCGGGGTCCAGCCGATTTCAGCAATGGCAGCCATACGGGGTAACACCATGTATTGTACTTGTGAGAAATTCGGGATATATTCCGTCCATAGATTACCTTGTACGCCGATAATCATATTGCCCTCTTCCGCTGTCAGTCCTTCGGTCGGTTCCAGGCTATATACCTTTTCAACGGGGACATATCCGCCGATTGCAAAAGGTTCGTTTTTGGTATCCAGAGATTGGTAGTAGTCCAGATAAGCATAGGTGTTGGGTGTCATGATGACTTGGTTGCCTTTCTGCGCAGCTTCGATGCCGCCTTTCGTTCCTCTCCAGGACATGATCGTAGCAGTTTGGGATATGCCGCCTTCTAAGATTTCATCCCAACCGATTATTTTTTTCCCTTTTGAATTCAGGTAGTTTTCGATCCGGTGAATGAAATAGCTTTGTAATTCGTGCTCGTTTTTGAGACCTTCTTTTTTGATTCGTTTTTGACATTTCGGGCACTTTTTCCAAGCCGTTTTCGGGCATTCGTCGCCGCCGACATGAATGTATTCCGAGGGGAATAATGGAATAATCTCATCAAAGACATTTTGGAAGAACGCAAAGGTTTTGTCATTACCGGCACAGAATACATCGTCGAAAACGCCCCATTCCCCGACTACTTTGTACGGTCCGCCGGTACATCCCAGTTCCGGATAAGAAGCTAAAGCTGCAGATGCATGACCGGGAAGTTCTATTTCCGGGATAACCGTGATATAACGGTCGGCAGCATATTGTACGATTTCTTTTATATCTTCCTGGGTGTAGAAACCACCGTATGCTTGTCCGTCGTATTTGCCGCTGTTGCGTCCGATGACGGTTTCTTTACGCATACTTCCGATTTTGGTGAGTTCCGGATATTTTTTGATCTCGATTCTCCAGCCTTGGTCGTCCGTCAGGTGCCAGTGAAAACGATTCATTTTGTGCATGGCCAGCATGTCGATATATGTCTTGATCTCATCCAGAGAAAATAGGTGGCGGCATACATCCAGCATAAGTCCCCGGTAAGCAAAACGGGGCTGATCCTGTATCGTTACATCCGGAATTTCAATGGCCGGTTGTTTTTCACCTTTTTCTATTGAAACCGGCATCATCTGGCGCAAGCTCTGGAAAGCATAAAATACGGCAGATGAACTACCGGCTTTTATGTCGATCGCTTTACCGGTGACATGCAGTGTATATGCTTCTTTTGCTAATGTCGTATCGATGTATATGTTGATCGCACCTGTTTTCGTTTCTCCCTGTTCGGTAAGCAACGGACTACCTAAAGAACGGGCAACGAGTTCACTGAAAAATTTGCAGGCCGGTCCGAGGTCATCGGCTCCTTTTACGATATTGAGAGGGGTTTTGGAAGTTAAGGTAAAATGTCCTTGTGCCGTTTGTAAATTTGTGGGTTGAGGGATAATACCGATTGTTTGCCCGGAGTCGGATTCCTGGCAAGAAATCAGGCCTATACTGTAAAGTACGAATAAGAATAGTAAATTGATTGTCTTCATATGTCTATTGTTTTTACTGTTTTTAGGATTGCAAGATATAATAAAACTGAATATTGTGCAAATATTTTAAAAATGAAGAAATAATAACAAGAAAATTGAGAAAGTAAATTCGATATTTTGTGGGAAAAGATATTGTCAAAATATTCGCTTTTTGCATAAAAAGGTTTAAATTGCACGCCCTAAATTAGAAATCTGATTTTATGAACGGTGTGTTGAAAAAAATTTTATGTCTCGTGCCTGTGTTATTACTTTTGACGGCAGGGGGACTTTATGCTCAACAAGGGAGCGGTATACAAAGTGCTGTCAATATCGAAAGTCACATGTCTGTCATGTCTGTATTGAGGGGTTTGTTGGGAATAGCAACATTAGTCGGTATTGCCTGGTTGTTTAGTAATAACCGGAAGGCTATTTCCTGGAGAGTGGTCGGAATCGGACTTACCATACAGTTGTTGTTGGCAGTCGGAGTGTTGTATGTGCCTTTTGTACAGGCGTTTTTTGAATTTTTTGGGAAAATATTCGTGACAATTCTTGATTTCACGAGGGCGGGCAGTGTTTTCCTTCTGGGAGATTTGATGGATACGACCAAGGCCGGTTATATTTTTGCTTTTCAGGTGCTTCCTACAATTATATTTTTCTCGGCATTGACTTCTCTGTTGTTTTATTTGGGAATCATTCAAAAGGTCGTATACGCTTTGGCATGGGTGATGACAAAATTGATGAATATTTCAGGGATGGAATCTTTGTCGGTGGCCGGTAATATTTTTTTAGGGCAAACGGAGGCTCCTTTAATGATTAAGGAGTATTTGGATGATATGAGTCCTTCTGAGATTTTCCTGGTGATGACCGGGGGTATGGCGACAATTGCAGGTGGGGTATTGGCTGCATATATCAGTTTTTTGGGAGGAGAGGATCCTGTGCAGAGGCTGGTATTTGCCAAGCATTTGCTGGCTGCTTCGGTAATGGCAGCTCCCGGTGCGGTTGTATTTGCGAAATTGCTTGTTCCTCAGACTGAAAAAGTGAATAATGATATTCATGTGTCGAAGAATAAGGTGGGGAAAAATATATTGGATGCTATTTCCAACGGAGCATCGGAGGGGGTAAAGCTGGCAGTTAATGTGGCCGGTATGTTGTTGGTTTTTGTTGCTTTTATTGCTTTTGCCAATTATTTGTTTGTGAAGTTCGGAAGTATGACCGGTTTGAATGAATATATTACACAGATTACGGATGGCCGGAATACGGAATTGAACCTGCAATTTCTTCTGGGATATGCCATATCTCCTCTGATGTGGTTAATCGGTATTTCTGCTGATGATATGGTTTATGCCGGAAGCTTGTTGGGGCAAAAAGTCATAATGACGGAGTTCATCGGCTATGTGGATTTAGCTAATTTGAAAGCGGCCGGAGCTTTTGCGGAAGCGAAGTCAATCATCATGTGTACGTATTTCTTATGTGGTTTTGCGAATTTTGCCTCCATTGGTATTCAGATCGGGGGGATCGGCGGCTTAACCCCCAAGAATAAGCCTTTGTTGGCTAAGTTCGGTATGCGTGCTTTGCTGGCCGGTACATTGGCGTCTTTATTATCTGCGACGGTGGTGGGAATGATTATCGGATAATCAGGGATGAACAGTTTGCAGACAGGGCAAGAGATTTTTCCAGGTTGCATCGGTAAGGGTCAGTTGTCCGAAAAGATCTGCCAATAGTGCAGGCGTATAGCGGTCGAAGTCCTCTTTACGGGGGGTGACGAGCAGGCCGGCAAAGTCGACACAACCGGGGCTGAACAAGATTTTTCCGGCCCCTTCTGCGAAAAATTGCCAGGGCCTTAGTTCCCGCCGGGGAAAAATAGCGACCGTCCATATTCCTTCACTGTACCACGTCAGTAGGTTAATCATCGGTTCCGGACAGGAAGGAATAAAATTTTCCAATAGCTCTGAAATATGAGTAAATAAGGAAGAAAGCAGATCACAATCCCCGGAACTGCACAGAATATTTTTCCGTAAATAGTTGTTGAGCGTACTTATCGTATATGCGTGTCCCTGTTGTACGATCTCCCCGTGTTGAATGTCTTTTTCTAAAGGCATGACATGGCGTTGAGCCATTTGAAAGTGGAAATGGTCCGGGGCGGAGGCTCCGCTGCGGGGACCGTTATAGAAGATCGTATAAGCGGGAAAGTCTTTGGCTAATGCCAGCATGTCCGTAAACCGTCCTTTTATGAGCTGAGGGGAGTGTGTCGTGGCCGGAACTGTGAAATGCTTTTGAAAAATCGGATAGGGATTGACGAAGATATTGTAGTCTTGTCCGTATGGAATACCTTTTTGTCCGGCCGGTAAATTTTCAGAGCATAGGAAACATTTTCGGGATTGCAATACCCGGGGGGTAATATTGGCTGCTGTCGAACGAATCCGGTCCGGATTGTATTGCAGTTCGAATGTGTATGTTCCAATGGGAATCGTTTTATAGGCTGCTTTTTTTAAATTCGCATAATTAATTTTTGCCAGTTCGAATTCCTGAAGCTGGGCTTCTGCTAACTTTTCCGTTTCTGTAAAAATATTCATGGGTATTAACTGTTTTTATCACAAATTGTCTGAATAAGGAAAATTTTAATCAAAGATATATAAAATACGAATTTAAATTAAATATCTTTGTTTCGTGCATTCGAAAAAGAAACGGGAATGATTTTACGTTTAGGTACAGGTGTTTTTATATTGTGTGTGATTATTTTCCGCACCTTCTCTTGTTGGGCTGTTGCAAATGAAAGGCCTATCCTGATCATTAGTTCGTATAATCCGGAAGCTTATCAGACTGCTCAAAATATTTCCGAATTTATAGAAGAGTACAAATCATTGGGAGGGATGCAGCCGGTGATTATCGAGAATATGAATTGTAAGAGCTTTTCGGAAGCACCGATGTGGAAATCCCATATGCATGAGATTTTGGTAAAGTATTCGGAGAAAAACAGACCTTCGTTGATTATTTTATTGGGACAGGAGGCATGGGCTTCTTATATTTCCCAGGATAATATCATGCCGGAGGTTCCCTTGTTGTGCGGAATGGTGAGTCGGAATGCGATTATATTGCCGGACGATAAAGTGGTGTTGTCGGATTGGGAGCCGGAGAGTATGGATGTTTTGCAAGAGCGTAATTTTAAGGTCGGTGGCTTTCTGTATGAATATGATGTCGAGAAAAATATAGAATTGATACAGCGGCTTTATCCGGATGTCCGGCATATTGCATTTATTTCGGACAATAGTTACGGTGGGGTTAGTTTATTGGCTCATGTAAAGAAGGAAATGAGGCATTTCCCCGAGCTTGGCCTGATATGTCTGGATGGACGGAAGCATACGATTTACACGATCGTGGACGAGATTGCGGCATTGCCTGAAAAAACGGTGATATTGATGGGAACCTGGCGGGTGGATAAAAACGAAGGGTATTTTATGAAAAATGCGACTTATACGATGATGTCCGCCAATCCTAAAATACCGGTGTTTTCGATGACTTCAATCGGCTTGGGTTATTGGGCTTTGGGCGGTTACATTCCGGAATACCGGAATGTAGGAAGAGATTTGGGTAGGCAGGCTTATGAGACTATTCATAGCAACCGGGAATATAAAAATGTACTTCAATTTATTCCCAATGGATATTCATTCGATTTGCAAAAGGTAAAGGAATTCGGTTTTTCTGAAAAAGATTTGCCGAAGGATGTTGAATTCTTGAATAAAGATGTTTCTTTCTGGGTTAAATATAAAGTGCAATTGCTTTTTATCGGCTTGACTTTCGGGTTTTTGTTATTCGGTTTTATCATTACCTTGTATTTCTATTTACGGACAAAGCGGTTGAAAGACGAACTGGAGGATTCGGAAGTTGAATTGGTGGCAGCTAAAGAGAGAGCAGAGGAATCGGACCGGCTGAAGACGGCTTTTTTAGCCAATATGAGTCATGAGATACGGACTCCTTTGAATGCGATTGTGGGGTTCTCGAATGTTTTGATATCGGAGGATTTCTCTTTGGAAGAGCAGAAAAATTTTGTAGAGATCATACAGACCAATTCCGATTTGCTGTTGCGTTTGGTGAACGATATATTGGATATTTCCCGTTTGGAGACGGGGAAGCTTCAATTGACCTATGAAACCTGTGATCTGATTTTACTTTGTCAGGGGGTGTTGGCCACTACCTCTCCGGCGAAAAAGGCAGGGGTAAGTTATGTTTTTGAGCCGCCGGTAGAGAGTTTTGAATTGGAAACGGATGTACAGCGTTTGCAGCAGATACTGATCAATCTGATGTCGAATGCCAATAAGTTTACGGAAGCGGGCGAAATACGGCTGGAATTGAAAATCGACGAAGCGAAAAAACAGGTTGTATTTGCTATTTCCGATACAGGTTGTGGAATTCCGGAAGAAAAGCAGGAAGTTGTCTTCGACCGATTCTCGAAGCTGAACGAATATGTACAAGGTACCGGTTTGGGACTGGCCATTTGCCGGATTACGGTAAATATGCTGGGAGGCGAAATATGGGTGGATCGAAGTTATAAGAAAGGAGCCCGTTTTGTCTTTACTCATCCCATGACCCGTTCTCGTTAGGGGAGATGTATCCTGTCCGGAATTCCGGATGATGTAAGCAATTCCGGATGGTATCGTAGTCGAATCCCCGGGAAAGAGCAAAACGGATGAGCTTATTTTTATCTTTTAAAGGATCTTCATTTTTTAAACTTTTCTTTTTTTGAAGCAGTAAGTTCAGGCAAGCCGTATCGTATTCCTTTTTATCGAGTGTTTCGACCGCTTGCCGGATAATGCCGGCAGGGATTTGTTTTTGTTTGAGCATCAATATGATTTTTTGTTTGCCCCATTTGTTGAAGCGGAATTTATCCCGGGCGTATGCAAAAGCAAAGCGGTTTTCATCGATGAATTTATTTTGGATCAGAAAATCCAAAATCCGTGCTGTGTCTTTTTCCGTAATATCCCATTTTTTGAGTTTTTCCCGGATTTCCTGAAGACAGTATTCTTTTTTGCTGCATAAACCGGCGACGATGTTGAGGGCATTTTTTGCATCCATGAGCGATGAAGTTAGTAGGTACATTTTATGAACCGGTCTTTTCCTAAAAAATCTTTTTTTATTTCAATGCCGGAATATGGATACCGGGCTAATAAATCTACGGTGTCTTGTCCAAGGGCTTCGTTGATCTCGAAAAAGAGCAGTCCGTTCTTGCGGAGATGGGTTTGGCCGAATTTTGCAATTTGCCGGTAAAAGAGCAAGGGGTCTTTATCCGGGACAAAGAGGGCGGTCGGGGGTTCGAAATCCACTACCTGACGTTGCATATACTGCTTTTCACTCATACGTACATAAGGAGGGTTGCTGACGATGATGTCGAATCGGCTGCCGCTTTCGGGCCGGTAATCGAAGATATCGGCTTGCCGGAATTGTACTTTCGTGAGATTGATCATGGCATTGTGAGAAGCCGTTGCCAGAGCATCGGCAGAAATGTCTATGCCTGTAACCCGGCTGTCAGGCAATAGATGTGCGAGAGTTATTGCAATACAGCCGCTGCCTGTTCCGATGTCCAATATGTGTGATGAAGGTGCAGCCAGGGATTTGATCCACAAAACCAGTTCTTCTGTTTCCGGTCGGGGGATAAGGGTTGAGGGATTGACTGTAAATGTCAGACCGGCAAATTCGGTTGTGCCGATGATGTATTGGATCGGTTCGCCCTGTTTTAAGCGGGCTATGATTTCCTGAAATTTCCCGAGAAAGCTTTCCGGTAAATTTTCGTGTTTTTGGATATGGATGTCTATATTTGTGTAATGAAAGACATCCATGAAAATGAGACGACAGATGCTGCGGATTTCTTCCGGCTCATATGTATCTTTAAGTTCGCCGGATGCGTATTGGGATAAAGTATAAATACTGATATTCATAAAACAAAAATAAGAAATTAATTATAAATAGTCTAGCCTGTTTCGAATATATGAGTTGGTCTGTCATCGTCATCTACACCTTAATTGTACTGTATTTACTTACCGTATTGATGGTGGCATTCAATATCGTGTTGGAAAACCGGAATCCGGTAAGGACACTGGCCTGGGTGGCGGTATTGTTGTTTGTCCCTCTTGTCGGTATGATTTTTTATTTGTATTTCGGTGTCAATTACCGTAAAATCAAGATGTTTTCGATGAAGGGATTGGGGGATATGAAGTGGTTGCAATATATGAGTGAGGACCAGAAGCAGCGGATACAGAAAACGGAATTCCTGAAAAAGGAGGATATGAAGGATGTCCGGAAACTGATGACACTATTGCTTAATAACAGCAAGGCACTGTTGACTCGTTACAATAAAGTGGATATATTGAAAAACGGAGAGGAAACTTTTCCGGCTATTTTCACTGCATTGGGGAGGGCTAAACGGTTTATTCACCTGGAATATTATATTATCGAAGCGGGAGAACTCGCAACCCGATTGAAAGATATCTTGATTGCAAAAGCAAAAAGCGGAGTTGAGGTAAGGGTGATTTTTGACGATGTCGGTTGTTGGAGTCTGCCGAAAACTTACATCCGGGAAATGCGGGCTGCCGGGATACAGATTTACCCTTTTCTGCCGGTACGTTTTCACCGGATTGCCGATAAGGCGAATTATCGTAATCACCGTAAGATTATTGTCATTGACGGAGAAACCGGCTTTGTCGGAGGCTTGAATTTTGCAGATCGCTATATGAACGGTTTGCCCGGCATCGGGATCTGGCGGGACACACATCTGCGGGTGAAAGGGGAGGCTGTGACTTCTTTGCAGATTGTTTTTCTGATAGACTGGTATTTTGTCCGGCAGGAGTTGTTGTTAAATAAGGAAGATTATATGCCTTATAAAAAAGAAGACGGCAATGTAATTGTACAAACCGTGGCTTCCGGACCCGATAGTGATTGGGCCTCGATACAACAGGCTTATTTTACGCTGATCAATACGGCAAAGAAATACGTTTTTATTTCTACCCCTTATTTTATGCCCGGAGAGACAACGCTGAACTGCATTAAAGCTGCGGCGATGGGGGGAATCGATGTCCGCATATTGTTACCGCATAAATCCGATTCGTGGCTGACACAGTGGTGTTCGCGTTCTTATGTCGAGGAATTACTGGAAGCCGGAGTAAAGGTGTATTGGTATCAGAAAGGCATTAACCATAGCAAGGTTATTGTTGTAGACGGTATGATGGCGAGTGTGGGTACTGCCAATATGGATATGCGTAGCTTTGACGAGAATTTTGAAGTGAATTTGATTATATACGACCGGAATGTTGCTAAAAATCTGGCGGCTTCTTTTGTTGAAGATATGAGAGACAGCGTGGAAGAGAGTATACATAAATGGAAATTCCGTCCGAAGCGGCAGAAAATACGGGAGTCTGTGGCACGTTTGTTTGCTCCTTTGCTGTGATCCGTCCGGGATTTCGGTTGTTTTTTTTGAGAATGGTGTTTTTAATTATATAAAGATGGAAATCAGTATTGACAGCCGTTCGGTGAACAATCCCGAATCGACGATGTTTTTTGCATTGAAGGGAAATAATCATGACGGTCATGATTATATTACAGGTTTGTATGAACGGGGGGTGCGTAGTTTTGTAGTGAGTGAGAAGAGGAAAGAGTTTGAGGCATTGGAGGCTAAATTTTATGTGGTGGACGATGTGCTGAAAGCTTTACAAACTTATGCCCGGACTCACCGTGAAAAAATGAAGGCGGAGGTTGTTGCTATTACAGGTAGTAACGGGAAGACGATCGTCAAAGAATGGCTTTATCAATTGTTATCGGATGATTTTGCCGTTTACCGGAGTCCCCGGAGTTATAATTCACAAGTGGGGGTACCGCTTTCGTTGTACGGTATAGAAGAATCTACGGAGATAGCGTTGATCGAAGCGGGTATTTCCCGGAAAGGCGAAATGGTTCGTCTGGAAAGTATGATCCGTCCGGATGTATGTATTTTTACTCATTTGGGGGATGCTCATGGAGAAAATTTTGCTTCGCTTCAGGAAAAATTGGCAGAAAAAGCCGTTTTGTTCCGGTATTGCCATGCGATTGTCGGCAGAGAAGGTGAGGCTTTGAGTTATATCGCATCCGTTGCGGATAAGCAGGCGCAGGTGATATTGTGGGGAGAAGGCGATGGCGTTGCAGTGAAGTCGAGGACATTGGGGGTAACCGATAAAGGCCGTAGGGTAGAGCTTACATATAAAGGAAGTGTTTTTCAGGTCAATATTCCTTTTCCGGATGAAGCTTCCTATGAAAATTGTATGAATGCCGTATGCGTGTTGTTGATGAAAGGGATTGCTCCGGAAAGAATCGCCGAGAAGGTAAGCCGGTTACAGCCGATAGCTATGCGGATGGAAATCAAAGAGGGGATCAACCGTTGTGTTTTGATCAACGACTATTACAATTCGGATTCAGCTTCTTTTCATTTGGCATTGAATACATTGACGATGCAGGATAAGGCGAAATCCCGGACGGTTGTATTGTCTGATTTTGTCGATACCGGGTCGGATAAGGATGCGCTTTACCGGGAGATAGCGGAAATGCTTGAAAAAGCGGGGGTTACCTTATTTATCGGTATCGGAGAGGATTTGATGAAGCATAAGTCTTATTTTGGGATGAAGGCTCGTTTTTATCCGGATACGGACCGTTTTTTAAGGCTGGAGGACCGGGAAACTTTTCGGGATCAGGTCATTTTGATAAAGGGAGCCCGTAAGTTCAGATTCGAATTTATCGCCGGTTTTTTACAGCAGCAGTCTCACAATACGATTCTGGAAGTGGATATGGATGCTATGGTCGCTAACTTGAATTATTTCCGTTCTTTAGTGCCGGAAGGAACGAAACTGGCGGTGATGGTCAAGGCTTTTTCCTATGGCTCCGGTTCCGGAGAAGTTGCCGGTTTACTGCAATATCAGGGGGTTGATTACCTGATGGTAGCCTTTGCTGATGAAGGAGTGGCTTTGCGGGCTGACGGTATCGATATTCCGATCGCCGTGATGAATCCTCAGCCGGAAGCTTTTGATAATATGATCGAGTTTAATCTGGAGCCGGAAATCTATTCTTTGGATATATTGAAGGCTTTTGACCGGACATTGATGAAGCATGGAATCCGGAATTATCCGGTACATCTGAAACTGAATACGGGAATGAACCGTTCCGGACTCGATCCGGAAGATATGCCGGCATTGTTCGAATTTTTTGCGCAACCGCGCCGGGTGGTTATACGTTCGGTGTTTTCTCATCTGGCAGGAAGCGATGAGACGGTACATGATGAGTTTACAAAGCAGCAAATCGATTTGTTTATTGAGATGACCGGACAGATTCAGGAGCATTTTGATTATAAGATTATGCGTCATATTCTGAATTCTGCCGGGATAGAGCGTTTTACTCAGTATAGTTTCGATATGGTACGTCTGGGAATCGGTTTGCATGGGATCAGTGCTGTCGGAGCTGCTTTAACGCCTGTCAGTACTTTCAAAACGTATATTGCTTCTATCCGGAATGTAAAGGCGCATGAAACCGTCGGATATGGCCGTAAGGGAATTGTCGGACAAGACTCCCGGATTGCCGTTGTTCCGGTAGGGTATGCCGACGGATTAAACCGCCGCTTGAGTAACGGAGCGGGTGAAATGTTGGTAAAAGGCTTGCGGGTACCGATTATCGGGAATATATGTATGGATACCTGTATGTTGGATATTACCGGAACGGATATACAGGTCGGGGATGAGGTCGAGATTTTCGGAAAACATATTCCCGTGACCGAATTAGCTGAAAAGTTGGGGACCATTCCCTATGAGGTGCTTACAGGGGTGGCACACCGGGTAAAAAGGGTTTATTTCAAAGAATAAGCAACAATAAACAGGTGGAAAAAATACCACCTGTTTATTGTTTGTTTAAAGTTTCTTCAACGCATTGACCAGTTCTTCTATGGTCAGCGGTTTAGCCAATATGGTGTGATTGTTGTCGAGTAAAAACAGGCTGGGGGTCGCAAATAAATTATATTCCCCGGCTGTTTCACTGTAAAATCCTCCTTCGATAAACGTGTTTGAAAAATTCAGTTTGTGACCGGCAGAATAGCTAATCCAGTCTTCCCGGTTGTCGTCGATGGAAATGCCGATAATATTGATGTCGTAATGTTGCAGCATTTGCTGAATCTCCGGTTTAGCCAGATCGGTGAGAAACTGCCGGCAGAAGCTACAGTTTGTATGCCAGAAGATCAATAAAGTATAGGGATGAATGTCGGCATATAAGCTGACGGGATTATTGTGTACGTCAACGGCGGTAAAGTCGGGCACCTTTTGTCCGATAGCCATTTTCTGATATTTTTCCAAACGGCGTTTTACAATTTCCATCGAACTGTTGCATTGTTGTAAGTAGTTTTCGGAAATGTGTGCCAGTACTTCTTCCATTTTCATACTCTCGAATCCTTGAATCAGAAACTGCAACAGATGAGTCCGGACGATTTCATTGCTTTCCAGTTTGGGCATAATGTTATCCAGAGCTTTGATTATTGCAGCTTCATTCTCCCGCGGACTTTGATTCGGTTTTATAAAGAACTGAATATATTGGTATAATTTGTCGGTGTAGGCGTTTGTATACAATAAGGTCGTATCGTTGAATTCGAGTTTGTCCAGAAAATGATGCTTGTATATGGAGTCCCTGTCTGTGGGAGACAGATTCCCGGCTGTAAAGGGCAGGCGGCGGGTATTTAAAATTTTGGTGGCGAGCATGTGGGGGCGGGCTGCATACATACTATCCAGTAATTTTTCCCGGTCTGTCTGGTATTTCTGGTAATATTTCAGAGCCGAGTGATAAAAATCGTCTTGTTCCGGATATTGGAGTACTACCTGCTCGAGCAAAGCCAGTTTCCGGAAAAACAGGATTTCGTGCCGCAATGCTTCAAAATAAACCTTGTTTTCTTCCGACCGGATAATTTTCAATGTCTTTTCCGGGTTGTTGAAATCAAGGGAGAATTCGATGTCTTCCCGGTTAAACAGGAAATCGACCGCAGTCGGTTGGCCGTTCGTGTATTTGGCATATGCCGAAGGTCCCAGAACGACTTTCAGCATACCGCGGGGGATATTGTCCGGGATATCAAATGTCAGTATTTCTCCGTTTTTTGCCGGAATACTGTCCAGCATAATCATATTGCCGTTGTATATCCTCAGGAGAACAGGGACGTTGCCTTCGGGCAGGTTTTTTATGGCCAGTCTGACCTGAAAATCTTTTCCCGTTGCGAACAAGGGAAGGAGGATAAAAAGTAAAAGTAATTTTTTTAGCATATATGTTGATTATCGGGTTGTTGAATTCAGCCAGTTAAGGATGTTGTCGATGACAATCCGGATGCGATCGCCGAAAGCTTCTTTTGTTGCATATCCCATGTGGGGAAGCATTAATAAATTGGGTGCGTTGAATAATTCGTAACCTCCCGGTAACGGAGGTTCCTGATCGTATACGTCTACGGCAGCTCCCGCAATTTTACCTTTTCTCAATGCCTCATAGAGGGCGTCCTTATTGACAATCGGGCCTCTGGCCGTATTGATTAAAACGGCATGTGGCTGCATGATATTAAATTCTTCTTCTCCGATAAAATCTTTGGTCTCTGCTGTGAGCGGAAGGTGTATACTGATGATGTCCGCTTCCCGAAGAAGAGTGGGTTTGTCAACCGATTGAATGTTTTCAAATGTCCGGGGGGTGCGGTTGTATGCGATTACCCGGCAACCGAACGCCAAGGCTAATCGGGCTACTTGTTGCCCGATGGCACCGGTGCCGATGATTCCGACTGTTTTACGGTGTAGTTCGGAGCCGAGAAAACTTTCCCGGCTTCCTCCGATGCGTGCGATGGCATCTCCCCCTACAATCTTACGGTAAACGGCAATCATCATACCTATTGCCAGCTCGGCTACGGCATGGGTAGCATAACCCGCGGCATTCACGACGGTGATCCCCCGTTTTTTACATTCTTCCAGGTCGATATGATCGAGACCGGTAAATGCAACGGAAATCATTTTCAAACAGGGGCAGGCATCCAGAAAACTTTTCCGGAGAGGAATGTTGCTGACGATAATAATTTCAGCGTTTTGAGCTCTTTCGATAAGTACTTCTTCTTTTTCGTTCCGGTCGGGATAGAAGGTTATATGATGTCCTTGCGCTTTTAAAGGTTCACAAAGTTGGGCGATTTTACATTCGCACATGCCTAAAGATTCTAAAAATACGATTTCCATATCTGATGTCGGTCGTTAATTTGTGATGTAAAATAAAATATTGGATATAATGAGAAATCGTACCGGATAAGCTTAAACGTTTGCAAATACCTTTAGGGGATGACAGGTTTTGAGTTCGGTGTTTATCCTGCTTGTGTGGCTGTCATGCACGGCACATAGAGCGTCTGCGGTATCGCTGGCTTTTGCGGTTTCCGGTTCTTCGATTCCTGATTTTTGTCGTTTGCAGGCAAAGTTAATTACTTTTTTCTCAAAAAGTTTTGTTTTCCACCTTTCATTCTGTCTTTACGGACGTTTTATATTTTAAAATTTACTTTCTTAACCGAATTTTCAATTTCCGGCTTTCAATTTTCAATTTTTACTTTTTACTTTTGTAAAAAAAAGAAGTGGATATAAAAGATATACTTCAATCTTATCTGACGTCGCCTGTGGTAGAGAAGTTGACGGAAAAACTCAGGGGCGACGGAAAATACAGACTCATCAATAATGTAGGCTCTGTTACAGCCGTTATCGTAAGTGCGATGGTCAAAACCCGTCCCGGTTTTCGGGTGGTTGTGTTGTCGGACCGGGAAGAAGCGGCTTATTTTTATAATGATGTCCTGGCATTTTCAGACGAATCGCAGGTGTGCTTCCTGCCTTCTTCTTATCGCAGGGCGATCCGTAAGGATGAAAAGGATAACGATTCGGTACTCGTGCGGACGGAAGTGCTTAAAAATATCGTAAACGGGAATGCCAGTATGTTGATTACCTATCCCGAAGCTTTAGCCGAGCGGGTTGTGGATAAGAAGGTTTTGACAAAATTGTCGATGACCGTCCGGACAGGTGATAAGCTGTCGATTTCTTTTTTGGAGGAGCTATTCGAACAATATAATTTCGTCCGGAGTGATTTTGTTTACGAACCGGGGCAGTTCTCCATCCGGGGCAGTATTGTCGATATTTATTCTTTTGCCGAGGAACGGCCTGTCCGGATTGACTTTTTTGGGGATGATGTGGATAGTATCCGTTTTTTCGACGTCGAGTCGCAATTGTCGGAACAGGTCATCGATGAGGTCGCTATTGTACCGGATTTGAGTGATGCTGCCGACCGGGTAGAGTTTACCGATCTTTTCAGTTATTTTCCTGAAAAATCCGTATGGTGGGTGAAGAACGGTATGTATATGTACGATAAGATCAAAACGTTGCGGTCGGAGTTGGACGAGAACATGCTTAGTCCGGAAGATACGTTATTCGGATATATAGATCGCTGTTCGGTGGTAGAATGGGGGCCTGATGTGTATTTCCGGGGAATGACCGTTGATGTGAAGTGTGATGCCCAGCCTGCTGTCAATAAACGTTTCGATATTTTAGCAGAGACATTGCAAACCAAACAGGAAGCCGGTTATAAATTGTATGTTTGCTCTGTAAATGCGATGCAGATACAACGGTTACGGGATATTTTTTCGGATAAAGGTTTTCCCATTGAGTTTACCCATTTGAACGGTGTCATCCATGAAGGATTTTCAGACGAGCAACTGCGGATGTGTGTGTACACCGAGCACCAGATTTTCGACCGTTACCACAAGTATCGCTTGCAGACAACGCGGATACGGAAAGGGCGGGAGACGATCACATTGAGTGAGTTACAAAATTTGCATCCGGGTGATTATGTCGTACATGTCGATCATGGAATCGGGCGTTTCGGAGGATTGGTTAAGATCAACAACGACGGACGGGAACAGGAAGCCATCCGGTTGGTGTATAAAAATAATTCCGAGTTGTATGTCGGTTTGTATTCCTTGCATAAGATTTCAAAATACAAGGGGAAGGATGGGGTACCGCCGGTTGTAAACCGTTTGGGAGGGGATGCCTGGAACCGTTTGAAGCAGAAAACCAAATCCCGGGTGAAAGATATTGCCCGGGAACTGATCGCTTTATATGCCCGGCGTAAAAAAGAACCGGCTTTTGCTTTTAGCAAAGATACTTATTTGCAGGAGGAAATGGAGGCTTCGTTTATGTATGAGGAAACTCCGGATCAGATGAAAGCGATAGAAGCTGTGAAGCACGATATGGAACGTCCGGAGGTGATGGACCGTTTGGTGTGCGGGGATGTCGGCTTCGGTAAAACTGAAGTAGCTATCCGGGCGGCATTCAAGGCTGTAGCCGATAGTAAGCAGGTGGCCGTCTTGGTACCGACGACGATATTGGCGTATCAGCATTACAATACGTTCCGGAAAAGACTTGACGGGATGCCTTGCCGGGTGGAATACATCAGCCGGATGAAAAAAAGTTCGGATATAAAGAAAGTTCTGACGGATTTGAAAGCGGGCAAAGTCGATATTATCATCGGTACGCACCGTCTGACCAGTAAAGATGTGGAGTTTAAAGACCTGGGATTGTTGATCGTCGATGAAGAGCAGAAGTTCGGAGTGGGCGTGAAAGAGAAGTTGAAACGTTTGAAAGTCAATGTGGATACGGTTACGATGACAGCTACGCCCATCCCCAGAACGTTGCAATTTTCGCTGATGGGGGCGAGGGATATGTCGATTATCCGGACTCCGCCGCCCAATCGTTATCCGATCGTTACAGAGTTGCACCGTTTTGACGAGAAGCTTATAAAAGAAGCGATATTATACGAGATGTCCCGCAACGGGCAGGTGTTTTTCATTCATAACCGGGTGGATACAATCCGGGATATACAGGATATGCTGCATCGGAGTATACCCCAGGTGAAGACTTGTATCGCTCACGGACAAATGCCCGGGGAAGAATTGGAAAAAGTGATGCACAATTTTATCCGGGGCGATTATGATGTGCTTATTGCCACTACGATTATTGAATCGGGCTTGGATATTCCGAATGCCAATACGATGATTATCAATCAGGCCCAGAACTACGGTTTGAGTGATTTACATCAGTTGAGGGGAAGGGTAGGCCGTTCGAACCGGAAAGCTTTTTGCTATCTATTGACACCTTCGTTGGATTTGATGAATCCGGATGCCCGTCGCCGCTTGAAAGCTATCGAGGATTTCAGTGGTTTGGGGAGTGGGTTTAATATCGCTATGCAGGACTTGGATATCCGTGGAGCCGGGAATATTCTCGGGGCGGAACAGTCCGGTTTTATCGCAGAAATCGGTTACGAGACTTATCAGCGGATTTTGAACGAGGCTTTACTGGAGTTGCGGGAAGAAGAATTCCCGGATTTGCATACCGGTGAATCGAATACGCGGAAGGAATATGTTACGGATTGTGTCATCGAATCGGATTTTGCCGTGCTGATTCCGGAGTCTTATGTAGAAAATGTCAGTGAGCGAATTAAATTGTACCGGGAATTGGATAATATATCGGAAGACAGCGAGCTGGAGAAATTTACCCGGGCTTTGCACGACCGGTTCGGAGAATTACCCCCGCAGGTAAAAGGTTTGATGGAAATTGTCCGGGTACGGAGGCGGTGTGTGGCAATGGGGGTTGAGCGTTTGTTTGTAAAAAACGGTAAGATGGTGATGTATTTTGTTGCAGAACCCTCTTCTGCTTTCTATGCTTCAACAGTATTTACCAACCTGTTGAAGTTTGTACAACATCAGGAACTGCCTTGCCGGATGAATGAAAAAAATGATAAGTTGTCTTTGATTTTTACAGAGATTACCAATGTCGAGAAGATGTCGAGGTATGTGGATAAGATGTTTCAGGAAACCGTAAATTCTCAGGGGATATGAATTTAGTGATAGATGTTGGCAACACCCGCTTGAAATATGCTTTCTTTCATTTGGGAGAAATGCGGATAAAAGGTGTCGGAATGGAGGAACTGTTCCGGACAATTACGGATGTGCGGAAAGAGCATGAGGTGCATGTGTTTTTATCCGGGAGCGGTAAGATCGAGGAGGATTTGCGGACGAGATTGCGCCGGGAAGCTGTTTTTTGGCTGGAGGCTTCCCCCGGGCTTTTATTGCCGCTGGAAATCGGATACAATACCCCGGTGACACTGGGGTTCGACCGGATCGCTATTTGTACGGCAGCCCGGCGGATTTACCCGGCCGGGAGATTGTTGGTGATAGATACCGGAACAGCATTTACCTACAATTATGTTGAGAATGGTGTGTTTCTGGGGGGGAATATTTCTCCCGGTCTGGAGATGCGTTTCCGGGCTTTGCATGCGTTTACCGAGAAACTGCCTTATGTGGAGGCCCGCGGAACATGTACGGATTGTGGACGGGATACGGAAGAGGCTATCCGTAATGGTGTCGTGAATGGTATGGTTTTTGAAGTGAAAGGATATATAGATGATTTTTTCCGCTATACTTCCGAAGGACAGGTTGTGATTACCGGCGGAAGCCTGTGTTTGCTCGAAAAGTTACAGGGAGAAAGAATACATTTCGAGGAATCGTTGGGAATGATCGGGTTAAATGATATTTTAGAATTCAATAAAAAAAGTAAGTAAATCTTAAATTGTAGCTTTTATCCTGCGGATTTTAAAAAAATAGTCCTAATTTTGCACAGAAAGCTGAAAAAAGAGATTTTTGCAGTATGAGTCGGATATTTTAATTTAATAATAATTATGAGAAAAATTATTGTTTTAGCCTTGGGGTTGTGTTTTGTGGGAAGTTTTGTCAAAGCCCAGACACTGGATTCAAAATTTGGACTTGATAGTACGAAAACGATAGAACAAGCTTCCATTTACACAGAATTTGTAAAACAGAAAAATTATAAAGATGCATTACCCGCATGGAGATATGTGTTCAATAATGCACCGAAATTCCAGTTGAATACTTATGTCCGGGGTGAGGACATCATGATGGGAATGTATAGTAAAACGAAAAATCCCGCTTATGTGGATACATTGATGATGATTTACGATCAATGGATAAAATATTTCGGGAATCATAATCGTTTGGGCGAAGGATATGCGATAGGTAAAAAAGGTTTTAATCTATACCGTCTGAGAGGTATTTCCGATGTGAATGCCGCTAAGGAGGCCTATGGCTATCTGACAAAATCAATTCAGATGGAAGGGATGAAGACGCATCCTCTTACTGCAAAAATGACATTTGCCGTTGCTGATGAATTGTTGAAAAAAGATATGATTACCAAGGATGAGTATGTCGATCTTTATATGAAATTGAGTGATTATGCTGAAAAAGGAATCGCTCAGGCTCCGGAAAAATCCAAAGAAGCTTATGAAGATGTAAAAACAACGGTGAATGCATTGTTCTTTAATGCCGGTGTTGCCGATTGTGCTACCTTGGTGGGATTTTTGCAGCCCAAGTTTGATAAATCTCCGGATGATCTGGCGACATTGAAAGAAATTGCCAGTATATTGAGAAGAAGCGAATGTACAGATCAGGTTTTGTTTGCCCAGGTGGCTGAAAAATTATATCAACAGGAGCCGACAGCCGATGCAGCTTATAACCTGGCTATGTTGTTCTGGAAAAGACAGGAGTTTGATAAAACGGAGCTTTATTTAGCAGAAGCAATTGAAAAAGGAAGTAATGAGGATCCCGCTAAAGCTGATTATTATTTCAGACTGGCACAGATCAAGCTTTCCAAAAAACAATTCGTTGAAGCGAAGAAAAATGCTCTGGAGGCTTTGAAGTTAAATCCGAACATGGGTGTGGCTTATATACTTATCGGAAATGCATATGCCGCATACAGCAAGAATTACGGAGAGGATGATTTCGATCATGCATCTGTGTTCTGGGTTGCTGTCGATAAATTTATCAAAGCAAAACAGGTTGATCCTTCGGTGGCAGAAGAAGCCAATAAACTAATTGCTGTATATTCACCGCATTTCCCGAGTAAGGACGAAGCGTTTTTCCGTAGCGTTACTCCCGGAGTTTCCGTGAAAGTCGGTGATTGGATTAACGAGACGACAACGGCGCGTTTCAGATAGTAAACGGAATATGTCTGTTATAACACGAAAATCTTTTTATAAAAGCATTATTGTCCTCTGCGGGGCAATAATGCTTTTCGCTTGTAAAAACGATATCCGGAAGGTAAGCCGGATTACCGACCAGGAAGTCTTGCCCGAAATGTCGGGAGAGAACCTGATTATGACTTATTCCGATTCAGCCCGGGTGAAATACCGGATGTACACACCCTTGTATTATAAAATACATACGGAAGAGGAGGAGTATGATGAATTTCCGAAAGGAATTCACGTCATATATTACGATAAAACCGGGAATGTGATCGGAGAAATCCATTCCAAATATGCAAAGAATTTTGTCAAAGACGGTTTGTGGGAGGCCCGGAATCAGGTGGTCGTAAAAAACAGTGAAGGAAAGAAACTGGAAACAGAGCTATTGTATTGGGATACCAAGAAAGAATGGATATATTCCGATCGCTATACGCGTTTGACAGACGGGAATAATATTTTGGAAAGCAGTGACGGTTTTGAATCGGATCAGAATCTGGAGCATCCGGTTTTCAAGAATATAACAGACGGAGAGGTTCAATTTGAAATGGATACAAGTAACTGATGTCTATATTAACAGTCATATTGATTTGTCTTTTATTGTCGGCTTTTTTTTCCGGGATGGAGATTGCTTTTGTCGCTTCGAACAAATTGCGTATCGAAATCAGCAAGTCGGATAAAAGTATAGCCCAGGCATTGATCGACCTGTTTGTTTCCAATTCGGGCATGTATATTACGACCATGCTGGTCGGAAATAATGTGGTCATGGTCATCTACGGTATCTTTATGAAAGATTATCTGGTCGGACAGTTCGGTTTTTTAAGCGATCTTTCTTTGGGGATGAAGATGTTGGTGGAGACCTTGATATCTACTTTGATCATACTGTTTTTTGCCGAATTTTTGCCTAAAACTCTTTTCCGGCTTCGTCCGAATGCTTTTTTGCGTTTTTTTGCTATTCCTGTATTTTTGTTTTATCTGTTGTTTTTTCCGGTGACTTATTTCTCGGTGTGGCTGGGAGGGCTTTTGCTACGTTTGTTTACCGGTAAAAAAATGGGGCAGACAGAACAAAACCGGGCCTTTGGGAAAGTCGATCTGAATAACCTGATCGAAGAAGGTGAAATGGCGGACGAGACGCAAGAGGAAGTACATGAAATTAAGCTTTTCCGGAATGCTCTTGATTTTTCAGAAATAAAATTGCGCGAATGTATTGTTCCGCGTACGGATTTGAAGGCTTTGCCGATAGATGCGACCATGGAGGAATTGCGGGATTTATTTATATCTACAGGATTGTCCCGCATATTGATATATAAGGAAAATATAGATAATATCATCGGATATGTGCATTCCTCTTCTTTGTTCAAAAATCCCAGGAATATTGTCGGAGCTCTCAGTGGTGTGATTATCGTTCCTGAAACGATGTCCGCCTCTCATTTACTGAATCTGTTTATCAAACAGCAGCGGAGTATTGCTGTCGTTGTGGATGAATTCGGAATTACGGCCGGAATTGTCACCATAGAAGATATTATGGAGGAGATTTTCGGCGAAATTGAAGATGAGCACGATCATCCCAACTTGAAGGAAGAAGTGGTTTCGGATCATGAATATATTTTTTCCGGCCGTCTGGAGGTGGATTACCTGAATGAAAAATACGGATTGGATTTACCGGAAAATGAAGAGTATGAGACCCTGGCCGGTTGTCTCTTGTATTACAATGAAAGTATACCTACAGAAGGAGAAAAAATAGTAATCGGAGATTATCTTTTTGAAGTCTTGTGTGTTAAAAATGCGAGAATTGAGGAAATTAAGGTGGTTGTGTAATTTTTTTTGTTTAGTTTTGCTATAAATTTTTAGTAAGCTTTAATAATTTTATCTATTTTTACAGCAAATTGCTAAACTCGGTATGGTGCGATGAGAAGATGTTTAATAGTTATTGCTTTACTGGCAATAAGTGTGTTGGTAAAAGCACAGCAGGACCCACAGTTTAGTCAGAATATGTATAACCATATGACGGTAAATCCCGGATTTGCAGGAGAGCGGGGAAATTGGGCGATTTCAGGGATATACCGTAATCAATGGCAAAAAATGGACGGAGCACCTGAGACGTATGCTTTTAATATAGATGCCCCTTTACGTTTGGGACGTGTGGACGGTGGTATCGGTTTAAATATTATGAGTGATAGGTTAGGGATGCAAAGTCATTTGCATTTTATGGTGAATTATGCTTATAAGAAGATATTTAATTTTGGAATATTGAGTGCGGGGATTAAAATAGGTGTTGTGAATTCTAAAATTGCAGGAGATTTTCATATTCCTGTAGGTCCGGGGTTTACCCCTGCGGATCAGGACCCGGCATTGGGAGCGGCGAACGTAGATTTATCCAAGATTATGTTCGATGCAGGTGTAGGCGTATTTTTGTCCGGAAAGAATTATTATGCAGGTGCATCTGTAAGCCATTTGACAAAGCCTAAAATGACTATCGGAGAGATCGGAGAGTTTTTTTGGAACAGGCATATGTATTTTACAGCCGGTTATACGATTGCTTTGTCTCCGAAAATGGATATTCAGCCGTCTGTTTTTTATAAGACGGATTTTGTGATTTCACAGTATAGTGTGAATTCTAACTTTATTTATGATAAAAAATATTGGGCAGGCGTTTCTTATCGTTATGAGGAAGCCCTGACATTTATGGGAGGGATTGAGCTTAAAAACGGGGTGTTGATCGGATATAGTTATGATTGGAATGTTAGTGATGTCGGTCGGTATACAGGAGATTCACATGAAGTGACTCTTTCTTATTGTTTTGGTATGCATATCGGCAAAAGAGAGAAAATATATAAGAGTGTAAGATTTTTGTAAAATATCAATATTATGCAAATTAAACGGTTCGTATTTTTCTTTATAGCAGTAATGATGGTTGCCTGTTCTCCTTACAACGGAGGCGGAGAATTGGTGGGAACGCGTAAAGTAAAAAGATGGTTTGAGCCCCGTCCGTATGGTATGGTTTTAATTCCGACCGGTAGCCTGAATATCGGACAGAATGATGAGGATATTGCCTGGTCGATGTCTGCTCCGCAACGTACGGTGTCGTTGGCAGCTTTCTGGATGGATGAGACGGAGATCACCAATGACGAATACCGTCAATTCGTTTATTCCGTACTGGATTCGATGAAAAGACAACGGCTGGTAGATGAAGGGTATGAAGAATTCCTGATGAAAGACCGGAAAGGCAATGTATTGGAGCCGCCTGTTTTGGACAGAAGAATGCGTATTGAGGGAAAAAAGAATGAAGAATACAAGGAAATCCTGGAAGGTATGAATTACGCCGGGGACGACCGGATTGTTGCCGGCGAACTGGATGTGCGGAAGCTGGTGTATAAGTTCAGTTGGTATGACTTTAAGCAGGCTGCTGCCAATGACCGTTTTTATGACCCGGAAACCGGGACTTATAAAGGGGGAACCGTAATCAATGCCAATGGCGAACGGGAAGCGGTAAAGGGGCGTTCGTCTTTTATCATGCGCAAGTCTGTCCGTATCTATCCGGATACTTTGTGCTGGCTGAAGGATTTCACATATGCCTACAATGAGCCTTATGTGAAGGAATATTTTTCACATGTGGGTTATGATAATTATCCGGTAGTAGGCGTTAACTGGCATCAGGCACAGGCTTTCTGTCACTGGCGTACTGCTTTGTTCAACAATGCCTCTTCCAACCGTGTTCAGGACTGGCGTTTGCCTTCGGAGGCCGAGTGGGAATATGCAGCCCGTGGTGGTTTGAGTGGTGCTACTTATCCCTGGGGGAGCTATTATACACGGAATAAGAAAGGTTGTTTTATGGCGAATTTCAAACCGATGCGTGGAAACTATATCGGCGACGGCGGTAGTATTACGGTACCTGTCGGAACTTATGAGCCTAACGGCTACGGTTTGTACGATATGGCCGGGAATGTAGCGGAATGGACAGCTGATAATTACGATGAATCTGCGTATGAGGTGACACATGATATGAACCCCTCTTATTCAATGACCAGTAAAAATAGCGATAACCGGATATTCAAACGCAAAGCGGTGAGAGGCGGTTCCTGGAAGGATGTGGCTTTCTATTTGCAAAACGGTGTGCGTTCTTACGAATATCAGGATACTGCCCGCAGTTTTATCGGATTCCGGACAGTGAGGACGAGAATAGAATTTTAAAATGGTGTTTAATTTTGATATAGTATAGTATAGTATGGCAAAGATTTTTCAAACGAAAGCCTATAAGGTTATTACAGGTTTTGTTTATGGTTGGGGTGCTACTGCAGTAATAGTGGGTGCTTTGTTTAAGATTATGCACTTTCCCGGTGCAGGGATAGTATTGACAGTGGGAATGCTTGTTGAAGCTTTTATATTTTTTCTTTCGGCTTTCGAGCCTGTTATGGAGCATTACGATTGGGCCCGTGTCTTTCCCGAGCTTGGAACGAGTGGGGAGAAATTGGGCGTAAATCAGCCCGGTCATGGCCGTCTTTCATCTCCGGCTTCACCTGTAAGTGGAGTCAGCGGCGTCAGTCTGGGTCTTGACGATGCGGATGCGGATAAACTTCGTCAGGGGATCGATAAGTTTGTTGCGACAGCCGATCATTTTGCCGAAGCTTCTGTAAACGTTCCTGATTTTGCACGTAAAATAACGACGGCTGCGGCTTCTTTCGAGAAGTTGGGCGAGAAGACAGAAAAGGCCGGGGAATTGCTTGAGGTATCCCTGAATACTTTTTCCACGGGTTGCAGCGATCTTCATAAGATCTTACATGATTCAGCGGATAGTCTGACTTCTCAGATCAGGCTCAACTGCGAAAAACTGGCCTCTACGATGGGAGCTTCAGCCTCAGGCTTCGATTCCTTGAGCCGAATGATGGAGGAACAGTTGCAGACGGTGAAATCCCAGACATCTGGTTATGCCCAGCAGTTGTCTTCGGTAAACAAGAATATCAGTGCCCTGAATGCGCTCTACGAATTGCAGGTGAATGAGACCAAAGCTTGCCTTGAGTCATTCCGTGGAATGCAGAGTGATATGGGAGAGATGCTTGAACATGTTTCTCTGGGTCTTGACAGTACGAAGCTCTTCCGTCAGGAATCGCAGCAGCTGGCCCATAATGTGGCTTCTCTTAATTCCGTTTACGGAAACATGTTGAGTGTGGTCAATAATAACTAAAGCAGGGTATTAGATGTCAACGAAGAATTGTCCCGAAACGCCGAGGCAGAAGATGATCGGCATGATGTATCTTGTACTGACAGCGATGCTTGCTCTGAATGTGTCGGCAGACGTTCTGGATGCCTTTACCCGAGTGCAGGAGAAGATGTCCTCTACAGTTTCCGGTTTTTATAAAAAGAATGCGGAGGCTTACAATGAGATCGATATGGCTTACAACCTTAATTCAACTAAGGTAGCCCCTATCCGAGCCAAGGCACTGGAGATCAAGTCTCTTTCTTCGGATATTTTTGTGTTTATAGAGGAACTGAAGAAAAAGATGGTGTTGCTTGCCGATGGTCCTGAGGGGGATGTGATGCACATCCAGGCTCGTGATAATCTTGATATCGGTGGTCAGGTGATGATCACAGAGGGCGAGGGTAAAAAGTTACGTGAACTGCTGAATCGTTTTCAGGAGAAATCGCTTAGTTTTATCCATCCTAAGGATTCCCTTCTGCGTGTATCCATCCGTCATAACCTGGATACAGAGGCTCCTAAGGCCGTCGACGGAGAGTTTAAATCCTGGGAGTCTTCGAAATTCGAGGGCATCCCGCTTGTGGGAGTGGTCACAATGCTGACTTTTTACCAGGCTAATGTATTGAGTACAGAATCGGATGTGATCCGCTACCTTTATTCTTCGATCGATGCGGAGTCTTTTAAATTCAATAAACTTGAAGCCCTTGTTATTCCGGACTCCCGTTATGTTCTTACTGGCGACCGTTTTAAGGCACGAATCCTGCTTGCAGCAGTGGATACGACCCAGCGTCCAGATGTTATTGTCGGCGGGCGTTCCATATCGTATAATGGAGATTATTGCCTCTATACGGAGTCGGCAACGAAAGTGGGCATCCATCGGTTAAAGGGTGTAATCAACTATGTTTCTCCTTCGGGTGCCACCTTGCCGCGGGAGTTTTCGATGGAATACGAGGTGGCAGACCCTGCGGTGGTGATCTCTCCGACGAAGATGAATGTATTCTATGTGGGAGTCGATAATCCGGTATCTCTTGCAGCTCCCGGTTTGTCCCCTGATGTGATCGAGCCTCAGATCAGCAACGGTGAAATCCGGAAGTCTTCTGACGGTAGCTATATCGTTCGTCCCAAGGTTGCCGGCCGTAATTGCGAGATCACTGTTTTTGCCACGATCGACGGTCAGAAGCGTAAATTACAGACGCAGGAATTCCGGGTAAAAGAGGTGCCTGACCCTGTAGCCAAGGTGGGTGGTCAGCGTGATGGTAAGATCAAGAAGAACCTTTTGCTTGCAGCCGGGGGAGTGGATGTTGAGATGGAGAACTTCGACTTCGATATGAAGTTTATTGTTCAGAGTTTCAGCATGTATACCGTTATCGACGGTTATGCCCAGGAGCAGTCTTCCCGCAGCGGTTCCTTTACTGGCGAGCAGTTAAAGATGATCCGTAACCTGAAGCGTAATCAGATCCTTGTTATCGAGCAGATCATGGTCAAAGGCCCTGACGGTTCGGTGCGTAAGCTTCCTTCAATCTCATTCAAAATCGATTAATAATGAATAAGTATATGACAAAAATTTTGTTGGCGTTGCTGCTTCTTTTAGTAGGTACTTTTTTTTGCCCGGGTCAGACTTCGAAGACTTTTTTTGACAGTGTGATCAAGAATCCCGATCATGATGAAAAGGCTCCAATCGTATTGCCTTATGTTGATCCTTCTGATGTAATCTGGGCCCGTACGATCATCCGTGAACTTGTATTGCGCGAGAAGATGAACCTTCCCTTGTATTATCCGACGCGTCCGATGGACGGCCGGATGTCTTTGATTGATATGTTGCTGAAGGGGATACAGAAGTCCTTTAAGACGGCTTATGCGGACGATGAGTTGCAGACCCCTGTAAGTTATGATGAGATTCTTTCCCGTTTCGGCGGTCAGAGCGATACGATAACGAAGCGCAATACGGTGACCGGTGAGATGGAGAAGGTCGTTGTAGAGGGCGAGATTCATACGGATGAGGTAAAGCGTTTGCTGATCAAGGAATTGTGGTATGTAAACCGTAAGACTTCCCGTCTGGAGGTCCGTATCATCGCCCTTTGTCCTGTTCGTGAATATACGAAGGAGGACAGTTATGACGGAATCTTGAAGAGTCAGTTGTTCTGGGTGGATTACGGAGAATTCCGGGATCTTTTGTCTAAGCAGAAGGTTTTCAATTCGGCTAATGATGCGGTTCGTTTGAGCTTTGATGATATATTTCTGAAGCGTTATTTCAGTTCCCGGATCATTCAGGAGTCTAATGTATACGATAACCGTACGATCAGCAGTTATGCCGTCGGAATGGATGCCGTACTCGAGTCTGACCGGATTAAAAACGAAATATTTAATCAGGAACAGGATCTCTGGCAATATTAAAATATAAAATGTCGTAAAGACAGAATGAAAAAAGCGTCTGAAGTCAGACGCTTTTTTTATTTCTTGTATTTCAATTGTTTTTCGAAATGCTTGATGTGGTCTTCATCTTTGATATGACAGATCATCAGGTAATTTTTATTTTCGGCTATGATTAAATTGTTGGCTCCGTGGACGATGACTTTTTTACGGCTGGGTACGTTGACGATACAGTTGTGTGAGTCTCTGAACAGCACATGAGTAGAATTGGTTGAGTTATTGTCTTCGTCCTTTGTTTTCAGGGCGTGGAAAGCATGCCATGTACCTACATCCGACCAGCCGAAACTGCCTTTTAAGACATATACTTTTGAAGATTTCTCCATGATACCGAAGTCAATAGACAGGTTAGGGCATTTTCCGTATATATTGTCTATAAAATTTTGTTCTTCCGGTGTGTTGAGAGCAGTTGTATTTTCGAAAAGTATGTATAAATCATAGATGTGTTTTCGGACTTCCCGCAGTATATCCTGTACTTGCCAGATAAAAATCCCTGCGTTCCATAAAAAATCCCCGGATTCAAAAAATTTAGCCGCTAATTCCAGGTCCGGTTTTTCGGTAAAGGTTTTAACGGCACTTATTTTTTCAGATTTCATCAGGGGTTTGGTCTGGATGTATCCGTATTGGGTTTCTGCCCGGGAAGGAGTAATCCCAACGGTCAGCAAGCCTCCGTGAGTACGGGCAAACTCGATTCCATCGCGGAGATCATTCAGGTAAGCTTCGTCGTTGGTGATAAAATGGTCGGAAGGAAGGACCACCATTGTAGCTTCCGGATTGATGCTTTTTATTTTTGAAGCGGCATAGGTAATACAGGTGGCCGTATTCCGCCGGAGTGGTTCTTTCAATATATTACCTACCGGAATTTCGGGTATTTGTTTCCGGGTAATGGCTTCGTATTCCTTACCTGTAACAATGAAGATATGCTCGTGATCGAATAAACGGTTTACCCTTTCATAGGTCTGACGGATAAAACTTTTTCCGACCCCGAGAATATCGGAGAATTGTTTGGGACAAGCCTGATTACTCACGGGCCAAAAGCGTTTCCCGATACCGCCTGCCATAATAACACAGTATGACTCTGGATTCATTATTTCTTTTATTTTTCTATTTTTACTTCTACTGTCCGAATGTACTAAATAAATACGTGATTTATTTATATTTTTCTTTTAAATTTCCGAAAGGAACCATTATTTCATATAACTTTGAACGGTAAAAACCGTTGTTATCGTAAGATGAAATTTTTATACAAGCTTGGCTCTTATCTTTTATTTATCCGGAAAGCCTTTTCCCGTCCGGAGAAGAGAAGCGTGTACGTGAAAGAGTTGGTTGCCGAATTCGGAAAATTGGGATTGAATTCCATTATGCTCGTGGTAATTATTTCTTTCTTTATCGGGGCCGTGCTTACTTTACAGACGGCTTACAATATGGCAAATCCGCTTTTGCCGCGCTATCTGATCGGTTATCTTACACGGGAGACCCTTTTACTGGAATTTTCATCTACGATAGTGAGTCTTATTCTGGCCGGGAAAATCGGAAGTAATATTGCTTCGGAGATCGGGAGTATGAAAATCACCGAGCAAATTGAAGCGTTGGAAGTTATGGGGGTTAATTCTGTTTCTTATCTGGTAGGACCTAAGATCATCGCTTCATTTATTATTAATCCGGTGTTGTATATTTTCAGTGTATTTATCGGAATATTGGGGGGATTATTTTCCGGCATATTAAGTGGAGTCGTAAATTTTGAGGATTTTCTCTATGGCTTACATTTTTCGTTTAATCCTTATTATGTGACTTATTCCATTATCAAGACTCTTTTCTTTGCATTTATATTTACTTCGATACCGGCATTTTACGGATATAATGTACAGGGAGGTGCGCTCGAGGTCGGGAAAGCCGGGACAAAAGCGGTTGTCGACAGCAGTATTGCTATTCTGACGGCCAATCTGATATTAACCCAAATTCTATTGTAATGATCAGGGCAGAAGGAATATATAAATCGTTTGAGGAAAAGCGGGTGTTGTCCGATATCAATGTTGCGTTTGATTCGGGTAAGGTAAACCTGATTATCGGAAAAAGCGGATCGGGTAAAACGGTGTTGCTGAAGTCCCTGATCGGATTACATACAATTGACAAAGGTAAAATTTATTACGGCGACCGGGAAATTACGGGCATGAACATTCGTCAGCTAAAAGTGATACGGGAGGAGATCGGGGTCGTTTTTCAGGGAGGGGCTTTGTTCGATTCTCTGACGGTGCTGGAAAATGTCAAATTCCCCTTGAATCTGTTTACCGATATGACGGAGACGGAAAAGAACGAAAGGGCATTGTCCTGTCTTAGCCGGGTAAATTTGAGCGGAGCCGATAATGCCTATCCGGCAGAGATCAGCGGGGGTATGAAGAAAAGAGTTGCTATTGCCAGAGCTATTGTTTTGAAACCCCGTTTTCTGTTTTGTGATGAGCCGAACTCCGGACTGGATCCTTTGACCTCTATCGTTATTGATAACCTGATCCGGGAAATCACCCATGAATACGATATGACGACAATCGTCAATACCCACGATATGAATTCGGTTTTTGAAATCGGCGAGAAAATTGTTTTTATAAATGAAGGGCGGAAAGCCTGGGAAGGGACAAAGGAGGAAATTGCAAATACGGATAACAAGGAATTGAACGATTTTATCTTCTCTTCCGATTTGTACAAAAGAATTAAGATGTGCTTATGAGAACAATACTGAAAGATATCGGTTGCTGCGTAATAATATTACTGTGTATTGTGGCTTGTACCCATAAAAAAGCAGCCCTCGACCGGGAGAAGTTTACGGCTTTGCTGATCGATATGCATATGGCGGACGGAGCTCTTTCTTTGTCACAAGGATATAGCACCAATCATGAAAAAAGGAATTATGCTTATTACAATAGTGTGTTTGATAAGTATGGAATAGACCGGGCGGAGTTTGATTCTTGCATGCGTTATTATTCGGCACAGGCTGCTTTGTTTGATGAGATATACGATATCGTTATCGATAGCCTGAATCGTCGGTTGACCGAGCAAAACCGGCGGCTGGCCGAGTTGAGAACCGGAGATTCGATCAATTATTTCCCACAGCCGGACACCTTGTTGCTGGATACTTTGAATCCGGTCTGGGTGACAGAAATAGACAGTATTGTGCGGGGAAACTACAAATTTTCAACCACGGTAAAATTCGATACGCTGGAGAAAAAAAGGTCGAACAGAATTGTAGCATTCTTCCTCTCCCCGGATAATAAAGATACCTTGCATGTCCGGGAGATACGTATGTCCTCGGATACCGTCCGGCGGCATTACGAATGGTCGCAATATGTTGATTCGGCTTATAACCGGTTGATCATTAAGATTGCAGATACCGACCGTCCGGAAAAGCTAAAGTATAAGCGGGGGAGAATTTGGGGAACGACCTTGTACAGGCCCTATACATCTCCTAAAACCATAGAACGCCTGAAAAAATCTTTGTCTCCGGGGAAAGCGGAGGCTGCGATTGTACCGGCGGACGATATTTTGTTGCGGCCCGAAAGATCTAAAGTTCCGGTGAAGTCGCCGGTAAAGCGCTAATAAAAAGTATGATTTTTAATTCCGTTTTTTGATTTCCGGTCGGAATATGGTGTCGCAAAATCAGAAAGAAAACTGTAAATCTTAGATTCTAAGTTGGTGAAGCTGATCGTCATTTATGCTGTATCTGAATTGTAAAGTAACAGTTTGAAATAGTTTAACGGTTGTTTTTGTGTATTCAGTCAAAAGTCAATAATTTCTATGTCTTTACGTAAAATAGCTGCCAATTATATTTTTGTACCCGGTTATCCCCTGGTAAAAAACGGATATGTCGTACTTGAAAACGGTCGGATTGCCGATGTCGTGGATACCGGCGGAGTGATTCAGGAAATTCAGGGACTCGAGTTTTACGGAGGCATGTTGGTGACCGATATGTTACTTACGATGAAAATAAAACTTCCCCCGGAGGGAGAGCTGATCCCTTTTTTAGAAGAAATATACACCCGGTTTCATTCCGTACCCCAGGGTATCGCATTGTTGAAAGGTGCGGATCTGCCGCGTCTGGCATTTCGCCCCGGGACTTGCCTGGAAAATGTATAAAAAATGCCGGCTCGTAAAAGCCGGCATTTGATAAAGAATTATTTAAAATCTTCGGCTTTCAGGCCGGTGTTGATTTTGATGTCTTTGACTTTGACTTCGATCGGCATGCCTTGCATGCTTGTTTTGGATGCGTAGGGCTGTACAAGTCCGTATGCAGTCGGCCGGTAGTCTTCGAAAGTCACTTCGTTGGTCACACCGTTTTGGGTGCCTACGGATTTTACTTTCAAACCGTTTTCTACGTCGTAGAAGCTGTATGTAACGGCACTCCCCATATTTACTTTCAGTTTGTATGCATCACGTCCGTTTACCTGTTCGATACCTTCGAGGGTCGGGGTGATACCGAGGCGGGTATATTCGGCTTCGAGAACCGGATAGGCTTGTTCTTTTATCTCAGCTGTCTGGCTTCCCTCCAATGTCTGACTACCGCCGGGACCGCTGATCTGGGCCTTTTCTCCGTCGAAAAGAATTTTCTGCATCGTATTGCCGCCCATGCTCATTTCCATCAGGAACATCGGTTTGTCGGCGTTTACAAGTTGTTTGTTGACGATATTGATCACCATACCCTGGATTGCGATTTCAGATTCCACGGTCATGTCTTTGATGCCTTTTACTTTGTCGTTTCCACCCAAAGCTTTCAGGTAAGCGGCAACGATTTTTTCCGGGGTAACATCGGCAGCTACTTTCGGACCTTCTTTTACCGGTTTACCTTCGCTGTCCAGTTCCAGGACTTCGCCGTTACTGGCTAATTTGGCTATTTGGGGTTTCATGCTTCTGTCGGTCACAACCAGGATATAAGCATTTTCCGGGTGGAAGTATTTTTTTGCAGCAGCAATGATTTCCTCTTTGGTTACTTTGTCCAGGCGTTGCAGGAAGGTGGTGAAATAGTCTTTCGGTAATTGGTAACGCTCAATCGAGTAGGCAAAGTCTGCAATGGTCTGGGGATTTTCCAGGCTTCTGGAGAATTGGCCGGCCCAGGTCTTTTTTACCCGGTAGATATCTTCATCGCTAAAATCGGCGTTGTCCATGTTCTGCATTTCTTTTAATATCTCGACTACAGCGCTGTCTGCCGTATTGGTTTTTACTTCGGCATACGCCGTGAATGTACCGGCTCCGGGAAGTTGGCTGGAACCTACGGATGAATAGGAGCCATAGGTATAGCCTTTGTCTTCACGTAAATTTTTCAATAATTTGGCCTGAAAATCACCGCCACCCAGAATCTGGTTGGCAATATTGAGGGCCAATTGATCCGGCATGCCGATTTTGTAATCGATCGGGTAAGTTACTTGTATACTGGCCTGTGTTGCGGCATCTTTATTTGAGAATACAACTTGCCGTCCTTGCGGTTGTTTCGGCGCAGTATATTGGTGTTTCGGGGCTTTATCGCCTTTCCATTTACCGAGATATTTTTCTGTCAGGGTTTTGGCATCTTTTAAAGTGATATCGCCTACGATAACCAGAATAGCATTGCTCGGGTGAATATAAGTTTGGTAGTAGTTTTTACAATCTTCAACCGTGATATTGTTTACGGTTTCTTCAGTGATAACGTCACCGTAAGGATGTTCCGGTCCCCAAAGGGTCACGCTTTTGATGTTTTGTATAATGCTGCCGGGATCGGCTTTGCTGGTCTGTAAACCGGATTTGGTTTGCAGGATGATTTTGTCGAATTCTTCCTGTGGGAAGGAGGGATTCATCGTCACATCGGCCAGGATTTCCATCAGTTGGTCTTTGAATTTTGACAATCCGCTGACACCGACATAACTGGAAGAGGTTCCCAGGTGTGCACCTAAGAAATCAACTTCTTCACTCAATTGCTTGGCATTTCTTTTTTGGGTCGCTTTTTTCCACAACTCACCGGCAATCTGGGTGTAACTGGATTTGTCGCCTTCTACCAGCGGATCGACAATAAAATTCAGACTGAAATTAATTTTGGGGATTTTATTGTTTTCCACGACCAGCACTTTCAGACCGTTTTTCAGTGTGAAACTCTGGTATTCCCCGATGTTTACTTTCGGAGCCGGTCCCGATGCGGGAGCTTTGCTTCTATCGATTTGGGAGAAGCCTACTGTTGTAAAGCATAAAGCTAACAGAAGTAAAAAATATCTTTTCATTGGTTCGAATTTTTACTGTTAAATTAAATTTTATTCAGTACGTATGCCTGATTTATTTTTTAGGTAAATAATATAATACCAATCTGTTGTCTTTGGTAAAATATTTTTGGGCAGCTTTTTGCAGGTCTTCTTTGGTAATAGATCTGAACTTGGCCAGTTCTTCGTTTATTTCGTTGGTATTTTTGAAATATGTGTATGCTTGAGCCAGGTTGTATGCCCGGTCTTCGATGGTAGCATTGGAGCTGACCAGTTGGTTTTCGATTTGGTTTTGCAATTTCTGGAATTCCTTGTCGGAAATCGGTTCTTTTTGCAGTTTATCGATTTCCTTGTCAATTTCGTTTTCCAACTGACTTAATTCTACATTCATGTTCGGGAGGGCTAAAACGATAGACAATCCGGGTTGTTCCAGCGGAAGAGGCATGGCAGCCAGTTCCATTGCCATTTGCTTGTCGTTTACAATCGTCGAATACAAACGGGAACTTTGTCCCTGAGCCAATAAAGTGTTTAACATGTTTACAGCATACATATCGTTGGAAGTGATACCCGGGATATGATAAGCCATAATCAGGGCCGGCATCTGAATGTTATCGTAGGCTGTATCCCGGACTTCCGCTGTTTTTTTCGGTTCAACGATTGTCGGTTGTACAACCGGAGCTCCGCTGGGGATATCGTTGAAATAGTCATGTACGAGTTTTTTAGCTTCTGCCATGTTGAAATCGCCGACAATAGTCAATACCGCATTGTTGGGTACATAAAATGTATTGTGGAAGTCGATGAAATCCTGATCGGATGCATTACGGATGTGCTCTTCTTTTCCCAATACATCGTGATTGTAGGGATGAACGGTGTATGCTTTTTTCAGGGTTTCCGTCAATAAACGCCCGTAAGGACGATTGTCCCGGGATTGTCCCATTTCCTGGCAAACAACGTCTTTCTGGGTTTTGATGCCGATTGATTCGATGGTCGGGTGCAGCATCCGTTCGGATTCCAGCCATAATCCCAGGGCCAGTTCGTTGGAAGGCAACAGTTCGTAATAGTAGGTACGGTCGAAAAATGTGTTTGCATTCAGGTTACCGCCTACTTTGGTAACATATTTATCGAATTCATGACGTTTGATGTTTTTGGTTCCTTCAAACATCAGGTGTTCGAAAAAATGAGCAAATCCCGTCAGTTCCGGATTTTCATTTTTAGAACCGACATGGTACATAACCGATACAATGATGTTCGGGGTTGTATGGTCTTCCTGAAGGATGACATGCAAACCGTTATCCAGTTTGTATTCGACAAAGTCGATTTTGCCGGATTCTGCCCAAGCTAATACAGGCAGGCAGAAGGCAAGAGCAATTAATAATTTTTTCATAAGTTAAGTTATTAAAGTGAATTTGAAAATAATTAATTATCATTTATCCATGTTGGGGGATGTTTTATCTTCGTCCGGATGGTATTCGAGTATATCTCCGGGTTGGCACTCCAGAACACGACACACGGCTTCCAGGGTTGAAAAACGGATCGCTTTGGCTTTTCCGGTTTTCAGAATGGAAAGATTGGCCGGCGTAATGTCCACTTTCTCGGATAACTCGTTGAGTGACATTTTGCGACGAGCCATCATAACATCTATATTTACCACAATAGCCATAGTTATATCGTTAATTCTTGGTCTTCGGCAATATCGTGTCCAATGGAGAAAATTTCTGCAATGATCAAAACGATGACGCCCATAAATATATCCCGGAAACTGAAAATATTTTCGGATAACTGCCATTTGGTTCCTTTCAGAAGTTCCGTTAAAGTTTGGATTTCCAGGTAGCGCCCGAGATCGGATAACAAAGAGGCTACAATCAGGAGGATACCGATTGCCCGCATAAAACCGATGTTATCCCGGGTAAAAATATTGCCGGAACGAATACTTTTTCTCAATAAAATAAGCATAATCAGCACAATAATCAATATTGCCAGATAACAGAGCATCCCGAAAATACTGATAAGCATACTGCTGATCGTAGGGCCCGCAAAGGCTTTTGCGCCGCTGATGCGGATGTCTACTGCGGTCGTTCGGGCATCCAGGCTGACACTGCTGTCTTGCCGGATAAACGTTTCGTATACCCCGATGTTTCTTTGTAACGGAACGTCCGAGATAAGATTATACCTTTGTTTGACCCGTGTACTTTCAATACCTTCTTTAAAACCTTCTTTGAAATCCTTGATAAAGGAACTGGAAAAAAAGGCAGCAATAATGACTCCGAAAAAAAGGAGATATAGGATGTTGACCCGTAATGTTATTTTTTGTTTTCTGGTCATTTATCTGTGCATTGTTTTATTTTGACAAGCAAATGTAGGATTAATTTTTAAAGAAACAATATATATTTATCGAAAATCGATAATTTTTTATTTTAAACCAAAAATTTCAATGAATTTATAGCTGATGTTTATGTTAAAATTCTGACCTGTATTATATCGGATTTGATTTTTGCTTTTAAATCGCAGACGTACGGACCGGCGTTTGAGAAGGTTTTTAATTTGCAATGGATTTATTTTTAATCGTACATCCTAAATCAAAAATAAATGTGGGGAAATCGGGAGAATACATTAACTTTGTAAGCCTGAATTTCAGGAACGCTTGTAACTTTATAATTTGGATGAAACGAATCCGGTTGCGGATCGGTTTCTCAAATTATTTGGAATTTATATGTTTGTTTATTTTTGATTTACGCTTTCTGATTTACGCTTTCTCTTTTGGGCGGAGCCGGATTGTGGGGGTAATCTGAAATCGTCAATCTGAAATCTGTAATTTTAAAAGACTTGTTTTGTGGTGGAAATATTAATGAAGTAAGATATGAAAAGAGCATTATTAATGATTTTGGACGGTTGGGGCATCGGTAAGCATGATAAATCGGACGCTATTTTTTCGACCCCGACACCTTTTGTTGATGAATTAATGAAAGAATATCCTCATTCTCGTTTGTTTACGAGTGGGGAAAATGTGGGTTTGCCTGACGGACAGATGGGAAATTCGGAGGTCGGTCACCTGAATATCGGTGCCGGGCGTGTCGTTATGCAGGATTTGGTGCGTATCAATAAGGCCTGTAAAGAGAATTCAATTTTGCAGAATCCGGAGATTGTAAAAGCTTTTACCTATGCCCGTGACAATAAGAAGCAGGTGCATTTTATGGGGTTGGTTTCAGACGGAGGGGTACACAGTTCGTTGGATCATTTGAAGAAATTGTGTGATATTTCGAAAGAATACGGCATCGAAAAGACTTTTGTGCATTGCTTTATGGATGGACGGGATACTGATCCGCGCAGCGGACTCGGATTTATCCGGGATTTAAAAGAGCATATGTCACATTCGGCCGGGCGCATTGCTTCCGTAATCGGACGCTATTATGCCATGGACCGTGATAATCGTTGGGAACGTGTGAAGGAAGCTTATGATATGCTGGTATATGGAACCGGTTTTGAGACGCAGCATGTAGAGACTGCCATTAAAAAATCGTATGACGAAGGTATTACGGATGAGTTTATCAAGCCGATTGTGCATGTAACCAGCGATGGAAGACCTGTAGGTTTAATTCAACCCGGAGATATGGTAATATTCTTTAATTATCGCAATGACCGGGCCAAAGAATTGACTATTGCTTTGACGCAAAGGGATATTCCGGAGTATCAGATGAGGACAATGCCGTTGTATTACTGTTGCATGACTCCTTATGATGCGACTTTCCAGGGACTTCATATTTTGTTTGATAAAGAGAATGTGGAGAATACTCTTGGAGAGGTGATCAGTAAAGCGGGTTTGAAACAATTGCGTATTGCGGAGACAGAAAAATACGCTCATGTGACATTCTTTTTCAATGGTGGACGTGAAGCTCAATTTGAAGGCGAAAGCCGGATATTGGTACCTTCGCCTAAGGTTGCAACTTATGATTTATTACCCGAAATGTCTGCTCCGGAGGTTGCCGATAAATTGGTGGAGCAATTGAATCTGAAATCTGCTGATTTTGTGTGTCTGAATTTTGCTAACGGAGATATGGTCGGACATACCGGTATATATGAAGCTATACAAAAGGCGGTGGAAACGGTTGATGCTTGTGTGAAAAAAGTGGTGACTGCCGCTAAGGCTAACGGTTATGACGTATTGATTATTGCGGATCACGGTAATGCTGATAATGCTGTGAATCCGGATGGAACTCCGAATACGGCTCATTCTTTGAATCCGGTTCCCTGTATTTGGGTCACCGATCAGAAAGACGGCGCATTGCGTGAAGGAGTTTTGGCGGATGTGGCTCCGACCATATTGCAAATTATGGGTGTTGCACAGCCTGCCGATATGACGGGGAAAAGCCTGATTAAATAAGCGTTTTTCGATTTTTGATTTCCGATTTTAGATTGAAATAAAAACGTTCGTAAAGCCGGATAGAAAGATAGGAACAAACTTTTAAGATACAAGGCAGAGGGAAAGACAATTTTTGATTGACGATTAAAAATGAATCGTTTTTCCGAATAATTTGTAATTGGAATGTTCTGTAATTTGAGATTATGCTTCAGATTGGAGAGGTTATTGTGAGTTTCGATATACTCGAGAAAAAATTCTGTTGTGACCTGGCGGCTTGCAAAGGGGCTTGTTGTGTGGAGGGAGATGCCGGTGCGCCTTTGGAGAGCGGAGAAACCGAACGGATTGAGGAAAATTATGAGGCCGTTCGTGCTTATATGAAGCCGGAGGGAGTGGAAGCCGTTTTACAACAGGGATTTTCTGTGCTTGATCGGGAAGGTGACCGGGTGACGCCTCTGATTGACGGTCGGGAGTGTGCCTATGCAATTGAAGAAAACGGGTGTTGCTGGTGTGCAATCGAGAAAGCCTGGAGTGAAGGGAGAAGCACTTTCCGCAAACCCATATCCTGTCATCTGTATCCGATTCGTGTAGCCAGGTATGCCGGTTTTGAGGCCTTGAACTATCACAAATGGAAAATATGTACGGCAGCCCGGGTAAAGGGATATCAGGAAGGTATTCCGCTCTATCGTTTTCTGAAAGAGCCGTTGATCGTCCGCTATGGGGAAGAATGGTATGAGCAATTGGAATATGCTGCTAAAGAATATGAAGCCGGACGGCTGGTAGAGAGATCTTAGATTTTAAATCGGGATAAAAAACGTTCGTAAAGTCAGATAATAAGGTGGGATACAAATTTTTAAAATGCAGGGTTGAAGAGAACTTTTGACTTACGATTTTTGATTTACGCTTGAAATACAAAGTTGGTGAATTAAAATAATTCTTCTGAAAATTTGCAGAAAAGGAAATAGTCACTATCTTTGCAGCGCAAAAGCAAAACGGTGGATGTAGCTCAGTCGGTTAGAGCGTCGGATTGTGGTTCCGAAGGTCGTCGGTTCGAGCCCGATCTTCCACCCGCAAAGCAGTTGAGAAATCAACTGCTTTTTTATATAAAAACAGTCAGCATATCGATAATGCTGACTGTTTTTTTATCCTTTTCTTTGTTCGGTTAATTGTTGTTCGATGTGTTCCAGCTTGTCTTCATTCAGCGGATAAAAGAAGATAAAGCCGACCGATAAGAGGGTACCTACAGCCGGCAGTATGCTTAACATGAGTCGTAAGCCTGTGAGAACTTCCGGACTTTGTTCGACGTTGGCCTGGAAGCCGAATGCGGCCAAAAGCCACCCGGTCACAGCACCGCCTAATGTCCACCCGAATTTCTGAGACATGGAGGAAGACGAAAAGATAAGGCCGGTGGCCCGTCTGCCGGTGCGTAATTCTGAATAATCAGCGATATCGGCGTACATACTCCACAAAAGAGGAAAAATACTGCCGGCACACATACTGATCAGGATTTGTAAGGTCATGATCAGGATGATATCTCCTTTACCGACGAAATAAAATACGATACTGAATACGGTTGCCAATACCATGGCGTATAAATAGGTATTCTTTTTACCGATACGGTTAGAAATCGGAGTGACCAGCAATATGCCCAGAATGTTGGCTGCCTGACCCAATACGAAATAGAGGGTCGTTAACGATAACTGCCCCACTGTCGTGGTGGTATCCGAGCTGACATAGTATTTGAAATAATAGATTGCTCCTCCATCGCGGATGGAATTAAAGATTAAAGCACAGATGCCAGAGGCAAGCAATATCCACCAGGGTTTGTTGTGAAGTAAATCTTTAAAATCTTCTTTGAGGCTGTTTTTCTCTTCCCGGATGGGTTTTACCCTTTCCCGGGTCCATGAAAAGGTACACAGGAAAAAAAGTATCGCAATAACGGCGAATATACATACTGCGGCTGTCCAGCCGGATCGGATGTCGGGCAGAGAGGAGCTGTGGTGGCTGAAATAGCCGACTAAGGGCTCGATCAGGAGAAGAGCCAGAATGCTTCCGCCAAAGGCAAAGATCATCCGGTAGGAAGACAATTCTGTTCTGGTTTTGGGATCATTTGAAATAACTCCCAGTAATGAAGCATAAGGAACATTAATCAGAGAATAAATCATCATCATTGCCCCATAGGTGACGTAAGCATAAATTATTTTTCCCGTGGAACTGAAATCCGGCGTAAAAAAAGTCAGGATTCCAAGTACTCCGAAAGGAATAGCGGTCCATAAAATATAGGGACGGAATTTTCCGAATCGGCTTTTTGTACGGTCGGCCATGATACCGACCAAAGGATCAATAAGGGAATCCCAGATACGTGTGATCAGAAACATGGTGCCGACGACTGCTGCATTTAAGCCGAATATATCGGTATAAAAGAACAGCAGATACATGCCGAACAGTTTCCAGAACATGGAAGAGGCTGCATCGCCTAAACCATATCCTACTTTTTCCCGAAATGAGACTGTCGTGTTGTTGTGCATATTTGTGTTTATTTGAAATCGTTCCAACGATCGGTTCGGAATGGATAGGCCGGTAAGCCCATCGTATTGTATAAGTTTACTTGTATGACGTTTCTGAAACCATAGCGTACAGCTTGGGGAGCCGGGACTTTGGAAGAAAAAACTTTTACTTCGTAAGCACCGCATATACTGGCTTCGGCCGGATAAAAGATACGGTCTGCTCCGGCGACTTCGAATCCGCGAATGGATTGTGCCAGAGGGGTGAGTTCCGACTCTGACCGGAACCGGACATAAACCGTATTTTTTTCAAATCTGGCCGTATCGAACATGGGACCACAGGCATCGTGCCCCCCTATTCCATAAGTGCGAGCCAGGGCTAACAGGGCCAGGCGCTGTCCGACCAGGTCTTTCCGGGGAGGATGAATCATACAGGAGTCGCCGATATCGGAGGTTCCCACCATACCGGAATACGGAATTAATTGCAGGGCTTGCAATTGGGCTTCTACGACCAAGGGACATAAGATCGGATTCGTATGATTTTCGAATTGATGTTCCGGAATGTCGTAATCGAAGGGTGCAATTTGAACGTAGTAAAAAGGCATCCGGTCGTTTCCCCACAATTGTCTCCAGCTCGATACCATTTCGGCCATGTTAGCGGCGTATTTGTCGTGATGTCCTTTATTGGATTCGCCTTGATACCAGATAAAACCTTTGGCCGTAAAGCGGGTGATCGGAGCGATCATACCGTTGTAAAGTACGGAGGTTTTATCGAAATAAACGGCTGTCGAATCCGTTGCCAGTATATTTTTATCGATTTTTAGGGCAGAGCTCCGGGGCATCCAGGTTTCAATCCGGGTCCCTCCCCAGTCGCTTTCAATCATACCGATAGGGATATCCAGTACATCCGACAGATTTTTGGCAAAGAAATAACCGACGGCACTGAAATCTGCCGCACTGGACATGGAAGAGGTTTGCCATTGACCTTTACAATCTGTTTGCGGGACATCGCTGGGCGTGCGCTCGACGGTGAATAAACGCAGCTTTGGGTAACGGCAAGCCTCTAATATGGTTTCCGTCGAACGATATACCGGTTGAGCCGGAAAACCTTTTAACGGCATTTGCATATTAGATTGTCCGGAGCATACCCATACGTCCCCGAGTAAAATATTATCCAGGCGCAGGCGGTCGCCGTCGTCGAAAATGATGTGGTAAGGACCTCCGGCTACGGTGGTCCGGACCTCGGCATGCCAATCGCCCTCGGTATTTGCTTTTACCGTGTAAACTGCGTTATTCCACGAAGTTGTGATCCTGACCTTTCGGCCAGGATCAGTTGACCCCCATAGATTGATAATCGTGTTCTGCTGTAGAACCATATGGTTCCCCAATATATCGGGAAGTTTAACTTTCGCCGATGTTTCTATGCATCCTAAGGCAAATGCGAATATCAGGAATAATCTTATTTTCATCGTGGTTTTAATTAATCGGTAACGTTCATCATAGCTGTACCGCCTTTCTTTTTCTTATGGGCTCTGTACAGCAAGGTGTATTCCGAGTTGTATTCCGGATAATTTTCGACTTCCAGGATGAGTTTGAAACGGTCGCCTGACATATGCGGAAGTTTATACCGGGCTGTCGGTCCGGCTAAATTCGTGTTGTTTTTAATGAGTCCGGTATGCCATTTCAGGATGACGATGCGTTCGTTGCCGGTGTCCAGGTGCACGATGACCTTCCGGTCGTCCATATCTTCGAATTTATCGTTCAGCATCCAAATCTCAGCAAAGAAGCACTCTTCTTCCTGCCATACCAGTTTACTTAGCCGGGCGCTACTGCAAACCGGACGGCAGGATTGTCCTACCGCATAATAGGCCGGTTTGGGGACGGCAGGATAAACAAGCAGGGAGTTGTTGGCTGCGGATGGCCAAGGCTCGTTGTAACACCAGTTGAGAGCCATTGCACAATAGGGCTTTTGACGGCGTGCTTCTTCGAAGATGGCTTTATAACCTTCGCATTGAAGCAATTGACTTTGTTCGATCAATTCGTCCAGGGATTTCGGTTTTCCGAAATATTTTTCCAGGATGTCCTCGCATAGCCAGGTTTGTCCGTGCCAGGCTCCGTATGCGTGATGTTCTTCCCAGGCACTGTTGGGACGTGGTGGCCATAACTCGTCGGCCGGAATAATTTCTTCCAGTACCTGGCGTGATGAGATTCCCGGTATGCCGAATTCCGTATAAGCTGTGTTATGACTTTGGTTCATAGTTTGGAATACCTCTTTTCCTTCATCGTAGAAGACATAATGCCCGTGAGCCATTCCCATTACCGGGGAGGTCGGATTAAACGGCACCAATGGATCGTATTCCAGACACAAACTGTTCAATAACCGGAGTGGAAGAGACTGGTCCGTCATGCCTGACCAATTGTTGAAAAGTTCGTTCCCTCCGCACCATAAGCAGATGGAAGCATGTTTGCGAAGTCGCTTCAGTATGGAAGTCGCTTCCTGTTTCAAAACACTTAAATAGTGCGGGTCATCGGGGTAATTGTTGCAGGCCAGCGGAAATTCCTGCCATACCATGATTCCTTTTTCGTCACACAATTCATAAAAAGCTTCTTTGTTGATAATACCTCCGCCCCATATCCGGAAGATATTGAAGTTGGCTTCCACCGCTTTATCGATGAGGTGGGCGTAACGTTCCATCGTGATTGTTCCCGGAAATATTTCCGGATTAACCCAGTTGGAACCTTTCGCGAAGATTCGTCGCCCGTTGATTTCGAATTGAGCGGGGGATACACTCCGGCTTTTGGGAAATTCTTTCGGTTCGCTCCAACTGCCTTCATTCATGACTAATTGAATACGCCGGAATCCGATTTTCTGTGTAATTCGTTGTTGTAGCTTGCCTTCCGGACCGATAAGTTCGAAAACGGATTGATATAAATAAGGTTCTCCGTGATCGTGCGGCCACCATAATGCCGGATTTTCCAATGTCATTTCGGGCAAAGACAGGGTCGGTGTTAATTTACCTGCCGATTCCAGGCAAGTTTGTTCATTTTGATCTACCAGATGCCATTTGTAAAAATAACCGGTTACATTTTTCCCTTCGATCTCGGGGGTGATATATACTTTTGTCAGGTCTTCCGAAAGCCGGTAGTTCAGGTTTATATCGCGAACATAGGTACAAGGCCTTATTTCCAGATACGTGTCGTCCCAGATGCCCAGCGGTATGAGGCGCGGGTGCCAGTCCCACAGGTAGCTGACAGCCGGTTTTACAACATGGGAGGCCTGTGTCCGGTCTGCAGGAGCCCGGTGTTTTTTAGGGGCTGGGAAAACGATGATTTTTAATTCGTTATCCGGTTCCAGATAGGGGGTCAGGTCAATATCCGTGGGCGAGAACATACCTTCCTGAGCATGAATTAAATAATCATTCAGGTAAATCTCAAACTGGTAATCGATGCCTTTGGATATAAAATAAAGTTTTTCTCCGGTAGATAAAGCCGGTTTTGCGAATTCGGTTTTATAGGTATAATACAGGTCTTCTGTCCAATTCAGTTTTTTGTAGTTGTCTGCGAAATAAAGCGCCGGGTAATTTTCAGCCCGGGCAATATCCAGTTGAACGGCACCTGGCACTGTAGCCGGAATGTATTTATCCGGCGTTCCGTCCTTTTGCTCCATATACCCAACGGTCCAGGTGAGCGATATCATTTTCTCCATCACATTCAGTTTTTTACATTGATTATTTTTGACCTGCGATTTAAATTCAATTATTCCGGGTTACAGGTGCATGTTTCAGTTTAAAGTCAGAATCGCTCTGTAACTGTTTGTGTATTTAAATCAAAATCTGTCATTAATAGGTCATTTATTTTTGATTTACGCTTTTTGATTTACGCTTACTCTTTTCTTGTAGCGAAGGATTGGGGTATAATCTAAAATCGTCAATCTAAAATCTGCAATTAAAACGTTCAATTATTTTTTTCCGGATATTCCGTACACAACAGATATTCAGCCGGGCAATCCTCTTCGATGGCCGGGAAGCGGCCTATGGGCTCAAAAAAACGGTTGTCATTGGCGTCGTCGTTGACGGTAGATACTTCGCCTACCATACAGTCGCCGCCTTCGGCCCAGAATGTATGATACATATAAGGTTCGAAGCAAATGCTCTGGCCATTTTCCAGACAAACCGTTCCACCGCCCGGAACCCTTGTTTTTACTCCGTCGATTTTGACAATGCAGTCTTCATTTGTCCTTTCTTCCTGAAGGTCGGCTTTCCATAAACGGATGCAGAGTTTTCCGCCGCCTCTGTTGATGATATCTTCCATTTTTTTCCAATGGAAATGGATAGGTGTGATTTGTTTTTCCCGGACCAGCATGATTTTCTCACAGTAGGGTTTGTTGTCGTATTTGAGATTACCGTTCCGGATGGTCACCAGGGTAAGGCCTTCTTCCGCAAAACGACCTTTGCCGAAATCAGTAATGTCCCATCCCAGGTTGTTTTGACGGATTTCATCACATTCTTCACCTTTACTTTGCCATTCTGCCGTGGACCAGCGTGCCCATACGGGTAAATAGAAATGATTGGATTCGAAAAATAGAATGGCTTCACGGATATATCGGTTTATTTCACTTCTTTTCATGATTTGTATAATTTAAATGTATAAAATGTTCTAATTCGCTTAAACAGGGGGCTCCGCCGGTACTGGTTGCGCTTCTGAGATTAAACCGGGCGGAGGTATTGGCGAAAATCACGGCATCCCGTAAGGATTGGTTTTCGTGTAATGCGTATAGCATACCCGCACAAAAAGCATCTCCTGCGCCAACCGGGGATACGATGTCTTTTTTGTCTACCGGAATAGAAGGAATATAACAGGTTTCCCCTTGTTTACGGGCTGCATATCCGCCTTCCGGGAAATGGACGGCACATACCTTGTTTACCCCCAGTGCAAGGAGTTGGCCGACCGTCGATTTTACCGATTCCAATGAGATTTTACCTTTCTCGTCTCTCAATTGGGTATGGCAACAGGCTCCGGCTTCCACTTCATTGATTATCAGATAATCGATATAAGGAAGACAGGGAAGCATAATTTCACGGAATCGGTCGCTTTCTTCGGACACCACATCTACAGAGGTTTCGTATCCCTTTTTCTGTAATTCGTGTAATACCCGGGCGGCTTTGATACCGTATTCACTGTCTTTTTTATCCAATTCGTCGAGCAGTAGTAAATATCCCAGATGAAATATACGTGCCGGTACATTTATCGGAGAGAGATGCTCCCGGCCGAGACAGGCATTGGCCCCCCGGAAATGGAAAAAAGTGCGGCTTGCATTACCTCCTGTTTCCGACATGACATCTGTATAAGAAGTCGGTACGTGTTCCAGACGATACATGTATCTGGAATCGATTCCGTAACGTGTAATCTCATTCATTACAAAATCTCCGTTCGCATCCGTTCCGATACAGCCTCCGGCATACAGAGGCATATCGGTGGACAGACGGGCTAAATCGACCAGTACGTTATGAGCACATCCGCCGAGGCCGATTTCGATTTTATCGATTGTGACCAGATTGCCGCTCACCGGATACTTGTCAATAAATTTTACGGTATCGACCAGCCAGGAACCGGCAGAAATGATCCCTTTTCTTGAATGTTCAGGCTTTTCCATTGCTTTCGAATAATAACATGTGTTCAATAACAGCTTCTTTGGAGGCTTCCACCATCTGATATTTCATATCGATATAGTTGGGATTGGAGACTGTTTTAAAATATTTCTCCAACTTATTGGTGACAGCGATCTGGATAGCTGTGGCTACATTAATTTTACAAATTCCGTTGTGTATGCAGGATTTAAAATCTTCGAAACTGGTACCGCTACCTCCGTGTAATACCAAAGGTAGTCTGTTGCGATTGTTGATTTCCTGCAGGCGTTCTATGTTTAGCTGGGGGGTAGCTACATATTTCCCGTGAAGGTTGCCGATAGCAATGGCTAAAGCATCTACGGCGGTTTCTTTAATAAAGTATGCTGATTCGTCGACATCCGTAAAAATATCCGATACGTTGTCTTGTTCGCTGTTCGCATTGCCTACCTTTCCGAGTTCCGCTTCGATATCTACGTTTAAAGCCCGGGCTATACGTACAATTTCTTTGGTATTCCGGATGTTTTCTTCCAGAGGAAGGTTGGCGCCGTCATACATAATGGATTGAAATCCCAATTTCATGGCCCGCACACAGGTTTCCAAACTCTGTCCGTGATCCAGATGTACACATACGGGTACACTTGCTTTTTCAGCGCTTTCTATAAATACAGGGGCCATTTTTTCCATAGGGGAGTAGGGAAATTGTACTTCTGCCAACTGAATGATGATCGGCGAGCGTAGTTCTTCTGCGGCCTGAATGGCTCCCATCGCATTTTCAAGGCTTAGACAGTTGAAGGCTCCGACTGCGTATTTGTTTGAATAAGCATCTTTTAATATCTCTTTAAAAGGTACAAACATGATTTTATTTATTAAAAGTTACGCATTGCTTTCTTTCGACATGTCAAAATTAGGATGAAAGTTGATACATGGATAGTATAATTTTGACGAAGATTGATAGGATATATACCGATAAGTTTAAATCTGAAATATGAATTTATCAGTAGGCGCCGATTTTAACATATTGAATGTTATAATTTGTATATCAATTTATTATATGGAAATCATCTTAACAATGTTAATGTATAAAAATGAACATGATTGGTAAAAATAGTATAAGTATGGTGTTCTGATGTCGATTACATTTGTACGTGCACTAATTCATTTTTGAAGCTTATTGCAATTTTGATATTTTACATTGTTTTCTTCGACGGAAACGTTTTAAAAATGAAGGTGTTGTATAATTACTAACAGATTTAATATTTAAATATGATGAAACAGAAATTATTCTTTTGGGTGATTTCACTATTTATCGGGATATCAGCTTTGCAGGCACAGGATATTTCGGTCAGTGGTGTCGTTAAAAGCAAAGGAGACGGCCAGCCTTTACCCGGTGTTGCCATTATGGTAAAGGGAGCTACTACAGGAGTAACTACAGACATAGACGGAAATTATGCAATAAAAGCCAGTGCACAGAGCATTCTGGTTTTTCGCTTTATCGGTTATGCTCCGCAGGAAATAAAGGTAGCCGGACGTACCAGGATAGATGTTACTATGGAAGAAGAAGCCCAGCTTTTGGAAGATGTTGTTGTGGTCGGATACGGTACGATGAAAAAATCGGATCTGACAGGTAGTGTGGCATCGGTAAAAGCAGCAGAAGTTACGAAAACGTCTTCGGGATCTGTTGAGAAATTGCTGCAAGGACGGGTTGCCGGTTTGCAGATTATCAATAATTCGGAAGACAACCCTCAGGGAGGAGCCACTGTACGTATCCGCGGAGCGAGCTCCATTAACGGCTCGAATGCCCCGCTGGTAGTTGTGGACGGGGTACCTATGGGAGATGCCGGAAATCTCAATTCCATCAATCCGAATATCATATCTTCTATTGAAGTGCTGAAAGATGCTTCTGCAACGGCCATATACGGTTCGAGAGGAGCTAATGGTGTGATTATGATTACGACAAAGAACGGAAAGGGGGATAAGGCCAACGTTTGGTTCAGCGGTAAAGTCGGAGCCAGTATTTTCAGTAAGAAACTGGATTATTGGAGAAATCCTTTGCAGATGGCGATGTTGGAAAACGAAGCGTATGAAAATGCCGGATTGGAAGCTTTGTACGTAGGGAAAAAGGATGTGAACGGAGCGTATTATCCTTCTATTGCAGAAATACGGGACGGTGAATGGCCCTATTATACCGATTGGTCGGATTACATTTTCCGGACCGCTATTACGCAGGATTACAATATGGGCGTTGAAGGAAGTACCGAAAGAAGTCGTTATTATATCAGTTTGGGATATTATAGTGCGGAAGGTATGCAAATCGGAGATGACTATGATAAATTGTCTTTTGATATGTCTTACGATAACGATGTAACCAATAATCTGTCGATCAAAACCAAAGCCGGTATTTTTAAAGGTAAGAGAAATTACAATTACGGTATGGATTATTCCCGTAATCCTTTATTCCCGGTTTACAATGGTGACGGCAGCTATTTTAAGGCTTTTGACAAAGATTACGGGAATCCGGTGATGATGACCGAGCAACGTAAAAATGTCGCCGACAATGTAGATGCTTATGCTTCGCTGAAGATCGATTGGGATATTTTGTCCGGACTGAATTTTGCCGTCCAGGGGAATGTGAGGGCCGGTACCAGTAATACCTCTTTCTATAATCCGCCGAAATATACGGATGCCGGTGACCGTTTTGACGGAGAAGGCGGTATGACGAACGGAAATTACCTGAATTATATTGTAGATGCTTATCTGACCTATAATAAATTATTCGGGAAAGATCACAGTTTTTCTGCCATGGGTGGAGTAAGTTATGAAGATAATGTAAATAAGGGATCCAGTATCACGGGACGAGGTTTTCAGAATCATGTGTTACAGGATGAGAATTTAGCCGGTGCTGAAAATCGGTATGTCGGCAATTACCGGAGCGAGACGGAATTGGCATCTGCTTTTACCCGTATCAATTACACGTATAAAAACCGGTATATGTTTACTTTTACCGGGCGTGTCGACGGTTCGTCGAAATTCGGAGAAAATAACAAATGGGGATTCTTCCCGTCGGGTGCTGTCAGTTGGAGATTATCTGAAGAAGAGTTTATAAAAAATCTGGGTATATTCGATAATTTAAAACTTCGCGCCAGTTACGGTATTTCCGGTAATCAGGGGATATCTCCTTATCAGACTTTTGAACAATTCGGAAGCAACTATTACTATGTGGATGGAAAAGAATACATCATTTACGGTGTCGGTAAAGAGGTGGGCCGGGAAGGTATCGGAGATCGCTATGTATTGTGGGGTGGTATGCCGAACGATGAGTTAGGCTGGGAAAAGACATCACAGGTGGATATCGGTGTCGATTTTTCATTATTCAACAACCGTTTGGATGTGACATTCGACTATTACCGGAAAGTAACGACCGATTTGTTGCGTGAAAAATTACTGACACCCAGTAGTGCGTATGATAAAGTGTGGGTAAATGACGGAGAGATACAGAACAAGGGATTTGAATTTGCCATCAATGGCCGTATCATTACCCAGGGGGCTTTCCGTTTGAATGCCGGTTTGATATTCAGTGCCAATAAAAATAAAGTTGTAAATATCGGTACAAAAGAAGATTCCGGATATATTGAGGATGTTAACGGTGTCCGCTATCAACCTTATGGCGGAAGTGTCTTCAACGATGCTTATCTGAATATCCTGGCTATCGGCCAGCCTATAAATGTGTTTTACGGTTATAAGGTAGACGGCATTATCCAGAATATGCCTGCTAATCCGACAAAGATGACCCGTCCGGGAGAATTCAATTATGCCGGTTTGCGTGAAGACGGTTCTTTGGACCCGGATGCCCGCCGCATTATCGGCGACCCGAATCCGAAGTTTACTTCCAGTTTGAATATACAACTGACTCATAAATCCGGGCTGGATTTGTCGGTTATGTTCTACGGTGTGTACGGAAACGATATTTTTTCTCCGAGGAAATTGGATGCTCCTTCTTTGAGGGCCGGACGCTGGACACCCGAAACTCCGAACAATAATCGTCCCAGCCTGCGTGCAGACCGATCCTATTTTGCTTCCTCCTGGTTTGTGGAAGACGGTTCTTTTTTACGCATACAGAATATTACGTTGGGGTATACATTACCGGAACATTATCTGAAATGTATAAAAAATCTGAGGGTTTATTTGAATGTCAGCAATCCGGTTACATTCTCAAATGTGAGTGAATACGATCCGGAAGTGGGAGAAAACGGGCGAGGACCGGTGGCCTTCCCGCGTACATGTACTTTTACAACGGGTCTGGAGTTGAAATTCTGATGAAGCTTTAATCTGGATTGAGCCGAAATAATGAATGACACATTTAAAATATGAAATGAGTCAATGGACTTAAAAATTAGTATAGCGATGAAAAAAATATATCTTTATATAACTCTGTTCTGTGTGGGACTCTCTTCCTGCTCGAACTTTCTGGAAGAAGATCCTTACGGAGTATATTCCAATAAAAATTACTACAATACGGAAGCGGATGCTTTGTCGGCATTGTTGTATGCTTATTCTCCCATCAATTATATTGAATACGGAGCGCGCTTTTTGTTCTATCTGACGGATGTGACGACCAATCAATATAAGAATTACGGACGGGTGAACGAGACGAACCTCTATATCTGGGATTGCAATCCCAATACAGATGAGTTTCTGTACTTTTTCAAGTATGCGTATATCAGTATAAACCGCACGAACTCCGTACTTGAGAATGTGGTAAAGATGAATAATATCGATCAGAAGAATAAAAATCAGATCTTAGGAGAGGCTTATTTTTTGAGGGCTTTTAATTACTTTATGCTGGTGAGAACATATGGGGAAGTGCCTTTGCGTAAAAAATCGGTTCAGGGTACGAGTGGAACGAATGCCCCTTACGGTTCGATTCAGGAGATTTATCAGCTTATTATTGAAGACCTCGAACATGCTATTGATTTGTGCGGTATATCCAAGCATCAGGGACGTGCCGATAAGGTCGGAGCCCAGGCTTTGCTGGCAAAAGTTTATGTGACGCTGGCTTCTTCCAAAATGACCGGTGCTCCCGGATATGATTGGGTGGAAGACTATGAAGCGATGTATGCCAAAGCTGCCGGATATGCCGACGAGGTATTGAATAAGCAGACAACGTATGCCTTGGACCCCGATTTGTTGCGGGTGTATGATGTAAATCATTTCAGCGACGGGACAGAGCATATCTTTATGACTTCGATGAATCGGGAAGCCAGCGGTATGGAGGGTACTTATTCACAGTTACCTCAAATGTTCGGAATAGGTCTGCCTGTTATATGGATTTCCTCTTCTATTACCGGAGGTGCCGGAGTACAAAAAGTGATAGACGGCAATCAGACCTGTTGGAGTGTGTTCCGGGTAGACGGTGATTTCTACAATACTTTCGATGATCTGGATTTACGTAAAAAATTGATGGTGACAACGATTTATAATGAAAATGGAACCGTTCTGGCTACCTGGAGTCCGGATAACATCAATAGCTCGAATCCGACGGAGAACGCATTTTATCAGCCTTTCTGCCGGAAATATACGGATCCGAATTCATTGGCAAACAGAACCAGTGCCAATATTTATCTGATACGGTTTGCCGAAGTTGCGTTGAGCTATGCCGAAGCTGCGGGTCCGACGACAGAAGGCTATCGTTGGGTAAATGCTGTCCGGGAAAGAGCCGGACTGGGAGACTTGACACCGGGATTGGATAAAGAGTCTTTCCGGAAAGCCATATGGGAAGAGTTGACGTTTGAATTGGCTTTTGAAGGGCATGGATTGTTTGAGTTGAGACGGACGAACCGGGTCATGCAGGAAATTACCAATAAAGAAGTAAAGGAAGCTTATGCTTATTTCTTCCCGATACCGCAGCGTGAACAGGATTTGAATAAACAATAATCAGACTTTAATCAGATACTTATGATACAGTTAAAACAAAATTTGATAGGATTGGGCTTATTGTTGTTGGCCGTGTTTGCCGGTGCTTGCGACGACGATAAGTTGGAACTGGAAAGGGGAAAAGATTATATCTTGTCTTCTCAGGCAGACGTGAATGCTTTTAAAGTGACACAGGATATCCGTACTTTGACGATAGAGGGGGAAGATATTACGGATTTATCTGCCTTGCAATTTCAGAACGCGAAATCTTTGATTATCCGGAATACAGGGATAACAGAATTGGCGTTGCCTCGTTTGAGTGCTATTACGATAGGACTTACTATAAGTGAGAATGAGAATTTGAAGGCTATCGACGGATTGGAGCAGTTTAAATTTATGAACGGTAGCTTGATCATAGAAGATAATCCGGCTTTGGAGAGTATTGCCGGTTTATTGCATTTGAAAATATTCCGGGGTAGTCTGACGATAAGCGATAATATGATTTTCGGAGAGGACAAAGCCGGTGCTCCGGATAGTTACGGGCTTATGCCGGTGAAATATTTACTGGATAACAGCATCATGGAAGGTACGATTACGCTGGCGAATAACCATCCGAAGGCGGCTACGGATCCTTCCCGTATAGGTCAGATGGGGGCTGGTGATATTTTGAGTTATGTCATCGGTTCGAGAGCGGATGCAGACAAGTTTATGCCGGCCAATGAAACCGTAATGAATCTGACTGTACGCGGATCGGATATCAATGATGCGGTACTGGCCGGTATTGCAAGTAAGATTAAAGTGATACAAGGTAAAATGTTGCTTGAAAATACCGGGACAACGACTACGGAAGGATTTTTCGATAAAGTGGATTGTCAGGGAAGTATTGTGTTGAAAGATAATCCGGCTTTGATGAATTGTAACGGTTTCAAAGGTTATACGGTTATCGGCGGTGATCTTGTTATTGAAAATTGCCCGGAAATGACCTTCTGGTCCGGAGCCGGTTTTAGCTTCATTACGGAGGTAAAAGGTAACTTTAAAGTCGATCCGGCTTCTACAATGACCGAAGGGGGTGCCGGCTTTGCCGGTTTGTCACGTGTCGGCGGTAATTTTGAGTTGAACGGTGATAAAGCCAATAATAAGGGGGATCTTTGGAATTGTGATACCTGGCTGGCAAGAGGCGGTGGATTAAAGTATGTCGGCGGTGATTTTATCCTGAAAAACCATTTGAAAATAAACGGTTTGGGCGGCTTCCAGAATATACAATATATCGGTGGAGATGTTACGATTGTGAATAACGGTGGCGGAGAAGGTGTCGGCGATATACCGTCGAATTCAACGAGTAACCAGGTCGGATATTGTCTGATCAAGGGCTTTCTGGATTTCGGTATTGTAAAACCGACTGCTGTGATTACTTTGGTAAATGCTTCCGGAGAAGTTATCGATGTTAATTCGTTGACCGCTTGTGGTATTTCTTTTTCTGATTATGAATTGAACGGACTCGAGGAGGTGAATAATTTTACTCCTTCTTCGCAGATTATCGGTAATTTGACGATACGGGGTGCAGATGTGACCGATCATGCAGTTTCTTTTATTAAGACGAAAATCACGACTGTAATGGGAACCGTGACAATTGAAAATACCGCTTTGACGACGACGGAAAATTTCTTCGAATCGATTGATTGCCGGGGAGGAATTGTGTTGCGCAACAATCCGGAGCTGTTCAATTGCAACGGTTTTAAAGGATATACAGAGATCGGCGGAGATCTGATTATTGAAAATTGTCCGAAAATGGCTTATTGGGCTGATATGAGTAACGGTGCCGGTTTTTGTAAGATTGCCCGTGTAGAGGGTAATTTTAAAGTCGATCCGGCAACGGCACTCAATGACGGCGGAATCGGTTTTGCTTCGTTGTCTTGGGTAGGTGGCGATTTTGAACTGAACGGCGATCCTTCTGCCGGTGAGATTTGGAACTGGGATAGCTGGATGGTTACCGGCGGTGGATTGAAGCATGTAGGCGGTAATTTTACGGTTAAGAATCACTATAAGGTGAATGGTTTGGGAGGATTCCAATCGATAGAGTATATCGGCGGAGATGTGACGATCATGGATAATGGAGGTCCGGATGGTTTTATTCCTTTGCAAAATACGGATAATCAAATCGGGTTCTGTTTGATTAAGGACTTTTTGGATAACGGAGTACTGAAAAAGCCGCAACCGACAATTCTGTTGAGACAATCCGCAGAATCGGAATGGATTGATGTTAATTCTTTACAATCTTGTAATTGAGCAAGCTGTAATTCGTAAGATTATATACATGAAATATAACGTTTTTATTAAATGAGTCAGCAGACTTCGTAACCGGAAAGGGAATCAAAACGGCAGGAATGGTTCTGACGTTGAAGGATAGTTTTGATTCCCTTTCAATAACAGATAGGATATGAAAAAATTAGGAATAATATTAATGGTGATATGGGCATTGTGCTCATGTTCGGATGATGATAACCTAAAAAATCCGGGAAGGACGATCGATAGAAATTATACCTTCTCCGGGGGTAAAATTGCACAGAATGTATTGGAAAGTTATTTGTCCAGGGCAATTACACAGTCCGAATTTTTATCCAGTGACGGTTTTTTTAATGACGGGGTATATCCCAATCCGGAAGACGATGAACGGATGCTTTTAAATATCGGTGCTAAATTTATCGGCCGGGCGATTTATTCCTGGGGTTTTGAAAATCATTTCAATCAACCGCAATGGCTGGCGAATGCAAAGGCAAAGATCGAGCGTATGCATGCAGAGGACCCGGATATCATTTTTCAGGCCGGTATTTTTGAAATCGTGACCGATAAAGTGAATCAGATTGAGATTCCCGATTGGGTATTTACGGCCTTCGGTAAAACACCCGAGACCCGTAATTTCGATTACAATGCGATGAAAAACCTGGCGGGAAACGGGGTTAATCAGTGGGGAAACGGGAGTGTACCTGATATTACCCGGGAGGAAACCCGTATGTTTTTCTATTATATGGCAGTACGTTATATGGAGATCGGGATTGAGGCCATCCATTTCGGTCAGGTCGAATTGATTGCCATGGGCGACAAGGATAATCAATATGCCGGATGGAATGATTTATTGACGAAGGTCAGAGAAGCAGCTAAAACGAAAGCACGGCGGGGAACGATATTGTGTGACGGACATATGCCGGGTTACGGAATTTTGGCAGATGGAAAATTGTTGTTCGATTTTGTTTCTTTCCCCATGCGGATAAAAGAAATATCCGGAGATCCGGAGAAAGCAGAATTGAAAAAATTCTATCTTGATGCCATCTATGGACGTACTCAGGGAGGAATCACTCCGTCCGGCTGGAGCTGTACCCGCTGTCCGTATCTGGTAGAGTTCGATAATTTCGGTATCAGCAGCCATCCGGGAACTGCTAATATGGCAGATCATTTTACATGGGGATATGATGAAATCAGTTGGTTTTACCGCCAGCCGGAAACGTATCGGAATGAATTCTTGGTTTATGCCGATAGCTATCTCGAAAGGGTAGACCCGGTAGGTTTTCTGGAAATGCCCGGTAGCCGTGTTGTTACTTTACCGGAAGGCAATACCCGTTATCGGGCTAATACGGCCGGAGATGCCTGTCCTGAAGGACAATCCCAGGAAGAGACGATTAAGAGTTTGTGGACGAAATAAATTGTTGGCTTATTAACCCTTTATATAAATTGTAGATTTTAGATTGACGATTTTAGATGAAAAGAATTTGATAACGAATCGGGTTGCCGGGCAATTTAAAATTTACAATCTGAAATCTGCAATTAACTTTTGGGTTTTGCTTGTAATTTACCTTGAATAAAGGTTGTTATATAAAAGAAATACATCATTTATTATTTAATGACGGATATGAATCGGAAAAGAATGATACAAGTTATTTTGGGATTTGTTCTGATGGGTGGAGCGCTGACTGCCTGTGAAGATAGAAACTGGGATTTTGACGGTGGAATCAGCCGTCCGGTACTCGAGAATTACCTGAGCCGGTCGGCAACGATGTCTGAGTTTTTGACTGTAGATCCTTTTTGCAATGACGGGAATTATGCCGATAAGGAGAAAGATATCGAACTGATAAAGAACATCGGTGCTAAATTTATCGGCCGTTCGATTTACCGCTGGGGAGGCGAACGGGTATTGAGTGATCCCGGATTTTGGAACGGAGCACGCGGGTTGATTGAGAAAGTACATGCTTTTGACAAACGTGTTATTTTTCAGGCTGCCACTTTTGAAGCTGTAACCCGGGAAGTCAATACCCTGAAGATTCCTGCCTGGACATTCGAAGCGTTGGGCTTACCTGTGGAAGAGCGGAATTTTTCTTACGAAATGATGCTGAATCCGGAAGGAAAATATGTGGATTTATGGGGAGCCGGAAGCAGTGTACCGGATATAACACAGGTAGAAACCCAGCTTTGGTTTATGTACCTGATCGGGTCGTATGTGCAGATCGGATGTGAGGCCGTTCATTTGGGCCAGATTGCATTAATCGGGATGAATGACCCGCATTTTGAAACCTGGCAGAGTTTTTTGGTGAAGATCAGGAATTATGCCCGGGAGAATGCCCGCCGGCATTGGATATTACTGGATGCTCATACGCCGGCAGGCGGAATGATTGTGAATGGGATCAGCTTATTGGATTTTAATTCTTTTCCTTTACGCATCAAAGAAGTGCCTGAAAAACCGATGGAGGGTGTATTGGAAAAAGGACATCTGGATGCAATTTACGGACGTAGTCTGGGATGTATTACCCCTAGCGGCTGGGAATGCCAGGCTTTGCCTTATCTGGTTGAATTCGATAATTTCGGTGTAAGCGATCATCCCGGTGTAGCCAATGTCAACGATCATTATACCTGGGGATACGATGAAATTACCTGGTTTTATTTGCAGAAACCCGAATACCGGGAAGCTTGGTTAAAGTATGCTTATGATTGGTTGCAAAAGAATGATCCTAACGGACATTTGGAAATGCCGCTGGCCCGGGTGATTTCAACCGGAAATCCCGGAGATCCGAAAACCTGCCGGGGAATAGCTCCCAGTGAATCCTGTCCACAGGGGATGAATTTGGAGGCTGCGATCAAAGCGTTGTGGAAGTAAGGTGTGAAGTTTGATTTCAAGTTATGGGCTACAGAAACATTCCGGAAGGAAGTGAGATTGTAGCCTGTAACTTGAAATTTTGATTACGCTCTGTTTAACGGAACGGTTGAATCCTGGATTTTTTTGCGGTATTCACTGGGGGTATATTGCATCTTTTCTTTGAACACCCGGTTGAAGTTGGAAATGTTGTTGAAACCGCATTCGTAACATATTTCCGATACGGAATGGTTTGTTTCCATCAGTATCTTGGTGGCTTTTTTTACCCGGAAATTATTCAGGTAATCCCAAAACCGGTGCCGGGTACGTTGTTTGAAAAAACGGCTCACAGAAGAAGGCGACATGCCGATCAGCTCCCCGATTTGTTCCAGCGTTATCTTTTGCTGGTAGTTTTTCTCTACGAATTGAATAATTTTATTGATCCGGCGGCTTTGTTGTATGTTGATTTCGCCGCAATCCTCTAAAGTCGGCGGTATCAGAATACGTTGGTCTTCCGATAATGCCAATTCGTTGAGAATCTCGAAAAAAAGTGTAACGGCGCTAAAATCCTGAAGATTTACCAGACGGTATAGCTTTTCTCTGACTTTAGCCGTCGTTTCGGCTGAAAATTGAATACCGACAGCCGCTTTTTCGAGCATCGCTTTTATGTCCCTGAACTGATATGTGTTTAGAATTTCCGTATGTATCAGATTCTTTCCGAATTGAATAATAATGCCCTCGCAAACGGTGTCCTTATAATCTTCCCCTCTTTTATAACAGTGGAGTACGTCCGGGCCGATCAGGGCTAAATCCGATTTACCGAAATCTTCGACTAAATTACCGACCGTCCGTTTGCCGCAGATGTGTTCCATCAGGCATAATTCGTATTCATCGTGATAATGTAACGGAAAATTTAACCGGTGATTGGGATGATACCGGATCCAGAATAAACTGTTCTTTTCAAGAGGTGTTATTTCTTTTAATACGTATTTCATAGGTGTAAAATAATCGTTCAATATGAATAATGGATTTGAATTTTGAGTAGCCTATTTTTGTGTATATTACAAATATACGAAATAGTATGATAGGCTTACTTTTTTACAAATATAATACGCCGCTGAGGCAAGGACAACTGTTTTAACAAAATTTCTATTTCAATATTTCATAAGTTTCTGTCATTATTGTATTAGTCTGCTTTGAAAATATGTACTATTATTGCCCTGTATGTATAATATGTGTAATTTGATGAAAAATGAGAAATAAGCATTTTTATAGATTATTGACAGGTGGCATGTTCCTTTTATGCTTTTATGCTTGTCGGGAAAATGTGGAGGTCGGAAAATATGTCGATCCGAACATCGGAGGGGTAGCTCCTTTGTTGACGACTGTCACGCCACAGGTACATCGTCCTCATGCAATGGTAAGGATATATCCGTTGACGGAGCCGCGCTTAAACGATCGTTATCTTTCCGATCATTTGTATGGGATCACGATCAATATGCCCCGTTATCGCTTGGGAGAGACGGCATCGGTAATGCCCACGACTGGCGAATTGAGAACCGGCTTCCGGGAAGCCCGTTCCTGGTATGATCACGGCCGGGAAGAATTGCATCCCTGGGGACATCGGGTTATTCTGGAAGATTACGATATCGATGCCGAATGGACGACGACAGAGCGCTGTTGCCTGTTCCGGTTTGTTTATCCGGAAAAGGAAAGGGCAAATCTGCTTTTTCGCATCAAAGGAGAGGGGGAATTGAAGATTGAAGACAACCGGATTATTAAGGGATGGGAAAAAGTGGAGTATGCCCGGCAATATTTTTATATCGAACTGGATAAACCTTTTGAGCAGGCGGGAATCTGGGAAGGTGACCGTACCGGTGATGCTCCGGAAATAAAAGGTAGTAATATCGGAGGTTGGCTGAGTGCCGATAGAGTGACGGAAGTCGAAGCCCGTGTCGGTATTTCTTTTATCAGCGTGGAACAGGCACGACAAAACCTGGAAAAAGAAACCGGGAATAAAACATTTGCTGCAATTCGGGAGGATTCCCGGCAGATATGGGAAAAAGCCTTGGGACGTATACGGGTAGAAGGTGGTACGGAGCGGGAGAAGAGAATATTTTATACCAGTTTGTACCGTACTTATGAACGAATGGTGAATTTTTCCGAAGACGGTAAATATTACAGTGGTTTCGACCGGCAAATACATGCTGATAACGGTCGTCCTTTCTATAACGACGATTGGATATGGGATACCTATCGGAATCTGCATGCCTTGGGTATGATATTGGAGCCGGACCGAAAAGCGGATATGTTACAGTCGTATGTGGAGATGTATAAACAGTGGGGGTGGATGCCGAATTTTCCCGAACTGACGGAATGGGGCGGAGATTGGGTTGGTTCCTGGAGTGCTGTGTGGAAAGGTGAGCCGATGATCGGTAATCATACGGCCAGTTTATTTGCGGAGGCGTATGAGAAAGGTGTTCGGAATTTCGATCTGGAAAAGGCGTATGAGGGGATAAGGAAAAATGCGCTGGAAGGAACGATGGTGCCCTGGCGGTCGGGACCGGCCAGTGAACTGGATAAATTTTATGCACAACACGGCTACTTCCCGGCATTGGCACCGGGAGAGGATGAGCCCTATGATTATGTCGATCATAAATGGGAAAAAAGACAAGCCGTGTCCGTAACATTGGAACAGAGCTATGACGATTGGTGTTTGGCTCAGTTTGCAAAAGCCCTGGGAAAGGATGAAGATTATGATTTGTTGATGAAACGTTCCAGAAATTACCTCAATTTATGGAATCCGGAAATCGGGTATTTCGCCCCTAAAAATGAGAAAGGTGAGTGGATCCCGGATTTTGACCCTCAATTGTGTGACGGTTTCGGGGCCAGGAGTTATTTTGCAGAGGTGAATGCTTGTGTGCATGTTTTTCATATACAACACGATATTCCCGGGTTAATCGGGTTAATGGGGGGAAATAAGAAATTTATTCAGCGCCTGGATGATGTATTTAACGAGCCCTCTCATATCGACAAATGGAAATTTATGGGACTTATGCCGGATGCAACGGGATTACACGGTATGATTCCTGTTGGGAATGAACCGGCCTTCCATATTCCCTATCTTTATAATTATGCCGGAGCAGCCTGGAAAACACAATTCCGGACCCGTCAATTGGCTGATTTATGGTTTGACGACCGGCCTACAGGTTTATCCGGAGATGAAGACGGGGGAGCGCTTTGTGCCTGGTATGTATTTACGGCTTTGGGATTCTATCCGGTAAATCCGGCTTCGGGTGAATATGCTATTACCAGTCCGGTATTCTCTCGTTCCGAGATACAGTTGCCGGAAGGAAAAAGTTTTGTCGTACAGGCTAAGGGAAACTCTCTTAAAAACAAATATATCCAATCGGCCCGTCTGAACGGAAAACCGTATGACCGGGCGTTTATCAGTCATGCCGATATTATGAAAGGTGGGATACTGGAATTGGAAATGGGAGAAGCACCTAATAAATCATGGGGAAAAGCAGAATAAAGATAAAAGGATGTGCATTTGATGCATTTTGATTCATAATTGATGTGGGTGACTTAAAATGTGACCGGGCCCGTCTGACTTTTGTATTGTCGGACGGGCTCTTTTACAATTTTACAGATCGACTAATGAGTTAATTTGTAAGATATGAACCAAAGAATCCGTATTTGCTGTAATGCAAATGTAATTTTCATACTTTCCGTTTTTCAAATGAGTATTGTAAACGAACTTCAACAAACAGGTGTCTCCGGCAGAAAGTTCTTTTTTGGTTACGGAAACATCCGTACATGAACAATCGGGATCGACTGCTTGTATTTTTAAGACACCTTTTCCTACATTTTTTATGATTACAGCCCCTTTGTAAATGTGATTCGTTTCCAATATACCGAAATCGTAGATACTGGTAGATAATACCAAATCCGGTTTAGGAGCCGTGCATGAATATCCGAGGATACATAAAAGCGATAGAATAGTTTTGTACATGTTTTAACAAAAGCGGTGTTATTTATTTCAATAATTTTTCAACGGTTTCCCGTAACTCTTCGCCCCGTAATTTCCGGGCAACGATTGTGCCTGACGAGTCTATCAGTATGGTATACGGAATCGCTTTTACATGATACAGCTCACTGATATCTTCATTTACCGGTTCTTTGGTAGTGATCAATTGTATCCATTTCATCTGATTTTTTTCAATGGCTTTTGTCCAGGCTTCTTTATTCCGGTCTAAAGAAATGCCGACAACTTCCAGTCCCTTGTCTTTATAGTCTTTGTATATCTGAATGATATTCGGCATTTCTTTCATGCAGGGATTACACCAGGAGGCCCAAAAGTCGAGTAAAACGAGGCGTTTGCCTTTCCGGATTTCAGAAAGCCGCAGTGTACTTCCGTCCGAACTCTCGGCTTTGAAATCCGTATAGGGTTTCCCGGTCCGAACGGCTTCGGGAGTGTTCTTTTCCTCTTCCAGTTTTTGTTTTTCCTGTACCTTTTTTAATCGTTTATCCCATTCGAGTTTTTCCCGTTCCAGTTTCTCTTTTATTTCTTGGGATAATTTGGGATAAATGGTGTCCATACATTCATGCTGCAAATTCGGAATTTTCAGAAAACGGAATACAAATGTCCGGATAACCGGCTGTTCGATATATTTATTAATAAAATAAACGACATTATCTCCGAAATGGTCGGATGATTCGACATATTTTACAAAATCTTCCTGTATAGGTCCTCCGGATACATCTATATTGGTTCGTGAAAAATTTACTTTTATTGTTCCTGGTTCTATAATAAGGATTGTCCCTTTGGGATTTGTCCCTTTTATACCTAGCCGATATAGATCCGGGTGGTCTATTTTTCCCTTAAATACAAATTTTCCGTTTTTTATTTTTACACTATCGATACGAGGCCACCCCTCTGTTATTGCCAATCCCATTTGTTCAAGATAGACCGTTACATCTTCATTGATAGGATCAGATACCGTTCCGCGAATAATGTAGGGCTTCTTTTCTTGTCCGAACAGTGATAAGGATAGTAATAATAATACAGGTAAAATCTTTATACTCATAAATGGTGATTTATAAAGTAACAGAAAATTTATTTGTAAAATATATTTGAAGATGTATCATTTACCACAATCACTTAGGCAATTATTAAATCTATTTATTGCCATCATAGAACAGATTATATAATCTTCAGCAGGCGTTAAAGGAGTTAGGTAGTCATAATCACATGCCCCTTGGGTTCCTATATAATCATATTCACAAAATTCCGGGCACAAATCTTCGATGAGTCCCATCGTTTTGATAGCTGGAGATGAACTGCTTCTTAATTTATTCTTTTTAAGAGCAATAATGAGTTCTTTTCGTGATATGGCATGGCCTTTAAAAACATTATTCGCTAGTTTTTTAATTGTATTTATTTCTTGGTTGTAGTTTATACCGATAATCTCTCCGGCTTCATCCGTTAGTGTTTGTAATTTGTTTGGCAATGTTAAATAAATATTGTCTTATTTGCAAATTTTTGTGTTATTATATTTACAATGGTTAATTTGTATATTGATTTATTTGGTAAAATTCATATTATATTTTTGTTATTGAATGTAGTGCATATGGATTGTAATATGTATATACTGGTACTTATTCTAATTTTACTTTATACGGTTTAATTGGTTGTATATCTTGTTTTTATATTTTTTTTGTTGCCCGATGGTGAAAACGGTGAAAAGCTGAGAGAATGAAATTGTGTTTTATAAATTCGGAAGTTTTGATTCGAATTGAGCTGTCAACGCTTATTTTCAGAATAGGTTATCGTGAGAACGAAAGTAAGGCTTATTTGAAATATTAACGGCTACTTGTTACGATTGTTGCCTGTATTGTTTTCATATTTTGGAGATTAAAATATTTTAGCCGTTCCGGCTTGTTTTGTTTTCTCACTTTCTTTGCCGCTACAATAATTATAGTTAATTTTACCGAGGTAATTTTTTAAAACGTTTTCAGTAAATATAAATACAGGATAACATGGCGACAGATAAATTTTTATGGAGGCATATCGGGCCTCGGCCGGAAGACATTGAAGAGATGTTGAAGGTAGTAGGAGTAAAGTCATTGGATGAATTAATCGGACAGACCGTACCGGAGTCGATCCGTTTAAAAAGTATTTTGGATTTGCCGGAACCGCTTACGGAATCTGAGTTTTTTCAACGAATCCGGGAAGTGGCTGCTAAGAATAAGATATATCGTTCTTTTATCGGGCAGGGATATTACGATACAATATCTCCGGCGGTAATCGTCCGGAATATTCTGGAAAATCCGGCCTGGTATACTTCTTATACGCCGTATCAGGCAGAGGTATCCCAGGGACGTCTGGAAGCTCTCTTGAATTTTCAGACGGTTATATTGGAGTTGACAGGTATGGAAATTACCAACTGCTCTTTGCTGGATGAAGCTACTGCTGCTGCTGAGGCGATGCAGATGATGTATGCTTTGCGGAATAAGGAACTGAAAAAGTCCGGAGCCAACAAATTGTTTGTAGACAATCAGTTGTTCCCGCAAACAAAAGATGTATTGGTTACCCGTTCGGCTCCTTTCGGAATAGAATTGGTATACGGGGATTACGATACGTTTGAATTTACACCGGATGTGTTCGGAGCTATCGTACAGTATCCGGCTGCTAACGGTCAGGTACGCGATTATAAAGCTTTTGCGGAAAAAGTGCATGCCCACGGTGGCTTGATCAGCGTTGCCGCCGATATTATGAGTCTGGTGCTTTTGACTCCTCCGGGAGAATGGGGAGCGGATATTGTTGTCGGCTCTACCCAGCGTTTCGGTATTCCGATGGGATACGGCGGACCGAGTGCTGCTTATATGGCCACCCGTGAAGAATACAAGCGCAATATTCCGGGACGTATTATCGGTGTGACAATTGATGCACAGGGAAATAAAGCTTTGCGTTTGGCTTTGCAGACCCGGGAACAACACATTAAACGGGAAAAAGCGTCTTCCAATATTTGTACGGCTAAGGCTTTGGATGCAACAATGGCCGGTTTCTATGCCGTTTACCACGGTAAGGAAGGTTTGGAGAGAATAGCGAAACACATCCATTCGGCTGCCGTTATTTTAGCAGAAGAAATTCAGAAATACGGTTATAAGCTCAAATACGGAAAATTCTTCGATACCATTCGTTTCGAATTACCGGAAGGGATAAAACTGGAAAGTATCCGGGATCTGGCTTTGGAGAAGAAAATCAATTTATTCTATTGTGAATGTTGTTGTTGTGCTCCCACGGTCGGTTTATCGACTGATGAAAAGATCAATGAGGAAGAGATCAATACAGTGATCGGCATTTTTGCGGAAGCGGCGGCGAAAAAAGCTGAATATGCCCGTTTCCTCGACGATCGTACGGTATTGGATCCGGAAATGGTGCGTGATGACGAATTCCTCGACGAGCCCGTATTTAAATTATACCATTCGGAAACGGCTTTGATGCGCTATATGAAAAATCTTGAAAGACGGGATATTTCATTGGCGACCTCAATGATTTCTCTGGGATCGTGTACAATGAAGCTGAACGCTGCTATTGAAATGCTGCCGCTTTCCTGGCCTGAATTTGGGGCTATTCATCCTTTTGTACCGTTTTCACAGGCAGAAGGCTATCAGCAGATGATCCGGGAAACGGAAGAAATGTTGGCTAAAGTAACCGGTTTTGCGGGGTGTAGTTTGCAGCCGAATTCAGGTGCAGCCGGAGAGTATGCTTCGTTGATGGTTATTCGCCAATATCATATCTCACGTGGAGATGCTCACCGGGATATTATCCTGATTCCTGCTTCGGCTCATGGTACGAATCCTGCTTCCTGTACAATGGCCGGTTTCAAGCCGGTTATCATTGCCAGTACGGCAGAAGGTAATATCGATGTAGACGATTTCCGGGCAAAAGCTGAAGCAAACCGGGATAATCTGGCCGGAGCCATGATTACCTATCCGTCTACTCACGGTATTTTCGAAGAATCGATTAAAGAATTGGTAAAAATCGTACACGAAAACGGAGGTCAACTGTTTATGGACGGCGCCAATATGAACGGACAATGCGGTTTGACCAGTCCGGGAACCATTGGGGCCGATATTTGTCATTTAAATCTGCACAAAACTTTTGCTATGCCTCACGGTGGAGGTGGACCCGGAGTCGGACCGATTTGTGCAGCATCGCATTTGGTAGAATTCCTGCCGACACACGCTGTTGTGAAAACGGGCGGAGACAAAGGGATACATGCTGTTGCTGCAGCGCCCTACGGTTCCGTCAGCCTGATCCCGATTACTTACGGCTATTTGCTGATGTTAGGCGGTGAAGGCTTGAAGATGGTTACCGAAATGGCGATATTGAATGCAAACTATCTGGCTTCCTCATTTGAAAAGTTAGGCTTTAAGATTTTATATACAGGTACCAAAGGCCGGGTAGGACATGAGATGATCTGGGATTGTACCGGTTTCAACAAAGAGTACGGTATTTCGGATCTGGATATTGCCAAGCGGTTGATGGACTTCGGTTTCCATGCTCCTACATTGTCGTTCCCGGTTCATGGAACATTGATGGTCGAACCGACAGAGAGTGAGCCGAAGGAAGAACTCGATCGTTTTATCGAAGCTTTGAAAACAATTCGGGATGAAATTCTGGAAATCGGAGAAGGAAAAGCCGATAAAGCGGATAATGTATTGAAAAATGCACCTCATACCCATAAGGTATTGACGGCAGATACCTGGACTCATGCCTATCCGCGGAGTAAGGCTGCTTATCCGTTGACCTGGGTGGCTGAAAATAAATTCTGGCCACAGGTGGGACGTGTGGACGATGGTTATGGAGACCGGAATCTGGTTTGTTCCTGTCAGGTGCTTTACGAGGAAAACTAAACTCAACTTTTTATAAAAAGACCGCCCGGAATTTTTCGGGCGGTTTTTTATTTAAAACTAATTATAAGCTTTGATTGCGATTGTAAATTTCAGGTTGTTTGATAAATTGATTTGTTATCAGTGCGGTTTAAGCTGAAATTTGCAATTAGGATTTTGTTTTCCGGAAGATAGAGAAATTTACACTTCCGTATTCCCGGTGTTCTGCGAAATAGGGGAGGTCGGAATAGTCGATCGTTCCCGGATGTTCGATAACGGCTATACCTTCTTCTGCCAGCAGGTCGTTATCGAAAATAGCAGCCGGGACCTCTTTGATCCTCGGAAGGTTGTATGGGGGATCGGCGAATATGAGGTTAAATTGCTGCCCCCGGAGTTTTTTACAAGCTGCAAATGTGTCGTTTTTGTATACCCGTATGCTTTTAAAGCCTAATTCGCAGATCGTCCGTTTGATAAAAGTGTAATGATTGTAGTTTAATTCTACTGCTACGATTTCAGTTGCTCCCCGGGAAGCCAGCTCATAGCTGATACTCCCGGTACCAGAGAACAGATCCAGGGCTTTTAGGCCCTCAAAATCCATATAGTTACCGAGTACGTTGAATAAATTTTCTTTGGCAAAATCGGTTGTCGGACGGGCAGTAAAATTCTTATCCGGAAAAATTTGCCGGCCTCTGTGGGTACCACTGATTATTCGCATTTATGTAGACTTAACAAATGAACAAATCCCGAAGTATTCAGTCTGTCATTTTTTAATATTTGACTGAGATTGGTATCGTTTAATACAGATATGGTAGGAATATAGGTACTCAACGTCGCGTAAAGATGGGGATCGTTGGCTAAAGTTCCTGAAATCGTGGTTTGTAAATTGCTTTTATTGATATTCGTATTTTTCAGGCAATTCAGCATGTAGTACACCATGTCTGTTACAGAATTGTACGAGAAACTGTTGAATAACAGTACTTCGTTATTGCGGGTTAGCAGAATGTCGAAATAACGGTCCTGTATATCGACAAACAGATGCTCCCGGTTGATAAGAGTCGATGATAAAGAGTTAATGATAAAAGAATAAGCACTGTTAACAATACATATCGATTGGTAACGTGTGGTTAGAAAAGTAGTAAAACTACGGGGTAGCGACTCTACCAGATAAGCTTCCATGGGGCGTACTTTCCGGTAAAGCAGGATATCGTTTTTTTCTGTATGATGGCAGAGGCGGTAAAGATCCGACAAGTAATTCTTGTTAAAGATATGGGCCGGAATCAGCGTCTTTTCTTTTTTACAAGGGACGATGTATACCTTTCGGTAACGTAAATTCAACAGTTCTTCCTCTACAATTGCTTTTTTTACTTTGGCAATGACTTCGGTTTGTGAATCCAGGCTGTAAGGCTGGTAGTAAAAAGCCAGTAATTTATCGAAATTATCGTGCACGCAAAATGAAAGTCCATCCGTTGAAAAACGGATGGACAAAATATATTGAATAGAGTTCTCTTTTACAAAATTGTTATCTAAATAAAAGATATTTTGCATGTAGCCAGCTTGTTATTATTCCCAGTTACCGACATTGTTATTTGCTTCCTGCAAATCACCTACTTTTAATCCCGGATATTTTTTCAAACGCAATCTTTCTCCGTTTTCTTCCAGAATCTGATCGTGGTATTCTTCATCCAAATCTTCAAAGATTTGAGTATTAGATATGCGGGCTTCGAATACAGGTACTTCTACTCCGGAGTCCGTTTTAATTTTAGAGGCTCCCATTTTGAATTGATATTTCCGGTTGGTAAACGGTACATAACGTAAATTATCGACCGGATAATTCGCACCGAAAGTATTGGCAAGCGCATTTACTTTGATTTCTTCACGGATAATCAATCCTTTTTTGATAGCTTCTGCTTCTGTCATGCCGGCTTCCAATTGTTCGTCAGTCAACGTACCGATTGAACGGACAATTTTTACAGAATCATTTTTCAAAAAGTTGATCAGGGTATCGAAGCTGGAGGTGTAGCGGTTGTATACACTCCGGTAAGCATCCTGTGCCGTACGAATGTCTTTGAGACGCTGTATAATTCTGTCGTATCTCTGTTCTTTAATGGCCTTAAACCGTTGGGGGACCATGATACTCTCATAACATTTGTAACCGAGGAAAATGATCAGAGCTGCTAAAACAATCTGAATAATTAGCTTTTTCATATTAAGTTATTTTGTATAATTAATTACGTTAAACATTGCGCATATTCGCTGCACTATAAGCTATAAATAGTATCTTTACATTAGATTTCAAACGATATAAACGCCGCTGCAAAATCTTGATTCATGCTCGCAAATTTAGGAAAAAAATTAAATTAAAGGCTATATTCTATTAGAAATTTACGGATGATAGGAAAACATTTCGGAGAAATTGTATTGAAAAATTTCGGTTATGAATTTTCTCCGGCACAAAAAAATGCCGTCGGACTTTTTTCACAGTTTTTTTTCGGACAGAAAGAAGATAGTTTGTTTGTACTCAAAGGTTATGCCGGGACGGGGAAGACTTCCTTGGTGGCGGCAATCGTCAATACTCTTCTGTCTTTCGAATATAAAGTCGTTTTGTTGGCTCCGACAGGAAGGGCTGCCAAAGTATTTTCAGCCTATGCCGGTCATTCGGCATTTACCATTCATAAAAAGATTTATCGTCAGAAATCGGCAACGGATGGGGAAGGAGAGTTCGATTTGGGATTTAACGGCGGGACTGATACGCTTTTTTTTGTCGATGAAGCATCTATGATTTCCAATTCCGGGGAGGAGAGTAATTTTGGTTCCGGACATTTGTTAGACGATTTGATGGAATATGTCTATAATGGAAGAAATAATCGCCTGGTATTGATCGGGGATATGGCACAGTTGCCTCCGGTCGGCTTGGATGTAAGTCCGGCTTTGGACCCGGAAGCGCTTCGCTTTTTGTATAATATGGAAATTTGCGAAGCTGTATTGACGGATGTCATGAGGCAGGCAGAACAATCGGGAATTTTATTCAATGCGACGGCTGTTCGGCATTTGCTCGGTAGTGGAAAAACCACTCCTGAATTGAAAATTGCCGGTTTCCCGGATGTCTGCCGTATCGGTGGAGCCGAACTGCTGGAAGAAATCGACAGTTGTTACGGAAAGTACGGGGTAGACGAAACGATGATTGTCTGTCGTTCGAATAAAAGAGCCAATCGTTTTAATGAAGGAGTCCGAAGGATGATTTTATATCGGGAAGAAGACTTCAGTTGCGGAGATAAAATCATGATTGTCAAAAATAATTATTTCTGGGCTAAAGATTATGAACGTATTGATTTTATCGCGAACGGGGATATTGCTACGGTTTTGAAAATAGAAAAACGGGCGGAACTCTATGGACGGCATTTTGCCCGGACCCGGTTGATGCTGGCCGGTTATGAAGAGGAGATAACGGCTTGGGTGATGCTCGATACCCTGACTTCGGATGCGCCGGCTTTAACGTATGAAGAAAACCGCGATTTATACCGTTCGGTTGAAGCGGATTATACAGACTTGGCTTCTCGTAAAAAACGATTTGAGAAAATACGTGAAAATGAGTTTTTTAATGCCTTACAGATAAAATTCGCTTATGCGGTTACTTGTCATAAGGCCCAGGGAGGACAATGGGATGCCGTTTTTATCGATCAGGGTTGGGTGGCGGACGGGATGCTGACAGACGAATACTGGAGATGGTTGTATACTGCTGTCACCCGGGCCAGAAAGCGGTTGTATTTTGTGAATTTCAAACCGGAATTTTTCGACAGGAAAGAAGGGTAGAATTTTAGATTTACGATTTTAGGTTATGAATTAACCTAAAATCGTAAATCATCGGTTCGATGTATTATTCAAGCCCTAAGTCTTTTACAATAGCATCGATTTTTTGATTGGCTTCCGCCTGTGCTTTATCGAAGTCGTCGACAGATTTCATTTGTGCCCGGGCCTCAAAATAAAATTTTATTTTCGGTTCGGTTCCGGACGGACGGACGGAAATTTTACAACCGTCAGCCAGGAAAAATTGCAATACATCACTGGTTGTGGGGAAATCCATCTTTAGGGTTTTTCCTGTCATCAGGTCTGTTTCAGTCAGATCGGCATAATCTTTTTTGATAACAACCGGACTGCCGTTGATTGCCGTAGGGGTGTTGTGGCGGAAGTTCTCCATTTTATTTTTGATTTCCTGGGCTCCGCTCAGGCCTTTACGGACGATGTAAATCATTTTTTCTTGCGAGAATCCGTATTGGGCATAGATTTCTTTCAGGATAATGAAAAGCGTTTTTCCCTGATCTTTTGCCCAGGCTGCAATTTCAGCCATGAGGGAGGTTGAAGACACGGCATCTTTGTCCCGGGTAAAAGAACCGGGCATGAAACCGAATGATTCTTCACCTGCACCGATATAACCGTCGGCTCCTTTTTTCCGGATCATATCGGCTATCCATTTAAAGCCGGTGTAAACGTCATAGCAAGGAATGTTATTTTTTTCAGCAATCTCTTTCAGCAATTCAGACGTAACGATTGTTTTGATGGTGTATTCATTGCCCTTCATCAAACCAAGTTCCTGCCGGCGTCTGATGATGTAGTAGGTAAAAATAATATTGGTCTGGTTACCGTTGAGCAGTATCCATTCTCCTTTGTCATTTTTTACGGCGATGCCGATACGGTCTCCATCCGGATCACAGGCCATTGCTAAGTCAGCATCGATTTCCCGGGCTTTATCCAGAGCCATTTTGAACGCTGCCGGTTCTTCCGGATTGGCAGAAGCGACAGTCGGGAAGTTGCCGTCCGGTATCATTTGTGCCGCTACCGTATGGATATTCGTAAATCCCCAGTTGCGTAAAGAAGCCGGCACCAATTCATAGGTTGTACCGTGTAAAGGGGTAAAAACGATTTTCAGGTCGTGTTGGTGTTGGATGGCCTCCGGTGAAAGACTTAAGGTCTTAACTTTGTCTAAGAATTTTTTGTCGAAATCTTTGCCCAGAATGATGATTTTTTCCGGTACTTTCGTAAACTTTATGTCTGTTACCTTCACTTTTTTTACTTCCTCGATGACATTTTTGTCATGGGGAGGTATCAGTTGGGAACCGTCTTCCCAATAAGCTTTATAACCGTTGTATTCTTTCGGGTTGTGGGAAGCCGTGATAATGACACCTCCTTTGCATCCCAGTTCCCGGATAGCAAAAGACATTTCAGGAGTCGGCCGCAGGTCTTCGAATAAATAGGTCGTGATACCGTTGGCTGTAAAGATGGCCGCCGCCGTTTCCGCAAAATAGCGGGAATTATTCCGGCAGTCGTGTCCGATACAAACCGATTTGTTTTTATCGTCCGGAAACATCTTGTTGATGTAGTTGGAAAAACCCTGGGTGGCAGCACCGACGGTATAAATATTCATCCGGTTTGTTCCTGCTCCCATAATACCCCGTAATCCGCCGGTACCGAATTCCAGATCGTTGTAAAAAGAATCAATCAATTCAGTAGGATCGGATGCTTCTATCATTTGACGTACAGCTTCCCGGGTCTGACTATCGTAAGCGTCACTCAGCCATTTTTCGGCTTTAGCTCTGGCTACTTTAATAATTTCCGTGTTTTCCATAATTATTTATTTTATCGATTTTCGACTTTTAAAAACCTGCATATAAATTATAAATGTTAGATTGTAAATTTTAAATTACCTGACAATCTGATTCGTTATCAAATTCTTTTAATCTAAAATCGTCCCTCTGAATCTATAATTTTAAACGTTGACTTATTGAATAAGTATCGACATTATTGCTTTAGAGTTATATTAAAAGTCGTTTAATTCTTGTTGATGTTTTTGTTTGTTCTTTTGTTTATAGAAGCATTACAAAACATACAAATTTAAAAAAATAAAAAAAGCCCTGCAATGCAGAGCTTTTATTTTTAAAGAAAAAAGATCAGGATCTCTTTTCTTTGATTTTAGCTTTTTTACCGGTCAATTCACGGAAGTAATAAATTCTTGCTCTTCTTACTTTTCCGACTTTATTGATTTCGATTTCTTTAATGAACGGAGAATTCAACGGGAAAATTCTTTCTACTCCAACATTGCCTGACATTTTCCGAACCGTAAAGGTTTTGTTATCGCCATGACCTTTGATCTGAATGACAATACCACGGAAAATCTGGATTCTCTCTTTGTTTCCTTCAATGATTCTGTAATGAACACTCACGGTGTCTCCAGGGCCGAAAGAAGGATGCTCAACTTTGTTTTCGCTTGCAAATGCTTGTTCTGCAATTTTAATTAAGTCCATTTCTTTAATTTTTTAATGATTTACCGAACGCAATATTACTACCTGAGCTTTTTGTAAGAGATTACGTACGTTGTAATTATAATATTCAGCCGGGTCTCCAGGAACCCTCATATTATTCTAACGGGCAGCAAAGATAGAAAAAATAATTTTTGACTGCAAAATTTTCATACACATAAATTGTGAATTTGAAATTGTTCGATAAACGGATTCGGTGTCAGGTTCTTTTGATCTGAAATCGTCAATCTACAATTCTTTGGGGTTGATTTGTGTGTATAATCTAAAATCATCAATCTGAAATCTACAATTAAAATGTTGTTTTATTCCGATACTTCCTGTTGCTTATCCCCCATATAGTTCACAATCGTCCGTAAATACCATTCCGGTAGTTTCGGGTTTTCAACTTTGGGATTCTGCTGTCCCGGTATGGCGGTTTTTACGTTACCGTCCATATAACGGGCGAATAAATAACCGTAAAAATCGCGCCAGGTATCTACCAATTGATTACCTGTGTTACAGGAAAAATCAGTCAGGTATTCAATTGTCATTCGGGGATTTTGTTCTATTGTTTGCAGTGCTCCTGCATCCACCATTTCTACGAATGCTTTGTATTGCGACTCCAGGGCTTTCTGTTTTTCACGGATGTCCGGATGAATGATATTGTAACGGGTATAGGCGAAATTGGTAACCTGGTTGAATACCCAAAAGGCCGCTTTATTGGTAAATTCCATCATACTCCCGTTTCCGACGGCGTAAGCATGGGGTACCCGGACGGATGAAGTGTACATCGGGAAGTAAACCGTACTGGCAGCATCGTCGACGCCGAACCACAGAATACCGCCTATTTCATTCGGTAACCAGCTACGGCTTTGGCTTACGAAGGTAAAGCCGGTTTGCTGTGTAGCCGTTGCGCGTTCGTTTACGTAGGTTTTCCCGTCTAACTGATAACTCATCGGACGCCAGCGGTAAGGACATTCGTATGGACCGGCTCCCGGATCTTTACGCATATCCAGTTCCGTGCCTTCCAGATGATTGCGCATAAAGTCCATGATTTCCAGTACGTCGACTTTACGGGCAGGTTTGATCCACAGAGGCATACGATTGGTAACGTAGCCTTTGTCATCCTTGCGGAGATCGGTGCCTTTGGCGTATTCCCAATATTGGGCCATATCCGGATTTACTTCGTTGAAAAATGCCCATACCCGGATTTCACAAGCCCGTGCTCCGCCGAAATCAACCGGAGCATAAGTGTCGGAAAAGCTGAAGTCCGTGTTTTTGGCTGCTTGGGGGTAAAATCCTTTTTGTTTGGCAAAAGAAATGACGTCTTTCGAATAAACGGTCGTCACTTCTTTGTTGTAAATATTTTTTAGTTTGTCCGAAGAAATCGAACTCCTGCCGTCAAGAGGAAACGTTGTGATACGGGCTTGATTGGCATGTGCACATACATAACCGTCCGGAATCATCCGGGCTACCCATACGGCCCCTTTTTCACCGTTTCCTTTACCGATCATTTCCATGATCCATACTTCATTCGGATCACTGATTGAGAATGATTCCCCGGAACTGGCATAACCGTATTCCTCAACCAATCCGGTCATTACGACGATGGCTTCCCGGGCATTTTTAGCCCGTTGTAAGGTAAGATATATCAAACTACCATAATCGATAATAGCACCTTCCTGGCTTTCCAATTCTTTGCGTCCGCCGAAAGTCGTTTCTCCGATGGCCAATTGGAATTCGTTCATATTTCCGATCACATTGTATGTATGACGGACTTGTGGAATCTTACCCATAAATTTGCCGGTGTCCCATTCGTAAACATCGACAAGAGCTCCTTCCGGCCAGTCAGTTGCCGGCCAATGATATAATTCGCCGTAAAGTACGTGGGAATCCGCCGAATAGGTAACGGAGGTCGAACCGTCTTTAGTTGCCGATTTGGTAAATAAGAAATTGGTACATGCCGTTACTTCTGCAACGCTACCTGTTAAAAGTAGAAGTAGTAGAATCTTAAATGTGTTCATAATGTATCAGTTGAGTTGGTGATTTTTATCGGATTCTGTCGTATGATTTTAATAAAGCGATGTCTTTTACAATACCGCGGAGTGCCAGCCAGGTGAGGATAATACCGATAATCGGGAAGGCAAAAGCCAGATTGAGGTGCCATTCGCCATCGGGCTTGGTGATATTGTATGCCTGTACACTCACCAGTATGATGATTCCGAGCATCAGAATAATGTTTACCAGGCAGAGACGTAATTGCAGGAAACGTTTTTTATATAAAAATATCGACAGAAAAGCCAGTCCGGTGATCAGTATATTCAGCACCATTGAAAACCAATTGAACTCAATAAATACTGGAGGAGTACCAGCCTGTATATATTTCGTCGTGTAAAATTGAAAAATATCGGTTTGTTCCGGTGTCGCTCCGGGCATATTTAAAGTAATTACCGGCATATAGAATAAAAGACCGGTGACGATAACTGTCAGCAATAAAAATACGGTTTGTATCCTTTGTATCATAATGTTTATTTATTTTTAATTTACGATTTATGATGTCCGATTCCTCTTTTTACGGGAGAGGCTTGTGGAGTAATCTAAAATCAAAATGTTCGTTTTTAAAAAGACCTATCGTGTCAGTTGGGTTAAGGTATATTCGATTAATTTTTTCATATACCCATGATAGTCGGCCGAAGCATCCCCTGTCATCCGGTTGGCGATAATCAGGCAGATTGTAGCGGCATGGTGGCCCAGCAGATTGCACAATCCTGTAATGGCGGCACTTTCCATTTCGTAATTCGTCACTTTGTAATTTTGGTAACGGAATGCTGTAATCCGGTCGTTGATACCGGGCATCGCCAATGGCAAGCGTAAGATACGGCCTTGGGGACCGTAAAATCCTACGGCAGTCAGAGTAACACCTTTGATGGTTTGGCCTGCTGTGTGCAAACGCTCTACCAAAGATGCCGAAGCGTTTACGACATAGGGACGGGCGGCGTCCGCAGCCCATTGGCAGTGGCGGATAAAAGCTTCTTCAAAATCCCGGTCGCATACGCTTTGGTTGTCACCGTAAAAACGAATAACCCCATCACATCCGATACTTTTCTCTGAAATGACGAATGAGTCTACAGGTATATCGGCTTGAACGGAGCCGGAAGTGCCGATACGTACAATGTTGAGACTGTGTTTATCAGGTTTGATCTCCTTGGTCTTGAGGTCGATATTGACCAAGGCATCCAATTCATTGATGACAATGTCGATGTTGTCCGGACCGATTCCGGTGGAGACAACCGATAACCGGCGATTGTTGTAACGGCCGGTAACGGTATAAAATTCCCGGTTACTTTTTTTAAGTTCGATCGTATCGAAATAAGCGGAAATTGTTTCTACTCTGCCGGGATCTCCGACTAATATGACTGTATCAGCCAAATCTTCGGGTAACAGATGAAGGTGAAAGATGCTCCCGTCATCGTTGGTGATCAATTCAGATGATTTTATTGTTGACATGATTTTTATTTTTTATCCGCAATAAATCAGCGGTATATTGAATGTTTTAATAATCTGTTTTTAAGTAAAGTCTCAAAGATAATAAATAAGTCAATAGACCTGAATTTGAGCTTCCAAAAATAAACAGGATTCACCGATAAACAAAAAAAATCCGTCTATTTCGCAATATTCCTCTTCGTTTCCCGAAAATAGCTCTTTGATTACATCCTATGTTATTATACGTGATGTAAGAATACAGTAAGTGTAAAGATTCGAAATGTACTTTCTTTTGTTTGTATGTCTTGTTTGGTTTGTATCTGTTTGGTTATAAGTTATATATTGTGGCTTTTGCTTGTTTGTATTTTGTTTGTTAAGTATATTTTGATAAATAATAATAAAAATAATCCGTTTCCGGTATTCCTCATTTTAACATTTCTTCCGG
>OHOP01000032.1_pt1 | contig 134249 bp, 127 predicted proteins | sample 1569821 | NCBI WGS metagenome assembly OHOP01 (sample SAMEA3879527, study PRJEB24766) | human gut metagenome | biome: human-associated habitat; feature: feces | place: USA | collected 1985/1987
AGATGACACCGAAAGAATATCGATGCCATCTCTTGTCTAAAATAAAAATCTCCTAACCCCGATTTTTTTATTGTCCGAATTTTGGGGTACAGCTCATAAAAGGCGTCTTTTTTATTTGGCGGATTGCTTATTTCTCCGCCCATTTTAGAATGTTTGAGAATATCTTTTTGGGGGTGTTTGAAGGCTTGGTGTCAACAGCCAAATTCGGGGCTATGTCAAGGCTTGAAAATACAATCTTGCCCTTGCCGTAATTTACCATGCCGACGCTTGTTGCAATTCCCCTTAGCGGAACGCCCACAAGGCCAACCAAAGGTTCTTCGCCTTTCATCACAAGCCCGAAATGCTTTGGTCCGTCGTAAACAACGAGGCTTTGGTATTCCCAGTTCATTCCGCAGTTTACGGGCAATCCGTCGAAGAAAGGATGGTCTTTTACGAACATGTTGTGCCCGACCCATGTCTTGTGGGGGTGGAATACTTGGTATTCGGGGAATGCTCCGAGATTTTTAAGCTCTTTAAGCCATTCTTCCGCGCCTTCTATCAGTATCAGCTTTGTGCCGTCTTCAAAGACGCGCTTTAAGAGGGCATTCAAATCGACCTTGGTTTCGGGAACAGGAAGCTTCCATTTCAGGCTTGAAAGCCAGTCGCCGCCGTCTTGATAGGCTTCGATTTTTATGGAGTACATTTTGCCCGCCTGCATTTCGCGCGAGAATGTGCGCACGGTTTTAGGCCCGTTTGACCATTTGTCGAAAACAAGCTCTCCGTCAAACCAAACTCTTGCGCCGTCGTCGCAGGCAAATTCAAACTCGACTTTTCCCGTGTAGTCGGAAATTACGAAACCTTCCCATCTAAGCGAGAAATCGACCGTTCCCAGTATGTCGTAGCCCGGAATCAGCTTGGACTTTAAATTGAAGTCTATGGGCGCGGTTGAAATTCTTTTGTCGAGAGGCATATCGAATTTCTTTCCGCGGTAATAGTCGAGATTTAGCCCGATGTTTTTGCCGTCTTTTGAGCGGAAATTAAACGGTGAAATAGTCTTGAACATTTTGCCCTGGTCGGTCGGCGCAAGGAGAATGTAGTCAAGACGCCCCATGTTTTCGGAGTAGGGTTTGAGGTCGGCTTTTAAGATGTCGTTTGCAAACCTTGCATACTCTCCGCCGCCGCCGACAATCGCGCCTTTTGATTTTATTTCGCCGCTTTTGTAGTCGATGGCAAACATTTCGTCTTTGCCGGTTGCAATGCGCTTTCCGTCCCTGTCGAAGAGTTCTGCGGTTATTATGTAGTGCCCCGCGCCGTCGTTTAATTCGACTTTCAGGTTTTCGCAAGCCAAGTCGCTGAACTTTTCGCCGCCCGAAACGCGCGCCGTCCCGTTATGGATTTTTCTTTCCGCGCCTTTCGGAGTGCGCACGCTTGCTGTGATGCCGTATTCTCCCGCAGGCAGGACGTTTTCGTTTAGCACGAACAAGTCGAATATGTTTACGTCCCCCACATGGGCTAATTTTTCGCGCGCCTTCACGGCGACTGCAAGGGGCTTCATGTGGTTTGCGATGAGTTCTGGCGAGCCTTTTAGATTTCGATAGCAGTCAACCGCCCCCGAAAGGTTGTCGTCTTTCATGTCCTCGTATCCGTTTAAGACGTATATTTCCGCGCCGTCGGCAATTCTCGCGTTTTCAAGAAGCCTGCCGTGCTCGTAATACATTATGTCGCCCATTGAGGTGATTAGTTTTGTGATGGACGGGAAGTTTTGTTTCAGACCCTTTTCTTCGATATAATTTTTATAGCCGTTGTACCAGGCGTCATATTCCTGCCCGTCCCAGCCGTTGGGCTTTCCCTTTTTCTCTTCCTGTATAAGTTCGAGTTGAGGGGGAGTTGCAAGCGCGCCTTCTTCGCCCCAGACGAAAATTTCCGTTTCGTCGCGCTCGTTTCTCAAAAAGCCTGTCGGAGAATTGTAGTTGGAATCGACGTACACCCCGGGGGAGTTGCCCGCGTTATGAATGTCGCAATAGCCGACTGTATATTGCTTTGGGTCGTAGGGGAGCATGTGGAGCTTTATGGGTTCGGAGTTTTTCATTCCCATGAATCCCGAACCGTAGGATATGAAGCGCGTGGGGTCGAGCATGTGCGCGGCAGACATCGCTTCTTTTGCCAAGTCGTCCGGTTGCCAGCCCGGTTCGTTTACCATATTATATATTACAAGAGACGGGTGGTTGCGGTGGTCTTTTACCATGCGCAGGAGTTTTTGGCGGCAGATTTCGTGTGCGATGGAAGTATCGACGCCGTCCATGTTCTGCCCCTTTACTCTGTATGTGCTGAAACCGCCCGGCTCTTCGTAGTAGAGCACGCCAAGCTCGTCGGCGGCGTTTAGGACTTCATGGTTGCCGCGGCTTCTGTGGAAGTTTATCATGTTCATGCCGAGTTTTTTTGCGGATTCAACATGCTTTCTTGCAAGCTCTTTTGTCGGTATCATTCCGTTGCAGGGCCAAAAGCTCCAGCTGATTGCAGACAGCAGGAAAACGCGCCTGCCGTTTAGGTAAAATTTGGCGTCGTTTCCTATTCCCCTCGCCTCGAAAAATCTGAATCCGAAACGGTCTGAAAACGAGTCGAGAATTTTTCCGTTTTCGTCTTTCAGGGTGATTTTCATGTCGTAGAGGTTTGAGTTTCCGATGTCCCACAATTTCGCGCTTTCAACGAATGCGTTGAATTCCACTATTTTAGAGGAGTTTGCGGGAATTTCAAACTTGCCTATGCCTGCCGAGAATATGGTTTTTGGTTTTGCCGCCTTTTTGCCATCAATCCAATTTTCTATGACTTCGGCTTCCGCAAATATGGTTTTTGGCGAATTTGAGTCGTTTGCGATTTCAACGAGGGTGTCGATGTCGCGCAAGGCGAATTTGTTTTTCACGAAAATGTTTGAAACGTGAATGTCGTTTTCCATAACCACGTCAACTCCGCCCATAATTCCGCCAAAGCCGTGCGAAAGCGGGAATTGATACTTGCCCCATTTCGCGAAAATATAGTCTCCCCAGCTGAAATTTCCGTTTGCGTCGGTAATGCGGACGGCGAGCTCGTTTTCAGCCCCGTAATTTACGATGTCGGTTATGTCGATTTCAAAGGGAGACTGCAAGACGAGTTCGTACCCCGCAAGTTTCCTATTCACAAACACTTCCGCGCGGTGGCGCACGCCCTCTTTAAAAAGCAGCTTGACGCGCCTGCCTTTGGCTTCCGCAGGGATGTTGAATTTGCGCCCCCACCAGCTGACGCCGCGATAGTCTCCCGACGCGCCTTTTCCCATGTTTTTGCCTGAAATTGCGTCAAAGAAATACTCCTCAACGGTGGAGGGGACCGAGACTTTCAGGCTTATGCTCTTGTCTTTCCACGCCTTTTCGGCTTCGCGCCAATCGGCGGTCTTTGAAAAGAGGTTTTCCCAGCCGCAGGTTGGCTCTGCCGCTTTCATTTCCTTTACATCGACTTGTTTCAGCCAGTCGGGCTTGCCGTCCTTTATTTTTTGAATGTCTGACTTGTTTATATAGAGGGTGTCGTCTTGATACTTTGCGTCCCTGTCGAGCCACAAGTTCCAGCCTTCTCCCTCAAGTTTTCGGACATGGCGAGTATCGGCAAACGCAAATGCCGCCGCAAGGCATATCCATGCAATCAATGCGCTTTTTAGTGTTTTCATAAATGCTTTTCCTCCGAATGCGGAAAATTTCCGCAAGGTTTTTCATTTTTGCCCTTTCAAGAAAATCAAAAGATTTTTGACTGTCAAAAAAAATCTTGAAAACGGCGGCGGGCTTTGGGATAAATTCCGCAAGTAATTTTTTAATGCGATTTATGAAAAAACTTGAAAGAGAAATCACGTTCCCGAATTTGGGAACTTTCGGCGCAGACTCCATGTTTTGGGATATGGACGCAACTTCCGACGGCAGATTTTCCGTAGGCAAAGACGGCGTAAACGCAGTCTGCGCAACGGGCGACAAAAAGGTTGAGTTCGTTGCTTTCGACGACAAAACTTTCGCGCACGTCAAAAGCGAGCTTGGCTATCCCGCCTATTATCCCGTAAGCGGCGTAGATGTCAAAAAGCCGTTGAAGGCGGTTCTGATGGATCTTGACGGCACGACCATAAAGAGCGAAAGCTTCTGGATTTGGATTATCGAAAAAACAACGGCAAGCCTTCTGGGTGACGACAAATTTCAGCTTGAAGAAGCAGACCTTCCGTTCGTTTCGGGGCACAGCGTTTCGGAGCATTTGAGCCACTGCATAAACAAATACTGCCCCGATAAAACTCTCGAAGAGGCGCGCGGTTTTTATTTCAAGCACACTCATTTTGAAATGAACGAAATCATGCAGGGCAGGGGACGCCCCGGGGCGTTCACTCCGACAGATGGGATAAAAGATTTTCTGCTTGCGCTGAAATCCAAGAACATAAAAATCGGCTTGGTGACTTCGGGGCTTTACGAAAAGGCGTGGCCCGAAATCTTAAACGGCTTTCAGTCTCTCGGAATGGGAGACCCCAAAGACTTTTACGACGCCATAATAACGGCGGGATTCCCACTTAGAAAGGGCGAGGCGGGAACTTTGGGAGAGCTTTCCCCGAAGCCGCATCCGTGGCTTTATGCGGAAGTTGCCAAGGTCGGGCTTGGCATCGACTTTGCGGACAGGGCGAGCGTTGTCGGAATTGAAGACAGCGGCGCGGGCATTTGTTCAGTTCGACTTGCGGGTTTTGCCGCGATGGGGCTTGCCGACGGCAACATAATAAAAAGCGGCACAAAGGCTCTATGCTACAAATACTTTGAAAATTTCGCCGAGATGGGCGGGTTTTTGATGTAATAAATCTTTATGCGGCAGAATTTTTATTTTGCCGCATTTTTTACGGCGTTTGCAATGTGCCTTTTTTCACCTTTTATGCGGAGTGATTTTGGCAGACAAAACTCTTTTGCGCGTAAAATTCCGTTTTCGGGCAGACGTTTTTTAACTTTAAAAGTTTCTTGACGAAATTATTATATATAAATAAAACAATATTCCATTGTTTTAAGCTATTCTTTTAATTTCGATAAAACAGCACGAAGGAGAAAATTATATGGAATTCAAAGGCTCAAAGACGGAAGCAAACTTGTGGGAAGCGTTTGCGGGCGAATCAAAGGCTCGCAACAAATACACTTTCTATGCTTCAAAGGCGAAGAAAGAGGGCTACAACCAGATAGCCGCCCTCTTTGAAGAAACCGCAAACAACGAAAAGGAGCACGCTAAGATTTGGTTCAAGCTCTTGCAGGAAGGCGGTCAGATTGGCGACACTCTTTCAAATTTAAAAGACGCCGCGGCAGGCGAAAACTATGAATGGACCGATATGTATGCGGGTTTTGCAAAGACTGCCGAAGAAGAGGGCTTCACTAAGATTGCCGCGCTTTTCAAAATGGTCGCAAAAATTGAAAAGGAACATGAAGAAAGATATTTGAAGCTTGCGGACAACATCAAAGAAGGCATCGTGTTTGAGCGCGACGGGGAAGTCGTTTGGCATTGCCAGAATTGCGGGCATTTGCATGTGGGTAAAAAGGCTCCCGCAATGTGCCCTGTGTGCGCCCATCCTCAGGCTTATTTTGAAATCCGCGCTGAAAACTATTAAGCGATTTGAAAGTTTGCTTTTCTTACATTCCGCAATTCCCGCGCATTGCAATTTGCGCGGCGTTGCGGTTTTTTTTGTGTTTTAATTAAATAAAATCGTTTTTCTGCAAGAATGGCGCGACTCATTCCACCTGTTTACATAGACAACCATTCGTCGGGAGAGGAAAAACTTTTCAGGGCTTTCGAGCATGACGATTTTTCAAAAGACTGGATTGTTTTGCATTCTTTCGACATTCCCAAACATTCCACCCAGGGCGAGGGCGAAGTGGATTTCGTGATTCTCGTGAAGGGATGCGGAGTTTTTTGCATGGAAGTCAAGGCTTCGTCTAAAATTTCAAGAAAGGGCGGCATTTGGCGTTATGGGAGCGGAAATTACAGGGACGCCAGAGGCCCGTTTAAGCAGGTAAAGGACAATACTTTTTCGCTTATGCGGCGCATAAAGGGCGAATGCGCCGAACTTAGAAATGTTCCGTTTTTCCCGATAGTGGCATTTACGAATTGCAGGTTCAGAAACTTGAAAATCGGCGGGGCGAAAGAGTGGGACGACGATGATTTCATCGACGCTTCCGATTTGGAAAAGCGCGGATTTACGCGTATGCTTCGGGATATTTTTGAGAGGCAGACGAAGCGGCACGGACTGGTCATCGGAGACTTTGTCGGGGAAAAATTCAGCTTGATGCTCGAACTCTTGCGCCCTGATTTTGACGCGATGCTTTCTCCGCGCGAAAGAATGTCGGAAGTCGAAGTTCAGTCGAGAAAATACACGCATGAGCAGTTCAAAATTTTGGACAGCGTCATTGCAAACGACCGCATTGTGGTTGACGGGCTTGCGGGAACGGGAAAAACCGTGATGGCGATTGAATACGCAAGGAGGGTTTCTAAAAATTCTTCGGTCGTTTTTGTGACGCCCGCAAATTCTCTCGGCAAATATTTAAAAGAGGAGGCTAATCTCGACTATCCGCGCCATTTTGTCGGCTCTTCTGATAAGTTCTTGCGCAAATACGACGAGATAAAGTCATTTCATCCCGATGGCGTTGATTTCCTTGTTTTGGACGAGGCACAGGATTTTTTGGACAGGGACATTTTCGAGAAATTCAATTCGATTTTGAAAGGCGGCATTTTGAACGGGAAATGGATTATGTTCGGGGACTATTTCTCGAAGCCCTACGATTCCGACTGGCGCAAAAAATTCGACGAGTTTAAGGCAAAGTTCCGCCCCGTAATTTGCAAGCTTTCATACAACTGCCGCAATCCGAAATCGGTCGCGAAACTCGTGGGCAATGTGGCGCAGTTTGAAAGCGGGTATGAAAACTATTTAAATTCAAGCCCCGATGACGGTTCGGATTTAAACATTTATTCGTGCAAGTCGGACGAGGATGCCGCAGCAAAAATCGGGTCGGTGTTGGAGTCTCTTTTAAGGGACGCAACTCCGCAAAACGCTATTGCGGTTCTTTCCATGAAGCGCGGTATGCCGAGCCTTCAAAAGCTTTTAAATTCGCGCATTTGGGGCGGCAGATTTTCAAAAAACGAGGAGGACCAAAAAATTACCTGCTCTTATGTTGACGACTTCAAGGGCTTGGAGCAGGACTTTGTTTTGCTTTGCGATGTTGACGATATTTCAACTTCGGAGGCTAAAAGGCTTTTCTATGTTGGGGCAACCCGCGCGAAAGCGGGGCTTTTCATTTTTGCAAACCCGCAAACTGCCGATTTTTTGCTTGAAAAAAGGCAATAAAAAACGCACTTAAAAAAGCGCGTTTTTTTTCAAATGTGCGATGTGTTTTAGTTCTTGCGGAGGAAGTCAATGCACTGTTTGACCTTTTCCAAGTTGTCGTTCCAATCCGCTTCGTATTCGATTACAAACCAGCCGTCGTACTTTTGCTTATCGAGTTCTTTCAGCATTTTTACGCAGCCAAGCTCTCCAGTGCCGAAAGGAACGCAGAGGTTTTGCGGATTGCCGAATTCCTTTTGGTCTTTGAAGTGGATTGTCTTCATCTTGCCTTTGAGGGCTTTCAAGCCGCTTATCGGGTCAAGTTTGCAGCGCGACCAGTGTCCTACGTCTGCGCCTGAAAATACGTGCTTATACTTGCCGTCGTTTAGAAGGATTTTCACGACTTCGGGGTGCCAGTATTGATTGCCTGAGCCTTTTTCATGGTTATGTATGCAAAGATCGACTTCTGTGTTGCCGAACTTTTCTGAAAGCTCTTCAAATCTGTCCCACGCGCGAACGGGAGCTTCTGTAATAATGCGTTGGATTCCGAATTCCTTGCAGAAATTCATTGTTTTTTTGAAGTCGTTTTCGTTGTCGGGAGTGCCTGTGCAGCCGATGGAGACGATTTTGAAGTTTGCGTCTTTCAGCCAGCCTTTCAAAACGTCGATGTCTTCCTTTGCCATTCTTTCGTTGAAAGTTATGGGCTTGCCCTTTGCGTCAACCTTGCCCTTGTCTTTGTAAAGACGCTGACCGGGATAGACTTCCAATCCGTCGATTTTAAGACCTTTCAGCTTTTCGATTGTTTCTTCAAGGGAGAAGCGGTTGAAGGTGTATGTTTGTACTGCCACCTTGCGCGGCTTTGCCTGCAATGTTGCGGTGAATGTTAAAAGCGACAAAATAATCGCCCCCGTAAGTAATAGTTTTTTCATCATAATAGTGTTTATTTTTGTAAGTTTTAATTCCCATGGCAAGGTTATTTTTTACCTTTGTGTTTGTTTATAAATTTGCTTGCGATTTTTATCCGATGGGGCAAAATCAAAAAGAATATTCATACTGCGGCGGTGTGCCCGCAGGAAGTCTTTAACTAAAAGGATTAAAGAAAAATTTTTATGCAGGAAAAAATAAATGAAATTTTGAGCCGTTTTAAGGCGGCTTTGCCGCAAGCGCAAACCGCTTCGGAAGTGGCATCTGTTTCGGCGGCTTTCGTTGGTCCTAACGGCGAGCTTACCGCGCTCATGAAAATAATTCCGACTTTGGACGTCAAGGAACGCCCCGTTGTCGGCAAGCTCATAAACGTCGCAAAAAAGACGATAGAGCCTATGGTTGCCGAGGCATACGCGAGGATTGAAAGGGAAAAGATGGCAAAAAATCTTGGCGCGAAAGTCGATGTCTCACTGCCCGCCCCCGATTTCCCGAAAGGCACGCTGCATCCGCTGACGCAGACAATTCGCAAGGTTTGCGGAATTTTCCGCAAGATAGGCTTTACGGTTGCCGAAGCCACCGACCTTGAAACCGAATGGTACTGCTTCGATGCCTTGAACACTCCCGCCGACCACCCCGCAAGGGACGCGCAGGATACTTTGTTCATGCCAAAAGACGCGCAAATCGCGAACGTCAAAAAGCACTCCGACGAGCTTTATCTTCTGCGCAGCCACACTTCGAGCGTGCAAATACGCGCAATGCTCAAAGAGGGCGCGCCGATACGCATTATCGCTCCGGGAAGGGCGTTTCGCCGCGACACGGTTGACGCCACGCACTCCGCGAATTTCCACCAGATTGAATGCCTTTACATCGACAAGGGCGTTCAGCTCACCGACTTGAAGGCGGTTTTGGACTATATGTTCAAGGAGCTTTTCGGAGCCAAGGCGAAAACCCGCCTGCGCCCGAGTTTCTTCCCCTTCACCGAACCGAGTTTTGAAGTCGATTTCATGAGCCCCGACATGGGCAGGCTCAGCAACCGCTGGATTGAAATCATGGGTTGCGGAATGGTCGATCCAAACGTGCTTGAAAATGTGGGAATTGACCCCGAAATTTACAGCGGGTACGCGTTCGGGTTGGGTGTCGAAAGAGTCGCAATGCTCATGCACTCCATTGACGACATCAGGCATTTTTACGCGAACGACCTCCGCTTTTTGCGCCAATTTTCATAAGGAGATTTTTTAGATGAAAGCTAGTTTAAAATGGTTGAACAAGTATGTGGATTTAAGCGGAATTTCCGCCGATGAAATCGCGGAGGCGTTGCCAATGCTCGGCTTGGAAGTCGAAAGCGTTGAAACTCTCGGCTTGAAGCCGCTTAAAAATGTCGTTGTCGGCGAAATTTTGGAGAGGGTGCCGCATCCTGACAGCGACCACTTGGGCGTTTGCCAAGTGAAAGTCGAAAAAAATTCCGACCCGATTCAGATTGTGTGCGGGGCAAGCAATTACAAGGTTGGCGATCGTGTTCCCGTGGCTTTGGAAGGCGCGGAATTGCCAACTCCAGACGGTTCCATTTTTAAAATCAAAAAATCCAAATTGCGCGGCGTTGAAAGCAACGGCATGATGTGTTCGGGGCGCGAAATCGGTTTGGGAAGCGACCACAGCGGTCTCTTGATTTTGAATATGCGCCCTGAAATCGGCACTCCCATAAACGACGTGTTTACGGATTCCGACACGGTTTTTGAAATCGAGCTTACCGCAAACCGCGGCGACTGCGCAAGCATTATAGGCATTGCAAGGGAGCTTGCCGCAAAGTTCGGAAGAAAGCTTGTAAAGCCTGAGCTTAAAAGCCCCGCGAAATATTCGGAAAAAAGCCAAAGTGCGCTTTTGAAATCTGTTGAGCTTAAAACTCCGAACTGTCCGCTTTACACTGCCACCTGCATAAAGGGCGTGAAAATCGCGGAAAGCCCCGAATGGCTTAAAAAAGATTTGGAAAGCGTTGGATTGCGCCCGATTAACAATGTTGTTGACGTCACAAATTACGTTTTGATGGAGTACGGGCAGCCGCTTCACGCTTTTTCGGCGGAGCATGTCCGCGGTTCTAAAATCATTGTGCGGCAGGCTGAGGATGGCGAAAAAATCAAGACGCTTGACGGCAAGGAGCATGTTTTGAATGCTTCAAACACCTTGATTTGCGACGCGGAAGGCGCGGTCGCGATTGCGGGTGTCATGGGCGGGGAAAATTCCGAAGTCCATTCGGGAACAGTTGACATAATTTTGGAATCCGCGTACTTTAACCCCGGCAATGTCCGCGCGACTTCCCGAAAGCTCGGCATCGCAACCGACGCGTCTTTCAGGTACGCGCGCGATGTCGATCCGCAGGGCGTTTTTGACGGCGCGCGCAGGGCGGTTGACCTGATATTGGAAACTGCGGGCGGCGCGCAGGACGGCGATACCGTTTTGGTCGGCTCTGCCCCGCGCAAAGACAGGACTATTTCGATTGACAGCTCCTATGTTTTTAAGAAGCTCGGCTTTAAAATTGAAAATTCCGAAATAAAATCGGCGTTTGAACGCTTGGGCTTTTTAGTAAATGAGAAGAGCGAAGGAGTTTTCGATGTAACAGTCGGCTCTTTCAGAAGCGAAGTTGACAGACCCATTGACCTCGTTGAAGAGCTTGTCCGCATTTTGGGTTCAGACAGGATTCCCGACTGCGGCTTGAAAGCTTCGGGGCTTTTGCGCGAAGACGACGCAACTTTCAGATACAACAGGGATGTTGCGGATTTTCTTTCGGGTTATGGATTTAACGAATGCCAGCACTACACTCTTTCAGACGGCAAGATGCTTGAAAAGTATTTCGATTTTGCCGAAAGTCTGCGCTTGGACAACCCCCTGACTTCCGACCAAGACTCCCTTCGCCCGACTTTGCTTTTGGGGCTCTTGAAGGCGGCGGCTCTTAATTTCGACAACGGCAATGTTTTTGAGGGCTTGTTTGAAAACGGCAGGGTGTTCAGAATGGAGCGCGACGGATTGAATGAAGTTTGCGCAACCGCATTTGTAATTCCCCAAAACTGCGGCGCGCGCAGTTGGAAAACCCGCGAATCTGCCGACTTCTTCACTGCAAAGAAAGTTGCTTCTGACATTTTGAAAACGCTGGGTGTTGACGCTTCCCGCCTGCAATTTAAGGCTTTTGAAAATTCATTGTGGGAAAGCGGATATTGCGCTGAGTGCGGCATTGTCGGAAGAGAGGGCTACGAAGTCCGTTTCGGCGCGGTAAATTTGGGTGTTCTCAAAGATTTCGGCATCGAAAAAATAATCTATGCGGGCGAAATAGTCTTTAAGCCCGAAGTTGCGGGGCGCAAAAAGGGCGTTGAAAAATTCAAGGCTTTCAGCGCATTCCCCGCGTCGTCAAAAGACGTTTCGGTGCTTGTTGAAAAGTCTGTTTCTTCCGGCGAAGTCGCGAATGAAATTTCAAAGATTGCCAAGGGAAAGCTTAAAAACTCCTTCGAACTTGAAAGCGTAAAGGTGTTCGACGTTTACGAAGGCAAGGGCTTGCCCGAAAATTCCAAGAGCTTGGCGTTTACCTTGTCCTTCCGCTCTTCGGACAGGACTTTGAAGGCAGACGAAGTAAACAAGGTGTTCGACGCAATTTGCGCGGACCTTTCCAAAAAGTACCAAGTCCGCGCGGGATAGCGCGGGCTTTTGCGGAAATTCAAAGGCGCAAAGATGGCGGAAGAAAACGAAGTAAACGAAGGCGACATGCCTTTTTTGGATCATCTTGAAGAATTGCGAAAGGTGATAATAAAGTCTGTAATCGCGCTTTTTGTGGCTTGCGTGATTATAGGCATATTCACCGTGCAGTTCAACGAGATGCTTATGTATCCGTTTGAGAGGGCGCAGGAGCTTTTTGGCAAAGAAGTTCCGCTTCCGCGCGTAGGCTCTGTTTTCTCGCCGTTTTTCGTGATGTTTGAAATTTCCATTTTTGGCGGAATATTTTTTGCGCTACCCTTTATTTTGTATTACATAGGGCAGTTCATCATTCCCGCGCTTACAAAGAGGGAAAGGAAAGTGATTAAGCCCGTCTTGTGCGCTTCCACCCTGCTTTTTACGGCGGGGGCGGCGTTGGCGTTCTTTTTCATGCTGCCAATCGGGATATCGTTTAGCTTTAAGATTTCCGAAATGATGAAGTGGGAAATCCTTTACGACATACAAAACTACTATTCTTTCATCGTATGGGTTCCGCTTGCAACGGGGGTTAGTTTCCAGCTTCCGCTTCTCATAATTCTTTTTATTTATATTGGGATTTTGACGCCCGAATTTTTGCGCAAGAACAGGCGCGTCATTTTTGTCGTGATATTGATATTTTCGGCAATCGTCACCCCTCCCGACCCGCTGACCCTGATTCTTCTTACAATACCCCTTTACATGCTTTACGAAGTTGCCGTTTTTGTCGGCACCCGCCTGCTTTCGGGGAAAATCCAAAAGGAAAAAGCCGAAGAGGAGTCTCAAAAGAAATCCGACGACGAATATTACCGAAAGTATGTCGAAGAGCAGTCAAAGCTTGAAGACGACTATTACAAGTATTCAACGGGTGTGGGAAGCTATCCGCAAGACGGCGGCGATGGCGGGGAAAATTCATCCGCTTCTTCCGAAAGCGGAAGTTCCGCCGAAGAGGAAGAATTTGACTACGAAAAGTATTACGCCTATTCGATGAACGAAATCAACAAAATGGGCGAGCTTGAAAGCTCCGCGAAAGCCGAAGAAAAGGCGAAGAGCGATTCGGAAATTAAAAAAGAAGGCGAACCTTCCGATGGAAATTTAAATCCGCCTTCCGAGCCTGCCGAAAAATCCGACGGGGAAAAATCCGATAAATGACGCATGTTTTCCGCAAAATATCAAGTCTTGCTTGCATTGCTCTTGCAGTGCTGCTTGTTTCTTGCGGCAAGGCTCCGAAAGTGGAGCGCGGAAAGTATCCGCTGCCTGACGGCGTTCAGATAAGCGATTGCGATGTCGGAAAGTATGGCGGCATTTTTGTGCTGTCGGGTTCGCAGGAGCCGATGACTTTTAACGACTTGGTAAACACGGAGGCTTCCACAAGCACAATAATGTCGATGATGTTTTCGGGCTTGGTGACTGTTGATCCTTTCACTATGAAGCCCGCGCCCATGCTTGCATCTTCTTGGGAAATTTCAGGTGATTCCAAACGCTATGTGTTTCATTTGCGCAAAGGCGCAAGGTTTTCCGACGGCGTTGAAATAACCGCCGACGATGTCATTTTCACTTTTGACGCGATATTTGCAAAGAAGCTTGATTCTGACGGAAATCCTGTTTTGGACAAGAATACGGGCAAGCCCCTCTTGCGCTATCCATCGCGGTACGCGGGGCAGTACACAATAGGCGGAGAGCCTGTAAAGTATAGAAAAATAGACAAATACACGGTGGAATTTGAAACGAAAATCGTGTACGCACCGTTTTTGACCGACATAGGGTTTGTCTCGATTTTTCCGCGGCACAAGCTTTTGAAGGCGTTTGAAAGCGGCACCTTTCAGCAGGCTTGGAGCACCCAGACTGCAATAGAAACTCCGTCTGAAATCGTGTCGAGCGGGCCTTTCATGATTTATTCGTACCGTCCCGGCGAGCGTTTGGTTTTGACTGCCAACCCGCATTACTGGAAGGCTGATAAAAACAGAAACCGCCTGCCTTACATCGACTTTCTCATTTTCAAGTTTGTCGCCGACGCAAACACTTCGTCGATTTTGTTCGCGACGGGGCAAAGCGACGCTTCGGGGCTGGACGCGGGCGACTATCCGTGGGTAAAGGGCTTTGCAAAGACTTACGATTTCAGCATATTCGAGCGCGGGCCTGCTTCCTCGATTTCCTTTATGTGGTTCAATCAAAACGGAGGCGAAAAGGACGGCAAGAAGTTTGTGGTTCCTCACAAGTTGAAGTGGTTTCAAAACAAGATATTCCGCCAAGCCGTGATAACCGCGCTCGACCGCGAGGGCATTGTAAACGGAGTTTGGTTCGGCAGGGGAGTTGTATTAAATTCAATAATAAGCGGTGCGAACAAAAAATGGCATAATCCCAACATCCGCAAATATTCCTACAATCCGCAGGAAGCGTTGAAGATGCTGTTTTCGCAGGGCTTTAAGCTGGATGTCTCGGGAGAGTTGTTTGATGCTGAAAACAACAGGGTTGAATTTTCGCTTTTGGTTGCGGACGGTTCGAAAAATTCAACCACGATAGCAACCACCATTGTTGACAACTTGAAGGCGGTGGGCATAAAGGTTAATTTGGTCTTTTTGGACTTTGCCGCAATCGTTTCAAAGATTGACGACACTTTGGATTATGAAGCCGCCATGATGGGGTTTACGGGCGGGGGAGATCCTTCGGGCGGCAAGGCGATATACCGCTCCGACGGATTTTTGCACGTTTGGAATCCGCGCCAGAAAACTCCCGCAACCGATTGGGAGCGGGCTGTTGACGCCCTTGTCGATTCTCAGGAAACCACTTTGGACGAAAATTTGCGCTATTTGAAAGTGGCAAAGATGCAGGAGATTTTTTCGGAGGAACTTCCGCTGATTTTTCTGACTGCGCCGATGGCGTATTCGGGGATACAAAACAAGTGGGCGAACGTGAAAGTGCCCCCTCTCGACAGCATAATATGGAATATAGAGGAGCTATATTTGAAGGGGGAAAGCGATGATTAAGTATATATTAAAAAGGCTGTTTTCCCTCATTCCGCTTTTGCTCGGAATAAGCATGCTTGTTTTTCTTTTGATGTACATTGCCCCCGGCGACTTTTTGAGTCAGGCGCGCAATTCAAAGGACATATCCCCCGAAGTTGTGCGCCAGCAGGAAATACAGCTTGGTCTTGACAAGCCGTGGTATGTCCAGTACGGCAGGTGGCTAAACAGCGTTTCTCCCGTGAAAACTTCCCTTCTTCTGCCCGAAGGCGAAAAAAGCGGGCATTCTCTCGTTTACTTCGGAACGCCCGACTTCGGGTATTCGTGGAGCTACAAAATTCCCGTTTCAAAGCTTTTGGGGCAGAGGGCTTTTTCGACGTTTTTGCTATCTCTCATAACGGTTCTTATAACATATTTGGTTGCAATTCCGCTCGGCGTTTTGGCGGCGGTAAACCGCGGCGGATTTTTTGACAGGATAAGTTCGTTTCTTGCCTACGCATCTTTAAGCATTCCGTATTTTTTTCTCGCGCTTTTGGCGGTGTTGTTTGCCGCGGTTTCGGGGGCTTTCCCGACGGGCGGACAGACTTCGATTATGTACGACTTTCTGTCTCCCGCTTCAAAATTTGCCGATTACGCCAAGCATTTGATTTTGCCCGTATTCGTGCTTTCAATCGGGGGAATTGCATCTGTCATGAGGGTGATGAGGGGCAATTTTTTGGAGTACATGTCGAGCGAATTTGCGACGACTGCGAGGGCAAAGGGGCTTGGCGAGAACGCCGTCATGTTCAGGCACGTTTTAAGAAACGCCGTAAACCCCATAATCACCTCTTTTGGTTTCGCTTTTTCGGGACTGCTTTCGGGCGCGCTTTTGGTTGAAAACGTCATGAATTATCCGGGGCTTGGACAGCTTGTTTACACTGCCATTGTGCGGCAGGACCAGTATGTCGTCATGGCGGGGGTTGTGATTGGCTGTGTGATGCTCGTTGCGGGTCAGCTTTTGGCGGACATTCTTCTTGCGTTTGCAGACCCGAGAATTCGTCTTGAAAACGAGAAAGTTCCGCACAAGCTGCTTGCTTTTATTGCGCTTTTTATCCTTGCCATTGTGGTGGCTTTCAGTTGGATTGCGGAGGCTCATCCCGATGCGTTTTCTTGGGTAAAATGGCTCGCTGTTTTAATTGGCAAGATTTTGTTTGCGGTGCTTTTGCTGGTTTTAATTGCCGCGCTTCTTTGGGCGGCAAAATATTTCTGCAAAAATTTTCTGCTTAAAATTTTAAAGGTTCCGCGTGGCGCGGTTGCGTTTTCGGTACTTCTATTGTTTTATCTCGGCGCGGTTTTTGCCGACTTCCTCGCGCCCTACGAGGCTTCCGCCCCGCGCCTTTCAACGCCGTTCCACCCTCCGTCCAAAATATTTTTTAAAGACGGCAGGCTTTATGCGCAGATTTACGAAAACATCGATCCTTCCGCTTCGAAATATGTTGCAGTTGAAGGCGCGGGAGTTCCGATAAAATTTTTCGCAGACAAGCCGGGCGCAAAGCTTTTGGGCTTCATTCCGATTTCAAAATGCCTGTTCGGGGCGGACAGCCCTGATCCTGACGCGCGAATTTATCTGCTCGGTTCCGACGCCACGGGTCGCGACGTTTTTTCAAGGCTCTTGTACGGCGCGCAAATTTCGCTAAGCATAGGCTTTATAGGAATCGCCATAACAATGGTGATAGGCTTTTTGGTCGGCGGGCTTTCGGGATATTTCGGGGGCGCGTTTGATTTTGTCAGCATGAGGTTTGTTGAATTTTTGATGTCGGTGCCGAGTCTTTATTTATTGCTTGCAATGCGTTCCGCGCTTGCGCCGCATTTTTCAAGCTCGCAGATGTATGTGATGATTGTGATAATTTTGGCCGCCATAGGCTGGGCGGGGTCGGCAAGGGTGATAAGGGGCATGTCGCTTTCGCTTTCAAAACGCCAGTTTGTGCAGGCGGCGAGGGCGATGGGAGAAAGCCCTGTGCGCATAATATTAAAGCATTTTCTTCCAAATGTCTTGGGCTTTTTGATTGTCAGCGCAACTCTTTCAATCCCCGCCTATATTTTGGGCGAAGCCGCGCTTTCGTTTTTGGGATTGGGCATACAGGAGCCGTCCGCCTCATGGGGCTTGATGCTTTCCCAGGCGCAGAACGACACCAAGATTTTAATGCTCGGCTTTTGGTGGATGCTTACTCCTGGCATTGCCATTTTTATTACGGTTTTGTCATTCAATGTTCTTGGCGACTTGTTGCTAAGCATTGCAGACCCGAAGACTGTAAAGCGAAATTAGCGTGATTTGTCTTGCAAAAAGCGCATTGTTGTAAATAATTTTCGCATAATGGAAATAAGCGACTATATTCCTGTTTTTGTTCAAATCGTTTTGGCTCTTGCCGTAGGTTTAGGCATAATCGCCGCAAGCCATATTTTCGGACAACGCTCCAAGAAAAACGCAGTGAAGGACTCCGCTTACGAATGCGGCATAAAGCCTTTGGCAAAGCCGCATCCGCGTTTCGGCGTGAAATTTTATGTTGTTGCGATGCTTTTTGTCGTGTTCGACATCGAGGCTGTTTTCATATTGCCTCTCGCTCTCGTTTACCGCGAGTTCATAGCGGCGAACATTGCGCTCATTTTGCCTGTTATGTTCTTTGTTGCCCTTATTGCGGCGGGTATTTTTTACGAAATTAAAAAGGACGCCCTGGATTGGAACATACCTAAGACAAACAGATAGCAATGCATTTGGAATCGTTTCTTGCAAAATCACGCATAATCGACTTGAAGAGCGCCGATTTTGAAGAAGCGTTGGGTGAATTGATTGGGATGATTCCCGATTCGCTTTTGGGCGGGGTTTCCAGACATGAAATCCAAAAAGACCTTGCCGAGCGCGAAAACTCGATGTCAACTTATCTTGGCAACTGCGTCTGCCTTCCGCATATAAAGCTTGAAAATTTGTCGCGGAAATACGTCTTTTTGGTCGGCAGATGCCCGCAGGGTTTGCGTTTAAACGGCAAAGAGCAGTATTCAAACGCGCGCCTTGTGTTTTTGATTTTGGCACGCGCAGACGAGCCTTCATACTTGAAGGTTTTGTCTTCCCTCGCGGGGATTTTTTCAGACGACGAGACAATGGCGCGCCTTCTTGCCCCTGTTGCCATAAGGCAGTTTCAGGACAGAATTCTCGAAGCTTTTGCGGGCACCGACGGCGTGCGCGACAAGGCAAGAAGGCTCAACAAGGTGTTTTTGTCGCAGGCTGAAAAAATTGCAAAGGACAGCGGGTGCACCGCAATCGTGGTTTTGGGCGACACTTTCACAAACGGCATACGATTAGCGAACTACTTTAAGGGAATGCGCATAGTGCTTGTGAGCGAGCGCAGAACCGACGCCGATTTGGACGATTTCGACGAAATCGTCAGCGTGCACTCATATTCGCGGATAAGAATGGGGCAGCTTAAAAGTGCGATTTTGGTCGGCATAACAAAGGGCATATTGAGCGAGACCGACAAAGTTTGCTGTATCGGAGGCATTCGTGGAAGCGACGTCATCGATTCGATTATGGTCTTCAATGTAGGCGCGGAATTTTCGCAGTTTTATTTGAAAAACACCGACGCTTTGCCCGCGGGCGTAAAGCCCGATGTCGTGGAGCGCGTGATTGACATTGCAACCGAGCTTGCGGTGGAAGGCAGGGAAGGCAAGCCTGTCGGCAGTCTTTTTGTCGTTGGCGACGCCGAAAAATTGCGCCCATATTTAAAGCAGCTAGTGCTAAATCCGTTTTTCGGCTACAAGCCCGAAGAGAGGAATGTTTTGAGCCCTTTCATGGACGAGACTGTCAAGGAATTTTCGCTCATAGACGGGGCGTTTGTAATAGACGGCAGCGGCACGTTGGAAGCGGCGGGCGCGTTAATCCACACTCCCGACTTTAATTTGAAACTCCCGGGAGGGCTTGGCGCGCGCCATGCTGCGGCGTATTCGATTTCGCTTGCGGCGGATTGTCTTGCATTTGTTGTGTCTTCGAGTACGGGACAGCTTTCGCTCTTTCGCAAGGGGCAGATGCTTGTTCTTTCGGAGCCGCGCGTGTAAAATAATTTGACAGCATTTGCGCAATAGTTTTTAATCATAGGATAAATTCTTATTTTTCATCATGAAATTTAAATTCTTTCTAACGCTTTTGTTTTTGTTTTCTTTTACGCCTCTGTTCGGGGATGTTTATTGGTATGACAATCTTGGTGAAGTCCTTTCAAACGCAAAAACTGAAAACAAGACAGCTTTGTTTTTCATATCTCCCGATGTAAACAGAAAAGTTAAGATGACGCCGATTTTTAATTCGGAATCATTCAAAAGTTTCGCGGAAAAAAATCTGTTGTGTTGCAAAGCAAATATTGTTTTGGTCGGCGGCAAATATAAATTTTTAAATAAGGAAATTGGTGCTTTTTTATCTAAAATGCTACCTCCAAACGCCAGGGTTTCAGAAAATAACCCAATCGTCATATTGTTTCGCCATCCAAATGAATATCATTATGTTCGAGATTTTACTTCTTTTAAGATAGGAATGTTTGAGTCGACAAATTTTGCTTTGGAAATAAAAAATTTTATTTCAAATCAAGAAAATAATCGCGTGGAATCGGAACATTTTTCTTACGAATTGAAAAGCATGGATTTTGAGGAATTAAAAGAAATGTATTCTTCGGCGGATAAACATGTGATTTTTGTTTGCTCGGCAAATCCCGAAGAGACGGTTGCAAATTCTCCAATATTCCAATCCCGCGATTTTTATGATTTTTCGATGAAAAATCTCATATTGGTTCCGCTTGAAATTAAAGTTCCGCGCTCCTCAAAAACGCTTTATTTTAGCAATGTGAGATTTTTAAAATCGGATTATGCAAAATTTATAAAAAAGAATTTTTCGCATTCGTTTGCAGTTTCATCAAATCCTGAAATTCTACTTTGTTGGCATAAAAATGGGGGCTTGCATAAATTGGAAACTGATTTCAGCATCGGGAATTATAATATGCGTGATTTTATGAGTCGTTTGAAATCTTGCGCATCGGAAAATAAAATATCGGAAAATCCCGTAAAAAAGGGAAGCAAAAATGGAAAAGTAAGGAATACTCTGTTTTAATAAACAGGTGTCGATTAAAATTTTTTTAAATTCTTATTTTTCATCATGAAATTTAAATTCTTTCTAACGCTTTTGTTTTTGTTTTCTTTTACGCCTCTGTTCGGAGATGAGTGAAAAATTTTATATCTGAAAAGAATGTAAAAGCGGAGAAAGATTATTTTACATATTCCGCAACAACTCCTCCATTTAGCGAAGTGAGGGATTTATTTTCGCATACAGACAAGTTTGTTGTCTTTGTTTGTTCTGAAAATCCAAAAGAAACCCTTTCAAAGGGGGTATATGTAGAAGATAAAGTTTATGAGTATTCTAAGGAAAACATTATATTTATACCTTTGGAAATAAAAATTGTGCGGTTTTCAAAAGCAAAGCCTGACGGTTCGAACAAGAAAGTAAGAATTTTAAAAACAGATTATGCAAAATTGATGAATAATCGGATTCCGAAAGATTGCGCATCTGAATTTCTTTTAATATGGAGCTATAAAAAATATGCAAATATGGGATTTATTTATCATGATGCGCGTACATTTTGGAACGATAAGGTTTTTATGGATTTCTTTGAACGTTATAAAAACTCAAAATAAAAAGATACATTCTGAAAACTTTTTAGAAAGTTGAAGTTTGCATTCGTCTTTGCGTAAAAAAATTTTTTTTAAAAAAAGTTAAAAAAACGCTTGACTTTAAAAAGAATATCATAAGGATATAAAACAACAATTTAAAAAACTATTTCTCTCGTGATTGGGAGATGGGGTAAATAAGATAGAAAATAAACTGGCGGTTAGTCTTGGGGTAGGCTAACCGCCTTCTTATTTCAGAAAAGGCAATTCTAATTAAAGCCAGATATAGAGCGTAAGCGCGTTCGTAATAAAAGCCTTTTTATTCTAGCGTTCCATTTCTTTGGGATGAGGTGCTCATAAAGTAAATGGGTTGTTTTGCTTGCCTTTAAATAAAACCAGACAATTCGTCAATCAACGCTTTCATAAAAGAATTTTTGTCATCTGGGCTTTTCTTGTCGGCTTTATCTTTGGGTTATGCTATATTTAGTTGTTTTCTGCAGAAATTATATTCGCTACAATAATTTATAAAAAAATCAATTATTTGTTGACAATGGTGTTTGCAATATTATTTTTAAATTTACTAATTATATATATCTAATTATGAAAAACATACTATATTCATTGCCACTTTTTGCATCTGCAAGTTTATTCGCGGCGATTGACGCGGGTACATATACAGGTGAAATCTTTGACAAACTCGAACTTAACTTGACCGAACAAAATTCGACTTGGATTTTCGACAATGTGACATTTACAAATTCGGCAACTTTCCAACAAAATACTACTGCCGATGTCGATTATAAAGTTCAATTAAAAGAAACATCGGCGACTTTATCTTCATTTCAGTTCAATAAGAATATAGCGACTGCCACTGATATGACATTCGAGCTTTTGGGTTCCGAAGCCAAAAGATCCTCTCTAAGCGGAATGACCGGCTGGAGTGTATATTTAGATACGTCAACTTCTGATACTTTAAGCGCATCTAATATTTTAAAGCTTGGCGGCTATTCTGATTTTACAACTCAGAACCTATGTATAGCAAGCGATTATGGGATATTGGGAACTGCAGGTGTCGATATTTCAGGGGCCGACAACAAGTTCAATGTGACGGGGCAATTCTATATGAACAGAGCCAAAGCCACAGATTCCAACAATCACCTTTATTTCAATATAAAAGGGGAAGACGGCAAAAAATCAACTGCAACTTTTACCAATAATTTTACAGTTGAAGCAGCTGGAAGCGGCATTACAGAAGTCAATATGAATGGAAATGCCACAATGAATGTCGGAACTAAGTTTGAAATTGGTGTAACAGCAAGCAGTGGCACTGTTAACTTCACGATGTCGGGTGAAAATAATACATTAAATTCAACTGCGACGACAAATAATTTTGGGCATAATTTCTTTGTCGGTTCCGGTGCAACAAGTGGTGAAATTTCTTTTACCATTGGCGGTAAAAATAATACTTTGAGCGTGGCATCTAAGAACTGCTGGATAGGTACGGAAAAAACAGACGGCGATGCCAAGATATCTTTTAATGTCATTGGTTCGGGGCATGCAATTAATTTCGCAGGTGCTGTTAATTTTAGGCAACAAGGCTTGGACACGACAACTCTCCTTTTCAAGTCGGACGATGCAGGCATTTCTACCATCAATGTAGGCTCAATAGGTTTGTTTACAGCAGCTCTTGAAATCGACTTTTCGGATTTTGTCGGCGATGGTTCAGGGGTTTACGAAATGGTATTGATTTCAGCAAGTTCGGATTGGGCAAGCAAAGCAAACCGCTTTGTTGGTTCGGGCACGAGTGAAATCGGTAGCGGAACCGGCGATGCAAGTGTACAAATGGGCGATAGCGGTTTGGGTTGGGAAATTAAGTATTTAGATAACGACCTTATCTTCTCATATACTTATGCAGTTCCTGAGCCAAGCGCATATGCGGCGATATTTGGCGCGTTGGCTTTTGCATTTGCGGCGTATCGCCGTCGCAAATAAAAACAAATTTATAAAAAACAAAAAAGACTTTGAAGCCAATCAAAGTCTTTTTTTGTTTTGAACCCATATCAAAAATAAGATTAATTTAGCAATTTGTTTTCATTGTCCATATGAATTTTTTTAAATATATTCTTTTATTGTCGGCTATTTTTGTCGCAAGCTGTGTTGAAGCGCAGAAGCAAGAAGATATGCCGATTGCTTGCAATTATGTCGGCATTTCCGGAGTTTATCCGCATCTTGCGTTTTGGAACAAGGAAGGCGAGTGCGGCACGGGCGCGCTCTCAAATTGGGCGGGAAAATTTTGGGCTTTGACTTATGGACCGCATTGCGATTCTTATTCTTCCGACAAGCTTTACGAAATAAACCCGTCAACCCTTGACATCGCAATTCGCAAGGAAAGCGTGGGCGGCACTCATGCAAACAGGCTCATTCATGAAGAATCAAAACAGCTCTTCATCGGCTGTTATGCCATAGATGAAAACGGGAATGTCAGAGTTATCGGGCGCGAAGACATGCACGGAAGAATAACAGGCACTGCGCGCAGTCTGCAAACTCCCGAAAACAGCGTATATTTTGCCACGATGGAAGAGGGGCTTTATGAAGTCGATGTGAACACTTTGAAGGTTAGGGAAATCATAAGGGACGGCAATTTGAAAGATTATCCGCAGAAATTCGACAAAAACGGAAAGCCTCTTCCCAAAAAATCAAATCTTCACGGCTATCACGGCAAGGGGCTTTATTCGGGGTTTGGAAAATTGTTTTATGCCAACAACGGCATTCGCCATCCCAAAGTTGCGGAAGATCCGACAATAACTTCGGGGGCGCTTGCATTTTGGGAATGCGGAGATTCCGACTGGACGGAAATTCGCAAGTGCCAGTTTACTGAAATAACATCAAAAGACGGAATAGCAGGCTCAAAAAATCCCGAATCAACTCCGATATGGGCGTTGGGCTGGGATGCAAAATCCGTAATTTTAATGTTAAACGACGGCGGAAGCTGGTCGTCGTTTCGCCTTCCGAAATCAAGCCATTCTTATGACGGCTCCCATGGCTGGAATACGGAATGGCCGCGCATTAGAAATATTGGCGGCGACGAATATTTAATGACCATGCATGGCGCGTTTTGGAGATTTCCAAAGTCGTTTTCGAGGAAGGATTTTTCGGGAATCAGGATGAGGTCTTCGTATTTGAAAGTCATTGGGGATTTTTGCAGATGGGGAGATGTCATTGCTCTTGGCTGCGACGATTCCGCTCAAAAAGAGTTTATGAACAGCCGCGATTTAAAGGCAAAGAAGGCTCATCCGCTAAATTCAAACTCGAATATTTGGTTTGTTCCCGACGGCAGGCTCGACAATCTCGGCGCAAAACTTGGCAGAGGCAGCGTGTTTTTGCGTGAAAACGTTGCCTCAGGCACGCTTTCCGACGCAATGCTTACGGCGGGATTTGACAAGCGAATTCTTGTTCTTGACCATAAAACCGACGCTCCCGTTTTAATCGAAATACAGACTTCCGACGGGAAAAGCGGTTTTGTAAAATCGCGCGAAATTACGCTCGATAAAAATTCGTCAAAATTTATTGAGCTTGAAGACGCGGAATGGACCCGTATTGTTCCGCGAACAGACGCAGTTTCGCTTTCCGCGCATTTTACGCTTTTTGATTTTGAAAAGCGCATACCCTCCGATATTTTTGACGGGATTGCAAAGCGCGGAAGCAAAAATGCGAACGCCGCCTTGCTTCGCTCAATGGGTATAAAAAGCAAGAAGCTTGGCGCATTGGCGCGCGGTAAAGACGGCGGAAACATTTATTCCCTTAATGAAAGCTTAAGGCTTGTAAAAGATTCTTCCGTTAAAGAATCGGTTTTGGCTGAAACGGAAGAAGCTCCAAAAGGAATTTCATATGTCGGCGACACCGTTTTGATAGAGGAAAGAGGGGTCCGCTATCTGTTGCCCTGCAACAAATCTTTTGACGGGACATCAGAATTTGGAATTTTGCGCGTTGCAAGAGAAGTCGTAACCGAGCGCGACTTGTTAAACTGCGGAGGCACTTTCTATGAACTGCCTGCCGTAAACGCGCAGGGCATGGCGAAAGTCCGCCCGATAGCTTCTCATGACTTTGATATTTTTGATTTTTGCTCTTTCGGAGGGCTGATGTTCATGAGCGGAATTGAAAATGGAGCAGAAAAATTGTTAAACAGGCACATAATAACTTCCGATGACGGCAAGCTGTCTCTTTGGGCAGGAGTGATAGACGACTTGTGGAAACTTGGCAAGCCTGTCGGCAAAGGAAGCCCGTGGATTTGCAAAAAAGTTTCGGCAGGCGAAACTTCGGACATGCTTCTTTTGACGGGGTATGACAAAAAGTCTGTTTATGCAGTTTCTTCTTCCGATACTGATTTGGATATTGAAGTTGATATTGACGGCACGGGACTCTGGGTAAAGTACGAAACAATAAAGCTTAAAGCCGGCGTTCCGTTTGAAAAGACGTTTTCGGATGATTTTTGCGGATATTGGGTGCGCGTAAAAACTTCAAATTCTTCCGAAAAAATTTCAGTGTCGTTCATATACGAGTAGCCATACGCAATAAGAAACGGAAATGTAAAAAAACATAAATTCCAAAGAAAGAAAATCACGGGAATTTTTTACGGGAATTTAATTTGTGCAGAAATTTGAATTATTCCGCGAAATTTCCCGCAATAAGAATATGCAAAATGTTTCGTTTCGGGGATTTTTGCAATAATAAAGCTTGCATTTCTTTGCCGAGTCATATTTTCTGAAATGCTTTAATTTTGCTTGAGTGGTGGAATTGGCAGACACGCGGGACTTAGGATCCCGTGCCGCAAGGCGTAAGGGTTCGACCCCCTTCTCAAGCACTGTTTTTGAAGCCTCTAAATTAAAGCGTTTAGGGGCTTTTTTGTTGATGGATAAAGGGATTGCGCGGTATTTGGCTACCTGTTTGCCGTCCGTTTGCAATCCGCGAAAGAGTCTTATTTCGGCTTGGAAAGTCTCCAAAATTCCCGTCGTATTCAGCAAAACTGCCATGTACCGATTTGTTTGGCGTGTTTTTAAGGTTTTATGCCTGGCAAGTTGTTGTCAGGGTTAAGATTTATAAATCCTTGATTGAGCGGTTTGCGAAGTTTATGGCGGAGTTGCCGTATTTGTCTTTAATTTTTAAAATCGCCTTGCCGAGCGCGTCTTCTGCCTTTGTCGAATGCGGCTTTGTTTCAAAAAGTTCGGCTTGGGCGGGGGTATCGGCAGGCGTGAGTTGGGATAGGCTGATGCCGAGCATTCGCACGGGGCTGTTATCCCAATTTGCTTTAAACAGTTCGATTGAATTATTTATTAGGTCTTTATAACTGCTGATTGGCTTATCCAATTTCTTTTGGCGCACAAGCGAGCTCAAATTTGCGTCTTTAATAACTATTGAAAGCACGCAACCTTTCAAATTCGCTTCTATCAACCTTTTTGAAACTTTTTCGGCAACCACTCCAAATCCTGCCGCTATATCTTCATCTCCGAGCAAGTCGCGCGCGAATGTGTGGGAGTTGCCGATAGATTTTGCTTCTTCCGTCTCTCCGTAGCAGGCGACAGGCGAATTGTCTTCGCCTCTGGCATAGGCAAGCAGTTCCGCCCCGAATTTCCCGAAGCGGCGCAAAAGCATGGCTTCGTTTGAAGAGGCAAGGTCGCCAATCGTGTAGATTCCGAGCTTATGCAGAGTGTCGGCAGTTTTCTTGCCGACGTAGAGCAAATCTTTTACGGGCAGTTTGTGGACGATTTTTTCAATGTCGGCTCTGCCGAAAACGGTGGTGGCATCGGGCTTTTTGTAGTCGCTTCCGAGTTTTGCGAACACTTTGTTAAATGATACTCCCACTGAAATTGTAAGCCCCAACTCTCTTTTTACGGTTTCGCGGATTTTATCGGCAATTTCTTTGCCGGAGCCGAAAAGCTTTCGGCTCGCGCTGACATCGAGCCAGGATTCGTCAATCCCAAAAGGTTCGACTTGCGAGGTAAAGCGCGAATAAATTTCATTTACTTTAATTGAATATTCTTCGTAGAGTTCGTGGTGCGACGGCAGGACGACAAGTTTGGGGCATTTGCGTTTTGCAATCCACAATGCCTCTCCAGTGGCAACTCCGAACTTCTTGGCTTCCTCGTTTTTTGCGAGAATTATGCCCTTGCGCTTGCTTGGGTCTCCGCCGACAGCCACAGGCAACCCCGCAAGCTCGGGGTGCGAAAGCATTTCGACCGAAGCATAAAATCCGTTCAAATCGCAATGCAGAATTGTTCTGTCGTTTATCATTTTTAAATCTTTGCATGTAATTTTGGTTAAATATTAAAATATGCAAGCTTTCAAAAAGAATATTTCATATAAAAATTGCTTGATAAATGGTTTGGGCGATGTCATAACCAAATGTTTATAAATCTAAAATCCAATTTCTATTATGGGCGAAAACAAAAACAGAGGTCCTCATCAGGCAAAAAATAAACCCTTAAACTATGGCTCTTCGGACGCCATATTCGGCGAAAGCATAAGCGTTCAAGACCCCAATGCGTCGTCGGACGAGCGCAAGACGGTGATTCTTGACGAAGACTTGGAGGGCTTGGAATTTGAGGACAGGGTTTGGCTCTATTGGAAGCGCAACAAGACTTTTATCGTTTCTTTGATTGTGCTGGCGTTCGCAGTGATAATCGGCAAGCATGCCTGGATTTCTTACACGGAAGCCCGCGACAATTCCATCGCGTCCGAATTTGCCGATGCCGACACTTTTGAAAAGCGCGCCGAATTTGCGAAGTCGAATTCCGGCATTCCTGCGGCGGGTCTTGCCTTGCTCGAAAATGCGGATTCATTGTTTGATGCGAACAAATTTGCCGAAGCTGCCGAAGTTTATAAATCCGCCTCTCAAAATTTAGGCGGAGTTCCTGTGTACGGCAGGGCTTTGCTGGGCGAAGCTGTAAGCGTCTTGAAGTCCGGCAAGGTCGAAGAAGCCAAAAAGCTATTGGCGTCTGTCGCCGAAAATGCGGAAGCACTGTCTTATTCGGCGGAAGCCGCATACCACTTGGGCATATTGCAGTTTGCGGACGGCAAAACGGACGAAGCAAAAAAATCTTTTGAGTCTGTTTTGCAAAATCCGAATGCGGGGCAGTGGTCGGCGTTGGCGTCTGCGCAGTTGAACCGAATTTCAAAGTAGTTTTTTTATCGTTTGGCTGCGTTCGTTGCTTTGCGGCGGCGTTTTGTCGGTAGAAAACTAAACCGTTTAAAATTTTTGCAAAATATGCAATATGTTGGGCTAAATTCGATAAAAATGCGTTTTTTTTAATAAAATTCTTAAAAAAATAAAAAAAAAGTTGACGCGCGTTTTAATATAGTCCAATTTTTTACCCTTTATATTGAATAACGTCTCTTTGTAAAAAGCGGCGTTTGGGGTGCAAGCCTCTCTGCCCTGGTAGCTCAGTCGGTAGAGCACGTCCTTGGTAAGGACGGGGTCGGCGGTTCAAGTCCGCTCTGGGGCTCCATTTCCAAAATATAAACAAATCAACAAAAGAAAAGATCATGTCAAAAGAATCATTCGTAAGAACGAAGCCACACGTCAATGTCGGCACAATCGGCCACATCGACCATGGTAAAACAACACTCACAACAGCTATCCTCTCCGTTCAGTCGAAGAAGGGTTTGGCTCAAATCAAGTCTTATCAGGACATCGCAAAGGGCGGTACTGTTCGTGACGCAACAAAAACCGTTACAATCGCGGTAGCTCACGTTGAATACGAAACAGAAAAACGCCACTACGCGCACGTTGACTGCCCGGGCCACGCTGACTTCGTTAAGAACATGATTACAGGCGCAGCCCAGATGGACGGCGCAATCCTTGTTGTTTCCGCAGCTGACGGCCCCATGCCCCAGACTCGCGAACACATCCTTTTGGCTCGTCAGGTCGGCGTTCCCAAAATCGTTGTATTCTTGAACAAGTGCGACTTGCTCGACGACCCCGAACTCTTGGAACTCGTTGAAATGGAAGTTCGCGACCTCCTCAACAAGTACCAGTACGACGGCGACAATGCGGTAATCGTTCGCGGTTCTGCAACACAGGCTCTCGAAGGTGTTGAATTCGGCGTAAAGAGCATTGACCAGTTGATGGACGCAATCGACTCTGAAATTCCCGAACCTGAACGCCCGATTGACAAGCCTTTCATGATGAGCGTTGAAGACGTGTTCTCCATCACAGGTCGTGGCACGGTTGCGACAGGCCGTATCGAACGCGGTATCGTAAAGGTTGGCGACGAAGTTGAAATCGTCGGTTTGGGCGAAACAATGAAGACCACAATTACAGGTGTTGAAATGTTCCGCAAGCTCCTCGACCAGGGTCAGGCAGGCGACAATGTTGGTTTGTTGCTCCGCGGCATTGAAAAAGACCAGGTACAGCGCGGTCACGTTATCGCAAAGCCGGGCACAATTCACCCGCACACAAAAGCAAAGGCTGAAATTTACGTCCTCACCAAGGATGAAGGCGGTCGTCACACTCCGTTCTTCACAAACTACCGTCCGCAGTTCTACTTCGGCACGGCTGACGTTACCGGCACTTGCACGCTTCCCGCAGGCGTTGAAATGGTTATGCCGGGCGACAATGTTTCCATCGAAATCGAACTCCAGAAGCCGATTGCAATGGAAGCAGGTCAGCGTTTTGCTATCCGCGAAGGCGGTCGCACAATCGGTGCAGGTCGCATCAGCGAAGTTATCGCATAAGTGCGTTTCTGAATTTTATGCCAAAGCCGCTTGATGCGGCTGAGGCGTGAAATTTTTTGTTCTTTTAATTTTTTTTGGTATAGGGACGTAGTTCAATTGGTAGAGCAGCGGTCTCCAAAACCGCGTGTTGGGGGTTCGAGTCCCTCCGTCCCTGCCAATTTCAAAAAAACAGTCAGCATAAAATTTTATGGCAAATCCATTTTCAAGAGTAAGACAATTTTATAAGGAGACAGTGGCGGAGTTGAAAAAGGCCAACTGGCCGAACGCTTCGGAAATCAGGTCTTCAATGCTCGTCGTGTTTGTCGCGATTCTGCTTTTGGGCGCGTTTATCGCCCTTGCTGACTTTTCCGTTTACAATGTAGTTGACATGTGTACCGCATTGGTTAACGGCAAGTAATTTGAAGGGATTTCAAAATGTTTGACGACGGGAAAAAATGGTACACGGTGCAAGTCCGCTCCAATATGGAAAACAAGGCGGTTGAGTCTTTGAAAATGCTCATAGACCTTGAAGACATGGGCGGTCTTCTTTCAAAAGACGATATTTTAATGCCGACAGAAACCGTATCTGAAATAAAGAACGGCAAGAAAACACAGCGCGAACGCAAACTCTATCCCGGCTATATTTTCGTCAAAATGAAGCTTTACGACGATGACGACGAATTGTTGGAGCAGGGCTATTATTTCGTAAAGCGCGCAAACGGCGTTATTGATTTTATGGGCGGGGAAAGCGCGCGCGGTCCGAGACCCATTCCTCTGCGCAAAAGGGAAGTTGACGAAATTTTTGCGCAAATTGAAAAAGCAAAGGGCGCAGTTCGCCCGAAAGTCGATTTCAATATTGGCGAACACATTAAAATTACCGACGGTCCGTTCTTGAATTTGACAGGCGTTGTCGAAGAAGTTGACGCCGAAAAGGGCAAGTTGAAGGCGAGCGTTTCGATATTCGGGCGTTTCACTCCCGTGGAACTCGAATTCAACCAGGCGGCAAAGTTGGAAGAATAGAATTTATTACGCACATCGATTGCCTCAAAATCGTGTAAATAATTAAACAGGAAAAAATAAAATGGCTAAGAAAATAGTAAAGCAGATTAAGTTGCAGCTTCCGGCCGGTGCTGCAAATCCTGCTCCTCCGGTAGGCCCTGCGTTGGGCGCGGCAGGTGTTAACATCATGGGCTTTTGCAAAGAGTTTAACGCTCGCACAAAAGACCAAAACGGCATGATTTTGCCGGTTGTTATCACCGTTTATCAGGATAAGTCTTTCACTTTCATTTTGAAGTCGCCCCCTGCTTCCGTTCTCTTGAAGAAAGCGGCAGGCATCCAGACGGCGAGCGCAAAGCCGAATGTTGATAAGGTCGGCAAGGTGACAAAAGCCCAAATTGCGGAAATCGTAAAGATTAAGCAAAAGGACGTCAACGCGGTTGACCCTGCGGCTGCTGCCCGCATCATTGCAGGCACTGCTCGTTCGATGGGCATCGAAGTTGTTGACTAATTTCGAGTCGGGCGTTTGGATTGAAATCAATTTAAACGCCTTTTGCAATAAATTTGAAAGCCCCGAAGGGGGACTGCCTTGAAGGAGGACTTCGGGGCGTAAAACAAAAACCGCACTGCAAAAAAGCAGGAGACAAAAAGTCATGGTTAAAAGAAGTAAAAGATATGCAAGCGCGGCGAAGAGCGGCGGGGCGGAAGCCAAGTCGTTGGAAGACGCAGTAAAGGCGCTTGAAGGTATGCAAAAGGCGAAGTTCGACGAAACAGTCGAATTGTCGTTTAAACTCGTCGTTGACCCGAAACAGAGCAATCAGATGGTTCGCGGCACTGTTCGTTTGCCCAACGGCAGCGGTAAAAAAGTGCGCGTTTTGGTATTTACTGAAAATGCCGACGCAGCTTTGGCGGCAGGCGCGGACTTTGCAGGTCTTGACGACATGCTGAAGAAAATCGAAGGCGGCTGGATTGATTTCGACGTTGCAATCGCAACAACATCCGCAATGAAAGAAGTCCGCAGGGCGGCGCGCGTTTTGGGCCCCAGAGGCTTGATGCCCAATCCCAAGAGCGGCACGGTGACCGACGACGTTGCAAGTGCAATTCAAGAAGTAAAGGCTGGTCGCGTTGAATACAAGATGGATAAAACAGCAAATCTTTCCATCGTAATCGGCAAGCGCAGCTTTTCTGCAGAAAAGCTTTTGGAAAACGCAAAGGCTGCGCTCCAGAGCTTGATGGCGGCAAAGCCCGAAGCAATTAAAGGTAAATTCGTAAAGTCCGTAACTTTGAGCTCGACAATGAGCCCTGCAGTAAAAGTTGCGCTTTCAGAAGTTGGCGAATAAGGAGAGATAAAAATCATGAGACCGGAAAAACAGTATCTCGTTGACGAAGCAATCGCGCGTTTGTCTGCTTCTGACTTCGTATTCTTGATGAATTTTACGGGCGTTTCCGTATCCGACGCCGCTGAACTCAGAGCATCTTTGAGGGCTTGCGGAGCCGAATACCACGTCGTGAAGAATTCCATTTTAAACATTGCGGCAAAGGAACGCGAATTGCCCGACCTTTCCGAAGTGTTGGAAGGTCCGACTGCAATCATAAGCGGCGGCGACGCCGTTACGGAAGTGGCAAAGGCCATTGTGGATTTCTTGAAAACCCGCGATCGTTCAGACGTGAAAATCGCAGTGATGGACAAGAAATTGTTAAGCAAGGACGAAATCGAAGCACTCAGCAAGCTCCCGAATTTGGCGGGTATGCGCGCCCAGATGCTCAGCTTGTTCCTCATTGCTTCCGCTCAGGGCATTTTGAATGTCTTGAAGGCAAAGAGCGAAAAGGAAGAGGCTTAAAAAATAATTTTGCCCTGCTGTTCGTTCCATGCGTTCGGCGGGGCGCAAAACATCAACAAGGAACAAGGTTAGGAGGGCAAAACCTCTTAAATGTCGGGAAATCCGACGCTAACCGTTCAAGGAGAAAAATATCATGGCAGTATCAAAAGAAGAAGTTATCGAATTCCTCAGCGGCTTGACCGTTTTGGAAGCGGCGGCTCTCGTAAAAGAGCTTGAAGAAAAATGGGGCGTTACGGCATCCGCTCCTGTTGCGGCTGTTGCTGTTGCAGGTCCTGCTGCTGCGGCTGAAGAACAAACATCGTTTGATGTTGTTTTGGAAAACGCAGGCGCAAACAAGATCAACGTCATTAAGGCTGTCCGCGAAATCACGGGCTTGGGCTTGAAAGAAGCAAAAGAAGCCGTAGAAGGCACGCCGAAGACAATCAAGGAAGGCGTTTCCAAGGAAGAAGCAGCCGAAATTGAAAAGAAGTTGAAGGACGCCGGCGCTACTGTTAAGATTAAGTAAGCCTTTGGCCAACAATCTTCAATTTATTTGCACGGAAAGCAAAGTCTCTGAAAGCATGGGGGCTTTGCTGTCCGTTTTTTCCGTTTATTAAAATAGGGTCGGCGGTTGCAAGTTTGGGCTGTCGCTCCCTTTAAAAAAACAAACTAAATAAAAATATGTCTGAGCGAAAGAACTTTGGAAAATTGAGGGAAATCATACCCCTTCCCAACCTTATTGAAAATCAGGTAAAGTCGTATGCCGATTTTCTGCAAAAAGACGTGCCGCCCTCAAAGAGGCAAATGGTGGGTCTTCATGCTGTATTCAGCGAAGTTTTTCCGATAGAAAGCTACGACGGCAAGACAAAACTCGAATATGTCGAGTATAGAATTTCAGGTCCGGACAAAACCGAAGTGGAAACCATCAAGGAAAGCTCCACTTATGCCGTAAAACTTTATGTAAAATTGCGCCTCACCGAAGGCGACAATGCTCCGAGCGACGCCGAAATTTATATGGGCGAGCTAAACATGATGACAACCCGCGGCAGCTTTATCGTAAACGGCGCGGAGCGTGTCATCGTAAGCCAGTTGCATCGCAGCCCCGGCATTTGCTTTGAAGAAACAATGCACACTTCGGGCAAGACTCTTTATTCTTTCCGTTTGATTCCCGACAGAGGCACATGGATTGAAGTGCAGTTCGACCAAAACGACTTGTTATACGTTTATATCGACCGCCGCCGCCGCCGCCGCAAGTTCCTTATCACAACTTTGTTGCGTGCATTGGGGCATTCGAGCGACCAGGAGCTTATGAAGCTCTTCTACGAGGTTGAAGATATGAGCGTAAAGCGTGCTTTGAGCCTTGAAACCATTTCAAATTACGTTCTCGCAGAACCCGTAACCGACCCCGAAAAGGGCAAGGTTTTGTTGAAGCAGTACGAAACTCTGACAAAGACGGCGGTACAGGAATTCAAGAACGCGAAAATCGAAGAATTTAAGGTAATCGACACCACTGTTGACGAAGGCGCAATCGTCCGCGCAATGAAAAAAGACCCTGCCCGCAACAAGGACGACGCCCTGAAGATTATTTACAAGCAGTTGCGTCCGGGCGAACCCGTGAACTTGCAGAGCGCAATTTCGCTCTTGCGCCGCACCATGCAAGATCCGAAACGCTACGACTTGGGCAAGGTCGGTCGCTTTAAGATTAACCAAAAACTCGGCTTGAAAACTCCGATTGACCACCGCGTTGTGACTTCGGAAGACATTGTTGAAGGCACGAAATACCTCTGCCGCTTGAAGAGGGGCGAAGGCGTTATCGACGATATCGACAATTTGTCGAGCCGCCGCGTGAGAACCGTCGGCGAGCTTTTGGCAAACCAGTGCCGCATTGGCTTGGCGCGCATGGAAAAAATCATCCGCGAAAGAATGAATCTTGCGGAACAGCAGTCGGGCGAATCCACGACAAACCTTTCAAAGCTTGTAAATGCAAAGGCGATGACAACCGTCATCCGCGACTTCTTTGCGCGCAACCAGCTTTCGCAGTTCATGGACCAAATCAATCCGCTTTCCGAGCTTACGCACAAGCGTCGTTTGTCCGCATTGGGGCAGGGCGGTTTGAGCCGCGAAAGGGCGGGCTTTGAAGTCCGAGACGTCCATCCTTCGCACTACGGCAGAATTTGCCCGATTGAAACGCCTGAAGGCCCGAACATCGGTCTTATCAATTCTCTTTCCTCTTACGCCAGAATCAATGAATTCGGCTTTATCGAAACTCCGTATAGAAAAGTTGTTGACGGCAAGGTTACCGACAAAATCGAATACCTTTCCGCCGATGCCGAAGAAGGCAAAATTGTTGCCCAGGCAAACAGCGAAATCAAGGACGGCAAGCTTGTCGGCAGAGTTTCCGTTCGTCAAGACGACGAAGTTTTTGAAGCGGATCCCGCGCAAGTCGAATATATGGACGTAAGCCCCAAACAGCTCGTTTCTGTTGCGGCGGGTCTCATTCCGTTCTTGGAACACGACGACGCCAACCGCGCGTTGATGGGTTCGAACATGCAACGCCAAGGTGTTCCGCTTTTGACAACCCAGGCTCCTCTCGTAGGAACCGGCATTGAAGGCAGGGTTGCCCGCGACTCCAAGACAGTTTTGGTCGCCGACGCCGCCGGCGTTGTTGCAAGCGTTGACGCAATGCACATCGTCATCACTTCCGATGGCAAATTGCCGAAGAAGGTCGAAGGCAAGTACAAGAACGACCCCGAAAAGGGAGTTTACGTTTACGAATTGCGCAAGTTTATGCGCTCCAACGCCGCGACATGCTTTAATCAAAAGCCCGTTGTTAAGAAGGGGCAGAAAATCAAGGCGGGAGACATTTTGGCTGACGGCGCGGCTACCGAAGACGGCGAACTCGCTCTCGGCAAAAACGTGCTTGTAGCATTCATGCCTTGGAACGGATACAACTTTGAAGACGCTATTTTGCTTTCCGAAAAGCTTATTAAAAACGACGTCTTTACTTCTATACACGTTGAAGAATTTGAAGTAACCGCCCGCGACACGAAGCTCGGCCCCGAAGAAATCACGGTAGATATTCCCAATGTGGGCGAAGAAGCCTTGAAGAACCTCGACCGCAACGGTGTAATCCGCGTTGGCGCGGAAGTAAAGCCGGGCGATATCCTGGTCGGCAAAATCACTCCCAAGAGCGAAACCGAATTGGCTCCCGAAGAAAAGCTTTTGCGCGCCATTTTCGGCGAAAAGGCGGCGGACGTCAAGGATACCTCTTTGGTTGTTCCCTCCGGCACGCAGGGCATCGTTATGGACGTCAAGGTCTCGACAAAAATCGACGGCGAAGACGAAAAGATGAGCGAAAGCGACCAAAACCGCCAAATTCGCAAAATCAAGGAAGAATATCGCGAACAGACCGACAAATTGAAGGACGAGCTTACCGAAGCCCTTTCAAATGTCCTCTTGGGCGAAAAAATTCCGTTGGACGTGCGCAATTCGGCGACGGGTGAAGTCATCATTCCCGCAAACCGCAAAATCACAAAGACGCTTTTGCGCCGTCTGTCCGCAATTTCAAAGAATATCGACATCGATCCGTCTCCCGTGCGCATAAAGATTATGGAAATAATCGAGGCGCACCAGCGCAAGTTCGATGAAGTCGAGAAGGAATGCAAGCGTCAGGAAGACGCAGTGCGCAGCGGCTCGACTTCCGAGCAGAACGTTATTAAAAACGTAAAAGTTTACATCGCCGCCAAGCGCAAAATCCAAGTCGGCGACAAAATGGCGGGTCGCCACGGTAACAAGGGTGTTGTTTCCCGCATCGTTCCCGAAGAGGACATGCCTTATTTGGAAGACGGAACTCCCGTTGAAATCTGCCTAAACCCGCTCGGCGTTCCTTCCCGAATGAACGTTGGTCAGGTTTTGGAAACCCACTTGGGTTGGGCTTGCAAAAAGCTTGGCTTTAAAATCGCAACACCGATTTTCGACGGCATCAGCGAAGAGCGCATTCGCGGCTATTTGAAGGACGCGAACCTGCCCGAAAGCGGCAAATGCCGACTCTTGGATGGCTTGACGGGCGAATTCTTTGACCAAGACATTGTTGTTGGCTACATTTACATGATGAAGTTAAACCACTTGGTCGCCGACAAAATCCACGCCCGCGCGGTTGGTCCGTACTCTCTAATCACCCAGCAGCCTCTGGGCGGCAAGGCGCAGTATGGCGGTCAGCGTTTCGGCGAAATGGAAGTTTGGGCTCTCGAAGCTTACGGCGCGGCTTACACATTGCAGGAACTCCTGACGGTAAAGAGCGACGACGTGCAGGGCAGAACCAAGATTTACGAAAACCTCGTGAAGGGCGACAACTCTTTGCAGGCGGGCACTCCGCAGTCTTTCAACGTTTTGATGAAAGAAATGCAGGGCTTGTGCCTCGACATCAAACCGCGCTCGCGCGACGACGAAGAATAATTGAAGGAGCTGATTTTTATGGAAGAAAATTTGCAGGAAAACACACAGCCGGTTGAAAATTCCACGGCTCAAATGCGCGAAGTAATGGGCATGACCAAAGACGCGGGTTTCGATTGCGTGTCAATCGGTCTTGCCTCTCCCGACACAATCAGATCGTGGTCGAGGGGCGAAGTTAAAAATCCCGAAACAATCAATTACAGAACTTTCAAGCCCGAACCGGGCGGCTTGTTCTGCCAGAGAATTTTCGGACCTATCCGCGACTACGAGTGCGCTTGCGGCAAATACAAGCGCATCCGCTACAAGGATCAAGTCTGCGAAAGGTGCGGTGTCGAAGTCACAACAAGCCGCGTGCGCCGCGAAAGAATGGGGCATATCGAGCTTGCCGTTCCCGTAGCGCACATTTGGTTTTTGAAGAGCATGCCAAGCCGCCTCGGTTTGGTTTTGGACATGACCGCAAAGGCTCTCGAAAGCGTCATTTACTACGAAAAGTACGTTGTCATCGATCCGAAGAACACTTCGCTTGAATACATGCAGTTCTTGTCGGACGAAGAGTACCAGAAGGAAATCGACGCAGGCTCTGAATTTGAAGCCAAGATGGGCGCGGAAGCAATCCGCGATTTGCTCAAAAACATGAATCTCGAAAAGCTCGCAGTCGAGCTTGAAGAGCAGATGAAGGCGACGCGCTCAAAGCAGATTAAAAAGAAGCTTGCAAAGCGTTTGAAGCTCATTCAGGGCTTTATCGAAAGCGGCTCGCGCCCTGAATGGATGATTCTTGAAGCATTGCCGGTCATTCCGCCGGACTTGCGCCCGCTTGTTCCCCTCGAAGGCGGCAGGTTTGCGACTTCCGACTTGAACGACCTTTACCGCCGCGTAATCAACCGCAACAACCGCTTGAAGAGTCTCATGCACATGAAGACTCCCGATGTCATCATCCACAACGAAAAGCGCATGTTGCAGGAATCCGTTGACGCATTGTTCGACAACGGCAGGCATGGACGCCCCGTAACCGGCGCAGGCAACCGCGCCTTGAAGAGCCTTTCCGACATGTTGAAAGGCAAGCAGGGCAGATTCCGCCAAAACTTGCTCGGCAAGCGCGTTGACTATTCGGGACGTTCCGTAATCGTCATCGGTCCGCATCTCAAATTGCACCAGTGCGGCTTGCCGAAGAAGATGGCTCTTGTTTTGTTTGAGCCGTTCATCATCCGCCGCTTGAAGGAATTGGGCTTTGTCCATACTGTCCGTTCGGCAAGGAAGATGATTGAAAAGCGTTCTCCCGAAGTTTGGGATATTTTGGAAGAAGTGACGGAAGGGCACCCCGTGTTCTTGAACCGTGCGCCGACTCTCCACAGGCTTTCCATTCAGGCGTTTGAACCCGTGCTTATCGAAGGGGACGCAATTCGCTTGCATCCGCTGGTTTGTGCCGCGTTCAATGCGGACTTCGACGGCGACCAGATGGCAGTCCACGTTCCGCTTTCATTGGAAGCGATAATGGAAGCAAAGCTTTTGATGCTTGCATCCAACAACATTTTCTCCCCGTCTTCGGGCAAGCCTATTTTGACTCCGTCCCAGGACATTGTTTTGGGTGTTTACTTCTTGACTTACGAGCCAAGCACAAAGCCCGAACAGGTATTGGTAAAGCGCGGCGGCAAGGACGTGCGCGTTCGCGAAGTTCCCTTGATGAGTTCTGTAAAGGAAGTTGAATACGCAAAGGCGGAAGGCTTGTTGCATTGGCACGATTGGATTGACTTCGTAAATCCCGATTTCGGCAGGAAGACCATTTTCGGCAACTCCGAAAAGAAAATCATCCGCACAACCGTCGGCCGCGTCATATTCAACACGATTTGGCCGAAGGAAATGGGCTTTGTCAACTTCCAGGTTGCAAAGGGAAAGCTTGGCGACCTCATTTTGAACACGTTTAAGATTTGCGGCAAGGGTGATTCGGCTCCCGTTTTGGACAGCTTGAAGGCTCTCGGTTTCAGAACCGCGACTTTGGCGGGTATTTCAATCGGTATTGGCGATATGGACATTCCGAGCGAAAAGGCGGGCATCGTAAAAGAAGCGCGCGCACGCGTAAAGGAAGTCGAAAAGGAATACTTGAAGGGCACGATCACAAAGGACGAACGCTCAAACAAGGTCATAGACATTTGGAACGTCGTAACAGACGCAATCGCAAAGAAGGCGTTTAAGAATTTGTCAACCCCCAAGCCGAGAAGCGCGGACGGTCGCCAGTACATCAACCCTGTTTACGTTTTGATGGATTCGGGCGCGCGTGGTAATAAGGCTCAGGTTCGCCAGCTTTGCGGTGCTCGCGGTTTGATGGCAAAGCCCAACGGCGAAATTATCGAACGCCCGATTTTATCTTCTTTCCGCGAAGGTTTGAGCGTTTTGGAATACTTCATTTCCACGCACGGCGCGCGCAAAGGCTTGGCTGACACGGCTCTTAAAACGGCTGACGCAGGCTACATGACAAGAAAGCTCTGCGACGTTGCAATGGACGTAATCATTACAGAAGAAGATGACAACAAAACCATCGACGACAAGGGCAACCGCGACGGCATTTGGAAGGAATCCATCTATGACGGCGACGATGAAATGGTGCCTTTGTTCGACCGAATTGTAGGTCGCTGCTCTTCAATGGAAGTCCGCAACCCGCAAAATCCGAGCGAAATTTTGGTTCGCGCGGGTGAAATGATTACTGAGGACATCGCAAAGAAGATTGTTGATAGCGGCGTTGAAAGGGTAAAGGTTATGAGCCCGCTCACACACTTGCGCCGCAACGCGATTTGCGCAAAGGCTTACGGCATCGACCCGTCGACTCAGAAGCTTGTTGAAAGAGGCACGGCAGTCGGCATCATCGCGGCTCAGTCCATCGGCGAACCGGGTACTCAGCTTACCATGCGTACGTTCCACGTCGGCGGTATTGCCCAGTCAACAAAAGCTCCTGAAATCAGAGTTCACGGCGACGGCTTTGTAAAATTTGACAATTTGCGCCCCGTTGAAATTTCAGAAGGCGTGAATGTCGTTCTCAGCAAAACAGGCAAAATCCAAATTGTTGACGCGGAAGGCAAAGAGCTTGAAGAATACAAGATGGTTGCAGGTTCTGTCGTCTTCTTCAAGGACGGCGCGGCAATCAAGAAGGGCGATTTGCTCTGCCAGTGGGACCCGCACAATATTCCGATTCTTTCCGAAGTCGGCGGTTTCGTCAAGTTTGTCGATATGATTGCGGGCGTAACGGTAAAGAGCGATATCGACCCCTCCACAGGGCGTCACTCCACAACCGTTATCGACCACAAGGAAGACTTGAACCCGACAATCGAAGTTTACGCGAACAAGGACGACAAGACTCCGATAAAGACTTACGCAATCCCGACGGGCGCGCAGGTTTCGGTTGTTGACGGAAGCCCGATTAAGCAGGGTGCATTCCTTGCAAAAACTCCGCGTTCCGCCGCAAAAACACACGATATTACAGGCGGTTTGCCGCGCGTTGCGGAACTCTTTGAAGCCCGCAAGCCCCGCGAATCGGCTGAAATGTCGAAGATTGACGGTATCGTCAAGATGGGTCCGACGCGCCGCGGCAAGAAGCTCGTGAAGGTCGTCCCGAAAGAAGTTTGGGAAAAGGACAAGAATTCGGACGAAGGCGCGGAAGAGCATCTCATTCCGCACGGAAAGCATATTTCCGTCCACCCCGAAGACGAAGTCCGCAAGGGTCAGCCTATTACCGAAGGCAGCACAGACCCGAACGAATTGCTCGAAATCATGGGCAAGGACGCTGTTCAGGAATATCTCATTTCCGAAATTCAGAAGGTTTACCGCTCGCAGGGTGTCACAATTAACGACAAGCATATCGAAGTCATCGTTTCGAGAATGCTCCGCAAGGTGCGCGTGACCAACCCCGGCGACTCCGACTATTTCTGGGGTCAGCAGGTTGACAAGTTCGACTTCATGGAAGAAAACCGCAGAATCGAAGAAGCGGGCGGCATGCCTGCCGAAGGCGAGCCGATTTTGCTCGGCATCACAAAGGCGAGCTTGGAAACGGAATCCTTCATTTCGGCGGCATCCTTCCAGGAAACGACGAGAGTTCTCACCGAAGCCGCAACTTTGGGCAAGGTTGACAACCTCGAAGGCTTCAAGGAAAATGTCATCATGGGCAACCTCATTCCCGCAGGTACGGGGCTTATGCCTTACCGAAAATTGAAGGTAAGGTCGGACGCTCCTGAAAGCGATATCGACTATGTTGTTTCCGAAGAAAGCGTGGAAGGAGCGCAATCCGAGGAATAGCAAAAATTTAAAGGTTTTGGCTTTCGGAATTTATGAAAATTTTTCCGAAAGCCGAAAATTTTATCAAAAACACAAAAAAAACTTGCCAAAGGGGCGGCAAACGATAATTTCCCCTACTTTTACATTAAAGACTAAAAATATGCCTACAATTAATCAATTAGTCCACAGACCTCGAGTTAAGGTCTATACAAAGACAAAGGCGCCGGCTTTGAAAGCGAATCCTTTCAGGCGCGGCGTTTGCGTGCAGGTTATGACCCGTACGCCTAAAAAGCCTAATTCGGCAATCAGAAAGGTAGCAAAAGTACGTTTGACAAGCGGTTACGAAGTTATCGCATACATTCCTGACGAAGGTCACTCCTTGCAGGAACACAGTGTTGTGATGGTTCGCGGCGGCCGTGTTAAGGACTTGCCGGGCGTTCGCTACCACATTGTCAGAGGCGCGCTTGACTGCGTTGGTGTCGAAAAGCGTCGCCGCAGCCGTTCAAAGTACGGCGTAAAGCGTCCGAAGGCTGCAAAGAAATAACATTTTACAGGAGAAAAAGTAAATGTCACGCAGACACAGAGCAGTAAAAAGAGAACGCACTCCCGATACGCGCTACAAGAGCGCGCTCGTAAGCCACCTTATCAACATGGTAATGGAACGCGGCAAAAAATCGGTTGCGGAACGCATTGTATATACAGCCATTGAACGCGTAAGCGAAAAGCTCGAAAAGGGCGACCCCATCGACCTTTTGTTGGGTGCGCTTGAAAACATCCGCCCGAAGCTCGAAGTAAAGAGCCGCAGAGTTGGTGGCGCAACCTATCAGGTTCCCGTTGAAGTTTCTTTTGAACGCCAGCAGACTTTGGCTTTCCGTTGGTTGATTGCATCAGCCAAAGCCCGCAAGGGTGTTCCCATGGCGGAAGCAATGGCGGCTGAAATAGTTGACGCTTACAACAACACGGGTTCTGTTGTTAAAAAGCGCGAAGACGTGCATAAAATGGCGCAGTCAAACAAGGCTTTTGCGCACTTGCGTTGGTGATTTCTTTTATAATGGAGAGCAATTAAATGGCAGCATTATCTGACAAAAACTCCCCAAAAAGGGAAAGACCATTGGAGTACACGAGAAACATTGGTATTTCCGCGCACATCGACGCGGGTAAAACCACATGTTCCGAACGTATTTTGTTTTATAGCGGCTTGGTTCATAAAATCGGCGAAGTTCACGAAGGAACTGCGGTAACCGACTGGATGGAACAGGAACGCGAACGCGGCATCACGATTACTTCTTCGGCAGTTTCGTGCCACTGGAAAAATAAGGTTGGTTTGTTCGCAGGCATCGATCACCAAATTAACCTTATCGACACTCCGGGACACGTTGACTTCACGGCAGAAGTAGAGCGTTCTCTCCGCGTTTTGGACGGCGCAATCGCGGCATTCTGCTCCGTTGCGGGCGTTCAGCCCCAGTCTGAAACTGTATGGCGCCAGATGAATAAGTACTCTGTTCCCCGCTTGGCGTTCATTAACAAGATGGACAGAACCGGCGCGGACTTTTACGGCGCGGTAAACGACATCAAGGAAAAGCTAAACGGCAATCCGCATCCTCTTTATTTGCCAATCGGCGCGGAAGCAAATTTCAAAGGTCTCATCGACTTGATTGAAATGGTTGCTTACGTTTATGACGAAAACGACCCGCAGGGCATGAAGTACGACACGGTTGAAATTCCCGCCGAATACAAGGAAAAGGCGTTGGAATACCGCCATGCGCTAATCGAAGCCATTGCGGACTTCGACGACGAAATCATGGAAAAGTTCCTTGACGGTCAGGAAGATTTCTCCGACGACGAAATCCGCCGCGGCGTCCGCAAGGCTACAATGACCCGCCAGTTCGTGGGCGTCATCCCCGGTTCTGCTTTGAAGAACAAGGGTGTGCAGATGCTTTTGAACGCGGTTGTTGACTATCTCCCAAGCCCGATTGACGTTCCGCCGATCAAGGCTTATGCGGAAGACGACGAAGGCACTCCGTCTCTTGAAATTGTTGCGGACGACAATGCTCCGACAACAGCCTTGGCTTTCAAACTTTGGGCAGACCCATTCATCGGCAAGCTCGTATTCATCCGTGTTTACAGCGGTTGCGTAAAGAAGGGCATGACATTCTACAATCCGCGCACGCGCAAAACCGAACGTATTTCTCGTTTGGTTATGTTCCAGGCAGACCAACGCAAGGATATTGAAGAAGCTTATTCGGGTTCAATTTGCGGTCTCATCGGCTGTAAGGAACTCATCACGGGCGATACAATGTGCGAAAAGGAACACGAAGTTCGTTTGGAACCTCCGACATTCCCCGATCCTGTTATCGCAATGAGCATTGAGCCTAATTCAAAGGCGGACCAGGAAAAGCTTTCAATCGCATTGCAGCGTTTGGCGGAAGAAGACCCGACATTTGTCGTATCTTCCGACGCTGAAACCGGTCAGACTCTCATCGCCGGCATGGGCGAACTTCACCTCGACATCATTCGCGACCGTCTTATTCGCGAATTTAAGGTTGAAGCAACAGTCGGCAAGCCGCAGATTGCTTACCGCGAAACTATTTTGGGTTCTGCGGACGGCGTCGGCAAATTCGTTCGCCAGTCAGGCGGTCGCGGTCAGTACGGCCACGCCGAAATTAAGCTTGAGCCGAATGAAAAGGGCAAAGGCTACGAATTCTTCAACGAAATCGTTGGCGGCGTAATTCCCAAAGAATACATCAAGCCGACGGAAGAAGGCATCAAGGAAGCCATGCTTAACGGCGTTATCGCGGGCTATCCCGTTGTTGACGTCAAGGTTCACTTGGTATTCGGTTCTTTCCACGAAGTTGACTCTTCGGAAATGGCGTTTAAGATGGCGGGCATCTTCGCTTTCAAAGACGCAATGAAGAACGCAAATCCGATATTGCTCGAACCTATCATGAAGGTTGAAGTAACAACTCCCGAAGAGTACCAGGGCGACGTCATGGGCGACCTCAATCGCCGCCGCGGTCAAATTCAGGGAATGGAAACAAAGGGCAATCTTTGCAATATCAAGGCATTTGTACCTCTCGAAACGATGTTCGGCTATGCAACCGACGTTCGTTCGCTTTCAAGCGGCCGCGCTTCGTATTCAATGGAGCCGAGCCACTTTGAACAGGTACCTGCAAACGTCTTGAAGCAGGTTGTTGAAGGTTCTACTCGCAAAGTAGCAAGAAGCTAAATTTAAGGAATTATTACAATGGCACAAAAAATTAGAATCAGACTAAAGGGCTACGATTTTCGCACAGTAGACCAAAGTGCTGGAGATATCGTTGAAACAGCAAAAAGAACAGGTGCAAGGGTTTCCGGACCTGTTCCATTGCCCACACGCATTGAACGCTTTACCGTAAACCGTTCGGTTCACGTTGATAAAAAGAGCATGGAACAATTTGAGCTCCGTACTCACAAGCGTTTGATTGACATCATTGAGCCGACTGTTAATACGGTTGACGAGCTCAAGAAGCTCAATCTTCCCGCAGGCGTTGACATTACAATTAACATCTGATTAGTTGCAACTGTCTGAAAATTTGAGGTCGAACGTTTTTGTTCGGCCTCTTTTTTTGTATTGGAATAATGTTTTTTAATGTTTATTCCACAAAATATTTTGAAAATACTATACATTAAAAAACGCGTTTTATATAATTTATATATTATGAAGAAACTGTTGCTTGTTTCTTTTGCCGCGTCTGTCTTCTGCTCATTGTTTGCCGATATTGAAGCGGGAACTTATGAAAACATGAATGTTTCGGACACAAAATTCGCATCTCCCGCAGGCAGCGCAACTTGGGTTTTTGACAATACTGTTTTTGAAAATCCGATTTCTTTGGAATGGCAGGCTGACAGCGCAGATTCCGAATATCTTGTGAAGTATGGCGCGACGAGCGCGACGTTCACCAAATTTTTAATTTCTCGCGACGGCGCAAATTCAAGCACTGTTTTTGAAATGCAGGGAACTTCCGACAAGCGCGCCGTGCTTTCCGAAAACACGTTTAGCGACTCTTCTTGGAACATGGCGATAGAATCTTCCAAGAATTACAATTCAAATTCCACAAACGAATTGCGTCTTTGGGGATATTCCGATTTCTCTGTGTCGCACTTTAAAATTGCTTCCGATGCAGGGTACAATTCAGGCAACGCAGGCGTGGTTATTTCGGGAGCGGGCAACACTTTTACATCGGAATACAACTGCTATATAAATACGACTGCGGCGAATGCAGATTCCACAAACCGCCTTTATTTTAACATTTCAGGAGAAGAGGGCGCGAAGTCTGTTGCTAATTTCAAGAAGGATTTTAATGTCCGCGCGGCAGGCAGCGGCTTGACGGAAATCAACATGCAGGGCAATGCGGAGATGACTGTTGACGGCACATTTGCGTTCGGTTCTGACAATACCATTTCGACGGGCAAGGCGGTCTTTACAATTTCTGGACAAAACAACGCTCTTATAACGACCAAGACAGGCGGCAACTATTTCTTGCTTGCAAGCGACGCCAAGGGCGGAGACATCACTTTTAAAATTGCGGGCAAGAACAACACATTGTCGGTTGCAAACACCACCGCTTGGATTGGAAGCGCAAAAACAGGAAACGCGAATGTGGTTTTTGAAATTGAGGGTTCGGGACATTCCATAAATTTCGGAGGCAATTTGAACTTCCGCGCGCAGAATGGCAATTCGGTAAAACTTGGCTTTGTAGCGGACGAAAGCGGCTTGTCAACTTTGAATGCAGGAGGCCTTACTTTGTTTGACGGCATTTTGTCAATCGACATGGAAAATTTCGCGGGCGATGAAAGCGGCGTTTACGAAGCCACTCTGATTAGCGCGAACAATAATTGGAGCGGCTTGGCATCGAGCCTTATTTCTTCGAGCGACAATGCGTCTGAAAAAGTAAATGTTATCATGGGCGACAATGGCGTTTCGTGGAATTTGTCGTATTCAGACGGCGACCTTGTGTTTGTTTATAATTACACTCCCGAAATCCCCGAACCAAGCACTTGCGCGGCAGTTTTCGGTGCTCTTCTTCTTGCGTTTGCCGCTTATCGCAGGAGAAAGTAAAAAGCATTTTTATGGTTTATTCAAATAGAATTTTGTGTAAAGTAAAATGCCGATTTGCTATACACAAGATGACTTTGTGTATAGCCGGCTTTACACAAAAAAGTTTGTGTAAAGCAAAAAGCCTTTTTACTTGATGCAAAATAGTGTCTTTAAAACTTTTTCTGTTAGTTATATATAAAGGGCGTTTTTTAATTTTTTATTTGACTTACACTGTGCCATTGGCACACTTATCGACTGAAAATGAAAATAATACGAACCGCACCGTATATTAAAGCTCTTAAAAAGATTGGTATTTCAGCCATTACTGAACAAAAGTTCCTGAATGAACTTGCAAACAACCCTGAAAAAGGAGATTTGATTGTCGGTAGCGGTGGCGCGCGTAAAATACGCCTTGCTCTCGGCAATCGCGGTAAAAGTGCAGGCGCGAGAGTAGTCTATGCTTTTTTCAAACTTAACGATAAAATTTTTCTTTTTTACGCCTACAAAAAGGCTACCCAAGAAAATTTAACACAAACCCAGATAAATAGCCTAAAAATAGCAATAAAAACCCTTGAGGAGACTTTGAACAATGGATAAGGAAATATTTGACGGAATAATGGAAGGCTTAAAGGAAGCCATAGAAATTGAACAGGGAAAGCGTAAACCCATAAGCGTGGTTGAAATATTCCCTGAACCCAAAGCCGTACGCAAACAGCTAAACCTAAGCCAGCCGAAATTTGCAAAGTTTATCGGTGTAAAGACAGATACACTTCGCAACTGGGAATACGGCAGGCGCAGGATTCCCGCAACCGCTCGCCGACTGCTTTACATCGCGCAAAAACATCCTGAAATTATTTTGGAAATGACGAACATGAAATAAAAAAGATGGGTATTTTTCTGATTCTTTATTGAAAATCGGAAATTATTTATCTTTAAACTGCTTGATAGAAATATAACCAAGATGGAGGGCAAGACCACGCTTGCGTGGGTAGCTTTGCCGAAAGGCAAAGAGCCGAGCGTAGCGAGTGCCGAGACTTGCGAAGCAAACGAGTACAAATGGGCAAAAAATCTATTTACTACGGAAGCGTCAGCTCTTTATTTTTTAGATGTTTGATAGGTGTGGGCTTGGGGACGCAAACCAAAAAATAAACAGAGACCCAATCCCTGATTAAAAAAAATATATTTGATACGTCGTGTTGGAATGGAGACGGAATTTCGTTAAGTTGCTTGATAGGTGGAAACTTTGGGTACGCAAAAAACGGAAGAAATGCCCGATGCTCTTGTGTTTTATGAGGCGTAGCGACCTTTCGGTCGTGAGTCCGAAATAAAACCAAGATGGAGGGCAAGGAATGCGAAAAATATCTTTTACGGATGCCTTAGCTCTATATTAAAAAAATGATTTTTCATTTTTCGCATTCCGCTTTATTCCGTTTTTTTATTTTTAGTAGATGCGGATTTCGTTTACCCTTGCAAAACTGTTGCCGTTCGTTGCGAGAAGTTCAATGTCGATAGACGCCAGTTTTTTTGCGGGGAAATTCAACCTGAAAAGCCTTTGATAATTGTCTTTCACGTCGGCGATTATTTCTTTCTTTCCGTCGGGAAGAGTTCCAAAAATTTTAAAATCCTTTATGATTTCGGGTTGCGCTCCCCAAATTATGGATTTTAAGTACGAGCCATGGGAAGTCATCGTAAGCTCTCTGTTTCCGCCGTCGAAAGTAATTTGAATTTGCGAAACTGCTTGCGGCTTGTCCCACGAGAGCGTCAAGACGGGCTTTTTTGAAATTTCCGCAATGTAGCGGTTTTTGTATTCGCCCTTCAAGTCAAACGCAGAGCTGCTGATTACGTTTTGCGCCGAGGTGTCTTTTGCGGCGGTGTTTGCCGAGACTTTCGCAATTTTTGCGAGGTCTTTTTTGTCTTGGTTTTTTACACCCACGATTGCCTGATTGTTGCGCAGCAATGTTTGTTGAAGATTGCCAAGCAATTTTTTGTTTTCGCGAATTTCTTTTGGCGTCTTGCTAATCTTTGCCGACATCGCAGCCGCGACTCCCGCCGCGTTTCCGCAAGCCGCCGAAGTAAGCATTACCCTCGTTGAGGTGAACGCAACGTGCGAACAGCTTATGTTGCGCCCCGCCATCATCAGGTTTTTGAAGTCGCAGGATATGAGGGAGCCAAAGGGGATATTGTAGAAGTGGGCTTTTCTTATTTGCCTGCAAGGGGCGCGGTTTACGGCGTCAAAGCCTTCCTTCGGGTGGTCGTCCATCGACCAGCCTCCGACTGCTATTGCGTCTTCCAAGTTCTTCCAATTTCCGAGAATGTCCTGCTCTTTGAAAATGTACTCTCCCTTGATTCTGAAAGTGTCGCGCCTGCCGGGGAGCATCCCGATAGATGTTATTGCGCGGTTTTCGGCTTCGGGGAATTTGCCGCTGTTTTTTACGTAGTCCCACGCGCCCAAGACAACTCTCAAAAGCTCGAAGCGCAGTTTTTCGCTGTCTGAAATAGCGTTCATGTCGCCGCCGAGTTCAACCCACCAAAATCCGTATTCGAGACGGTTTTTGTCTATGCCGCGATGCCTGATGTTTTCGGCTGTGATTTTTCTTGCCCAAGACGGAGCCTTGAACGGCATTGGTCTTCCAAAATCTTTTGAAGTGAAGAGGATTGAAGAGCCTTGGTGCGTGCCTTGCGGATCGTAGCCCGAAAATTCTTCGCCGTAAGTTTCGGGAGCGTCGCGCCCGTCAAAGAGGGTTGCGCCTGCTTCCGCCGCCATGCGGGAATCTCCCGTGCAGTCGATGTAAATCTTGGCTTTTATTTCGTAAAAAGTGCGCGAGGCGTCGCATCGGGCAAACGCCTGCTTTATTTCATTTTTGCTTGTTTCAACTCCGCATAAATCGGTATCCAAAAGCAGGGTGATGTTTTTTTCGCTTACCACCTTGTCGTAGAGAAGCAAATCCCAGACTTCCCATTCTTTTTGGGGATTTGACATCAAGTTTTCGAGCAGGATTTCCTCTATTATTCCGCCTTCGCGAAATCCGCTGTTGTTGTGGTGCATTCCGAGCGGGTGCATTTTGATTTCCGAACTCGCGTTGCCGCCGAGCCGCGAGCGGTCTTGTACGAGGACGACTTTCGCCCCCTCTCTTGCCGCGGCGATTGCGGCGCATATGCCCGCCAAGCCTCCGCCTGCAACCAATACGTCGCAGTCGAGGCGTTTTGGCGTCATTGTTTTGTCGCAAAACGGAGAAATTCCCGCAATTTTATTTTCGGTAAATTTGCGGATGTTTGTTGGTTTTGATATGTTTTTAAGCTCTTCGGCAGTCAGCGGCGCATTGATTGCGAAAACATAGCTTCCAAAGAGACCTCCTCCTAATTTGATGAACTTTCTTCTGTCTATTTTCATTGCAAAATTTTTTATATTAAATGTAAATATGCGATTTTTTTAATGAAAGTCAAGTTTGCCGCTTTGGACGGAGTGTCGTTATTTTTTCTTTTTATCTTGTATTTTTTTAAGAAGGGATTAAATAAAAAATTATCATGAAAAAAATACTATATATTTTACCTTTTATTGCTTCTGCGGCGTTCGCTCAGGAATCAACTACTGATGAAGCTTATGTCAATCCTTCGGTTGCGTGCGCTACAGGCAACATAAATTGGAGCGCAATTGAATGGACGGATGCGGAAGGCGTTGCAAGGACAAGTCCTATTACATCTTCCACCAATGTTTATATTTCGGGCCCGAGGGGTTCAAATTATTGGCATCCCGTTGTTGAAGCGGGTTCTGATATAAGCATAAATTCTTTGACTGTTGCGGCGTCAAATAGCGGAAACAATGCCTTTAAATCTTTTGAAATAAAAGGTACTGCCGATTCTCCCGTAACTTTTACAATCGCAAACGCTCTTACTTTGTCGCAGAATTTCAATACGATTTATGCAACAAATACGACATTTTCGGCAGGCGATACTAAAATGAGCTATTTGTCAAAGCTCGACTTTACGGCTTCAAATGTTACTTTGGGCAATGTATCAAACGGCAATGTTGCAACCTTGGCATTTAATTCAACTACGGCAAATTTGGGTACTGTTCAGATGGGGCACACATCAACCGTTTCTGTTGTCAACCATTCCGATGTAACAACTGCTAACTGGTATATGCAAAACCCGACTTTGACGGTCAGCGATTCAAAGTTTACCATCGGAACGGGCGGCGGTTTGGTTTCTTCAAACACGTTGAAGATGAATTTTACGAATGCGGAAGTTGACATAGACATGGGCATTCGCAATTCCGCGGGTCCAATGACTTTGAACATGGAAAACTCTTCGCTTTTAATAAGAAGAGGTGCGTATAATGACGGCGTTTCCGACGCATTGTTTTTCGGCAAGGCGGATCAAAAGGCGACTGTCTCCCTTTCAAATTCCACAATTTCTACGACAAAGGGCGTAAGCTTTGGCACGAGCGCGGAAAGCGTTCTTACAATCTCGAATTTGGACGCCTCAAAAACAGTCATTACTTGCAGCAATTTGACTTTTGCAGGCTCTTTGATTGTTGATTTTACAAATTCCAACATAACGGAAAATACCTTGTTTACGCTCATTTCGGCTACGAACGCTTCCTCTGTTTTTGACGAGCTTTTGGTTAACGAAATGGTGACGGTGCAGGGATTGAAAGAGGGCGAATACTACGAATGGATTTCGGAAGGCTCTTTGGTTCAGCTTCAGTTCTACGCAATTCCGGAACCTTCAACGTATGCGGCGGTTTTCGGTATCTTGGCAGTTGCTTTTGCGTTTATGCGCCGCCGCGCGGGCAAATAACGGTATTTGCTTATTCCTTGTCCGAATGTAAACCCAATGTTTGATGTCAATGGTTTTTCGTTCGAGGCGCAAAATATTTAGATTTTTCGAGAGGGGTTTGTTGCTCCTCTCTTTTTTTTGTAATTTTACCGAAGAGTCAATGCGGATTGTTTTTTTAAGATATGGCAATGGCTTGTGCTCTCAAAAAAACAGGCGTAAAACAGAAAAAGCCAAATTTAATGATTTATATTTAAATGGAATTTCAATTTTTATCTAAAATTGAAATTTGCTCAATCTTCCATTCCTTCGGTCGTCTTTGACAAATATTTGTAAAAATCGGATTTTTTGCAGACGGCGAAGTTAAAATCCAAAAAAACAGCGTTTATTTTGTTTTCCGACATAAGCATAAGATGGCGCGAAGTAGGGCAGAATACCACATATTCTTTTACGGGCATAAAAAATCCGTCGCAAGAATGTATGCGCTTTGCGTTAAATTTAAGAAGTTCGGGTATGCGGTTCGTTTCCTTTAAGTATTCCGAAAGCTGGCTGCAAAGTCCCGAAAACCCGCCGTAAGTTTTTATTTCATCAAGCATCGCGTCAAAATTGACCTCTTGATTTACGCCAAGCTCTTCGCGCAGAAATTTTTTTTGATTTTCCTCCGAAAGCGGGGCAATCGTGAAAATTTTTTTGCATTCGCCGTATTTTGCAACTTGCACCGATTTTTTGTCCGCTGACTGCATGTTGCATTGTTTTTCGTTGCCAAGAAGCGTCAAAAATGAAAAAATCGCCAAAAATATACAAAAAATAAACCTCATATTTAAAGTTTGCAGAGGCGAAATTTTTTTGTAAAGAGCAAAATAAAAAATTTTATTCATTTTTTTTAAAAACTTATTGACAAAAAAAAATCACTCGGCAATATTCTAAACTTTCTTTTTGTAAAAGAATTAGAAACATAACACAAACATTAACTCCTAACGCAGGTTCAAACGGCGACGGGGGGCTTTTAAACGAGGTTTTAGAATTTCTCTGAAATCCTTTAAACAAAAGGTTTTGCAACCTTTCAGCCCGAAGTTTCCACCTGCCTCTTAGAATAGAATGAGCATAGTACTTATTGGTAAGAAACTGGGTATGACTCAGGTGTTCAACGCAGACAACACGCTGGTTGCGGTTACTGTTGTTGAAGCGGGTCCATGCCCCGTAACTCAGGTTAAAACCGCTCAAAGCGACGGCTACGAAGCCGTTCAAATCGGTTTTGGCGCGCAAAAAGAATCGCGCATGACAAAATCCGAACTTGGGCATTTGAAAAAGGCGGGTGTTGAACCCCTTACGGAATTGGTTGAAATCCGTACAGACAAGCCGAGCGAATTGAAGATTGGCGACGTTTTGAAGGTCACAAACTTCCAGGAAGGGCAAAAGGTCGATATTATCGGCACATCAAAGGGTAAAGGTTTCCAAGGCGTAATGCGCCGCCACAACTTCCAAGGTCAGCCTGCTTCGCACGGTCACATGATGCACCGCCGTCCCGGTTCTGTCGGTTGCCGCCAGACTCCCGGACACGTTTATAAGGGCAGAAAAATGCCGGGTCATCAGGGTCAGGTTCGCTGCACAACGCAAAATCTTTCCATCGTAAAGATTTTGGAAGATAAAAATCTGCTTCTCATCAAGGGCAGCATTCCCGGTGCAAATGGCGACATCGTTTTGGTTCGCACTGCCAAGAAAGCATAATTACGGAGGCTACACAAATGAAATTAAAAGTATATACATCAGACGGTAGCAGCTTCGTTGAAAAGGAATTTGCAAACATTCCTACATTCGAAGGCGACAAGGGCGTATTCGCTCTTAAAGAAACTTTGGTTGCATATCAGGCAAACGCCCGCCAGGGCAACGCGTCCACTTTGGACTACGGCCATGTAAGCGGCACTTGCAGAAAGCCTTTCAAGCAGAAGGGTGGCGGTCGTTCTCGTCATGGCACGTTCAAGAGTGTAATCCACCGCGGCGGTGCTGTCGTATTCGGTCCTGTTCCCCGCGACTGGTCGTTGAAGACGAACAAGAAGGTTCGCCAGCTCGCATTCAAGCGCGCATTGTTTAACAAGTGCTCCGCTGAAAAGATTGTGGTTATCGAAGAATTTGCAGCGCCTTCAAAGAAGACCAAGGACATGGTTGCAACGCTTTCAAAGATTTTTGAAAAGGGCAAGGTATTGCTCGTTGACGACCAGTTCTCCGACGAAGTCGCATTGGCGTCGCGCAACATTGAACGCGTGGCATTCTGCGAAACGGCACAGCTCAACGCTTTTGATTTGACTCGTTTCGACCAAATCATCGTATCGGGCAAGGGTTTCGACACTGTATTGGCTCGCGCAAACAAGGAGTAAGAAAATGAGTATTTCACCTGAAAAGATTTTGAAAGGTTACCGCGTAACTGAAAAGGCGGCAAATCTTCAAGCAACGGCAAACCAGTACACTTTTGAAGTTGACGACAATGCAAGCGCGACCGAAGTTGCGCAGGCGGTTGAAAAGTTTTTCAAAGTAAAAGTAAAGCGCGTTAACATCGTCAACGTGAAGGGCAAGGTAAAGGTATCCCGCACCCGCCGCGCAACGGTTGGCATCAAGGGCGCAATGAAGAAGGCGATTGTAACTCTCGACGCAGGTCAGAGCATTCAACTCGTATAATGAAAGGCATTTGAAATGGCTATTATTAAAAGAAGACCTTTGACACCTGCTCTCAGATACACTGAGTTAAGCAGAAACGAAGTCGAAAACAAGCGTCCGGAACGCTCGCTCACTGAAAGCGTGCATCGTTCCAAGGGTCGCAACTGCTACGGCCGCATTACTTCGCGCCGTCGCGGCGGCGGTCATAAGAAGCTTTATCGCCGCATTGACTTCAAGCGCGACATCCTTGATGTTCCCGCAACCGTTCAAGCAATCGAATATGACCCGTTCCGCACTTCCTACATTGCATTGGTGAAGTATGACAATGGCGAAATCCGCTATGTCATCGCTCCCGAAGGCTTGAAAAAGGGCGACACCATCATTTCGACAAACAAGAAGCAGGAAGAATACAAAGTCGGCATGGCGCTTCCCCTCAAATTGATTCCCGCGGCAACCCGCATTCACGCGATTGAAATGTTGCCCGGAAAGGGTGCGCAGCTTGCTCGCGGCGCGGGTTCAAGTGCGCAGTTGGTCGCAGTTGAAGGCGACGTTGCAACCATCAAGATGCCGAGCGGCGAAGTTCGTTTGCTTAATGCCGACTGCCGCGCAACATTGGGCGTCGTTGGCAACGCAGAACACTCAAACCAGAGCCTCGGCAAGGCAGGGCGCCGTCGTTGGATGGGCCGCAGGCCGCGCGTAAGAGGTGTTGCGATGAATCCTGTTGACCACCCGCAGGGCGGTGGTGAAGGCAAGACTTCCGGTGGCGACCATCCGGTATCTCCATGGGGTCAGCTCGCAAAGGGTTATCCGACAAGAATTAAGAGCAAACCGTCAAATTCTCAGATTGTTTTGAGGCGCAACGGCAAGAAAGTAAAGAGGTAATACAATGTCACGTTCTATTAAAAAAGGTCCATTTGTTGACCAGAGTTTGCTTGAAAAGGTTGACGAAGCCGTTAAAACGGATTCCCGCAAACCCATTCAGACATGGTCGCGTCGTTCGACAATCACTCCGGACTTTGTCGGTTTGAACTTCAATGTTCACAATGGCAAGAAGTTTGTGCCCGTCTATGTAACTGAAAACATGGTCGGACACAAGTTGGGCGAATTTGCCCCGACACGCTTCTTTAAGGGTCACCAGCCGCACACTAAGAAGGCTGCTCAATAATAGAGAGACGGATATGTTTGAACTTTGCACAAAGGGCGTATTTATCGGAGCTTTGCTTTCGACAGGCGTTCTTTGCGCCGAAGGGATACTTTCTGAAACTTTCAAAGACGCGGGCGAAGGCATTTCGGTTTTAGCTGTTGATAAGTCTTCGTCGGCGGATTTGATTGTTCTTAAAGGGGGATTGCGCGAAGGTTTGAAAGCAGGCGTGGTCTGCGGGGTGGAAAATCCCGATGGAACTCTTGCAAAGATAATGGTAGCGGAATCTGCTTTAACAAAAAGCGTGGCTTTGGCGATTGACGGGGCAAACATCGTTCCCGGTTCGACGGTAAAGTTCGACATAACCAAATAAATTTAAAACAAATACGAAAATGGAAGTAAAAGCATTGACAAAGTTTGCGCGTATGTCCGACAAGAAGGTACGCGAAGTCGCCCGTAAAATACAGGGGCTTAATGCTGCGGAAGCTCTCGAAATCTTGGGTCTTGTGCCGAGAAAGAGCGCGGCATTGATTGCAAAGACACTTGCGAGTGCAATTGCAAATGCAGAAAATAACAATGGCGTATCGGCGGCATCGTTGAAGGTGAAGTCTGCGATAGTTAATCAAGGCATAGCGTTCAAGCGCTACCGTCCTGTTGCGCGCGGCAGTGCGCATCCTATCCGCAAGCGCACAAGCCACATCACAATAGTGTTGAGCGACGAGAAGTAATTTGGAGAAATAGCATATGGGACAAAAAGTAAATCCGAGAGGTTTTCGTCTTGCAGTACGCCGCGACTGGGATTCGCGCTGGTACGCAAACAAGGCGGATTATTCCAAATTCTTGGCGGAAGATTATCGCATTCGCGAATTTCTCCGCGAAAAATTAAAGGGCGCATCTGTGCCGAAAATCTTTATTGAACGCGCGGGTCAGCGCATTCGCGTCAAGATTTATACGGCTCGTCCGGGCGTTGTAATCGGTCAGAAGGGCGCGTTGCTCGAACAGCTCAAAGCCGACTTGGCAAAGTACATCGGCAAGGACGTTTTGGTTGACATTCAGGAAGTGAAGAAGCCCGACTTGGTTGCATACCTCGTTGCGGAAAGCGTTGCATTGCAGTTGGAACGCAGAATTTCTTTCCGCAGGGCAATCAAAAAGGCGATAACCCAGACAATGGCATTGGGCGCAATGGGCATCAAAATCCAGATTTCAGGTCGTTTGGGCGGCGCGGAAATTGCCCGCACGGAATGGCAGAGAAAAGGCCGCATTCCCTTGCAGACATTGCGTGAAAACATCGACTACGGCTTCACCGAAGCGCATACGCTTTACGGCAAAATCGGCGTAAAATGCTGGTTGTGCTTGAAGCCCGAAGACGTACTATAATTTTAAATTAGGAAGAGTTTAACAAGATGGCAAATATACTTCCAACAAGAACGAAGTATCGCAAAGTCCAAAAGGGGCGCATCTACGGCGACGCCAAGGGCGGCGACAGCATCTCTTTCGGCGACTATGCAATCCAGGCTCTCGACAGAGGCCGTTGCACGGCAGCCCAAATCGAAGCGGCTCGTGTTGCGATTAACAGATATTTGAAACGTAAGGGCAAAGTTTGGATGCGCATATTCCCGCACAAGCCTGTAACCAAGAAGCCTGCCGAAACTCGTCAGGGTAAGGGTAAGGGCGCGGTTGAATACTGGTGCGCAGTCATTAAGCCGGGTGTTATTTTGTTTGAGATTTCAGGTGTTCCTGCATCTCAGGCTCGCGAAGCAATGAGGCTTGCGGACGGCAAACTGCCATTCCGTTGCCGCTTTATCGTTCGCGAAGGCGTTGAAATACTCTAAGATGAGAGGTTGACAATGAAATCGAAAGATATAAGAGAGCTTTCCGTTGAAGAACTCGACAAGAAATTGCGCGAAATGCGCGACGAATTGCTCGGTCTCAACATCCGCAAAAGAACAGGTCAGGTTGAAAACACGGGGCGCATCCGCGTTTTGCGTCGCGACATTGCCCGTTTTGAAACCATAAAGAGCCAGAAGAAATAATAGAGAGGCATAAAAATGGCTGAAGTTCAAAGAAAATTCCGTAAGAGCATCGTCGGCGTGGTTACATCGCGCTCAGGCGACAAGAGCATTAAGGTTACGTACTTTTACAAAGTGCCGCATCCGTTGTACCACAAGGAAATTCGCCGCAAGACCGTAATTCACGTCCACGACGAAAAGAACGAGTGCGCATTGGGCGACAAGGTTGAAGTTGCAGAAACGCGTCCGCTCAGCAAGATGAAGCGTTTCCGCGTAGTGCGCATCATTGAAAAAGCACCCGTAACGGCATAGTCCAAGGAGATATTGCAATGATACAGATGCAGACAAGATTAGTTGTTGCAGACAACACCGGCGCTAAGGAAGTGGCGATGATTCGCCGCCTCGGTCAAATTAGCAGAAACGCAAAAATCGGCGACACGATTGTGGTTGCGGTAAAATCGTCAACTCCGGACGCCGCCGTCAAGAAGGGCACTGTTGCCAAGGCGGTCATCGTCCGCACCAAGGCTCCGATTCGCAGAGCCGACGGTTCATACTTGCGTTTTGACTCAAATGCCGTCGTAATTCTCGACAATAACGGCAATCCGAAAGGCACGCGCATTTTCGGGCCGGTTGCGCGCGAATTGCGTTCAAAGAACTTTATGAAGATTATTTCTCTCGCACCGGAGGTACTCTAATATGAAAAACAGCGTAAAAAAAGGCGAAGAAGTTGTAGTTATTTCGGGTTCTGCAAAGGGCTCGAGAGGCAAAGTATTGGCGGTTTTCCCGAAGGCGCAGCGCGTTCTTGTTGAAGGCGTAAACATGAGAAAGCACCACGAGCGCAAAAGCGAAAAAAATCCCGAAGGGGCAATCGTTGAGCGCGAACAGTCTTTGCACATTTCAAATGTAATGTCGGCTGGGCGTTTTGATTCCAAAAAGAAGTAAGGCGTAAGCAGCGACCCAAACAATAAAAAACAATGAACAATACACCGGTATTAAAAAAGATGTATGCGGAAAAAGTGGTTCCCGCGCTTGAAAAGGCGTTGAACCATTCAAATCCGCACAATGTTCCCAATCTTGAAAAAATCGTTATCAGCTCGGGCATCCGCAGCGAAAACTCAAAAGAATGGGTGCAGGAAGTAGTCAAGGAAATAGCAAAGCTTGCGGGTCAGCAACCCGTAATCACCAAATCGCGCAAGAGCATTGCGAACTTTAAGCTTCGCGAAGGTCAGGCAAACGGCGTTATGGTGACATTGCGCGGCGCGCGCATGTGGGAATTCCTTTACAAGTTTATAAACATCGTGCTTCCGTCAATCCGCGACTTCCGCGGCGTAGGCACCCGCTTGGACGGCCATGGCAATTACAGCTTTGGCGTGGCAGACCACACAATTTTCCCCGAAATTACAGTTGACCCCAACCGTAAAAATTTGGGCATGGACATCACAATCGTGACAACGGCAAAAACCGACGATGAAGGCCGCGAGCTTTTGAAGCAGTTGGGCATGCCTTTCCGCAAACCCAATGCAGACGCTGTAACAACGGAGGCTAAGTAAAATTATGGCTAAAAAATCATCAATCCAAAGAAATTTGAAGCGTGAAAAGCTCGTTGCCAAGTACGCCGCAAAGCGTGCTGAGCTGAAGAAAATTCTCTCCAATCCGAACTCTTCGGACGAAGAATTTTTCGCGGCCCAGAAAGCTATGGCAAAATTGCCGCGCAACTCCTCCAAAATCCGCTTGAGGAACCGCTGCTCGATTTCGGGTCGTTCGCGCGCATACATTCGCAAGTTCGGTCTTTCCCGTATCACATTCCGCGAGTTGGCTCTCGACGGCAAGATACCGGGCGTTACAAAGGCGTCTTGGTAATTAAGGAAGGAATATCGATATGGCATCACACGATAATATTGGCGACTTTTTGACAATCATTCGCAACGCGAGCAATGCGCGCAAGGATTCTTGCTCCGCATCTTGGTCGAACATCCGCGAAGGCATCGTAAAAATCTTGAAAGATAACGGTTACATCGCAGATTTCGCGGTTTCGGGCGAAAAGGCTGAAAAGAAAATAGAAATCACCTTGAAGTATGTTGGCGGAGTTCCTGCAATTACGCAAATCGAACGCGTAAGCAAGCCGGGACGCCGTTTGTACTACTCTTGTTCTGACATTCCCCGCGTATTGGGCGGCATGGGCATTTCCATCCTCACCACATCGCGCGGCGTTTTGACAGACGGCGATTGCCGCAAGAACAAGGCGGGCGGTGAGTTAATCTGCAAAGTTTGGTAAGGGAGTTTTGGAATATGAGTAGAATAGGTAAACTTCCAGTGGTAATTCCGGCAGGCGTAAAAGTTGCCGTTGACGGAAATACCGTTAAAGTAGAAGGTCCGAAGGGCAAACTCGAAAAGACGTTTGCTTCCGCCGTAAAAATCACGTTGGAAGACGGCGCGATTCATTTTGCGCCCGCGTCCAATTCCCGTTTTTCGGGAGCAATGCACGGCACTGCCCGCAGCGTTGTAAACGCAATGGTGGAAGGCGTATCCAAAGGCTTTGAAAAAATCCTTGAAATTTACGGCGTAGGTTTTAAGGCTGAACTAAAAGGCAATGTTTTGACTTTGGCTCTCGGCTATGCGCATCCCTGCGTATATCAGGTGCCCGAAGGCATTACGGTTGTTGTAGGCGAATTGCCTGACCGCAATCCCATGCTTACTATTTCAGGCGCAAGCAAGCACCTCGTCGGACAGGTTGCGGCGGACATCAAAAACTTCTACCCTGTAGAGCCTTACAAGGGCAAGGGTGTGAGAATCCGCGGCGAATTTATCCGCAGGAAGGAAGGCAAGAAGACGGCTTAACGCTTGTCTTAATTAGAGAAGGATTTTTATATGAAACTCGAAAAGAAAAAGATGTTGGCACAAAAGCGTCGTTGGCGCGTACGCAGCCGTGTTTTCGGCACGGCGGAACGCCCCCGCTTGGTAGTGCGTTTTTCCAACAAGCATATTTGCGCACAGTGCATCGACGACAAAGAAGGCAAGACTCTCGTATCCCTTTGCTCTTTGAGCAAGGAATTGAACGGCGAGAAGATTTTGGCGAACGTTGCGGGCGCTGTTGCATTGGGTTCAAAACTTGGCGAAAAAATGAAGTCGGCAGGCGTTACTGCAGTTGTTTTGGATAGAGGCTCCCGCCGCTATCACGGCTGCGTTAAGAGCTTTGCGGACGCGGTTCGCCAGACTGGCATTAACTTCTAATTGCGGGAAAGAAAAATGGCTAAAGATATTAAAAGTGGCAAGGGCGCTCGCGAAGAAGTTGCAGCTCCGGAATTTATTGAAAAAGTCGTGCACATCAATCGTTGCGCAAAGGTTGTGAAGGGCGGTCGCCGTTTCACATTTTCCGCGCTCGTTGTTTTGGGCGACGGCAAGGGCTTGGTCGGCGTAGGTTTCGGCAAAGCAAAGGAAGTTCCCGACTGCATCAAGAAAGCTACGGAACGTGCGCGCAAGAATATGTCAAACGTATGCTTGAAGGATAACACAATTCCCCACGAAGTCATCGGCGCATTCGACGGCGGCAAAGTATTGCTCCGTCCGGCTGCTCCCGGTACGGGCGTTATCGCAGGCGGCGGCGTGAGGGCTGTTTTGGAAGCGGCAGGCGTCAAAGACGTATTGAGCAAGAGCCTCGGCTCCAACAACGATTCGGCTATGGTAAACGCGACATTGCGCGCTCTTCACCAGCTCCGCACTGCGGAAGCCATTTCCGCATTGAGAAGCTAAAAAAAAGGAGATTTTAACAATGACAAATTTAAGCAATCTCTCAAATCCAAAGGGTGCAAAGCACTACTCCAAGCGCAAGGGATGCGGTATTGGCAGTGGTCATGGTCGCACTTCGGGCAGAGGTCACAAGGGTATGAAAGCCCGCAGTGGCGGCGGCGTAAGAGCGGGTTTTGAAGGCGGTCAGATGCCTTTGTACCGCAAACTTCCGCATCGCGGCTTCAACAACAAGAACTTTACTGTCGATTACGCTGTCGTAAACGTAGGTTGCCTCGAAAAGTTGAACCTTGAAGAAATCACAAGGGACGACTTGGTCAAGGCGGGCTTGGTCAGGGCAAGCGACAATCTCGTAAAGGTTTTGGGCAACGGCAAGCTCACAAAGAAGTTTGTCGTGAAAGCCGACAAGTTCTCGGCTTCGGCAGTCCAAAAGATTGAAGCGGCAGGCGGCAAGGCCGTTGTAAACGAATAGTTTCAGGGAAGGAATTGACATGTTTAGCGCCTTTACTAATTGCTTTAAAATTCCCGAACTGCGTCAGCGCATATTTTTGACGCTCGGGTTGATTTTTATCGCTCGTGTTGGCGCGGCAATTCCTCTGCCGGGCATTGACCCGACCCCGTTGCAGGCCTACTACGCTTCCGGCTCCAATGACGGCGGCGGATTGGTCGGTCTTTATAATATGTTCACCGGTGGTGCAATGATGCAGGGTGCGGTTTTCGCGCTCGGCATCATGCCGTACATCAGTGCTTCTATTATTTTGCAGCTTATGGGGGCGGTTGTTCCGAGTCTCGCGCGCCTTATGCAGGAAGGCGAGATGGGCAGGCAGAAAATTTCGCAGTACACCCGTTATCTCACAATTTTAATCGCGGCTGTTCAGGGCATGCTCATGATGTACGCGATTATTTGGAAGCCGGGTACTTTATTTACAGGTTTTGATCCGAATCAGTTCGGAAACATCGTGGTTGCGTCGAATTTATCCTTGTTCTTTGTGACATCGGTAATATTCCTCGTCACGGGGTGCATGATTTTGATGTGGCTTGGGGAGCAGATTACCCAGCGGGGCATCGGCAACGGCATATCTATTTTGATTACGGTCGGCATCGTCGCCGACTTGCCGGGCGCATTCTCGCAGGCGTACATGCTCGTATTCAACCGTCCGATAGGCGCGGAAGGCGCGGCAATGGGCGGCATACCTCAGGCGGCAATAATGATTGCTCTCTTGCTTGTCGTTACGGCGGCTATCATTGCCGTTACTCAGGCGACAAGAAAAATTCCCGTGCAGTACGCAAAACGCATGGTGGGCAACAAGATTATGGGCGGGCAGTCCTCATATTTGCCTTTGAAGGTAAATTATGCGGGCGTTATGCCAATCATTTTCGCAAGCGCACTCTTGCTCTTTCCGCAGCAGATTTTCGGACAGTTCAGCCCAACAGTCTATACGACGGTTTATGGCGTCCTCATTTTGCTTTTCAGCTATTTTTGGGTGTCGATTATGTTTAAGCCGTTGCAGATTGCCGATGATTTGAAGCGTTATGGCGGCTACATCCCCGGCGTTCGCCCCGGAGAGCCGACGGCAAAGTTCTTGGACTATGTGATGACGCGTTTGACATTGGCGGGTTCGATATTCCTTTTGATAATTGCGATATTGCCGCAGATGCTGATGATGCAGTGGAATATTCCTCCGAAAATCGCGCACTTCTTTGGCGGTACGGGGGCATTGATTGCCGTTGGCGTCGCTCTCGACACGATGAGGCAGGTTGAAACCTATCTTTTGCAGCGCCACTATGACGGCTTCCTCAAAAAGGGTCGCATTCGCGGGCGCAGTGTGGGCGAAGCCCGCAGATTGATTGATTCAAATCAGCTTAAATCGCTTTGGGCGCTCTGGACGCCGCTAATCATAATTCTTGTGGTTGGCTTGACTTCCTGGGCTGTTAAGGCGTTTGTTTTATAAGGAGATGCGCCGTTTTTTTAAAGGCGGCGCATTTGAAAAAATGTTCTTTAAAATTTTAATTTCAAAATAGACGGCGCGCCGTATGATTAGCATTAAATCCGAAAGGGAATTGAAAATCATGCGCCAAGCTTGCGTGATTGCCGCGAAAGTGCTAAATGAGCTCTGCCAAATGGCACGTATCGGCATATCCACCTGGGAAATCGACCGGGCGGCCAAAGATATTATGGAGAAGTATTCTTGCAGGAGTGCTTCCTATAAATACAAATGTGGCAGTTTGAAGTATCCGGGTTATATATGCGTATCGGTTAATGACGAGATTATCCATGGAATTGGAACGCCTGAAAGGGTGCTGAAATCCGGAGATATAGTTAGCATGGATGTATGCGTGGTCTATCAAGGGTTCGTAGGCGATAACACTCGAACGGTTGTGATAGGCGAGGCAAGCCCAGAAGTATCAAGGCTTGTCAAAACCACTGAAGAGTCAATGTATGTCGGGATAGCGCAGGCATTGGCGGGCAATCGGGTTGGAGATATTTCCGCGGCAATTCAAAAGTATGTTGAAGATGCGGGATATTCGGTTATCAGGGAATTTACGGGGCACGGAGTCGGCAGGCATTTGCACGAGGAACCCGAAGTTCCGAACTATGGCAAGGCGGGAACGGGAGCGTTGCTTCGCCCCGGAATGACGATAGCCATAGAGCCTATGGTTGCAATGGGCAAGCCCGACATAAAAATCGGTTCGGACGGTTGGACGGTTTATACTTTGGACGGCAAACCGAGCAGTCATTCCGAACACACGGTTCTAATTACGGACGGAGAGCCTGAAATTCTCACTGTCTGCGAGTAGAATTGTTTTTTTTGAAAAAAAAGCTTTTCAAATCGAAAAAAAACATCATTATATAAAATCTTTTAACACATTAAATAAATATGGCACGACTACTCGGTGTTGACATACCAAACAATAAGCGCGTTGAATATGCGCTCAGATACATCTACGGAATTGGCCCTGTACGCGCAAAGTTGATTTGCAAGGAAGCGGGCATTCCAGAAGAAATGCGCGCTCAGGAATTGAACGAAGAGCACATCAACAAAATCATGACGGTGATTGCTGACAACCAGTTCAAGCTTGAAGGCGATTTGCGTCGCGAAATCATGTCGAACTTAAAGCGTTTGAGCGCAATCAAGAGCTATCGCGGTTTGAGGCATATGCGCGGTTTGCCCGTAAGAGGCCAGCGCACAAGCACGAATGCGCGCACCCGCAAAGGCAAGCGCAAGACTGTCGGCGTAGGTCAGAAAGCATAATAAACTTTAAGGATTTTAAATGAGCGAAGAAAAAGAAATAAAGGAAACAACGGTTGCCGAAGAGCAGGTTCAGGAACAGCAGCCTTCCCAGCCGACTGCAAAGGATTTGTTGAGCGAAGAGCTCGGTGAAATCAAAATTCGCAAGGCAAAGGGCAGCAAGAACGTCCACACGGGCGTATGCTCAATCAACGCCACTTTCAATAACACGAAAGTTTCTTTCACTGACCAGCAGGGCAATGTAATCAGCTGGTCGAGCGCGGGCAAAATGAACTTCCGCGGCTCGAGAAAGAGCACCGCTTACGCCGCGCAAGTCGTAACTCAGGACGCAGGCAAGGTTGCCATGAGCCACGGCATGAAGGAAGTCGCAGTGAAGGTAAAGGGTCCGGGCATGGGTCGCGATGCGGCTATTCGCTCTTTGCAGGCATTGGGCTTTATCGTTGTATCCATCGCCGACGTTACGCCGGTTCCGCATAACGGATGCCGCGCCCGCAAACGTCGCCGCGTATAATTTCAAAATCAGGAGAATTTTAAAATGTCTCGTTATACAGGTCCAACACAGAGAATTAATCGCCGTTTCAACACTGCGCTTTTCAACGCAAAGAAGGCTATGACAAACAAGGCGTATTTGCCCGGCATTCACGGGCCGCGTTTGCGCCGCCGCGTCACAGACTATTCCATGGGTCTTACCGAAAAGCAGAAATTGCGCTTTATGTACGGTCTTACCGAAAAGCAGTTCCGCCTCACTTTTGAACGCGCAAAGCGTCAGGGCGGCGTTACGGGCGAAGTGTTTATGCAGCTTTTGGAAGTGCGCCTCGACAACATCGTTTATTTGTTGGGTTTCGGTCGCACACGCAAGGCGGCGCGCCAGCTCGTTACACACGGCCATGTTCAGGTAAACGGCGCAAAGGTTGACATTCCGAGTTTCTCATGCAAGCCGGGCGACGTAGTTGAAGTCCGCGAAAAGTCAAGTTCCCGCCAGCTTGCCCAGCGCAGCTTGGACGAATCCGCTTTGCGCAATCCTCCCGCATGGCTCGACAGGGTTGACGGCGCGTTCAAAGGCACCGTAAACCGTCTTCCCATACGCGACGAAATGGATAAGACCATCAACGAACAGTTGATTGTTGAATTCTATTCACGATAATATTTCAATTAACAAAAGGAACTAAAATGGCAAAGCGCCTTGGAAAATTTGAGTTGCCCAAACGTCTTGTAAAAGACGAAGCAACAGCTACCGAAACTTATGCGAAGTTTGTGGCGGAACCTTTTGAAACGGGTTTCGGCTACACAATAGGCAATGCCTTGCGTCGAGTTCTTTTGGGATCGATTGAAGGGGCTGCAATCAGCTCTATCAAGATTGAGGGCGTGGATCACGAATTTCAGAGCGTTGAAGGCATCGTTGAAGACGTTACCGACATCGTTTTGAACCTCAAAAAAATCAAGATTAAGAGCGCGACTCGCGAACCGAAGCGTCTGATGATTGATGTCGAAAAGGAAGGTCCTGTAACCGCCGCCGACATTCAGTTGGATTCGGACATCACAATCGTAAATCCCGAACAGGTAATTTGCACACTCGATTTCAAGCGTCGTTTTGTTGCGGAAGTTGAAATTTGCGAAGGTCGCGGCTGGCGTCCGGCAGAAGAAAATAAGTATGCCGACCAGCCCATAGGTGTAATTCCCGTTGATTCCTTGTTCAGCCCGATTGAATTGGTAAAGTATTCTGTTGACCCGACTCGCGTCGGGCAGATGACTGACTTTGACAAATTGACGGTTGAAATCTGGACAAACGGCTGCATTACTCCCGACGAAGCGATGAAGGAAGCCGCAGTCATCTTGAAGCACCACATCGACGTGTTCGACAAGGTGAACGAGCAGGACATCGAATTTGAAACTGCGGGACGCGAAGTAAGCGAAGAGCAGAACCGTTTGAGGAAGCTCTTGAACATGAGCGTAAACGAAATCGAACTTTCCGTCCGCGCGGCAAATTGCTTAAACAACGCAAACATCACCACTGTCGGCGAATTGGCAATGAAGTCGGAGCAGGAAATGTTGAAATATCGCAATTTCGGCAAAAAATCTCTCAACGAAATTAAGGGTAAGTTGGAGCAGTTGGGCTTGTCTTTGGGTATGAAGATAGACGAACGCCTGATTGATACGGCAACCATATAATACTTTAAAAGAAATTATTTAAAATGCGTCATTCAAAACATAAGCACACATTGGGCGTAAAAAAAGAACACCGCGCCGCCATTATGGCGTCTCTTGCGGCGGCTCTTTTCCGCCATGACAGAATTGAAACAACTCTCGCATCAGCAAAAGCATTGCGTCCGTTTGCCGAAAAAATCATTACTTTGGCAAAGAATGCGGCGGCTTCTGAAGATGCGGCTGTTAAATTGCACTACCGCCGTTTGGCAATCGCCCGCATTCGCGATGTTGAAGCTGTTGCAATGCTCTTTGGTTCAAAAGACAAGGAAGGCAAAGTCTCCAAGTTCGTAAACCGCAAGGGCGGCTATACTCGCATATATAAGCTTGTTCCCCGCGCAGGCGACGCCGCGCACATGGCGTTAATCGAGCTTATCGAAGCCGACGACGAAGGCTATAAGGCGGCAAAGAAACCCGCCGCTAAAAAGACTGCAAAGAAAGCGGCTACAAAGAAAGCCGCAACCAAGAAAACTGCCAAGAAGACAACCAAGAAAGCGGAAGCCGCTCCTGCGGAGGACGCTGAAAAGGCTGCGGAATAAGGGGTTTTCTTTGATTTTTTCAATTCCGCAAACAACGCGTCCTTTTTCGGGCGCGTTTTGCGTTTTTTTCAAGAAAGGCAATGACGATATATTTCACAACTGTGGCTTGCGTTGTTTTGGCGGCGGCCGCCATAAGTGCGTTTTTTGCGGATAGGGCGTATGTAGGCTCCTATCGGAAGAGAATGCGCGAAAATGTCTATCATTGCCTAAAATGCAGGTCGATTTACACATCCCGCGCGGCAGGCGAATCTGCGGTTTGCCCCGTTTGCGGCTATAGAAACGGACGTATCAAATTCTAACAAAAAATACCATGAATCAGAAAATTATAGTTCTCGACTTCGGTTCCCAGTACACGCAGGTTATAGCGCGCCGCATTCGCGAGTGCGGCGTTTATTCGGAAATTTTGCCATACAACACAAAAGCGTCTAAAATCAAGGGCGACGATTTGTGCGGCGTGATTTTGTCGGGCGGTCCCGCAAGCGTTTTGTCGCCAAAATCTCCGCGCCCCGATCCGAAGGTGTTTGAGCTGGGTGTTCCCGTTTTGGGGATTTGCTATGGTTTGCAGTTGATGGGCAAGATGCTCGGCGGCGAAGTCGTTTCTTCAAAACAGCGCGAATACGGGCATGGCAAGCTTTCTTTCAAGTCTTCCGACAGCCTTCTTTTAAAGGGCATAAAGTCTCCGATGACCGTTTGGAATTCGCACGGCGACCGCTTGGTGAAACTACCCAAGGGCTTTAAAGCCATAGCGACAACCGAAAATTCCGAATACGCCTTGATTGAAAACAAGGAGCGCAAATTCTTCGGAATGCAGTTCCACCCCGAAGTCGCGCATACCATCGGGGGGATTGAAATCATAAAGAATTTTTTGTTCGGTATCTGCGGTTGCAAGGGCGACTGGAATATGTCCGACTACGTTGAGCGCGCAATCGCGAAAATCCGCGAAACTGTCGGCGACAAGAAGGTGATTTTGGGTTTGAGCGGCGGCGTTGACTCTTCTGTTGCGGCGGCGTTAATCCACAAGGCAATCGGCAACCAGCTTACCTGCGTGTTTGTTGACAACGGGCTTTTGAGAAAGAATGAGCGCAAGTCTGTTGAAGACCTTTTTAAGCGCAATTTCAAAATGCGTTTCATCACAGCCAAGGCGGCTCCGCTTTTCCTCAAAAAATTGAAAGGCGTCACCGACCCCGAACGCAAGCGCAAGATTATCGGCAAGACGTTTGTTGAAGTGTTCGACAAAACAGTGAAGAGCATCGGGCAGGTTGACTTTTTGGCGCAGGGCACGCTTTATCCCGACGTTATTGAAAGTGTTTCAATCGATGGAAATCCCGCATCTTTGATTAAGAGCCACCACAATGTCGGCGGCTTGCCTAAACGTATGAAGTTAAAACTTCTCGAACCTTTGCGCGAACTCTTCAAAGACGAAGTGCGCGCTCTCGGCAAAGAGCTTGGCTTGGCGCATGACGTATTGTGGCGTCATCCCTTCCCGGGGCCCGGCTTGGGCGTAAGGGTTGTCGGCGAAATCACAAAAAAGCGTTTGGACGTATTGCGCGAAGCTGATGCAATCCTCATAGAGGAAATGAAGTCGAGCGGATATTACGGCAAGGTGTGGCAGTCTTTTGCTGTCTTCCTGCCCGTGAAAACGGTTGGCGTCATGGGCGATGAGCGCACATACGACAATGTAATTGCGCTTCGCATAGTGGAAAGCTTGGACGCAATGACGGCGGACTGGGCGCACATTCCTCATGAATTGCTTGCTAAAATTTCAAACCGCATAATTAACGAAGTAAAGGGCGTCAACAGGGTATGCCTTGATATTTCTTCAAAACCCCCTTCAACCATCGAATGGGAATAAAATAGAAATTTTAAATTGCGCTTGGAGCCATATTCCAAGCGCAATTTTTTTGTCTGTATGCGGTTCTTCTTTTGCGGGCTTGGAGAAAAATCAAAGCATTTACAATTTGATAAATTTTGGTGAATAGGGTTGTATTTCTTTCAAAGTTTTAGAATAATTACAAAATGAAAATTACAGATAAGTTAATTGCAAGCAGGATACAAATTGTTTGCAGGATTTTGTCGGTTGTATTGATTGCTTTCGTCTTTATGCTTTTTATTTGCGGTGCATTTGCAAATGATTTTGACTTTTTTGATAAGACTTTTAGGTGGCTTGATAACGTTCTTATAGTTGCGGCAGTTGCGCTTGTTCTGTTTATAATTGTCTTTGCCGTATTTTCATTTAAGCAAAAAAAGCGTTATGAACTGAAAACAATGCTTCAAATAGATTCGCTTGACGGGAAAATTGCAAAGCAAGTCTCAATCGAGCTATGGAATACTTCGCAGGAAGCGTTAAAGATTGAGAAAATCGGCTTTTTGTCGGCGGAGTGGCGGACAAAAAAAGCGCATGGAAAAATTCAAAAAGAGCTTGTTTACTTCCCTGTGGAGGCCGCGATTGTTTCAAATAAAAAGCCGCCGTTTGTTTTGGAGGCAGGGGCATTGGAAGTTTTTACTTTTGATACGGAAGAAATTTTTTCTTCCTATACAATTTACAAGTTTTTTTACGACATTGCTCCCGTCGGCAGAAAATTAAAAATTTTCGACGGCGACGCATCCGAGGGCTGTTTGAGAATACGCGTAAAAGACAGGCGTTTGAGATTGTTTTCCAAAAAATCGAAGTCGCTATATTTGCAAGTTTGGCTGATGCTTGCCTGCTTTGTCGCCATATTTTCAGCCTTGTTTTTGTTTGGAAGTTTGTCGAAATGAAAAGGCGGGGGAGCAGGTTTTTGGGGGAACCGGAATTTTTCAACTCAAATTATTGAAAAGCAGTAGGTTGTGCAATGGAAAGGCGCGCCGAAAAAATGCAAAAAACTTTTAAAAAAGTTTGCAATTCAAATGCGCTTATATAGTATAAATATGAGCGTGAAAAAAGTGGGGAAATCGGCGGATTTTTTTAGAAAAAATGCTTGCGTTTTCGCAAAATTTCATTGGCGCAATTTCCCGTTATATAAAATCAATTTATTAAATAAAAACAAAAAATGGCAGACGACATAAAGAAAAACGACAAGTACGATGCTTCAAAAATTCAAAAGCTTGAAGGTCTTGAAGGCGTAAGAAAACGTCCCGATATGTATATCGGCGACACTCACGAGAGGGGCTTGCACCACTGTGTGTTTGAAATCGTGGATAATTCCATAGACGAAGCTTTGGCGGGGTACTGCACTGTCATAAATGTTTCCGTGCATTCCGACGGCGCGTGCTCCATTGAGGACAATGGTCGCGGCATTCCTGTTGATATTCACCCTGTGTACAAAATTCCCGCCTTGGAGCTTGTAATGACAAACCTTCACGCGGGCGGCAAATTCGGCAAGGGCGCGTACCAGGTTTCTGGCGGATTGCACGGGGTCGGCGCGAAGTGCGTAAACGCGGTGTCAATCGAATTTTCAGTCGAAGTCCGCAGGGACGGCAAAATCCACAGAATGGAATTTTCGCGCGGCAAGACAACCCGCAAGATGGAAATCACGGGTTCGACCAAAACAACGGGCACTAAAATCACGTTTTTGCCCGACCCCGTGATTTTTGAGGAAACGCGCGAATTCAAATATGAAATTCTCGCAAAGCGTCTGCGCGAGCTTGCTTTCTTGAACCCTGGAGTTCGCATTGTGCTGTCCGACGAGCGCATAAACAAGGAAGAGGAGTTTTGTTTTAAGGACGGCATTGCCGAATATGTGATGTTCCTAAACAAGGCGAAAAATGTCGTAAACCCGAAAGTCATTTCTTTTTCGGGAGACTCCGAAGCTCCTTCGGGCGGCAAGATAATTGTTGATATTGCCTTGCAGTACAACGATTCTTACACCGATCAGATTTACGCTTACGCAAACTCTATTTTCAACGTTGAAGGCGGCACGCATCTTAGCGGGTTTAGGACTGCCCTTACGCGCGTCATAAACAATTACGCATCCGCCAACAATTTATTGAAGGAAAAGAAGGATAAAGACATCAAAATTTCAGGGGACGACGTTCGCGAAGGCTTGACTGCCGTAATTTCCGTGAAAGTTCCCGAACCGCGTTTTGAGGGTCAGACAAAGACAAAGCTTTCAAACAGCGAAGTTGACGGCATTGTTCAAAAGGTTGTCGGCGAAAATTTGAAATATTATTTCGAGACAAATCCGCAAATCGCAAAGCGCATAATTGAAAAGACAATCAATGCGGCGCGCGCAAGAGAAGCGGCAAGAAAGGCGCGCGAAACTGTCCGCAAAACGGCAATCAGCGCGGGTGGACTTCCGGGCAAGCTTGCGGACTGCTCCGAAAAAGACCCGTCTTTGTGCGAGCTTTACTTGGTCGAAGGCGACTCTGCGGGCGGTTCTGCAAAGCAGGGGCGCGACAGACGTTACCAGGCGATTTTGCCGCTTAGGGGCAAGGTCATAAACGTTGAAAAGGCGCGTCTTGACAAGGTTTTGGGCAACAATGAAATCAAGACGATGATTACCGCTTGCGGCACGGGCATTGGCGAAGAGGGCGAAGGCGCGTTCGACATTTCAAAGGCGCGCTACCACAAAATCGTGATTATGACTGATGCCGATGTTGACGGTTCCCACATCAGAACTTTGCTTCTCACTTTCTTCTTCCGCCAAATGCGTGGCTTGATTGAAAACGGATATGTTTATATCGCGCAGCCGCCCCTTTACAAAATCAAACGCCGCAAGAATGAACGCTACGTTATGAACGATGCGGAAATGAACAAGATTTTGATTGAGCTTGGCTCTGAGAATTTGACGCTTGTGCGCTTGTCGGACAATCTCGAATTCAATTCGTCGAAGGTTGATAAAATCGTAGAGCTTTTGTCGAGGCTTGAAACATTGTCAAGCGGCATAACCCGCTACGGTTGCCAGTTCTCTTCCTACATAAATTCGGGCAGGGACGGTCTTATGCCGCGCTATGTCGCCCGCATCCGCACTGGCAACAAGGAGGAATTCCGCTTCCTCTTCAACGACGAGGAGCGTTCGCAGTTCTTTGTCGAGTTCGACAATACCGAAGACCTTTTCAGCGCGGCGACCATTCGCGAAGTTCTCGATGAAAACGGCAACAAGGTCCAGCAGCGCATTGGCGTTTATGAAATTTACGAAGCCCACCAAATAGAAAAAGTCTTGCAGGATTTGGAAAAGCTCGGCTTTGACGACAAGGCTTATTCGCCTTCCGACGAACCGCGCTTCAAGCTCATAGAAAAGAATTCCGACGGTGGAATAGTCGCGCAGGAGACGATATTCACGGCTCTTGAAATGGTTGCGAAAATCCGCGAACTCGGCAAGAGGGGCATGTCAATCCAGCGTTATAAAGGCTTGGGCGAAATGAATCCCGACCAGCTCTATGAAACGACGATGGACCCCGAAAAGCGCACTCTCTTGCGCGTTTCCATTGAAGATGCCGCTTTGGCAGACAGCACTTTTGCAATGCTTATGGGCGAAGACGTGCCGATACGCCGCGCGTTCATCGAAGACAACGCGCTCAACGCATCTTACTTGGACATCTGATTTTAGAAGGAATTTACTATGTACGCAGAAAACGAAAAAGTATTGCCTGCCAGCATTACGGACATAATGCAGGGCGCATACATCGACTATTCGATGTCGGTCATTATTTCCCGCGCGCTTCCCGATGTGCGCGACGGCATGAAGCCTGTGCAGCGCAGAATTTTGTACGCAATGTTGCGCGAAGGGCTGCTCCACAACAGGGCTTTTGACAAGTGCGCGGGCGTCGTCGGCGAAGTTCTTAAAAACTACCACCCGCACGGTGACAGCTCCGTTTACGACACATTGGTGCGCCTTGCGCAGGATTGGGTCATGGGCTATCCGCTCGTAATGCCCCAGGGCAACTTCGGCTCAATCGATGGCGACAGCGCGGCGGCATACCGATACACGGAGTGTAAATTGAGCGCGCTTGCCGAAGAGCTCTTGCGCGACATCGACGAAGACACGGTTGACTTTGTGCCGAACTACAAGGAATCGACGACGGAGCCGTCCGTTTTGCCATCCGCCTTGCCCGCCCTTCTAATGAACGGCTCAACGGGCATCGCTGTCGGCATGACGACAAACATTCCTCCGCACAATCTTGGCGAACTTATAGATGCAACTTGCGCGATTATCGACAACCCTTCGATTTCCATTGACGAAATCATAAAGCTTTTGCCCGGTCCCGACTTCCCGACCGGCGGCGTAATTACCGGCAGAAGCGGCATCGAAAGCTATATGAAAACGGGCAAGGGCATCGTCAAAATGCGCGGCGTTGCGCATGTCGAGGACCTTAAAAACGGCAAGGAACAGATTGTAATCACTGAAATTCCCTACAATGTAAACCGCGCCGCATTGGTCGAAAAAATCGCGGATTTGGTAAGCGAAAAAGTCATTACAGAAATCAGTGACTTGCGCGACGAGTCCGACAAGAACACCCGCATTGTCATCGAGCTTAAACGCGGCGAAGCTCCGAGAGTCGTTTTGAACAAGCTCTACAAGCATACACCGCTTGAATCTTCTTTCGGTGCGATTTTGCTTGCCCTTGACAAGCGCAGGCCAAAGCAGATGAACATCAAGGAAATGATAGAGTGCTACATCGAGCACCGCCGCGACGTCATTTACCGCCGCACGCAGTTCCTTCTCCGAAAGGCGGAAGACAGGGCGCACATTTTGGAAGGCTTTAAAATCGCGCTCAACAACCTCGACGATTTTGTAAAAATTATCCGCGCAAGCAAAAACCGCGACGAGGCGAAATCTTCTTTGATGGCGAAATATCCGCTTTCGGAACGCCAGACAAACGCAATTTTGGATATGAGGCTCTACCAGCTCACGGGTCTCGAACGCGAAAAAATCGAAAACGAATACATGGAGCTTATGAAGCTCATTCAGGAATACCGTTCAATTCTTGAAAACGAGCATAAGCTTTTGAAGGTAATCAAAGAAGACTTGCAGGAAATGCGCAAGAAGTATGCAGGTGTCCGCCGCACGCAGATTGTCGCAGAAGAGGGCGAATTCCGCATGGAAGACGTAATCGCAAACGAAGGCTGCATCATTACGGTTTCGCACAACGGCTTCATAAAGCGCACGGGCGTAAGCGCGTACCGCTCCCAAAAGCGCGGCGGCAAGGGGGTAATCGGTTCGGGGCAGTACGACGAAGACTTCATAGAGCATCTATTTACCGCATCCACGCACGATTATATCATGTTCTTTATGAACAACGGCAGAGTGTATGTCCACAAGGTTTACGAAATCCCCGAAGGCACCCGAATTTCAAAGGGGCGTTCAATCAAGAATGTTTTGGACTTGCAGCCCGATGAAAAAGTCGCGGCTATGATTTGCGTAAAGAATTTGGACGATGCCGACAAGAGCCTCATTATGGCAACCAAAAACGGCGTCGTTAAAAAGACAGTTCTTTCCGACTACAAAAACTGCCGAAAAGGCGGCATAATCGGCATCAATTTGGACGAAGGCGACGACTTGATTGGCGTTGTTTTGGCTGAAAAAGATTCCGAAGTCGTGCTTATAACCTATGCGGGCATGTCGATTAGATTTAGCGAAAACGACTTGCGCGCGCAGGGCAGGGCGACCCGCGGCGTAAGGGGTGTAACCCTCAAAAAGGAAAACGACTGCGTCAAGGCGGTAGTGGTGGTTGACAGCGGTTCAACTCTGCTAATCGCGGGCGAGCTCGGGCAGGGCAAGCGCACGAATTACGATGAATATAGGCTTCAAAACCGCGGCGGTTCGGGCGTTATTGCAATCAAAACTCACGGTGTTGCGGGTGCGTTGTCAGTGCGCGAAGACGATGAAATTATGATGTTCACGCAGGGCGGGCAGGCTGTTCGCTCTCCCGTAAAGGACATCAGGGTAATCGGCAGAACAACTCAGGGCGTTCGCCTGATTAACCTTGCGGAAGGCGACAAGCTTGTCGGCATATCGCGCGTTGTCAATACCCGCGACGGCGACGATGTCTCCGCGGAAGAAGGCGGCGTTGAAGGCAATGCAGAGGCTTCGTCTTCCGAACCTGCGCAGGAATAATTCAATGCTCTTTTGGGCGGCAGAAGGGAAATCCCTTCCGCCGCTTTTTTTGTCCGATTTCCGGCTGATAAAAAAATATTTACTTTTTTGTAAAAATGGGAATAATTTACACTTATATTTTTATTAATACGATTCTCGAATGAAGGGGTATTTAAAAGTTAAAAGAGCGATGGATATTTTTATGTCTGTTTCTTTGATTGTGGCTTTATCTCCCATCTTGCTGTTAGGTTATTTGCTCTCAAAAATTTTCGTTTCAAAAAATGCGTTGTTTATTCAAGAACGCGGAGGTTTGTACGAGAAGAAAATCTATGTTTACAAACTTAAAACGATGAAAGACGCTTTTGACAAAGACGGAAATCTTCTTCCCGACGAATACAGAATTTGCAAAGTCGGCTCTTTTTTGAGGCGTTTTTCAATCGACGAACTTCCCCAGCTTTTCAATGTCTTGAAGGGCGACATGTCTATGATAGGCCCTCGTCCGCTTATGATTTCCACTGTTGAAAGTATGCCCAAGCAGTACCGCCGCAGGTCGAGTGTTTTGCCGGGCATTACGGGGCTTGCCCAGGTCAACGGTCGCAACAATTTAAAATATAGTGTAAAGTATTCTTTTGACATTGAATATGTTGACAACATTTCGTTTTGGCTCGATTTAAAAATTATATTTCTGACAGTTTTTGCGGTGTTGTTTGCAGATGACAGCACGAAATATACGGACGTTCAAGGGCTTGACGACGTTGGCGGGGTAGATCATGACCCTCGCGTCAAAAAATAAAAAACGGAATAAAACGGAATGGGCAAAAAACAAAAAATCTAAAAGATAAAGAGCTGACGCTTCCGTAGTAGATAGATTTTTTGCCCATTCCTCGCGCTCCATGTTGGTTTTGCTCAGGGGGCAGTACAAAGTACAGCTCCCCATTCGCAAAACGCAACAGCATCGCGCGTTTATTCCGTTTTTTACGTATCAAAGCCCACACCTATCAAGCATCACAACTTTTACAGCTTCGCAACCGTAAAAGAAGCCTTTTCATTTGTACTCGCTTGCTTCGCAAGTCTCGGCACTCGCTACGCTCGGCTCTTTGCTTTCGCAAAGCTACCCACGCAAGCGTGGTCTTGCCCTCCATCTTGGTTTTATTTCGGACTCACGACCAAAGGTCGCTTACGCCTCATAAAACACAAGAGCATCGGGCATTTCTTCCGTTTTTTACACACTCGCAACTTATCAAGCAACTTAATGAAATTCCGTCTCCATTCCAACACTGCGTATCAAATATATTTTTTTTAATCAGGGCTTGGGTCTCTGTTTGTTTTTTGGTTTTGCGTCCCAAAGTTCACACCTATAAAATATCACATATTTTACAGCTAACGCTTCCGTAGTAGATAGATTTTTTATCCATTTGTACTCACATTTGCATTTCGACATGTTTGAATCCTAAATCTTTTATTGCGAAGTTGCTTGATAGGTTGTGTAAAAAATAAGTCCTAATTTAAATTCAGCTACTTGATACGCGAAATTGGAATGGGTACGGGATTGCGTCAAGTTATTTGATAGGTGGAAACTTTGGGTACGTAAAAAACGGAATAAACGCGCGATGCTGTTGCGCTTTTACGAGCGTCGGCGGACTTACGTCCGCAAGTCGAAGTAAAAGCCAACATGGAGCGCGAGGGCGGAAAAAATCCTTTTAAGGAAGCGTAGCTGTAGAATTCCAAAAAGATTTTATCTTTTTTCCGCCCGTTTTATTCCGTTTTTTTCAATTTTTTGCCGAATAAATATGACAAAATACTGTATAACTTGGGCAAATACATCATCGGCGGAATCAATATGTACAACAAAAATATAATCGTGAAACTGTAAACACCCATGTAAAGAATTAAAAATATGCATGCTATTATCGCGACAAAAGAGCGAATTCTTGCACTGGTATTCCAGTTTATATGCTTAAATGACGGATAAGGTATGTTGCTTATCATCAAAAATGAAATGAGCAGCATTACAGGCACAATCCAAAGCGTGTAGTTCCAAAGATCCAAATGCAACATAGTAAGCGCGATTGAAGACATTGCACCTGCCGCGGCGGGAACGGGAAGCCCGCTGAAATCCCCTTTTTCGTATTTTTCATGGCCCGCAATGTACGGGTTTGTGATTACGTTGAAGCGCGCAAGGCGAATGCATCCGCAAAGAAGATATATGAACGCGACAAACCACCCGATAGGCGATATAAAACTTTGCATGCGCTCTGAAAACTGTTCGTGCATCGGATTTAAAGTCAATAGGAATGTCAAGAGGCTCGGCGCAACTCCGAATGCAATGGAGTCGGCAATGGAATCGAATTCCTTACCAAAAAGAGAAGTTTTGCCGCTTGCGCGCGCCACTCTGCCGTCAAGGGCGTCGCAGAAAACGGAAAGCAAAATCGCGAGTATCGCAACGACGTAGTAGCTTGCGCTCGGATTTGTTTTAGGATCCGTCTTTACGAAGAAATTTGCAATCGTATGTATTGCCGATTCCGTTTGGGCGTCAAATCTGCCGCGCATGCAAAGGATTATTGACAAGAAGCCGAAAAACAAATTTCCCGCCGTGAAGAAGTTTGGCAGAATGTAGATTTTGCTCGCCTGGTGGACGTTTGACCAAAGTGCCGGTTTTTCCTGTGTCATAAATTTATTATTTTTTCAATGATTCCAAGTATTTCCAGAAATTGTCTTCCTGCTCAATCATTGTTTCTTCCGTAAACGGGAGCTTGAAGCGGAACACAAAATCGGCAAGCGTGTGCTTGTGCAGGACGTAGTTTGCGGAAATTGTTTGGTTTTGTTCGCTGATTTCAAAATATATGCGGTAGTCTCCGACGCGCAGTCTGTAAAAATTTCTGCCAAAACGGTGGAAAGACCCCAATTCTCCCTTGCCTGACGCCAAGTCTTCGGGAGTGATGGAGCTGAGCTTTTCGATAATCTCGAATTGCGCGGGCTTGGAGAGCTTGTTGATTTCGCCCATCGCCTGATTGCTGAAATTTACCTGATACATATTAAAAAATCCCCCAAATTAAAATATTGTTAGTTTCAAATTGCAAGTTATATTATCCGCCTTTAAATGCCGATTACGAGAAAAAATTTGAAACTTTTTTTTTGCGCCGTTGTTTGTATGGGCGTAAACCAATTTAAACCACAACCCATAAATTAGTACAACCATGAAAAAAATAATATCAATCATTTGCGCTCTTTCTTTTGCCGCAATGCCGATGTTTGCGGAAGACGGCGCGCCAAAGCAGGAAAAGCCCGCAAATGCGGATTCTCAAAAACTTCCCGAGTCGTTCAAAAACAGAATGTTAAAGCAGTTTGACAAGGACGGCGACGGGTACTTGAACGAAGCGGAGCTTGCGGAGGCTAAAGCTTCCCTCAAAGAACGCCGCAAGCGTTTCGAGGAAATGCAAAAAAAGCATGCCGAGAGGGTCTTGAAGGAGTTTGACAAGGACGGAGACGGCAAGCTTTCCGCGGAAGAACTGGTGCCGTTAATCGAAAAACAGCGCAGAATGTTTGCCGAAATGTCGTCAAGGCGCGGACGCCCCGACGGAGTTCCGCAGGTTCGCGGCGAAAGACCCCGCGCAAAGGGCGCAATGATGCCGCCGCCGAATGTCGATGGCGAAACTCCTCCGCCTCCCAATGCAGATGAAGCCGCTCCGCGCCAGGGAAAGCAGCTCCGCCCCGACAAAAGGCAGATGCGTCCGGAAAGACCAAGATTCCGCCATCCTATGCCCGAAGACTTGGACGAGCTTGCGCTTCCGAAAGCAGAGGCAAAGTCGGAATAGTTGAATTTACGGAAAGCAAAAGCGCGAAAACCGAACGGAATTCGCGTTTTTTTGTGGACATTGAAAGCGCGGAGTCTATCTTTTATACACAATTATGGCTTTGCGTAAAATTGAAAAAGTAGAAGGCAGGGGCGTATTTGTCCCCGGCAACGACATTGACACCGACAGAATTATTCCCGCGCGTTTCATGGTATGCGTGACTTTTGAAGGCTTGGGGCAGTATGCTTTTTATGACGAGCGCAAAAATGCGGACGGCAGCGACAAAAAGCATCCGCTTACCGATGCCCGCTTCAAGGGAGCTTCAATTCTTCTAAGCGGCGCAAATTTCGGTTGCGGCTCGTCGCGCGAGCACGCTCCGCAGTCTCTTTGGCATTACGGCTTCCGTGCAATCATAGCCGAAAGTTTTGCCGAAATTTTCTTCGGCAACTCCACGACAATCGGCATTCCTTGCGTTATGGCAAGTGCTTCCGACATCGCGAAAATCGCGGCGTTGATTGAGGAAGACCCGAAGGCGGAAATCGTTATCGACTTGGAGCATCTCGAAATTTCCTGCAAGGATTTTTCTTGCAAATGCTCTATGCCCGAAAATTCCCGCAAGGCTCTTTGCAACGGGGTTTGGGATCCGATTGCGGAGCTTTTGGAAGCGGAAGCGCAGACGTCGAAGCTTGCGTCAACTCTCCCTTACATGAAGTAGCATGGATTTTCTCTTACAGGGGGCGGGCGTTTTCATTTATCCGCTTGGGCTATGCTCGGTAATTGCGCTTTATGTGATTTTGGAGCGTTTGATTTCCTTGCGGACTTCAAAAGTGGTTCCGAATGAGCTTGCCTCTTCCCTGCTTTCGGGAGATTTGAAAAAATGCGATTTAAACGACAATTCTTCGCTTGGGCGCATTGTCAGGTTTTTTTATGACAACAATCCCGACAGCGACGAATTAAAGTCTTTTGCGCGCCTTGAAATGACCCGTCTTGAAAGGGGAATGTTTCTGCTTGACGCCTCTATTTCGGCGGCTCCGCTTTTGGGGTTGCTCGGCACTGTGGCGGGTTTGGTTTCTGTGTTTTCTTCGGAGTCCGCGCCCACGCAAGAGGCAATATCGCGCGGCGTGGGTCTTGCTTTGTCAACCACTGTCCTTGGGCTTTTGATTGCAATTCCCGCGATTGTCGGAAGCTTGTTTTTGTACCGAAAAATCGACACTCTTTGCGCGCGCTTGGATGTTTGCGCCGAACGCCTTGTCAAGATGTGCGGGAAAAAATAATTTATGGATTCTCTTGAAAGAAGCCGCCGCCGCCGAAGAAAATTCGAGGTAAACATCGTGCCGATGGTCGATGTCATGACGGTTTTGATTTTCTTTTTTCTGCTTACCATGCAGTTTAAGGAAAACGGGTCGGTTCAAATAAATCCGCCGTCAATGTCAACCACTGAAAGAGCCGACGAAAACGCCAAGCCGACTGTTCTTGCGGTAAGCAAAGATGGAGAATTTTATTTAAACGAAAAAAAAATGCCGATAGAGGAAATATCGGAAACGCTGAAAAAAACTGCCGAATCTGATAAAGGTGCGGCGGTTTTGCTTTTGGGCGACGAGCTTGCGAAATACGGCGACATCGCAAAGGCGGTTGACTGCGTGCGCGCGGCGAACATAAAGAAATTGCGCATTCGCGCTTTGCAAAAAAAACAATAAATTTGCTTTATAAAAAGCAAAAAAAGCTTGCGAAATTATCGGCAATGGTTTCAATGGTGTCTGTTTTATTTTAATGCGCCGTTTTAATTGTGTTTGGCGCATTGCCGAATTTCTCGCAAATTTTATTTTTTGTTAAGCTTTGATTTGTTCGGAGTTTTTGGCGTTAAAAAAATTACAAGATATTCTATGCAAGATTTTGAAAACAATTCCAGCGGCGGCAGTGGCGACGGCATGAACAGGCGCGATTTCCGCTCTAACCGCATTCGCCAGAACAACCGCAGGCGCGGTTTTAATCCAAACAACCGCATGCGCCAAAATAGGAACAGGCCCCAAAACCTTTCCGAAAACGGCGAGCCGCGCCAGCCCGAGCAGGAGCTTGAAATCATAAAAGTCGAGGGGATTTTCGATTTCACGGTGAACAACAACGGCGTGTTGCTCGACCCGAAGCACGGGGGCAAAACCCGCCCCACCGACACTTATGTTTCAAGAGAGCTTGTTCGCAGATTTGCCTTGAAAAGGGGGCAGTATATTGTCGGCAATGCGCACAGGGCGCAGAACCACCGCAACCCCAAACTGCGCTTTATCGAAACCATTGACGGTGTAAACTGTCTTGAACGCAAAAATGTGCAGCCTTTTCAGAATTTAACCACAATCGCGCCTGATGAAAAACTGAAATTGGAAACTTCCGACGGCAGAATGACAAACCGCGTGATGGATATTTTTTGCCCGATAGGCAAGGGCACGCGCGGCTTGATTGTCGCCCCTCCGCGCACGGGCAAGACAACGCTTTTGAAAGACATCGCTTTCGGTGTTTTGGAAAATCATCCCGAATGCCATTTGATTATTTTGCTTGTCGATGAGCGTCCAGAAGAGGTTACTGATTTCAGAATGGATTTGCCGAAAGCCGAAATTTTCGCTTCTTCAAACGATGAAACGATAAATACGCATATTTCAATCGCCGATTTGGCTTTGGAAAGGGCGAAGCATCTTGTGGAAGTCGGCAGGGATGTCGTCTTGCTCATGGATTCGCTAACCCGCCTTTCGCGCGCGCACAACTCGGCAAAGTCGGGCGGCGGCAGGACAATGTCGGGAGGTCTTGATATCCGCGCGCTCGAACGTCCGCGCCAGATTTTTTCAGCCGCAAGAAATACGGAAGAGGCAGGGAGCCTTACAATAGTTGCGTCCGCCCTGATAGAAACAGGGTCGAGAATGGACGAGCTTATTTTCCAAGAGTTCAAAGGTACGGGCAATATGGAAATGGTTTTGGACAGAAAAATTGCAGAGCTTAGAATTTGGCCCGCGATAAATCTTGCGGCATCGGGAACGAGGCGCGAGGAGCTGCTTTTATCCGACAAGGAAATGGAAGCTTCCGCATTTTTAAGAAGAGCCATGGCAAATTCAAAGAACGAAGACGCCGTAGAAACTTTAATCGAAAGAATGAGGCAGACAAAAACAAACGCCGAGTTTTTGAATTTGATTTTATAAATTTTTGCCTTGAAAAATTCAATAAACATAGAATATAATATTTTCTATGTTTAGGAAATCAATGCTGTTTTTGTGTTTGCTGCTTGCGGGGTGGGGCAGTGCGTTTAGTAATGGCAATCTTCAAAACGGCGATATTGAGACTAACGAAAAAGTTTTAAAGGCGATAGATGACGTAAAAAACAAGCGTGATCGTTGCGCCTTTCGCGCCTTGGAGCTTTCTTTATACTATCAAGGTTTTGATCCTGATAAAAACTTATATTACCTTGATGAAATGTACGATGATGTGCTTACAACAGTTCCGTTTAATAGCGAACTTGTTGGCACTCGAAAGATACGCGATGCAAAAAAGGCTTTTGAGTACGCAAAAATTGCGTATGAATTATCAAGAAGAGCTCCTATATCTGGTCTTGATGAATGTGAGGGCGGGGTATATATGGGTTCTATGTTTGTCGCAAACCTTGCTTCTCTTTATATATCCGGTATTGGTGTTGAACAAGATTTAACAAAGAAAAAAGTCTTGATGAGATATAACAAGTTGCTTTCTTGGAGAAACTATTACATTGGCAAGTTTGCTCCTCTTGATAAAAAATATGCAATAAGCCTTTTGGAAAATGGCATAATTTATATTTTTGAATATCTTCCTTATGAAAAACCAAAAAAAGAATATTCTTCATATGTCTTATATTTAATTTATAACGGCGAGTTCGACCCCGCAGACAAAGACTTGGAAAAGGCAAAATATTGGAAAAATATACACGATAAAATAATATCTGAGCTGAGAGAGCAGGAAATAAAAAGATGGAATGAAAGAATAGAAAAATTAAGAAAAGAGGCAAGTGTAGAAACAGAAGAAGGGCGTAAAGCTTTTCGTAGTCTCGGACATGCTTATCTTCGAAAGCGTAAATATATAGGAGTTATTTACAACAGGCGTAGATATGTAGAAAACTCGAATTATAATCCGGAGCTTGCGAGAAAATTTTTGGAAAAAAGTGGTGCAGACGAAGAATCAATTATCACTATTTTTGTTAAAATGCTATCAAATCCTCTAACGGGAGATTTAAGCGAGATGAAGAAGTACTTAAAGGAAGTACTGTCTTCACCTGCGCTTTCTGATGATTTCAAAGAAAAGCTAACCAAGGAAGCAAGTTTGCTTGAAGACAGATATATAAAATATTATGGAGACGATTTTAATCTCGAAGAATGATTATTCTTTGTGTCGAACTATTCTCTAATTAAAGTCTTTCCGGATTTTTTAGATTTATTAGATGTATCTGCATGGTCAAATTTTCTACTGGTTTTTAAAGATCCTTTTTCTCCGTCAACATGAAAGCTAATCTTATCTGAGCTTTCAGGCTTGTTTTTAGGAACTCTGCCGTTTACACCACCGCCCGAACCTGGGATATCTTGGTAGGCATGTGCCGCGCCATAAGAACCAAGTCCATATTCTTTTTGAGACTCAAAATAGGGATCATTCTTGTTATTGATATAATCTTTTTTATTCTCTTTTGAACCTATCCAATGAACAATATCGGGGCTTCCAAAATTATCACTAACTTTGCCTTTTATTACGGCGATATTAACTTCAATATCCATATCTCCGCCCATATAGTTTTGTACTGAGTTTTTGGGGTCTTGGTTTATAATGCCGATGCGATCAAGGCTTATATTTCCATTTTTATCCGAAGTTTTATCATAAGCCCATTCGGCAGTTTCTATTTTACTTTCGCCTGTTTGGGGATCGGTATAGGTATATTTTGCTTGGAACCAAACTGTGTAATCTGTATTTGGCTCATTTGTGGGGAAATCCGCTTCAGCGGTTGCCCAGATGTATTGACGTTCTATCGGAACAGGATTATCGTTTGTCATTAGTTCCTCATCACTTGTTTCCTTGCGTCTATCCGTTGAAAAAGAATCTTCATTCATTTTAATGGCGTATTCTTTTTTGGGAGCTTCGTCGAATATGGTTTTTATTACTTCGCGATTTCTTTTCATTTCTTCAACTCCTATCTTGTTTGAAGAAAGTGCATTTTCTTCGCTGTTTGAATTTTCGGCAGATGAATTTTCAGAAGAGGAATCTTTTACGCTATTAGCAGAATTTTCTTTGCTTGCGGGTTTTGGTGTTTGGTTGTTGTTTGCGGGGGCGTTATTTGCGCCGTCTTTTGGCGCAAATTGACCTCCATTGGGCTGTCCCTTCGGCTGGTGGTTGGGGTTGTAGGGCAAGTCGCCAAAAATGCCGATTTGGGAATTTTTGTTTTCTGCGGGACTTTCTTCAACGCTTTCAGGAGCATTGCTAAACAAGTTTTCGGGCTTTGCGATTTCGCACGCCAAAATTGTGAAATTGCGCAGGCATTCCGCGCTATTAGTGGAATTTTCTTCGCAATCGCCCGTTAATCCTGCCAGATGGGCGACTTCGTGCATAATCACGCTCGGGCGGTCGTTTAGATTTTTATCGTCTCCAATGGCTTCGTTGAAAAAGGCGTCGAATATTCTTATGGTTTTGCCGTTCCCTGCATCTGCGCTTGCCAAAACTTCGGGTTTTGTTTCTTTTTCCTTGCTGACGAATTTCGGCATTCTTATTATCTTCAATGTGCTTTCGATTTTTTTTGTTATGGCATGGTAGGCGTCTGAAATTTTTCTTTGCTTTAATGCGTCGGGCTTGCCGAAAATTTCTTCAAAGTGCGGACTGCAAGCATTGTCTTTTAGTAAGGCAATGGATTTTTCCGCAAGATGGTATGCGCCTTTTATGGAAGATTCAACCTCAACTATTTCCTTTGCGTTTAGAGAACCTTCGTAGTTGTAATTTATGTTTTTATTTCCGATTTTGATGTTTCTTTTTGTCATGGCGGCAAAACGATAGCATCAATTTTAAAGGAGCGCAAAATTAGATTTGATTTGTTTTGTACTGTTGAAGTTTTCGCTAATTTTGAAGCGGAAAAATAAAAAACTCCCGAAGAAAAACTATTCTTAGGGAGTTTTAGGTAAAATCTCCGCAAATGCCGTCAAGCGATTGGGGTTCCTACTGCCTTTTTGTCAGCAGGTGGGTGCTACCGAAACACTTTCGCCTTCCGCGCTCGGCGGCATGGCGGCCGTATTTTGCGGGTCAAGCTCCCGATATATTTGTCATTAAGGCGGCGAACCCAAGTTGCAGGTCACGCACACCGCAGAGATTTTATGCCTTCAATAATGCACATCGGCATTTTTCTGTCAAAGAAAATGGCAGGCAATGTTTTCTTTTTATAAAAATTCGTGCGGCGAATTATTTTATTGAAAAAACTTTTTTTGTTTTTATGTTTTAAAACCAAGTTTAATTTTGTTGATTTTGTTGACGATATGAAAAAGAAACTATTTTTAATGGCGATATTGCTTGCTTTGGCAGGCGGCGTTTTTGCGCAAAATCCGCGGACGTTTTGCAATCCGTTAAACATCGACTACCAGCCATTCGGCAAACGCGCGAAAACGGCGGCAGATCCCGTAATTGTCCCATTTGAAAACAAGTATTATTTGTTCTGTTCAATTTATGCGGGCGGCGTGTCGGGGTATAGAATTTCAGATAATCTTATTGATTGGAAGCTTGTAAAATTCCCCGATCATATTTTGAAAAAAGTTTTGAACGGAAAAGGCGAAGCTTACGCGCCCGCCGCATTCGCAAAAGACGGTTATGTTTACTGGATGCGCCTTGATTCAAAAGTTGTCATACGCTCTAAAAATCCGTCAGACGCAAATTCGTGGGAAGTTTTTTCCGAAAAAGGGCATCTTTCTTTTGACCCTTGCTTTTTCTTGGACGATGACGGCAAAATTTACAATTACTTCGGCGCATTGGAATCAAACGTGGCGGAGTTGAATCCCGTTGATTTTTCGGTTGTCGGCGGAACTAATCGCCGGATAACGCCCAAGACAAAGGGTGTTGATGCGCTTGTAAATTCGCCTTACGGGCTTCATCAAGGCAAAAACGAATATGAAAATCCGTTTTGCGACTGGAACAAGCCCGAAACTCTCGACACTTCGCGCCTGATTAGAACGGAAAATCCGCAAAAGCCGCAATTTTCAACAGTCTCTGTCGATTCAATGCAAGAGGGCGCATGGATGACCAAATATGGCGGCAAATACTATTTGCAAAATTCAAACCCCGGCACCGCCTGCCCGTGGTACAGCGATTCCGTTTATGTGTCGGATTTCCCGAACAAAGATTTCAAGCTTGCAGACTACGCCACGGCCTCAATGAAAGCAGGCGGATTTATAAACAGCACGGGGCATAGTTGCGTGTTCAAGGATTTTAACGGAAATTGGTGGCGCATTACGACTATGTGGGTCGGAGTTTTGGCGGGCTTTGAGCGCAGATTGGGCTTGTTCCCCGTTGGATTTGACGATGAGGGCAGAATGTTCACGCAGACTCGCTTTGGCGATTATCCGATGGTTATGCCGAATAAAAAAGTTCCTTTCGGAAAGTCTCTTTTGGCGGGTTGGGAAAATCTGTCTTTGTGCGCAAAGCCGTCTTCAAGCACAAGCGACTTTGAAAAAGAGAAGCTTGCGTGCGACGAAAACGTGCGCACCTGGTGGTCGGCAAAAAGCGCACAAGCAGGGGCTTATTTCGAGCTGAATTGGGAAAAGCCTGTCGAGGTTTACGCTTTGCAGGTAAATTTCGCGGAAGAAAACATAGACCAAAGCGCGGTTGACGAGGATTATCATTCGTACAGGCTTTTTTATAAAAGTTCACCCGATGGCGAATGGAAAATCCTTGCGGATAAATCCCAAAACAGGGCGAATGCAGCGCATGATTACATAGAGCTTAAACCCCCCGTAAAACTTTCTGCAGTAAAAATCGAAAACGTGCATTCCGCAAAACGGGGCAACTTTGCGATACGCGATTTGCGTGTGTTCGGCAAGACCAATGTAAACGCGCGTCCGCAGGCAGTTAAAAATGCCCGCGCTTTAAGGGATAAAAAAGACCCGCGCAATATGAAATTTGTTTGGGAAAGCAAAAATTCGGACGTGAAAGGCTATATAATCAATTACGGAGTTGCCCCTAATGCCTTGCATTTAAACGTCCAGTATCAAAAGCCCGATGCCGACAGCCTGACTTTGTCTTGCTTCAATTCCATGGCAAAAGATTATTGGTTCAGGATTGATTCCTACAACGAAAACGGAATAACAAAGGGCGAAGTCTTAAAGGCGGAATGACATTTAAATCTTTGTATGCAAAAAAATCCGATTCTCAAAAAAGCAATCGGATTTTTTTGTTTATTTATTTGCGTCAGTCTTTTGGAAGCTCTTTCACAAAACCCGACTGTTCCGCTTTTCTGTTTCCGTAAGTGTATTTTACCGAGAACGGGTAGCCCTTTTCGGGAACGTAATTCGGATATATCGTAAGGTTCTCAACTGTTATTTTTGTGTTGTTCAGGTAATCTATTTCTCCTGTTAGAATCATTTTGCCGCTTGAAACTTTGTATGAGTATGTGCCGCTATAAGGCATATTGCCAATTTGCATGCTCATTGTTTTTTCGCCGAATGAAACAATCGGGTCGTCTCCATATTCATTGAAGGTTTCAAGCTCTGAAAATTTCATTGATTTGTTGGCGAGGGATTTTGGCGTTTTCTCAAATGAGTTTTTGTCGTATCTGATTATTTTACTGTCGATTAACGCCGTTATTTCCTTGGCTTCGTACTCATAATTATAGCATGCGCTCATTGTTCCCCTTGCCGATATTGCCGATGTGTTGTCGGAATTTACTATGCTTGAAGTTGTGGACAGTTTAAGCGTGATTTCAATCGGAATGCTCTTGTAGTAAAACTCTCCCCAAAGATTCGGGTTGGTAATTTGGTAGAGATCCCCGCTGATTGAAAGCTCGGCGGTTGTGGATGATGTGCGCTTGTAAGTGTAAGAAACGTTGGTTATATATTCCGCAAGAAAATTTCCTATCCAATATGTGCCTCCTTTTGATAGCATTGCTTCTGTTGTTGAAATAGGAGTCAAGGTGAAATCGTATCTTCTTATCGGATAGTCGGGAGATATAATGAATGAACCGTAGGAAGGGTTTATCTGCGTGGCGTCGAATATTACTCTGATAGACGTTCCCACCGGGTTTTCAGGTATTGCCGCGATGTTGCATTTAAGCTCAACTGCTTTTGTGTAAACCTGGGTTTGGGTTGCCGTACTGTAAACTTTGCAGCGGTAGGTATTGTAGAAATTTTCCACATCATTCCAGTCTCCGTTTACATCGGGAGTGAGTGTGTAGCTTCTGGAAGTCGCGCCTGAAATGTTTTTCCACGCGCCTTCGTCATTTTCGTTTTCAAATACAAGTTTCTGCCATTGATATTTTATTTTGTGTCCTGTCGCGACCGCAGAAAGCGTGAGTTTTGAGCCTTGCAATACTTCAAATTGCGCGTCGGATTTTAAAGAAGATTCTTCAGATGTTCCCTCCGCTTTTCCGTCAAGCTCGAATTCGGGTTGGGATATCGTAAGCATCTGAATTTCGCTTGGAGATACGATTGCGATTGAAGATTTCATCGCAAATGATTTGACGTTTGTTTTTTCTGCATCCAATGCGTCGTAAATTTCTGCTTTGAAAAATACTTTTTCCGCAGTTTTGAGTTTTTCTATGTCGTTTGGCGAGACTATGCAGGTGTTGAGAGTTCCCGATGAAAATACTTTCCACTCCTTGCCGTCGGTCGAATAGAACCATTCGTAGAAAATATTTTCTCCCGTTGCGGTTGCCGTGAGCGTTATGGAGTCGTCGCGAATGCAGGCTTTTTTGTCGGCAGTTATGGACTTCAAGGCGAGGGGTTCTATTACCCTCACAGTTGAAATTCGCGACGAGACGCTTCCGGATTCGTTTGAAACTTCAACGAAATAGGTTTTGCCGTTGTCTTTTGCCTTGTCGAATTTTTGCGTCAGTTTGTTCGTGTTCGCCTTGGCAATCGGTTCGGAGTTGCAGAACCATTGATATTTCAAATCCGTTCCGTATGCGACGACTTCAAGGGTCGCGCTTTTCCCGCTTTCAACCGTGAAGGTTTCAGGAAGGTTTTCCGAAATTTCGGGGGCGAGATATTCGTCTGAAACGTCGCCGTCCAGTTCTTCCGCGCAGAACTTCACTCCTTCAAAATCCGAATATTTTACGTTTGTCCAGAACTTGTTTGCCGCAGCGTAGAGATTAAATTCCGAAACGCTGAAATCTTCGTTTTTCAAAGAGGGTTTTAATTTCATGGCAAATGTGTTGCCCGACTTTTTCCCTCTGTAAGAGCCTTGTTCGAGAACTTTTCCTTCCTCGTTTACTATTGAGTAAAGTTTTGCATTTTCAAATATTATGCCGTATGAAACGCCGTTTGCCTTGAAAACCATATTCGTTTCCTGCAACGAATCAGGCAATACTGCGGCGCGTTCCGATACTTCAAATTCAAGGTTTGCGGATTTTATTTGAGATGTTGTTTTCCCTTCTGTGTATGTTCCGCCAACCGCGCGGGAAACGCCGTCGTATTTAAGCGCGAGATTGTATGATATTTTTACGGTCTGCTTTTTGCCGTTTTCGCCATAGGCGCATTGGTTTGCGGTTATGGAAAGCGAGGCTTCTTTTACATTTTTGAATTTGTATGCAACTTTTGTTCCTTCAAGCCACGAACCGCTTTCTTGGAGCGGGTTGTTTATCAGAATGGCATTTTTTGCGTCGGGGCATACGAGCGTGAATTTTTCGCCGTCGATGTCGAATTTCAGCGCGTTGTCCGCAATGCTTGCGGGAATGGGGGGCATAACAAAATCAATGTCGATTTGCGGAGTGAACTTTTCCGAAATCTGGGAGCCGAGTTCGCAATATACTTTGCATCTGTAAGAGGCGGAGCCTTCTTTGTTTTCTGTGAAAGAATAGGTCGGCTTAACCGCTTTTTCAATGTCTTGCCAGATTCCGTTTTCGGCGTCAGCCAAAATTTGCCACTGGTATTTGGGCTTTGCGCCTGTTGCGTTTTGAACGCTGAGCTCGGTTACAAAGCCCGCTCCGAGGTCTTCTATTTTTATGTTTGAGGCGTCGGCTGAATAGCTTTGGTCAAATTCCGCCTGCTTTTGGACTGCGCGTACGCCGCCAATTCCGGCGGGTTCAGACAGGCTTATTTTTGCTTCTTTAGAAGATACAAAACTGTTTGCAATTATTTTGCCGTCAACTTTAACCCCGACTTGCGCGCGGTAGCGTTCGCCCATATTTTCGCTTTGCAGGTTTTCAAGGACGATATTTTGCGAATTTTCGCCCTCGATGTCCCTCCATGCGCCGTCTTTGAACACCTGCCATTGGTAGTATAGATTTTCGCCCGAAGCGCCAACCGACAACACGGTGTTTTCCCCTCTGAAAGAACCTTTGTAATTAATGTTTTCGGTAATTTTCGGCTTGGGGAAAACCGATATCTTATGCTCGCCCGAATATGCACTTGCACCCGTTGCGTCGCTTACGAGGCACTTGTATGTGCTTTGCGGGATTTTTGCCGACGCCTTTATCGAAATTGTGTCTTTTTTGGAGCTTGCAGGAACAAAGCCCTTGCCGTCGTTTTTATCCACAAACCACTGGTAGGAGAGCTTGCCCGTATATTTGGTTGCGGATACGCTAAGGGCAAGCTTTTCGCCGTCTATTAAAGATACGCTTGTGTTTTCAGATGAAACTTCCACAAAGTCCCCCTTGTATTCGACTGCGCCGATGGTGGGGTTTGTGCCGCTTCTCGCATTTAAGAAAATATCGGTTGAAACGTTTATTTGGGCATCCGGTGCAAAAGTTGTTGCCGGGCTGTTTTGGGCGACGCTAAAAGATGTCATGACCCCTTCCGTGCGCAGTCCCGCAAACATCGGATTTGCTTCTTTTACGTTTTCCATTGAGATTCTCGCGGGAATTGCGGAGAGGGCGGGGACTATTGAATTTTTCAAGACCGCAACTGACGTTGTGTCGTCTCTTTCAATGTAAATTTCAGCCTGCTTTGCGGAGTCGGCAAATATGTTTGAGCTTGCGTAAAGCGAGCCTTCGAGGGAAATCGCACTGCCTTCTTTTGCCGAATTTTCGCGGAATGTGTTAAAAAGCACTTTTGCGGAAGAATTTGCGCTTTCGGGGCTTACGAGGTCGTCTGAATATGCTATCGCCCCGCCTTCGTCCGCCTTGTTTTTATAGAAAGTCGAGTTTGTGATGGAAACAGGCTTTGTTTCTGCGCCTGCTTTTTGAGCCAGCGCAATGCCCGCGCCTTCGTCTGCTTGGTTCGACTCAAAATAGTTCGCGTTTAGCTCGGGCGATATGTTCGGGCTTCCGATTATTGCTATTGCTCCGCCTTCGTCAGCCGAATTTTTTATGAAGTTGTTTTGTTCTGCCAAGACATCTGCATCTTCGCATTCAATGTAGAGAGCGCCGCCGAAAGCGTCGTCGCCCTTGGCAGAATTTGAAAGGAACAGATTTTGGATTATTTCGGAGGAATTTTTTGCAATTATGGCAAGCGCGCCGCCTTTTGCTTCGGTATCGTCTTTAAGTATTGACGAAGCTTCGTTCTTTTCAAAGTCGCAATTTGAAATCAAGCCTCCGTATGAGAAAACTGCGCCGCCTTGCGCGAGCCTGTTATGAATTTCGATGGGAATAAATTCAAAATCTCTTTCCAGTGCAATGATATATCTGCCTCCGCTGCTTGAGGGGCGCGCTGAAATCGCTTTGTTTGACGTAAATTTTGTGTTTTCTATTGAAACCAAAAGTTGCACTGAATTTTCCGCGTAAACCGCGCCTCCTTTTGCGGGGAGTGTGGATGTTGCTTTTGCGGAATTTGAAACAAATTCGGAATTTTTGATGCCCAATGCGGAGCTTTCAGTTGCAATAGCCGCGATTGCGCCGCCGAAAACCCCGTCTCCTTCCGAATAGCTTCCGCCCGATTCGGCGGAGTTGTTCTTAAATATGCAATTTTTTATGAAAAGCGGCGCATTGTTGGCGAGAATGGCTCCGCCCCAAGCTTTTAAGTCGGGAGTGTCTTCGGTTGCCATCGGCACGCGGATATATTCCTTTTCAATGGAGTTTTCTTCAAAAGGTCTTATGGGTATGGGATCAGGAATCGGTCTTATTGATACAAAGAAGCTTCTCGTCGCCTTTCCCTTTGCAAACGTAAGATATGACACGTTTAGCTGCGCTCCGTTTACGTATAAGAGGCGAAATTTATTGTTGCCTTGTATTACGGAGGGCTTGGCGTTTGACGGGGAAGATGATGTTTCGTCTCCGTTAAACCCGCCGGTTATTTTCAATTTTTTGGATATGTTTAATTGTTCAGAAAGAGTGTATGTGCCTGATTTTAGAAAAATTTCATCGTCAGGCTTTGATATTTCCACTGCTTTGGCGAGAGTCTTCAATGAGGATTGCCAGGAAGAGCCGTCATTTGAATCTTTGCCCGAAGGGCTTACATATATGCTGCTTGCGCAAAGAGCGTTGGCAAACATAAATATGCTTATATAGGGTATAATTTCTTTCATAATAAATATTTTACATTTCAAGGCTTTTGCCTGTCAATAGTTAATTCATTATTTAACGGAATTCCGCCATCGGAGAAAAATAAAAATTTTATATTAAAACGGGGTGAAAAAATACTTGCCAAAAGGGGCATGGGAACGCTTTTTTCCAAAAAAATGAAAAAAATGGGAAAAAAAGCTTGCGCATTCATGAAAATCCTATTTATTAACGTGTTTTTTTAAAGATTTAAGAAATGAAAGCGACAATTAAAGTTCAGGGTGCGCAGCTTACAGTGGCTGAAGGCGATATTGTTTTCGTCAACCGTTTTAAAGGTTCAAACGCAGGCGACGTTGTGGAAATCAAAGACGTGCTTATGGCCGGCGAAGGCGCAGACGTAAAATTTGGTTCACCGGTAATCGAAGGCGCGGTTGTTAAGGCGAAAATTCTTGAAAACAAGCGTGGAGATAAGGTTGTAATCATCAAGAAAAAGCGTCGTCAGGGTTATGAACGCAGGCAGGGTCATCGTCAAGAGCTCTCTGTTTTGAAAATCGAATCCATCAAGGCGTAATCGAAAGGAATAATCGGATATGGCACATAAAAAAGGTCAGGGTGCAGCGAAGAACGGCAGAGATTCCCGTTCACAGCGTCGCGGCGTCAAGAAGTTCGGCGGTGAATACGTTGTTGCGGGCAACATCATTTTGCGCCAGTGCGGCACAAAAATCCACGCGGGCGAAAATGTCGGCATGGGTCGCGACTACACTTTGTACGCTCTTGTTGACGGCAACGTAAAGTGGGACGGCGCGCATCGCAAAGTTTCGGTTGTTGTTGCGTAAATCGCGCACGCAAATTTTACATTAAGCCGAAGGCGGAATGCTTTTGGCTTTTTTTATTTTTACTTGAAGCTTTTATTTTCGCAAATAAATTAAAAAAATATGGAAAATCAATTTGCAAGACCCGATGGCAGAAGGTGCGATGAAATGCGCCAAGTGTCGTTTCAGACTAATTTTGCGCCGCACGCCACAGGCTCGGTTCTCGTCAGCTTTGGCAACACAAAGGTGATTTGCGCCGCGTGCCTTGAAAAGAAAGTGCCCTCTTGGATGAACAATTTGGAAACTCCGCAAGGCTGGATAAGTGCGGAGTATTCGATGTTGCCTTACTCCACGCTTACGCGCAAGCCGAGGCCTTCAATGGGCAAGCAGGACGGCAGAAGTGTTGAAATCCAGCGTCTCATTGGCAGGTCGCTAAGGGCGGTTGCCGACCTTTCCAAAATTGCGGGCTACACTCTTTGGCTCGACTGCGATGTGTTGCAGGCGGACGGCGGAACGCGCACTGCGTCCATTTCGGGGGCGTATGTTGCCGCAAAGCTTGCCGTAAGAAAGCTGATTGAGGCGGGAGAGTTGGCTGAAGATCCGTTTACGGATTCTGTTGCCGCTGTTTCTGTCGGGATATACGAAGGCAATGTCGTTTTGGATTTGCCCTATGTTGAGGACAGCGCGGCAAGCGTCGATTCCAACATCGTAATGACGGGTTCGGGCAAGTTCGTTGAATTGCAGTCAACGGGCGAGGAGGCGACTTTTAATGCAGACGAGCTTTCAAAACTCATTGAGTTTGCGAAAATCGGCATTGAAAACATCACAAAATTGCAAATGGAGGCGTTGGCTTAACATTATGGAGAAAAATACTGATAAAATAGAAAATGCGATTGCAACATTCCGCAATCCCTATTCCTGCGCGCAGACAATTTATGCCGCGTTTGCCGACAAGATTGACGAAGAAAAGCTCGCTTATTACAAAGCGATGAGCGGTGGAAGGAGCGAGGGCGGATTTTGCGGGGCGTTGTTTGCGGCGAGAAATTTTGTTCCCGAAGAAAAGCGCGGAGAGCTTGACAAGTTTTTTGAGGAAAACACAGGGGCGTTGACTTGCAAGGAAATCAAAACGAAATTTAAAACTCCTTGCGCGGACTGCGTGAAGTTCGCGGGCATGGGGATATTAAAATTTTCAAAATAAAATTCGGGGCGTCTAAAAAAAGACGCCTTTTTTATGAAAATTTTTTTGCGCGGATTAATTTTTAATTTGACTTATGCTGATACCCAACCAAGCTTCAATCAAATAATCAGTATATAATTTTTTGCGAAACACAAAAATCAAACGGGAAAGGATGGTTGGAAGTTCAATGCAGTTTTTTGCACGGGCAGCGTTTGCCGATACGTCGGCAATTCATGTGCGCTACTGGACTTCCCAATGCGAACAGATGCCGCGCGGCCTTTTCGGCGCAAGTCGCGGCTGATTGAAAAAATTTTGGCGCGCATGGATTTTCCCGCGTCCGAACCGCTTTTTTGTTTGCGGTTCTTCAAGTTTTCAAATTAGGCGTTTTGTCTCTTCTTTTTTAGGCGGGGGGGCGAAAACTGTCTTTTTTTAAACCTGTAAAAATTTTTACTATTCGCAAAAATGGAAAACAAATTAAAACTTTACGGTTTTAACAATTTGACAAAATCTTTGAGCTTCAACCTCTATGACGTCTGCTACGCAAAGACTTCAAGAGAGCAGAAAAACTACATAGAATACGTTGACAGCCAGTACAATTCAGACCGCATAACGGGGATAATGTCGGAGCTTACCGCGCAGATTGGCGCAAAAGTCATAAGCATTTCAAAGCAGGATTACGACCCGCAGGGTGCGTCTGTCACGTTTTTGATTTCCGACGACTCGATTGCCGCGCAAACCCGCAGAAGAGGGGAGGACATTGTGGCGCATCTCGACAAAAGCCACGTCACGGTGCACACCTATCCCGAATACCATCCCGAAACTTGCATTGCAACCTTCCGCGTTGATATAGATGTTGCGACTTGCGGGGAAATCACGCCCCTTTCCACTCTCGACTATCTCATAGCAAGTTTTAGTTCCGACATAATAACGATGGACTACCGCGTGCGCGGATTTACTCGAAACGTTGCGGGGAAAAAGATATTCATCGACCACCGCATAACTTCAATTCAAGACTACATAGACAAGCGGACTTTAAGCAAGTACGACGCCATGGATATCAACGTCTATCAGGCAAACACTTTCCACACCAAAATGCTAATAAAGGATATCGACTTGCAAAACTATCTCTTCCAGATAGACCCGAACGACCTGCCCAAAAAGCAGCGCGCAAAAATAAGCTCGAGCCTCAGGCGCGAGATGTTGGAAATTTTCAGCGGCAAAAATATTTACTAAAATGGCGGTCAAAACAGATTTTTCGCGCGCGCCTCTCTTTGAGGCGATGTTGAAATTCAGGGACATGCGCGTGGTCCCGTTTGACGTTCCCGGGCATAAGCGCGGAAGGGGCAATCCCAAGCTTGCGGAGTTTTTGGGCGACAAGTGTCTTTCAATCGACGTAAATTCGATGAAGCCCCTCGACAACCTCTGCCATCCGACGTCCGTAATCGCGGAGGCGCAGGATTTGGCGGCAAAGGCTTTCGGCGCGGAGCATGCGTTTTTCATGGTTAACGGCACGACGGGTGCGGTGCAGAGCATGGTTTTGTACGCGTTAAAGCGCGGCGAGAAAATCATACTTCCGCGCAACGTCCACAGAAGTGCGATAAATGCCCTCGTGCTTTGCGGCGCGGTTCCCGTCTATGTAAATCCTGCGGTCGATTCAAGGCTTGGCATCGCGCTTGGGATGCCGCTTGAAGGGCTTAAAAAGGCGATTAGGGAAAATCCCGACGCAAAGGCGGTTCTCGTGAACAATCCGACTTATTACGGCATTTGCTCCGACTTGAAAAAAATCGTCAAAACCGCCCATTCAAAGAATATGCTCGTCTTGGTTGACGAGGCGCACGGGGCGCATTTTTCATTCGGAAAGAATATGCCCGTCTCTGCAATGAAAGCGGGGGCGGATTTGGCGAGCGCAAGCATGCACAAGTCGGGAGGAAGCTTAACGCAAAGCTCGATTTTGCTTGCCTCTAAAAAGATAAACGAGGGCTATTTGCGCCAGATAATAAATTTGACGCAGACTACGAGCGCGTCATATCTCCTGCTTTCAAGTTTGGATTTGTCGCGCAGGGAGCTTTCTTTGCACGGCGGGGAGATTTTTGAAAAGGTCTGCGAGCTTGCCGAGTACGCGAGAAAAGAAATAAACGACATAGGGGATTTTTACGCCTTTTCGCGCGAAATAATAGACGGCGTGAATGTCTGCGATTTTGACATCACAAAGCTTTCAATTCACACTCTCGATGCGGGCATTGCGGGCATAGAAGTCTATGACATTTTGCGCGACGAATACGACATTCAGATTGAATTTGGCGACATGGGCAACGTTCTTGCCTATGTGTCTGTCGGCGACAGAAAGCGCGACATTGAACGCCTTGTAAGCGCGCTTGCCGAAATCAGGCGCGTGCGCAGAAAGCCGAAGAAGGGTATGTTTGAAAGGGAATTCATTACGCCTAAGGTTGCGCTTTCCCCGCAGGAGGCTTTTTATTCTCAAAAAGAGCAGGTGCCTCTCGCAAAATCCGCGGGCAGGGTGGCTTGTGAATTTGTGATGTGCTATCCGCCGGGCATTCCCGTGCTTGCGGCGGGAGAAGTAATAACGCCCGAAATTATCGAATACATAAAATACGCAAAGTCCAAGGGATGTTCCTTGACGGGAACGCAGGATTTGAGCGTGTCTAAACTAACTGTTTTAAAGGATTGAATTATGTCGCTTTGGTTTACTGAAAAACAGACGGAAAATGTTGGCTTTTCCATAAAGGTCAGCCGCCAGCTATTTTCAAAAAAGAGCGATTTCCAAAAAATCGAAATCTTCGATTCGGAAGAGTTCGGCAGGTTTTTGGCTCTTGACGGAATTATGATGCTTACCGAAAAGGACGAGCATATTTATCACGAAATGATTGTGCATCCCGCAATGGCGGTGCATCCGCGCGCAAAGGATATTCTTGTAATCGGCGCGGGCGACGGCGGCGTTTTGAGGGAGCTTGCGCGCTACAAGTCAATCAAGCATATCGATGTGGTTGAAATCGACGAGGATGTGGTGGAAGCCGCCAAAGAGTTTCTGCCCCAGACTGCATGCGGATTTAAAGATCCTCGCATAGACCTGCATTTTGAGGACGGGGTGCGCTTTGTGCGCCGAAAAAGCGATTGCTACGATTTGATAATCGTCGATTCCACCGACCCTTTCGGACCCGGCGAGGGGCTTTTCACAAAGGAGTTTTACGGCGGGTGCAACAAGGCTCTCAAAAAGGACGGCATACTTGTAAACCAGCACGAAAGCCCGTTTTACAAAGACGACGCGGCGGCGATGGCGCGCACGCACAAGCATATTTTCAAGCGTTTTCCGATTGCGAAAGTTTATCAGGCGCACATTCCGACTTATCCGTCGGGGCATTGGCTCTTTGGGTTTGCGTCGAAGAAATACCATCCGCTAAAAAATTTAAATTCCGACAAGTGGAACGCGCTGAAAATCAAAACGCGCTACTACAATACAAACCTTCACTTGGGCGCGTTCGCCCTTCCGACTTATGTAGAGGAGATGCTAAAAGATGTTGAATAAAAATATTGAAAACTTCATCGGTTGCGATTCCGATTTTGAAAATGCCGACATTGTCCTTTTCGGCGCGCCTTTCGACGGCACGGTTTCCTACCGCCCCGGCACTCGCTTTGCCCCGAAGGCAATCCGCGCGGAGTCTTTCGGGCTTGAAACTTACAGCCCTTATCAAGACAGGGATTTGACCGATTTGCGCGTCTTCGACATGGGTGATTTGGAGCTTTGTTTTGGCAACACTCCGAGAGTTTTGGACGAAATCGAAAAAACCGCTTCCGAAATTTTGTCGGCGGGCAAAGTTCCGTTTATGATTGGCGGAGAGCATTTGGTAACCCTCGGAGCGGTCAGGGCGGCGGCGAAAAAACATTCCGACCTCAGGATAATCCACTTTGATGCCCACACCGATTTAAGGGGCGACTATTTGGGCGAAGAGCTTTCGCACGCCTCGGTAATAAGGCGGTGCCACGATATTTTGGGCGACGGTAGGATTTTCCAATACGGCATACGCTCAGGCGACAGACCCGAATTTGAATGGGCGAAAACCCATGTGTTCATGCAAAAATTCGATTTGCAAAACATTGAAACTGCCATCGAGGGCGCGAATAATCATCCCGTTTACCTTACGGTGGATTTGGACGTGTTGGATCCTTCGATATTCCCGGGAACAGGCACTCCCGAAGCGGGCGGGGCAAGTTTTGAGGAACTCAGAAAAGCTCTCTTTTTCGCAATGAAAAACACAAACATCGTTGCCTGCGATATATGCGAACTTTCCCCCCACTACGACCCAAGCGGAGTTTCAACCGCGGTCGCGTGCAAGGTTGCAAGGGAAATGTTGCTTTCAATTTAATCAAGAAAACAAAAGGAAAAGAAATGGGAAAAGCATTGATAATAGGATGCGGCGCGGTGGCGTCGGTCGCAATTCACAAGTGTTGCCAAAATAGCGCGGTGTTTGACGAAATATGCATTGCAAGCCGCACCAAAAGCAAGTGCGACGCGCTTAAAGCCAAGCTTGAAAATACGACAAAAACAAAAATCAAAACGGCGCAGGTTGATGCCGACAATGTCGAAGATTTGATTTCTCTCATAAACGACTTCAAGCCCGATTTGGTGATGAATTTGGCTTTGCCTTATCAGGATTTGACGATTATGGACGCGTGCCTTGCCACGAAAACAAACTATATGGACACCGCGAACTACGAGCCGCTCGACACCGCCAAGTTCGAGTACAAATGGCAGTGGGCGTACCGCAAGCGTTTTGAGGAGGCGGGGATAACCGCGCTTTTGGGCAGCGGCTTCGACCCGGGAGTGACAGGCGTCTTTTCCGCGTACGCGATGAAGCACTATTTCGATGAAATCGAATATATAGACATCTTGGACTGCAATGCGGGCGACCACGGCTATCCGTTTGCAACGAACTTCAATCCGGAAATCAATATCCGCGAAGTTTCGGCAAAAGGCAGCTATTGGGAAGACGGCAAATGGGTTGAAACCGAGCCGATGGAAATCAAGAGGGTTTACGATTTCCCCGAAGTCGGCAAAAAAGACATGTATTTGTTGCACCACGAAGAAATAGAGTCTCTTGCCCTGAACATGAAGGGGATAAAGAGAATCAGATTTTTCATGACTTTCGGGCAGAGCTACCTCACGCATTTGAAGTGCCTTGAAAACGTCGGCATGACGTCCATTGTTCCGATTGACTTCGAGGGCAAAAAAATCGTTCCGCTTCAATTCTTGAAAGCCGTACTTCCCGACCCCGCAAGTCTGGGCCCGAGGACGAAGGGCAAGACGAACATAGGCTGCATATTCAAAGGCAAAAAGGGCGGAGTTGAAAAGACATACTATGTTTACAACGTCTGCACGCATGAGGAATGTTTCGCCGAAGTCGGATCGCAGGCGGTTGCCTACACAACGGGCGTGCCCGCAATGATTGGCGCGATGATGCTTTTAACCAAAACTTGGAATAAAGCGGGTGTGTTCAACATTGAAGAATTTGACCCGGATCCGTTTATGGACGCCCTAAACAAATGGGGCTTGCCGTGGCAGGAAAACTTCAATCCGGAATTGGTTGACTGATATGAAATTTTCCGAACTGCCGACGCCTTGCTTTGTGATAGACAAGGCAAAATTAACTGCGAATTTGCGGATATTAAAAAGCGTCCGCGAGCGCGCGGGGTGCAAGATTTTGCTTGCCCAAAAGGCGTTTTCCGCGTTTGCGGTTTATCCTCTTGTTTCTGAATATTTGGACGGGGCAACAGCAAGCGGCTTGTTTGAGGCAAGGCTTGGCAGCGAGGAGTTTCGCGGCGAAAACCATGTTTTTTGCGCCGCCTACAAAGACGATGAATTTGACGAAATCGCCTCTCTTTGCGGGCATGTCGTTTTTAATTCGCTCGGACAGCTTCGCCGATTTAAAGTCAGGGCGTTGAAAGCGGGCGCAAAAGTAGGAATCAGGGTAAATCCCGAATTTTCCACCCAGAGCGGGCATGCGATTTACGACCCTTGCGCGGAATATTCGCGCTTGGGTGTTTTGTGCGCGGATTTGAGCGAAGCGGATTTCGATGGCGTTAGCGGCATCCATTTCCACACTCTCTGCGAGCAAAATTCCGACGATTTGGAGGCTACTTTAAATGCAGTGGTTGAAAAATTCGGAAAATACTTCAAAAAAATCAGCTGGATAAATTTCGGCGGAGGGCACCACATAACGCGCCCGGGCTACGACATTGACCGTCTTGTAAACTGCGTTAAAAAAGTCAAAGAGGAGTTTAATCTGGAAGTCTATTTAGAGCCAGGCGAAGCAGTGGCATTGAATGCGGGCTTTTTGAAAGCTAAGGTCTTGGACATCGTAAAAAATGGAATTGAAACAGCCGTTTTGGACGCTTCGGCGGCATGCCATATGCCTGACGTCATTGAAATGCCTTACCGCCCCCCTGTATTGAATTCGGGCAAATTGGGCGAAAAGCCGTTTTCTTACAGGCTTGCGGGCGCGACTTGTCTTGCGGGAGATGTCATTGGCGACTATTCGTTTGATGAAAAATTGAAAATTTCAGATGAAATTGTTTTCGCGGACATGGCGATTTATTCCATGGTAAAGACAAACACATTTAACGGAATGCCGCTTCCTTCAATCGCCGTTATGGAAGAAGACGGGGATTGTACCATAATCCGCAATTTTTCGTACGCCGATTTCAAATCGAGGCTTTCATGACTTAAAAATTTGCTTGCAAATGGCTGTCGATATATAAAATTTTTACATAAATAATAAAAAGTTATGCCTAAGAAAATTCTAATCATATCTTCAAGCCCGAGAAGAGGCGGAAATTCCGATTTGCTTGCCGATGAATTTATGAGAGGCGCGCAGGATAGCAGGCATAATGTTGAAAAAATTTTCCTAAAAGATAAAAAAGTGAATTACTGCTCCGGATGCGGAGTTTGCTATGACACAAAAAAATGCGTCCAAAAAGACGATGTTTCGGAAATTCTTGAAAAAATTGCAACTTCCGACGTCATAGTTTTGGCAACACCTGTTTACTTTTACACAATGAGCGCGCAGCTTAAAACTTTGATTGATCGTTGCTGCCCTCGTTATGAGGAGTTTTCAAACAAAGAATTTTATTTTATTCTCACCGCCGCCGACGAGGACAAGGCAATGCTTGAACGCACTGCCGAAAGCTTGCGCGGATTTACCGCATGCTTGGATAATCCCGTCGAAAAAGGTGTTCTGTATGCAACGGGAGTTTGGAAACCGGCGGAAGTGAAAGACACTAAGTTTATGCGGCAAGCCTATGAGCTTGGCAAAAATTCCTGATAAATTTTTTTTAGGATTTGGTATTGAGCATGGCAGGGACAATTTTCACAACGTTTAACCAAATGGTTGAATTTTTTTCGGCTTAAAAAATATAACTGTATTTTATGTTTAATCGGGAAAAGGAATTGATGCTTTTGGGTCTTGAACCCGACAAGAAGTCTTACAAGGGAGTGATGCTTTTTTTGCTGGTTTATTTCGGCGCGACGCTTTTTGCCGCGCTCTTGACATCACCTTCTTATTGGTTTGTGCAGTGGCTGCATTCGGTGCATCCGAGCGGTCTTACGGAATATTTGCTTGGCAAGCGTTTGGATATTTATTTCAACCGCCTTCGCTATCTGCCGATTTTAATCGGAATTCCATATATGATGAATAAGCTTGGGCTTTTTTCCGTTTCAAATTTGGGGCTTAAATTTGAGAGAGAATCCCTTAAAATATTTTGCAAATACTTTTTGTTCGGAGTGTTGCTTGCGGGGTTTGTGTTCGCTTTCCAGTTTATTTTTTGCGATGTTTCCTACTCTCATAAAAGCGCGGGAAAAGTTCTAAGCGTGCTTTTTAGTGCGGCGCTCAGCGCGGTTGTCGTGGGAATTTTGGAGGAAGTCGTTTTCAGAAGTTTGATTTTCCGCTCCTTTTACACTGCTTTTACGCCTGTTGCCGCTCTTCTTTTCACGTCTTTATTTTTTGCGTACAAGCATTTCAAGGTTCCAAGCAGGGTTTTCAAGTCTCTAAACGGCGATACGGGTTTTGACGTCGGCTTTTTGGTCGCCTATTATGATTCGGTCGGGATTTTTGAGACATTTTCCGCCATAATTTTTATATCTCTTACGGTTTTCGGCGCGATGTTGACTCTGGTTTATATGCGCACTAAAAATTTGTGGGCGTCGGTAGCCGTCCATTCGGGCATTGTTTTTATGATGCTTTCGTATAAGAAGCTTTTTCGTATCGCTCATGATGATAATCTCATTTGGATTTTCGGAACAAACAGAATGACTGACGGAATCATTTCCATTTTCATTATGTTGGGGTTTGTTGTTATGTTCCTTTCTTTCTCAAACCCAAAAAAACGGAATAAAACGGAATGAAAAGGCATTTCATAAGAAATGAGAGATAGAGCTTCGCAACCGTAAAAGAAGCCTTTTCATTCCTTGCCCTCCATCTTGGTTTTATTTCGGACTCACGACCGAAAGGTCGCTACGCCTCATAAAACGCGCGATGCTGTTGAGCTTTTACGAGCGTCGGCGGACTTACGTCCGCAAGTCGAAGTAAAAGCCAACATGGAGCGCGAGGGCGGAAAAAATCCTTTTAAGGAAGCGTAGCTGTAGAATTCCAAAAAGATTTTATCTTTTTTCCGCCCGTTTTATTCCGTTTTTTTGCTTGAAAGGGGGGAAAGGGGTTTGTACCTTTTGTGTATGAAAAAATTATTACTGTTCCCTCTAATACTTGCAATCGCACTTTCTACTTCAATTAACGCCTTCGCCGCCAAAAAAACGGCAAGAAAAGTCGCAGTGCAAACCTATACTTTTTCGCAACTTCCGCTCGACGAGCTTATTCCCGTCCTGAAAGAAGTCGGCGCGGATTGCATCGGGGCTTCGGGCGGATTGAAACTTAGCAAGAAATATCCCGACGTGCGCTTCAACCCGTCAATGACAGACGAACAAAAGGCGTACGCGCACAAACTCCTAAAAGACGCAAAAATAAAGGTCGTTTCATACGGAGTTGTAGGCTCCAAAACCAGGGAAGATGTCGAAAATCTTTGCAAGTTCGCAAAAGAATTCGACTGCCCCGTAATCATTACGGAAGACAAGCCCGAACAGTTTAAGTTTTGGGATGAAATCGCGCCGCAGTACGGCGTAAAAATGGCTCTGCACAACCATGCCTACAACAGCTACAAAAACGCCTATTTTTATCCGCGCTTGGTCGAAATGCTTATCCGCCCCTATAAAAATGTATATGCTTGCGCCGATAACGGGCATTGGATAAGGTCAGGGTTGGACACGATAGAAGGGCACAACATTTTGAAGGGGAAATTGCAGGCAATCCATTTTAAGGACATGAACAAGGCGGAGCTTAACGCACATTGCGTGCCTTTCGGCAAAGGGGTTGCCAATATGAAGGAAGTCTTGAAAAATTTGGACGAGCAGGGCTACGACGGCTATTTCGTCATTGAGTATGAAGGCACGCGCCACCCCGTAAAAGAAGTAAAGCAGTGCATCGAATTTTTGCGCAACAATTAGTTGTATGTTAAAAAAGCTCCTGACTACCCGATATTTCGCAAACGCTTTCAATAGTTTTGTCGATAGGCGCATTGTGGATAAATTGGGTAAGTCGGGCGTTTTTTTATCAATAGTGCTAATTCCGATATTTGCATTGTTGCCAATGTTTGCTTATTCGTATTTTTTGCTTTTGCAAAATCCGCCAAGAAAAGAAAATGAAAACCTGATATTGGCAATGGCAATGTGTTTTAATTATCTGCTTTCGTTTGCATTGCCGGTTTATGTGCTTAGAAATTTCATAAAAAAATATTCTGCAAAAGCTTTCGCTTTTTTTATGATTTTCCCGCTCATTCAAATTGTTTATATGCTGTACGTCATGGATTTTCAAATATTGCCTGTTGAAACAAATGCGTTTGCAATTCTTTGGTGGGTGTTAGAAGTCTTGGCTTTGGTTGTTGTGCTTTTTTACAAGCCGTATTCGCATTACAGGGCGTTTCAAATTGTCGGCAGTTTGGCGTTAATTTCAGGGGCAGGCTTAATTTCGCCAAACAGTGCAATTCTTGCGTGGGCTACGGTCATATTCTGGATTTTATCAACGGCGCACATCTTGTTTAGGGACAAACTTTTGGATTATTTGGAAAAAAGATGAAAATTTATTTTATGGGAATTTGCGGAACGGCAATGGGCAACATCGCCGTCATGCTGAAAAGCGCGGGGCATGAAATTTGCGGCTCTGATACGGGTGTTTATGAGCCTATGAAAAGCGTTCTTGAAAATGCGGGCATCGAAATTTGCGAGGGTTGGAGCGTCGAAAGGCTGAAAAAAATCAAGCCCGACTTGGTTGTTGTCGGCAACGTCATAAGCCGAATGAATGTTGAAATCGAATGGCTTTTAAAAACGAGGGCGTTTGAATTTACTTCGCTTGCAGAATTGATAGGTTCCCGCGTGATAGGCTCGCGGGCGTCGCTTGTTGTGAGCGGAACGCACGGCAAGACAACGACTACTACCATTTCCGCGTTTTTGCTTTCAAGGCAAAATCCCGAAACGGGCTGGATGATTGGCGGAGTTCCCAAAGACTTGCCAAGCGGCTCCAATTTGGGTTCGGAAAACGCGCCGTTTGCGATAGAGGGCGACGAGTACGACACTGCGTTTTTTGACAAGCGAAGCAAGTTCATACACTACCGCCCGCGCGTTCTTTTAATCAACAACATAGAATTTGACCACGCCGACATTTTCAGGGACTTGACCGATGTAAAGCGCACTTTTACCCATGTAAGGCGCATCGTTTCTGGCGACGGCTTGATTGTGGAAAACGGCGACGACGCAAATATCGCATCCCTTGAAAAAACTCCGTGGGTTCGCAGGGTTAAGGTAGGTTTCGGCGACGGTTGCGACTTGAAGATTTCGGACTTCAAGGAAGAGCGTTTCGGCTCTTCGTTTAAGCTTTCTTTTGGCGGGAAATCGAAAATAATCGAATGGTCTTTGCAGGGGGAATTTAACGCGCGCAACGCCGCGATGGCGATAATGGGAGTTGCGGCGATTTCGGGATTTGAAAATCCGCTCGACTTGGATTTGGAGGCGTTAAAATCTTTCGGAGGGGTAAAGCGCAGGCAGGAAGTCATTTTGGATACGCAAGATGTTGTGGCGGTTGAAGACTTCGGGCATCATCCAACGGCGATAGCAGGCACAATAAAGTCCCTTCGCGAAAGGTTTGCGGGCTTTGAAATATACGCCGCCTTTGAGCCGCGTTCAAACACCGCCAAGATGAACATCTTTGAGGACGAATTTGCGCGCAGTTTGAGCGGAGCCGACAAAGTTTACATCGCACATATTCACAATGTAGAAAAGATGGACGAAAAAAAGCGCATGGAAACTTCCCGCCTCGCGCAAAAGGGCGGCGAAAAATTCGCTGCGTTTGCATCGAACGAAAAGCTTTTGGAAACTCTCTCCTGCGATGTGGATTGCGCGGTTAAATCGGGCAAAAAAGTTCTTTGCGCATTCTTTTCAAACGGCTCTTTTGACGGAGTGCATAAAAAATTCGCATCGTTATTTTCGGAAGAAAGGCGTTAGCATGGCTGTGGAAAAATTCAGGAAACAGGTTTGGTTTGAGGGCAGGGTGCAGGGCGTCGGTTTCAGATACAAGGCGCATCAAATTGCAACCGCATACGACGTTGCAGGCTTTGTGAAGAACTTGGACGACGGCAGGGTGCATTTGTGCGCGGTTGGCGACGAGCGCGAAGTTGACGAGTATGTCGAGGCTTTAAAAGAGAGCATGGCGGACTTCATCAAAGATTCTTACGAAAGAACGGATACTACCGATTTGAAATACAAGGGGTTTAAAATCGAACTGTAATGGAGAGCGTCGTCGAAATTTCAAATTTAAAGAAATATTACCACAGCGGTTTGCGCGGGGTTTTGGTAAACGCTCTTGACGGTATTTCATTTTCCGTAAAGCGCGGGGAAGTTTTCGGCTTGCTCGGTCCAAACGGGGCGGGCAAGAGCACTGCCATAAAAATTATTCTGGGGCTTTTGAGGCAAAATTCGGGGCAGTGCCTTGTTTTCGGCGAAAAAATTTCTTCGCGCACCAAAACCAAAATCGGCTATTTGCCCGAAGCTCCGAATTTCTATAAATTTTTGACGGCTCTTGAGCTTGTTGTCTTTTACGCGAGAATGAGCGGAATGGGCGCAAAGGAAGCGGAAGTTGCCGCAAAAAACAGCTTGGAAGTTGTCGGGCTTAAAGACGCCCTAAACCGAAATTTATCGACATTTTCAAAGGGAATGCTTCAGCGCGCGGGTTTGGCGCAGGCAATAGTGCACAATCCCGAACTCGTGATTTTGGACGAGCCAAATTCGGGTTTGGACCCTATCGGAATGAACGACATGGCAAATATGGTTTTGCGCCTCAAAGGCGAAGGCAAGACAGTTTTGATTTGCTCCCACATGTTGCGCGAAGTTGAGCGTTTGTGCGACAGCGTCGCGATTTTGTACAAAGGTTCGGTTGCCGCTTGCGGAAATTTGCGCGAGCTTTTGTCGGATAGTGAAAGTGTTTCGTTTAAGGCGAAAAATCCGTCTCTCGAATTTTTGGAAAGCGTGGATAAGTCTGCGGAAAAATTCGGGGTAAAACTTGAAACTGAAACTTCCTCCGAGTCTCTTGCGGACTTCTTTAACAGGATAATTCTCGAAAGGAGCGGCAGGTGAAAAAGATTTTGCTGATTGCCCAAAATTCGCTAAAAGACGCGCTCAGGCAGAAGCTCGTGTTTTTGATTGTGCCGATGGCGGTGGTTCTCACATTGTTTTCAAGCTACGCAATGCGCCTTGACTTGGGGCATGAGCAGCTCAAATTCGTCGGCAATTTCACGTCGGGCGCGCTTGGATTTTTCGGGGCTTTAATTGCCGTTGTTTCCGTTTGCCAGCTCTTTTATTCGGAAATCGAAAACAAGACGGTTGCGACTTTGCTCGCGCATCCCGTCAGCAGGCTCGACTTTGTGGCGGGCAAGCTCTTGGGCGAAGTTTACTTGATTTTAATTTTCGTTTTTCTCGTGCTTTTTGCGGGCGGAATTTCTCTTTATCTTGCGGAGCTTCGGCTTGCGGGCGTTCCCGACGAAATGCTTACGGGGGCGAGGCTTGGCGTTGATTGGGCGGGCTTTTTGGCTTTCGGTTTATTGCAGGCTGTAAAGCTTTCGGCAATCGCCGCGATGTCGTGTTTTGTGTGCGCGGTTTCAAGGTCGATGATGTTTGCGCTTGTCGTTTCTTTTATGGTGGTCGCGGCTTCTTTGATTTCTTATTCCGACTTCTTTTCAGGCGGCGGGTTTGTTTTGAATTTAATTACATACATTGTGCCGAACTTCACAATTTTTGAGCCGACTTTGGACTTCGCTTTTTACGGCGTTTGCTGGTATCGGTTTTTTGCGGCTTTCGGATACGGCGCAGTTTATGTTTTGTCGTTTTTGTTTTTGAGCGTTTGGGCTTTTTCGTCTCGTGAAATATAGGGGTATATTGAAGTTCTTGTTTGTCGCGGCGGTTTTGCTTGTGGCGGGATTTTTTGCGTCTTTTTTTGCGGGCGGCAGAAATTTGAATGCGCCGCAAAAAAAGTTTGACGCAAGGACTGCCGTTTTTTCGCTGTTTGGGGGGTACAGGGGATTTATCGCCGACTTCGCATGGCTTAAAGCCTATATGGCGTGGGAGAAATCGGATTTGTCGAAGTGCCTTTCAAACATAGAGCTTGCGGTTTCCCTCGATCCCGAAAACATAACGTTTTGGAATTTGGGCGCGGGAATTATCGCCTACGACACTCCGCATTGGATTTTTGACGGGCGCAATACGACGCCGATGCTTCAAAAAGTCGTCCGCGAAAGGCAGGGCAGGCTCGCCCTTGAATTTTTGGACAGGGGTTTGAAGGCAGTTCCGCACAGCCGCAGGCTTAAACTCGACAAGGCGTTGATTTACGAGAAAGTTTTTAACGACAAGCTTGCGGCTTTGGAATGTTATAAGGCGGCTTGCGACGCAACCGCTCCGATTTATGTTGTCCGCGACTATGCGAGGGCGTTGGAAGACTGCGGCAGGGACGCGGAGGCACTTAGGCTTTTGGAGGAAAGGGCGGATTTTTTCGACAAGAGCCATCCTTCTTATGATTTTTATTTTGAGCATATAAATTATCTTAAAAATAAGTTGAAATCTGAAAAAAATATGTTGGCTTTATAAATAAAAAAGTGTGAAATCGGTTGCATAGGATTTTGGATATGGGAAATTTTTTGTTTTTTTCGGCGGGGATATTTCAGTATTTTAACGACTCTAATACGGCGGGGCAGATTATAGTGGTTTTGCTTTGCGTATTCAGCCTCATTGCCTGGACCGTGATGCTTGGCAAGTGGTCGGATTTAAAGGAGCTTTCTCGCCTCAATAAAATCACGGAGCACAAGATTGCAAAGTCTTTTGACATTGCCGAATTTGCCGATGGCAACAGAAATCTTGCGGGGCCCTACGGAAAGGTTCTCAAAGAGGCGGCGGCGGCTCTTGAAAGGGCTAATTCTGGCGGCGGCGACAGCGCGGAAATGCTCACAATAAAAATGGGTCATGTTGAAAACGCGATAGGCAGGGCGGTTGCAAACCAGTCGCAATTATACGAATCAAAGATGGTTCTTCTCGGCTCAATCATAAGCGGCGCGCCGTTTTTGGGGCTTTTGGGAACTGTCTGGGGCGTTATGGACAGCTTCGGCGCAATGGGAATGGAGGGTGCTACGGCGACATTGCAGACTCTCGCCCCCGGCGTTTCGGGCGCGCTTTTGACAACTGTCGCGGGTTTGGTCGTGGCAATACCTTCGGTTTTCGGCTATAACTTTTTGCTTAGCATTTCAAGGGGCATGGTTTTGAGTTTGGAAAACTTTGCAAGTTCCCTCGCCGATAAAATAGAATTGGAAGAGCGCACCAAGCTTTCGCAAAAGCGCGTTTACAAGTCTGAAATGCCGGAAAAGGCAAAGCTAAACGCAGATTCCGGCGCAAAGGGCGAGTCTTCCCGCGGCGGCGCACTGCGTTTCGACTTGAATTTGGAAAGCGAAGAGGAATAGCAGATGGCGCGCAATTTCCATAAGAAGCAGTCGCTTAGCGCGTTAAACGATTTAAACGTTACTCCGCTTATGGACCTCGCGTTTTCGCTTCTTATCATATTCATGGTGTCCGCCCCGCTTTTGGAGCAGTCAATCGACTTGAATTTGCCGACGCAGGAAAAACGTCAAAGCGTTGCAAAAGCCGATGTCGAGTTTCAGGTGATAAATATCGACGCAGAGGGCAACATATTTTGGGGCAAGCAGGAAATCACGTTTGCAGAGCTTAAAAACCAGCTTGCCTCTTTGGCGGCAATGCCCGATCCAAACCCGATAAGCCTGCGTATTGACAGAGACCTTAAAGCGCAAAAGTTAGTTGACGTTTTGGACTTGATAACTCTGAACAAGCTTTCAAAAATAAGCATTTCAACAATAGTGGAATAAGTGCATGGGGTTTTCAGGGGAAAATGGCGGCAATTACAAGGCGGGCTTTTGGGTTTCGTTTGCGGGGCATTGCGTGTGCGTTGTTTTCATAATCGCTTCCGCCTTGTTTGGCAGTTTTTTTAAGGAGGAAAAACCTGAACCTGCGCCATTTACACTTCTTCCGCCGCCGTCTGAAAAAACAGATGTTTCAAATAAGAAAACAGTTCAAACGCCCAAACCGTCAGAAATCAAGGTTAAGGAATTTGAGAAGCTGGACGAAATAGAACTTCCTCCCGAGCCGCCCGCCGAATTGCCCGAGCCCGTTTCAAAGATTGAAACTCCGCAGCCCGAAAAACCCAAGAACGAAAAGCCCAAGCCTGTCGCAAAAGACTCAAACAAGGCAAAACCCGTTTCCAAAAAAGTTTCGGCGGCGGACTTTTTTAAGAACCGAAAGCCGCAAAGCAGGATTAAACCCACCCGCGTAAAATCCGATTATAAGATTGATAAAATCAAGTCGAATCTGGATTCAAAAATCAAAACCGCAGTTTCTTCCGAATATTCGGGAGAAGTTTCGACTGCCGAGACGGACTCTTATCAAAGCGAGGTTTATGCGTTAATTCGCAGAAATTGGATTTTGCCCGAAGAATGCGCGGGCATGGATTTGGTTGTAGGCGTCCGTTTTACTATTGGCTCTAACGGCAGGGTTTCTGGCATAAGAATTGTAAAGCCGAGCGGCGAGAGGGTTTTTGACAAGTCTGTCGAGAACGTTCTTAAATCATTGACATTCAGAAGCCCTCCGCGCGGAAAGCCGCTTTTGCTTGCCATAAATTTCCGCGCGGAAGATTTGTAGGCAAACTTTTTCTTGCAAAAAATCTTTTTTTGTTGAAACAAAGTTTGAGTTTGTGCAGTATTTATTTAATTTCAGATACTTTAAATTTATGAAAGCTGTAGTATTCAACAACACTGTTTTGCGCGACGGACATCAAAGCCTCGCCGCAACCAGAATGAAAACCGAACAAATGTTGCCGGTATGCGGCATTCTTGACAATATGGGCTTCGGCGCGCTCGAAACATGGGGCGGCGCGACAATCGATTCGGGTCTTCGCTTCTTGGGGGAATTCCCTTTCGACCGTCTTGACGCGCTCAAGAAGGCATGTCCTAAAACAAAGCACATGATGCTTTTCAGAGGTCAGAACATGGTGGGCTACAAGCACTATCCGGACGATGTCGTGGAAGCTTTTGTAGCCGCTTCCGCGCGTCACGAAATGGATATTTTCCGCATATTCGACGCTTTGAACGACACCCGCAATTTGGAATGCTCCATAAATGCGGTAAAGAAAGCGGGCAAGGAAGCGCACGGCACCATCTGCTACACTTCAAGCCCTGTGCATACTGTCGAAAAATTCGTGCAAATGGGTTGCGAATTGCAGGATATGGGCGCGGACGGCATCGTTTTGAAAGACATGGCGGGACTTGTTCCCCCGTATGTCGCCTACAAAATCATCAAGGGATTGAAAGACAACGTGAAAATCCCCGTGATTTTCCACACGCACGATACGACGGGCTTGGGCGCGACCGCTTATTATGCCGCAGTTGACGCAGGTGTCGATGCAATAGACGTGTCGGTGGTTCCTTTCGCAAACGGAACGGGACAGCCCGACTGCAACAGAATGATTGCAATGTTAACCGACCACGAACGCCAGCCGAAATACGACGTAAAGGCTCTTTCCGAAGTTCGCGCGCATCTCGAAAAAATTTATGCATCTTTGGGTGCATACACTGCAAAGAAAAACGAAGTCATCGATTCCGACGCCTTGGTTTACCAAGTTCCGGGCGGCATGCTTTCAAACTTCCGCAACCAGCTCAAAGAGCAGAAGATGGAAGACAAGTTTGAGGAAGTGTTTGCGGAAGTTCCGTACGTCCGCGAAAAGCTCGGCTGGATTCCCCTCGTTACACCGACTTCGCAAATTGTCGGCACACAGGCGATGATGAATGTGAAGTTTGGCAGATGGAAGATGTTTACACCGCAGGCAATGGATATCGCCTTGGGTTATTACGGCAGAACGCCCGCTCCCGTTGATCCTGAAATCAAGGCTCTTGCCGCCAAGATGTCGGGCAAAGACCCGATTGAATGCCGCCCTGCGGACTTGCAGAAGCCGGGCATGGAAGACTTGCGCAAGGCTTTGCGCGAAAAGGGTTTGAAAGACGACGACGAGCATTGCGTAATTTATGCAATGTTCCCGCAACAGCTTGAAGACATGTACAAGAAACCGCGCTCGGCCTACGAACTCAAAAAGCCCGCGTCTTCTTCGTCTTTGAGCGGCAAGGGCAAGGGCGAATTTACCGTCAACATCGACGGGGTAAGCCACAACGTCACAATCGAAGAAATCGCATAACACTTTTTCGGCTCGCGCACCATGTCAGATTTAGATGAAAAAAATCCTTCTCCCGTTCGCGGAGATTCGGGCGATGAAGTTTATGAAGACGAGCGCGAGCTGAAAAGGGGCGTTTTGGACGAGTTTTCGCGTCCTGCGGGAATTCCGCTAAACAGGTCGGACGTAAATCCGCGACTGCGTTCCGTGCGCGGAGACGAGTACGGAGTTCCTCCCTATGGGGCTCCCCCTCCGCCCCCTCCTCCTCCTCCGAATTTTTACGGCTATCCGCCGCCCCCGCCGCCGATGGGGGCTTTTGGCTATCCCCCGCCGCCTCCTCCTCCCCGAATGCCTCTTCCCGAAAATATGGGAATCGAGTATGATGAAAACGGAAATCCCGTTCTTGTTGAATACGAATTTGAAGAGGAAACCGTAGAAGAGACTGCGGAAGAAAATCCGCCGAATAATATTCCCGCGCCTGAAATTCCCGTTGAAAAACCCGCAGTTGTGCGCGAATCTCTTAAAGGCAGGAGCATATCTTTAAACGATGCTTCGCTACTATCAAAACAGCGCGAGGGCGCGGAAAAGGCGACCGAGCTTGAGCATCATGAAAAGAAAGAGCAAAGAAGGGTGTTTTTTGTTCGTCTCTTTTTCTTTTTGATATTTATGTCCGCAATCACTGCCGGCGCGTATTTTATTATCGACATAATCAAGCCACAGCAGGAAATTTTGCCCGACAATCTCGGTCCGAACCGAAATCTTGCGGGAAAAAATTATTGGAATTTGGAGCCTTCAAAGGCAAACAACGTCGTTATGCGCTTTTACGAGGCTTTGGGCGGCGTGAACAAATGCGGCGCAGTTTATGACAAAATGATATGGGGCTCTTTCCATATCGGTATCAGAATAGAGCAGTTTTACTGCATTGAAAAGCGCGGCATTGCTTATGTTAAGGTCGGTGTGTCGCCAAATGAAAGCATATTTTTGCTGAATGCCGAAGGCAAGGCAAAGAGGCTTTTGACCCCGTCTGTTTCCGGAGATTCCGAAGTCATGGGCGGCGCGGAAACGGAAGCGTTGAACGGCTTGATATTCTTTGACGAGCCGCTGCACAAGGCGGCGTTTGTGGACTATATGTCAAACCGCCATCCTTTCAAGGATTTGGGGCATATGACTTACAATGGCGAAGTTTTCGACGCAATCGAATTTCAAACTCTGTCGGGCGCGAAAATCAACTACTACTTTGATTTGAAAACAGGGCTTGCGGCATATAAATTCGTGGAGCAGAAAGACGCGTCAAGCCGCGTCGAATATCAGGATTATGTCGAATTTGGCGGCATAAAGCTTCCGCGTGTCCGCAATGTTTTCGTAAACGGCAAATCTTATGGAACGGCAGTTTTCGACACGATAAAGTTCAACCGCGACATAATTTTCCCGAGATAATTTTAAAAAGGCAAACACAATGCAAGATAATCCCGTACCTCTCTTTGATTTAAAACGGCAATATTCAAAAATCCGCGAGGAAGTCCGCGCGGCTTTTGACGAAGTTTTGGACAGCCAAATGATGATTGGCGGCGCGAAAGTCGCCGAGATAGAGGAAAAAATCGCAAAATATTTGAATGTCAAGGCGGCGGTTGCGATGTCGAGCGGCACAGACGCACTCTTGGCGGCATTGATGGCGAAGGGAATTTACCGCAGCCCTCTCGATGCCGACAATGCAGGCGAAGTAATAGTGCCTGCGTTTACTTTCTTTGCTACTGCCGGATGCGTATGGCGTGCGGGCGCAGTTCCCGTTTTTGCGGACATAGAGGAAGATTCTTTCAACATGTCAGCCGAAAGCCTTGAAAAAGCCATAACTCCGCGAACAAAGGCGATAATGCCCGTCCACCTCTTCGGGCAATGCGCAAACATGGACGCGATTATGGAAGTTGCAAACCGCCATGGCATTCCCGTAATCGAAGACTGTGCTCAGGCGATAGGCGCGTCCAGAAAAGGCGTGAAGGCGGGTGCTTTCGGGCTTTGCGGGTGCTTGAGCTTTTTCCCGACAAAAAATTTGGGAGGCTTTGGCGACGGCGGTATGGTCGTCACAAACGATGAAAGTTTTGCGGAAGAAGTTGCGAGGGTTCGCAACCACGGAATGCAGCCCAAATACTTCCACCGAAGCGTTGGCGGAAATTTCAGGCTTGACGCCTTGCAGGCGGCGGGGCTTTTGAAGAAACTGCCGCACTTGGACTCTTGGCATGAAGCCCGCAGGGCGAACGCGGCTTTTTATGACGCGGCTTTTGCTTGCGAGCCAAAAATTTTAACGCCGAAAATCGCGCGGGAAAATTATTCTGTTTACAACCAGTATGTGGTCCGCGTCCCAAACCGCGACAAGTGCCTGCAAGAGCTGCGCGCACGGGGCGTTAATTGCGAAATTTATTATCCTCTGCCTCTTCACAAGCAGGAGTGCTTCGCAAAACTCGGCTATAAGGACGGAGATTTCCCGGTCGCGGAGCGCGTTGCCGCAGACTGCATGGCGCTTCCGATTTTCCCCGAACTTGAAAAAAGCGAACTTGAAAAAGTCGCGCGGGAATTGAAAGCGGTTGTTTCGGGCATGTGAGAACGCTTAAACGGAAGTTCTGCTTCCGTTTTTTTATGCGCTTGCGCCTTTGTTTTTGGATTGTAAAATGCAATGTTTAGTGTTTGATTGTATCGTGATTTTCAAAAAAAAGGCGGCATATGTTTAATATGATGGTAAAAAATTTTTTCGGGGCGGCTTTGGCAAGCGCGGCGGTTTTCTTGTGCTCTTGCTCGGACGGCAAGGCGAGCGCAAACGGGGACTATGTGAAGGCTTCGGAAACGCTTGAAAAGGCATTGTCGCTTTTTGACTGCGGAAATTATGCGGAAGCCGCCAAGCTTGCGAAAGAGGCTGATGAAAAAGTTTCGGGAATTTTGAAAAAGCATCCCGAAAGCGATGTCGCGTTTAAAATCGTTTCTGACGACAATTTGAATTTGGGGGATGTAAAATATTCAAACTTCAAAAAAAGTATTTTGCCTAAATTAAGCATCGCGGCAGATCCCGATTTTGCGGAAATTGACATCGCATTTGCAATCGCCTTGTTTAACGGCGGCTGTTTGGACTTGGTTTCTTTGATAAATGATGATGTTAAAAATAATCCAAGCAAGGCAAAGCTGGAGCGCGCGGAAAATATTTATGACAAGCTTTTGAGCGATGTTTATCCGCAAGGCGATTCTAAAAACACAGAGGCGCGCGCAATAATTTTAAAATCAAAAGAATGCTTGAAAGAATTGCCGCCGAAAAAAGAAACCGCTGAAAAACGCGATGCGCGGGCTTCGGCAAGCCGCGCTTTTGTCGCGCCATTGCCGCAGATTAAGGATTCGCAAAAGTTTTTGAAAGAAGCGGAAAAAAACGCGTCGATGGCAAACTACAATTTGGAGGCGTCCAAGGCTCTCTTGGAGGCGTCTAAATTCGTGGGCAAAACTTCCGCCGAATTTGAAGCGTTTTCAAAAAATTTGAAAGTTGCGCTTTCAAACGTAAAAAAAATCAGCTCGAAAAAATTGCGCCTTCCCGCATTGAAAAACATAATTTTGGCGATGTCGCAAATAGGGCTTAATGCGGACGCCTTAATGGAAGTCGAAACAAATTCGGATTGCGCGGATATGAGGCAGGACTGCTATGCCGCCATATCGCAAAATCTCATGCTATCGGGCAATTTAAAGGATGCGGAAGCTGTGATGAAAAAAATAGAAAACCCGAGAACGAAAAACATTTTCTACGCTTGCTTGGCTGAATCTTTTCTTGAAAGAAAAGATTTTGCTTCCGCCTTGCGAATTTCAAATGAAATAAAAAGCGGCGCGATGGAGTCTAAAATTCTGTTGGAGCAGGCTGTCGGCTTGTGGGATGCCGACAATGGCAAGGCTCTCGAAATTTTGGCAAAGATAAATCCGCAAGGGTTGGCAGTTGCCGACTTGGATAAATTGAGAAACGCCGCAAACATTCCTCAGAATGGCGCATCGAATTTGCCTGCCGCAAGATATGTTGAAGTGGCAAGGCTTTTGGCGAAGTCAAACAAAGACGCGGCATTGAAGTGGCTTGGCATCGGCGTTGCGCTTTCTGCGAACGCCAAGGGCAAAGACTCGGTTTTAATGGCAGGGGAAATTTGCGGTGTCTTGATTTTCATAAATCCCAAAGACGCTGTTTTGTATGCGCAAAAAATGCGCGGCATTTTGGCTTTTGACGACATAAAAAACCTTGCCTTTTCCGCGATGGAAATCGGCGCAAAAGAAGAGTCTTTGGAATTTTTCAAAATGGCGTCATCTAAGGTATTGAAGCCAAAAGACGCCGTATCTCTTGCTTATGCAATGCAAACCTCAAATATTTCAAGAGACAAGGTTATCGAAACTTTAAAACCCCATTTGCCCAAATTCAATTAAATGAAAGCTGCAATGACAGTCGCAGGTTCGGATTCCGGCGCGGGCGCGGGCATTCAAGCCGACATATTTGCCATTGCAAGCCAGGGGGTTTTTGCGACGAGCGCGGTTGCGGCTCTTACCGCGCAAAACCCAAGCGGAGTCCGCTCGATTTTTCCTGTTTCCGCGAATTTTTTGACCGCGCAAATGGAGAGCGTTTGCGAGTATTTCAAACCGTGCGCGGCGAAATGCGGAATGATGTTCAATGCGGAGCTTGTAAACGCCGCGGCTGATTTTTTCGGGAAACACCGCGAAATTAAATTGGTTGTCGATCCCGTAATGATTTCAACGAGCGGAACAAAATTATTGTCGGACGGCGCGGTTTTCGCGCTTACCGCCCGCCTCATGCCTCTTGCGGTTTTATCGACTCCCAATTTGGACGAGGCGTGTTTTCTTTTAAACTGCGCAAAAATAGATTCTTCAAATTTGGAGAAATCGGCAGTCCGCCTTTCCGAGATGTTAGGCTCTCCCGTTTTGCTAAAAGGGGGGCATTTGCATGGCGACGAAATAATTGACGTTCTCGCCGAAAACGGGGAAGTTTCGCTATTTAAATCAAAACGCGTTTTGGGCGTCGATACCCACGGCAGCGGCTGCACTTTGAGCGCGACCATTGCCGCCCGCCTTGCTCTTGGAGACGGATTGAAAGATGCTGTTGCGTCTTCCCGAGATTATCTGCTGCGTTCGATGGAAAAATCATTGTCAGTTGCGGGCAAGCATTTCATAAATCATTTTCCGAATAAAAAATGAACGACAAAAGTTCAGACAATTTGGGGCACCGCCTGCGCTTGCGCGACAGATTTTTAAACGGCGGCGTTTCGGCGCTTGCGGAATATGAGATTGTCGAGCTTGTGCTTATGTTTGCCATTCCGCGCAAGGACGTAAAGCCAATCGCCAAAAAGCTCATTCAAAAATACGGCGGATTAAAGCAGATACTTAACGCGGATAAAAATGAGCTTATGGGTATCGAAGGGCTTGGCGAACATAGCGTCTGCCTCATAAAGCTTATGCGCGACTTGATTCCGCTTTACCATTTGCAGACTCTGGAAAAAACGCCAATAGAACTCGACAGCGTTGACAAGTTGATTGAATTTTTCAGGGCGAGAATAGAGGGGCTTAAAAACGAGGTTCTCGAAATGGCGTGTTTTGACAGCGAGCTCAGGTTGATAGAAAACGGGGCAATAAGGCTTTTTGAGGGCAGCTCAAACACTGCAAAAGCGGATATCCGCAGGATTATCGAAATTGCGATAAAATTTGGAGCCGCGTCAATAGTTATTGCGCACAATCATCCGAATGGAGACGCAAGACCGTCGTATGAGGACATCGCGTTCACGCGCAAGCTTTCTCTCGCATGCCGACCCATCGCTCTCAATTTCATCGAGCATCTGATTGTCGCCAAAAACGCGACGTTTTCTTTCAGGCGCGACGGCTATTTTGATTCTTTGTACGACACGTCAGTTCCTGAAGATTGCGGCGACGAAATTTCAAATGTCGCAAGCCCCGTCAAACGTTTAAAAATTTAAGAAGATGGAAACGATTTTTGCAATAGAAAGCTCTTGCGACGAATCTGCGGTTGCCGTTTTCAATTCGGAAATCGGCGTTGTGTCGAACATGATTCATACCCAGATTGACCTCCATGCCCTTTACGGCGGCGTGGTTCCCGACTTGGCAAGCACGGAGCATCTGAAAAAACTTCCGCATTTGATTGGCGCGGCTTTAAATAGCGATGGCTTCGACATCGAAAAAATAGATAAAATAGTCGCGACTTCGGGCCCCGGGCTTGCAAACTGCCTTGCAATCGGGATTTCTTGCGCGAGCGCGCTTTCCATTGCTCTTGGCAAAGAATTGCGCGGCGTAAACCACCTGCGCGGCCATGCCTATTCTCCGTTTATTTCCGAGCACGCCAAAAATCCGCGCGATTTCAGGCGCAGGTATTTGGAAGAGCTTTTGCCGCATATCGGGCTTTTGGTTTCGGGCGGCAATTCCATTCTTTTTGAAATCGGCAAAGACGCAAAAATGTCGCTTATTTGCGAGACTTTGGACGACGCGGCGGGCGAGGCTCTGGATAAGGGCGCAAAGCTTCTCGGAATGGCTTATCCCGGGGCTCCCATGCTTGAAAAAACCGCACTTGGTGGAGACAAAAAAAAGTTCGATTTTCCCAAAGGCTCAAACCGTCCGCCATCCGAAGATCCCGATTTCAGCTTTTCGGGATTGAAGACTTCGCTTAGATATTTTTTGGAAAAGCGCGGCGGGGCGGGGGAAGATTTAAAGGATATTTGCGCAAGCTACCAGTATGCGGTTGTGGAGCAGTTGCGCAAGAGGTGTGAATACTTTTTGTCGAAAAAATCCTACAAGAGTTTCGGGCTTTCGGGTGGAGTTGCAAATAATCTTACGCTTCGCGACGCCTTGGAGCGCACGGCAAAAAAATACCGCGCAAAATTTTTGCCCGCCGAAAGAAAGTATTGTGGAGACAACGCCGCAATGATTGCCTTTGCGGCTTATATCGACCCCGATTCATGCTTTAAATCGGAAGCGAACACATTGAAACTCGAACCATCGCGTCCGCTTGCTTAGCCGAAGAACTCTTTGGCGTCGGCTTTTGAGATGTTTTGCATGTTGACGTATCGGGAGCGGAGAAGGGAGAGGTCGCGGTGCTCTATATTGAGCCGGAGGTGTGGGAGGTCGGAGTATCTTTTCGTAAAGTAGCTTGCGTAGGTATGTCGAAGAACATCTTGTACCCACAAGCCCTTAAATCCCGAATTATCCCGAATCGGTTTACACTTCGCCGATTTCGTGGAGAGAGGAAATCTGTCTCTCTTTCAAGCAAAATATTCTTTAACTTCGGGCAAATTTCGACATGTCGAATGCCGCCCGTCTTGGAGCACAAGCACTCCCAATTCAAAGTCATTTATCGGACTTCTTTCCATTGCTTGTAGATACGAATTTTTATCGATATCTTGCCAATTTATTACTTCCTAAAAAAGGTAGTTTCTCGCAGATGACATTGTTGAAAATTGTGCATAGACCTAAAGTCATAGAGAGTTTCCATGAAGTAAATTAATGGTGTCAAAATCAAAACAGGTGGATTTTTCGTTTATAATAGCATCGTTCCTTCTAAGTACACAAAAAAAAGAGCTTTTTTTGAAAGCTCTTTAAATTTTATTATCTATTACTTTGTAATAGGTTCTTCAAACGGGCTTGCAGGTAAGTCGCCGGAATTATATAGGTTTACATCAGGGTCGGCTTCCCAAGCGTATCTTACAAATTGAGGATCTGTAATGCCATTTGGAATTTTTACCTTAACGCTTGATTTTGTAGCGATTTTTGCACTTGCTTTTACGAACTTTTTGTCGCTACCTGCCACTTCAAAGCAATTTACTTCTTTGCCGTCACCTTTAAGTTTCAAGCCCTTGTATGTGTTCTTGAATTTAACTTCTACATTGTCACCTTTTAGTTTTAAAGTATCAGGCATTGGTGAACGAGAAACAAGTTTTTTACCGTAATTATCTGCCAAAACCATACGTGACAAACGGTCAACCACCATGGTTTTATCGCGCGGGTGCAGGTCAATTTCGTTGCCGTCAATAGTAATTGCAACTCCTGTGTTTGGAACGATATCGGCAAGCTTGCGTTGAACGTCACGAGTTTTTGGCCAGTGATTTTCTTTATAGTCAGGCAACTGAACTGAATATATTGGCAATTTTGGATTTTCAAAAATTTCACGCATCATCTTTGCGTAGTATGGGAAAAGCTTGATATAGTTTTCCGGACCGGAATTCATTTCACCTTGATACCACAATACACCACGAATTGAATATGGGATAATCGGATTCATCATTGCATTATATGAATTTGATGGGCGACTTTCATAATTTAAGCGGGGGAAACGGAGTGTTGCCCTGTCTTTATGCGCGTCCCAACGCTTTACGTCGTCATTATGCCAGCTTCTGCAAGTATTCAAAAGCTTTTTTGCGTGTTCTGTCATGCCGGCTTCCGCGATAGCTTTTTTATTCATCCAAGTTTCAAGGTTTGCGCCACCATAAGCTACGGAAATTACACCGATAGGCACATCTAATTCAGCATACATTTTTTGCGCAAACAAAGTTAGAAGAACTGAAACATCTCTTGTAATTTCGTAATTGTCGCGATGATATTTTTTCCAACCCGCAGATTCCGGCAAATTATGCATATCTTCAGGAACCGGTGAGCCATGCGCTTTAATTAAGAAGTAGCGTATATTTGCAGGAATTTTTGGGTCTTTTGCGACATTATCAAGTTCTTTGACGTGGCGCATTTGAAATTCCATATTGCTTTGCCCTGAGCCTAGCCAAACTTCGCCTACAAGAACATCTCTAAAAATAATTTTATTTATGCCTTGTACGACTAAATCTACGCCCTCTTTAACATATTTTTGAGCGGGTAAATCAACACGCCAATAGCCGTTATCGTCGGCAACGGCCGAGGCATTTGTGCCCATAAATTCGACACTTACCTTTTCGCCCTTATCTGCAGTGCCCCAAACTCTAATTGGTACATTTGCCTGCAAGACCATATTATCAGTAAAAATTCCCGCTGGTTTAACTTCGGCAAAAAGAGAACTTCCTGCACCGATTAAAGCTAACGCCCCCATAAGTAGATTATTAATTTTCATAATGTTATTAAAATCTTAAAAAACAAATTTTTTAGTCAAGTTTTATTTAGATTGTTCTTTTGTTTTTATAAATATTACAAATTATGCAATTTTACGAAAATTTTTACAAATTTATTTGCCCGAAATTACATTTACACCCGCGTCTTTTAGAATTTTTACGGCCGGTGAATTCGCAGGCAAAACTTTTACCGGAATTTTCCCTTCGACAATTTTTGCAAAGCTTAAAGTTGCGTCAAGTTCCGGATTGCGCAGCAAAATGCTTTCAAATCTGTCTGAATATTTTTCAGCAAAAGCAAGAGCCAAATTTGCGTCTTTACCTGAAAAATCAATGGCAATTTTGCGAGATAAACCAAATCTTTCTACGCCGTAAAAATAAAATTCGTTAGACCAATCAAGGGCTTCATGCATTCTCTTGCTCCTTGTTGGAGTTTTCCAAAACATAAGTTGATAGCCCGCTTCAAGCAATTTTTTATATTCAGGTGTGAGTTTTTCAAAGTCATTTGCAATCCATAGCCAAGACTTTGTTTCATTTGCTTGCTTTGGGTAAACAACGCTCAAAGTGTCAAGACGCATAGGCATATCAAGGCGCACAAAACCGCTTTCGTTAAATTTTTTGCCACGAATAGGCTCTAACTTTGGCGGATTTTTACCAGTCAATACTTTGTAAAGAATACCTGACATTCTCATTGCGCCGGCTTCATTTGGGTGGACGCCGTCAGATAACAATTCACCATGCCCTTCGAACATTTTATGAAGGTCGATTAGCTTCAACTTTTCAAGTTTTGCCACTTTTCTTACGGCATCGCAAACGTCAGTATGTACGACTTCTTCTGTAATTCCCCAAGCAGGTCTTGAAACATACATTGGTGTGCATAGATAGATTTTGGGATTGGTTTCAAGATTTTTGAAGCTTGAAATCATCTCGCGCATATTGGGTATAAATTCGTCTTTATACTGCCAATTTTGGGGCTTAGAGTCATTCGTGCCAAGCTTTATAATTACGATATCCGGATTGAAGTTGATTGCATTTTTGTAGTTGCCATCAACCCAATAAGGATAGTCGCCCTTCTTTAGCAAGGTTCTGCCACTTGAACCGAAGTTTTTAACTTCAAACTTGCTACCAAGCATTTCTTGCAGGACAGATGGATATGTATCCATTTCCTTATTTTTTATACCATTACCTGCTGTAATGCTATCACCTACGCAGGCAACCCTGGTTATTTTTTGTGCTGCAAAGCTCGTGCAAAATGCGCAAAGTAATACATATACCCCCAAAATAAATATACGCCTTTTCATAGAAAAATATTTTCTTAAATTTACATTTAAGTCAAGATTTCATCAGTCTATAAAACAAATTGCCATGCTTTAATTTGTAGAATACACACTAATCTTCGTCAAGGGCTCTGCGCAGCAGATTTAAATTCGTCAACAATTTTTACGATAGCCGATGGATCTTCCTTTAAATTTGCGGACGGGGCAAAACTCGTAATAAATTTGGAAGATTTCGATTGGTCTGAATTAAATTCAGAAACGTTAAAATTTTCAGCTATGAATTGGAATGATGTTTCCAAAATTATAGGAATAGGAGGTAATCGGGGCGATTGCGTTTGCTGTTTATCGCAGAAGAAAGTAGCGGATAGTAAAAGTTATTGCAAAAACGCACGGTTAGGAAATCGCGCGTTTTTTGTTTTATAAATCCTGCTTTATTTTGCATTTTTCTTTTTTGATTTTGCAATAGCGATGAAAACAATTCCCAGTACCAAGCAGAATATTGAAAAAAACGTTCCGCGGCTAAGACCCACTATGAGGCTTACTCCGACGTCGGGTTCGCGGAAAATTTCGCACACGATTCTTGCGATTGCGTACAGTATGAAAAATTCTCCCGCGATTTGTCCTGCGGGCGGTTTCGACTTCCAGAAGCGGTATTGTAAAATCGCAAAAATCAAAAAACCCTCAGCAAACGCTTCGTAAAGCTGCGACGGATGGCGCGGCGCGATTTCGGAAATCGGTTTTGACGGGTCGCTATTTGGGAAAATCATAGCCCACGGCACATTTGAGACCTTGCCCCACAATTCCCCGTTTACGAAGTTTGCAATTCTTCCCAAAAATATCCCGGGGGTTGACACGAGCGCGACCAAGTCGGCGATTTTTAAAAACGGCGTTTTGTGGATTTTTGAGAACAGCGCAAGTGCTATTGCTACTCCAATAAAGCCTCCGTGGCTTGCCATTCCGCCGTTCATTATCTTGAATACGCTTACGGGGTCCGACACAAATCTGTCGAAGTCGTAAAATAGCATGTAGCCGAGCCTTCCGCCTATTATTATGCCGAACACAAGATACGTCAAAAGCGATGAGGTTTCGTCGGGGTTTAGCGGCGAGCGGCCTTTTTTGTAGTACAAATTAAGCAGCCAAAGCCCGATTAAAAAGCCCGCGAGGTATGCCAGCCCGTACCAGCGTATGCCCTCCAAAAACCAGCCGTCGGGAAAGCGTACCGCGAAAGGGTCGAGGTTCACGACGTAATGCGCCATGGGAAAAATCGTTTCCATATATAAAATCTTCTTGTTTTTACTTTTGATAAAAACGCGTAAAGGGCAAGTTTTTTATGGGCGAATTTTTCAAAATAAGGTTTGAACTTGGAGATGTCGGGGCTAATATTTCTTTCAAATTGTTTTTAATGATATGAAAGAATTTGACTTGCAGTCTTTGGTAAAATCGCGTTTCGGCGAAAATTACGAGCTTCACGAAAAGTACATGAATAAAACTTTCGTGAAAGTCTTGCGTACAATAGGTTTTGACAAGTGCTTTTTGAAGGGCGACGGCTGTTATCTTTACGACGGTCAGGGCAACGATTATTTGGACTTCATAAGCGGCTACGGCGTGTTCGGCTTGGGTAGAAACCATCCGGTTGTCGGCAAGGCGATAAAAGACGCCATCGACATGAAAGTTTCGAACATGGTTCAGCTGAACTGCGCGCTTTTAAGCGGGCTTTTGGCGGAGGAGCTTGTAAAGCGTCTTGGCGGGCGTCTTGAAGCGGTGTTTTTCTGCAATTCGGGAACAGAGGCAAACGAAGGCGCGGTAAAGTTCGCAAGGGCTTTCACGAAGCGTCCGAGGGTGCTTTCGCAAAAGGGCGGCTATCACGGTTTGACTTACGGTTCTCTTTCCTTGACGGTCAGCAAGAATTTTCAAGACGGCTTTGGCGGAATGCTTCCGGGGTTCGGTTGCGTACCGTATGACGACTTGGACGCGCTTGAAGCGGAGCTTAAAAAAGGCGACGTAGCGGCGTTTATCGTTGAATGCGTGCAGGGGCACGGCGTGCATATCCCGAGGGAAGACTACTTGCCCAAGGCGCAGGGGCTTTGCAGAAAGTACGGCACTTTGTTTATTTGCGACGAAGTCCAGACGGGCTTGGGCAGAACGGGCAAAATGTTCGCTTTCAACCACTGGAATTTGGACCCCGACATCGTGACTGTTGCAAAAACTTTGTCGGGCGGCTATGTGCCTGTTGGCGCGTTCATTACGACGCGCGCTATACACCAGGCAGCGTTCTCGAATTTGGAAAGGTGCGTTGTTCATTCAACGACTTTCGGAAGAAACGCCCTTGCAATGGTTGCGGGTTTGGCGACTTTGAGCGTATTGGACAACGAAAACATGGTTGAACGCTCCGCAGAGGCTGGCAAAAAGATTGTCGAAAGAATAAACGCTCTTCGCGAAAAGCACGATTACATAAAAGAAGCCCGCGGCATGGGGCTTATGATTGCAATCGAATTTCAAGAGCCGAAGTCGATATTAAAGAAAGCGGCGTGGAAAGCCTTGAAAATGGCAAACGACGCCTTGTTTACCCAGATGATTGTAACTTCCCTTATGGACAATCACCGCATCATAACGCAAGTTACCGACCATGGCTCCGACGTTTTGAAAATTCTTCCGCCATACATTTCGGGCGACAAGGAAATCGACAGGTTCATAAACGCCTTGGACGATGTTTTGACGAATGCGGGCAACATAACAGGTCCATTGTGGAAGTTTGGCAAGCGTTTGATGGAATCTTCAAAAGAAGCCAAAAAACAGCAGTGATTTTTTAAGATGATTTCCTTTGACGAATTTTCGCAAAATCTAAGCAGGCTGAGAGATAGAATTGGGCTTGCATGCGCGTCCTGCGGTAGAAATCCCGACGAAGTGCGTATTTTGCCTGTCACGAAAAACCATCCCGTTGACGCCGCCTTGCATGCGCAAAAAGCGGGGCTTCTTTCCGTAGGCGAAAACAGGGTACAGGAAGCCGAGGGAAAAATTCCTCTTTCAAGCGGTATTTCGTGGGAGCTTATCGGGCATTTGCAGTCGAACAAGGCGAAAAAGGCAGTTATGCTGTTTGACAGAGTGCAGAGCTTGGACAGCGTCCATCTTGCCGTGAAGCTCAATTCCGAAGCCGAAAAATCGGGCAAGGTTTTGCGCGTTTTAATGCAGGTAAATTCGGGGCGCGACCCCGCAAAATTCGGGGCTGAAATCGAGGAAGCTCCCAAGCTTTTGGAAGAAATCTTAAAGCTTTCAAATTTGAAGGTTGAAGGGCTTATGGCAATCGCGCCTCTTGATGAAGACTTGGCGTCGGCAAGCAGGGCTTTTTCAAACTTGCGCAATTTGCGCGACAAGCTGAGTTCAGAGTTTGATGTTGCTTTGCCCGAACTTTCAATGGGAATGTCGGGCGATTTGGAATGCGCCATAAAAGAGGGTTCGACTCTCATAAGGGTGGGGACTTTCCTTTTCGGAGAGAGAATTTATGTTTGATACCGACATTGTTTTGCATCTTGAAGACTTGAAAAGGCGCGGGGATTTTGCCGAAAATTCACTCGCCGTTTTCGGGAAGCCCATAGCGCATTCTTTGAGTCCCGCAATGCAAAATGCCGCATTGCGAAAATTGGCGCAGTCGGAAGGGCAGTTTGCATCTTGGAAGTATTACAAATTCGAGATAGACCCCGAAAATCTCGAAAAGACGCTTTCAGAGTTTCACAAGGCGGATTTTGCGGGGATAAATCTCACAATCCCGCACAAAGAGATTGTAATGCCGTTTTTGTGCGAAATATCGCCATTTGCGCAAATGGTCGGGGCGGCAAACACCTTGATTCGCACGAAAGGCGGCTGGAAGGGCGACAACACCGACGGATTCGGCGTGGCGTGGGCTGTCGAAAATTTCAGCGGGCGCGTTTTTAAAAATTCCGACGTCGTGATTTTGGGGGCGGGCGGAGCGTCAAGAGCCGCCGCTTTTAAGGCACTCGTTGACGGGTGCAAAAGCCTGCGCATTTATAACCGCACGAAGTCGAGGCTTGAAAAACTTTTGGCAGACATTTCCGCCTGCGGATTTTCCGCAGAACCTTTGGAGTGCTTTTCGGAAATCGCGCCGAATTCCATAATCATAAACGCAAGTTCCGTGGGATTAAAGCCCGACGACAAGCCCATCTTGGATTTTGCGAAAGTTTCCAATGGTTGTGTGTACTTTGATATGCCATACATCCGTTCGCGCGAGACTAACGCTGTTTTGGAGGCGCGAAAATATGGTTTCAAGGCGGCGTCAGGGCTTGCAATGCTTGCATCTCAGGGCGCGCTTTCGCTTTCTCTTTGGACATCGAGACCCTTGCAGATAGAAACAATGCTTGAAGCCTTGAAGAACGCTTAGCGGCTTTGCAGTTTTTTTAAGTCGGCACTTGTTTGCCGACTTTTTTGTGAATGTTAAATTTTGAGAAAACTTTACATAAATAAATCTTGGCAAAAAACGCTTGGTTTTAAGCGAATTTTTTTGGGAAAAGGATTTTTCCCCTGTACTTCCATCAAAGTAGGTTTTGCTTAATTTTTCGTCTTTTGCATATTTAATTTATTCCAAAAGCAAGGAAGAAAAAAGGCAAATGAAGAGCAAATAATATCCCTTTTTGAAGATATTTTAAAATGTTAAAACATTAATTGCCCAAAATGACTTAGGCTCAAAAGCTCTTGGCGGTAGCTTGCAAAGAGCTGCAAATTTGCACAGATTCTAGAAGCATTTGCGCTCAAAGATTATTCGCAAACATTGCCGTTTTGCGTGTGAAGAGGCTTATGCTGAAATTCAACGCGGATTGGCAGAGTGTAGGTTTAAATTTCGGAGAGGCTTATTTGGTTAGGCAATGGGCTTTTAATACCATGATTTCGGTAAAGTTTATTTATACAAAGTGCCGTATTTATTTTGGGATTTCCGCCTGCTAAAAAGAGTGATTGTGTGCGTAAAAAAAGAGTTTATTGCGGGCGTTTAATCGCTAAATGCAAAGGTGTGAAGGGCGATTTTGTTTTCAAAATCCTATTGGGAAGTATGCTTGGATTTTTCGCGTTTAAAATGGGCATAAAAAAGCGCGAAGCGCGCATTCGCACTTCGACGCCGATAAATTTTACTTTTCGCAAAAGGCAATTACGCCTGCTGCAAACGCTTTTCCTTAACCTTTGTGGCTTCCTTGCCGACTCTGTCGCGCAAGTAGTAGAGGCGTGCCTTCATCGGTACGGATTCGCGTTCAACTTCAATCTTTTCGATGTTCGGCGAGTTGAGCGGGAATACGCGTTCCACGCCTTCGCCGTAAGAAATGCGGCGTACCGTGAATGTTTCGTGAATGCCGCTGCCTTTGCGCGCAATTACGATGCCTGCAAATACCTGAATGCGTTCCTTGTCGCCTTCACGAACTTTTGTGTGGACGCGAACGCCGTCGCCTACTTTGAAGCTTGTGACGTTTTCCTTGATTTGCTCTTTTGTGATTTCTTTAAGCAATTCCTGATTCATATTGTCTCCTTAACTCTGCTTTAAAATATCCGGTCGCCTTTTGTTTGTGCGCTCAACTTGACGCTCGCGCCTCCATCTTTCAATTTCGCCGTGGTTGCCCGACATCAAAACTTCGGGAACTTTCATTCCTCTGAATTCCGCGGGTCTTGTGTATTGCGGAAAAGAGAGCAGGTTGTTGTTGAAAGAGTCTGCCGAAAGGGAATTTTCTTCGCCGAGAACTCCCGGCACATATCTTGCAACGGTATCGACCAAAACCGCCGCAGGCAAAGTGCCGTTTGTCAAAACGTAATCTCCGATGGAGATTTCCCTGTCGATTACACATTCGCGTATGCGTTCGTCAATGCCTTCGTAATGTCCGCTTAGTATTATCAGATGCTTTGATTTTGCAAGCTCCGATGCAATTTGCGGCGAGAGTTTTTCTCCGTCGGGGCACATGTAAATTCTTGTGCATTCCGAACTTTGCAACTCTTCGATTGCGGCGAATACGGGTTCCGGCTTCATCAGCATCCCCGGACCTCCTCCGAAAGGTCTGTCGTCGGTGATTTTATGCTTGCCTTCCGCCCAATCGCGAATGTTATGCGCACGCAATTCCAAAATTCCGTTTTTTTGCGCTCTGCCAAGCATGCTCTCCGTTAAAAATCCATCGAGCATCGCGGGGAACAGCGTCAAAAAATCTACTTTTAAAATTGCCATGCTATGTCGAATAAAAAACCGCCTTTTTTATATGGCGATTTTTGCGCCGCTTGCGCGATTATGCGTTAGCGGCTTCTTTTTTTGCGCGTTTAACAAGCGCTTTTGCGGTGTCGCTCATTTGTGCGCCGACGCTTGTCCAATAGTCTATGCGTTCGATGTCGAGTTTCGATTCCGCTTCCTGACCGCGCGCTTTCGGGTTGTAATAGCCGAGATTTTCAACGAACTTGCCGTCGCGTCTTGACGCCTGTTCTGCAACCACAAGCCTGTAAGTCGGGTTGTGTGTCGAGCCGTGTCTTTGTAATCTTATTCTGAGTGCCATTTTGATTTATTGATTTTCTTAAATTTTTAAAACGTAAAATGAAAGGTTGAAAAAGAGATTTTGTCAACCTCTTTTTTTCCCCTTTATTTCATATTTTTGAAGATTTATTCAAAATCGCCGAATTCAGCGATTGATTTCACGTTCAATTCCTTGTCGATGCGCTTTGCGATTCCCGCCAATACTCCGCCGGGGCCGCATTCATAATATTGTTCGATGCCGAGTTTTGCCGCGTTCCTTACGCACAATTCCCACTTGACGGGCGATACGACCTGCTTGACCAAAGCCTTTTTGATTTCTGCGGGGTCTGAAATCTGCTCGCCCGTGACGTTTGTAAATACTGCAATATTCGGTTTCTTAAATTCGATTCCCGCTAAGAATTTTTCAAATTTCGCCCTTGCGGGTTCCATGAGCCTGCTGTGGTATGCTCCCGCGACTTTTAGCGGAACAACGAGCTTGAATGCCTTGCGCTCTTTTGCCGCCGCGGTTGCGGCTTCGATTTTTTCCGCTTCGCCCGAAATCACGACTTGCCCCGGGCAGTTCAAGTTTGCCATGTCAACGTCGAATTCTTCGCAGTAGGGCTTTACCGCATCAATGGAAGCCCCGATGAAGCACGACATTGCGCCTTTTGAGGCGTCGCATGCCTCTTGCATGAGCCTTCCTCTTTCGGCGACAATCTTCAAGCCGTCTTCAAAAGAGTATGTGCCTGCAAGTGCGTGGGCTGTAAGTTCCCCAAGGGAAAGTCCGAGAGCTGCTTTCAATTCGCCGAGCATTCCGCGCTTTTTCAAAATTGTCGCAACGCATATGCCGTGCAGGAAGAGTGCCGGCTGGCATACGCTCGTTTTCGTCAACTCTTCCATCGGGCCTTCAAAGCATAGTTTTGAAAGGGGCATCCCAAGCGTTTCGTCGGCTCTCGAAAATAGCTCCCTTACGTCGCCGTCGGCTTCGTACAGGCTTTTTGCCATTCCGACGCTCTGTGCACCTTGTCCAGAAAACCATAAAGCTGTTGTCATATATTTTTCCGTTTCTTTTTTAATGGTTTGTTATTTGTTAAAATCCGACATTTTTTTGCAAATATCAAGACTTAAACTTTCAAGCGCCTTTGAAATCGCGCAAACATATTCGCTGTATGCCGCGCCTGCGTCTGTTGAGAACGCGAAAAACTCCGACACGGTTTTTTCCGAATTTGAAATGGAGTATTGAGCCTTGAAATTCAGCTTGCCGTTAAGCTCTCCGATACATTCGAGGATGTTTATTTTAAGCGCGACGGAGTTTTTGCCCGAATTTGAAACGAGGTTCGAGTGTATGTTATTTGAATTTGTCATCTCCGACAGGAAGCATACCACGGAGCGGGTTGCGGCGTTTTGCACGGGTTCAGCCCAGAGATCGGAATCTGCCATGAAAATTACCGATGAATTTTTGCCTGCATGGACGATTTGGCTGCGCGCCATGTAGCTTGGAATGCGCACTTCAAAGACGTTTACGCAAACTTCTTTCAAGCCTTCCGCTTTTTCGCTTGTTTGCGCGGGCGGGAGAACGTGGTAGTTTGTGTTGTCTTTCGGGCGGTCGATTTTAAGCCCTATGCACGAAGAAAGGAGAGCCGCCGCGATTGCGGGCAAAATCAGTTTAAAAAAGTTCTTTTTCATTTTTTTGCGTTGGTTATTCGTTTTCGGGTCTGCCTGTCAAAAGCGCGCTTGGGTTTCTGTCGAGAAAATCCGCGAGGGTTTTCAGCGAGTACGCCGTTTGGCTTATGTTTTGCAGGAATATTGAAATGTCGTACAAGAATGGCGAATTTGGCGAAATCAGGGCGTTTGCGTTCTCTGCAAGCCTGTTTATGTTTGCCATGGTTTCTTCCGCATTTGAAGCGAGTTTTTTTATGTTGTTGTCGGAACCCTTGAAGAAGGTTTTTGCGTTGGCAATGGCGGTTTTGATTTCTGCGGGGAGATTTTCTTTATTCGCCTTTTCGGTTATTGCGTTTATGTTTTCGAGCGCGCCGACAAGGTTTGAATTTATTTTTGCGACGTCTATTTGCGCAATCTTCTCGTTTGAAGTTTCAAGGAGCGCGTTGATGTTCTTAGAAAGGGCGTTAAAGTCTATCTCAGATACTTCCTTCAGCGTCTTTTCCATAAGCTTTATGGAGTCTGATATGTTTGATTCGACAACGGGGATTTCCATAATGTTTCCCGGCATTATGTTGAACATTCTAAATGGAGTGTTCGGCTCTTCAAAGTAGTCCAATTCTATGTAGAGCATGCCTGTAACGATGCTTTGGAAATTCAGCTTCGCGCGCAAACCGTCTTCTATTTGCTTTTCAAGCTGCGATTCGCTTTCATAAAAGTTGCCGAATGAATTTCTCTTGGTTTTTGCCAAATCTATTGAGAGCTTTGTGGCAATCATTGATTTGCGCGGATCGCGCGGAGAGGGGAAAATCATTATATCTTCTACCTTGCCGATTTCCACGCCTTTGTATTTTACGGGCGCACCGATGTCCAAACCGTTTATGCCGCTTTTGAAGTAGCATACGAATTTTTCGGTCTTCGTGAAAAATTTTGATGCGCCAAAAACCATTAACGCGGTGAGCGCGATTAAAAGCGCGCTAACCACAAAAATGCCTATTACAATGGGATTTGCCTTTTGTGTCATAATTTGTCTTGGGTTGAAAGCGGGTCAACGCCCCTGTTTAAGAAAGTTCTCACGTCCGCATTTCCACTTTTTAACAGCTCTTTCGGATTGCCGATTGCAGTTTGCGTGCGCGTTTTGTTGTCCAAATAAATCGCGCGGTCGGCGACTGTGAAGATGCTTGCAAGCTCGTGGGTTACAATGACAACCGTCGCGCCCGTTGAGTCGCGCATTTGGAGTATGAGTTCGTCGAGCCTTCTTGACGACACGGGGTCAAGCCCCGCGCTCGGTTCATCGAAGAAAAGTATTTGCGGGTCGAGCGCGATTGCGCGCGCAAGTCCCGCGCGCTTTCTCATGCCGCCGCTTATTTCCGAGGGGTAGAAATTTCCGAATCCCCTCAACCCCACCAGCGCGAGCTTTAAATTCACAAGCTCTTTTATGTCGCTTTCGGAAAGCTTGGTGAAGCGGCGCAGGGGCAGGGCGATGTTCTCTTCGAGCGTCATTGCCGACCATAGCGCGCCCCCCTGATAGAGAACGCCGAAAGAGCGCAGCATTTCCGATTTCTCATCTTCGGGTGCGTTGTTAAAATTCTTTCCGCCATAAGAAATTGAGCCGCTTAGCGCGTCTTGAAGACCTATCATTGTGCGAAGGAGCGTGCTTTTGCCGCAGCCGCTTGCGCCCATTACCACGAAAATTTCGCCGTTTCCTACCTCAAAATTGAGATTGTTCATCACTGCGTAGTCTTCGTAGCCTATCGAGAGGTTTTCGACTGTTATTTTTGGCGAACTCATATTCCGAAAATGTTAAACAGCACCGCGAATATTGCGTCTGCGACAACGATTAATGTTATGCTTGTCACCACGCTTGAAGTAGTGGCAAGCCCGACATCTTCCGCACTGTCGCCGCAAGTCATGCCTTTCATGCAGCCCACCATTGCGACTATTATGCCGAAAACCACGCTCTTGCCTATTCCCGCGAGGCATTGGGTCAGGTCTAAAAAGTTTGCGGTGTGCGCAAGATAGCTTTCATAGTTTATGTCGAACATGCCCCATGCTATCGCAAATCCGCCGATTATGCCCGTTAAGTCGGCAAAAATCGTTAGAAGCGGAAACATCAATACAAGGGCAATCATTCGCGGCAATACCAAAAACTCCATCGGGGAAATTCCGAATGTCCTGTAAGCTGAAATTTCTTCGTTTACCTTCATTGAGCCGAGCTCGGCGGCAAACGCGGCTCCCGTTCTGCCCGCCATCACTATTGCGACCATAATCGCGCCCATTTCGCGCACCATCGCCAATCCGACAAGATCCGCAATATAAATCGTGGAGCCGAATTTTGAAAGCTGGATTGCCCCGACAAACGCAAGAATAAGACCTACCAAAAAACTTATGAGCGACACAATCAAAAGCGCGTTTGGGCCCGAACGTTGTACCGCTTTCATAAGGTCGGACGCCATAAATCTGCTGCGAAGCCTGAAAATGTTGCAAAAAGCCATTGTAAATTCGCCCAAAAAAGCAAGCTGTTGCTTTACTTTTTGCAAAGTAGAAATCGTGTGGGTTCCGACTTCGTGGAAGATATTTTTATTGTGGTAGTTTTTACTTTCGTTTGTCTTGATGTTTACCGCGGTTGCGAGATTTAAAAGCGAAACCGCGCTTTCGGGCAAAGATGCGAGGCTTAAAGCTGTTTTTCTCTCGATTGAAGCATCGTAAATTTTAAGCAAAAAACAGATTAAGGCGGAGTCGAACTTGCCGAGGGCGGAAGCGTCGAATTTGATTTCCCTTGCATCAGGCGGAAGCTTACCGATAATTGCGCCCGAGTCGGGGCGTTTGTCCGAAACGAGCCAGTCCCCGCTTATTTTTATGATGGCAATGCCGTCCGCAATTTCAATTTGAGCGTTTGCGGGGCTTAAAACTTCTTTTGAATTTGCGGGGAGATCTTCCATGTAAAAATTGCGGACGAAATCTTAAAGAATTTTCGGAAAAAAGAAAACTTTTTTAATATTCGTCACTGTCGAAACTTTCGCCGTCTTCATCGCCGAAGTCGCTGTAAGAGTCGTCATCGTCCCAGTGCATGGTTTCGTCTTCTTCGATGTTTTCGTCTTCGCTGGGCAAGTCGTCTATATCGTCGTAAGAATCTTCTTCGTCTTCTTTTTCCTTGTCGAAATCTTCCTCTTCGTCGTCGAGCGAATAGCCTTCGGGAACGTACTCCAAGATGTCCATGATTTCGGGGAAGACGTGGATTGCTTTCCCTTCCATGTAGTCGTTGTGGTACTTTTCGCGGATTTCGTCTTCGAGGTCTTCGATTGTGAGTTTTTCTTCAAATTTGAAAGTGCTGTTTAGCATCTTTATTTGAAGGGAAGTGATATGATCCAAAAATTCCGCGTAAGGGGAAGATTCGTCGTCGAGATTGTTCGGCAGTAAAAAGTATTGTTCATCGTCGTACACCGAACCCGTCACGCGGACTATGCGCACGGTGTTTTTGTCGGTTTTCTTGTCGATTGCGAAGGTAAAAAACGCGTTTTCCACAATGCTTTCTTGCAGCCCGTATTCTTTGAGCGCGGAAAGCGATTCGAGGATATGGGTGGCTTGGCGCGGGTCTATGACGCTTAACCCGTCTATGTCCCAGTTTATTTTATCGCTCGTTTCCGAGACCCACCAGTTTAGGTCGTTGCCGAGCCTTACTTTGCACCATTTCAATTTTCCTGAATTTTTCGCCATAAATATTCTTATTTTTAAATGCCAAATTCTTTTAATGTATCCGCTTAAAAAAGCAACTTTCTTTTTCACTAAAATCTCGAAGAACGAAGAATGAGAATTAAGAACGAAAAATTGAGAAAACTTTGCTTTCCTATTCCCTCATTGATGTTGAAATTAGTTTCTTTTGCTATGTAAATATTACAAAACAGGGCTTTAGAAAACGTTTTTTGAAAAATTTTTTTAATAAAAATTCTCCTAACAAATGTTGCAGAACACTTACGTTGCCACCAAAACGAAAAGTGACACCTGTGGGAGTATTGGGAACGAAGCTCCCCCAATTCTTCATTTTTAATTCTTCATTCTTCGTTAAAATATGCTTTGTTCTTTGCCAAGCGTAGGCGGACAAAAGTCCGCAAGTCGCAGGCAAAGGGCAAATGTAGGGCGAGGCAATAAAAAAGCATCCTATTAAAGGATGCTTGCTGAAAAATAAATCTTATAAAAC
>OHOP01000045.1_pt1 | contig 114671 bp, 105 predicted proteins | sample 1569821 | NCBI WGS metagenome assembly OHOP01 (sample SAMEA3879527, study PRJEB24766) | human gut metagenome | biome: human-associated habitat; feature: feces | place: USA | collected 1985/1987
TGTTTCTTTCAAAAAAAACTGACAAAATACTATTTGTACTTTGTCAGCAGTCTGACCTTTATCTTTCGATAAAGGTTTTTTTGTGCGCCAATCGGATTTCCTATATTTCACGCATTGTCTGGTCGTAGAAATAAAGAATGTCTTTTTTGTTTTCGCTGTCTTGATGCGCCATTGCCGAGCGCGGGTGGCGGTTCAAAAGCCCTGTGAGCATGTAAGGGTAGTCGAAGCCCCAGCCGAGCTTTTCACGCAGAGGTTCGATGTCGTTTTGTATGCATTCGAGAACGGGGCGGAGCATATACTTTGGGTTATGCAAAAATCCGACTAAAAGTTCCAGAGGGCAGTTGCCTGCGCCGCGTCCCAATCCCGCCATTGTGGCGTCAAGCATGTTTATGCCCTTTGTTATGGCTTCGATGGTGTTTGCGAAAGCAAGCTGCATGTTGTTGTGGGCGTGAATGCCGACTTCCTTGCCCGCGGCTCTTGCGTACTTTAAATACTTGCGCGCCATATAGCCGATTTGCTCGGTGTAAAGCGAGCCGAAGCTGTCCACTAAGTAAATTGTGCCGACGGGAGACTGGGAGAGCATTTCCAAGGCTTCGTCCAATTCCTGTTCGCGTACGGTTGAAACCGCCATGATGTTTACGGTTGTTTCATAGCCCTTGTCTGTCGCGTCCTTAATCATGTCGATTGCAAGGGGGAGCTGGTGGATATATGTCGCCACCCTTATCATGTCGAGGGGGCTTTTTTCCTTGAGGAGAATGTCGGTTTTGTAGTCGCTTTTTTCGGCGTCCGCCATTGCGCAGAGCTTCAAGTCCGACTTGTTGTCTCCTACAATTCTGCGCACATCGTCTTCGTCGCAGGAACGCCATGCGCCGTATTTGTTGGGGGCGAAAATCTTTTTGCTGTTTTTGTAGCCGATTTCCATATAGTCTATGCCCGCCGCCGTGCATGCGTCATAGACTGCCCTTACGGTTTTGTCTTCAAAATTGCTGTCGTTCATCAGACCGCCGTCGCGTATGGTGCAGTCGAGAACTTTTATCTCTTTGCGGTAGCCTATCCATCTTCCCGCAGAGTTTTGAGGTTTTTCTTTTGTTTTTGCGCTCATAATAAAAGATTGTAAGGTTATAATGAAAATTTATTCCGCCTTCTTTTTCAACAAAAAAAATAAATGCTCCCATGCCTTAAAATCCCTTGCGTTTTTTTGCTCAAAAGTTTTTATGGGAAAAATGCATGTCAATTTGCTTCCAATACATATTTTTATAAGCATCACGTTTTTTACCGCGGGGGCGTTTATGTATTTTTTGCCGCGAAATCCGATTTTCGGAATGAGGTCGAAATACACCGTTGCGAGCAACGCCCTTTGGTCGAAATACAATAAAATAAGCGGGGCGGCTATATCCGGATTGGGTGCGCTGATGTTTGCGTGTGCGGCAAACGGGCGGCCGCTTGATTCGGAATGGGTTGTTTTTTCTTTGGCGGCGGGGATTGCCGCGCTGTTTTTTTTCAGCAAGAGGGATTATGAAAAGGCAAAGTCGAAAGGCTTGACGGATTTTGACTCTGATGTTCCCCAAAGCGGACAGCCCAAAACTAAACTTTCTCAAAAGGTCGGCGGCTTTACATTCTCAAAAGAAAATGGCGCGAACGTGTTTTACTGCCTTTTTTGCGCATTTTTGATTTTTGTGTTTTACGCATGGTTTAGGCATGTTTCGGGCTTTATGCCGCAAAAGGTTGTAAGCCATGTAAATTCTTCAGGAGTTGCGGACGGGGTGGTTTCAAGCGGCGACTTGTTTTTTGCGCTAAACACTTTGTTTGGTGTGGTCTTGGTTTTTGCGGTTCTTGCGGGAACGGTTTTTGCAAAATTTTTTAAGGGGAGGGCAACTGCGCCGTTTTCGCTTAAAACCGCTCCGATTTGCGCGGCGGTTGCGGTTGCGACTCTTTGTTGCGGTTTGATAGCCCAGATAAACTATTTGATTTGCGCCGTAAGTTTGCCTTCGTTCGATTTGAAAGATTTTTCGCTTTGCATATTTTTGGCGTACTGCGCAAGCTTCGGGGCAATCGCGATTTTGATTGCGGCAAGCGAACGAGGCAAAAAAATCGGCTCAATCCCAAAAAACGAAAAGAGCAGGAAAAAGAGGAGGCGTTAGCTTAAAACAATTCCGCCTGTTTTGGCTTTGGCGTTTCGTCTCTTAGCTTTTTTAAAAAGCTTGGGCGGTGCGCGGGGCTTGCGCCATAAATCAAAATGTTTTGCAAGTGGAGTGGCGTTCCGTATCCCTTGTGGATTTCAAACCCGTAGCGCGGATATTTAAGCGCGAGTTTTTCCATCATTTCGTCTCTTGTTACTTTCGCGACAATGGATGCAGCGGCTATTGCAAGGCTTGAAGCGTCTCCCTTTACGATTGCAAAGTGTCTGTACGGAAAATTTTTAAGCTTTATACCGTCTATTAAAACTTCCGCCCTGCTCAAATCCGAGCCTCCCTCTCCGAAGAGTGTTGCGGGCATCGAGGAGTTTGCAAGCGAAAGATTGCCGCGCACGTTCACTGCGTCGAGCGCGCGGCGCATTGCGATTTTGGTTGCGCCCAAAATATTGAATTTTTCGATTTCCTCAACCGTTGCAATTCCCGCTTCGAAGTCCAATACGCCGTTTTGCTTTAAATGCGAAAGCTTTTTAAAAAGCTCTTTTCGGGTTTCTTCCGAAAGCTTTTTTGAATCGTTTAGCTTTTCGAGCGATTTAAGAAGGGAATTGTCTTCGTAAAACTTGTCGCTTATTGAGACTGCCGCCGCAACGACATCTCCGGCAAGCGCGCCTCTTCCCGCCTCGTCAACGCCCACTATGAAGCGTTTTGAGCGCATGTACGGCTTGTCGAATTCGGCGAGAACTCCAATCATTTTTCCGCCTCTTTCAGGGCTTCCTGCGCGGTTTTAAAGTGCATTTTCGCAAATTTTGGCAGGGCTTCTTTGCCGAACTTTTTTACGATTGCGACAGCCTGCTCCTTTGTTTTTGAGCTTGCGCCCTTCATCAAATCTTCTCCAAATTCCGCTGAAAGCTTGCGCATTGCAAATATGTAGGTTGCCCTCGCGATTATTGAGGCGGCGGCGACAACGGGGTCTTCTTCCGCCTTTGTCTGCATTTTAAGCTCAAAATTTTTTACGGAATCCGCTTTTAGCTGTTTTTGCACTAAGGGCTGTTTTGTGAACTGGTCGAGCATTCCCCATGGCACTTGGCGTTCTAAAAGCGCATTTTCGATTGCCTTTGCGTGCATCCAGGCGAGCATTTTGTTGAGATTTCCAAATCTTCTGTAAAGCTCGTTATATTTTTCCATGTTCGCGTAGCTCACCTTGACGGCGACGCCTTTTGTGTCGCGAATTTTTTTTGCCATTGCAAGGGCTGCCTTGTCGCTTGAAACTTTTTTCGATTCTTTCAGCCCGTCTTCCTGCCATTTTCTGACGGCTTCCGCATCGGCGATGACGCATGCCGAAACCAAAGGCCCGAAGAGGTCGCCCTTGCCGCTTTCGTCAATGCCTGCATGGGCTTCGTACCATTCGGGGTGGCGTTCTTCTTCGTATCCGAATTCCGCCGCTTGGAAAATTTCGGGTTCAAGGACGAACATTACAAAGTCTTCGGTTCCTTTTCCTTGCACGACAAGTTTTCCCGAATTGTACGCCACCACATTTGTGTCGCGGTTTTTGTAGGCGAATTTTGCGTAGTTTACCTTGTACGGAGCCCATAGGTGCGAGTTGAGCCACTCTTCGAGTTTTTTCATTTGCGAAGGGTCGATAGGGTGGGTGTAGAGCGTCTTTTTTTTAGGCTCCAGCTCGGCGGCGAGGTCGGCGTAAGTTTTGGGTCTTTTCATAATAAAAAATTGTGCTTAAAATAAAAAAAGCGCACGTTGCCATTATTGGATAAACGCGCGCTTCTTCAACAAAAATCTTTTAAATTTCTACCATGACGCCTCAATCAGCATTACGTCCTGCTTTTTCATTTCTTGCGCGGTAATCCAGATTATGCTTGCGTCGTTGTTTGCGGGGGAAATTGCAATTTCTCCCGTTTGGGCGTTGTATCCCAAAACCAAAAAAGAGGAGTTTCTTCTTATTTTCAGCTGTGAAAAATTCGGCTTGTAAAGTTTTTGGGCGACGAGTTTTTTCCATTCTTCGGGCTTTGCCGATTTCCTTTCGAGAGTTCTTGCGCCCATGTATCCCCAGATGTTGTCGTCTTCCCAACAGAACCAGTATAGGGGAATGCCCGCCTGTATGCGCTGTTTTATTACAACTTCGGTCGTAGGGATTTTTTTCAGGCGGCAGGCGTATTTTGCCATTGCCCCGTTTACCGCCTTCAAAAAGTTTTGCGGATTGTTTGCGGGGTTGGAATCCCCTGTTTTTTCCGCAATAATGCCGTCAATTTCCTTTAAATCGATCCAAGGCATAAGGTATGCGGTGTAGGAGTCGAGCGCGCGCGGAAAATTTACGCAGAAAGCTTTTGACATCGGAATGAATCCCACAAATGTGTCTCCGTTCGGCATTGTGCGGACCTTCTTTTTCAGGGCTTCCTTGTCGATTTTAAGTTCGCTTTTTCCTTTTTTTGCGGTTTCTTTTTCGTCTTTTGTCTTGTCAGCCGCAAAAGATTGAATTCCCGAGAGGGCGATTGATAAAATCAAAACGGCGCCGATTATTTTTTTCATGGCAATTTTCCTCCTTTTTTACTTTTATGCAAAATTTTTATGCAATTCGATTTTATCTATGAAAATATGGATGATTGTCGAGAACTTTTTTCTTTAAAAACTTGCCAAATGTCGCGCTTGGCTTAAAGTTGAATTGTAAAAAAATAAAGGGGAGCCTTTGAATTACGAAATTTTCGATACGAATGCAATTTTGCTCGGACTGCTTTCGGCGATGCTTGCCGCCGAATGCATGATATTGCTTGTAAAGGCTCAGTCGATGCGCCACAAGATGAATTCGGTAATCGACAGCGTGTCGGCAGAGCAAAAGCACAGGCTTGAAGAGCGCAAAAAAGAGCTTGAAGAGGAATTGAAAGACCGCGCGAGAACCCTTGAAAGCGAATACCGCGCGCTTATCGAAGAGACGCGGCAAAACAGCAGGGAGCTTGAAACCAAAATACGCGACGCCTCTTACAGCATCGAAAAATCCCGCCTTGCCGAGCGTAGGGCGGCTGATGAAACCGCGCTTTTGACCCGCAGGATGGAAAATTTCAAAAAGCTTGAGCATGAGTATGCGGGCAAGCTTGCTTCTCTTTCCGATTTGGACATCGAAAGTCTTTATGCGGAGGCGAAGCGTGAAATTTCGAGAAAGTGCGAGGAAGATTTGGCTTTATACAAGCTTGAGCTTTTCAAGAAATCGGGCAAGGAGCTTGAAAGCGAAGCCAAACGAATATTGCTTGACACTATTTTGCGAAGCGCGCTTTCCGTAAATTCGGAAGTGAACGCCTGCCTTGTAAAACTGCCAAACGAAGCCATGAAAGGAAGGCTGATTGGCAAGGAAGGGCGCAACATACGCTCTTTTGAAGCGACTTCGGGCACGACTTTGGTGATAGACGAAACTCCGGATTCCGTCATGGTTTCCTCTTTTGATCCCGCAAGGAGAGAGATTGCAAAGACTGCTTTGGAATCTTTGGTTGCCGACGGCAGAATAAACCCCGCAACGATAGAATCCGCATTGGCGTCGGCAAAAATAAAAATTGAAAAATCCTGCATGGATTACGGCGCGGACGCCGCCAAGCAGCTCAACATAAGCGGTCTTCATCCTGAAATTTTGGAGCGTCTGGGCGCGCTGCGCTTCCATTTGTCGCTAAATCAAAACACGCTTGAACACAGCATTGAATCGGCTTTGATTGCGGGAATTCTCGCTTCCGAAGTGGATTGCGATCCGATAATAGCAAAGAGGGCGGCTCTTCTTCACGACATTGGAAAGGCTGCCGACGGGGAGCTTTCGCACGCTCTTGAAGGCGCGTCTTTCTTGCGCAGGCTGGGCGAGGACGAAATTATCGCAAGCGCGGTTGAAGCGCACCACGGAGAAATTCCCGACGGCGGAATATACGGGGCGATTGTAAAAATTGCCGACACGATTTCATCGACCCGCATAGGGGCGAGGATGACTCCCGTTGACAGCTATTTTTCCAGAATGAAGAGCCTTGAAGAAACCGCCATGGAATTTGACGGGGTATTGAGCGCGTACGCCTTGCAGGCGGGCAGGGAGCTTAGAGTGATAGTTGAGCCCGACAAGGTTGACGACATAGAGGCGGCGAAAATGATTTCGCTTTTAAGCGAAAAAATTTCCAAGAAAATCGACCATACCGTTCCTGTGAAAATAATGCTTATTCGCGAAAAGCGTTTTGTCGAAACTCTTTAATCTTTTTTGGGGACGGAAACTTAATCTGCTTTTTGCCGCTTGGCTTGTCTCTTTGTTTCGGGGAATGGCAAAAGCTTTTTCGTATTTGAAACCCGTTTATTTGAAATAAAACGGCGTTTTGGCTTCAAGGTTTCCTTATGTTTTCAACCCATCCGTAGTGGTAAGTTTTAGCATTCTCTCCCGATTCTCCGCCGACTGTTGCATTCGGAATTTCCCGCGTTTAAGGCATACTTTGAAATCTATGTTTTCAAGCAGAGGTTCGCGTATTATTTCCGTCTTTTGGCAAAATCAGAATTATGAAATCGGTTTGCGATTTTTGCAGGTTGAAATTATGCAGGCGTTTTTACAACTTTCGCTTGTATTCTTTTACCCGTGCTACAAATTCCATAAAACATCGCCTGTTTCATGTACATAAAAAAACCTCCGAAAATTCGGAGGTTTTTTGAATTTATGAGATTAAATTACTTTGTGTAAAAATCTTTAATCGAGCCAATCATTGCGGAGTGTTCTTTTTCGCAAATCTTGCCTTCCTTCTTGAGGGTATCGGCTTTCAAGACAGCGTCCAAATATGCGTCGGCACGATTGTTGCCCGCTGTTTCGGGAAGAAATGCGGGATAGAGCTTTGCGTTGATTTCATCAGGAGTGAGGCTCATATAAACGCCCATATCAACAAGCGGTCCAAACTTGATTTCGGGAAGGTCTTCCGATGTTGCGAGAGTGTAGGAAACTTCCTTATAACCCGCTTTTTGAATGACAATTTTATGAGTTGAGTCTTTTTTCAGGCTGACTTCGCAAGGAGTCTGACCTACCATTTCGCCGCCGATTAAAACATCCGCGCCGGCAGGGCAGGAGTTTATCGCTACTTTTTCAGTCGAGCAGCCGAAGAGTGCAGCGGCCGCCAAGGATAATGCCAAGAACTTTTTCATAATATTTGATTTTTTTTTGTTTAAAAAATTGATTCTCTTGAATTGATTGATGTCTTTTCTGTCAATTTATATTCGAAACGTCAAGTTTTTAGTTGTATTTTTTTTACTTTTTTAAAAAAACGCCCGTTTTTACAGCTTGGAAAGCTCTTTTGAGCGTTTTTCCGCGGCGAAGAGGGCGTCTTTTACGGTTTTTCTGAAATCGCTTGCCTTGAAAACTTCGAGGGCGGCGAGGGTTGTGCCCCCGGGGGAGCATACCGCATCTCGCAATTCTTCGGGCGAGCGTTCGTCTTTTTCAAGAAGCATTGCGCTTCCCAAAATCGTTTGGATTGACAGCTCCTTTGCGGTTTCGTTGTCAAATCCCAGTTCTTTGCCCGCCTCGATTAGCGCGGCGGCAAATTCAAACACATATCCCGGGCCGCTTCCCGAGAGGGCTGTCACTGCGTCGAGCTGCGCTTCGGGGCATTTTATGACTTTCCCGATTGCCTTCAAGACTGTTTCGACCGTCTTTTCCTGGTCGGGTTCAAGCTCTGTTTCGGGCGCGAAGCAGGAAATTCCTTTTGAAATGAGAGCCGCCATGTTGGGCATTACGCGCACGATTTTACCCGCGTTTGGGAAGCGTTCGCGCAGTTTTGAAATTGTGGTTCCCGCCAAAATCGAAATTACCAAATCCATGCGCTTTTGCCCGATGCTTTGGGCTACTTCCGCAAGCTGTTGCGGCTTGCAGGCAAGCACCACTGTTTCCGCGTTTATGTTTTCGATTTTCGCGGTGTGGCTGATGCCCGTGTTTCTTGCGAGATCCGCGCCCGTTGAGTCTGCGCCGCTTACGCATTCAACATCCCAGGGGCGGACCGCGCCGCTTTTTATCATTCCCGAAACTATTGCCGACGCCATTTTGCCCGCGCCGACAAATGCAAATTTTTTCATCTTATAAAATCCTTTCAATGCCGAAAAATAAAAGTTCGGTTTTGCCTCTTTTTCAAGCTTAAATTCCGCTTTGCAAAAAAACATCGGCAAATGGCGTTTTAATTGAATAACAAAATGCTTGAAAGGTGCGCTTTTTTGTCTAAATTTAGATTTTAAACATCCGCTAAACTCTAAAAAGGCGAATTTAAAAATCATGGCAAAAAAATCCTCATCCGAATCGAAAGCGCGCAAAGAATGCAAATTTTATGTGAACGCTTCCGTAAAAGACTTCAAAAATTCAATTCTTTGGCACATGGAACGCTCATTGGCGCGCGCGACGGTCAGAGCAACGCCGCGCGATTGGTGGCTTGCGACGGCAATGGCGGTTCGCGACGAAATAATGGGCAGGTTTATTTCCACAATGTCGCGCCAATACAAGGCAAATTCAAAGCGCGTTTATTATCTGTCTCTCGAATATTTGATGGGCAGGCTTACTGAAGATACTTTGACAAATTCGGGACTCATGGATGTTGCAAGAGAGGCGTTGAAAGAGCTTGGGCTTGATTTCGATTCCATCATGGCAAGCGAAGTTGACATGGGGCTTGGCAACGGTGGCTTGGGGCGTCTTGCGGCTTGCTTCCAAGATTCTCTTGCCACTCTCGATTATCCCGCGGTCGGATACGGCATACTTTACGAATTCGGGCTTTTCACGCAGAGTTTTGAGGGCGGCAGGCAGATAGAGTCTCCCGACAACTGGCTTAAATTCGGTTCCCCGTGGGATATTGTCCGCCCCGAATACACAGTGAAAGTCGGAATCGGCGGAAGGGTCGAGGGGGTTATGTCTTCTACGGGAGACTGGTCTGTAAGGTGGATTCCCGAAGGTGAACTCCTCGGCGTCCCGTGGGATGTTCCCGTCGTCGGCTACGGCGCGGGCACAGTAAACTTCCTGCGTCTGTGGGAATCCCGCGCGACAAACGAGCTTGATTTGAACGCCTTTAATAACGGCGGCTATACCCAGGCTGTCCATCAAAAGGCGATGTCCGAAACCATATCGAAGGTTTTGTATCCGAACGACAAGACTGAAAACGGCAAAATTCTGCGCCTTATGCAGCAGTATTTCTTTGTAACTTGCTCGTTGCAGGACATCATTCGCCGCTTCAAGTCTTTGAACGGGGAAAATTGGGATATTTTTGCGGACAAGGTTGCAATCCAGCTAAACGACACTCACCCTGCGATAGCGGTTCCCGAACTCATGCGCCTTTTGGTTGACGTTGAAGGATTGGGTTGGGACAAGTCTTGGGAAATATGTACGCATGTTTTTGCGTACACGAACCACACCCTGCTCCCCGAAGCCTTGGAAAAATGGTCCGTGCCTTTCTTTGAAAAGCTCTTGCCGCGCCATTTGCAGATTATTTACGAAATCAACGCCCGCTGGCTTTCTTATGTAGAAAGCATTTACGGCAGGGATTCCGATAAGATCGCCCGCCTTTCGATAATCGAGGAGGGGTCTCCAAAAATGGTGAGAATGGCGTATCTTTCGGTTGTCGGCTCTCACAGCGTAAACGGCGTTGCCGAACTCCACTCTCAGCTTTTAAAAGAGAGCGTTTTGCGCGACTTCTACCAAATTTCGCCCGAAAAATTCAACAACAAGACAAACGGCATAACTCCGCGCCGTTGGCTGAAAACCGCAAACGAGGGGCTTTCCGACTTGATTACGAAAACCTTGAAAAGCGACTCTTGGCCGAAAAATCTCGACGAGCTTAAAGGTCTCGAAAAGTTTGCGGAAGATTCCGACTTCCAAAAGAAGTACATGGAAATCAAGCGTGAAAACAAGGCGCATCTTGCAAAAATCGTAAAAGACTTGTGCGGGGTAGATTTAAATCCCGACGCTATTTTCGACGTCCAAATCAAGAGGCTTCACGAATACAAACGCCAGCATCTCAATCTGCTTTACATTCTTACGCTCTACCGCCGCCTGCTTCACAATCCTGATGCCGACATTTCTCCGCGTGCGTTTATTTTCGGCGCGAAAGCGGCTCCCGGCTACGACTTGGCAAAGAACATCATCTGGGCAATCAATACCGTTGGAAATGTCATAAATAACGATGCGAGAATAAAGGGAAAGCTGAAAGTCGCATTCATTCCCAACTACAATGTGTCTCTTGCCATGGATATTATTCCAGCCGCCGATGTTTCCGAGCAGATTTCAACCGCAGGCAAGGAAGCTTCGGGTACAGGCAATATGAAACTCGCTTTAAACGGCGCAATCACAATGGGAACTCTCGATGGAGCGAATGTCGAAATTCTGGAGGAAGTCGGCAAGGACAATATTTTCATCTTCGGAATGAATGTCGATGAAGTGCAGAAGCTGAAAGCCGAAGGCTACAACCCGTGGAACGTTTACAATTCAAACGAAAACTTAAAGTCCGTTTTGGACTGGCTTGTTTCCGATTACTTCATGCCCGGCAACCCGACTGCGTTTGAGCCTCTCAGAAAGTCTGTTTTGGACTGGGGCGACCAGTTTATGGTCTGCGCCGACTACCAGTCGTATTGCGACGCGCAGGACAGGCTTGGCGAAGTCTATAAAGACAAGGCGCGCTGGGCTAAAATGGCGATTTTGAACACTGCCCGCATGAGCAAGTTTTCAAGCGACCGCACCATTTCCGAGTACGCCGACGATATTTGGAATCTTGAAAAACTGCCTCCGCGCGAATAACAGCAACGTTGAATTTCCCCAAAAAAGATGTCCGAAGATTCTTTTGGAGAGAAAATCAGGCTTGCCTTGCAAAATCTTGAGCGCACGACGGTCGATGTGATTTACGACCGCCGCAAAGATTTGCCTGCGCGCATTTACGGATGCTTTCTAAAAGGTCTTTCGTGGATATTTTGCGGGATTGTGAAGTTTCGCTATTTTCTCTACAAAAACAGGATTTTCAGGGACAGCCCGCTGGGGTGCCTTGTAATAGTTGTAGGCAATCTCACGGTTGGCGGGACCGGCAAAACTCCCGTTGTGGAAAAGTTTGCCCGCGAGCTTACCGCAAAGGGGCGCAAGGTCGCGATTTTGAGCAGGGGCTACAAGAGCAAGTCGGACGGTTTGTTCAAGAAGCTTTGGAGGTGGATAACTAACGGAGAGCTTCCCAAGCCGAAAGTCGTAAGCGACGGCAAGAACATTCTCTTAAATTCCGAATTCGCGGGCGACGAGCCTTTTATGCTTGCCCGCAATCTTCCAGGGGTTGTCGTCGTAGTTGACAAAAACAGGGTGAGGGCGGGCAACTTCGCGATAAAGGAGTTTGGCGTCGATACGCTCATCTTGGACGACGGTTTCCAGTATTTGCCGCTACGCGGGCATATGCAGCTTTTGCTTGTCGATAAAACCAATCCTTTCGGCAACAAATCGCTTCTTCCGCGCGGGATTTTGCGCGAGCCGGTCTCCCACTTGAAGCGCGCCTCCTACATCTTTTTGACAAAGAGCGACGGCAGGCGCGACGAAGAGCTTGAAAATTTCATTAGGCAATACAATACGGGCGCGGAATTTATCGAATGCGCCCACAAGTCGAAGCATCTCGTGGAGTTCCATTCGATGAAGCAGGAGCCTATCGAGTTTTTGAAAGGGAAAAAAATCGCTTATTTTTGCGCCATTGCATCTCCTTCGAGCTTTGAGAAATTTCTGGTCGATGCAGGGGCTGAAATCGTGTATTTCGAGCATTTTCTGGACCACCACCGCTTTTTGAAATCGGAGCTTGACGACTTTTTTAAGGACGCCGTGCGCGCGGGTGCCGAATATGTGCTTACGACGGAAAAGGACGCCGTGAGAATAGACTTGGATTATGGCAATGCGCTGCCTTTCTATTACACAAGGCTTGAAATTGAAATACTTCCGGGCACGGGGGGCTTTGACTCCGCGGTCGAGAGAATATGTTTTAAGCGCAATGTAGAGTAGGCGTATTTCAGATAAATTAAAAAAAATAAAAAAAGTCTTTACATCTTCTTAAAAAATGTTAATCCTGTTGTCATTATGAATATGAAGAAAACATTTTTAGTATCAGTATCTGCATTCTTAATGGCAGTCTCCGCATTTGCGTACAGCAAAAAAGCCGAAGGCGAAGCAAATCTCGGCCGCATGTATGTTGAATTTGGCGGCGGCGCATCATTTACCGACTTGGAAGAAGGCGTAAATGATTCCAACCAAGTTGGCGCGGTTGCAAATGTGGAATTTAATGTTCCGGTATTCAAGCCCGGCGTAAACACAATGCAGGATATTGACTGGTTCGGCATGGACTTGTTCGTAAATTTGGGCTATGGCTATACGGATTTGGACGGTTTTAATGACGATGCAAATAGCATTGAAAACGCAAATCTCTCCGGAAACTCTTTCAATGTGGCAGTTGGCTTGAAGCCGTATTTGTCAGTTAAGACAGGTTGGGACTTTATTCAGGCAATCAAGCCTTTCGCATACGGTTCTGCAGGTTATGGCTGGAATTCTCTTGACGCAACTGTCGATGGCGAAAAAACTTCTTTTTCCGAAAATAATTTCATTTATAACTACGGCGGCGGCGTTGAACTCGTTTTGACGGAATCTTTCTCTCTTTCCGGCAAATTCTTGTGGCACTCCGGTTCCGATGATTTTAAAACATTCCGCACCATTGACGCGGAACTTACATATTGGGCAAACTCAATCGTTGCGTTCTCCGTATTCGGCGAATGGAACTTCGGCAACGACGTAATCAAGCACTCCAAGACTTTCGGCTTGAAGGTTCGCTTCGGTTTCGGTCGCTAATTTGAAATTTTAAATTGAAAAACGCCAAGTTTATTGCTTGGCGTTTTTTTTGCGCTTTTTCATTGGGTTTTTCACAAAAAAAGGCGGAAGCAAAATTTTGCTCCCGCCAAAGGCGCGCATGTGGATTATTTCATCGCATACAAGGTCAAATCGTAATCGCAGAAATTCGGCGCATAAGAATTGAATTCTTTTTCGTATTCGCTTAGAGACGCCACTGCGTTTTCGATTTCTTGAAATTCGCTTGCAATCTGCGAAGTTTTGTCGGTTCTCACCATGAAAAACGCGAATGCAACGCAAGCCGCCGCCGCGAAAGAAGAGGCGTAGCGCAGAACTTTCCGCATTTTTAAAAATGCAATCTCGCGCATTATTTTTTGCGTAAAATCGGGGCTTGCAGCAATCTTTTCCTTTTGCAGAAATTCGTCGATTATCATGTCAGCTTCTTTGTCTTTTTCGATTTTCAGAAAAAGGTTGTCCGTGAAATCCTCATTTGCAGAGATTTTCTTTTTTGAAAGAAATTCGTCTATTGTTTTGTCAATTTCCATTTTAAGCTTTCCTTTCCCTAAGTGCGTTGCGCAAAGTTGCTCTCGCGCGGAAAATCCAAGTTTTTACAGCGCCGACCGACGCGTCCATCGTCTTTGCAATTTCATCGTAAGTAAAGCCCTGCTGCTTCAAAAGCAAAATTGCAGTTCGCTGGTTTTCGGGCATTTCGGCTATCGCAAGCTCGAAAATTTCTTCAAGTTCCGCAGTTTCCATGTCCGAATTTTTGTCGTCGGTAAAATCCGTTTCCAATTCCACGCTTTGAGGTCTGCGGGCGGATTGCCTGTATTCATTGATTAGAATGTTGCGGGCAATTTGAAAAAGATATGTGGAAAATTTCGCCCTCGCACGGTAATTTTCGCGGGCGCGGTAAATATTTATGAAAGTGAGTTGCGCCAAGTCTTCGGATGTCGCGGCGTTTGAGGTTGAACGGTAAAAGAAGTTTATAAGCGCGTTTTTCCATTTTTCAACGAGCATACGAAATGCGTGGTCGTTGCCGTTTGCGACGTCCTGCATCAACATGGCGTCTTCGTCGCAAATGCTTTTTTGCTCGGAAAGCTCCAAGTTTTTATCTGAAAAACATTCCATTTGCATATTATAACGCATTTTTTTATAAAAAGTTGCAAATTTTTGAAAAAAAAACTGGATTAGTTTGAAAAAGATGCTAAATTCAACCGCTTAAATTTCAATTAAAAACCTAAAAGGAAACAAAAAAATGAGCGGATTAGTAGCATGGTCTTCAAGAGCAAAGCGTAAGCCTGTAAAAAAAGCGGCAGGCGCAAAGCCGAATGCGCACAAACAGCGCGCACTCGCGGCAAAAAGACGCAAGGAAAACGAACGTCAAGCCAAGATTGCTGAAAAGGCTCGCAAGGCTGAAATCGCAAAAGTTGTTGCGGAACAGAACGCATAGTTCTGTTTTAGAATAAAAAAAACTTGCAAAGCTTGGATAGAGGTGTACTTTATTCGACTTTGAATTTATAAAAAATACAGGAAAGTTGATTTTATCATGTCAAGAATATGTTCAGTTACAGGCAAGCGTCCGGTGAAGGGTCGCGTTATTATCCACAAAGGTCAAAGCAAGAAAAGCGGCGGTATCGGTTTGCAGCTCGTAAAGCAGAATAATCGCGTATTTAAACCGAATGTACAGCGCATTCGCGTTCGTCTTGCAAACGGACAGGTAAAGCGCATGTGGGTATGCGCTAAGGCTATTAAGGCCGGTCTTGTTGAAAAAGCTTAATTTTGCGTGAAATTGCGGTTTATACTCCGCTTCACAAAAAAGCTACAGTAGTCACGTATTTGTTTATACGCTCCTACCGTAGCTTTTTTTGCATCTCGTCTAACCCGCAATTTGATGTAAAATTATTAGTTATAATTGCGTAAAATTGAGGTTTCTACGATTCACAAAAAGAAAATGCTTGCTATATTTTTTTTCGGGCTTTCAACTGAGCGTTTCTTGAATTTTATTTAACTAATCCTTTTGATATATAGAAAAGTCTGTTAAAAAAAAGTAGTTTTATACCGCCAAAAAAGCTCCCGAAGATTTCTCCGAGAGCTTTTGTTTTTTATTTTAGTTTTTTATGAAAGGCTTGCGATAATTTCTTTTGCGAGATTTTCAAAGACCGCTTCTGCCTGCGCGCTCGGCGCGTCTGTTTGCAGGCTTGTATCGATTGGTATTTCGGCGATAACTTTTGTCGAAAGTTCCTTTGCGCAGTCTTGTGCGTCTCCCTTGCCGAATATTTTCATTTTGGTGCCGTCGGGCATTTGCATGAACGCCATGTTTTCGACTATGCCCAAGATTTTGACATTCGTCTTTTCAAAGATTTTGGCTCCGCGCGTCGCGGTTTTTTCGGCGAGCTTGTTGGCGGTTGTAACGATGATTGCGCCGTCCAAGGGGATTATTTGAGTCGCGCTTATGACTGCGTCTCCCGTTCCCGGCGGGAGGTCCAAAATCATAAATTCAAGCTTTCCCCATTCGACGTCGTTTGTAAACTGCTTGATTGCGCTTGTAATCATTGGACCTCTCCAAATGAGCGGCTGGGAGTCATCGACAAGCATTCCCATTGAAATTGTTTTTATTCCGTTTGCGGCTGGCGGGAAAATTTTTTCGCCATCGGTGGTGGGGGAGGGAATGTCTCCGAATAAAATCGTCGCACTCGGACCATGTATGTCGCAATCCATAAGCCCGATTTGCGCTTCGCCGTCTTTTGGCGGATATATTTTTGCGAGAGCTCTTGCCAAGTTTGCCGCGACGGTGCTTTTTCCCACGCCGCCCTTGCCTGATGCCACCGCGATTTTAAATTTTGCGTTTTTCAATGTTTCGGAATTTGGCATAACCGCGGCTTGGCGCGATGGATCGCTTTCCAAAAACACGATTTGCGGATGCAGTTCGGGAAACGCCTTTTTAAGCTCTTCGAGCGCGGATTTTTCGATAATTTCGTTCTTCTGCTTGTCTGCGCCCGTGAAGATGCCTATTGCCGCGGTTGCGCCGTCAATCCGCACTTCTTTTACCATTTTGAATGTTACTATATCCTTTTCGTATGGCGGATATTTAACTTTTGCCAAAATTTTCAATATGCTTTCTTTATCCATAATAATAAACTAAATTTTTCACAAATTCTCGGATTTTCCAAATAAAAAATCATTTTAATTTTTTTTTACAAAAAAGGATTTTTACAAATCTATTCTGCTTGACCTGAATGAAAAAAGGCGCATTTTTTATTTATGTTCTTTTAAATTGCGGCGGGTTTTGCCCGCTGTGTTAAAAAAACGTTTTTCAATTCCGAACGGGGTTGAAAAAAAGTTCGCATGCAAACGGAAGCTCGTGGAAATCGAGCGCGGTCGCGCCGCTGTAAATTTTGTTTGAAACTCGGTCGCTACACCACTGTAAAAATTTTTTATGGGAAGGGGCGTCGAGGGAGGTTTTGGTAAAACTGAAAATCTCCGCAAAAAAGCCAGAAGACGTGCATGCGGAACAATCCGCAGATTTCTCGCAAGAAGAAGCTGTGGAACGGATTGCTTGTAGGAGCAGAATTGCGCGCCGTTTCTTGTTTCGCGGCTCGCGTTTTGATGGCGTTTGTTTCATTGCTTTGCATTGCGGGAGGTCTTTTATTTCACAAAAACCGCCTCGCAGTTAGGCGTCAAAAGGAGCAATAAACAAATGAAAAACAAAATAATGGCGTTGGGGCTTGCGTTTTCAGCCCTGTGTTCGCTTAATGCCGCAGTCGTAACATTCGAAGATGTTGACTTGGGCTCTAACAAATATATGGAACCTGCCGTTCAGGACCAAACTGCAACATATGATTGGTCTTCCGGCAATGTTGCATATTTTTCCTACGACTATACTTGGTGGGGGTCTTACTCTTCATGGCAGGGGTTCAAGGTTTCAAAAGACACCGATACTTCCACAAAAGACTACACAAACCAGTATAGCTCAATAACGGGTTCGGGTGCGGGCGGAAGCTCTCAATACGGCATATTCTATGCTGTTTCATCCAATATGACGCTCGACTCTTCGACAGGCGTGGCAACTACCGATATGTCTATTATGTCGTTTGAAGAAGAAGTGCAAATATCTTCGATAGACCTTGTAAACACAACATATTCCTACTACTCCATGTTGGAAGGGGACGGATATGCCGCTTCGCCAATTACAGGGTCTGATTATTATATGAACCTCATAATTTACGGCATAGATGCCAATGGCGATGTAAGCGACATGATTACTTGGTCTATGGGCAGCGGGGAAAAAATTTCAGACTCTTGGGAGACTGTCGATTTGTCCTCGTTAGGCGGAGTGATTGCTCTTGGTTTCGCAATCGAAACAAACTACACTTCCGACTACACGCAATACGGATCGGGCATTTGCGCGAACTATCCCGTTTATGTCGCGTTTGACAACATTGCGTACAATGTTCCGGAACCCTCAACTTACGCTTTGATTTTTGGCGCGTTGGCTATTGCGATTGCCGTATTCCGCCGCCGAAAGTCCGCATAATAAGTGTTTCGTTTTTTTGCACATCCATACTCATACACGCTTGCGCTGCTTTTGTTTTGGGCGGCGCAAGCTCTTTGCGAAGACGCGCCTGTTTTGGACGAACTGGAAGTTGAGGCGTACGATTTTGGTTTTGACGCTTTGGGCGTTCCTTCAAACAACACATACATTTCCCGCGACGAAATTTTGAATGCGTCTGCCGTGAGCGTTGCGGAAATTTTGCAAAACAAGGCGAATATCGTTTTCCGTTCAACGAGCGGCTCTTCGATAAACGGAGACATCGCAATGCGCGGCTACGGGGAAAATTCGATGTCGCGAATTTTGGTTTTGGTGGATTCTCGCAAGCTTAATCCTGCGGATTTAGGCTCAATAAACTGGCTTCAAATCCCTCTTGACAACATTGAAAGCGTTGAAGTTTTGCGCGGCTCGCACTCCGCGGTTTACGGCAACGGGGCGGTCGCGGGCGTCATAAAAATAAAGACGCTGAAAGGCGGCGATGAAAACCGTTTCGGGGCGCGTTTTGTCGCGGGCTCTTACGGGCTTTATTCTCTCAACCTGAATTATCGGGGCGGGTATGGCGATTTTTACGCGTCTTTGGAAGGCTCTCTCTTGCGGGACGACGGCTATCGCGATAATTCGTCCCAGAAAAACAATTCGATAAACGCAAGTTTGGGATATGATTTTAGCGATAAACAAAGTCTTGAGTTTTCGATAAACTATTCCGACAACTACATTGAATTCCCCGGCGCGCTAACTTGGGAGGACGCTTTCGAAAACCCGAGAAAATCCAGCCTTGTCTTCCCCCAGAACGGCAATCAGGATTTGGGGCTTATTACTGCGTCTTTTAAAAACAAAAGTTCGATTGGCGACGGCGAGGCGTTCTTTGGCGCGAATTTGCGCGACATGCACTGGTCGATGTCTGGAACTTGGTACGACAACCGCCAGTACGGCTATTCTTTAACCGCGAAGCAGGATTTTGAAATCCGCGAAAATTTAAAGCTGTTCGCGGGCTTGGATTTCAATTTCGACAACATCAACTACGACGCTTTTTTGGAAGCCGAACGCCTGAATAAGACCGAGGTCTCCGACATAAATCGCGCCACCATCGGGGCTTATGCGGGGGGAGAGTTAGAGGCTTGGGAAAATTTTTCGATAACTTCCGCGTTTCGCTATGAGGCGGCGTACACTTCGGGGGAGGATACGCGTTTCGATAAAGACACCATTCCCGAATACATTTTGCGCAAGGGGCAGTGGGTAAAAAATCCGTACTATCAAAATCCGCCCGCGGTGCTTTCGCATTTTGACGAGAGCATGTGGCAGAGCGGCTTGGCGGCAAACATCGGCTTGAACTACCGAATATCGGACGAGGCATCTGTATTTTTCCGCTTCGACCAGATTTACCGCTATCCGTCAACTGATGAAATTGCCGACTATCAGGGCTATGGCGGTTTTGCGCGTCCGTTTAATTCCGACTTGGATCCCGAGCACGGGCAGAATTACGAAATCGGGGCGAAGTATTTTTGCGGCGGAGTTTCCTGCGTCTTGAATTTCTTTTACCAGCGTCTTAACAATGAAATAACTTTCGATGGCGCGCACAGCGAAAACATAAATCTTCCGCCCACTGAACGCTACGGGATTGATTTTTCCATCTCTTACGACTCGGATTTTTGGGGCGCAAGCTCAATGGTCTCGGTATTGGACGCGCGTTTTTGTTCGGGAGAGTACAAAAACAAAAAAATTCCTCTTGTTCCGTCTTACACCATAACGAATTTAATTTATGTAAAGCCGCTTGAAAACCTTACCATTTCCGCAAGAATGCGCTATTTGGGAGACGAAGTGCAGGGTTTGGACTTCAAAAACGAATACAGAAAAATTCCCGACTACTGCGTGTTTGATTTTCAGGCAAATTATAAGCCTTGCAAGTATGCGGAAGTTTTTGTAGCTGTTGAGAACGCGTTTGACAAACGCTACATTTCAGCCGCGTGGCTTGGCGGATTTTATCCTGCCTGCGGGCGCGTTTTCAAAGTCGGCGTAAATTTGAGATATTGATGTTTATGAAGAAGGCATTTTTTTTAATAGGGCTTTTTTGGGCGGGATTTTTGAACGCCTATTACATGCCGTTTGCGGAAAGCTATGTCGCTGACGAAGAGACGGGGCTTCTCCTTTACACATGCGGAAGCGCGACGGGAGGGGACAGCACGGCAATCCACAAAGACGACGCGCGCTTTGCGGACTGGGCGAGCGGCTGGAAAAATTTGGTTTACGGCGCGAATTGCGAAGAGGAATGGCGCAACCCGCAAAACGCCATGGGCAAGGCAAGCGACAGCGTTTACGACATCGTATGCCTTGGCGACGGCGGTTCTATCACCCTGACTTTCGATTATCCGATTTTCGACGGCGACGGCTTTGATTTTGCGGTGTTTGAAAATTCCTTTGACGATTATTGTTTGGAGCTTGCCTTTGTTGAGGTTTCATCCGATGGCGCGCATTTTGTCCGCTTCCCGAATTTGTATCTTGAAAGCAAGCCGATTGGCGCGTTTGCAAAGAACAATCCGCGCTACATCTACAATCTCGCCTCGAAATATTCCTGCGGATACGGGCATCCTTTCGATCTTTCAGAGCTTAAATCCGCCTATGAATTTGCTCTTTCAAGCGGTTGCACATTTTCCGAAGAATACAAAAATTCTCTTCTTGAAAACTATCCTTATTTGGATTTTTCAAACGTGCGCTATGTCCGCATTATAGACATAATAGGGGACGGGAAAACTTTGGACAGCGAAGGGCAGGGGATATATGACCCTGTCGGCTGCGTCGCTTCGGCGGGCTTTGACTTGAATGCGGTGGGCGTGATAAATTCCAAAAAAAATTCCGCATTGAAAACTCAGACAATTCTTTTTACTCCAATTTCCGACCGGCGGCTTACGGGGATTTCTCCGATTTTGCTGGAAGCTTCGGCTTCCTCGAATTTGCCAGTGTCGTTTGAACTCGCGCAGGGGTCGGGAAAGATTGAAAACGGATATTACGTTCCCGCAGAAGGAGTTTCGGAGCGCGTCATAATAAAAGCCGTCCAGAGCGGAAACACTGTTTATGCGTTTGCGTCGGCCTACGTTTCGTTTCTCATTTCGGACAAAAGTTTTCAGGAGATTGTTTTTCCGAAAATTGCGGACTTGCCAGCTCCCGTAGCGTCTCCCAAGCTCATAACCTTGAAGGCGTCGGCTTCTTCGGGATTAAAAGTTTCCTACGATTTGAGCAAGGGGCAGGGGAGCGTGATGAGCTCGAACATTTTAAGGCTTACGGATACGTCCGCTCCGCAGATAATCGAAGTTAAAGCCTCTCAGGGAGGGGACGCAAATTATATGGAAGCCAAGACTATTCTGCGCACGTTCGCGATATATAATCCCGTCGCTTTCAATTCTTCAAATCCGCTTTCAGACGCGAATTCAAACGGATATTGCGACATATTTGAGTACGCGTTCAGCCAGCCGTATTCGGGGCAAAACGACGCCGGGTTTTATCCGCAAATAGAGGCTTTGGGCACTCGCGCGCGCGTGTCTTGGCGAATTTGCGTAGATTCCGACGAGGTGGAAATCACTCCCAAATACAAGCTTAACGATGGCGGTGAAACAGTGCCCGAATATTCTCTCGACTACGAGTATATAGAGGATGGAAAAATTTACAGGGCATACCACTATGACGTTGATGCCGCCTATGGAGATGAAGTCGGCGCGTATTTTACGGGCGTTTTGAAAAGCGGGGAAACTGCCGATTCTCCCGTGATGTCGCTTCGCTTGGAGTATTCTTTTGAAGATTGGGCGGCGGCAAATTCCCTCAAAGATGCGGACGCGTCGGAGACTGCGGCTCCGTTTGGCGATTCCATTTCAAATTTGCAAAAGTATGCCTTCGGTTTGAACGGTTCGGGGAGCGCGAGTTTTTCTGAAAACAAGCATTTCAACGTGAAAATCGAAAACGGATGCCCGTCTTTTTCGTTTTCGGTGGCAAAGTATGCCTTGGATTATCTTGATGCAACTCCACTTTGGTCTTCCGACATGGTAAATTGGCAGAGCGGAGATTTGCTTTTGGAAACTTCCGATGACGGTAATTTCAAGGTTTACAAAGTCCGCCATTTAAACTCTCAAATAAATCCGATTTTCTTCAAGGCGGTTCTCCGCAAGAAATGAGTTTATATTTTAAAACGAAGTTGCGAATTAAAAAGCTTGCATTGGTTTTTCCCTCGATTATGATGGATAAATAAAATAAATTTATTTGGGGAGAGTAAAAATGGAGATGGCAAAAAAAATAAGGCTTGCGGAAAATGTTTGGGAACTGCATTCGGCGCTGGTGTTTTCGTCATTGCAAGACGCACGCGAAAAATTCGCCCGTCTTGCCGGTTTCTTGAAGTCGGAAGGGGCGGAACTTTTGGCGATAGAGCTTTTTGCGCCCGAAAAGTACGCGCAGGCGGCGGAAGATTTAAAAAAATCTTTAGGCGTTAAAATTTTGCCGCAGGGTCATGTTTTGCCGCTTGACGAAGTTTCGCTTCCGGAGCTTGCGGGGGCGCACATAACGTCTTTAAAGGGGGCAAAGCCCGAATTTAAAATTACGGAAAAAAATTCCGTCGCGGCTTTCTTTAAATGCGGGGGCGAGGAGTATTGCAGGTCTTTCGGCGTATGCCTGCCGCAGGGAGCCGATTGCGGCGCATCTTACACAAAGGAAGTTTTTAAGGAGCTTAAAGAAGTTTTGGCATTGGGCGGGTTTAAATTTTCGGACCTTGCGCGCACTTGGTTTTACAATGATGAAATTTTGGCGTGGTACGACGATTTCAACAAGGGCAGAACCGAGTTTTTCAATGAAAACGGCGTATTTAAGGGGCTTCTTCCCGCGAGCACGGGCATAGGCTCTCCAAACCCGAAAAAATCGAAAATCCAGGCGGGGCTGATTGGCGTAAAAGACGCGCCAAGGCTTGGTAAAATTTACGAAATAGAAAGTCCCTTGCAGTGCGGGGCGACAAAATACGGAAGCTCTTTTGCGCGCGCCGTCGAAATGAAGTTTGGCACATATTCGCGCATAATGGTCTCGGGAACTGCGTCGATTGCTCCGACGGGGGAAACCCTTTACTTCGGCGACATAAAAAAGCAGGTGGAGCTTACCATGCAAGTTATAGGCGGAATTTTAAAAAGCAGGGGAATGGATTTTTCCGACACAGTGCGCTCCGTTATCTATTGCATGAAGCCCGAATACTATGCCGAGTTCTTGAATTGGCAGAAAAGCAATGTCGAAATTCCGCACACGCCGTCTTACAGCACGGTTTGCCGCGGAGATTTAATGTTTGAAGTTGAGCTTGACGCCGCGAAAAGCTTATAAAAAAGGCAAGGTTTTCAGCCTTGCCCGGTAAATTTACGCTCCGAATGAATACACCGTCGCGCTCGTGTAAGTGTCTTCGGGATATAGTTCTATGCCTGCGAAGTGGGGGTTGTGTACCGCGTCGGGGCAGTGTTGCGTTTCAAGGCAAAGCCCCGCGTATTTGTTGTATGTCGCTCCGTTTTTTCCCTTTACGTTGTTTACGAAGTTTGCGGAGTAAAACTGCATTGCGGGCTCTGTCGTATATACCGACATTGTTCTGCCCGTTTTGGGGTCGAAAACATTTGCGGCGTTTACGAGGTCGCAAGAGGAATTTCTCAAAACAAAGTTATGGTCATAGCCTCCGTTTGCCTCTGTTATGAGCCTGCCTCCCATCTCGATTCCTTTTCCTATTGCAGTGGGTTTTCGCAAATCAAGCGGCGTTTTTGAGACATTTAGAATTTCGCCCGTAGGAATGTATTTTGCGTTGTTGTTTGTGTAGAAATCGGCATTTATTTGAATTTCGTGCGAAAGTATATCTTTCGATTTCCCTCCAGAGAGATTGAAGTAGGAGTGGTTTGTGAGGTTGCAGAGTGTGGGCTTGTCGGTAAATGCGGAGTATTCTATAGCAAGGGAATTGTCTTCGGTAAGCCTGTAAAACACGGTTATGTCGAGGTTGCCGGGGTAGCCCTCTTCGCCGTCTTTTGAAATTCTGTGGAGCACTACGCCCTTCCAGCCGTCTCCCGAGCATGTATCGATGTCCCAGATTACTTTGTCAAAGCCTTTTACGCCTCCGTGAAGGTGGTTGTTGTTTGCTTTTTCGTTTACGGCGACTTTATATTTTTTGTTGCCGATGGAAAATTTGCCGCCCGAAATCCTGTTGCCTACCCTGCCTATGAGCGCGCCGAAAAAGCAGTTGCTTTTCAGGTACTCCGACGGGGTATCATGCCCCAACACCACGTCCGTGCTTCTGCCCGACGCATCGGGTGCGTGAAGGCTCATTATTATGCCGCCCAAGTTTGCGACGCGCATTTTCATTTCGGCGCATTTTACTTCAATTATTTTGTATTCGCTCATGTTTTTGTATTTTTAAGAAAAGGGTTTTATGGATTTAAGTATTGGACTGCGCGCGGCGGGCGTCAATATTTTCTTGCCTTTGGCGGGGTTAAAAATAGTTTACGGGTTTTATTCATTTTTTTATATGCCGATATTCGAATACAAGTGCAAAAAGTGCGGGAAGGTTTTTGAAGTCGTTTTGACGAGTTCAAAGCGCAAGCCGAAATGTCCCGCGTGCAATTCGTCCGCTCTTGAAAAGCTTATTTCCGTTTTTTCTCCCGTGCATTCGCAAAAATCGAAAACCCCGAAGTGCGAATGTTCGGAAAGCCGAGGGGAATGTTGCGGAAACTGCATGTGCCGTAGTTAGAATATGCGAACTCTTTTGGGAAGATTTTTTGTTTTGTTTTTGTGCGTCCAGTCTGTGTTTTTGGGCGGTTGCAATTCGCGCGAAAAGCCGACTGCGGAGACTGCGAAAATAAATCTTCCACGCAGAACTTCGCGCACTCTTTTTGAAGAGCGGCTTCTTGGCTTGGTGCGCGAAAGCGAACTCTTGGCGCGCGACGTTTCTTCAAAGAAGGCCGCTCCGCTCGAAGCCAGAATGCGCTTAAACGAACTTGAAAAAGCATGGACTGAGTTTGCGGCGGAGCACCCCGACAACATCGAAGCGCAAATTTTGTACGGAAAGTTTTTGCGCAGTGCGCGCTTTGACGAAGCCGCCTACAAGGTCTTTTTGAAAGTCGATAAAAAAAATCCGAATTTTGCGGTGGTAAAACAGCAGCTTTCGACTTACGAGGCGGAGCAAAAAGACTTTAAAAGCTCTTATTTGCATATAAAAGAGGCAGTTTCTTTGGAGCCAGGATCGGCGGTTTATCTGGCCCAGCTTGGCGAGCTTTTGTTTAAGGCGGGCGCATATCTTGTAAAAAGCGGGGAAATCTCAAAAGAAAGTCGGGATGTTGAAATGCAGGACGCTTTCAAGCGGGCGAGCGAATTGGAAAGCGAAAGTTTCGATTTTCTGGCAAGGTACGCCCAGTCTTTTTACGATGTATCTTCCCCCGACTGGGAAGCGGCGCTTTCTGTTTGGAAGAGGGCTGAAACTCTTGCGCCGTTCGGTTTTGAAAAAGACGAGGCGCGGATGCATGTGGCAAAAATTTCAATCGCGCTTGGCGATTTGGATGGGGCAAAATCCGTCTTGCGGGAAATAAAGGCAGAAAACTATTTGAAGGAGCGGGCTTCGTTGGAAGCTTTGCTTGAAAAGAAAAAATCCGAAATTTTAAATTCGCAAAATTTAAGCGAATGATTTTTGATGCTTTAAATTATGGGAAATATTGAAGAGAAGATTATTTTTTACATAATACTTTTGATAAGCATAGCGATGCATGAGTTCGGGCATGCCTTTGCTGCGGACAAGCTTGGCGACCCTCTGCCGCGCTCGATGGGGCGCGTCACGCTGAACCCTCTCGCCCATGCCGACAAGGTTGGAACTTTCATATTGCCGCTTGTTATGATTTTTACGGGCGCGCCGTTTTTATTCGGCTGGGGCAAGCCCGTTTACGTCTCTTTGCCTAATCCCAAAACCAGAATGCGCGACGATCTCCTATCTACTGCTTGCGGGCCTTTGGCAAATTTGGTTTTGGCGTTGATTTCTTCCATTCTTTTTGCGCTGGGCTATTTTTATAAAATAGACGCCTTGAAAGACATTGCGCTTCTTGCCCTGCAGGTAAACTGCGTGCTGTTTGTCTTTAACATGCTGCCCGTTCCGCCGCTTGACGGTTCGCATTTTTTGCGCTATGCGCTGAACGTATCAAACGAGACATATGCAAAAATCGAGCGCAACGGCTTTTGGATTTTGCTTCTTTTGATTTTCCTGCCGCAGACGAGCGGAATCTTGAATTATTTGATAAATATCGTAATTCAAGGCTTTGCTTTCATCGCGGGGCTGGTTGTTGAACTTCTTGCCAAAATTTCCTGATATGCCAATTTATAGATACATAACGATAGAAGACGGTAAAGACGGGGAGATTTTTGAAGTCGAGCAGTCCGCATCTGCGCCCACATTGAAATTTCATCCCGAAAACGGCAAGCCCGTCCGCAGGATTTACGACGCCCCGAACATTCAGACCCAATACACAAAAGGCAGGGAAAATAAGCTTTCGGACGTAAATTACGTAAAGAGCAAGGGCTTCCAAATACTTGAAAAAGACAAAATATCGGGCAAGTATTTTAAAAAGTAAATTTTCGCGGAAAAATTTTTTTCGAGACTGCGGCTTTTTTGCTCTTACAGCTTGCCTATGAAAACTTTTTATGCTTTCATAACGCAAAATGGACGACTTGTTTGACGGTGTAAAATCCAATCAATCGGAAACGGAAAGCATACCGCTTACCGCTCCGCTTGCCGTGCGGATGCGCCCCCGCAATTTGTCGGAAGTCGTGGGGCATAGGCATATATTGGCAAAGGGGTGCCTTTTGCCGCGTTTGGTTTCGGCAAACAATTTCGGCTCTCTCATGTTTTACGGGCCTCCCGGATGCGGCAAGACGACATTGGCGGAAGTCATTGCAAGGGAGACAAAAAGCCGCTTTGTCAAGATAAACGCTGTGCTTTCAAATGTCGCGGAAATCAGAGACGAGCTTAAAATGGCGCGGTATTTGAAGGGCGAGCGCACGATTTTGTTTATCGACGAAATCCACCGCTTCAACAAGGCGCAGCAAGACCTTCTTCTTCCCGATGTCGAAGACGGCAATATCCGCTTAATCGGGGCGACAACCCATAATCCGGGCTTTTACATAAATGCGCCGCTTCTTTCCAGAAGCCATCTTTTCAAGCTGGAGCCTCTTGGTGCGGAAGATGTCGCGTTTGTCTTGCGCAGGGCGTTGTCGGACGTTGAAAGGGGGCTTGGCGCGTTCAAGATAAAGGCGTCTGACGAAATTTTAAAAAGCCTTGCGGGCATTTGCGACGGCGATATGCGCAGAGCCTTGAACGCCCTTGAAACAATCGTTTTGGGAATGGGCGGAGGCAAGGAAATGACGCCAGCCGACATCGAAATTTTCGCGCGCGAGCGAAGAATAAGATACGATGCCGACGAAGACGAGCATTACGACACGATTTCAGCTTTCATAAAATCAATCCGCGGTTGCGATCCCGATGCCGCAATGTATTGGCTTGCAAAAATGCTTGAAGGCGGCGAAGACCCGCGCTTCATTGCGCGAAGGCTTGTCATACTTGCAAGCGAAGACGTCGGGCTTGCCGATTCAAGAGGGCTTTTGATTGCAAACGCGGCGTTCGACGCCTGCGAAAGAATTGGTCTTCCCGAATGCGAGTTAAATCTTGCCCATGCCGTGATATTTTTGGCGTGCGCCCCAAAGAGCAATTCTGCCACTCTCGCCCTCGCGGCGGCGCATTCCGCGGTTAGAGAAAATCTGCAAAGCGTGCCCCTTCACCTGCGGGATTCGCACACGAAGTTGAACAGGGCGATGGGGCATGGCGCGGAATACATATACTCCCACGAATGCCCCGAAAACATAAGCGGGCAGGACTATATGGAAAAACCTGTCCAACTTTATAAGCCCAAGCTTTCGGGTTCTGAAAAACAGATTGCGGAAAGGCTTGCAAATTACAAAGAATTGAAAAAACTCATAAGGCAAAAGAAGGCAAAAAGATGAAAGAGGAAATTTATAAGGTAAAAATTACCAACAGGGTAAACTTCGGTTTTTGGAAAGGGTGCGGGATAATTGCCATTGCGCTTTTGATGGCGGAGTTTACGATGGGCAATTCCATTGGCTTTGACAATCCTTTTGCGTTTTTCGGACTTGTTTTGGTGATATGGTTTTTAAACCTTCTTTTAAAGCCGCTTTTAATCGTGTTTACCCTGCCGTTTGTTTTGTTTACGCTTGGCGCGGGCATAATATTATTAAATGCAATCATTATTTGGCTTGCCGAAAAATGCGTCCCGGGGATATGCATAAATTCGTTCTGGACTGCCCTTTGGGCGGGGTTTTTAATCGAGGCAATTTCGTGGATTTTCGCGATAGTTGAAGCGGACAAGGTATTCAAGCGAAAAAAAACGGAATAAAACGGAATGGGCAAAAACAAAAAATCTAAAAGATAAAGAGCTGACGCTTCCGTAGTAGATAGATTTTTTGCCCATTCCTTGCCCTCCATCTTGGTTTTATTTCGGACTCACGACCGAAAGGTCGCTACGCCTCATAAAACACAAGAGCATCGGGCATTTATTCCGTTTTTTTACGTACCCAAGCCCACACCTATCAAACAGCTTAATACAATCCCGTACCCATTCCAATTTCGCGTATCAAATAGCTGAATTTTAGTTAGGTTTTGTTTTACACACTCGCAACTTATCAAGCAACTTAATGAAAATCCGTCTCCATTCCAAAACGGCGTATCAAATATATTTTTTTAATAAGGGGGTTATTTTTTTGTTTTACGACCCAAAGTCCACACCTATAAAACATCACATATTTTACAGTTAACGTCTCCGTAATAGATAGATTTTTTGCACATTTGCACTCGCTACGCTCGACTCTTTGCCTTTCATATAGTACAAACTGCTTGCAGTTTGCCCGAAGAGCGAGAACAGCAAAGAGAACTAGTTCAAGAAAAATCCAATATGTAGTGAAATAGCTAAACCCTAATAAAAAAAAGATACCTGATACGCCGTCTTGAAATAGAGACAGAATTTCGCCAAACTGTTTGAAACAGGCAGAAATCTAAACCAAATTAAGAAAAAAGTTTTTGATAGGATGTTTTGGAATGGAGACGGAATTTCGTTAAGTTGCTTGATAGGTGTGGGCTTTGAGACGTAAAAAACGGAATAAATGCGCGATGCTGTTGTGTTTTGCGAACGGGGAGCTGTACTTTGTACTGCCCCCTGAGCAAAACCAACATGGAGCGCGAGGGCGGAAAAAATCCTTTTAAGGAAGCGTAGCTGTAGAATTCCAAAAAGATTTTATCTTTTTTCCGCCCGTTTTATTCCGTTTTTTTCGCGGGAGAATGCCCACGCTATTCTGCCCTTCGGCTTGATTTTTTTCGTGGAATGCGGAAGTTGAGGCTTGCCCGTAAAATGCTTTTTTTGCGCGACAGTTTTATTTTTCGCCTTTTGCGGATGCTCCCTTGAAAATCTTTCAATGGCGGATTTGTTGAAATTATCTGCGTCTTTTTCGGAAACGCCGTAGCCGTCGGAGTCAAATCCCTTTGAGTTTCGTTGCGGGGAAGACTTGGGGCTTTTGGGCTGTCTTTTGTAAACGAGTTTTTTGTTTGAGTGCATAAGCTCCATTGCCTCTTGGCTGTGGAACGGATTGTCGGAGGCTTCGGGAATTGATTTTCTTATGCAGCGTTCTATCGCGCGAAGAAGCGGAACTTCGTTTGAAGAGCATAGCGAAAAAGCCTGCCCTTCGGCTTCAGCCCTTGCTGTTCTTCCAATCCTATGGACATAGGTTTCGGCTTCTTCGGGAAGGTCGTAATTTATCACAAGCGACATAGCCTTTACATCGATTCCGCGCGCGGCGATGTCGGTTGCAACCAGTACTCTGCTTTCGCGGTTCTTAAATCTTTCAAGCGCGTTTTTGCGCGATGACTGCGACTTGTTGCCGTGTATCACCGACGCGTTGAATGCCTTGCCCGCAAGCCTGTTTGCAACTTTGTTTGCCCCGTGCTTTGTTCGGCAGAACACGAGGGCGATGGAGTCCGGCTCTCTTTTGAATTTTTGCTCTATGAGATATTTCAAAAGCGCGATTTTGTTATCTGGCTCCACAAAGCATACCTGCTGATCGATTTTTTCCACTGTCGGGCTTTCGGGAGAGATTGAAATGCGCTTGGGATTTTTCACGATTGAAGAGGCGAGCGATTCGACTTCGCGTGAAAGCGTTGCTGAAAACAGCATCGAAAGCCTGTCTCCGGGCAGTTTTGCGCAAATTGTGCGGATGTCGTTTATAAAGCCCATGTCGAGCATTCTGTCGGCTTCGTCCAAAACTAAAAATTCGACGCTTGCAAAGCTTAGTTTCTTTTGCCGAAAGAGGTCGATGAGCCTTCCCGGTGTCGCAATCAAAATGTCAACCCCCTTTTCGAGGGCGAGTATTTGCTGGTTTTGCGATACTCCTCCGTATATTTTGCATATTTTTATGTCTGTAAATTTGGCGTATTTTACGGCATTTTCCGCAACTTGTTCGGCAAGCTCCCTCGTCGGGACTAGCACGAGCGCGCGGAAGTGCCCGCTTTCCACGAAGCCGAAAGAATCGGAGATTTTTTGCAGTATCGGCAGCATGAACGCGGCGGTTTTGCCCGTGCCTGTTTGCGCGCATCCGAATATGTCGGAACCTGAAAGAATTTCGGGAATTGCCTTGCGTTGAATGGGAGACGGCTTTTCGTAGCCCGAAAGTTCGACCGCTTTTAAAATTTGTTCGGAAAGACCCAAGTCTTTAAATGTTTCGTTTGCCATAAAATTTAAAAGAGACAAGGTTTTGTCAAAAAGGGATTATTGCAAGATAAAATTTCCCATGTCTTTGATTTTTGGTGATGTTTTTGGCGTTTTTATAAAGAAACTCGCATTTTACTGTCAAAAAAAACGAGAAACAGGAAAAATTTTTTCTCAAAAGGGCAAAAAAAGCTTGAAGTCCGTCCGCTATCTTGAATAAAGTAAAAACTTATGAACTTTAAGCAATTTTTATTTTTGGCTGCACTTTGCCTGCCTTTTTCTCTTTTGGCGCAAGCGTCAAAGGTTCAGAAAGAGTCCGTTGAAGTGAGCGACATTAAATTCTCAACCATAAAGAAGAACGATGTTGCGGGAGCGGGCGGCAATATGGTCCGTTGCGAAGTCGTGCTTTTTTCAAAGACGGGCGACCCCGAAAACCCGAAATCAAAATGGGTTAGAAATGTCGAAGTCGAAATTATGGTCGCGTATGAGGACATGAAGTCGGGCGGCGGCAAAAAGGGCAAATACCAGTTTATGCGCTCAAAGGCAAAGGTTTTTGCCATCGAAAAGATGAAGAAAACTTCCGTTGTTTTTTATATTCCGTGGGAAAGCTATTCGGTTTACGGCATAACGGGCGATCCTTACATGTACAAGGTTTCATTGTCTGCGGGCGGAAATGACATTCCCCTCACGGCGGAAAATTTGAAAAACAGAATTTCAAAAAACGTAAAGAGCATGAAGGACCTCGAAGCTCTTGAAGAAAAAATAGGAAGCTCGTCCTCCACAAACGACGGCGTGTTCAAGCCTTTGAACGAATGCGCCTACAATATTCAAAGCTACGAATACAATTCTTCAAAGCAGTCTGTTCCGACATATATGCAGACGCGTTAACTCTTTAATTTAAGGCATTTGCCTTTGCGCTCCGCAAGGGCTGATGCCGTATTTACAATATCCCTCTTCCAAAAAAAATGAGTCAGAAAAGCAAACTTATAATAAACTGTGGAACAACGCAGGTAAGCGCGGGTCTTTTCAGTGTGTCGGGTGGTCGCCTGGTTCTTGAAAGTTTCGACGTGCGCGATTTGGAATATGACTTCGGAATGCCGGAAGCATGGCTTTCGGCGTTGAATGCCGCCTTGAAGAGCATGAGGCTTTCGGGCAAGGCGAATGTCATTGTTCCCACTGCAAATATTCTTACGAAAACAATAACTGTGCCGCACGTTGACGATGTGGCAAAGCGCGACGAAGTCGTCGAGTTTGAGGCGCGCAAAAACATCCCCTATGATTTGAGCGAAGTCACATGGGGCTATCAAGTCATAGCCGATGACGGAATCGAAGCCGAAGTTTTGTTGGTTTCGATGAAAACGGGCGTCGCGGACGACATTTGCCTTTCGGTTTCCATGGGCGGGCTTTCAACGGCAAACCTCGAGCCGTCTTCAATTCTCGACTACAATGCCTGGAAATATTGCGGTCTTGAAGACAATGTAATGATTTTGAACATCGGCGCAAAGGCTTCCAACTTAATCATAGTAAGGGGCGATTCCGATTTCTTTGTGCGCAGCGTTCCCATTGGCGGCAATGCAATCACCCAGTCGATAAGCGACAATTTGGGCAAGAGTTTCATGCAGGCGGAGTCAATCAAGCGCAAGGTTTTGGCGGACGCCGCCGAAATGGCTTCAAACGACGCCGTGGCGGAAATCATCAAAAACGGCGTGATAACCGTCTCAAAAAGAATTTCAACCGAACTAAAACGCTCCATATTGAGCTACAAACGCAAGGGCGCGGCAACTCCGCAAAAGCTCTATCTCACAGGCAGGGGCGCGCTCACTACGGGCTTGGCGGAATATCTTTGCGAAGAGTTGAAGGCGGATGTCCAGTTCTTGGACGTTTTGTCAAATCTGACAGTTTCTCCTTCGGTAAACGGGGAAAAATTAAAGGATGCCTCGGTGCATCTTAGCGAGCTTGTCGGCGAAGCGGCAAGAATGGTTTTGCCGTCATCGGTCGGCATAAATTTGCTTCCGCGGCACATTGTTGAAGAAAGTGCGTTCAAGCGTAAAATGCCCCTTCTTTTCCTCGGCGCGGCGTTGCTTGCCGCGGCGGTTGTTCCGCCTTTTATTGCGTTGCAGGAAAGCATCAAGTTTAACGATGCCAAATTCAGGGAATTTAATTCGAGGATACCCGCTCTCGAGCAAGACGCCGTTGCTTTGGCTGAAAAGCGCGACGCCGCGAATGTTTTGGTCGATAAAATCGCCGACTTGGACATCTTGGCAAAATCGAAATCGAACTGGATAAACTTGTTCGCCGAATTTGAAAAGAGCCTTTTCGAGGAAAAGGACGTTTGGCTTGACGATTTGAAGGTAATCCGCACTAAAACAAAGGACGGCAAGCCCGACTATCGTTTGCAGTTCTCGGGCAGGCTTCTCTTAAAGGATGTAGGCGACGACAACACTTACGATGCGAAAGCGGCTCTTGAAAAAATAAAGGCTCTCCTTAGCAAATTTGAAAAGAGCTCCTTTATCGAAAAGATAGACGACATCAGTACTGACAACACAAATCCGAGAATTTTGAAGTTCAACTTCACATCCGTGGTAAAATCCGACAAACCCATATAATATGAAACACTTTAAACAACATCCGATATTTGCCGCCGTTTTTGCGCTTCTGTTGGCGGCGTTTGTTGGCGGGGCAGTTTATGATTTTGTCCTTTTCAACAAAAACACTGCGGCTGCAAGGAAGGCGCAGCAGGCGGTAAACAAGTACGAAAACGCAATCCAAAAAGCTCCCGTCAAGGAAAGCTTGGCGCAGGCGGACGCAAACTTGAAAGGTTTGCAGGGAAAGCTTGAAAGCCTTGACAAGGAGTTGAGCCGCGATTCCACAAAAGTTCTTGCGGCGTCTCCCGTGACGCAGGGGTTTGAGCTTGTCGAACACTTGCGTTCCATGACAGACAAATGGACGAATGCGGCGACCGAAAAGGGCATTTCCGTTCCCGAAAACTTTAAGTTTTCGTTTGAAAACTATGTTTCGGGCAAGTCTAAGCCCGAAGACGAAGCGGTGCTCGCTTTGTGGAAGCAGGCAAGCATTTTGGACAATATTTTGCAAAAGCTGTTCAATTCAAAGCCCGACAATGCTCCCATGGGCATAGTTGCTGTTCAGCGCGAAATTCTGCCAATCGAAGCAGAAGCTCAGGCAAAGACGCAGAAGAGTTCTTTGCGCAGGACGCGTGCCGCAAGAGGGTCGCGCGACAACATGACGGGCGATACTTTCACTGTCGATCCTTACATTACCGCGCGCAAAAAGGGCAGTGTAAGCGCGCTCGGATACCGCATTGTCTTTACGGGGTACACCGAAAACATGCGCAGATTTTTAAACGAGCTTAACAATTTTGACCTCATGCTTGTGGTGCGCTCGGTTGAAGTAAAGCCGTCGCTTGGTTCTGCAAAGCGCGTTGTGCGCACTGCCGAAGAAGATGCACTCTTGTCGGCGTTCGGCGAAGCGGGCACAAAGGAAGAATCGGTGGAAGTCTCTAAGGACCCCGTCGTTTCAGAGAACGTTTCGGAATTTACATTCGTAATCGAGTACGTTGAAGTCGATAAAAACGCGGTTTCCGAAAACAAGAAATCCGACGAAGCGGAAGAAAACACGCAGGAGTAGTTTATTATGGAAAAGCATTACGAAAAAATATTGTTTCTCGTGGCGGTTTTAGTCGCGGGGGCATCGGCGTATTTTTATCTCGGAAGCGAAGGCAAACTTGCCAAGGCAAAGTCTCAGATGCAGGCTTCGTTGCAGGGAAAACCGAGCGGAGAGCCGTGGCAGAATATTCCCGTTCCCGAAGTCAATGCCGAAGTCACTTCAACTTGGGAGGCTGTAAAGCCTCAGGACGAAGACGGTCTTTGGCTTTACCAGCTCTTCACTTCGCCCAAAATCTGGGTTGACTCCGACGGCAAATTTATTGTCGAGCCGCCTTTCCAAAAGGAAGTCATCAAAAAACTTTTCGGTTTCAAGTATGGCGAGCTTAAAAACGACGCTTATCCAATCAAGTGGAAGGGCTATTTTGTTTCCGGCGACGGCTCCAAGATTGTGCAGCTTTTCGACGAAGCTCAAAACCAGCCAATGCTTGGCAAGCTGAACGAAGAAATCAAAGTTCGCAAGGCGGGTTCGGTAACCGGCGAAACGGTCGGCTCGGGCATAACAGTCAAGAACTTTGAAGAAGTCCGCCAAAAGGAAGATTCCGGTTTGATTCGCAAGGTGACGAAAGTTGTTTTGTTTGATAAAAATATCGGCAAGGAAATTGTGATATTCTCAAACAAGCCGACATTCCTCGAAGAAAGCCGCACGATTTCTCTTCTTCCCGACAACGGATCGGACTCTGTTTGGCTCGTGAGAAAGGTTGGCGATAAGTTTGAGGCTAACGGCGCGGTTTACACTGTCAAGGAGCTTGACTTTGAAAACGAAGTTGTCGTCGTTGAGAAAGTTCCCAATGAAAAGGGCGCGCCTGTGCAGCTCATGAAAATGTCTAAAAACGGAGGCAACGAGCTTTTGAAGTAGCAGAGTAAAATTTTTGAAAAAAAAGCTTTAATTTTTTTTTAATATCGTCTATAAATAAATTTAACATTTCAAATTAACGTATATATGAAAAACAAAATATCCCATAAAAAAGTTGCATTTGCGACGGCACTAGTGGCGTCCATGGCTTATGCTTGCTCCGCATTCGCTCAGGGGGCGGGTGACAACCAAGAACAAAAACTCCAACTCATGATTGCGGCAGTTGACGCTCGTGATAAGGGTGATTTGGAAATATCAAAACAGAACCTCGAAGGTTTGTTGAAGATATCTCCTGACGACAAGAGAGTTCAGAAGTTGTTGTCGGAAGTAAACGCCGAAATTGAAGCCGCGGCAAAGGCAAAGGCGGAAGCCGAAGCAAAAGCCAAGGCGGAAGCTGAAGCAAAAGCCAAGGCGGAAGCCGAAGCAAAAGCAGCCGCTGAAAAGGCGATAGCAGATGAAAAAGCTGCGGCAGAAGCCAAAGCCGCCGAAGAAGCAAAGGTGGCGGAAGCCAAGTCTGCGGAAGAAAAAGAAGCGGCTGAAAAGGCTGCGGCAGAGCAGGCAAAATTGGACGAAGTTCAAACTGCAATGGAAGCCGAACAGCGCAAGCAGGCTCTCACAATCGGCAGCGTATTTGAAATGATTGAAGAAGCGTACGATCAGGCGGACAACGGCCGTTTTGACGACGCATTGGTAATTTTGGCTGAAGGCGAAGCCAAGCTTCCCGAAGTAGCAAACGCAAACGGCGCGCGTCAGCAAATCAAAGAAGCTCGTGCCGACATCGCAAAATCTCGCGCAAAGCTTGCCTTGAAGAATCGCAAGGTAAACGAAGCAAAGAAGTTCGCGCAGGAATATGCAAAATATACGGACAGTGTTAAGGACGGCGAAGATTTCATCGCTGAAGTTGAAGAAATTTCGCAAAATCCCTATGCCCGCTCTTTGGACGAAATCAGCCCCGACTACAATGCGCGCCAAAAGCGTGTCTCCCTTCTCTTGGCTGACGCCCGCGCGCAGTATCTCTTTGGCGACTTTCAGGGCGCGGCTTCCACATACCGCACTGTAGTTGCGATTGACGCGGATAATATGGAAGCAAAAGCATATCTTACTTTGATTGCAAAAAAGCTTTATAACAGCGTTGGCAAGCTCACATACCAGCAATCGCGTGCGGAACTCTTAGACGAAGTTGCAAAGGCATGGCAGCGTCCCGCGATGTTCACGGTTACGAGCAACAATTCAGATCAGGGCGAACAGGTTGTTCCACTCAAGGCGAAACTTTCTCAGATTATCATTCCTGAAGTAAGCTTCCCCGAACCGGGCGTTTCCTTGACTGACGCATTGAACACTCTCTCCGAACTTTCTATCATCAACGACAAGGATGTAAAGGGTGCGAAGGGCGTAAACATTGTTGCACGCGACGTTTCCGACACAAAGAACGTAAGCTTGACTGTCAGAAACCTCACTCTCGAACAAATCTTGTCTTTCGTTACAAAACAGGTTAACTGCCAGTACGATATTGAAGACGGCGCTGTTGTTGTCCGCAAGGCTGCAAATGCCGAAGCGTACGAAACATTTGACTTCCCGATTCCCGCAGCTGCCGTTACACGCATGGTCGGCTTGCAAGGCTCTTCGGCCGGCGGCGATTCTTCCGATCCGTTTGCATCGGGCGATGACTCGGGCGAAGGCGGCGACGACACTGAAAAAACAGGTCAGAAGATTAGAATCTTCCTCGAAAAAGCAGGCGTTGAATTTGGTCCGGGCGCAAGCTTGGCATATGACGGTACAAAATTGTGGGTGACAAACTCGACAAGAAATGTTGAAAAAGTACGCCGCATTCTCGCGCGCTACAATGAAACATTGCAGGTCGAAATTGAAGCCCGCTTCATGGAAGTAAACCAGGGCGCGTTGAAAGAAATCGGCTTTAACTGGAATGTTTACAACCAGGATGGCAATAAGCTCTTCGGCACGGCGAATACGTCTATTACCGACATGAATACGACTGCGATGAACAATCGTACGTTGGCAACGGCGTTCTCTCCTGCTCAGGAAACTCAGAATATCAACATCTCTTACAGAGACGGCTCTTCTCAGCCTCCGATTTCCCAAATTCCTCCGTCTTTGCCGTCCACAATCAATTTGGCGACAGACGCATCAAATACCGTAAGCACGGTTTTGGGCATCATTAACGGCTATAACATTGACTTGGTTGTAAACGCAATCGAACAAAATACGGGCAGCGACTTGCTTTGCTCTCCGAAGGTTACGGTTCGTTCAGGCGACAAGGCGACAATCACTGTTGCGCAGGAAATGCTCTATCCTACAATGTGGGGCGACACTCAGGCGCAGGTTTCCGAATCCAGCGGCTCGATTTCCACTAATTTGCCGGGATATTCTTCGGGCGGCGGTGCATCAGTTGCAATCACTCCAGGTACTCCTCAGGAATTCACAAAGCGCGACGTTGGTGTTGTAATGGAAGTTACCCCGACGGTCGAAGAAGACGGCGCAATTTCCTTGGATATGCCCTCAATCAAGGTTACCGAATTTGAAGGCTTCATGCAGTACGGCGGCGTTGCGGTTGCTCTTGCGGGCGACACAACTGTTACAGTTCCGTCGGGCTTCGTAATGCCGGTATTCTCGGTTCGTGAAGTTCAGACACGCGTAACGGTATTCGACGGCGCAACCGTTGTATTGGGCGGTTTGACACGCGAAGACGTAAGAACAATCGAAGACAGTGTTCCGATTTTGGGCGACATTCCTTTGGTTGGCAGACTCTTCCAGTCTAAGGGCAAGACAAGCGAAAAAAAGAACCTCATAATCTTTGTTACAGCAAACAAGATTTCCCCGGGAGGAAGCTTGGTTCGCGAACAAATCGGCAATATTCCTGCGGGTTCAATCTTCTCAAATCCGAACATCATCGCTCCGAGCGGCTCTGTTAACAGAACGCTTGTGACGGAATCGGCAGCGGAAGAAAAGTAATTCTTGCATAGAAAATTTAAGGCGGAAAAGAAAAACTTTTCCGCCTTTTTTTGCCAATTTAAAATTGGAAAGATAAAAATTATTAAGGTTAGTTGCTTAGATTTAGACAGAGTTGGCGCAAATCAAAAATTATGATGCTTGCAATTTCTTTCTTTTCCAATGCGTCTGAAAAATTTTCGATTTTTGCGAGCACTGAATTTAACGCCATAAGGGCGGACTTGTAATAAGAGCGCGCGAGCAAGTCTTCGCCCAAATCGGTGGAATTTACCGCAACGCAAATCAATTCGGAGGCTTCATGTATTGTGTTTGAAAGCTGCAAGACAAACAAAGGTTCGCAGTTTGACGATTTTACGAGCTCTTCAACCACAGATTGCAGGCATTTTATGAGCGCGCGCGAGGCAATATAAACAGGGTGGTTTATAAGGGTCATCGGCTCTGAGTTTTGAGAATCGTCGGAGTCGTCGCCGTTTGCAATGCTCCATCCCGAAGCCGTCATGATGTCTTCAAAAGACATATTGCGCCTGTGCTCGAAATACAGTTTTGATATTTTTTGAATTTCCGCCTGCGAACGCTTTATGTAGGCGAGCCAATCGCGTTCGGACCATTTGTTTTCGCCAAAGTCCGCAGAGCCGCCAAAGGAATAATCTGAAAAGAAAAAGTCGTCCATTTTTTCGTAGAAATAATTTCCAAAAATATTGTTTCTGCAAGTAAAATTTTAATAAAAGAGATAAATGCGCAAAGCTTGCAGAACCTTGAAAGGCAAAAAAAACTTTAAGGCTTTGACGTTTGGGTTTGTATGATGTTTTGGTAAATTTTTTTGCGGAATTTTTAGGCGTTGTTTGCATTTAAATGCTTATAGTTCCGCTTTTATATGGCGGTGCATTGTAAAATTTCTTTGCCTCTGTGCTTGAATGAAATAATCTATAAAAATGTTCAGTTTTGAATTTTTAAGCTTAATAATTTTTTTTTGATGCTTGACAAATTTCCGAGAAGATGAGATGCTGATTTTTTTAATAAACGGGGACGTAGCTCAGTTGGAAGAGCGCCACAATGGCATTGTGGAGGTCGTGAGTTCGAGACTCATCGTCTCCAATTTTTACTGTTTTATTTATTTTATTCTCAATTCCCAGGGGATAATCTTATATTGGGTTTAAACGGATATGGAAATCGGTTTGACTTCCATGCTCTCCATGGATGGCAATATAAATTTAATCTGATACTGTTTAAATCGATGTTAGTTTTAAGATAATCTAATGGTTTTCTGTGTAATCCCAAGTAGGAAATATAGAGGGGGGAGTTCCGAAGTGAGTGGGTTTTAGTTATATATGCAATACTGAATTTAGAGTAATGTACTAACTATCACTTTCTTCAATCTTAAATCTTCCTTTTCCAAAGTTTCATTTTTTATGGAGCACTTCGCTTTTTTATTCCTTCTCCAAGCTTTGATGAAAAACGCAGATATTTGGGTTGACACGAGAATAGAGATATCTATTTTTTCCGTCATTAAATTATAATATTTTATTTTTTTTAATTTAAGCAGGCATAAAAGACATGAAAAAAACAATCATAGCAACATCCATATTTGCATTGTTTGCAAGTGCAACTTGGGCAGAAGGAGACGTTTCGTACTCTCCCACAACCTCTTGGGCTTCCTCTTCAACTGACATTGAAGGCAGTTATACAATAGATGCAACCAACGCAAATTATGGACAAGACACATTGCTTAGTATTCTTGCAACGGGGAAATCCGTAGGTTCAAGTAATTTTGATGGTGCGAACTTGGTAAATGGTAATTTTAACGCCATAACAGTTTCTACGGGCGCGAATACTGACATAGGTTCTTTGGTATTATCATCAGCTTCTCCCGCCATTGTTTATGGCAATATTATCTACAAATTTGACGGCGGCAAGATAAGAATGGGTGTTCGCTCAGATGCGATAAACGAAGTTGTTGCAGGAACATATGGCATAGGCAATACCGTTGTTTGGGGAAATACTCAAATAGACATGACCGCCGGCGAAGTAGGGGCGTCTATTCTTGGTGCAGGAAGCGGCACAACAAAGGGTGATGCAACCATAAATATTTCCGGCGGAACTGTTTATGGAAGGGGCGCAAACGTTTTGTATAGTGCGGAAACCAATTATGACAGAGGAGCACGCGGAATTTATGGCGGAGGTTCGTGGAATTCTGTCGTAGAGGGCAATACTTATGTAAACATTAGCGGTGGAAGCGTTCAGACAAACGTTTTTGGCGGAGCTTATTCAAACAACACAATAAATGGCAGCACAAACGTTGTAATAAGTGGTGATGCTGAAATTCTTGGTGATGTTTCAGGCGGTTCTTTTGACTACAAAGTGAGAGCAAATCCGAATATTCCGATTGTAAAAGGCGATGCTAATGTTACTATTTTAGGCGGTACAATCAGAAAAATTACAGAAGCAGACGGCTACAACTTGAATTACATTCCCGCAAGTTCCGCCAGTGTATATGGAGCAACGGGCACGGTTGAAGGAAATGTAAATGTCGTAATTAGTGGTGGAAGCATTGAAGGCAATGTTTACGGCGCGGGCAATGCCACCATAAAGACAAATGTTGTCGGCAATGTAAAAGTCGCATTATCGGGCAATGCGGTAGTGGGAGGTTTTGTTTATGGAACAGATGGCGAAGCTGTCGTAAACGGAGAAAAGGCACTTCTCTTGCAAGCATATACCGGTTCAATAAGTGTTGCTAATTTTGATAAAATCGAAATTTTGGCGAACAGCGATGTTGTATTCTTAAATGCATTTGACGTTGATACGCTCATTGTTGAAAACTTTTCATCAATGGTTTCATTGTCCGACGGCACGAGTTTTGATGCGTTGACGATTTCCGGTTTTGATGAAGCCTCTAATTCGGTAAATCTTGGTACGATTTTTGGAGATTCCGCAGGGGTAGTTCTTTCGGCCCTTGAAAATAACAATGTTCTGCTTAAAGTAATCGATTCAAAGGGCAACGAATGGACTGCTGAAAATCTTTCATTTGAAGGAAATAAGGTTTCGTTCGACATCAATGCGGCAATTCCCGAACCCGGCACATATGCTGCAATACTTGGCGCATTGGCACTTGCTTTTGCGGCATATCGCAGAAGAAAGTAAATTTTCGCATTGCGAAGAACAAAACAGCCGTCCGAGAATTTTCGGGCGGCTGTTTTATTTGAAATCTTCGGCGAGGTTTGCAGTGCGCGGCTTTATTTATGAAATCTTTGCATGCGCGGATGCTTGTCTGATTGTTCGCAGGTTTTTACGGGGCAAAACGCCAAAAAAAGTGTCAGAATTATGCCGAGTGCGATTATAAAAATGGCAAGGCGTTTTTTTCCGAAAGCCCCGACTTTGCAAATCCATTGGGAATTTAGCGCAAGGTGCAAGATTGCGGCGCAGAGCATTACCGCGCCTGCAAGCAAATGCAAATCGCACCATTCGGGCTTTGAAAGCCCCAGGGCGGTTTGCGGTCCAAGCCCTCTCACAAACGAGAATTTCATCAAAAGACCGCTCCCGAGCAAAAAGCAAAAACTGAAATATAGCGTGAAATCCGCAATTCTGCGCAATGATGTTTTCATACTATGTTAAACGGCAAGATTGCGCGTTTGTTTCAAAATTTATTTTTCCGACAATTTTTCGATTATGGCTTTCATGTCGAAATTCGGAATTTCAAGCAGTTTGTCTTTTGACGTTTCTCCCGAAACAAAAGTAATTGACGATTTCGAGACTCCGAGCGATTTTGAAAGGTATTTGATTAACTCCGCATTCGCCTTGCCTTCTATCGGCGGCGCGGAAAGCTTGATTTTTACGGCGTTTGCGTATTCTCCCGCAAGTTCTGTCTTGCGCGCGTTCGGGATAATTCTGAATTTTATGCGCCCCATCTATATTTCAACCGACAGTCCGTCGTATGCAATTTGTGTGTTTTCGGGGATTTTTTTCGACCACGTTTCGTAGTCAATTTGCCACGTGGTGTGTGTGAAAAATGTGCGTTTTGCGTTCAGTATTTTTGCGTATTCGATTGCTTCAAATATCGAAAGGTGGGTGGGGTGGGGGATTGGTCTTAGACCGTCCAAAACAACGATGTCGGCATTTTGGGCAAGTTCGATTGCCCTCGGAGTAAGCAGTTTGCAGTCGTTATAGTAGGCGAGTTTTTTGCCTTCAAACTCAAATACAAAACCGAGTGTTTTTGTTGTTCCGTGAGGAAGTTCCTCAGCGTAAATTTTCAGTCCGTTCTCAAATTCCAGAAGATTGGGCATTTTTTTTACGCCAAAGCAGGGATAGCCGCGCTGCGCAGGTTTGTCCAAAACGGCGTAAGGAAATATGAAATTGATGCGCTCGATGCCGTAGTCGTTCGCGTAAACGGGGATTTTGTTATTCGGCATTCTGTCGCAAAACCTGCGCAGGTCGTCCATTCCCAAAATATGGTCGGCATGCCCGTGCGTGAGCAGAAATACGTCAATCCAGTTCACTTTGTTTTGCAGGCATTGCAGGCGGAATTCGGGGCCCGCGTCAATTTGAATGTGCATTCCGCCTGCTTCAATATGCGCGGCTGAGCGCGTGCGCCAGTTTTTAGGGTTCGACAAATCTAATCCCGGATTGTCAAATCCAATCATCGGCACGCCCTGCGATGTCCCCGTTCCTAAAAAAGTGAGTTTCATTCTTTTTTTAACGAAAAAGCGGAATCATTTGATGCCGCTTGAATTTTTAAATGAAATGTTGAAAGTTCCCGTTATTGCTTCGGCATTGCAATTTTATATTTCGGGGCGGGACGCGGAATCAGTCTTGCATAGTCGAGATGCTGTCCGTTCCTTTCAATGTGAAGGTCTCCGATTTTCCCGGGAAGCGGCTGGATAATCAACGCTTCTTTCACCTTGAACGTTTTAACGTCTCCCGCGCGGACTTCGCCCTTGTGGTATGTGTAGTTCGGGTTTGATTCGGGAGTCAGTTTGTACGAAGTGTCGGTAAGCGCCTTGATGGTGATTACGCATTCGGGTATTTCCAGCCCCTGCGCTATTGTCGGAGTTTCGGGGTTTGATGTGAGCTTGGAAACGGCAGCCACAATCAAAATTATCGCGGCTATGACGCAGGCGACGATTGCGCCGATTTTGAGGTATTTTGACTTGTCGTCTGCTGAAATTCCGTCGGGAGGCAAATCGGAGTTCGGCTCTTCGTCGTATCTGTTTTCGGGGGAGCTTGATGTACTTTCTTCGTCAAGCTCGCCTAAAAATTGTTTTTTCGCGTTTTGGGCGCGCTGCGATTCCTTGTCGGAATGCCTGCCGCCCGTAGAGGCGTAGTAGTCCGCCATGATGGCTTTTGTGTCGAGCCCCAAATATGCCGCGTACAGCCTCAAAAATCCTCTTTTGTAAATTTCCGGCAAATCAAAATTGAAGTCTCCTTCTTCCATTTTTGCAAGGAAATCAATTCTGATTTTAGTGGCGTCTGAAACGTCGCGCAATTCCACGCCCTTGTTTGCGCGCGCCTGTTTTAAAGTTTCACCCAAGTTCTTCATTGTGGCTTTAATTTAAAATCAACCCATTTGCATTTGCAACTACTTTCTAAAAAATTTGGCGATTTTTTGAGAATAAAATTTACACGCGGTTTAATTTAGTTAATATCGGTTCTCGTTTTATTTTTAAGGAAATTTGCCCTTGCGCGGGGTTCGCGATTATGAGGATTGTCGACAGGTATGTATTTGTGGAATGGTTGAAGGTTTTTGCCGCAACGGTTGGCGTGACTTTGGGCATTTTGATTTTAAACGACATGTATAACGAGCTTGACGACCTTTTGGGGTTTAAGGCTTCGGCGGGCAGAATTTGCTATTATTATTGGCAGCTGATTCCGTCTTTTATTCCCGTTGTGCTTCCGATAAGCTTGCTGATATCGGTGGTGTTCATTTTGGGGAACTTCCACAAAAACAATGAAATCGTGGCGATGAGGGCGGCGGGCATGAATGTTTGGCAAATTACCCGTTCGCTGTGGGTTGCCGGGGCGCTTCTTGCGGGATTTTTGTTCTGGATAAACGCTTCCGTTGTTCCGACTTCAAAGGAAAATGCCGCCACTCTCTACAACAATCTCAAATTTGAAAGCGAGCGCAAAAATCTAAAAGAAGACAAACTCGTCGGCAAAATCTCACTTCTTTGCTTTAAAAACAGGGCTGACGGCAGGCTTTGGTTCATCAACAAATTTTCGCAGGCGTCCAAAAAAGCTTACGGTGTGGAAATCCATCTTGCCGATGAAAAAGGCAGGGAAACTTCCAAAATTCTCGCCAAGGAAGGCGTTTTTGACGACCTTGACATGTGCTGGTTTTTCACGAACGGCCAGCAGATTTTCTTCGACCCCGAAACGTCAAGCCCGATAAGGGCGGACGTCTTTGACAAGAAGTACTACCGCGATTTCAAGGAAGACCCTCAAATAATGAAGCTCAGCATGAGCCGCCCCAAAGACTTGTCGCTTTTCGAGTTGCAAAAGCTTATAGCGGCGTCGGGCGATGAAAAAAGCGAGCATATGCGCCCTTATGCCGAACAGCTTATGAGCCTGTGGGTAAGCCCGCTTGCCTGCATAATCGTGATTGCAATCGCAATCCCGTTTTCGATTTCGGGAGTTCGCACAAATCCCATGGTCGGGGTGTCTAAGACTGCGGGGCTGTTTTTCTCATATTATATTTTGGACAGCCTCTTTACCGCAATGGGTTCGAGCGGTTTAATCCCGATTTTGCTTGCGGCGGTTGTCCCCAACCTGCTTATGCTGGTTTTTGCTTTAACTTTGTACAGAAAGGCATTGTAGAATTTATGAAAAAACTTGACGTTTTGGTTATCGGAAGCGGCGGCAGAGAGCACGCCATTGTAAAAGCGGTGAAAAAATCTCCCCTGTGCGGCAGATTGGTTTGCACGCCCGCAAACGGCGGCATTGAATTGGACTGCGAAACTGCCGCAATAAAGGTTGACGACATTTCAGGCATAGTCGAATTTGCCCGTGGCGGCAAATTCGACCTTGTTGTGTGCGGACCTGAAATCCCCCTTTCAATGGGGCTTGCAGACGCTCTGCGGGCGGAGGGCATATCGGTTTACGGGCCGAACAAAGACGGCGCAACGTTGGAAGCGAGCAAGGCTTTTTCAAAAAACTTTCTTAAAAAATATTCAATCCCGACTGCCGCAGGCGAAAATTTTACGGATTTCAAATCGGCAAAAAAATTCATTGAGGAAGCTCCGTTTGACGTTGTCATAAAGGCGAGCGGCTTGGCGGCGGGCAAGGGCGTCGTTATTCCATCGACAAAGGAAGAAGCCGTGGAAGCGGCTCGCGAAATGCTTGAAGGCGGAGTCTTCGGCGAAAGCGGCAGGGAAATTGTCGTTGAAGAAAAAATGGAGGGCGAAGAGGCGAGCATCATGTTAATGGTTTGCGGCACGAATTACATCATGCTTCCGCCGAGCCAGGATCACAAGCGCGTTGGCGAAGGCGACACAGGCTTGAATACGGGCGGAATGGGCGCGTATGCTCCCGCGGCCGTCGCAACCGAGGAAGTTTTGGAAAAAGTCAGAAAAGACATTGTTTCGCCCACCTTGGAGGGCTTGAAAAAAGAGGGCATAGACTATCGCGGAACTTTGTATGTAGGCATCATGATTACCGCGCAAGGACCGAAAGTCGTTGAATTTAACGTGCGTTTCGGCGACCCCGAATGCCAGGTGCTTTTGCCGCTTTTAAAAACCGACGCCTTAGAGCTTATGAATAGCATTGCAAACGGCTCTTTGGATTCTTCAAAGGTGGAAATCAAGGACGAATTTGCGGTGGTCGTGGTGGTTTGCGCGAAAGGCTATCCCGATTCATACAAGAAAGGCGATGTAATTTCACTTCCCAAGACGGAAACAGACGGCGCGTATGTAATCCATAGCGGAACAAAGCGCGGGTCGGACGGCGAAATTTTGACAAACGGAGGCAGGGTTTTGGGTATGACTGCGACAGGCAAAACTTTGCGCGAGGCGCTGGATAAAGCTTATAAACTCTGCGGTGAAACTTCGTTTGACGGCGCATTCTACCGCCGCGACATTGCCCATCGCCAGTTAAAGCGTGACTTGCAATAAAATGAAAAGAGACAGCGTAATATTTCTATGCACGGGCAACATCTGCCGCTCCCCCATGGGAGAGGGGCTTTTGAAGCACGCGATTGCGGCATTGCCCGATTCAAGCCCTCTTAAAACTTTGCGCGTGCTTTCCGCGGGAACTTTTGGTGAGGACGGAATGAGGGCAAGCTCAAATTCGATAATCGCTCTCGACAAGGTCGGGGTTGACATTTCAAGGCATGTTGCCCAATCGATAACGCAGGAAATGCTTGACGGATGCTTTGCTCTCGTTGCGATGACGCAGGCGCATCTCGACACCGTAAGGCGTTATTTTAAAACCATGCCGCCGCATTTTTTCACTTTGCTTTCGCTGGTCCCGAATGCCGCGCATACGGATATTTTAGACCCCTACGGATACGGCATGAACACTTACATCGAAGTGCGCGACGAAATTATCTCGGCAATGCCGCATCTTGTCAAATTTTTGGAAAAGGAATACAAATGAAAATTGCGTTGGCCGCCGACCATGGCGGATTTCAGTTAAAAAATTCAATGTTGAAATTCCTGCAAGACGCGGGTTTTGAAACTGTCGATTTCGGCACGAACACCTGCGATTCCGTGGATTATCCTGACTACGCAAAATTGGTCGGAAACGCCGTGGCAAACGGCGGGTGCGACTTCGGAGTTTTGGTGTGCACTACCGGCATTGGCATTTCAATATCCGCAAACAAAATCAAGGGAATTCGTGCGGCACTCTGCCATAATTGCGACGGCGCCAAATTTTCAAGGCTTCACAACAACGCAAACGTGATTTGCATGGGCGCGAAATACGTCGGCAAAAAACTTGCAAATGAAATGCTAAAAACTTTTCTTGAAACCGAATTTGAGGGCGGAAGGCACGCGCGCAGAGTCGGCAAAATGGAAGCTTAGCTGAAAAACGCGGAAATTTCGGCCGCAGTTATTTCCTTGCACGTGCGCTTGCCGTCGGGCGAAAACATCGGGCTTTTTGACGAGAATAGGTCGTCCAAAACGGCGTTTGCGGCGTACTCGCTTTCGGCGATTTTTATTCCGCGGGACATCTTCACCGCAAGGCTTGCAAAAGTTTGCTCCGACAAGTTTTTTCTGCCGATTTCAAAGCCCTCTTCGCGCGCAAGCTCGACAAAATCCTTGATGAAGTTTTCAACGTCCCCGAATTCGAGCCAAAGCGGAATTGCGCTTATCCTGTAAAATCTTTCGCCAAATTCTTCTATTTCAAATCCGCATACTTCAAATCCGCGCTTATTGCGCTTGAACACTTCGTCGTCTGCCCTGTCAAATTCAATGTTTACGGGGATTAGAAGCGTTTGGGCTTTCGGCTTTTCGCCCGCGAAGTTGCGCACGATTTTTTCGTAATTTATGCGCTTTAAGGCGGATTGGATTGATAAAATTATGAGCGAGTTTGACTGCGTTTCAAAGAGGGCGTATTTTCTTGAAAGGTGTTTTAAATATTTCCAGCCGAGCGTAGAGCTTGGGCGCAAATCTTCAGCCTTTGCGCTTTTTGCCGTAGTTGGCTTTGGAGGGACTGGCTCAAAAATTTTGGATGGAGGATTTTTTGCCTTATGCAAATCCTCCGCCGCTTTTTCAGCCGCGATTTTTATTGGGTCAAACTTAGGCTTTACGTCGGATTTTGGTGCGGAAAACGGCGCAGTGAAAGAATTGTTATTTTGTGAAAAATCAATTATTTTGCGCAGCTTTTCAGATTCTTCGACGTGGGCTTGGGGCGAGGATTTAAAGAATTTCGATTCAGGTTTTTGAAATTCCCGAATTGGCGTTATCGAATAGTTTTCGAGAGTTTCAACCAAGGCGGCGAGGATTGCCGAGCGCATTGCAAATTCGTTTTTGAGGCGCACTTCGCGCTTTGCGGGGTGGACGTTTACATCAACAAAACGCGGGTCGATTTCAATAAAAAGAAACGCCGCAGGATATTTGCCTTGCGGCATCGCGCTTTTGTAGGCGTCTTTCAGCGCGGAGAAAACGGCGCGGCATTCGACGGGTCTGCCGTTTATGAATGCGTAGATGTTTTTTGAAGTAGTCCAGCTTTCGGCGGGCTTTGAAACCGCACCCGACACCGATATTCCGAAACCCGAGTAGGGGGCAAGCGGGATAAGTTTTTCAGAAATTTCTTCGCCGAAAATATTTTTTACCCGCTCCGCAAGGTCTGCGGTTTTTTTTGACGAGAAAATCAGCTTCGAGTTTTCGCGCAGGCTGAAAGAAATATCGTTTTTTGCGAGCGCGTAGAGCTTGCACATCTTTATGATATGCCCAGCTTCAGTGTTGTCGGTCTTTAAAAATTTGCGCCTCGCAGGGACGGAGCAAAAGAGGTCTTCGACAACTATTTCCGTCCCGCGGCCCATTGCTACTTCCTTTATTTCAGTAATTTTGCCTGCGCGGACGCTTACTGATGTCCCGACTTTCGCGCCTTCGGGTTTTGTAAGAAGCGTGAATTTCGACACGCTTGCAATGCTCGGCAACGCTTCTCCCCTGAAGCCGAAACTTAAAATGCTTTCGAGGTCGTCGGCGGAGCGAATTTTGCTTGTCGCGTGGGGTTCAAGGCAGGTTAGCGCCTGGTCTTTTCTCATTCCGTGCCCGTTGTCGGAGACTTTTATGTAAGTTTTTCCGCCGTTTTTAAATTCGATGTCAATGCTTGTTGCCTTTGCATCGATGGAGTTTTCAACAAGCTCTTTTACTGCCGCGGCGGGTCGTTCTATGACTTCTCCTGCCGCGATTTTGTTTGCGACATCATCTGTTAAAATTTTGATTTCCGGCAAAGAGTTGTCCATAAAAATAAAAAGCTAAAAAAGAATAAGGCAAAAATCAAAAATGCGCAATTTTATTTTTCCCGCCGAAAATTTTGATAGTTGCGCTAAAATGCGCCGCCGCTTGCCGAAGTTTAAAATGGCGGCGGAAGCGCAAATGTTTTCTGCAAAAAAGCGGTTACTTTTCCTGATGTACGAAAATCGGGGTTAATTTTGCGGGCTTTTTTGTTTGCGAAAGCTCGCCGAAATCCCCTGTGATTGTTATGCCGTAAAGCTTTTTGCCCGACAGGTTTTCGCTTGATGCAATCTTGCCTTCAAAATCGCCAAAGCCCACGATTTTCATCGGGTTTTCCAAAGATTTTTGCGCTTCTTCTTTTGTAGAATACGCTTCGGGCATCGGATCTTTCAATTCTTCCCCGTAAAGTTCGGATTTCACAAAATTTGCCCTCGAATCTGTTTCAAAAATCCATGAGTACGGAGTTAAGTCAGCCGCGATGGCATCGATTTTCTTTGCCCTGTTTTGCAGGGTTTTGGAGAATGCAAAACCGCTTTTTATCGGGGATTGACGGAAAGCGTCCAGAATTCTTTTTTCAAGCCATGCCTTGAATATCGGATTTGCATCGGAGTTTGCTGCGAAAACCAGAGCTTGCGAAAGCGATTTTTTATCGGAAATTTCCGCAGTTTTTTCCGCGATTTCGGCTTCTTTTGCGAGTTTTATTCCCTCCAAAATGTAGCCGTTCGGGCGGCGGTTTTTGAATGTTATCCTGTTAAAAGAAGTTTCTTTTGCCTTGCCTGAGGAGTCGGACACAATATTTGCTTTTTGTATTACTTCTCCGCCGCCGTTCCACACGCGGTTTCTTTCTTCGGGCTTATCAATCATATAGTACGTTTTGCCGTTTGAAGTGGCTTTGTGGATTTTTGCGATTTCCGGAAAATCGTAGAAGTTTATGCTTGGCGCGGAAAATTTTTCGGGAGCCTCTTCCGCCGTGTTTTTATCGATTATGCCGCCGTAAACTTCAAACAAAACCGCGTCTTTCGCCGCCAAGATTTTTTCGATGTTTCCAGCGTCTTTTGGCGAAATCGCGGGGCTTTGCGAAAGCTCTTTCAACGCCTCGAAATATTCTTCCGCGCTCGACGCGCTCTTTATGAGGGCGAGCGATTTGCCAAAGCTTTCGGCAAGATTTGCCTTGTCTTCCAATTCTTGCGCAACTTCCTGTAATTTTTCTGCCCTTTCAGGCGAAATCGCAAAAATAATACTTGGGTTTTCGGCGAGGGCGCGGGCTTTTTGAAGGGCGTCTTTCGCGTTTTTTATGTGTTGGATATTTTCGCTGTCATGCACGTCTGCAAGCGCGGTTTCCCTTTGAATTAAATCAATAAGGGCGTTCAATTTTGCGGCGTTTGCAGCGCGTTTTGCGGAAATCGCGTTTGAAAAAGCGTTTGCAAAGCTTGAAATTTCCATCTTCACCGCGGAGTATTCCGCTCCGTCCAAGGTGTTTGCCTGAGAATTCGCCGCGTTTAGTTCGTTTTGCATTTCAAGCCAGTAGGCAGGGTCGTCAGATTTTTTGTCGAATTTCTCCGCCGCATTCTTGAAGTTTTCAAATTTTTTAAGATAGGCGGTTTTTAATGCCAGAGTATTTTCGATTGTTTCTATCTTGTCGGAAAATTCGGCAAGAGCGCACGTTTGGGGGAAGGTTTTTTTTAGGCTTTCAAGCGACTGCACAGCCCCCTTTGTGTTTTGCATGTTTTGGATTGCCGAAATCGCGTTTGCAACGCTTCTATATTGCGTATTCAGCTTTTCGCGCTTTTGTACTTCAAAAAACGCCGCTACTGCAAGGCATATCACGGCGGCGGCAAGCCCCGCTTTTTTGAGGCGCGAAATTGTTATTTTGAAACGCAGGGCGGAAATCGTTTTTGAAAGCCTTTTTGCCATTTCGGGCTCTATTGAATTTCCCGCCGCTTTTTTCAACTTCAAGATTTTTTCAAGCGACTGCTTCGGCGGCATGTCGCTCGGATGCTCTATTTCAGAAGCGATGTCAAGCAGAGCCTGGGCTTTCGCTTCCGCCGCGTTCGCTTCGTCCTGCATAAAGAGGGCGCGTTTTGTCTGGGCGCGCAGGTAGTCTTGGTCGGCGGCGTTAAGCTCAATCTCGAACTTGCTTGTGAGCACGTCTGTTTCCGCCGCAAATTCGAGGATTTTCCGATAGTCGTCGGCGATTTCGGAACTGCGGAGAACTTCAAATATTTCAGATATGCGCTTTACTGCGTTTTGCTTTTCGTAGTCGTCGATTTTTGAGGAAAGATTTTTCCAGTCTTCGTCGTTTGAAAATATGTCGTCGGCGTATTCCCGAATGTCAGACGCAGTTTTTATAGCCGACTGCAAGTCTCCCCTTGCAAGGGCGGCTTTTGAGGCTTCAAATTTTTGCGTTGCAATTCGGCGGGAAAGCTTTTCAAGCTCGTTTTTTGCTTCGGAGTTTGAGCCGTTTACTTTTACGATTGTGGATATTATGGAAAGGGCTTCCTCGTAATTATGCATTCGCATTGCGCGGCGGTAGTCGCGGTAAAGTGGATGGTTTTGGGAAATCTCCCGCGTATAGAGCGATTTTACAAGCGAAATCTGGTTTTCGTCAAACGGCGAAGGGCATGGCAGAGAGTGGATTGAGCAGAAGTTGCGCCAGTCTTCGAGCCTTGAAAAAATCAACTCGTTTAAGGTTTCGAGCAGCATCGGCTGGGTTTCCGCGACTTGGAAAGCGGCGTAATCCCTGCCCGCGCGGATTAGGGAGGCGCAGTGCAGAAGTTTGCGCTCAGCGTTTTGGCAAATGCGCATATATTCCGAGGCGATTGCCCTAAGCTGTGCGTCGCTTGCGTTCGCCTTTCCGTCGAGAATGCTCTGTATTCTCAAAATTAAAAATTGTATTGTCATAATTTTTGCACTTTCAGTTTAAGCCCCTCCATCATTCGGGCGCGTTTTGTTTTATTTGGAAAATCTTTTATTTCAAGAGCGGGAAGAGCCTTTTTTAAAAGGGCGAGGGCCTTTGCCTTGTCTTGATTTGCGGCGGACTCTTCGGCTTTGCTTAAAATTTCGTCGAATTTTTTGCCCATGTCGCTCAGAATTTCCGGGCGCGCCTTGGGGTTGAAGTCTTCAAGGTTTGCGTTGTCCCAAAGGCTTAAAGCCTCTTGCCACTTTGCCTCGTTTGTCAAATCTTTCACTTCCGCCCTGATTTTTGAGTATGTTGCCCGAACTTCGACAGGCTCGGAGAGCGGAATGTTCGACATGTATGAATTTTTTTGAATTTGCATTCTTGTGTCGAACTCGTCTTCGTCGGATTTTGCGAACAAAAACACCGCCATTACCGCGATTGCCACCGCGAGAAGAGCGCACGCGGCAAACAGGGAATTGCGTTTGAATTCGGGAGAAATTTTACTTTCGCTTTCTTGGATGTTTCGGGCAATTTTTATTTTTGGCTTGAATTCGGAAGGCTTTTGAACTTTCAAATTCAGCCTGTCTTTGTTTGAAATTTTCGCGGTTCTTGCAAAAACAGCCGCAGGCGTGTTCGGGGCAGGAGGGGCTTTTTTTGACGTTAAGTTTATCGCGGAAGAATTTGCGCTTGCGATTTCAGGCGGGGTGTTTGTGTAAACTTTCCATGAAAAATCCTGCGGATTTTCTCCGCGGCATATTGATGTAGTGAAAGTGTAGTCCCACGACTTTGCTTCGGGCGTGCATAGCGCGGAGGCTTGCGCAAACAGCTTTAAAAGCGTCTTTCCGTCTTCGGGTTTTGCGTAGATGTCCATCGATTCCGAAAGCATAAGCGCGGCTTTTCCCGCGTCTGAAAAATAGTCCTGCCACATTGAGGCCGGCGGGGCGAATTTTTGCGCCGATTTTTTTATCGGGACGCTTTCAAGAAATTTTGGCGCGCCTTCGTATGAGTCCAACCAGCCGTCAAACTCCAAAATCGCCTGAGCGGGAGATGGAACAAGCTGTGTTTCTTCTTCCGTTAAAACCAAGTGGTCGGCGATGTAATTTGAGCGGTTGGTGTAGTCGGCTCCCGAGTCGGTTATGCGCGAAAGGATATGGTAATTCTTGTCTCCAAGCCAAATTTTTCGATGCGAAAAAACAGGGTTTGCGCGCATGACATCGTGGTCGTAAGTCCCGCATTTTTCGACGCAGAGCGCGAGCTTTTCCGACATTTCCGCGCTTCTTGCGACCGTGCAAAATCCGGTGCGCGAACCTGTCAGCGAACTTGGAGAGCTTGTGAATATGAGTCTGAATGCCATGTTTTAGGCGCGTTTTTGCATGATTGAAGGCTCTAATTGCCTCAAAACCCAAAGCATCGGGATGTCAACGTTTATGGGATTTAGCAATGAGGGCACGGGCGCGATTTTCCCCGCGGAATTTCCTTCTGAAATTTTTATCGGGGAGTGTCCGAGGGGGCTTATTGCAAAGTATTTTACGTTTGACGAAACCGCTTCCGCCCCCGCCACGATGGAAGGTTCTGTTTTCAGCATGAAATTGCGCAAAATCTCCGAATTGCGTTCTACTGCTTCTTCGGAAAGTTCTCCGTTTTCAAAATAATCCGCGAGCTTTTCTCCGAGCAGGTCTTTCCAAATGTCGAATTTGCCAAGCATTACGGCAAGCGGCGTTTGGATTTTTTCGCTCGTTGAAAGCGCGAGAATTCTTTTAATTCGCACTTCCATTTCCGCCAAAATCGTATCTTGCTGGTCGAGCCTTCCCGCAATTTTAAGCTGGGGGTCGGGGTTGTCGTGCAGGAGATTTTTGAAGTTGCGGTTTGCCGCGGGGTCGAAGAGGAAGAATATTGCGTCGGAGCAGGCGACGTGCATTGCGCCCGGAGAATCTTCCAAGTCTATGCCCGGTTCGAAATGTTCGCCCGCATTGTCGTAAAAAATCAACGCCGCGCTTTCTGTCTTTGCGCCCAAATCTTTTGAGAGTATGTACGACATCGGCTTTGGCAGGGAAACCATTTTCCCGAAACGCGGATATTTTTCGTACATCGCGCCTTCCAATGCCGTTTTTGCCAAAATCGCGCTTTCAGAAGTGTCTGCCGAAAACAGGCGGTTTTTCATCTGCGTCAAAAGCATGTTTCCCGAAGGGTCCAAGTCTTTTAAGGAAGCCCCGTAATGGCGGAAGACCGAATTTTGCAGCTCTTTTATGAGCACGCTCAAGTAGTACGACTTGCCCGCGCTAGGCGCGCCGACAATGGAAAATATGTGGCGCTTCAAATCGACATAGCCCGTCGGAAGCTTCTTTCGGCAGTGGGGGCATGCAATGTCGTGCGACGGCATTCCCGCAGGGTCGATTGCGTTGCCTTCTCCGTCAAAGGCGGTTGGCAGAAAGCGCAACATTTCTTCGCTTCCAAGTATCGGGTCGCCGCGCAGGGATTCGTGGGAGGCAATGCTTAGGGCGTCTCCCAAATCGAATTTAAGCCAACAAAGCGGGCATCTGATTTCGCCCGAAGTTGTGTCGAGAGGCGACATCGCCTGCGGCTGGGCGGAGCCGAACACGCTTTTATAGAAAAAGCCGCAAGTCGCTCCCTTGGGGCATACCGCGAGCCCGCTTCCGGTGAGCGCGCGCTTTTCGACCGCCTGCCTTATCTTGCCAAATTCCGCGACGTCTTCTATTGTTCCCGATTCCGTGTTAAAAATAATCCATTTTGAAAAATCTATTTTTTTCGCGCTTTCCAAGGCATGTTCGCCAGCGAACAAAAGAAGCAGCGTGTCTCCGATTTTCAGCGTGTTTTGCTCTTGCAGAGGCTCTTTTTCGCCAAGCGGGGCTGAGTTTAATTCAATTTTTTGCGCAAAATCTTCGTCCGGATAAATAAGATAGTCGCCTTTCTTGGTTTTTTCTATTATTGCCGCATCGGGCGAATTTGAATCAATTTCTCCGTTTTGACTGATTGCGGCGGGAAAGTTTGAAATTTCAAAAAAAACCCCCCTTGTGCAATCCGCCAAAATAAGTTTGTTTTTCTTATTTTTTTTGTTGCCAAACATAAACATAGCGAATACCTTTTCTTTTGAAATTCAGCATAGAATTTTATTCGATTGTTTCAAGCTAAAATAAAAAATAAATTTTTTTTGGAACTTTTATTTAAAATTCGTGTCAAAGATTTTCATATAGGTGGAATTATGGAAAATGCAGTTGATACAGGAAATTTGGCAACCCGTTTGAAAAATGGCGAGGAGGCTGCATTTGGCGATTTTGTCCGCACGCATTGGGACAAAGCCTTTTCCCGTGCTTACGGTCTCTTGAAAAACAGGGAAGACGCGGAAGAAGTTGCGCAGGACGCATTCATAAGGGCTCGCAACGGAATGGAAAATTTCAGGGGTGAATGCTCGCCTTCTACATGGCTTCACCGCATCGTCACCAACTTGGCGAGAAACAAATACTGGTACTGGTTCAGGCGTCGTCGCGGCGAATCTTTTTCGATAGATTCGCAAATATCCGAAGATTCCGAAACCACGTTTGCCGAAACTCTGGCTTGCGAAACGCTGAATCCGTCCGAAATGGCGCTTGCAAATGAATTTGAAGAAATCTTGCCGCGTGCGATGGCAAGTCTTGACGAAAAATACGCGGTTGTTCTGCGCATGCGTTCTGAAATGGACATGTCTTACGAAGAAATAGCCGCGAAATTGAATCTTACTGTCGGAACGGTAAAAAGCAGGCTGTCGCGCGCCCGCGAGCAGTTGCGTGATATTTTAAGCGACAACATTTAAGGAGCGGAAATGGAAAAAGGAAACAAACAGGCTTTCAAAATTGGCGGCAAAGTGGTTTCTAAAAACCGTTTTGACGAACTCGTAAGCTCGTATCTTGACATGACAATCACAAGGGAAGAGCTGGATTTGCTTGCGAAACTTGTAAGCTCAAACGAGAGGGCAAAAAACGATTTTTCCAAGGCGCGCCGCATTCATCTTGCAACATGTAAAATGTTTGGAAAGCAAACCGTAAAACTTCCGCGCCTGCCTGTTTACACGATAAAAAAGAGAACACGCAAGCGCGCGGCGGCAGAATGGTCTGTGGTTGCCCTTTTGATGTTCACAACCGTCGTGACTTTTCGTTTTGCGCAGAGGGCCATGGACATGGACGACGAGCCGGTAAACTCCATTGAAATTGCGTCCGTTCCCGATATAAGTTCTTTCTACGATTTTACTCTTGAAAATAATTTTGTGGCGCAAGGCGAAACTTGTTCGCTTTTCAGGGTAATCCCGAGAAAAAGAAAAGGCGAGTGAGCCTGAAAATCAAAACATAAATATTTTATGACCCCAAAATTTGTTTTACATGTTTTGGGTTTTTTTGTATGTAATATTAAATATATTATAAAAATGAAGTATATGATGAAGAAAATTTTATTGTCGTTAGTGTTAATGTGTGCGTCTTTGGCTTTAAACGCCAAAACCGTCAAGGCGGACATTGTTGTTTATGGAGGCACGTCTGCGGGAGTTGCCGCGGCGGTGCAGGCGGCAAGGGAAGGCAAGAGCGTCGTGCTTGTCGCTCCCGAAAACCATCTTGGGGCTATGTCGAGCGCGGGGCTGGGATTTACCGATTCTGGTAAAACCGCGACAATCGGGGGCGTCAGCAAGGAATTTTACCATAGAATTTGGCTTGAATACAAAAAGCCCGAAAGCTGGAAGTTCGGCAAAAAGCGCGAAAATTTCAAGGCGTCGGGGCAGGGAACCAAAGCAATGGACGACGAGCGCGAGCTTGCTTGGATTTTCGAACCGTCCGTCGCCGAGCGAGTTTATGACAACTGGCTTCAAGAGCTGAAAATCCCTGTATATAAAAACACTTACCTCGACCGCTCAAAAAAAGGCGTTCGCAAAAGCAAGGACGGCAAAATCGTTTCGTTTAAATCCTTGAAAGGCGATGTGTTTGCCGGCAAAGTCTTTATAGACGCCACATTTGAAGGCGACTTGATGGCGGCGGCGGGTTGTTCCTACACTGTCGGAAGAGAATCCAATTCAGTTTATAAAGAAAACTACAACGGCTCTCGGCTTGGCAAGTTCTCAGGGCATCGCCACCATTTCCAAAAGCAGGTTGATCCGTATGTCGAAAAGGGAAATCCGAAAAGCGGGCTTTTGAAGCACGTTTCGAGCGAACCCATTGCCCCGCTTGGAGAGGGCGACAACCGATTACAGGCGTATTGCTTCAGAATGTGCCTTACCGATTTGCCCGAAAACCGCGTTCCGTTCCCCAAGCCCGAAAACTACAATGCCGACGATTACATATTGGCTCTGCGCTATTACGAAGCCGAAGGCAGGCGCGATTTTCTTAAAAACGACCGCATCATGAACGGAAAGACAGACACCAACAACCAGGGCGCATTTTCCACCGACTTTTTGGGCGGGAATTACGATTATCCCGAAGCCGACTACAAGACGCGCGAAAAGATAGTTAAATCCCACAAGGATTACCAGCTTGGTCTTTTGTACTTCCTTTCAAACGACGAGCGCGTGCCTGAAAAACTGCGCAAGGATATTTCAAGATGGGGCTTGGCAAAAGACGAATTTACCGACACGGGCAACTGGCCGTTTTATCTTTACATACGCGAAGCCCGCCGACTGATTGGCGAGTACGTCATGACAGAACACGACTGCACCGGCAGGGCGTCAACGCCAAAATCAATCGGCATGGGCTCATACACTCTCGACAGCCATAATACCGTTAGGTATGTCACTCCCGAAGGCTTTGTGCAAAACGAGGGCGATGTGGGAGCGGGCTGCAAGCCCTATAAAATCTCTTACGGCTCAATCGTTCCAAAAAAATCCGAATGCACCAATTTGATGGTGACAAACGCCTGCTCCGCTTCGCATATCGCATACGGCTCGATTAGAATGGAGCCCGTGTTTATGATATTGGGGCATTCTGCGGCGACTGCGGCATCGATGGCGATAGATAAAAATATGCCTGTGCAGGATGTCGATTACGAAAAGCTTTCCGAAAAACTAAAAGCCGACGGTCAAATTTTATCGCTTTAAAGCGAATTTCAAACGCTTTATTTGTTGCAGCTTTGAACGTTTTTTTATAAAAAGGACAAGGAATTTTTCATTAAATGAAGCATTTGAGTTCAGAAGACATAATAGATTTGGAAATTTTCATAAGCCGCGATGAAAATTTGTCGGACGAGTTTAAAAGCGCGCGGGATTTCAAAATCTACTCCACTGCGTCGGATTTGGAAAAAAAAGACGAGATGTCGCTTTTAAGGCATTGGCTTTCCGCAATGCGCGAGGCTTCTTCGCATCGAAGCGCGGGAGCCAACGCGGTGTGGCTTTTCAGGATAGTTTCGGCAATTTTATTTTTTGCGGGACTGTTTGCCGTGGGAATGCCTCTTGCGGGCGCATTCTTTAACGGGGCTGATTTCGGCGGGGTGATAAACGTAAGCTTCTTTTTCATAACTTGCGTGCTTGTTCCGCTTCTTTTGCTGTTTAGCGCATTTTTCTTTGCCCCGACATTCGGCAGGGTTGTGGACTTTTCGGTTTCATTTATCCTTTCAAGGTTTTTCAAAGACAAAGGGGGCTTGGGCGCGCTTTATGGAGCTAATAAAAAGTGGATTTTCTTGAAGGGGGCTATTGCCGCCCAGTTTTTGGGCTTGGGCGTTGCCTGCGGCATCTTTTTGGTTCAGCTCTTCAAGCCGATGTTTAACGAATACGAATACGGCTGGCGCACGACAATGCCGCGCATTGTAACTTCCGAAAGAATGGGGAACTTTGTAGGGGTTGTATCTTTGCCGTGGTCTGTTTTTGTGGGAGAGGGCACAGGCTATCCTTCTTTGGAGCAGATTGAAAAGTCCAAATTTTTGGCGGGAGAAGGCGCAAAACTGACATCGGAAAGCTGCGAGGCGTGGGCGATATTCTTCGTAATGGCAAGCTTCTTTTACGGCGTGTTTTTGCGCGGCGCAATTTTGGCGTTCTTCTATTTCAAAATATCCCGCACTTTCGGCGTAAACCGAATAAGAAACGACCGCAAGATAAGCGACATCATACGGCGCATGGAATTTGCCTCTTGCGACAATTCTTTGAAGTTGTCGGGCTTGCCATCCGAAGGCGAACCTTCCGTTTTGGTCTTGCTGCGTTCCGACTTGTCGGCTTTTTCGGACGTTATTTTAAATTCTGTAAAGGCTTCTTTAAACGAGCAGGGTGCGGAAATTGCGAGCTATTCTTTCGGCAGGGAAATTTTTTCGGAAGATTTTGAAAAGGCGATTGCGCCGAAGAAAAACATTGCATTGGTGCTTCTTTCCGACGATTACAACGAGGAGGTTTTTGAAAATATTGAAAATCTCGTAAACAAGTTTCCGGATAAATTCGTGAGCGTGCATCTCTTGGGCAGGCTTTCGAAATTGCAGAGAGTTTTCAGGGCGCCGGGGGCAGTTGAAAAATCCTGGTGGTCTCGAAAAATAAATTCCATTTCAAGCCGCAACATAAAACTTTTTTAGAGATGAAAAGCCTTTACAAAATCGTCATAGTCGGGCGTCCGAACGACGGCAAGAGCAGTATTTTTGCGAATTTTTTGGGAGACGACGAGGTTGCGGTTTCGCCGATTCCGGGCGAGACAAAGCATATGCAGCCTCGCGAAATCAATTTGGGCAAGTGCAACGTCGAGGTTATAGACACTCCCGGGCTTCAGCATCCCGAAACGGTGTTTTTCAGCTTTAAAGACTATGTGGCGGCGGGGCGCAACCCCGCGAACGCCTTTGTCGAGGAGTTTAAGGATCCGCGCTATGCTCATGATGTCGAGATAATGAAGGCGCTTTCCGATGCCGACATTTGCATGCTTGTGGTCAATGCGGATAATTTTGTAGGTCATACGCAAAAATGCCTGCTTGACACTTTTTCCATGCTGGGTTCGGGTGTTGCCGTTTTGGGGCTTGTAAACAGAAAGGACGACGATTTTATCGGAGAATGGCGCGATAATTTTGCAATCCGCGCGATGGAGTGTTTTGAATTTGACGCCTTCAAGACAAAGTTTTCGGATTGCGCGAGGTTGTTTGACGAAATTTGCTCCGCTTCGTCATTGCGCGTCCGCTCTGACTTGAGCGAAGTTTTGCGCGCCTTGAAAGCCAACAGGACTTCTCTTTGGCGCAGCAACATAGACGCGGCGGCGGGGGAAATTTTGAACTCTTTGAAAGACTTGATGAATTTGCGCTCCTCCTTGAAAATGTCGAATTTTTCGATTTCAAAAGATGAGTCTTTGCGTTTGCATGGCGATTTTTCTTCGATGGTTTCCGCGTTTGTGTCGGGGTTTAGGCGCGAAGTTTTGCGCAGGTTCAGATATTCGGGCATAAGGGTAAATGCGCCCGATTTCAAACTGTCGGATTTGCAAATGCGCATAATTTTGCCGAATGTAATCCGCAGGCTTTGGGGCAAGCTGCCTTTTGCGAAGAAGCCCGACGCCCTTTGCGCGGCAAATCCGAATTCCGATCTTCCCGAAATTTTTGCAAGGGACGCCGTGTTTTTTGTTTCTTCAATCGCGTCGTTTTCCTACGCGAAATCGGCGACAAAAGAATTTGAAATCGACTTGTCAAAACGCGGCTTTGCGCCTGTTTTCATAAATTCCGAAAAGCTTGCGCGTTTTTCAATACGCGCCGCGAATGGAGACGAGAGCGATTCATTTTTTGCCATGCAGAACGCGCTTAGGGAAGAATTGGCGGACGCCATTATGCAGTCTGCCAAGTAGGGCTATCTGCTTTCTATGAAAATTTCTGCTTCGCGCAGATCTTTAAATATGTTTGCTCCGGGGCATAAGCTTTCGAGGCTTTCAAAAGAATTTCCTCCCGTCGCGACAAGTATAGGCGTTAACCCGCAGGCTTTTGCCGCTTTGTAGTCGTATGGGGAATCGCCGACGACTGCGCTTGTTTCAAAGTATGCGTTCATTTTTTCAAGCGCAAGCAAAGTAAATTCTTTTTCCGGCTTTCGCGCTCCGTGCAAATCGGTTCCTATTATCTTTTCAAAAAAGCAACTCAAATTCAGAAACTCGATTATGTTTTCCGCGGATTTTTGGGATTTATTCGTAAAAAGCGCGGATTTTATTCCGCGGGATTTCAAGCCTTGCAAGATTTCCCGCGCATGGGGCATTTCTTTCAAGCCGAGTAGTTCGTAGTCTTTGATATGCTCCATATAAGTTTTTGCGGCTTGTGGAGCGAGATTTTTTCCAATCAGCTTTTCAAAAGTGATTAGGATGGAGCCTCCGACAGTGCGCTTTACTTTTTCAAGCGTTGGCGGAGTTATGCCCATTGGTTCAAGGGAGACGGAGATGCACTTTGCAATCGCTTCGTAGTTATCGACAAGCGTTCCGTCAAGGTCAAAGAAAACGGTTTCGATTTTTCGCATGGATTATTTTTGTTCTTTTTCGGAAACTTCGACCTTGATTTTATACCTGCTTTGCTTTTGCGAGCCGTCTTTGGGCGCAAACATGCCTTGTGAGTTTAGTATGACTTCCTTTTCCGCGATTTTTATTTTGCGTTCGGGGGCGGTCTGCGCGGGGCGGGCGTTTTGTTTTTCGCCTATTACTTGTGCGGGGAGCATTTTTGCATTCGGCGGAGGGGCTGATGTTTTTTTTGCTTCCGCCAAATCCATTGCCTTGCTGCTTTTTATTGCGCCGACATTTATATCCTTTGTGAACGCAACAGTAGGACGCTCTATTTTTTTTGTTCCGAAAAGAAAGTCTTTTATCGAGTTTGTTTTTACGTCGGAAAGCCCGAGCTGGTCGCCCGCTTGCGAAGTTGGCATTCCCGGGTCTGACGAGCGCGAGGAACGGAACATGTATTTATTTATGTCCTGCATTGATTTCTCGCTTACTTTTTCCAAAAATTCCTGCATTTCCCCGTCTCGATAGTGGCGTTTTGAAAAGTCTATGCTGCCTTCGTATATTCGGGACAAATTTTTGTCGGAATTTTTTATTACATTGAGTTCGGGTATGTCAAAATTGCCCTCAAAACGGTTTAGTTCGGGCGCAGAAAAGCCCTTTTGATAGCGGTCGTTTTTTTTGCCCGACATCGTTTCCGCGAGCGCGCCGCTTTTTAAGTTGGAATTTTTCTCCTGCAAGGCTTTTGCGCCTGCTCCGTCGTCTTTGGGTTGGAATGTTTTTGGCGAAAATTGCTTTTCCCTCAGCCTGCTTTTTTCATCTTGAAAGCGGCTTTCCTTTTTTTCCATTTCGGAACGTTCGAGAGTTATGTTGCCCTCGGTGAAATCATTGTGCTGTTGCGCAAAAGACTTCGACGATGCCGTTATGACGGCAAGCGCGGCGATAAAAACGACTTTTGCGCAGAATTTCATTATATGTCAACTCCCAGAATTTCCAAAATCCTTTGCAGGTCTTCGTTGCCGAAGTATTCAATGATTATCTTGCCCTTTTTGGGAGTATGTTTCAATTCGACTGCGGCGTTCAAACGCTCTGAAATCTTTTTCTGGACATCGCGCACCACCGCGCTTTGAGCGGCTTGGGAGCGGGCAGTGCCGTTTGTGTTGCGGTCGCGCTCGTTTTTTATGCGGTTTACCGCTTCTTCCGCCATTCTGACGTTTAACTGACCTTCGACGATTTTGCGGGCAAGGAGTATCTGCTGGGTTTTATCATTTAAAGAAAGCAAAACTTTTGCGTGCCCGTGCGAGAGGTTGCCTGTTGCGATAAGCCCCTGGACTTCTTTTGGCAAAGTCAAAAGGCGCAGGGAATTTGCGATAGTGGAGCGCGGTCTGCCGAGCCTGTTTGCCGCCGCTTCCTGCGTAATGTTGAAGTTTGCGATTAAAGCCGCTATGCCTTGCGCTTCTTCCATTGGGTTTAGGTTGGAACGCTGCAAATTTTCTATCAAACCTTTTACTGCGGCAGAAGCGTTGCTTGCGGTTTGCACGCAGGAGGCGATGCGCTTTAAGCCAAGCTTTTGGCATGCCCTCAAACGCCTTTCGCCCGCAATCAGCTCAAAGGTTCCGTTTTGAAGCTTGCGCACTATAATCGGCTGCAACAAGCCTTCCGAGGCTATTGAATCCGCAAGCTGCGCGATTTCATCTTCCGAAAATTCCTTTCGCGCTTGGTAGGGGCTTACGGAAATTTTTTCGATTAAGATTTCGCTGAAAAGCCCCATTGGGGTTTGAGCCGATTTTTCCGCCGAAGATGTTTCGCTTTTTGTGTCGGCTTTTACGGCAGGTTTTAAGGGGGCATTTTTTTGGGTTGGAACGGATTTTTTAATGCCTCCGCTTATGATTGAGCCAAGCCCCCTGCCGAGTGATTTGTGTTCTTTTGCCATATTATTCCTTTGTGGGAACGAAAATAGTTTGACCTACGACCAATCCGCGGTTTGCGTCTGCAATGCGGTTTGCGTCCTGAATCCATTTTACGGTTGAGCCGTATTTGCGGGCTATTTTGCTTAGCGTATCGCCGCGCACAACCGTGTGGGTGACTCCCATTTTCGGATAGTTTGTAGAAAAGTCTGTTTGAACCTGCCCTTGCGGTTTTGCGCCGATTGCCTTTGCGAGTTTTTCCAGGTTCGCGTTGGTTTGGCTTGCGAGCGAATCAAGCTCCTTGCGCACAATCGCGAGCGTTTCGCTTTGGCTTTTGGCTACGGATGAGTTTATTTCTGCCCTCAAAGATGCCGTTGCCGCATTCATTCCCTCGTTTGAAGTCGCGGCGTTTTGCGCGTCTTTCAAGGCTTTTTTTAGCGATTCGTTTTCGGCGGAAAGGCGTTCTATTTCAAGGCTCAGCTTGCCGACTTCGCGCTTGATTAGCTCCAGGTCCTGCAAGATGTCGGCAAGCACGGAGCTTTGGGCTGAGGCGCAGGCGGAAACTGTTGCGACTATAAATATTGTAAAAAATTTTTTCATTGCTCTGCTATTTCTGAAAGTTCCTTTAAGTTTAGTTTGCCCGACGGCAGAAGCGGTATGCGGTCGGTTTTTACTATGTGTTTTGGCGTCCAAAGGTTTGAAATTCCTTCCGCTTTAAGGGCTTCTTTTACTTGGCGGTGGTCTATGTCAACGGTCGTGACTAGCACCAGTGCTTCTCCTTTGCCTTCGTCTAATTTAGATGATATTGCAATCAGCGGAATGTCGCTTTTATCGAAGCCAAGCGCGTTTGAGAGCGCGCTTTCAACAGTTGCGTGAGGCACCATTTCCCCGCCTATCTTTGAAAATCTCGAAAGCCTGCCGTCGATGAACAAAAATCCGTCTTTGTCAATCCGCGCCAAGTCTCCCGTCACAATCCAGCCGTCATTCAGGGTGTTTTTTGTGGCTTCGGGGTTGTTGAGGTAGCCCGCAAAGACGTTTGCGCCCTGCAATGCCAATAGACCGCGTTCTCCGAACGGTAGGGGTTTTAGGGTTGATGCGTCTAAAATTTTCGCCCTCATACCGGGGAAAAGCTTGCCTATCGATCCTTTGCGTGTGCCTGTCGAATACCAGCCGTAATCAACATCGGGCATATTTACGCCGACTACGGGAGATGTTTCGGTAAGACCGTAGCCTTCTTTGTAGGAATTGGGCGAAAAGCGTGAATTCCAAAGTTCCTCAAAGCCGTCGGGAGTTTTTTCTGCCCCGGCTATTGCCATGCGCAGACTTTGCATGTCTTCTTTTCCCGCATGGCGTATGTAGGCGCGGTAAAAGGTCGGGCTTCCAAGCATTACGTTCGGGCGGTATTGGCGGATTGCCCGCAAATTCGCCTTTATGTCTATCGGGCTTGCCAAAAGAAGGGATTTCACCCCGTTTATCGCGAGAGCCCAAATTTCAAATAGAAGCCCGAAGGAGTGGAAAACAGGCAGGTTCGCAAGCAGAATGTCGTCTTCTGAAAATACGTTTGAAAGCCTTGTTTGGAGGCAGTTTGCGATTATGTTGCGCTCGGTTAATATTGCGGCTTTCGGTGCGCCTTCGCTCCCGCTTGTAAAGACGAGAGTTGCCTCTTTTTCGTTTTTGGAAAATTTTTCAATGCCGAAATGCTCCAATATTTTTTCAAGACCGACTGAAATGTCGAAGGGCTTTGTTTCCGACACCGTTTTTGCGATGTCGATAAAATTTTCCGCCCACGGGAAGTTTTGGTTTGCGTCCGAAATTTTTTTGCGCATTGCCTCTGACGACACAACATCTTTAATATCTGCCGTTTTCAGGCAGCTTTCCGCCGCGGCTCTTCCCATGGTGAAATTCAAATTTACGGGCGTTTTTCCCGCAAATATGCATGCGTAGTTTGCTATTGCCGCGTATGCGCACGGGGGCATCGCAATGCCTATCCGCTTGTTTTTCGTTTTTTCTTTCAAAACTTTTGAAACGGCGAGCGAATATGCAAGCAATGTGGCGGCGCTGTAAGTTTTGTCTCCGCCTGTAAAATCGATTAAAATATCTTTTTCCCTGTTTATGAAAAGCCCCTTTGAGATGGCGTAGGCAAGAGTTTGCCTTAGCTCTTCCAAGCCCTCGAATTTGGCGTATCCCATATCGTAAACATAATCTTGCATCTTGCTTTTCAGTTTTAGGATTTTTTATGCAAAGTCAACATCTCTGTAAAAATAAAAGGCGCGCTAATGCGGCAAAAAAAACGCGGCAGTTGCAAGCCGCGCTTTTCAAATTCAAGGCAAAAAATTCTCCTATTTTTGCATTCGCGGGAACAAAATTTCCTGCGGCGACAATTTTGAGCCCTGCAAGGAATTTCCCCACTCCAGCTCTCCATCGAATTTTTCCACGGCGTTTTTGCCGAGCAGGTTTAAGATTTTTTCGCTTACCTGCGGCATTACGGGCGCGAGAATTACGGCAGAGAGACGCAAGCCTTCCGCCATGTACGCCAAAGAGGTTTGAAGGCGGAGCTTGTCCTGCGCGTCTTCGCTCTTTGCGAGCTTCCAAGGCGCGCGCTGTTCCGCATAGCGGTTGATTGAGCGTATGAAAGCGAACGTTTTGTCAAGCGATGTGTGAAACTGCATTCCCTCATACATTTCCATTGCGGATTTTGAAGTTTCCGCCCAGGCGTCGCGCAATGTTTTTTCAGGCTCTTCGTCTATTTGCATTTCCTGCACAATGCCATCGCAGTAGCGGTGCGACATATTGAGGGTGCGGCTTACGAGGTTGCCCAAGTCGTTGCCCAAATCGCTTGTGTATCTTGTTAGGAACTGGTCTGCCGAAAAGTCGCTGTCTTGACCTACATTCATTTCCCTCATCAAGAAGTAGCGGAAAGGATCGGTGCCGAATTGCGCGACCAAATCGAGGGGGTTTACAATGTTGCCGAGGCTCTTTGACATTTTTTCGCCGGATGAAAGCCACCAGCCGTGAACCAAAAGCGACTGCGGGATTTCTATATCGAGGGCTTTCAGCATTATGGGCCAGTAAACCGCGTGCGGAGGCACAAGTATGTCTTTGCCGATTACATGGAAGTTTGCGGGCCAGTTTTTTGCGAAATCGTCTGTTCCGTAGCCGACTGCCGAAATATAGTTTACGAGGGCGTCGAACCAGACATATGTGACGTAATCTTCGTCAAAGGGCAGGGGAATGCCCCATTCCAAGCGTTCTTTGGGGCGCGATATGCAAAGGTCGTTGAGCGGCTCTTTCAAAAATTCCAAGACCTGCTTTGCGCGGAAGCGCGGGAATATGAAATCTTCATGCCCTTTTATGTATTCAACGAGCCAATCCTGGTATTTGCCGATTTTAAAAAAGTAGTTCGATTCCGTGATTTCAACAACGTCCCCGAAAATTTCGGGCCATGTGCCGTCTTCGTTTTTGTCCTTTTCAAGCAAGAACTGCTCCTGCCTTGCGGAGTAGAAGCCCTTGTATTCCGCCTTGTATATTTCGCCCTTGTCGAACAATTTTTGAAGCAGGGCCCTTACGACTTTTTTGTGGCGTTCTTCTGTTGTGCGTATGTAGTCGTCGTTTGAAATGTTCAGGATTTTGCACAAATCGTGGAATTTTTCGGCTTGTTGGTTGCAAAACTCTATTGGTTCGATTCCTGCTTTGCGCGCGCTTTGCTGAACCTTTTGCCCATGCTCGTCAAGCCCTGTCAAAAAGTGGACGCTTTCGCCGCGCAGTCTTTTGTAGCGCGCAATTACGTCGGTTAGCACCTTTTCATATGCGTGCCCGAGGTGGGGGGAGCCGTTCGCATAATCTATTGCCGTTGTGATGTAAAAGTTTTTCATCTTGTGTGATATTTTTACAAATAGCTTAAAATGTCAATTTGCTTTAAAAAATTTTTAATTTTGCAAAACAGGCTGTCCCTTTGCGATTTTTGGACCCGCAAAGAGCATTGACGGATTTTGCAGGGCTTCGAGAATGTTCATTGAGTGCGCCCCGATTTTTTCGCATTGTCCGAGAATTTCTATAAACAGAATGCCGCCCCTTGCGCTCGCTGCCCCAAGCTCGATTTCGGCAATGACTTCCTTGCGGATTGACTTTCGGATTTTGTCGAGCATCGTGCGGGTTTTTATCGCGTTTTCCAAATCTTCGGAAGTTATGTTTTGCTGCAAGAGCATTCGGTGGGCGAAGAGCAGGAACTTGTCGATTTCCTCGCAAAACTGCACGAATGCGGGCGATTGAAGCATATGGTCTTTGAACTGCTTGCGGTAGCGTTTTCTCGCAAGCGTGATCAGGCGGTAGCAGCAGTCGCTCATGTCTTCAAGCTCCGCAATGATTACCATATTTTTTACGACTGTGTTTGTGCTTTGCTCGCTTAGTTCGTGCGACGTGCATTGTATGAAGAAATTTGTGAGAGCGTAGGCGAGCTTGTCGCAGTCTTCCTCGATTTTGCGCAGTTCGTTTATCTGGTCGCTCAAATCCTCATCGGGCTTTTGGAATATGTCGGTAAAGCCGTTAAACATTTTTGTGGACATTTCGGCGAGCTTTACGACTTCCTTTTGACCTTCAAAGAGGCAGAGTTCCCCCATTTCGTTGAAATGGTTTGAAAGATATTCGAGGTGTTCGTACGGAGTTGAGCTTTTTTCGTTCGGCTTGCTTTTTATTATGTAGCACACAAGCCTTTCAAGCTGGGGAACAAACCCCACCAAAACCAGTATGTTTATTGCGTTAAACATCGTGTGGAATAGGGCAAGCTTTTCAGTAAGCCCCGTAATCCTCAAAACTTCGACATTCCCCGCGGCTTCCGCCGCCGCGCGGGAGGAGGAAAACCATCCGTTTACGATGTCGTTTACCATTCCCGTGAAGGGAGTAAATACAAAGAGCATCCAAATAACGCCGATTATATTGAAGCACATGTGCGCGAATGCCGCGCGTTTGGCGTTTGTGTTTCCGCCCATCGAAGCCAAAATCGCGGTTGTTGTCGTCCCGATGTTTTCCCCGAGGACGATTGCGGCGGCGAGGTCGAAGTCAATCCAACCTTTCATTACCATTGTCATTGTGATTGCCATTGCAACTGCGGAAGCCTGCACAACAAGGGTTAGAATAACTCCGAAAAGCAGGAATATCAAAATTGAAAGAAAGCCGAGGTGGGAGTAGGATTTTATGAACTCCAGCATTTCGGGGTGAGCGTTTATATCGGGAACAGAGTCCTTCAAATACGACATCGCCATGAAAAGAAGCCCAAATCCGACCAAAAACTCGCCGAAAGTTTTAATATTCTGCTTTTTTGCGGCGAAAACAACTATCATTCCAATGCCCACGATTGGCAGGGCTATCGAACTCAGGGAAAATGTAAACGCGAAATACGCGATAATCCACGCGGTGACTGTTGTGCCGAGGTTCGCGCCCATTATGACGCCGATTGCCTCGCGCAGCTTCAAAAGCCCCGCGTTGACAAAACTCACCACCATCACTGTCGTGGCTGACGAAGATTGAACCGCGGTTGTTACAAGAAGTCCCGAAAAAATGCCCTTGAAGCGGTTGCCGGTCATTGTGCGCATTATTGAGCGCAATCTTTCGCCGGCAATTTTTTGGAGGCTGTCGCTCATGAGCCTCATCCCGAAAAGAAACAGGCCAAGGCTGCCTATTATTTGAAATACTGTCTCCATCTTTATTGTGTTGTTAAAAAAAATATTTGAGGCATCTTAAAGAATTGCCGACGTTTGTAAATTTAAAAAGACCGTCGATTTTACAAAATCGCGCAATTTGTTATTTTTCGTAAATCGTGGGGTCTTTTACTCCTGCGTCTAAAAACGCCTGCCTGCGTTCAAGGCACGTCGAACATTTGCCGCAGTGCAAGCTTCCTCCCTTGTAGCACGACCATGTGTCGGAAAAATCGACCCCCAGCTCCATTCCCAGCTTTACGATTTGGGACTTGTCGATATTTATGAACGGGCGCAAAAGCTCGATTTTGCGAGTGTCGGCTCTTCGTATGGCTTCCGCCATCGCGTCTGCAAATTCCGTGGTGCAGTCGGGGTAGAGGGCATGGTCGCCGCTGTGGGCGGCATAGGCTATGCTGTCGCAACCGAGAGCCATAGCCCTTGCGGCGGCAATCGAAAGCATAATCATGTTTCTGTTTGGAACGACCGTCAGGGCAATGTTGCCGTTTGCATATTCTCCATTTGGGACGTCCACTGATTTGTTTGTGAGTGCGCTGTCTCCGAAAATTGGATTTAAATTCGACAAATCCGCAAGGTTGAATTTTACCCCGAGTTTTTTGCAGTTCTTCTTTGCAAATTCAAGCTCCTTTGAATGCCTTTGCCCATAGTTTATTGAAATGGCTTCAACGAGGGAATTTTCCCTCGCAAGCTTATAGAGGAGAACAGTGGAATCCAGACCGCCCGAATAAATTATGACACTTTTCATAAATAATACAAAAGATTGCAGATTTTATTCGGAGCTTCAACAATTTTTACAATCAAATTTATGGGAAGCTTGGTTCGCTTTAACTCTAAAAATAAACACACAATCAAAACGACAAATGCCATTTCCCTTCAAAAGGAAATGGACTTGGAGTAAACCCAAATTAGCACTGCGCTTTCGCTCAAAAGGGAATGCCACAAGAGTAATCCCAAAATTAGTGTTCCTCAAAAGGGAATGCCACAAGAGTAAGCCCAAAATTAGTGTTCCGCTTCTCTATTCAAAAGGGAACGCCCCAGAGTAAACTCAATGGGGCGTTCTTTTATATATGATGGGGGGAGGAAATTTTTTATTATGTTTATGATAATCGCCTGATTTTTTAAAAAATCAAGAATAAAATTAAAAAAATTTCATTTTTATTCAGACAAAGACGAAATTTGCGGTTTTTCGGGGGGCGAAATGTGATTTTTTTCTCCGAACAAAGGCTGTATGTACTTTTCGGAAGCCAAGTCCCAAAAAACTTTCACAAACGCGGTAAGCGGAATTGCAAGGAGCATTCCCATAATGCCGCCGAGCGCGGTTCCCCAAAAGAATACCGAAAATATAATCAACATCGGGCTTAATTTCGTGCGTTCGCCCATAATCCAAGGGGTCAGAATGTAGGCGTTTATAAGCTCTGTTATTACGAAAACCATAATCGTCGCGCAAAACAAAACGAAGCCTCCGCCGTCTTGGAAATACGATACAGGAAGCATCGCGCTCAATCCTATTATCGAGCCGAGATATGGTATGATGTTTATGCAACCTGTGGTGAATCCTATAATAAACCCGAATTTTACGCCCGCAAGCATAAGCCCGAATCCCAGCAAAAGCCCCGTCAAGATTGCGATTAGTATTTGCCCGCGGAAGAATGTTATTATGATTTCCCCGAATTTGCTTACAAGAAAAATCAAGTCTTCCCTGACTTCGGGCTTCAAAAACGAAAGCTTTTTTTCGAGGTTTAAAGACGACATTTTGCTCTGCTCTGATATGAGCATGAAAAACAGGTAAATCGGAATGACCGCAAAAGCCGCAATCGCGCTTGAAACTGATATTATTACAGAACAGGCGGCTTGCACGCTTTTTAGCGATTTTGAAAGAATTGACGATAAGTTTTCTGTCAAGTCCGCCGAAGATCCCGCAGTTTTGAAAGACTCTGAAATTGCATTTATCTTTTCGGACAGCATTGGGTAGTCCTGCCTTATGTGCTCCATCAGGGTTTGAAGCCCCGAAGGAAGCGTCTGGACGAGAGCGATTATCTGCGAAATCGCCTTCGGCAGGACAATTATTCCGATTATCGTTATAACCAAAATCAAAATCGCAAACGTGGCGATGCACGCATACGTTCTGGACATCCTAAGCCTGTTTGACAAAAGGTCTATAATAGGCTTTATTATGACCGACAAAATGGCGGAAATTGCAAGAGGCGCAAAAACAAGGATGTATTTGTTTAAAAAGCTTCCGAAAATTTTTATTGAAAAGACTATGAATGCAAGCACTATGCAAACTGACATGCAAGTAATCGCATAGGTTGCCCATTTCTTTTGAGCGGGTGATAATTCCAAATCCAACATATTTATATATTTTCTATGAGTGATGTTATTCAAATACACGGGGCGCGTCAACACAATCTTAAAAATATAAACGTGGAAATTCCGCGCGGAAAGATTGTCACCATAACGGGCGTGAGCGGCTCTGGAAAATCGTCGCTTGCGTTTGACACTGTTTATGCCGAGGGCTATCGCAAATATTTGGAAAGCCTTTCCGCCGACGTGCGCAGGGTTTTGGGCGCGATAGCAAAGCCCGACGTCGATTACATAAGGGGATTGCCGCCCGTGATTGCGGTTGAGCAAAACGTAAGCGCGGCGACAAATCCGCGCAGCACTCTCGCAACCGCGACCGAAATTGCCGACTACGCCCGCCTTGTCTGGTGCGTTGCGGGCGTCCAGAAATGCCCGTTCGACGGGGGAGAAATCAAGCGCAGAAGCCTCGACGAGTGCGTTGAGGAAATTTTGGCTTTCCCCGAAGGCGGAAAGCTTTATCTCATTGCTCCGTTTTTGGAGGGCAAGAAAACCGCCGCGGCGGCGGGAATTGAGGACCTTAAAAAGCGAGGCTGGCAGAGGGCGAGAATTAACGGGGAAATAGCGGAGCTTGACGGCGGGGAAGCATTGAAGCTTCTGAAATCCGACAATAAAATAGACATTGTAATCGACCGCATAAAAGTTTCCGAAAACGCGAGAAGCCGAATATCCGACTCTTTGGAGCTGGCTCTGAAAGAGGGGGCGGGCAAGGCTTTTGCGCACTGCGAATTTGGCGGCGAGGCATTTGAGAAAACGTTGAGCACCGCGCTTTCCTGTTCGGTTTGCGGCAGGGTTTTCGACGACATTTCTCCGCGCAGTTTTTCCCACAATCATCCCGACGGGGCATGTCCGTCTTGCGGCGGCATCGGCAGGGTCATGAGTTTTGACGAGCGTCTTGTTGTTCCCGACGATACAAAGAGCGTTTACGGTGGCGCTTTGAAGCCGTATCGAATGGGGTCGAGGTATTTGATTTTGCACAGATGCTCTCTTTTAAAGAAGCTTTCATTGCAATACCCGTTTGACCGAAAAGCTCCGTGGAAAGATCTGCCTCAGGACGTCCGCGATTTCATTCTCTACGGGGACAAGAACCGTCCGTTTGAAATCAGGCGCGGGCGTTCCAAGAAAAAGGCGCAGGCTCCGTATTATTTCCCTGGAGTGCTTGCGGAGCTTGACCATTACTATTCGCACGGGGCGAGCGACGCCATGACAGTGAAGCTCGGCGCATTTATGGTTTCGAGCGTGTGCAAGGATTGCAAGGGGACGCGGTTGAACGCCCGAAGCCGAAATGTTTTCGTAAACGGCAAGTCGTATCCCGAATTTATGTCGATGTCGGTCGATGCCGCGCTTGAATTTGCAAAAAGCTTGAAAGGCGGCAGGTTTGACGCCATAAGCGAGGCTGTGAACGGGCTTAAAGAAAGGCTTGATTTCCTAAACAGGGTCGGGCTTTCGTATCTGCATTTGGACCGCGAATATTCAACCCTTTCAAATGGCGAAGCGAGAAGGGCGCGCCTTGCCGCCCAGCTTGGAATGGAGCTTGTGGGAGCTGCGTACGTTTTGGACGAGCCGACGATAGGGCTTCATCCTTCCGACAACGACAGGCTTATCGGCGCGATAAAAAATCTGCGCGACGGTGGCAATTCCGTAATTCTGGTCGAGCACGACGCCGATGCAATCAAGGCGAGCGACTACATCATAGAGCTTGGCCCGAAAGCGGGGTTTAGCGGCGGCGAGGTTGTCTTCAAAGGCTCTCTTTCAGAGTGCAGAAAATCAAAGTATTCGAGAACAGGGGCGTATCTTTCGGGCAGGGCGCGAATTGAAAAATATTCGCCATCTCCAAAGCCCGACGGCAGAATTTTGCGGGTTAAAAATGCGAGGGAGCACAACTTGAAAAACATTACGGTGGATTTCCCCGTAGGGCTTTTGACGGTTGTTTGCGGCGTAAGCGGCTCGGGCAAGAGCACGCTCGTAAATGAAATTCTGGCAAACGAGGCGGCGCGGAAGCTAAACGGCGCAAAGCAGCTTTGCGGGGCTCACGGAGGAATCGAGGGCTTGGAATATTTCGACAAGTGCGTGAGGGTTGACCAGTCTCCGATTGGGCGCACTCCGCGCTCAAATCCTGCGACATACACAAAGCTGTTTGACAAGCTCCGCGAGTTGTTTGCGAAAACCCCCGCCGCGATTGCGCGCGGCTACAAGGCGTCTCGTTTCAGCTTTAACGTAAAAGGAGGGCGTTGCGAGCATTGCGGCGGCGACGGGGCGGTTGCTCTTGATATGCAGTTTTTGGGCGATATTTACGTAGAATGTCCCGCATGCAAAGGCAGGAGGTACAACCGCGAAACGCTTGAAGTTAAGTACAAGGGCTTGGATATTTCGCAAGTTTTGGAGCTTACTGTTGACGAGGCGGCGGAGCTTTTCCGCTCTCATTCGGACATCGTTTCAAAACTTAAAACTTTGCAGGATGTCGGTCTTGGATATGTGCGACTGGGACAGTCCGCAAACACTCTTTCAGGCGGGGAAGCCCAGCGCATAAAGCTTTCTCTTGAACTTTCCAAGAGGCAAAACGGCAAAAATTTGTACATTTTGGACGAGCCTTCAACAGGACTTCATTGGGACGACATTGAAAAGCTTATGACTTTGCTCTTCAAACTGCGCGATGCGGGAAATACCGTAATCGTCATCGAGCACCACCCCGATTTCATACGCCTTGCCGACCATCTAGTTGAGCTTGGACCAACCGGAGGAGAGCATGGCGGAAATCTCATATATTCGGGAAGTGTTGAAGGGCTTGCAAAACTCGACACCCCGACTTCAAAATATTTGGACGCCGATTAGTCTGTTTTTGATTTATGATTTTTCGGGCGGCAATGCGCCGCCTTTTTTATGGACGGCGGATTTTTCTAAATTGCAGACTGCGCGGCAATTTGTTTGATAAAAGTAGAACAATTTGAAAATCGGAAATAGATTCGCCGCATTGTTCAAAACTATTTTTCCGTGTATTGTTTCTTGTCTTTAAAAGCATTCGCAAAAAAAACATTCAATTCCGTAAAACGCTTAAATTTTTCCGAAAGGCGTTTTCTCTGTATTTAAAAAAACAAAAAAAGCGTTTCCCGAAGAAAACGCTTTCTGAAATAATTTTGCAAGATTAACGCTTTGAGAACTGGAAGCGTTTGCGTGCGCCGGGCTGACCTGACTTTTTACGTTCCTTTGCGCGTCCGTCGCGAGTGATGAGACCCGCTTTCTTGAGAACAGCTCTCAAGTTTGCGTCCATCTTTTCCAATGCGCGCGCCAAACCGTGGCTGATTGCGCCCGCCTGTCCGTTTGCGCCGCCGCCGTTTACCTTGATTTTAGCGTCAACCGATGTAGCCAAACCCGTCACGACCAAAGGACGTGTTGCTTCCAATGCAAGTGCGTCTGTGAAGCAATATTCCGTCAAGGGTTTTCCGTTTACGGTCAAATTGCCCGAACCGTTTGTGAGGTTTACGCGGGCAACTGCCGTCTTGCGGCGGCCTACTGATACAAATACTTGTTTTTCGCTCATTGTATGTTCCTAAATTAGAAGTTGAATGGCTTGGGTTGCTGGGCCGCGTGCGGGTGTTCCGCGCCTGCGTAAACATGGAGCTTTTTGAGCATCGCGCTTGCAAGCTTGTTCTTCGGCATCATGCCGCGAACCGCATTTTCGATGATGAATTCAGGCTTGCGCTTGCGGAATTCGCTGAGGCTTACATATTTTTCGCCGCCGACATATCCTGTGTAGAACATATATTCTTTGTCGGTTTCCTTTTTGCCCGTAACGCGGATTTTTTCCGCATTGATTACGATAACATGATCTCCGCAGTCAACGTTTGGAGTATATGTTGGCTTATAGCGACCGCGCAGCACGTTCGCAATTTTTACGGCAAGACGACCAAGCACGAGGTCTTTTGCATCGACTACGTACCACTGCTTTTGTTCTTCTTTCTTGGCTACTGTTGTTTTCATTGTTAAAAGAAAAGTAGAGGAAATTACCTCTTTTTATCCTTTCGTCAAATACTTTTTTTGGTTTTTGTGCGTTTTATCGAAATTTCCGCTTAAAAAGCTCTTTTTTTTTATCGAAAACTTCGATTTTTTTAATTTTCAAAATTTGCCGAAATTTGGCGAGTTTTGAAAATTTCCTACTTCCGAAGTTGTTTTGCGCGGCAATAAGACCGAGCTTCGCAAGTTCGGCAGCTTTCGTCCTTTCGGGATTTTTGCTGCGGCAAAGGCGAATTGCAATGCACTGCGAAAGATTGCCGATGCCCGCATTTCGCGCGTCCCGCAAATCGGAGTGGTGCCGTTTTCGGGATTTTAAGCAGATTTTTCTGCCGCCATAAGAGTTTGAGAAGGCTCTTTCAGGCGATGCGAAAAGCGCGAGGCCATTGCGCTTTTTGCACCAATACTTGCGTATTTGTTGCGCTTTTTTGCGGTATTGGCCGCCTTTCTTTTGCAAAACGGCTAAGACCTGTTTTTGGGAAAGATTTTCGGCGTTTCCAAGCCGATTTCCATTCGAAAGCTTCGCATCAAGCCCCTTGTGGAAATTAGTTTGTGCGCGGGTTTGCGCGCATGTCAAAATCGATTTTTTCTGGGATTTTTGCCGCGTCTTTCGTCGAATAGGGCGCGAAGGACTTTACTTGTATGTATTGCCCTTCGGCGTCGTTCGAAGGACGCGCAATAATCTCAAATCTGTTTATGAAATGCCCCGACTTTGTCGCTTCAACTTCGATTGCAAGCGGAGTTTTTGCGACAGGCATTCCGTTAACGACGATTTCCGCTCCCGACGGAGTGCTGGAAACCGCTATCGTGCGCGTGTATTTTTGACCGTCGGCGGCGCATCCTGCGAGGACAAACACCGCCAAAATCGGCAGAAACATTATGCGCAAAATTTTAATCGTCATCTTCTTCTCCGTCTTCGGGAAGAGTATCAAGATAATCTTCCTTTTTGATGAGTTCGTTGAGTTCGTTTTTGTCTGAAAGTTCGATTTTCACAATCCAGCCAAGCCCTTCGGGGTCGCTGTTCAAGAGTTCCGGAAAAGCTTCGAGTTGTTCGTTTACGGCAATTACCCTGCCGCTTACGGGCATATAGACTTCGCATGAAGCGTTTTCGGATTCAATGTGCGCGAAAGCTTCGCCTTTTTTGAAAAAAGCATTGTCTTCGGGCGTGGTTATATTTGAAATATCGCCCAAAGTTTCCTGCGCATAATCGCTGATTCCGACAGTTCCTATACCGTCTTCGTCAATTTCGAGCCACTCGTGGTCCTGTGTAAATCTTTTCATATTTTTGCGATTGCCTTGCGGAAATCCGCGGGGAATTCAAAAAAGCGAATGCTTTTTTCGTTATGCGCGCGACAATCTTTTTTTGCAATTTTTTTACTATCGCAAATTGCTCTTTTTCTTTCAACTATTTTTTTATAAATTTTTTATCTAATATCCCCAGGAGCCTTTTACAAAAATTATGCGCATGTCCAAATTCGGAATGGGGAATGTCGTTATGGACGTCACTCGGCATATTCTTTCGGGGGACAGGCAGTTATAGCACTTGTCGGCTTTTATCGCGCACGGAGTCTTGCGGTTTAGGCGTTTTGCGTTTAGGGGAGCTGCTATGTTTTTAGCCCTGAAGAGCGCGGAGGGTATGTCATGTTCGATTTTGTTTTCTCCACAGACAATGAAAACCTTTTTTGCGCCGAAAGCGGTAGCGGCAATTCGGTTGCCGTTTGCGTCGATGTTTATGATTGCCCCGTCGGAGGAAATTGCGTTTGCGCTCGTGATGTAGCAGGGCGCGGCGTTTTCATCGTTTAAAATGCCGTCGTATTTTCCCTGCCAGTGCCAGATTGTTTTGCCGCGGTTTTGCAATGCGTTAAACCAGCCGAGCTCTTGGATTGTCATAGAGCCGCCGATTCCCACGCAGTCTTTGCCGATTTCATTTAAAACGTATTTAAGGGCTTCTTCGCCGCTTTCAAAAAATTCCGCCGAAAAGCCTTTTTTTCTGAAATTTTCAAGTGCTGTTTTTGTCAATTCCTGCATATTGCCAAGATTGGGTTTTGCGTTTGTTTTTTCAATTTAAATTTTCAGAAAATTTTTGATTATTTGCGTTCCGCAGTCGCACATTATGCTTTCGGGATGAAACTGCAAACCTCGCGTTTTTGAATTTTTTACGCGCACGGCGGCGATTTGCCCGAATGAGTCGAGCGCGGTGATTTCCAGCTCCTTTGGGAAATCTTTTTGCGAAACCGTCCATGAGTGGTAATGCCCGATTTTGGCAGTTTCCGAAACGCCTTCAAAAATTTCGTCTTTGGGGGAAGCAAACGATATTCCGCTTTGAACCCCGTGGAGTGGCGCAATGTTTTCAAGTTTTGCCCCGAAGCATCTGCATATTGCCTGATGCCCGAGGCAGACGCCCAAAATCGGGATTTTGCCGTTAAATTTAAATATGAAATCCATAAGATCCCCCGCCTCTTCGGGAAGCCCCGGCCCCGGAGATATTATCGCCCTTGAAAATCCGCCGATTTCTTCGCCGAGAAGTTCGTCGTTTTTTACGATTTTAAATTGCGCGTTTTGCTCTTCAAGAATTTGAGCCAAATTTTGCGTGAAAGAATCGTAATTGTCTATAATAAGCGTGCTTTCCATCAGTCAAAGATTATGTTTTCGACGTTAGTTCCCACATCGTCATGCGGGTCGAGCATTGAGTTTATGAAGACGGCTCTTTCGTAGTTTTTTATGTCGGGTATTGAAATATCCCGCACTTCAAGAAAGCCGTCTTTTATGAGCTTTTGGCGTTTTGTGCCGTTTAAAAGAAAGGTTTTTGGCGTGTAAAGCTTTCCGTTTTTTTTGAACGCGATGTTTGCGTATGAGGAGTCGCAGACTTTCCCGTTTTGGCAGATTATGACATCTGAGGCTGCGCCTTTTTGCGAGAGCGCGAAATCCAAAGGCGCGCGGTTTGCGCTTTTGTGGGAATACTTAGCACCCTTTAAATTTACGATTTTTAACGAGGATATTTTTTGGGGAGAGTAGGGCAAGACCTCGATTTTTTCGATTTTGTCGGAATAAAGCACCCTTATTTTAAAGAGCCCGCAAGGATTTTCATCTGATAATTTCTGCAAATTCGGAAACTCCAAGCCCGATTCGGGATAAAACTTTGCGAGGGTTTTTTGAAACCTTTTGCGGTGGGCTTCCAAGTTGAAAATTTCTCCGTCTTTTAGCTTTATTGTTTCCAAAAAAACATTCTTTTCGCAGGGTATGTAGATTTTTTCAATCGCCTCTTCGTATTCGGATTTTGCCGAGCTTTGGCTTGTTATGCCGCCGCCGCTTCTGAAAAACAGCTTTCCTTTTTCTTGTTCGATAAACCTTATCGCAACCGCGCTGTCCAAATTTTCGCCGTCGAACATCCCGAAAATTCCCGTGTAAAAGTTGCGGTTTTCTCCTTCCGCTTTTTTGAGGATTTCAACCGTCTTTGTTTTGGGCGCTCCGCTTATCGAGCCTGCGGGCAGCATAGGTTTTATGATTTCGCTGAATTTCTTTTTGCAGATATTGCCGCAAATTTCCGAGCTTGTTTGCAGAAGGTTAGGCGCGCCGAGCCGCTTTATTTCTTCCGCATATCTGAATTTGTTCAGGCGGACGCCGGTTGCCGCAAAATTTAAGTCGTTTCGAATTAAATCAACTATCGTGTTGTGTTCTCGGATTTCCTTTTCGCTGTTTTCAAGGTTTTTTGCGGAATTTTTTTCGGAGAGGCTCGCCGTGCCTTTCATCGGATTTGAAAAAATTTTCCCATCATTTGTTTTTACGAAAGTTTCAGGCGAAAACGACAGGAATTTGCCCGAAACAAACAAGATGTATTTCGCCTGCGCGCTCTCAAAAATTTCGCGAAGGGACGCTTCCGAAAAAATCGGAGTTTTTATGGTAAGATTCGCAAGAAACGAATCTCCGCGCATGATAGATTTTTTTACCGCATCGAACTTTTTTTGATAGCTTTTAAAGCTTGTGGGTATTGGGCGTATTTGGGGAAATTTTAAATGGCAGGCGCGCGGGGCATAGTTTGAAAACTTGCCGACTTTGAATTTTACGCGCGGATTTTCAAAGTCTTTTTCCTCCAAAAATATTGCATTTTTAAGCTCGTAGTCGAACGCGAAGAAGAACGGGCGTTTTTTCTCAAAGCATTTGTCGGCTTTTTCAAAGGCGCATTGTGCGGATACAAACATGTCTTCCGATTACTTGAAATAAATGTCGGGGCGGCGGTCGGAGAGTACGGGTATTTTTTCCCGCGCGATTTTGGGTTTTTCAAAATCGATGTCGGCAATTTGCAAATCTTCGGCGTCTTTTTTGCATTCGCAAAGAGCGTCGCCAAAAGGGTCTATTATTGCGGAAGAGCCGCAGTACTTTATTTTGTTAGAGCCGAAATTTTCAACTCCGACCTGGTTTACGCACGCCAAAAAGCATTGGCATTCTATTGCCCTTGCGCGCATAAGTGTGCGGAGTTGCCCCATGCGCGGGTGCGGCCATGCGGTGGAAACGACTATCAAATCCGCTTTTTTTTGCGCGATGTTTACGAACATTTCGGGGAAGCGCAAGTCGTAGCAGACGGCAAAGCCAATGTTTGCAAACGGCATCTTTTTTACGACAATGGAATTTCCGCATGAGATATGCCTGTCTTCATGAAATACCCCGAAGAGGTGTATTTTGTCGTAGCTTGCGAGAATTTCGCCGTCGGGAGAGGCAAAAATCATTCTGTTTGACGGTTTTGGCGAATTTTCTTCAAGATGCGGCACTGTCCCCGCAAGGAAAATTTTGTTTTCTTTTGCGATTTCCAAAAAATCGCGCACAAAGTTTCTGCCGCCTGCGATTGCTTTTTTATTTTCGCCGTAGTTGAAGCCGCTTGCGAACATTTCAGGCAGAATTGCAAATTCCGCGCCACGGGATTTCGCTTTTTTTACGGCTTCGCAAGCCCTCTTCAAATTTTCGTCGAAGCGCGATTGTTCGACATGCATTTGCACCTGTGCAATCTTCATAAAAATTTTATTTTTTTGATGTTTGCGCATCCGCCGAGTTCGCGGATTTTTTTCAAAATTATTCTCTCTTGGAACATAAGCTCCTGCTTTGCGGTCGAATTGAAAGTCCTTACATACAAAATATTTGCGCCGAGGTCGGAAGGCTCGCTCATTCCCAGGAAACGCTGCGGGACAATGTTTGCCCAGTTTTCAATTACGGATTTTATGGGGCTTGAGGAGGAGAGCTTCAAGTCAAGCAGAATTTTATCAATCGACTCACGGGGGGATTGCGGAGCTTTGCCGAGATTGCGCCCGCTTGCAAGACCCCTGAACGCGCTTAAAATTCCGTCGCTGTCTTCTTCAAATAGGGGCATTTCTTTTAAGGTGTTTTTGCAGGAAATAGATGCCGTTTATGGCGATTGAGTGGTATATTTCCCCGCTTTCAATCATCGCGTCAAGTTTTGACGGATCAACTTCCATGACCTCGATTTCTTCATTCGCGTCCCAGTTTACGGGATGCAGCTTTCGGCATCCTTCGGCGATGACTACATGGGCTTTGTTGTTTTGGATTGCGGGGTTGGGGGAAAACGACGCCGCAAGCTTCGCGCTTTTTGCTACGTATCCCGTTTCCTCTTCAAGCTCCCTGAGCGCGGCTTTTACGGGATCTTCGCCTTTTTCGATTACTCCGCCTGAAAGCTCCCACGAATTGCGCTTTACACCGAATCTGAACTGGTTTACCAGCACGATTTTGCCTTCTTCGGTTATTGCGGCAACCTGCACCCAGTCGTTTGTTTTGCACACATAGAAATTGCCCTCGCGTCCGTCGGGATGGGCGAAATGTTCGTCCCAAACCTTAAAGACCTTGCAGTCGGCTATTTCTCTTTCGCCTAAAAGCTTCCATTCTTTTGGTTTAGGCATTTTTAAGGAATGATTATTTCTTGCCCGATTTTAAGTCTGCGCGAATCCTTGTCGGGATTGGCTTTTTCTATGTCCGATACGCTAACGCCGTATTTCTTTGCGATGATTGAAAAATTTTCGCCCGCTTTTACCTTGTGGATTTTGCCGCTTTGAGACGAAGTTGCGGCGGCGGATGTTTCTTCCTTGCCTGACGGTTTCGCGGCGGCAGTTTTTGGCGTGCGCACGCCTCTTGACGCGAGTTCGCCTATCGCTTCCTGATTTTTTGCGATTAGATTGCGGTTGTTGGTTATTTCAACGCTCAGCGCGTTTATTGCGTTTTGAACTTGCTTTGAAACTGCGTTGGCGTTTATCGCGCCCGCCGCTTTCGTGGCTTCAATCTGCTCAAACGCGCTTGTTATTTTGTCGTTTAAAGCTTTTAATTCCTTTTGCGAATTTGAGCTTTCTTCAAGCGACTTGGAGAGTGCTGCGAGGTTTTCCTTAATCTCTCCCGCCTTGTTTGCCGACGCGACTGCAAATCCGAGCGCGACAAGCCCCATGACAATTCCCAAAAGTCCCGCCGCCAGCGGCAAATATGTTTTCAATGTGGAATTTTCCTGAAAATCCTCTTCCATAAATACTCTGCTTTTTTGAATTTTTATAATATTATGGGCTTGTTTTGCGCAAGTTCAATATTATTCTTCGTCCGATTTCGGGGAAGCTTTCGCCGCCTTTTTTTCGGAAGTCTTTTTTGCTTTCGGCGCGCGCTTTTCAAATTCAAACCCGATGTCTCCCCCTTCTTTCAGAATAAGGTAAGCGGAGAATTTTTTGCCGGTTCTCTTGGATACGAAGTCCTCTATAAGCGGAGTTTTTCCCGTTTCGGCGAGGGCTTGCACTTCTTCGCGCTTGATTGAGTGCGAAAGCATGTTGCGCCAAATCTTGAAAGAGCATCCCTTTTCTTTGTCGAGCGAATTGGAGCATACATATTGCGAAGTCGTTTCAAGCATCATGCCGTCTTGGCATTGACAGTAGCCGAGAGCCGCTTTCGGGCATCTTGAAACAGCTTCAGCCTTTGACAAATCTTCGTTTTTTGAGCCTGAGCCGCTTTCTGAATTGTCGGAATTTGCCGCTCCGAACTGGAATTTTACCTTGAAGTCGTCGTCGAGCCTCAGAAATGCGGAATAGGGTTTGCCCTGCTTGCTTTTAAAGCCGTCGAGAGGTCCTATGATTTTCTTTGCCAAAAGCTCTTCAACTTCCTCTTTCGACATCTTGCGGTTGCCCATTGTCTTGTATATGATGAGCTTGTCGTCCTGCGAGCGGTACGCGCGGAAAGTTTCCATCATGTTTTTGCCGTCGGAAGGGGAGACTATGTTTGTTTCTTTCTTTTCGGAATCTTCTTCCGAGAAAGCTTTTGTGCGTTCTACGATATTCGTTGCCATTTCGGATATGCCCGTCATGAAATCTTTTCTGGAAAGTTCGTTTTTTTCTATGAGGCGCAATTTGTATTCCCATTCGCCTGTCATCGCGGGGCTTGTGAGGTCTTCGACCCCGACCGCCTTCAAGAATGAGATTAAGCTTTCAGCTTTGTTTGTCGGCACAAGCTCGCGTTTTTGGCGTTCGATGAACTGGTGCATGACGAGGGTGTCTATTATTTGCGCGCGGGTTGCGGGAGTTCCCAGCCCCTTTTCTTTCATTGCTTCCGCAAGCTCGTCGTCTTCAAGAAGCTTGCCCGCGCCTTCCATTGCGGAAAGCAGGGTGGCTTCGGTGTAGCGGGCGGGAGGTTTTGTAGCCTCTTCTTTTGTTTGCGCATCTAAAATTTTTGCGTTTTCGCCGTCTTTTAATTCGGGCAGAGTCGCGCTTTCCTCATCGTCCTGCTTTTCGGGATTTGCCGCGCCTTTTTCGTAAACTTCAAGCCAGCCCTGAAATTTCAAAATCTTGCCTTCGGTCTTGAAAGAATGCCCCGCGGCGACTGACGTCCTTTGTGTGACGTCGAAAATTGCGTCGGGGTAGAATGCGGCGATGAACCTGCGCGCAATCATGTCGTAAATCTTCAATTCGTCGGCGTTTAACTTTGAAGAGTTAACGCCTGTCGGAATGATTGCAAAGTGGTCGCTGACCTGGGCGTTGTTAAAAATTCTTTTTGTGGCTTTTTGCACATAGCCTTCTTCCGCCGCTTTTTTGCCGAAAACGCCGTATTTGCCGTCAAGGCGGTTCAGAGTGTCGATGCAGACTCCGCGATAGTCTTCGGGAAGTGCGCGGGAGTCCGTGCGCGGATAAGTCACCATTTTATGCTTTTCATAGAGCGACTGGGTTATGGAAAGCGTGCGCGCGGCGGAGAATGAAAAGCGGTTGTTTGCCTCGCGCTGCAAGGTTGTGAGGTCGTAAAGTTTTGGCGCAATTTGTTTTGATTGGGTCTTCTTTTCCGAAACTTCGGCAAACGGGGCGTTTTTTACCTCTTCAAGAATTTTTTTCGCCGCCTCTTCGTCCCAAATCCTGTCTGCCGCGTCGCCCGAAGCCTTGTCTTTCGCCTTAAAGTCGGGCTTTTGATAAGATCCCGAATACTCGCCGTTTTCAATGCCGAATTTTGCCGTTATTTTCCAATACGGCTTGGGCTTGAAGTTCGCGATTTCGCGCTCTCTTTCGACAATCATGGCAAGCGTGGGCGTCTGAACCCTTCCGACGCTTGCGACCGCCTTTTGGCGCGCCCCGAACATTCGGGAAGTGATTGCGCGCGTGCCATTTATTCCGACAATCCAGTCGGATTCGCTGCGGCACCGCGCGGCGTCTTGAAGCGACACCATTTCTTCCTGACTGCGAAGAGAGGCGAACGCCTGCCTTATCGATTCGGGCGTCATGCTTGACATCCAGAGCCTTTGGCGCGGAAGCTTGCATTTTGCCGCCTCGTAAATGTAAGTAAAGATGAGTTCGCCCTCTCTGCCCGCGTCGCAGGCGTTTATTATGCCGTCCAAGTCTTTGCGCCCCATCAGCTTTTTGAGTTCGGCGAATTTTTTCTTCGTCTTTTCAATGGGCTTAGGGGTGAACTTTTCAGGCAGTATCGGAAGGTTTGCGAGAGACCAGCGGGCGTACTTCTTGTCGATATCGGCAGGCATTGGCAATTCTATCAAATGCCCGAGCGCGGACGATATTACGAACTCTTCGTTTTCGTAATAGTCGCCATTTTTTTTCGCCTTTCCGAGCGTGCGGGCAATATCCGCCGCAACGCTCGGCTTTTCCGCTATGACAAGCTTCTTCATCTTTGTAAAAAGGGCTTATTTCTTGATAAATTCGGGAAGAATTGTATCGAGATTGCCCAGGAGTTCGCGCATTGTTTCGGGCGTTTCGTCGCCCATGTTTGAAATGCGGAAAGTCTTGCCCTTGATTTTGCCGTAGCCGCAGTTGAACATCATGTTGAAGCGTTTTTTAAGCTCTTCGTTGACCGCGGCTATGTCGATGTCGAGATTGTTCTTGAAGCAGTTCAAGGTTATCGAGCCGTACTTTTCTTCGGGGAACAATTCAAAGCCGTATCCGTAGCCCCATTCGCGGACAATCTTGTTGTTTTCCAAATGGCGGGCATAGCGTTTTTCAAGACCTTCGTTCTTGATGTCTTCAAGCTTGCTTTCGAGGGCGTAAATCAAAGAGATTACGGGAGTTGACGGAGTCTGGTTCTTTTCCCAGAACTTCTGGAATTCCAAAAAGTCGAAGTAGTAGCCTCTGCCTTCGGTTTTCTTTGCCCTTTCCATGGCTTTTTGCGAAACGGAGAGGAACGCCAAGCCCGGGGGGATTGCCATCGCCTTCTGGCAGCCCGCCATCATTACGTCGATGCCGAGTTCATCTTTTTTTATCGCCATGCCCGAAAAAGAGCTTACCGTGTCGATAATGGAGACAACATCGGGGAATTCGCGGATTACTTCCATGAGAGCCTTGATGTCGCTCATCGTGCCTGTGGAAGTTTCGTTGTGTATGATGGTTATGGCATCGAATTTGCCTGTTGAAAGGGCTTTTCTGACCGCTTCGGGATCAACGGGCTTGCCCCAGTCGAACTGCAGCATTTCGGCGTTCAGCCCGCAGCGTTTCGACACGTCGTACCACTTGTCGGAAAACGCACCGTTGCCGCAGTTTAGAACTCCCTTTTGAACGACATTGCGCAAAGAGCCTTCCATAACGCCCCAAGAGCTTGATGTGCTCAAATAGACGGGGTCTTTTGTGTAAAACAAGTTCTGCAAGTCGGGCATAATTCTGCCGACCAATGCGGAAAAATCCTTGCTGCGGTGGCCGACAATGGCTTGCGACATTGCCTTGTATGTTTTTTCCGACACTTCAATCGGACCTGGTATGAATAGTTTGTACGCCATATCTTTATTTGTTAGGTTAAATTATTGCAGAGCGTTTTGGGATTTTATTATCTTTGAATTGTGTTCGGCAAGCGTTATTGTGCTTGGAACCCACGCTTTCGCTTCTTCCGGAGTCATCATCGCAAACGACATTAAAACCAAGAGGTCTCCCTTTTGCCCCATGTGCGCCGCCGCGCCCCTTAGCGATATTGTTTTGGAGCCTGCGGGGGCGGGGATTGCGTAAGTCTCGAATCTTTTGCCGTTTGTTATGTTGCCCACGAGGATTTTTTCCCCGTACATAAGCCCGACCTTCTTCATAAGAAGCTCGTCTATGGCAAGAGAGCCTTCATAATCTTTTATGGCGTCGGTGGTTTCGGCGCGCAAGATTTTCGATTTTAAAATCTGAACCAACATTTTTAGGCGATGATTGACAATAAATAAAGCAATCTACTCAATACTTATAAAATACATAGTCAAGAACTAAAAAAAACTTTAATTCGGGGCGGGGCGGCGGCTTGGTTTTTGCGGGAGTTAAAAACTTGACTTTTGCCGTCGTTTGACTTAATTTTCACGGGTTTTTACAGTAAAATGAATAATTTATATTTTAAAAATCCCAAATTGTTTGCAATTTCAACCCTGCTCAAAGCGATTACCTGGGCGGGGCTTTTGGTCGCAATAGCCTATGCTTCTTATGAGATGTTTTATCTGAAAAACGAATTGATTCATGCGGAAAACCATTTCATTGAAAATATGCAGGTTGCGGTTTGCGCGCTCGCTTGCGCGGTGTTTTTCGCGGGGGCTTTGCTTAACGGCGAAAAGGCTAAGATGATACCGATGTTTTTTGCGGTTTTGGCTTTTGCGTTCATTTTCAGAGAAGTCGATTTCGAGCGTCTTGATGTTCCGGAAATTGTTAAAACTCTGTGTGCGGGCAAGGGCAGGAATATAATAATGGCGGTCTTGTTTGTTTCGGTGTTTACGGGGGCGTTTTTGAAATTCAAATTCTATTTGGGGGCGGCTTTAAAATTTTTGAGGACGAAGGTTTTTGTTTGGGGCGTTTTGGCTGCCTTGACCTTGCTTGCCTCCGACATTGTTGAAAGATCGTCCTCAATTCCAAATCACGAGTTTTGGGAAGAGTCGGTTGAGCTTGTCGGATATGCGCTCTTTTTGATATCTGCGATAGTTTATCTTCCAAGACCTATCGAAGAGTAGTTTATATCAAAACAATTTGTCTTAATGGAAATTGCGGGGCTGTTTCGGCTTTGCAATTTTTTTTGCAAGTTAGTGGAGGCAGATTTATTTTTTACTTTTTGAATGCGGCAGTTTGAATTCTCTCTTTTTTGCGGGCGCAAAAAAAACTCCGCCTTTTCAAGCGAAGTTTTTTGTTTTCGTTTTTGTTTGCGATTTACTTTGCGACGTTTGCGACGTTTTCGGCAGTCAAGCCGAAGTGCTTGTAAATTTCGCTTCCGTCTGCCGAGAAACCGAAATCGTCGGTGCATACGAATTTCTTTGCGTACTTGCCCCAAGAAAGGCTTACGCCTGCTTCGACCGCAGTTCTGTTTTGGCAGGAGCTTGGCAATACGCTTTCCTTGTATTCCGCGCTCTGGCGTTCAAAGGCTTCCATGCAGGGCATTGAAACAACGCGCGTGCCGTAGCCGAGAGAATCCGCCGCTTTGAGCGCAAGCAGAAGCTCTGATCCTGTCGCGATGATGATTCTTTCGAGAGGCTGGGTTTCCTTGCGTGCGATGTACGCACCCTTCAATACGCCTTCGCGGCGCGTCTGTACAGGAATTTCGTTAATCATCGGCAAGTCTTGGCGCGACAAGATGAGTGCGGTTGAACCGTTTTGGCGCGAGAATGCGTGGGCGTACGCACCTGCCGCTTCTTCGCTGTCGGCGGGTCTTACAACGTCAAGGCGCGGTATGCTGCGCAGAATGCTTACAAGTTCCACGGGCTGGTGTGTCGGGCCGTCCATGCCAACGCCGATTGAGTCGTGCGTAAATATGTACTGGACAGGCAGATTTGCGAGTGCCGCAACGCGGATTGAGCCCATCATGTAGCCTGCGAATGTAAGGAATGTCGCGCAAGACGGCGTGAAGAGCCCGTAGTAGCAGATGCCGTTTGTGATTGCGCCCATTGCGTGTTCGCGGATGCCGTAGTAGATGTTTCTTCCTTGCGGGCATTCGGGCGAGAAGTCGCCGCCTTCCTTTATATAGTTCTTTGTGGAGCCGTAAAGGTCGGCAGAACCCGAAACAATGTTGGGCATTTTCTTTGCCAATGAATTTAAGATTGTTCCGCCCGAAACGCGGGACGCGCTCTTGTCGGTGTTCGGGAATTCTGGAATGAATGTCAAAAGCTTTTTGGGGTCTGCAAAGACTTCTTTCTTGTTTAAGCATTCTTCCAATTCCTGCGCCTTTTCGGGATTTGCGAGCTTCCATGACGCGAACGACTTTTCCCATGCCTTGCGTTTGCGCGCGCGCTTTTTGGCAAGCTTTGCAAAATAGTCGTATGTGGTTTGGCTTACATGGAATTTTTCGGAGGGAAGCCCCAAAGACGCTTTTGCGGCGTCCGCAAATTTTGCTCCGCCTTCGCCGTGTCCCTTGCTTGTGCCTTGGACTTCGGCAATGCCCTTTGCGATTACGGTCTTAAATATTACGAGCTTTGGCTTGCCGTTTTCGCGCTTGATTGCCTTTTTGAGGGTTGCTTTCACTGCGTCCAAGTTGTGTCCGTCCGCAGTGAAGACTTCAAAGCCGTACGCTTGGTAGCGTTTTGCGGTGTCTTCGCTTTGCGATTTGCTTGCGGCGGCGTCCAAAGTGACGTCGTTTGAGTCGTATATCAAAATGAGATTGTCGAGCTTGTAGTGCCCTGCGATTGCGCTTGCCTCGGAAGAAATGCCTTCCTGGAAGCAGCCGTCGCCCGCGAGGCAAAACACTTTGTGGTCGATGATTTTTTCTGATTCTGTGTTGAAGCGTCCCTGCGCCATTTTTTCGGAAATAGCCATGCCGACCGCGTTTGCGATGCCCTGTCCGAGCGGGCCGCTTGTCGCTTCAACTCCCGGAGTTTCTCCGAATTCGGGGTGCCCCGGCGTTTTTGAACCCATGAGGCGGAAGTTTGCCACGTCTTCAATCGAAAGGTCAAAACCCGACATGTGAAGCCATGAATATAGGAACATGCTTCCGTGCCCGCCGCTCAAAACAAATCTGTCGCGATTTAGCCAATTTGTCTTTTTCGGGTCTATGTTTAAAATTTCGCCGAACAGAACCGCGCCTATTTCCGCGCATCCCAAAGGCAGTCCCAAGTGCCCTGAATTTCTTGCAGTAATTGCGTCGATGGCAAGCCCTCTTGCTTCGTTTGCCGCATTTTGTAGAACTTCTTTATCTGTCATTTTCTTTGATTCCTTTTATATGAATGTAAAATAAACTGATTTATTACAAATATTTTGCTTTTGTTTTCAAGGTTAAAAAAAACATAAAACAGGTTTATAGTAAAGTTGCGCAGGGCATTTTTGTTTCCCGTGATGGTCTTGGAAGTCAAAAAGCGGTTTTTGTCAATAAGTGGCGCGTTTTTTTGGGGAGGGTGGGGGAGCATTTTTTTCATTTCTGTGGAAAATTTTTTCGATTTTCATAAAAATAAAAAAAATTTTTTAGGGCTTTAATTTTTACAAAAATGAAGTTTCGGGCTTGTCAATAACTTTATAACAACTGTTGTTTGTATTTGCAACTAATTGAAAATCAAATATATTTTTATGAAGCTTTTTTTGGAAATACGGATTTAAAGCCTTTAACTGTTATGCGGCGATGCCAAACTGCCTAAAATCAAGGAGTACGGGAGAGGCGGCTTCAAAAAAATCTTGGCAAGCATTTTTTTGAAAAAATTTTTGACAAGGGAATTGTCAATAACTTGTTGAAAAGTTATTCTTGAAAAAATTTTTTAATTGTAAAATAGTCGTTGTCATTGAGGCGCGGAAAAACTTTAAACCGAACTTGTTTGATTTTACAAAAACGCTTCTTTTGATTTTTACAGCTTGTTTAACCCTGAATTCGCCCGCTCTTGGATTTTGCAGTTCCAAAAAAAGCGCGTTTTTGCATAAGAAATTGAAAATAATGATTTTGCAAAACAGCCTTTCTTTCGCGGATTTTGCCCGACAATTTGGGCGGCGGACGGATAAATCTCCAATTTTCATATGCCAGACAATTTAAAAAGCACAGTTGACGCAGCCATTTGGGATGTCGCGAAATCCACGATATCCTCTTCGATGGCGTCCGACACTTTTGAGTCCTGGTTCGCTCCCGTGGAATGCGTCGGCGTCGAGGACGGCGTTTTAAAGCTCAATGCGGGAACGGATTTTGCGGCCGACTGGGTGAGGGATAATTATGCGGACATCATTTCAAGGCATCTTTGCCTTGCGGCGGGAATGAACGTGAATTTTGAAATCGTTGCGTCTTCTCCGATGTCGGATTTTAGCGAAGAGCGCCGCGAAGTTTTGGGAACGCGTGTACGCGCCGTAAAAGAGCATGTGCCGCCGCCTTCAATCATTCCGCACAACACTTTTGAAAACTTTGTCGTAGGCGACGGAAATTCCCTTGCCCACGCGATGGCGCTCGCGGTTGCAAAGGCTCCCGGAAGCGCGTTCAACCCTCTTTGCATATACGCTCCCACGGGGCTGGGAAAGACGCACTTAATGCACGCCGTCGCGCATTTCATCTTCAAAAATTCGCCTGAAAAGCGCATAGTTTACATATCTTCCGAACGCTTCTTTAACGAGTATATTGCCGCAATGAAAGAGGGCGATTATGTTTCGTTTAGAAGGCGCTACCGCGATATTGATGTCCTCATGATTGACGACATACAGTTCTTTTCGGGAAAAAAGCGTTTGCAGGAGGAATTTTTCCATACATTTAACGAGCTTTTCAACTCCTGCAAGCAGATTATAATTTCAAGCGACCGCCCCGTCTCTGAAATTCAGGACATCGAGGCGCGTTTGGTTTCCCGCTTTGAATGGGGAATGTCGGTTGACATTCAGCCGCCCGACTACGAAACCCGCCTTGCAATTCTCGCAAAAAAGGCGTCGGCGCATTCCGTGAACATTCCGATGGAAGTCTTGGACTTGATTGCGCGCAGAGTCACGGGGAATGTCCGCAGAATGGAAGGCGCGCTTACGAGGGTAATCGGCTACGCTTCGGTCGTGTCGGCTTCAAATTGTTTGAGTGTGGAGCTTGCGCAAAAGCTTTTGGAGGATTTCTTTAAGCATGAGGAAGTTTCAGACCAGATTACCATAGCGCAAATTCAGGAAACCGTTGCCAAATTTTACAAGGTGGAAGTCGCAGACATTTTGGGTTCGAGGCGCACAATGGGCATTGCCTTGGCGCGCCAGGTTGCGATGTTTGCGTCGCGAAAGCTCACAAAGCACTCCCTTGAAGAAATAGGCAAGAGCTTCGGCGGCAGAACGCACGGAACGGTAGTTCACGCAATCTCTTCAATCTCGGATTCCATGGAAACCGACGAGGATATGGCGCGCTCTGTGAAATTTATTTTTAAGGAGCTTGGCTCCGATGTTGCACGTTGAATTTTGGCGGACTTTCGAGTCCGCTTTTTTTTGGTGGATTTTGGCATTTTTCTTATTTTATTGACCAAATGGCGTTTTTTATGCAAAATAAAATATTATGAAAAATGTTAAATTTGCTTTCTTTGAAGTTTTATCTGCGCTTTTGCTTTTCGGATGTTTGGGCGGCGGTGATTTTGAGCATTCCAAAACCGAAAAAAATTCTGGCGCGGAAGAGGCGGGGTCTGAAAATGCGATGAAAATCGGCGTCGATGAAATCGCGGTTGTGGACGGAATATCGTCGCTCGGCTCAAAAAAGGTGGAAATTAAAGAAGGCAAGGTAAACGGAAGCGACCTTGCAATGCGTGAACTCGGGACTCATTCGCTCGGGCTTATGTCGGAAGGCTCGGATTTCTCCAATTTGGCTATTGTGAGAGGTTTTGACGACAGCAAGTGCGTTGTTTTGCAAATAGGAGACACTTTAAATTGCGACGAGCTTGTCGTCGGCGAAAAGGGAAAGGAAACCGCCCTCACTCTCGTAGGCGACGGCATAAACATAAATGTTGACAACGAATTTTCGCTGAGGGGAGAAAAGACCTCGCTTGAATTTGTTTCGGACGCGGTTGGAATTTCCACAATCAGGGCTAAATCGGTCGGAGCGTTCGAGGGGAGCCTCATAATAGACATAAGCATGCACCATTCATTCAAGGGGTTTGAGCGCAAGTACATATTGATTGCCGCAAAAAACGACTGGACAAAACAGCTTGGCGACTTGTCGGATTTGGACAAAAATCCCAAAATAAAAATACTTAAAAAGCACCGCGACGACGATGTGAAGCTCTATGTCTCAGCCGAAGGCGAACTTGTACTGACCTTCGTTATGGGCGGGGAATAGTTTTTGTGCCTGCATCGAATGCTTTTTGTTTGCCGTCCGCAATTCAAAAAAAGCGGGTTTTAGATTTATTTTTGTTGAAATCGCCGACTTTTTAGGCATTTTATTTATGTTTTTATGAGCGGAAAAACACGAGTTAGATTTGCACCCAGCCCCACGGGCTTTTTTCATATCGGCAGCGCAAGGACTGCGCTCTTCAACTGGCTTTATGCGCGCCACACCGGCGGAACGTTTGTTCTTAGAATTGAAGATACCGACAAGGAGCGCAACAGCCAGGCGTTTTTGGATGTTATAATGGACAGCATGCGTTGGCTTGGTCTCGACTGGGACGAAGGCCCTGAAGTCGGTGGAAACTATGGTCCGTATTTCCAGAGCCGGCGCGACGACATTTATTTGCAGTATCTCGAAATTCTCCGCAAAAAGGGCAGGGCGTACGACAAGGACGGCGCGGTGTTCTTCAAAGTATCTGGCGAAAAGCAGGTTTTGCACGATGCCGTTTACGGCGATGTTGAACGCTTGGAAGAAAAAGACTTCCCGATTTTCCGCTCGAACGGGACTCCCGTTTTTCATTTTGTGAATGTCGTTGACGACATTTGCATGGAAATCACCAACGTAATAAGGGGTCAAGACCACTTGACCAACACCAATAAGCACATAGAGCTTTTCAAGGCGTTTGACGCTCCGATGCCGCAATTTGCCCACATTCCGCTAATCTTGAAAAGCGAAGGCTCCGGCAAAATGAGCAAGCGCGACAGGGGGGCTTTAATCGAAGAATACCAGCAAAAGCTCTTTCTTCCCGAAGCCGTGCGCAACTATCTTTGTTTGCTTGGCTGGAATCCAAAAAACGGCAAGGAAATAATGCCGATAGACGAAATCATTTCGCTTTTCGATTTCAAGGGCATAGTTCATTCCAACGCACGTTTTGACGAAAAGAAAATGGCGCACTTCAACATGGAGCATATCCGCGCCCTGCCAATCGAAAAGTTTTCCGAGCTCGCCTGCAAGGCGATGGAAAATTCGGGGGTAAATCTCGCAGGCGGCAAGGATTACATCGAGCGCGTGTTTAAGCTTGCGCAGCCGAAGGCGGCGTCAATGGAAACTTTTGCAAGCCTTGTCTCGTACTTTTTCACGGAGGACTTTGCCTTTGACGAAGCCGCGAAAGAGCGCGTTTTCAAAAAGGGAAACCCGATTGAAAGAATGAGGGGTGCGCTTGAAGTCCTTTCGTCCATTCAGAGCTTCGACGGCGATTCAATTCACGCGGCGTTTGAGAAAAAGGCAGAGGAGCTTGGTATTAAATTCACTGAATTTTTCCCGCCGCTTCGCTTTGCCATATCAGGCGTTGCAAGCGGACCCGACTTGATGCCCATGCTTGAAGTTTTGGGGCGCGAAAAGGTTGTGGCGAGACTTAAAAAATATCTTGAAAACGCGTAGTCATTCTGCGCGTTTTTTTGAAGCCGTTTAATTTAAAAATTTAAGGAGATACATATGAGCGATTCAATCAAACACGAGTGCGGCATTGCGATGGTGAGGCTTTTGAAGCCTTTGTCTTACTATCAAGAAAAATACGGCACGCCCCTTTACGGTTTTAACAAGCTTTTCCTTTTGATGGAAAAACAGCACAACCGCGGGCAGGACGGCGCGGGAATTGGCGCGGTCAAGCTGAACGTGCCTGCGGGCAAGCCGTTTATGGCGCGCGAAAGAAGCACAAAGAGCAACGCTTTATCGCAAATTTTCGGCGAACAGCTTGAAAAATACAACAAAATGGTAAAAGACGGCATTATTCATCCCGAATTTCCGTCAACTGCCAAAGACAATTTCGACTATTGCGCGGAACTTTTAATCGGGCATTTGCGCTACGGCACAAGCGGCACTAACCACGACAAGACGCTTTGCCATCCGTTCTTCCGCAAAAGCACATGGCCGTCGCGCAACCTTATGCTTGTGGGCAACTTCAACATCACAAACGCCGACGCCCTCAACAAAAAGCTCATAGAACGCGGCACGCACCCGATTTTCAGCTCAGACACCCAGTCGATTATGGAAGAAATCTGCTACCATCTCGACATCGAGCATTCTGAAATCTATCGCAAGCTTCGCGACGAAGGGCTTGGAGGCGAAGATGTTTTGCGCGTGATGGCTGAGCGGCTCAATCCTGTTGACATCGTGCGCAAGGCCGCGCTCGACTGGGACGGCGGCTACACAATCGCGGGGCTTTTGGGCAACGGCGATGCCTTTGTTTTGCGCGACCGAAACGGAATCCGCCCGTGCTTTTATCTTCAAAACGACGAGTTGATTGCGTTTGCTTCGGAACGCGTTGCGCTAATGACGATTTTTGACGAAACCGCCGAGGACATAAAAGAGCTTGCTCCGGGGCATGTGTTTGTCATTAAGGGAGACGGCTCCGTAAGGGACGAAGAATATGTTTCAGCAGGCGAAAAGAAATCATGCTCGTTTGAGCGCATATATTTTTCCCGCGGCAACGACCCTGAAATCTACAAGGAAAGAAAGGCACTCGGCGCGGCTCTCGTTCCGCAAATCATAAAGAGCGTAGGCAACGATTTTTCAAAGAGCGTTTTCAGCTACATTCCAAACACTGCCGAAATGGCGTATTACGGAATGATGCACGAATTGCGCGTCCAGAGGCGCAAGGACGTAAAAGACGAAATTTTGAAAATCGTAAATTCGGGGAAAACAATCACGGGCGAAGATTTGGACAAGCTCATTCTCGACAACTGGCCCCGCGGGGAAAAGGTTGTGCATAAGGACATCAAACTGCGCACCTTCATCTCGTCTGAAAAGGACAGAATGCAAATGGCGTCGCACGTTTACGACATAACATACGACGTAGTGCGCCCCGAAGACGCTCTGGTCTGCCTTGACGACTCCATTGTACGCGGCACGACTTTGCGTCAGCAGATTTTGAGGATACTCAGCCGCATAAATCCGCGCAAAATCGTGATAGTTTCCACAGCCCCGCAAATCCGCTATCCCGACTGCTACGGCATCGACATGAGCGAGCTTGGCAAATTCATCGCTTTCCAAGCTGCCGTTGAGCTTTGCAAGGAAAGCGGCAACAAGGAGCTTTTGCTTGAAGTTTACCAGCAGTGCTGCGCGCAGGCTGACAAAGATCCGAAAGATATGAAAAACTATGTGAAGCGCATTTACGACTGCTTTACGACGGAGCAAATTTCAAAGAAAATCGCAGAGCTCGTATATCCGCCGAACGTCTCCTGGAAGGGCGAGCTTGAAACGGTTTTCCTGTCAATCGAAGATTTGCACAAGGCGGTAAAAAGCTCTTCGGGCGACTGGTTTTTCTCTGGCGACTATCCCACACCGGGAGGCTACAAGGTTTTGAACCGCGCCTACATAAACTACTTCGAGCATAAAGAGGGGCGTTCATACTAAAACACGACGGGTTTTGAAAAAGCTTGCGATAGTTTTGCCGATATTTTCGTTCGCGCTTTTTTGCGCGTTGGCGTTTGTGTTGGGGGCTGTCGCGGGCTTTTTTTGCGTCTTGTCGCTTAAAGGCGGAGTTTGCGAAGTCCCTGCGCAGTCATCTCCCTCTTTTGTGGCAGATTTTTTAAGCGACAATAGCCGCAAAAGCGAAAAATTTTCCGCAAGCGGCTTCAAGGGGGAATTGTCGAAAATCTTGTATCGGGATTTTTGCGAAAAGGGAGTGTCTGTCGGTGAAATTTTGTTTGCCCCCGATTTTGAGTTGGACGGCGAAACTCTCAAAGTTTCAATCGCCGTAAATTCTCCGATTTCGATTTTCAGCTCCTGCCGCCGCCTGTCGTTTTATTTCAAAATTTCAGGCGGGTGGTTTGTCTTGTCTGACGCCCGCTTGGCGGGTGCGAAAATTCCCTTGCCGATTGCAAAAATAATCCTAAAAAACGCGGCGGGAAAATATTTGGAATGCCCCTTGCTAAGGGATGCCGCAAACAGGCTGTCAAGTTGCAAGGTTCATGCTGAAAACGGATTTTTGATTTTGGAAAAATGAAAATTTTGACTGCGGCAGTTTTGTTTTTTGCGCCCCTGCTTTCTTTTGCGGAGAGCGGAGAATTTTCTTTGGAAAAACGCCTTGACGAGGAAATCGCAAAGAGTGCCGCCAATAATTTTGATGGCAAGCTGCCCGAGGGCGATAAATTGTTTTATTCCGAAAGCTCGAAGTCGGCGTTTATCGTGTTTTCAAAAAATTTGGAGCTTCGCAATTTCGGCTTTACGCTTGTTGGCAAGGCGGAGCGGGCGATAGAGGAGATGTTTGGCGGCGTTGAAAAATTCAAAACACCGATAGAAATTCATTTTTTGCCTGAAAGCGAAGCGGATTTTGAGGGCGATTTTTTGGAGACTTCGAGGTTTAAATTTGACGTTGTATTGTCCGTAAAATGCTCAAAAAATCTGCCGCTTGACAAATTTTACGAGCGCATCGCAAACATATATTTGCGCGCTTGCGCGGCGGAATTTGGGAGTAAAAAAAGCCATCCCTATTGGATTGAGCTTGCGCTCAGGGCTATGATTGCGCGCCAAATCGCAGAATTTGCCCCGATTGAGCTTGCCCGCCATTTGAAAAATACTGGCGCGGATAAAATGTCGGACGTGTTCAATTATTCTCCAAAGGCAGGCGGAGACATTTTGAAAATGGAGGCGTCTTCATATTTTTCCCTTTTGGCATTGCGCTCTCTTTGCGGCGGCAATTCAAAGGCTTGGTTTGAAATGCTGAAATATTTTGTTCTAAACGGCGTTCCGTCGGGAGAGTATTTGATATCGCGCTTCGGCTCCGACTATAACGACAAGTTTTTTGCCGCAGTTTATGGCGAGATATATGCGCGTCTTTCGGGCGTAAAAGACTTTAAGTCTTCCGATTCCGACGCCGCGTATTTCTTTACGGTGCAAAAAATGCGAAAGGGCGGGGCTGTCGAAATCATTGCGGGAGATGATATTTTTGCGCGCAGGGACGAAATAAAAAGGGAAATTTCAAAGCGCATAACAGAAATCAAGGTAGAGCTTCCGTGGACAAATCCGATATATTTCAATGCGATGGTCGCCATTGGCAGAATGTATGACAGCGCGTTGGAAGATGATGAAAATTCTTTCAAATCAAATATGTTGGACGCAATTTCAGAATTGAAGAAAGCAAGGAGTTTGTCTCAGCGGGCTTCCGAGCTTTTAAAGTGAGCGTTAAAAATCGACATTCCGCAGTCGCCGCAGTTAAAGCGTATTTTTAGCGAAGCTTCCCCGCTTTTAAGAATCAGCGGCTCCGCAAGGCTTTTCGGGAATTTCCCTTCTTTTTTGCACATTCCAAGTTCGCGCAAAATACAGTGTTTCGTGCGCATCAGCTCTTTTTCGGAAATGTCGGCAACGTTGCATTCAAGCGCGGGTTCTTCTATTTTTACGCCGCATTTTTTGTAGAAATCCTCCGCTTTTTTGTTCGAGACATTTGCCCTGTAATCGGCGTCGAAAAATTCTTTTTTTATCGCGGAAAATTTTGGGGGAATGCGTTTTACTTTGCGTTTTAATTCGTGCAAGCTTGCGATTTTTTCTTCGAGAGCTTTTAGCAAGGTCCGCCTGAATTCGTTTATTTCCGAGGCTTTTAAAAACGGCGCGCTTTTTGCAGAAAATTTAAAGCTTATGACTTCAAAATTCGTGCCTCCCGATTTTTGCAGGCTTGCGGAAATTCTTTCACTTGCGGCGTCGAAATTTTGCGCGGGTTCGGTTTCGCCTTTATTTATTTTTACTTCCGAATAAGAATTTGTCGGAGGGTGCGAAAATGAAATTTTATATTCCGACGGCGTTTCCGAAAATTCGGCATTGATTCCGATTTTCCGCGAGCATTCTCCCGATATTTGCGCTTCAAACGCCACACTTTTGTTGCGCCAAATTTCAGCCCCTTTGCATACAGGGCAGTTTGACGCGCATTTTATTTTTCCGTTTTTTGAAAAGTTTACGAGCGTCCCGAAAATTCGCCCGTCGGGGTTTTTTATTAAAATTCCGTCCCCGTTTTGAAGCTCTTTTGAATTTGTTTCAAATCCGCCTTTAATAGGATTTTCAACTTTGCCTATAAATTCGCCTTTCGATTTCGGGGTGTCGAAGCTTGCGCATTTTTCTGACATGTCTTTCAGGAAATATTCGCAAAAGCCGCGGTTGAAAGTCTTTGAAGGATTGGGTTCAAACGGGAAACGGCTTCTGCCGAAGCTTGCGCGGCAAAGCCCGTTTTTTTCAATTTCCGCGTCCAAAATTCTGCGGTAGTATGCCGTTATGTTTTTTACATAATCCAAATCTTTAAGCCTGCCTTCTATCTTGAAGGAGCTTGCGCCCGCTTTAAGCATTTCTCCGACCGACTTTGAGCGGTTCATGTCTTTTAGCGACAGAAAGTGAGCGTCTTTTGAAACTATTTTGCCGTTAAAATCTTCAAGCAAGTAGGGCATTCTGCAAGGCTGGGCGCATTCGCCGCGGTTTCCGCTTCTGCCGCCGATTGCGTGGCTTAGGTAGCATTGCCCGCTGTATGAAACGCACAATGCGCCGTGGACAAAGCATTCGATTCTTGCTTTTACGCTTTTTGCGATGTTTTCAATTTCTTTTAGCGAAAGCTCGCGCGCCAGCACCAAAGTGTCAAAGCCTGCATCTTCAAGAAACTTTGCCTTTTCTGGAGTTCGGATATTGCACTGGGTGCTTGCATGGAGTTCTATCGGCGGAAGCTCTCCGTTCATAAGCCCCATGTCTTGAATTATAAGCGCGTCCGCGCCCGCATCGCAAGCCTTGAAAGCGGTTTCGCGCGCCTGTTCGACTTCGCCGTCAAATAAAATCGTGTTTAGCGTTATGTAAACTCTCGCGCCGAAAAGATGTGCGAAATCCGCGGACTTTTTGATTGCGTCAAAAGAGTTTCCCGCAAGGCTTCTCGCACCGAAGGAGCTTGCGCCCATGTAAACCGCGTCCGCGCCCGCCTTGATTGCGGCGATTGCGCATTCCGCATTTTTTGCGGGGCTTAAAAGCTCTATGATTCGGCGGTCTCTCATCAGGCGATTTCAAACATAATGTCGGACCATTCGCCCATTATCGCGGTATCGGACGATTTTATTTTCGCGCCGCCCGTTTCCAAAAACTTGCGCTTAACCTCGTCGTTTTCAAATGCCAGTATCCCGCTTAAAACCAAAATTCCGCCGCTTTTTACCGCGCCGATTAACTCTTTTGCGTATATTTGCAAGATGTCGGCTTGTATGTTTGCAAGCAGAATGTCGCAGGTTTTGCCTTTTAGCCCGTCGTCTATTCCGGCTTCCGAAAATTCAACGCCGCCGTTTGGCACATTGTTTATCTTTGCGTTTTCTTCGCTTAAGCGCACCGCTTCGGGGTCTTTGTCAAAGCCGTAAACCTTGCCGACTCCCAAGAGCTTCGCGCTAAGGGCGAGTATGCCAGAGCCGCATCCCGCGTCGATTAGAAACACGCTTTCGGGTTTTTCGGTTTTTTTCAGGAAATCAAGCATTCTGATTGCGCAGAGGCGGGTTGTGGGGTGGTCTCCCGTGCCGAAAGCGAGCCCTGCGTCGAAATAAAATGCCTTGCCGCCTTCGGGCAAAATGTATTTTTCCTTTTCCCAGACGGGCACCCAGTGGAGATTTTCATGCCGCCATGAGGTCAGATATTTTTTGTACTCGTTTTGCCAGTCGCAGTCGAAAATTTCTTCAACATCAAAATTTTCGGGAAGGGTTTTAAACTCTTTTCTGATTTGCTTGTAGGCGGGGGCGGCTTCTTCCAAATTGTCGAAGTACCCGACGAGCTTCGGAGGGGTTGCGTCGTTTGCTTTTTCGATGGACCATGAGGAAGTTTCCAGCTCGCAGAGGAAGTCTTCGAGACGGTCGGGCATATTGTAGTCGATATTTACGGAAATTTTAACCATGCTTAGATTGAAGTTTAAATTAGGATTGTCGTAAAGGGTTAAATGCCGAAAAATTCGCGTGCGTTTTTAGTCGAAATTTCTGCGATTTCTTCAACCGAAATTCCGAAAAGCTCCGCGGACTTTCGGGCGATGAACGGAATGTAGCTTGGCTCGTTTGGCTTTCCGCGCATCGGAACGGGCGCAAGATACGGGCAGTCTGTTTCAAACATAATTTTTGAAAGCCCCTGCGCAAGCATTGATTCGCGCATTTGCTCCGCGTTTTTATAGGTTATTATTCCCGTGAAAGAGGCTCTGCCGCCGCGCGAATTAAGCATTTCAAGCTGGCTTGCCGTGCCGCTGAAACAGTGGAAAACAACCTTTCCCCAGTCAAATCCGCTTTCGTCTATGATTTTAATCGCCTCTTCTACCGCGCTTCTTGCGTGGACGCATACGGGAAGCCCCGCGTTTTTTGCGATTTCAAGCTGCGCCTTAAAAAGCCTTTCCTGGCGCGACTTCATTTTTTCAAACTCTTCCCGCGAACCTTCAAACTTGTAAAAATCAAGCCCGATTTCCCCAATCGATACGGGCGGCATATCGCTTTTTAGAAAGTCTTTTGCGCTTTCCAAAAACTCTTCGTCGCCGTCTTCGATTTCCGTGGGGTGTATGCCCATCTGCCAGAAAACACAGCCCTTGTGCTCTCTTGCGATTTTTGAAAAATTCTGCCAGTCGCATTTTCTCGCCGAGCATGTTATGATGCGGGTTACGTTTGCGTCTTTTGCGCGTTTTATCGCGCTTTCCAATTCTCCTGCTGTTTGGAAGGCGTCAAGATGCGCGTGGGTGTCGATAAATTCCATAAAATTTACTTTGTTAAAAAATAAATATTTGCAGATTATCTTTTTGTTGCGATAAAAATTTTTAGGAACTTGCAATTTTAATTGGCAAATGGTTTTATTTTGGAAATTAAAAAAGGAATTTTTATGGAAAACGTAATTATCATCGGAAGCGGCTGCGCGGGAATGAGCGCGGCAATTTACACTGCGCGCGGCGGGCTGAGCCCCCTTGTAATCGAAGGCTTGCAGCCCGGCGGGCAGATAACCACCACGAGCGAAGTGGAAAATTTCCCGGGTTTTCCCGACGGCATAGACGGCTTCGGGCTTGTTTGGAACATGCGCACCCAGGCTGAAAAATTCGGGGCAAAGATTTTGAACGCGGTTGTTGAAAGCGTCGATTTCTCATCAGAAACAAAAAAGATTTTTTGCTCCGGAAACCAAGTCTTCGAGGCTAAAAAAGTCATAATAGCAACGGGGGCGTCCGCGCGACTTACGGGGGCGAAAAACGAAAAAGAGCTTTTCGGCGGCAAGGGCGTTTCGACTTGCGCAACTTGCGACGGCGCGTTTTACCGCGGCAAGGACGTGGTTGTTGTCGGCGGCGGAGACTCTGCATGTGAAGAGGCGGTTTTTCTGACGCGTTTTGCAAATTCCGTGAAGCTGATACACCGCAGGGGAGAGTTGAGGGCGTCCAAAATAATGGCAGACCGCCTTCTAAAAAACGAAAAAATCGCGCCTGTTTGGGATAGCGTTGTAAAGGAAGTTTTAGTCGGCGATGACGGCAAGTGCGCGGGGATTTTGGTTGAAAACGTAAAAGATAATTCCGTTTCCAAAATAGACTGCCAAGGCGTTTTTGTCGCAATAGGGCACAAGCCGAATACGGACGTTTTCAAAGGCAAAATAGACATGGACGAGGAAGGCTATATCATTCCCGCGCAAAATTCGCTTGTCCGCACGAACGTTGAAAATGTGTTTGTCGCGGGGGATTGCTCCGACAAGCATTTCAGGCAGGCAATCACCGCTTCTGCGATGGGCGCAATGGCGGGCATTGAAGTTTCGCGATAGCGCATTTTCGTATTTTAACGCTGAAAAATCCGCATGTTCTGCGCGCTTTTATGGCGCGTATTTGCAGTGCGGATTTTTTTTTATTTTTTTTGTTGACAAAGTTAGACGCCTCTAACATTTTGTTTTTCGTTTTTAATTTATGAAGGTTGAAACTTGCAAATTGTCGGAGTCCAAAGAGGATTATCTCGAAGCGGTTTTTGTTCTGTCGGAAAAAACGGGCAATGCCAGAATTTCCGACATCGCAAAAAAATTGAACATCCGCAAGGCGAGCGTTGCGCAGTCTATGAGGGTTTTGAGAAGCGAGGGCTATGTGTGTTTTGAAGACTACGCCCCGATAGCCTTGACCCCCAAGGGCAGAAAGATTGCGGCGTCGGTTTTTGAAGCCCATAGCGCGATATCGAAGTTTTTGTCTTTGCATCTCGGCGTGGCGCGCGAAGCCGCGGAGCTTACCGCCTGCAAAATGGAGCATGCGTTTACTCCCGATTTGAAGCGCAGGTTTGTTGCCTACATAAATTCCCTGCCGCTTCCGAATTTGGAAAATTCTTAAAAATTTTTTTAGACTGAAAATTAGACAAGCCTAACATTAAAATGAAAAATAAAATGAAATACATCGCGGCGGTTTCAGCCGCATCGACCATAACTTTTTCCGCTTTCGCTGCTGATGCAAACGCGGAGAATGAAAAGCCTCAGGGCTGGTGGGAACGCGAAAGCCTGGTTTTGGAAGAAGCCACGAACAGACTTCTTCCCGATTCGGGCTTTACCCCCGTTTTGAATTGGACGGGCGAAACATGGAGCAATCTTTCGGGCGGCTTAAAGCACGGCACGACTTTCGACAGCCTCATAACTTTCGGGTTTGAGCAGGACATCGAAAAGCTTTCAGGCGTTAAAAACGCCGGCAGAATAGGGCTTACCGCCTACTATTACGCGCAGTCGGGCAATTTTGAAAACTATCTTTCGGGAATGAGCGCGGCGTCAAACATCTTTTCAAGCAAGATGACAAGGGTGTTTGAAGTTTATTACGCTAACGAATTTGAAACCGGCGTCGGCAATTTCGCGTTCCGCATCGGGCAGCTTGCCGCCGACGAAGACTTTATGGGTTTGGATTATGCCGACGTATTCTTAAATTCAAGTTTCGGCGCAATTCCCGTAAACGCGGACTTGGGCTTGGCAAACGGCAGAATGGCTTTTTCGCAGTACAGCCTCGCCACTTTTGGCGCGACAGCCGAATATGCCTATGAAGACTTTTCGATAAAGCTTGGTCTTTACAACGGCGACGCGGGCGACGACGTTGCTTCCAACCACGGTTTTGACTACAAATTGCACGATGTCGCGTTCTGGTACGCTCTCTCTTACAACTACTCGATTGCGGGCTTGGGCGGAACGGTCGTTTTCGGCGGCAATTTGCACACGGGCGAATTTGAGGATTTGAGAAACGGCGGCACTGCCACAAATTTCTACTCTTTCTATTTGGCAATCCAGCAGGACTTGCTCTGCGACGACGAAGGCAACCCTGTTTTGGGCGCATTCTGCCGCTTGGCTTACTCTCCGTCTTCGGAAATCGCGACTTACTCGAAGTACATCGACGCGGGATTAAACTGGTTCGCCCCGTTTAAGAGCCGCCCCGACGATATTTTGGCTCTCGGCGTATCCGCCGTAAACACAACCAAAAACGCCCGCAACTATGCGGAAGCGGAAGGCGAACGCCTCGGCAAATACGAAACTTGTGTTGAGCTTACATACAAGTGCCAGGTCACAAAGTCTTTCTCGGTTCAGCCCGACTTGCAGATGTATTTCTATCCCGAAAGCCGCAGCGGAGACCGCCAGACATCGCTGGTATTTGGCGCGCGTGCCGAACTCAATTTTTGATTAGTGTTGTTAGAAAGGTGTCCGCAATGGCAGACTTGGCGTTGCGGACACCTAAATTTTTTGAAAGGATTATTATTTATGCCGCTTACATTTTGCGACAGCGGAATAACCGTGGAAATTATGGCAATGAGAATGGAGGCTTCCGAAAAGCGGAGGCTTGAAAATCTCGGCTTTGTGATTGGCAGAAAGCTTACTCCCCTGATAGACAGGGGCGGCGTCATGCTTGTGGCTCTCGGCAGTTCGAGGGTTGCTTTGAACAAGTCGGTGGCTCAGAAAATTTTGGTTAAGTGATATGGAAAAATTATTATCTGAATTTAGCCCGAACGAATCGGGTAGGGTTGTTAAAATTTTGGGAGAAGGCCGTTTGCGCCGCAGAATTTTCGATATGGGCATAACGCCCGACACCGAAATTCTGATGCGCAAGTCCGCTCCATTGGGCGATCCCATAGAAGTTTCGCTGCGCGGATATGAATTGTCGCTGCGCAAGGCGGAAGCGTCTTTAATTAAAATGAGGGTTGAAAAATGAAATTTGCAATCGCAGGAAATCCCAACTGTGGCAAGACCACTTTGTTTAACGCGCTGACAGGCGCATCCACGCATGTCGGCAACTGGCCGGGCGTCACGGTGGATAAAAAGGAGGGCGTCTATAAAAAAAGCGGTTTCAGAGCGGAAATAATCGACCTTCCCGGCATTTATTCGCTTTCGCCGTATTCTCCCGAAGAAGTAATCGCAAGCAATTACATCTTAAACGAAAATCCCGACCTCATCATAAACATTGTCGATGCCACGAACTTGGAGCGCAACATATATTTGACAACGCAGCTTTTGGAAAGCGATTGCCCGATTGTAGTCGCTCTCAACATGACTGACGTTGCGCGCAGGGACGGGATAAAAATAGACGCCCGCCGCCTTGAAGAAGAGCTTGGCGTAAGCGTGGTTGAAATTTGCGCCCTGAAAAAGAGCGGGATTGAAAAGCTCATGGATACGGCCGCAAAAGAGGCTAAAAAGCCCCGCTTGGGGAAATCGGTTTTGGAGGAATCTGAAATCTCATGCTGTTTTGAAAAGATATGCGGCTTTGCAAAAGATGCAAGGCACGCCAAATTCAGAGCCGTCAAAGCCTTGGAAGGGGACGCCAAAAATTCGGGGCTTTCGCAAGACGCGCTTTTGGGCATTGAAAAAATAAAAAATGAAATATCCCTTCCGTCCGAATTTGATTCCGATTTTGAAGCGGCTGTCGCAAATTGGAGATATTCGTATATTTCAAAAAAAATATCCCCATGCATAAAGCGCAAGTCGGCTTCGGAAGCGTTGACCATTTCCGACAAAATAGACAGGGTTTTGACGGGAAAAGTATTGGGGCTTCCGATTTTCTTTGCACTGATGTTTTTTGTCTTCCACCTTACGTTTAGCGAAGACTTGTTCTTCCTCGCGTCTTTGGGAATTTTGGAAGAGCCTTTGATGAGCCCCGGGGTTTATCTGCTTGGGCTTACCGAAGTCTTCACGGAATGGCTTACGGGGATTGTTTCTTCGGGGCTTGACGCTGTCAAGGCTGCCGAATGGGTAAAGGGCATGATGTGCGACGGTCTTCTTGCGGGTGTCGGAGCCGTCTTGAGTTTTATGCCGCAGATTATGATGCTTTTCATGTTCCTTTATATTTTGGAAGACACGGGCTACATGGCGAGGGCGGCTTTCTTGATGGACAGGTTCTTGCGCAGATTCGGGCTTTCGGGCAAGGCGTTTTTGCCTCTTTTGATGTGCTTCGGCTGTCTTGTTCCCGCAATAATGGGTTCGCGCACTCTTGAAAACGACAAGGAGCGCAAGCTTATGATAATGCTTGCTCCCTTCTTTTCCTGCGGGGCCAAACTGCCGATTTGGAGCATGTTTGCAATGGCGATATTCCCTTCAAATGCCGACATCGCGATATTTTCAATATACATGATTGGCATCATTACCGCCATTATAGCCGCAATCATTCTTAAAAAGACGGTGTTTAAGGGGGACGCTTCCGTATTTATCATGGAGCTTCCGCCGTACCACCTTCCGCTCATAAAGAACATCGCTTTGAATGTATGGGAAAAGCTGAAAATCTATATTGCGAGGGCTGCCACAATTATTGCCGCTGCCACTGTCGTGATTTGGTTCTTGTCGTCTTTCTCTTTCGGGTTTAGCATGGTTGAAACCAATTCAAACGAAAGCATATTGGGCGTTTTGGGTTCGTTTTTGCAGCCCTTGTTCATCCCGCTTGGATTTGCGAGCGGAGACATAGGCTGGAAAGCGGTTGTTGCAATCCTCACCGGATTGATTGCAAAGGAAATGGTTGTTTCCACAATGGGTGTCTTGTATAACCCGAACGTCGAAGGCGACGCGCTGGAAGACGATGCAGCAAGCTCCGCTCTCGCCGCGACTATTGTCGCGACATTCTCTCCCGCCGCCGCAGTTGCGTTTATGGCGTTCAACCTTTTGAGCGTTCCGTGCATGGCGGCAGTCGCTACCGCAAACGCCGAGTTTAAAAGCGCGAAGTGGACATGGGCTACCATCGCGTTTTGGATTGCGACGGCTTGGGTTGTGTCGTTTGTGATTTACCAAATTGGCTCGCTTTTGGGATATTAAGATGGATGCGTTCGTAAATGTGTTGGCATTTATATTTGCGGTGTCGCTGGTTGTTTTTTCGCTCTGGTTCAACATACGAAGGGTGAAAAAAAACGGCGGCGGCTGTGGATGTTGCACGGGCAAATGCTCATGCAAGCATGATTGCAAATGTAAACATAAATAAACAGAAATAGAGAGGGGGCGGATATCCGCCCCCTTTTTTTAATTCTTGAATTTTGACCGCAGGGTTTTTAACGCCTGCGCGTGTATTTGGCAAATCCGCGCCTCGCTTACGTCAAACTCTTCGGCGATGTCGGCAAGCTTCTTTTCCTTGAAATAATAGCTTTCGATTATCTTGCGCTGTTTTTCGGGAAGGTTTAAGAGCCTTTGTTTCAGCATTATCGAAAGCTCCTGCTTTTCGATTTTTTGAATGGCGGTAAGCGCGTTTTCGTCGGGGATTACGTCGCTTAAATCGCGCGCTTCGCCGTCTTTTGTAGAGTCGTCGTTAAGTGATATGAAAGAGATGTTTTGCGTGCGGCGCATTACTTTCGTGTACTGCTTGCGCGAAAGCCCCATCGCATTTCTCAGCTCGTCGTCGGTTGCGTTTCTGCCGAGCTTGTCTTCCAAGTTTTCGCGGGCGTGGCTTATTCTCTTTGCGTCCTGCCTTGCAGAGCGCGGCATGTAGTCGAGCTTGCGAAGTTCGTCCATAATTGCGCCCCTTATTCTCATCGAAGCGTACGCCCCGAAGCTTTTGCTCTTTTGCGGATTAAGCTTTGTTGCCGCGTCCACAAGCCCGCTCACTCCCGCGGAGTGCAATTCGTCGATGTCGGCGTGGTTTGGCAGGCGGGTGCGGATTGAATTAAGGGCTTTGTCAACGAGAGGGTAATGTTCCGCGACAAGTTTTCTTTGCAAATTGTTTAAAGGGGCGTTTGGCTGTTTTTTTGTTTTCATGTTTTTGCGTTGGTTTGTTTTTTTATTACAGGTATGAAATATTTTTCTTTATGATATATTAGAAAGCGTTTTTTTCATTTTGTTCCTAAAAAACATAAATATCTTGCCTTGGGACGGAACAAACTGTTTATTTTTTCCGCATATAGCCGTATTAAACGTATGTTTTGAAAATGTCCCAAGATTTCGACAGCAATTTAGATAGCGATACAATAAAAAGGCGCGAAAGAATGCGCTTTTTGAAGAAAATTTTGCGCCCCATGCCGCGCAAGTCAAACATGCACCGCTATCCGATTTTGAAGTACTTTGCCGAAACCGCGCGAAAGCGGACTTATCTTTGGGAGTTTCGCAGAAGGAATGTTCTTGCGGGCATTTGGGTAGGGTGGATTGTCGCGCTTATACCCATTTATTCCATGCAAATGCTGGTCGCTTTCTTAATAAGCATTCCGGCGAGGGCGAACTGCATTATCGCGATGGCTTTGCAGTGGGTTACCAACCCGATAACAATTCCGTTTATCTTGTACGGGCAGTATTCTCTCGGGGATTTTATTTTGCGGACGCTTGGCATATCGGAGCTTAAAGAGGACTTCGGGAAAATATTGTCGGAACAGGGGTTTTACGAGGTTTTGGACAGGCTTGCGAACGCGGAGGTCGTCATTCACGTACTTGCCGCGACTTTGGGAGGAGGTTTCATAATAGCCTTGCTTTGCGCGTCAATAAATACATGGATTTATCTTTTGCTTGCCAAGCCGCCCGCAAATTCTGTAAAAAAATAGGCGGTTTTATCACTTTTGTTTGGAATTTTTTTAATGGTACGTTTTTTGCGCAATTTTTTGTTTTTTTGCATGGCGGTTGCATTGTGCGCCGTTTGCGTTTTTGCTGCGGACAGGGGGAGTTCTTACTCTTCTCAAAAATATGAAACCCGCCCAAAGGTTTTGCTTGGCATTGACGTTTTGGAACGCCTCGGCTTTGAGCCGCTGTTCGGCAAAAGAATAGGGCTTTTGACCAATCCCGCAGGGGTAAATTCGATGGGGATTTCAACCGTTGACGTTTTAAGGCGGGCGCGCGGCGTGAATTTGGTCGCGCTTTTCGGACCCGAACACGGGATATACGGCAACGAAAAGGCGGAGGTTCCCGTGCTTGACAAAATCGACGCCCGCACGGGGTTGCCCGTATATTCGTTATACGGAAAATACCGCAAGCCAACTGCTCAGATGTTAAGCAAAATCGACGCGCTTGTCATAGACTTGCAGGATGTCGGCGCGCGTTCTTACACTTATGCAAGCTGTATGCTTCTTGCAATGGAGGCTTGCTTCGAGGCGGGCAAAGAAGTGATTGTTTTGGACAGACCAAACCCTCTTGGTGGCTTGAAAGTTGACGGCCCTATGCTCGACATGGAATTTAAAAGCTATGTCGGCATGTTTCCCGCGCCTTATGTTCACGGGCTTACGATGGGGGAAATCGCGTCGATGGCAAAGGGGACGCAGGGCTGGCTTGGCGTATCTGAAAAAATACGCAAGCGCGGCAATTTGCGGATTATAAAAATGTCGGGCTGGAGAAGAAGCATGCTTTGGGCTGACACGGGTCTTAGGTGGGTTCCGACAAGCCCCGCAATCCCGACTTCCGCCGCGGCGTTCGGCTATTCCATTACGGGGCTTGGCGCACAGCTTGGCGAGTTCAGGCACGGCTACGGCTCAAATTATCCGTTCAGATTTTTGACTTTCAAGGGAAAGAGCGCGCGCGAAGTTTGTTCGAGGCTTAAAGCGTACGGCATTCGCGGATTGGATTTTAAAGTGGTTAAAAACAATTTGGGTCAAGAGGGTGTTTATGTGCTTATTGCCGATTTTAATTCCCTTCGCCCGACGGAGCTTAGCTTTTACATGATGAAGCTTGCCTGCGAGCTTTCGCGCGGCAATCCTTTTTATTCCGCAAAGAACAGCGCGCAGTTATTGTACAACAAGCATGTCGGCTCAAAAGAGTGGTGGAATGAAATTTACACAAAAGGCGCGAGGGCGAATGTCGGCAGATTTGTTGAAAAGTGGGCGGCGGACGCAAAAAAATTTCAGGAAAAAAGCTCTAAATTTTGGTTGTACAAATAGCCTGTTTTGTGCAATACTTTAAGCATAATTTTTTTTTAATAAACAAACAGGAGTTCTTTTTATGGCTAAAATATATTTGGGTTTGGACGCAAGCACTCAGTCGATGTCGGCTCTTGCGGTTGATGCAGTTAGCGGCGAAGTGGTTTATTCCAAAAACGTGAATTTCGGCGCGGATTTGCCTTGGTACAATTCCCCGTCAGGATATTTGAAAAACGAAGATCCTTCCGTTGTCCATGCGGACCCCATGATGTGGCTTGACTCTTTGGACATGCTGTTTGAAAGGATGAAAGCCGACGGCTTTGACTTTGCGTCGGTTGCGGCGGTTTCGGGTTCGGGGCAGCAGCACGGCAGCGTGTATTTGAACTCCTCTTTCTTTAAAGCCGTTGAAAATTTGGATTCTTCCAAAACACTGGCGGAGCAGTTGAAACCCTCTTTAAGTAGGGCGACTTCCCCCATTTGGATGGACACTTCCACAACTCTTGAATGCAGGGAGATGGCGGAAGCTCTCGGTGGCAACGCGGAGCTTTCGCGCATAACCGGAAGCGGAGCAATCGAGCGTTTCACCGGCTCTCAAATCCGCAAATTCGCAAAGCAGGAGCCTGAAAATTACGCCGACACAGCCCGCATACATTTGGTAAGCTCCTATTTATGCTCCGTTTTGGCGGGCAGGGACTGCGCCATCGATTTCGGCGACGGCGCGGGCATGAATATGTTAAATCTATCCACTTTGAAGTGGGACGGCAAAATCGTCTCTTTCTTGGCGGACAATCTCGCGGAAAAGTTGCCCGAAGTAAAGGCGAGCGCAAACATCGGCGGCAAAATTTCAAAATACTTTGTCGAAAAATACGGGTTTAACGCAGAGGCAGACATAGTTTTGTTTACGGGCGACAATCCGTCAAGCCTCGTCGGAGTCGGCGCAATGGCCGACGCAACTGCCGCAATAAGCCTCGGCACGAGCGACACTTTCTTTGCTTCCATGAAAGACTTGGCGACCGACCCCGACATGTGCGGGCACGTCTTCGGCAATCCCGCAGGCGGATTTATGAGCCTTATTTGTTTTAGAAACGGATCCCTTGCCCGCGAGCATTTGAAGGCGGATTTGGGCGTTGACTGGACTTTCTTTGACAAGACTTCATTTGAAAGCACAAAAGTCGGCTGCGGCGAAAATATGTTTATTCCCTTCTATGGCGATGAAATCGCCCCGCGCGTAAATTCCGATTCTCCGCGTTTGAAGGGGACTGCGGATTTTGAAAGCTTGAAAGACAAGGCTTCGGCGGTTCGCGCGCTGGTTGAAGGGCAGTTCATGAATATGAAACTGCGCTCCGACTGGATGAGCTCAAAGCCCTCCCGCATACGCCTTACGGGTGGTGCGAGCAAAAGCGACGGAATGGCGAGGGTTGCCGCAGACGTGTTTAATGCCACAATCGAGCGCATGAAAGTCGGCAATTCCGCTGCATTGGGCGCGGCGTTGCGCGCGGCAAATGCAAGCGGCGGATTTTCTTGGAGCGACTTGGCGGAAAAGTTCTGCAAGTCCGACGCATCGAAAACGGTTGAGCCGATTGCTGAAAATGTCGCAGTTTATGCCGAAAAAATCGGCAAATTTGCAAAGTTTATCGAAGCCGAATACAAAAGGGCGTAGTTTTTCGGAAAAACCTCTTTGTATGAGAATTCAAAAATATTTGTCGCAATGCGGAGTTTGTTCGCGGCGCGAAGCTGAAAAGCGGATTTTGGAAGGACGCGTTAGCTTAAACGGCGCGCCCGCCGAAATCGGCGCGGACGTAAACCCCGAAAAAGACAGGGTGGTGGTTGACGGCAAGGCGGTAAAGGGCATCGTCGAAGAAAAAGTCGTTCTTGCGATGAACAAGCCCGTCGGCTATCTTTGCACCAACGAAGACCGGTTTGACGGAAAGACTGTTTTTGAGCTTTTGCGCGAGCCATATTCTGAAATGAAGCTTTTTTGCGTAGGCAGACTCGACAAAAATTCGCAGGGGCTTTTGATTTTGACAAATGACGGAGAGCTTGCGAATTTCATCACCCATCCGTCAAACGGCGTAGTGAAACGCTACCGTATTTTGCTGAACCGCGATTTTGACAAGACGCTTATTCCCGTGCTTTTGGACGGCGTAATGCACGACGGAGAAAAGCTTAGGGCATTGCGCATCTCAACCCTTGCAAACAAGGACGCTCCTCTGTATTCAAGAAGGCTTGAAGTATGGCTGAACCAGGGCAGGAAGCGCGAAATACGCAGAATGTTCGAGGCTGTCGGATACTTTGTGAAAGAGCTTGTGCGCTTTCAAATAGGCAAGTACGAACTTCGCCGCATTTCCGAGGGTTCGTACAAAAAACTTCAGCAAAAAGATATTGATAAATTGAAGTCCAATCCGCAATAATACGTTCTTTTATTTGTTATGAAAAGCCAAATGGACAGCGTTGAAGATTGCATAAAAGATTTTGCGCAAGGTAAAATCGTGATAATCGTTGACGACGAAAACCGCGAAAACGAAGGCGACATGATTCTTTCGGCAGAGCTTGCCACTCCCGAAACGGTAAACTGCATGTTGCGCTATGCCCGCGGGTTATTGTGCGCCCCGACGACATCGGAACGCTTGAACCAAATAGGCATAGAAGACATGGTAAAGGTAAACCGCGACCCGAAAGGTACGGCATATACCGTCACTTTGGACGCCGCAAGCGGCGTCACGACAGGCATAAGCGCGGCGGACAGGGCGAGAGCGTTGAATTTAATGGCAGATTTCAGCGTGGGAAGCGAAGCCTTTGTAAGCCCCGGGCATATTCAGCCTTTGAGGGCGAGGGCGGGCGGCGTTCTCGAGCGCGGGGGGCATACGGAAGCGAGCGTGGACTTGGCGCGCCTTGCGGGTTTGAAGCCTTGTTGCGCCATTTGCGAGATTATGAACGACGACGGCACCATGGCGCGCCTTCCGGACTTAATCGAATTTAAGAAAAAGCACGGCATGAAGCTTATGAGCGTTGCGGATTTAATAGAATACCGCCTGCGCCACGAGCATTTAATGGAGCGCACTTTCGAGCGCAAAATAAAAACCCGCTTCGGCGAATTTAATTTTGTGGGCTTGAAATCCAAGGATACAAAGCGCATCCATTACGCGCTTGTAAAGGGAGATTTGTCGAAAGCGCAATCACCCCTTGTGAGGGTTCATTCAGAAAATATTTTGTGCGACATTTTTGCCGACACTTCTTTTAGTTCGGGTTCGGGATCTTTTGAAGGCGCGATGAGGCTGATTGAAAAAGAGGGCGTCGGCGCGCTTGTATATGTAAGCCTTGCAGACGGCGGAATAGACGCCTATTCTGGTGAGCCGATAAAGCCTACTGTCCGCGACTACGGCGTGGGTTCGCAAATCTTGCGCGAGCTTGGCGTTTCAAAGATGAGGCTGCTCACCACCCATTTGGGCTTGCACAAACTGCCCGACGGATACGGGCTTGAAATTACGGGAGAAATTAAAATATGAGTTTAGACAGAGGATCAAAGCCGAAATTCGACGCGAGCGGATACCGCTTCGGCATAGTCGCCGCGCGTTTTAACGAAGAGCTTGTGAATGCCCTTTTGGACGATGTATTGGCGACGATTTTTTGCGCGGGCGTCTCTGCGGAGAACATAAAAGTTGTGCGCGTCCCAGGGTCTGGCGAGCTTCCGCACATGGCGAATTTGATGGCGTCAAGCGGGGATTTTGACGCGGTTATCGCGCTGGGGGTCGTCATTGCGGGCGAAACTCCGCACCACATGATAATCGGCAATTCAACGGCGGTTGCGTTGCAAAGTGTGTCGCTTTCCTCCCAAGTTCCGATTGTGAACGGAATTGTGGTTGCCGAAACCCAAAAGCAGGCGGAAGACCGCACGATAGGTTCTATAAAAAGGGGAGTTGAGTTTGCGGAAGTCGCGCTTGAAATGGCATGGCTTACCGATTCTTTTTTGGCTGAATACGACGAGGATTGATTTATGCAGGAAGAATTCTTGGATATCGAGGAACTTAAAATGAGCGCGCGCCGCGAAAATCGTGCGGCGGCAGTGCAGTATATTTATATGTGCGACATCTCAAAAGAGCCGCACACTCCCGAATATTTGTCGGCTTTCTTTGCCGAAAAAAAACGCGATAGAAGTTTCTATGCGTTTTCCGAAGAGCTTATCGCAGGAGTTTTCGCCCATTTGAAAAACATCGACAAAGAAATCGGAAACGCCGCCGAAAACTGGTCGATTGAAAGAATTTGCAAGGTCGATTTGGCAATTATGCGCGTTGCGGCGTTCGAGCTTATGTTCAGACCCGACATTCCGTCGGCAGTGTCGATAAACGAGGCGATTGACCTTTCAAAAATGTTCTCAAACGCAGATTCCAAGCGTTTTGTAAACGGTGTTTTGGACAAAATCAAGGCTCATGCGTGCTTGAAGGACGCGACTATAAAATTTGTGAAATAGCGCGCGATGTTTTCGATTTTCAAAAAGTTCAAAGACGGGCTTAAAAAAACCGCGCAGGGCGCGCTCGGCGGAATTTTGGATTTATTTTCCAAGAAAATTTCCGAAAGCGACATAGATTTTATCGAAGAAACTCTCTACGGCGCAGACTTCGGTTGGGACACGACAAGCGACATAACAGAAGCTATCAGAAACGCCTATAAGCGCGAAAAGGAACTGCGCGGCAAGGACGCGGCTCAAATCGGAAGCGATGTACTTTCGAGAATTTTGGAGGGTTCGGAAGGGGAGCTTAAAATAGCGCAAAACGCGCCGACAGTAATTTGCCTTGTCGGCGTGAACGGCTCGGGCAAAACCACAACCGCGGCAAAGCTCGCAAGCCTCATAAAAAAGTCGGGAAAGAGCGTTGTGCTTGGCGCGTGCGATACTTTCAGGGCGGCGGCAAACGAGCAGATAAAAACTTGGGCTGAGCGTCTTGATGTCGATTTGGTTGCAAGCTCCCACGGCGCGGATTCCGCGGCGGTCGCGTGGGACGCTTTTCAGGCGGCGAAATCAAGAGGGGCGGATTTTCTCATCTTGGATACCGCGGGCAGGCTCCACAACAAAGAAAATTTGATGAACGAACTTTCAAAAATCCGCAGGGTTTTGGAAAAGAACGACCCGACCGCCCCGCAAAATTCGATAATCGTGGTTGACGGCAGTCTCGGCTCAAACAGCATAGAGCAGGCAAAGGCTTTCGACAAGGCGTTTAAATTAAGCGCAATGATAATAACAAAACTCGACGGCACCTCAAAGGGGGGCGCGCTCGCGGGAATTTACAGACAGTTAAAACTTCCCATTTTATACGTCGGTTTGGGCGAAAGGGCGGAAGACCTGCAAAAATTCGACGTCAAGGCATACTGCAACTCAATCTTTGGCATTGAAGAAAACTAAAACTTTTTTAACTTCGGAGCCTTTCCGAAGTTTTTTTATAAACCTTAATATTTTGATAGCTTATCTTCCTTACGCTTAGCCGAAGAACTCTTTGGCGTCGGTTTTGGAGATGTTTTGCATATTGACGTATCGGGAGCGGAGGAGGGAGAGGTCGCGGTGTCCCATATTGAGTTGGAGGCGAGGGAGGTCGGAGTATCTTTTCGTAAAGTAGCTTGCGTAGGTATGCCGAAGAACGTCTTGAACCCACAAGCCCTTAAATCCCGATTTATCCCTGATTTTACGCCAGCGGCGTTGCCAGTCCGCAGGGCAAACAGGCGAATGGTTTTCGGTTTTGTTGACAATCAAAAGACTGTTTAGAACGGGGGATATTTCCACATGGCGGACGCCGCCTGTCTTTGAGCATTGCGAGCGGACTGTGATTGTATTTTCTTCGG